>Ga0233447_1000027_pt1 | contig 219347 bp, 191 predicted proteins | sample SI_124_October20_3_FD_183014 | JGI IMG/M metagenome (GOLD analysis project Ga0233447, IMG submission 183014) | Seawater microbial communities from Saanich Inlet, British Columbia, Canada - SI_124_October2016_135_MG | ecosystem: Environmental > Aquatic > Marine > Inlet | place: Canada: British...
ACTTGGATGTTCGCCCAAATCAACATGAAGTTCTAACCGAGCTGGTTCGGCCCCCCCGCCGAAAGGGGTCGGGCCAACGAACCTAAATTCTCGGTAAGCGGCCGTCAGGTTTTTCCTGGCGGCCGTCTTGCTTTTGCAGATGAAAGGCGAATTGGGGCATTGCCGCCATTATGATAAGTCGCAAACCAAGCCCCTCATGCGACCCTACCTCGACCTCATCCGCCAAGTCCTCTCTGAGGGCGAAATCCGTGCCGACCGTACTGGCACGGGCACCCGTTCCATTTTTGGCACGCAAACCCGTTACGACTTGCGCGACGGCTTTCCGCTGCTGACCACCAAAAAGGTGTTGTTTAAAGCCGTGGTTCACGAGCTGCTTTGGTTTTTGCGCGGCTCGACCAATATCAACGATGGCCTCACCGAGCACACCCCAATCTGGGATGCCTGGGCTGACGAAAACGGTGACCTAGGCCCAATTTACGGCCATCAGTGGCGCAACTGGGGCGGCCAAGGCATTGACCAGATCAAGGGCGCGATTGATTTGCTCAAAACCGACCCCACATCGCGGCGCAATATTGTCAGTGCCTGGAATGTCGGCGACCTACCAGACATGAAATTACCGCCGTGCCATGCGTTTTTTCAGTTTTACGCGACCAACGATGGGCATCTTGACTTGCAGCTTTACCAACGCTCGGCCGATTTGGCGCTCGGTGTGCCATTCAACATCGCTTCCTATGCATTGCTCAACGCCATGGTTGCCAAAGAAGTCGGCATGACCCCTCGTTATTTTGTGCATACCATCGGCGATGCCCACATTTACAGCAATCACCTTGAGGGGCTCCAAACGCAACTCAAGCGCGAGCCCAAACCTTTGCCGCAGCTTGAGCTTGCTGACAAACCGCTCGACAAAATGACTTTTGATGACATCATGCTGCACGATTACCAGCACGAGCCATTCATTCGCTTTGAGGTTGCAGTATGAGCGCTAGCTTTTCCATTATTCTGGCCTGCGATGAAGCCGGTGGCATTGGTCTCAAGGGCGATTTGCCCTGGCGGCTTAAAGCTGATTTGGCTTATTTCAAAAAAACCACCCTGGGCGAGGGCAACAATGCCGTCATCATGGGTCGCAAGACTTGGTTTTCGATTCCTGAGAAGTTCCGCCCACTGCCTGGGCGCAAAAACATCGTCTTGAGCTCGAAAAAAACGATGCACTACCCCGAGGGGGTCACGCGCGTCGATTCACTAGATGATGCTCTCGAAATTTGCCAAGCTGACAACATTGACGAAGTTTTCGTCATCGGCGGCGGACAAGTTTACGCTGAGGCATTGCGCCATGGTGGCTGCGACAAGATCCACCTGACCGCCGTCCGTGGGTCATTTGCTTGCGATACCTTTTTCCAAACTCAAGAGAGTAACTGGCAGCTAGCCTCTGAAACAGAGCTGCAGCACGAAGACAGCATCCCATTTACTTTTTGCTCCTACACACGCAAATGAAAAACGACTCCATTCTCATTCTCGGCTTTTTGGTTTTAATGGCTTCTTGTGCCGCCCCAACCCCTGAGTCAAATCCCGTACCTCTGAGCACAGCGGCTGCAACACCCGAGCTGCCTGCAATTCATGTTTGGGGAAGCCTTCCGGGTATGCACAAACGCCACGAAATCGCGACATTAGTCAAACTTTCGGATTTGATGCCTGATGCGACACTTATTGGGCTTGGCGCAGCAACTAACCTTGATGGTGAGCTGACCGTCCTTGATGGCCATGCTTATGTTGCCCGGCCACGCAATGGCAAGGTCTCACAATCTGACACGAATCAATCAAGCGATGCGGAAGCCTGCATGTTTGTTGCGGCAAAGGTAAAAGACTGGGTTGAATTCCCTCTTGATTCAGCCATCCCAATGAGTAAGTTCGACGCGTGGATGACTCAGCACCTTGATACGACGGCCCCGATTCCATTTACCATTCAAGGTCACTTTCAAGACCTAAACTGGCATGTCGTTGATGGCGCAAACGCTTCGGCGGGCGATGCTTCTTGCGCTTCTCACAGTGTTGAGGGCATCCAAATGAGCCTAGCTGATAGCCCGCAGTTGCTGCTACAAGACTCTAGCAATGCTGTATTAGTCGGGTTTTGGTCGAAACACCACAAAGCGGTTTTCACGCGGCATGATTCTGAAAATCACACTCATGTGATTGTTGCAGGGGTCGGTTCGGGGCATGTTGACTCATGCACAATTCCGGCGGGTGCGACCCTGCGCTTGCCTGCTGGCGTATCTTGCCGATAGCGGCACCATCGTCAGCCCAAAAAGAAAGACCGCCTGCTCGAAAGCAGGCGGTCTCCTTATGTTGGCTACCCGACCAGGACTTGAACCTGGAATGAGTGGACCAAAACCACTTGTGTTGCCGATTACACCATCGGGTAATGGCCGAGTATTCTAAGGACGCTTTACAGTGGCGGCAAGCCCAAAAGCCCGCGTCTTAAAGAATCGAGTGCATCTCGCACAGTTTGCCTCTGAATGCCGTCGCGACCACCTCGCGACCAGAGTTTTCGGCGCGCTGTATGGCAACGACCATCTGGGCCGACAATGGCGATGTAAACCAGACCAACAGGCTTTTCGGCCGTGCCGCCACCTGGGCCGGCAATACCTGTAACCGAAACCGCCCAATCTGATTGGGCCTGTTTTTTTGCCCCCATCGCCATCGCTTCAGCCACAGGAGAAGAAACTGCCCCGTGAGTAAGCAGTAGCTCATGAGACACGCGCAGCATGCTTTCCTTGGCCTCATTGGAGTATGTCACAAAGCCATGCCCCATCACGGCAGAAGCCCCAGGGACGCTCGTCAATGCCGCTGAAATGCGACCTCCGCTGCAAGACTCGGCAAAGGTAACCGTCTGCCCCCGCGCTGCGAGCAAGTTCACAATCACACTCACAAGTGTTTCTTCGTCACGACCCCACAAAACATCACCAAGCCGCTCTTTCAAAAGAGTGGCCATTTCATCGAGGGCGGCACGACCACCATGAGTCAGCACAGATAGGGTGACTTTGTCTGCACTCGCAACAATGCCCATGCGAGGGTCGGCATGACTCTGCATCAGGTCGGCGACTTGCGACTCAACCCACGACTCGGGTCTGCCCACGGTATGGAACAAGCCCAACTCAAGCGGTGCTGTGCCCGCCAAATCGACGAGTGCTGCTGCTCCATCGCTGGGTTTGCCATCGATGACTGGGCCCGCAGTCGCCCAAACCGCACGGCACTCATGAGGGGGCCCCGGCAGGCACCAAAAGCGCAAGCCCTGAGGCAATCGACCCGCAAAGCCCCAAGCCGTGCCCCTTGAGTTGGCAAGCGGGCGGCAACCAACGGGGACGAAACCTTGCGCCAAGAAAACGGCGGGCGCTAGACCTTGGTGGTGGCGGCTCCAGAGCTCTTGAAGAACCTCTAATGCACCAGGAATCGGCTCGAGATCAACCCCAAGAGCTGCTGCAAAATCTGCGCGCACCCGATCATCGGCTGTTGGGCCTAACCCACCCGTAGAGATTAGGACACTTGCTGACCCGCCATCGAGTCGTTTTAATTCTGTTGCCAAGACGGATGGCGCATCGCCAATCGTATGCATGGCGTCGACTTGTAGGCCAGCGCGCAAAAGCTCTTGGGCAAAAAAAACCGCATTGGTGTCGAGAATGCGCCCATCTAGAAGCTCTTCTCCGATGGACAAAAGCACGGCACGCGTGGCCTGGCTCACTCGCTTAGCCCAGTGCCGCTAGATGGCGCGTCACCACCCGAGGATGGGTCAGGTGAGGTCTTTTTCTTTCCAAGAGCCTGCATCGCCACGAGTAGGATGCCCACCTCGTAAAGGATAATCGTAGGTGCAGCCATCATGGCCTGACTCATTGGGTCAGGCGGTGTCAATAATGCGCCCAGCACAAAGGCGACCAAAATAAAATGCCTGCGGTATTTGCGCAATTTTGCCGCATCGACCAAACCAGCTGCACCTAGCCCCATCAACAAAAGTGGCAACTGAAAAACCAAAGCCAAAGCAAAGGTGAACATCAGGAAAATCGAGAAATAATCGGTGAGCCTGTAAGCAGGCTGCAGCAAGTCAGTATTGACCATCGAATACAAAAACTCGAGCACCTTTGGGATCATGATGGTATAGCCGAAAGCTATACCCGTGAGGCCAGCTAAAACTGAAAAGGGCAAATAACCCAAAACCACCTTGCGCTCTTTAGGAAAGAGCCCAGCCGCAATAAAGGACCATATCTGCCAAAGCAAATAAGGAAATCCGAAAAGCATAGCCGCCAAAAAAGCAACTTTAAGATCAAAGAAAACATGCTCGACCGGGCCAAGCACCTGCAACTTTAAGTCAATGGCAATAGGCGGCTCATAATGCGAAAGTGCCTCGGCCGCGCGACGGTGAGGCAGCATAAACAAGGCCTCGAGTTGCCGCACAAACCCGCCCCAAGCGACGATGAACAAAACGCCAAGCGCAAGGACACCTCGCACGACTCGTTTACGAAGCTCATCGAGATGCCCGCCAAAAGACATGCGAGCCGCTGAGTCGGATGAATTCTCCGAATCAGTTGTTTTCGCGTTGGGCTCTGTCTTCATGAGGTGAGGCAAACAAAAAGGCCACTGGATTTTACTCCAGCGGCCTTGTTTGCTCGATAGGAACTACTGGCCGAGCCAGATCATCCAGTCACGGGATGCGACGACTTTAACGGAGAGAGCTTTCGCAGTCTTGTAAGAATCGTGGGCCTCCCAGCTCAGCATGTCGCCCGAATCTTCGTCGAAGAAGGGTGTGCCAAGCAAAAGGTAATCGGACTCGACGGTGAGGTCATCGCGGACCTCCACGCCAATCTCGCCAAGCATGGCAGTCAAATCGCCTTTGGAGTAGCGACCAAACCCATCACCGAGGAGGACGGCAATTGGGCTGCGACCTGCATCATAGATTGGATTGAAAATCGCGTCGTTGCTGCGGATGGGGTCGTACTTGTCAGTTGTTGCCAAAATTGCGACCTCTGCGCGAACCTCTTCAACCGAAAGAACGCGGATGCGACCCTTAACAGCACCAGAAAGTGGGTTGCGCACCTCAAACTCAAGACCTGGGCGGACACGGGCCATGCGGCCTTTGTCGATCCAGGCTTTGCTCAAAGAAGCTTCGGCGACCAAAATCGAGCCGTCTGAGACCTCTTGGCGGCCAACCAACTGATTGAGGCGGTTGTTTACGATGTCGTTACGCTGCTTCATGACCGCGTAATCACGATCTTTAGCTACGATCGCATCAGCGTGTGCGGAGCGCTCGTTGGCGGCTGAGCGATCAAGGTCTTGATACTGCTCGCGAAGGCCATCACGCTCGCGCTCAAGATTGAGCAACTGGTTATTCAAAGAAGCCAGCGCATCTTCGCCTTCGCGGCGGGCATCGCGTAACTGGCCATCTTTATCAGAAAGCGCCGTCTGGAAAGAAGCCTGACGCGCATCAAGGTCGTTGCGCAGTTGAGCCACTTCTGTTTTGAAAGCATCGCGCTCGCGAGTCAAAGCGTTGTACTTGCCAATCACGCCAGGAACGGCGGCGGACAAGTCGCGCAAGTTACCCTCAAGGGCGAAGACCGCTTGAAGCTCAGTTGTTGCAGCCTTAACTGTATCAACGGAAGTCATTGAGCCATCTGCGCCTTGGTAGCCGACAGACTTGGAAATCTTGAGGCCTTTGTCAGACTCAACCTCAAAGAGTGCTTTCGCTTCGGCCGTTTCGGCGCGGAGAGCGTCATTGACGACTTGGACATCAACCAGCTTTTGCTGGCTCATGAAAGCAAAAAGAAAGGCGACAAGTGAGATGACCGCAAGAGCGATAACCCACATGAGGCTGACCTGAGCGGCGCCACGGTTCGAACGAGACATGATGATTCGTAGGGGAGTCGAGAGAAACCGGCAACGGAGGCCGGGACGCATGAATGCGAGCACTAGATTAGTAGTGCGGAGGCTTGAGGGAACGCTTTTTTTACCACACTCTTGCCCCAGCCCACCGGCAAGCACAAGATATTGGCATGAGTAAGCAAGAAGCGCCTCCTGGGTTCCGCGTCATTGGCGTGTTGGGTGGTATTGGCTCAGGCAAATCTACAGCCGCGCGCTTCATTGCTGAGGCCCTTGACTGCCCTCACCTCGATGCTGACTCTGCTGTATCTGATTTATTTCAACGCGCGGAAACCCTTTCTGCACTTGAGTTTGCGCTCAACGACAGCCTGCGCGATGAAAATGGTGCGCTCGACCGCTCCAAACTTTCCGCACGCATTTTCAAAGACCCAAGCGCTCGTCGCGATGTTGAGGCCATCTTGCACCCTGGCGTGAGGCGACATTTGCACCACGGCCTGCGGCTCGCGGAAACAGGAACCGAAACAAACCTCAACGGCGAAAAGCAGCAAGCCACTTGGGCGGTTCTGGATGTTCCACTACTTTTAGAGGGCGGGCTTGATGCAGCCTGTGATTTCTTAGTGTTTGTTTCTACCCCACCTGAGCTGCGATCCTCGCGCGCTTGCGAGCGGCATGGCTGGTCAAAAGACGAATGGGCTAGCCGTGAGGCTGCACAATTCACAATCTCTGACAAAGAAACGCGCGCGGATGTTATCCTGCACAACTCTGGCACGCTTGATTCCCTCCGTGAACAAGCCACTGCCCTTTTCCCTTTACTTTGCGACCTGCCGCCCCGCCCTTTGAGCGAGCGCTGGCCACTACCTGACGAAGCTCCGGTAAACCGCAAGGCCTGATCCTGCGGTTATTTCCGCAGTAACCCTTCATAAACGAAAATGTCTGCGGAATACAAAAAGAAGCGTCGCCGTCGTCGGCGTCCGAATAAGAGTGGTGGTAATTACCGCGGCGGTGGTCAACGCACGCGCGGGATGGTCAACCAAAAAGGCACCGAGCACTTCAAGCCATCAAACATCCCATCCGCTCCATCCGAGGAATGGGTGCAGAAGTCGGTCAAGACTTTTGCAACTAAAAAGAAAAAGGCTGACCTGCAGTTCAACACCTACCTCAACCAGAGTCTCCCTGACCTGCAAGACCTCGGTGAAAAGATTGGCATCGAAGACGCCCTCGGCTTGTCTCGTGCCGTTTTGATGCGCCGCATCGTCCGCACCGCCATGGAAGACGCCGGCGTTTTCTTCGTCCGCGGCACTCTTGATGTCACAGAATTTGGCTTTGGCTTTTTGCGCCATAAGTGCAACGACTTCACTGAATCAAGTGATGTCGACATCCTGGTTCACCCGGGCTTGATTGAAAAGCATCACTTACTGCCAGGTCAGGTCGTCCGTGGCGTGATGGTTTCTCCTGCTGATGATGAGGGTTTGTTCGTCATGCACGAGGTCCTTGAGGTGTTTGGCGATGACCCTGAAAAGCAGTGGTCTCTTGAGCCTTTCCATGATCTTGTGCCGCTTTACCCCGAAGAGCGCCTCGGTCTTGAGACGGAAGCCGATCTGATTGAAACGCGTATTATTGACCTCATTAGCCCAATCGGAAAGGGGCAGCGTGGTTTGATTGTGGCTCCTCCGCGCGCGGGTAAAACCGTTTTGCTGCAGATGATCGCAAATGCAATCACCAAACTGCACAGCGATTCCAAGTTGATCATTCTGTTGGTTGACGAGCGCCCAGAAGAGGTCACCGACTTCGAGCGTAGTGTGCAAGGCGAAAACCGCGAGATCGTTGCAAGCACCTTTGACGAGCCCCCATCGCGCCATGTCAAAGTGGCCGAAATGGTGACTGAGCGCGCCAAACGCATGGTTGAGCAAGGCGATGATGTCATTATTTTGCTTGACTCAATCACTCGACTCGCACGCGCCTACAACAATGTCGCGCCAGGTAATTCCAAAATCATGTCAGGTGGTTTGGTGGCCGATGCGTTGCTCAAGCCCAAGCGTTTCTTTGGTGCGGCTCGTAACATGGAAGACGGTGGCTCACTCACGATTTTGGCGACGGCACTTGTCGACACAAACTCCAAAATGGACGAAGTGATTTTCGAAGAGTTCAAAGGCACGGGCAACATGGAGCTCGTCCTTGACCGTCAATTGGCTGAGCGCCGGATTTGGCCTGCGATTGACATCAACCGCTCTGGTACACGAAAAGAAGATTTGCTCTTCACGAAAGAAGAGTTGTCTCGCGTCTGGCTGATGCGCAAAGTCCTCAATGAAATGAACCCCATCGAAGCCATGGAGCTACTCGTCAAACGCATGGAGCAAAGCGCGCATAATGCTGAGTTCCTGATGAATCTTTCTGTTACTCAGAAAAAATAATCCCTTTGACGCATCGCTTATTGATTTTGCTCCCGTGCGCACTTGATGTCGCGCGCGGAAATGTCACGACCGCACAGCGTTTAGCCGGCGGCCTAAAACGGCATGGTTTTGAGAGCCTACTCGCCGAGGCGGCCGATTTCGTGTTGCCCGAAGGGTTTTCCCCAGATGTGATTCTTGCGATTCATGCCGAAAATGCAGCACCGCAGGCTCAAGAGCTTGCCGAGCGTTTGGGCGTGCCCTACCTGGTCATGTTCAGCGGCACTGACTTGGGCGGAAAGCCTCGGAAAGAGGGTCTAGTCGCCGTTTCAGGAGCTTCAGCTTGTGTGGCTCTTGGGCAGTCTTCTGCCGATCGAGCGGCTGAGTTTTACGCATCAAGCATCCAAAAGATGTTTGTGATTCCGCAAAGCGCAGTCATGCCCAGCGGCAGACCGGTCACTCCACAGGGGCTACCTGACATGCCCGCGGCAAATTCAGGCGACCCTTACGGCGATGGCGTGGTCGACCCAGCCATGATTTTGGTGCCTGCGGGCATCCGTAAAGTAAAAGCTCAATTGCGTATTTTGAAGGCCTTGCAGTCACTTGCAGAGGCTTACCCCGGTTTACGCGTTTGGTTTGCGGGGCCCATTCTTGAAAAAGGTTACGGCGCAGAATTCCAGGCCAAAGTTGAGCAGTTCAGCTGGGCGGAGTGGCTTGGCGAAATCCCTCATGAGCAGATGCCATACCTCTACCGCAAGGCGCGTTTGGTTTTGAGCGCAAGCCGCGCTGAGGGTGGCCCACCCAACGCTTTGCTTGAAGCGGCGATGTGCAGCGCGCCTGTTGCGGCGAGCAACATTTCAGCACACAAAGAGCTCGAAAACGCGGCTCATCGTTTTGGCGATGATGCTTCGATGCGCCGCACCGTCGGAAAGTGGGTGCGCGAACCTCAACGCGCGGCACGAGACGGTCGTGACATGCGCGAATGGGTGCGCACGGCCTTCCCGCATGCGAGTGAATTCCGCAATTGGGCTCAACTGATACAACGCCTCTTGCCGAGCGATTAACGCTTGGCCTTGTTGCCAGCGGTAAGGCCGGCAACAAAGCGACTAAGCGAGGCCTTCTGCTTCAAGCCAACGCTGTGCATCGAGTGCGGCAGAGCAACCCATACCGGCGGCCGTAATCGCTTGGCGATACTCGTCGTCTGAGACATCACCGGCGGCGAAAACACCCTCGACGGATGTGCGCGTGCCATGGCTGACCTGCAAATAGCCGACATCATCTTTTTCAAACTCACCGCCCAAAAACTCGGTATTGGGGGAATGCCCGATTGCGACAAAGACACCTTGGCAAGGGAACTCTTCGGTGGAAGCATCACGCGGGTCTTCAAGAATGACGGCTTTGATTTTTTTATCGTCACCAAGAACGAAGTCTTTAATCGTGCGGAACAACTTCCATTCGATCTTTTCGTTGGCTTCGGCGCGCTCTTTCATGAGAGGGCTAGAGCGGAAGACATCGCGGCGGTGCACAACGGTGACTTTGCTGCCAAAGCGCGTGAGATAGAGTGCCTCTTCCATGGCCGTGTCGCCTGCGCCCACAACAACGATTTCTTTGTCTTTAAAAAATGCGCCATCGCAAGTCGCACAAGCAGACAAACCGTAACCGATTAAGCCCTGCTCATCTGGATGCCCCAACATTTTGGCGCGCGCACCCGTCGCAATGATGACGGCATGGGCTTCGGTCTCGCCACCCATCTCGTCATGAATCACAAAAGGCCGCTTGCTCGTGTCGATGCTTTTCACATTGCGAAACTCGATAAAATCTGTGCCAAACCTCGCGGCTTGAGCTTTCATTTCCATCATGAGCTTGGGGCCTTCGACGCCCTCTGGGAAGCCCGGGAAATTTTCGATCTCTGTTGTGATCGTAAGTTGACCGCCTGGCTGCATACCCTCAAACATGAGGGGTTTGAGCCCAGCGCGTGAAAGATAGATGGCCGCCGTGTAGCCGGCTGGGCCCGAACCGATGATGGCAACATTTCTTGTCATGATGGCGGTTATTCTAGGGCAATGGGCCCCCGTTTTACGACCGATCGAGAAACTCTTGAAAAAGAAGTGCGTGTAACCTTTTACCGCGCCAGTGGGCCAGGCGGGCAGCATCGCAACAAAACGGAATCAGCCGTGCGCATCTTTCATATCCCGAGTGGCATCACCGTGATTGCTAGCGAGCGGCGCAGCCAACATCAAAATCGCGATCTTGCCTTTGAGCGGCTCATTGAGCGGCTCAAGATCAAAAATCATCGTCCCAAAAAGCGAAAGCCAACGCGGCCGACGCGTGGCTCAAAAGAACGGCGCCTCAAAGCCAAAAAGCAGCATAGCGACCGCAAAAAAGATCGCCGCAAGCCAAACCACGATTAAATCAAATGACGACATCCACCGACCCTAGTTCCGAATTTCAAAATCAAGCACCGGCCATCCTTGTTACAGGCGCGGCAAAGGGCATCGGCTACGCCACATGCATCGCGATGGCTCAGGCTGGCTGGCGCGTTTTTGCGGGCGTGCGAAAAGACAGCGATGTTGTGCCGGGCTGCGAAATGGTTTTGCTCGATGTGACTTCCGATGTTTATGTCGCCGATGCCGTGCGCTTGCTTGAGTCGCTACTTCCGCATGGCCTTTCGGGGCTTGTTAACAATGCGGGTTTTGTGCAACCCGGGCCGTTAGAGTGCATTCCGCCTGATTCTTTTTCTGATTTGCTGGCCGTTAATGTCGAGGGTGTGCACCGTGTGACGGCTGCTTTTTTACCGCTACTTCGCAAAGGAAACGGAAAAAAACCTGGGCGTGTCGTGAACATTTCTTCCATGAGTGGCGTTTTTGCCTTGCCTATTCTGGGTGCCTACAATGCCTCAAAGTTTGCCCTTGAGGGCATGAGCGATGCTTGGCGGCGAGAATTACGACCTCAAGGCGTGGGCGTGTTTCTGGTGCAGCCGGGGCCAATCCGCACCCCCATTTGGCGACGGGCCGACTCGCTCTCTCAACATGTCCAAGCAAACATGAGTGATGAGCAGGTTCGCCTTTACACGCCCGTGATGACCAGTATCCAAAAGCACTCGCAAGCAGCTGAAAAGACGGCTCTTCCGCCCGAGCGAGTCGTCCGTGCGATTAAAAAGGCACTTTGCGCAAGACGACCACCGCTACGGCAAGTCGTTGGGTGGCGGACTTGGGGGGTGATGCAACTTGGGCGTTGGCTGCCAGGAAAATGGATTGATTTCATAATCATGAATCGGACCTAGCGTTTTTCTGGTAGATTGGCTCACCTTTAATTACTTACATGAGCCAAAACTACGCATCATTCAAGCAGCTTCAAGCGATTCAAAATACTGTCGAATCCAATGAAAGCAAACCACCACTTCAAACTAAGCTTGAGCGAGTGCCGCCCCGTGGTTTTCAAATGGCGACAGGCCAAGGGCCTCAGAGGCGAAAGAGTGTCCTGATTATCAATGGCGACAACGCCCTTGGGGAAAGTCTCGGAAAGGCTTTTCTGTCCTGCGGCCTTGTCCCTGAGTTTTTACCTCAAGAGACGACGACTGCACCTCCAGCTAGACTTCAAATCGCTGCGATTGCGGTTGTCTTGAAAGGAGACCACCTCGATGCGGAGCTCGTCTTGCCGTGGCTAAATTTAATCGCTGGGTTTGGCCCTTTACCCCCAGGTCGCCTTTTTTTGATTTCTCCTTGCGGACATGAATCACTCCGCAATTCAACGACTCTTATTCACGAAGCCACTTTCCCATCAAAAGATTTGCTTGAGGCGTGGAGTGCTATCACCCCTAACCCAGACAATCAAATCATCACGATTAAGCTCTGGCCAAAATACATTTCAAATAGCCACGAGATGGGCAATCTGGAAACAGCTGTCTCTCTAGGGATGCAAATCAAATACGGAGAGACTGCGCACTTTGCAGCTACTCTTGATTTGAAAGCGACTCGGGCTGCAGACAAACGCATCGCAGGTATGAAAAGTGAATCCGTGCATAGCCAAGCCGCCGCCTCTCCGAAAGTTGACAAGCTTGCTTACCACAGTCAAAAGCTCATCCCCGAAACGACACACAAGGCAAACCAAATAATAGAAGATGGTGTGCGAGCAGCCGACACTCCATTGACCTGGCAGCCTTACATTGCCATTCTCTTTCTTCTGCTCGTTCTTTTTTTTAATTCGCTCTAACCGCACGGCGGCCTTAATCTTTTCGGCTCATGGCAAAAAAGAGCAACCGCACAGCGAAGACATCAAATCGCTACGAGCTTTATGAGGCATCGGTTTATGACCCCGATGCTGATTTAGATTTTTTGCTTCGTGAATTTGAAGCCCGCAATGAGCGTGAGCCAATGCGTCTGCGTGAAGACTTTTCCGGCACATCTAAGTTGTCTGTTATTTGGGTTAAGTCCAGCGAGCAAAGATCGGCTTGGGCCGTAGATTTAGACCCTGAGCCCCTCCATTGGGGCTGCAAGCGGCATATCCATCGTTTAAGCGATGATCAGCAAAACCGCATTGAGCAGCTTGAGGAAAATGTGCTTTCCGTTGAGACCCCTCAAGTTGATGTACTTACTGCGTTTAATTTCTCGTATTGGGTCTTCAAAGAGCGCGAAACTTTGTTGAGTTACTTCCGTAAAGCCTATGCGGCGCTTTCTGTCGATGGCTTATTTTGTCTCGACATCATGGGTGGCCCCGAAGCTCAACAAGAGGTCGAAGAACCACGCGAAATGGACGGCTTCGACTACCTCTGGGAGCAAGAAGGCATGTGCCCCATCACGCACCACGCTATTTGCCATATCAGCTTTGACTTCCCAGACGGCTCGAAAATGAAGCGCGCTTTTACATACGACTGGCGGCTTTGGTCTCTGGCTGAATTGCGCGATTTGGCCTTAGAGGCTGGCTTCACCGAATTTGAAGTTTTCTGGGAAGGCGCAACGGATGAAGGCGAAGGCGACGGCAACTTTATTTCAACAGAATCTGCTGAAGTCGAAGAGGCCTGGATCGCTTACCTTTGCTGCTGGAAATAACCGGCTAGCTGACCGACACGCGGCCCAAGTTCGGCAATGATGTTGCCTGAAAAAACAGCGACGCCACCAAAGACAAGCCAGAAACTTAGGTCTTCGATGCCAAGTGAAACGGCGATAATCGCCGTGAAGACGGGCTCTAGGCCGTAAAGCACTGCGGCGCGTACGGGGTCGAGCACGCGCTGGAATTGGTTCATCGCCGACAAAGCGAAAACCGTGCCAAGAAGTGTGCACAAAAGCAACGGCCATGCATAGGCTGGTGACAAAATCAATTGCCCGAGCAAAGACCAAGCAGGTGCGTCAGCGGAGGTCATCCCGAAGAGGAGAATGATGATGCTGAAAAGGGTGACCCAAAGGAAAGAAAGAGTCGTCAGCGGCAAGGGTGGCAAGCGGCGCGTGAAATGGTCGGTCGCCAAAATGTTGCCTGCGAACATTAGCGCGCAACCGACGGAAAGCCACTCGGGCAAATCGAAATGAAGTTGAGGTGGGCCGCTGATAAACCCACCGCCAAGAGTGGCGCATGCTACACCAATCGCAAGCGCTAGCCCCAAACGCTTGTGATGCAGCAAACGGCCCAAGAGAGCCGTAAATGCCACATAGAGACTCGTAAGGAAAGCCGAAACCGCCGGGGAGATATCAACAAGAGCAAAGGTTTGGAGGAAGAACCCGCCCCCCATCAAGGCGGCCAAAACAAATGAGCCGCGCCATAAAGGACGGGCGGCAATGGCGCGAGCAGGTGGCAGAAAAAGTGGCAACAGCAATGCCGCGAGACCAAAGCGCAGCCCCACAAAGAGACCAACAGAAACCGCATCATGGCCGGCGCCAAGAATGGCAGAGGATGCGTCAAGCGCATCTTTAATCCAGACGAAAGACCAGCCCCAAATAACAACAACCAGCAACAGAGCGCCGAGAGCGCGAGACCGTTGCGGGTCGTTGATTGTGGTGGTCGCGACGATAGGCCTCGTAACCGACTTTGTTATTGGCCTTGTTGTTGTCGCGCTTTAAGAGTCACCCACAACACGACTTCTTTGCCGTCACGGATTAAAGTGACTTGCACCTTTTGGCCTGGCTCGCAATCCATGAGCATGGTCATCCAGGATTGGATATCGGGGATATCTTTGCCCGACCACTTAATCAAACGGTCGCCCGCAAGAATTCCGGCATCTGAAGCGGAAGTGTCAGCCATGACTTCGCCAACGGAAACACCCGCTTCGCCTTCGTCAGAATAGGAACCTGGCGCAATGCCAAAACGCACTTTCATACTGGCCATGCGACCACCAGAGCGAGGCTTTTCGGTTTCATCGCGAGCGGCTTCGAGAGCCGCTTCAGCTTTTGCAACGGCTGAAGCATTAGGGGTAGGTGGCTTGGCAACTTTCTTTTTCTTTTTGCCTTGAATCTTTTGATAGTCAAACAACTCAGAGCGAATCGATGCGGCCTGAAGGATGCTTTGGAAAAGATAAATCGTTTCGACCGCATCATGGCGATTAATTTTCCAGGACAAGTCGTCTGGCGTGTGATAGTCACCATGAAAATCAGCAATGATGCCGAACAATACAGGGACATCTTTGCGATAGAAAGCGGTGTGATCACTCGCGCCACTCATGTTGGCAGGCGTGACGATTTCAAGTGAAGATGCCTCATAAAACGGGCTAAGCCAGTCTTCCATGCCAACGCCCGATGTCGAGCCAGAAACCGACAAGCGCTTATTTTTCACGCGACCGATCATGTCAAAATTGACCATCAACTTGTGGTCGCTCATCGGAACGATTGGATTTTTGGCGTAATAAAAAGAACCATTTAACCCAGACTCTTCGGCGCTAAAGCCCATAAAGAGGATCGAGCGAGCTGGAGCGCCCTCGGGCAATTCGGCGTAATACTTAGCCAATTTGTCAGCCAGCATCAAAACCGCTGCTGAACCCGAAGCATTGTCATCAGCACCTGGGTGAAGCTCGCCTGGGCCACTTCTTGAGCCGAAATAGCCCATGCCGAGGTGATCGAGGTGCGCGCCCAGAACGATCCATTCGTCAGCCAACTCACCCTTGCCGCGCAAAATGCCGCCGACATTGTTTGCAATCAGAGCCTTGTTTTCAAAACTGCATGAAGCCTCAACGGGGTTTGCAAAAGAAAAGGACGCCTTGCCCTCGTCTGCATGATGGCGCAAGTCGAGCAAAGAACCTGACCAACCCAAGCTCTTGACCATGGCTTCACCGGCTTCGGAAGAAACCATCATCACGGGGACATTGGCGCGGCGGCGACCACCTTGCCCCGCCGAGGTCAACTCACTTGCGCGAGGATCTGCGCAATCTGGTGGGTTGATAATAATAATGGCCGCGGCATCGCGCTTGCTTGCTGCACGAACCTTGGCAGCAAAACCTGCGCCACGCGTCCAGGCGCCGCCCTTGGCCCACTGGCTGGAACCATCAGCTTGCATAGGCTCAAAACGGAACATCACGACAGCCTTGCCCGCGACATCAAGATCATCGGGGAAGCTGGTGTAGTCGTCTTGCCCTTTTTCGATGGAGTAGCCAACAAAAACGGCCTCGCCGCTGAAGTCGCCAGAGGTACCCAGCCCCAAAGCGTTGAATTGCTCGCCGCCGATGAGAGCATCGCCCGCACAGGCCAAGCTCTGGTCAGTCAGCTCGAGCTCGCCGCCTAATTCAAAAGGCTGCTGCCAAGAGCCGTCGAACCCTGGCTCAAGCCCAGCGGCCTTAAAGTAAAACTCCATGTACTCGGTGGCGATTTCCATGCCACGCGAACCGGGTACGCGCCCTTCCATGAAGGGGCTGGCCAGCGTCACGATATGGTCGTTGTAAACGCGCTCATCTTCAGACATTGAGGCCAGCGCAATCGCAACGGGCCCCTCAAACTGTGGAGCATCGGCCTCTTGGGCCACGGCAGGCACAGCGGTAAATGCAAAAATAAGAGCACAGCCAGCGGCAACGGCCGCCCAACGAGCGAGTGTGGATTTCTTCATGGGTCGAGGAGTTGGGGATGCCCGGCAGGTAGCCAAATGGGCAGGAATAGAGCAGTATACTTCGACCACGGGAATGCCCCGCGCCGCCCACTCGCATGCTTTTACGCGCACTCTTTCTTCTTGTTTGCACCTTGTTCATCCATCCGCAAGATGGGCCAGATGCCAGCCTGCTGCTGCTCATCGAAGACGAACAAATCGTCATCGAAGTGACCTGCAATTTAGCCTTCCTCGACGAGGTCATCGATGTCGCACGCGAAGACGAAGAGCTTGTCGACGCAGTCGAAATGCCCGGGATTCGCGCTGCATTGATTGATTATTTTGCAGACATTAGCCGCGTCACCATTGACGGCATCCATGTGTCGGGTGCGCCGGGCGAGATGCACCTGACCCTGCCCAAACGAGATTTGCTTCCCCTATTTCCGGGCTTTGGTGCGAGAGCTTTAACTCAACTCACTCTTTCTTTCACCTATTCCACAAAGTCGCCGCCTGACCGAGTCGTTTTTCATTGGAGCTCTTTTCCACCCGACCGGATTCAAGACGAAGGCCGAGGCGACAACCCGCTTAATGTTGCCGGCCTACTCATCGCCTACGGCCAAGATACGAATCTTGAGTTCACGACCCTTGAGCCTGAGTATTCCTGGCAAAGGCCACGCGATGGCGTTGGGCCGCGTTTTGAAGCCGTGCCTATTCTTAAAGTTAATAGCCAGCAAGGTTCTTTTTCAGGAAGCTCAAGCATCAATCTATTGGCCGTAAGTGCTTTGCTGCTTGGGGCGTTCATCGAAATTCGTCGCCGCGTGAAAAAGAAACCCGGCACGATTTGGGTACCCATTTTGTTTCTTGTTGGGCTGGGTTCTTTAACTCTCGATTCGGCGTTTTCAATCTCAACGCCTGAGTTCCGCGACACGCTTGAGACGGGTCGAGTCGAACAAGCCGAATCGAGCGATCAACGCGCCTTGACTGTTTTCCAGCCTCTGCACGCCAACATTTACCGCGCCTTTGACTACACCAAAGAGAGCGACATTTACGACGCCCTTGAACAATCGGTCGAAGGCGATTTACTCAATGAAATTTACGCTCAGGTTTATCAAGGGCTCGTCATGCGAGAAGAAGGCGGTGCAGTTAGCCGCGTGCAGGCCGTCATCCCTGTTTCTTTTCAAATTGTGGCCAACCAAATTGATGATGCAACAAATCCGCGTTTCGATGTCGACGCGCGCTGGCGTGTTGAAGGCGCGGTTCATCACTGGGGCCATGCGCATACACGACTCAACGAATACCGCGCCTACTACACAGTTGTCGGCCGATTCAGCGCAGATGGCAAACGCATTGATCAATGGCGTATTCAAAAATCGACTACGCTAGAACAGTTCCGGGTTGCATCCGAGCCCATCCCTGAGACACTCTAAACATGACGACTTTAGTCCGCGCGGCCGACTTGCGATTCGCTTATGGCGAGGGTGAGTTTGAGTTGTTCGTTGCATCTCTACACATTGAGTTGGGTCAGCACACCGTTGTCATTGGGCCGAGCGGGTGCGGCAAGACGACACTTGCTCATTTAATCGCCGGGATTTTGACACCAAGCAGTGGTCAGACCGAAGTCTGCGGTGTCGGCATCAGCACTCTCAGCGACTCGGCGCGACGGGCATTCCGGCTCGACAAAATCGGGATGGTCTTCCAGCAATTTGAGCTGCTCGGTTACTTAACTGCGCTTGAAAACATTTTGCTGCCCTTTCATTTGGCGGAGCAATCGCCAGCGGCTAGTGATTTTGGGCGTGCACAGAATTTGGCTGAGCGGATGGGTGTCGCACATACGCTGCAACGGCGTCCTGAAAAGTTGTCTCAAGGCGAGCGGCAACGCGTGGCTATTTGTCGAGCGCTAATTGCCAAACCGCAATTGGTTATTTGTGATGAGCCGACGGGCAATCTTGACCCCTCGGCAAAATTGGCGGCCATGGATTTGCTATTTGAGCAAGTCGCAAAAGATGGTGCGACATTGCTCATGGTTACGCATGACCACGGCTTGCTTGAGCGTTTTGCACAGGTAATTGATATGGGGTCTTCGCGATGAAGGGCCTCAAATTGTTGGCTTGGCGGCATTTGAGTTATCACAAAGCACGCACGCTGCTTTTGATTGGATGTCTTGCCCTAACTGGATTCTTGCCAAGCGCCACGACCGCTTTGACCTCGGCTTATCAAGTCAATTTAGCCGCCCGCGGAGAAAGCACACCCTTCTTGGTTGGCGCGCAAGGCTCGCGGTTTGACCTTACACTCAATGCTCTTTACTTCCGCCGCGCCGAGCTTGAAACCCTTTCCTGGGGTGAGCTTTCGGCTTTGAGAAACGATAATGACTTCGTTGTCATCCCGTTGCATTTAGCACACACTGCAAGGGGTTATGCCATTTGCGGGACGACTCCTGAGTATTTTGAGCTGCATAACCTTGCACCACAACAGGGCACTCCACCACTCATACTCGGTGATGTTTTACTCGGCGCCAAGGTTGCCGCTGCCTTAGATTTGAAAGTTGGAGACGCACTTTTTAGCGACCCTAGCGAGCTCTACGATATCTCCAAACCGCCCGCACTTAAAATGCGTGTTTGCGGTTTATTGCCCGCGACCAACACGCCAGACGACGATGCCGTTTTCGTTAGCATCAACACGGCTTGGGTCCTTGATGGGCTTGCACATGGGCACGATGACACCGAGACGATTAAACCAAAACTCGTTCTTGGCAAAACCGATAATCAGGTTGTTGTTAGCCAAGCACTACTTGAATACCGCGAAGTCACTTCCGAAAATCTGGCCTCCTTCCATAGCCATCTAGACCCAGACGCACGCCCTCTGCATGGTGCAATCATTTCGCCCGCAAAGGGTGTTGACGCGGCCGAATGGGCGAAAGCAACCACTCTGGCGAAAACGCGTTTTGAGCAATCCCGCGTGTTGCAATTCGTTTCTCCTCATACAGTCTTGAGTGATTTGATGAGTTTTGTTTTTCGCTTAAAAACTTTTTTCGACGCTTTTTCTGGAGTGCTCTTCCTGATTACTGGGTTGCTGACCGCGCTAGTTCTTACCTTGAGTGCAAAACTTCGTAGCCGCGAAATGGCTACTTTGCATCGCATTGGCTGCAGTCGCAGTGCGACGATTAAGCTGCATCTCTACGAACTAACTTTTGTCGCTCTAGCATCGGCCGGCTTGGCATTCTTGGGCGTGCAAATTGCGATTCAACTTCTTCCAGATTTGGTGCAGACCTTATGAAAACATTCCCTTTCATTTTTTGTTTTTTGATGATCGCTTTGGGTTGTTCTCGATCCGAATTGTCTCCGCAAATGCTTCCCGCAAATGTTGATTCAAAAACGGTCTACACAACTTTCTACCCAACGACTGCATTTGCAGAAGCCATCGCCGGAGACTTGCTCGAAATCGTCTGCCCGCTTCCACATGACGCCGACCCGATTTTCTGGCAGCCAAGCGCTAAAGACATTCTGGATTATCAAAACGCCGCGCTTATCATCACCAACGGCGCGGGTTTCGAACGCTGGCTTAGCACGGCCTCGCTACCTCCAAGCCGCCTGATTGACACCGCTGCAGGTTTCGAAAAGGCCTTTTTGCATATCGAAGGTTTGCGCAGCCATAGCCACGGCGGGCAGGGAGAGCATTCACATGAAGGGTTAGATGGCCACACTTGGCTTGACCCTGTTTTGGCAGGTGTGCAAGCGCGCGCCATCCTAGAGGCCTTTGTGGTGCGTTGGCCGGAACAAACTGAGATCTTCCAAACGCGTCACGAGGTTCTCGAAAATCAATTTGAACAATTAGACCGCGCATTCGCAGCGCTAGCCCCGAGAATGGATTCGATGCAGATACTCTGCTCTCACCCTGCGTATCAATACCTTGCAAAACGATACGGCTGGCGTATCACTAATTTCGATCTCGACCCTGATACCCCGTTGAGTGTTGAAACACTTAATGAGTTGAAAAGTGCAGCAGCACCCACGACGAGCACGCCTAATGGCAAGTGTCTTATCCTTTGGGAAAGTCAACCGCTCTTGGCGACACAAAAAGAATTAACGCGCTCTGGTATTCCGAGTGTTTGGTTTTCTCCGGTCGAAATGCGCAGCCAAGATGACATCACAAAGCAACGAGATTATTTCGAGCTTATGCGAGCGAATCTTGCTCGCTTAGAGGCCGCGCTCGACCATTAGCCCAACTCGGCGGCATGCCGAATCAGCCCGCCAAGATGAGCGGCCCAGCCACTTGCGGCAAGTGCAATGCAAAGGCCAAGTATGACCGCAGCCTTTAATACAACCGAAGGATTCAAGCCCTGCGCCGATTGCAGCCAAGTCTGGATGCCTAAGACGCACACGAGAATAAATCCGACGAAAATGCCACGGCCCCAAACGGCGTGTAGCTCAATTGCGTCTTGCATGGCATCGGCCTGGCTTCCGATCGCGTGGCGCAGGGCATCGACCGCAGTCGGGCCGGTGTAGTAAGCGCCGACCGAGCCCAACATGCAAAGCAAGAGGAAGAAAATACCGAGCTTCCAGATGGTTTCGTCTTTGCGCCATTGCGCGACCGCGAGAGTGAGCAGTGCAAAGAAGCCGCCGACCACCGGAAGGTGGACGAGCAAAAGGTGTGCTTGAGCCGTTTCGAACAATGAAAAACTCTAGTCGCCCGTACCAATTGCCTTGACAGCTTCTTCGGCGGTCATGCCGTCTTCGATTTTGCTGTAATCGAGCTCAGAACCGCTCAAAGAGTGCGGAATCAGATAAACGGCAGTCATCGCCAAGGCAGCAAGAACAACGACACCACGCCCTACGCTCTCTTTCGGGCGCGGCTTAAGGCCGATTGTGGAAGTTGCCACAATCCAAGACACCCACATGATGAGCATCTTATTGTCGGTCAGGTCATAACCATTAGGCCAACCCGTCCAGAACTCGCCGAAAGCATATTTTTGCACAATCGGGCCGAGAACCATTCCGCCAAAAGTCATGCCCGTGAAAGTCACCCAGGCGTAGCGGCGGAAATTAGAGTGACCCGCGAGAGCAGCAAGAGCAGTGCGCATACCCCATAGAACGGAGAAGAACATCAGCACGATGTGTGGCCACAAAATGTAACCAGGGACCCAATCTTTGAAACGAATCACGACATTGTCAGCAGGCGGCCCATCGGTATCAACCGCGGCGGCGACATCGATTTCAGGGACGCGGACCAAACCTTGCGGCGTTTGCAACTCAATGTAATACTCATATTTGGCCGCTGCAAAAGTCTGCTTGGGCAAATCGGCAGCGAGTACATTTTTATCGCCGCCCTGCTCAAGGCGCACCGCCATAGGGATGGATGCGAAATCATCGCCCGCCTTGTAGCGGCGCCAGAACAAAGTACCACTTACGCCCTCAACGGCGGGCAGCGCCACCTCTGCGTCAAAATCAAAATCTTTGGAGTGCGTCCATTGAGATCGAATGAGGCGGTATTTGTGAACCTCGCCCGAGACCTCAAATGAGCCCTTGCGCGGGTAAGTTGGGCCCGTTGTTTTTTGATAAATCACAGCCGAGATCATGATGATGACGGCAAGGCCCCAGAGCAAGGTGCGTTTGGCAAGCGTGCCTTTTGGCAAAGCTTCGGGAGTTGAGGTGGGCAAGGAGCTATCCATGCCCTAGTTTAGCGACACACGCGGCTAGAATTCTTGCCGTGACTCTGCCATGACTTCGACGCCTCCACCAAGCCATCCTCCAATTCCACTTACTTTCTGCAAAAGTGCGTTGCCACTGCGCCTGTGGGATTGGGGGGCGACTCTCGACGACGCGCCACCCGTTGTATTCGTGCATGGCTTCCTTGACGCGGGGCGCAGTTGGGCGGCTGTGGCCAATGGCGTGCGCGATTTTTGCCGCCCCTTGGCGCTTGACTGGCGCGGGCATGGCGAAAGTGGTCGAGCGATTGGCGGCGCGAGCTACCACCAATATGATCATCTCAAAGACCTGACTCGCCTGATGGACGAATTGCACGCCGAAGCACTCGCAAACAATACGCCCCCACCGCGCACTTTGGTTGCACATTCCATGGGCGCCAGCATCGCTTTGCTTTATGCCGGTTTAGCGCCAGAGATGCTTGACCACCTCATCATCCTCGACAACCTCGGAGGCTTTGCAAAAGATGCCGTCGATAATATTGATCGCTGGGCTGAAGTGCTTGATTCTGTGCGGAAGCCCAAAAAAGCCTTTCGCATTTACGCGAGCAAAGAAGATGCGGCTAGGCATGTGCAAGAGAATAACCCTCAAATGACCACTATCGGAATCGACCGCTTTTTGGCGGCCTCGCTCGTGCCAGTGCAAGGTAGCCCAGGGTTTGAGTTTCAATTTGACCGCGAGTTGCGCGGCCCCAACCCCTTAAGTTTTCCAGAATCTCATTGGCTGGAATTGTGCAAACGAGTCACGGCAAAAGTGCATGTATTGATACCTGAATTTGGTTTTTTTGCGCAGCACAATAGCCCGATGCAAACGCGATTACAGACTCTTCGTGATGGCGAAAGCACTTGGCTAAAGGACACAAGCCACCATGTCCATGTCGATCGGCCTGATGCCGTTGCTAAAGTGCTGTGGCAAGCACTAAAGCCCGTAAATACCAGCCGTAACCGATGTGATTGAATCAATAAATGGCTCGGCTGTTAACGCCTTGCCGGTTGCGCGCTCAACCAACTCAGACCCAGAATACAACTTGCCCTGGGAATGGATTTTTTCGCCAAGCCAGCCGCGCATCGGAGCTAAATCACCCACGCGCATGAGTGAATCAAGGTCGCCAATATCATTTTGCATGGCTTCCCACAATTGTGAGCTAATCAAATTGCCTTGCGTGTAAGTTGGAAAATATCCAAACGCACCCATCGCCCAATGGATGTCTTGCAATACGCCATCTGAAACAGAGTTGGCCTTGACGCCGAGTAACTGCTCGTATGTGTCATCCCAGACGGCGGGCAAATCTCGCACCTCGATTTCGCCTGCGAACAAGCGGCGCTCGATTTCAAAACGAGCCGCGACATGTAAATTGTAAGTAGCCTCGTCAGCCTCGACTCGAATCAAACTCGGCTTGCAAGTGTGCAAAGTGGGGTACAACTGGTCGAGCGTGATATGCGCCTTATCGGGAAAGTGCTTTTTGAATACTGGTAAGCACCATTCCCAAAAGGCTCGACTGCGGCCGACGAGATTTTCCCAGAGCCTTGACTGGGACTCATGCATGCCAAGCCCCACGGCCTCACCAAGAGGAGTGCGCTCAAAACGAGAAGGCAGCCCCTGCTCATAAAGACCATGACCAGCTTCGTGCATGATGCCATAAAGCGCGGAGCGGAAATCATCTTGCATATAACGCCAAGTGATGCGCACATCTTTATGGTTAAAGCTGGTACAGAACGGATGGGTCGTCAAGTCTAAACGGCCAGAATCGAAGTCGAAACCCATCTTTTGGGCGACTTCAAGCCCAAAAGCTCTCTGCGCCTTTTCTGGGAAATCGCCAATAGCTGGTGACTCATCAATCACATGGCCGCTTTCTTTAACAGCCCGAATCATTGGCGCAAGCACCCCGCGCAACTCATCGAACAAAGGCCGTAAAGTGGCTTCCGTCGAGCCGGCTTCATACAAATCGAGGAGAGCGTCATAAGGACGGCCGCCCGGATTTAAAGCAGCAGCTTTTTCTTGATTCAATCGCACCAATTCGGCGAGATCTGTTTCAAAAAGAGAAAAATCAGACTCTGCGCGCGCTTTTTGCCAAGCCGCCAGGCCACGGCTTTGCGCCTCGGCCAAAGCGACCGTTAACTCTTTTGGGACCTTGATGGCACGGTCTATTTCTTTTCGGGCTTCACGAATCTGCGCACGGAGGACTTCCGCTTCATGAGCTTCGGCGCAATCAAGGAGTGAATCATCAGCCGTATCGAGCGCATCGCGTAAAGCGGTTGAGGACAACTTGTCATGCTGAAAACCGGCCAAAGTCGCGAGTACTTTCCCGCGCCCAGTTTGCCCGCCCTTTGGCATATATGTTTCTTGATCCCACTCAAGCAACGCAGAAGCAGCGGCGAGATCTTTAATCTCGGCCCATAGGTTGAGCAAAGGCAACATTACTCAGCCAATATTGTTTGGAGGCAATCAAGGCCAATTTCAGCACCCGCTTCTGGAGCGTTTGAAACGATGCGCAAAGTCAAACGATGCTCTCTTGCAGCGAGCTCGCGCTCGCCGAATGAAACTTTGCGCATGGCAACAGAATCTTGTCGCAAGTCAATGGCTTTGCCAAGTCGACGGCCATCAAGATAGGCTTGAATCACAGCCGCATTAGGGCCAGCGACCAAGTTTAAATCAAGATTGTAAAAACCAGAACGCTCTATACCGAAAGACCAAATCGCTTGCTGAGCTTCGCGGGCGCCCGACCACATAGCTACTTCGCCGCGACTGGCTTTGGAGCGCAGCGCACCCTGCAACTCAGTCGTCACCACGCGGCCACCAGAGGCCTGCATCATGGTCATTTTTTCGCCTTCGTGAGCATGACTCATGACTTGGAAATCACCCGTTGATTCAAAACCTAGGTACTGACGCTTTTCGACCGCAACATGAGTTGTCTCATAAGGAAACTTAGAGGGCGCATACCAGAAAACCGTTGCACCGATTTCGACGGGTGCCGCATTTGGTGCAGCTTCAGCGCTGAGCGTCAAACCACCTTGAAAGGGAATGGGTGCATCCCAGAGTGGACGAGAGTAGGACGAGTAACCGAAATCACCCGGGCCGTCGAGGCGGGTACGAGCAGAAAAAGGCGTCTGATACAAATCAGAACCGCCGCGCCCCCACCATGCGCCAGGTCGCAATACAGAATCGCCCGCCTGAACAACAGGCGTCAAGCCATGCGGAGTGCGCGACTCATTGCGAACCCCAAGAGTCGTGCCTGCGAGGATGCCATCGCCCGAGATACTGAGCAACTCAAGAGTTTCGCCAGGTGTAGTCTGCCCTTGAACGAATTGCGCATGAAGATGCATATCAGGGCAACCAGGCTCGACGGCCGCACGCATTTTGAAACGCACCATCCCTTTGCCTGGTGCTTCGTTGTAGATATAAATACGAGTGCCTTTAGGAATGGGCATTGGATACCGCAACCAAAAAGTATCGCCGCCATCACTCGCTTGAGCGCGGGTGCCGCCTTGACCAAACTCGCCGGGATGCCCAAAGAGATCACCTAGCGGCACATCAAAAGTGGCTGGCAGCGGTGGGCCTGCCAAATCATCAGGATTCATGCGCGCCAGAGAAAAATGCAAACTGCGCAAAAGCTCTTCTCGCGACACACCCTCAGGCTCTGCAATAAATGTAAATTCCATCCAGCGGATCAGGCCATCTGCCTTAAGTTGATAGCGGAACGGGAATTTCTTTGAACATGGGCCAACAAAGAGCCCCATACGAGTCCAGTCGGGGACGACCTCAACGGCCAACGCAGCCGCTGTCGTAGAAACGGCTTCTTGATCAAGCCCCAAGCCGTTTGGTGTAATCGTGCCAGCTGGGTAAGCCAACGACTGCACGGAAACTTGCGCGCCACCTGAAACAGTCAGAATCAATTCATCCGAATAAGGCAATGGCAAAGAGCAAGTAACCCAGCCATCTTCGAGCGCGACGAGAGGGAGGGGGAAGCCCGTTTGCTGCCCATCGGCGAGCGACGCCAAGTCGAGCTCAATGGCGTCAAGGCCTGCGAACTCTAGCTTTAGTGTGCCTACAGTTGTTGCTTCGAAACGCTGCAGCAAGCCAGGGCCATGCAGAGTAACGCTCGGTTGATCTTCAGATAGAAAACTTGTAGTAATCGACCCGGCAGGGGCAACCATCAGGTGCTCAGGGTATTGAAGGCCCGTAAGCAAAGAATCGGGTGTCACACTTTGCTGAGCAGGAAGAAGCGCGAGAAGGAGGAGGAAGGCAGCAGACATGAGTGGCAAGTTTACCCCTATATATAGAGAAAGACCCGAGAGAATAGGTGCTTTCCTAATTCTCTCGGGTCTTAAAAAAAAGATTTACTAGCTGCGTTTTGTGTATTTGCGCTTTTTGGTTACTTTTTTGGCGGCAGCCTTTTTGGGAGCTTTCTTAGCAGCCTTTTTAGGGGCTTTTTTTGCTACCTTTTTGGCGGCTTTCTTTGTGGCCTTTTTAGCCGTTTTCTTAGCAGCGGGCTTTTTAGCCATCTTTGTGCCTGGCTTGCGGCCGGGTTTGTTGCGCGCACCGTCAAGGCCCGCAGCAGTCAAAGCGGCTTTCATTTCAGGACCAGTCAAAACGGAAAGTGCATTGAGTTTGGCTTGTTGGGCCATTTGAGGCGTAGTGCCTTTCTTTTCCCAGAGCCAAACTGTGTTGGTGCCAACCCCGACCAATTTGCCCAAAGTGGACTGAGCCATTTTGTGCTTTTTGCGGAGAGCAGAAACCCGCCGGCCAGCAAACTTGCGGCCCTGCTTTACAGGTGCAGCAGTTGGAGCAGCAGTCGGTGTGGCAGGAGCAGAGCTGTTTGCCATGGCTCCACGCAAAGCTGCGATTTCTTTTTCCATAGAAGCTACACGATTGCGCTCTGCTTTAAGTGCAGTGGACAAATCTTTTGTAGCCGCCTTAGCCTCTTTACGAGCAAGGCGAATGATTTCATTCTTGAGGACATTAGCGAGTGAGGCCATGATTTATTTATGTATTAAGTTTCCTGGAGGAGTAAGCGAATCGAGTCGCGGAAACAAGTATATGTATTTGTTTCCATTAAATCGATTCAATATCCTATTTATTTAACCATTGGAGTAACCGAGAGAACGGAAGCATTATCACGAACCAAGTACTCTGCGGCCATTTCAGACAAAGCAGCAGCGGACAAGTTCTGGAAGAAACCCTCTACGCTACGGAAGTCTTCTAGGCCCTCAGCATCGGTTTGAGCTTCTGAACAAACGCTTAGCCAATAACCATTTTTACGCTTGCTGTCGCGGATACCCTTTAAGAGCGGTTCAGCCAAACGGTTCACCTCTTCTTCTGTGACGCCATCTTTTGCCAAATCGGATGCGACCTTCAAGCAAGCCTCGCGCAAACTAGGAACATTGTCAGGTTGGGCCATCGAGTAAATTTGCAGGACACCCATGTTAAAGAAGACTTGATTTGCCTCTGCGCCAGCAGATGGAGAATAGGCAGCACCTAATTCTTCACGCACAATAAGACGAATGCGATCGCCAAGAATCTCACCAAGCATGGTCAAATTGCGACGATTAGCCGCCTGCGTGCCATCACATGCTGGATAAGCGATAAAGACCAACGCCTGTGGGGTTTGCGTCTCAATTGTTGACTCAACAGAAAGGCCAGAGACCATCCCTGCGAATTGACGCCGCTCGGTTGTGTCATGACGCTCACGACGCTTTGGCAAAGTGCCGAAGGTCTGCGCAACAGCCGCAACGGTGGCATCGATGTCGATATCGCCAACAATCGCCAACTCAATCGGTGCAGCCTCAAGCGCCGGCTTGAGCCAGGCGTGGATGGCATCCATGTCAACAGCCAAGGCTTCTTCGAGGCTAGGCATTGGGATATGCCGCACATCGCCTCCCACCAATTGAGGGAAGAAATCAAGAAGAAGTGGGCCCTGAGGCATGTGCTTCATTTGCTCAAGTTGAAGTGGATATTGCTTAGCGAACATACGCAGGCCGTCTGTGCGAGTGCCGGGGTCGTTCATGGTGGCGACCATCAACTCAAGTTGCAGCAAGAGGTCTTCTTGTGTGGTTGAGCCACCCAGCTCGAACGCATCAGCGCCAAAGCCCAACGAAGTGCCCACTGTTTTGCCAGCGGTCATTCGGCGCAGCTCATCAGCCGTATGCTTGCCTAAGCCCGCAGCTGGAATGGCTTGACTTGCGACATGGGCCACAACCGCACCGCTCGAATCGTAGCTCAAAGAACCTTCGCCAACGCGGGCATTGAGCAAAATCTGACGCTCTTTAAAATCAGTCTTTTTCAGATTAAGTCGCACACCATTTTCAAAGACATAAGTCTGGATGCTCATGTCAGCCACTTGGCCCTTTTGAACAACAACACCACGAATCGTCTCGTCGCTGGCATAAGCAAAATCTGCAACGCTGACAGCAGCACCGGCTTCGATTTTCATCTTTTTAACGGACTCATGCACGCGCTTCAGCTCGGATTCGGCGGTTTCGCCAAGATCAAGGTCGCCCGTGGTGGATAGCATCAAAGTGCCGCCCTTCCAGTGGGCGCGCATGGCGTCAAGGCAATCGTCAACGGTCATCGCCTGAAGAATTGCGCCAACCACCTCAAGATCGGTTGCAGGGCTGCTTGGGACGATGCGCTTTTCGCAAGCCATAACAACATCTCCTAGCAAAGCCTTGGAGTGGCGAGTGCTTGCACGCTCAGCAGACTCTTCAAGCCCGCGCATCATCCCCGCGCGGACTTCAGCAAGCTCTGCCTCTTGAAAGCCAAATTTAAGTGCACGGCGCAACTCAACCTCAGCCTGCACAAGCGCGGCCTCCCAGTTTGCGGGCTCAGCGTTGACATCAATCGAGCCGCCGTCAAAAACGCCGAGGCCCTGAGACATGGATGCCGCTGCAGCACCAAGAAACTTGCACTCTTCCTTTTTAACGAGCTCGGCGTAACGCAAATTCAACATCGCGTTTGCCACATGAAAAGGCATCTCTTCTTTCAGGATGGCCACCGTCTGCGGCTTTTCAACATAAGGCTTGAGCTTGCCCATGCTAATCGAAACGGTCGGAATCTCTGGCTCATAGATAGAGAAGATCACTTCTTTTTGGTCAAGCACATCTGCGCGACCAATTTCAGGCTCAGCCGTCAAAGGACCTTCAGGAACTGAGACTTGACCAAAGAACTCGTGAAACAACGGCTCTGGGTTAAGCCCCTGCAAATCGCCAACAAGAACGAGTGTCATATTTTCGGGGCGATACCATTTCGTGTAAAAATCACGAATCGTCTGGCCAGTAAAAGCCGCACGGATGTCTTCTGTGCCGATAGGCAAGTGAGTTGGAACAAGCGTGCCGCCAAAAATCGTATCAAGCAGCTTTAGCAAAACGCGCCATTGTGCAGAATCACGCTCGCGCTGCTCACCGTCGATGACTCCTTTTTCGGCCTGAACTTCTTTGTCGGTCAAATCAAGCAAGAAAGCAAAATCTTGCAAGACCTGCAAACCCTCACGGAGAGCTTGCTCATCATTATTAGGAAGGTCTAATTTATAAACCGTTTCAGAAAAAGCAGTATGCGCATTCAAGTCAGCGCCGAAGCTCATCCCGCGCTCTTGAAACCACTCGACTAATGTGCCAGCCTCGAAATGCTCAGAGCCATTAAAGGCCATGTGCTCAAGGTAGTGAGCCATGCCTGCCTCACTTGGCTTTTCGCCTAAAGAGCCTGCATCGACATGCAAACGCAAATAGAGCCGCTCTTGCGGCTCAGTATTTTGCACCCAAGCAAAACGCACACCATTGGCGAAATGGCCAAAATGGATGCGGTCGTTTGGAGCAATGTCGGAGGTTTCGTGCTCCCAGGCGCGAGGTTGAACCTCTTGTGCTGTTGCGGGAATCGTGAACTGAAGGGCGGCGCAAATGACGCCAAAAGCTAGGAGGAAGCGTTTCATGGGGCAACATTTTACGCTCCTTTCCGCCACATGTTGGCAGATGTTATTGTGAAGGCTCATGGCACTCAAACTCCCCGCCAATTTCATACTCGCCTCTCTCGTTTTCGGGCTGGGTGCGTGCGCAGCTCCTCTTGATTTGCCGGCCAAGCTGGCCGACTTCGATCACCAAATTTTTGCGCAATACCAAGCCCCGACGACAACTGTAAATTGGGCTGATGGAGTCGGTGCGACTCACACCGCAGGTGAGCTTCATGCCAAACCAGGCTCTCGCCTAGCCGAAGCCTGGGCAAGTGGCCATGCGCCCGCTTATGGCTTAACTGGGCAACAGAGCAGCCAAAGTGTGCGCGAACTTGGCTTTCGCTATATACACAACCGCTATCAAGCCTATGCAAAAGTGCTCAGCCCTTACCCTTCGCGCGCCTGGCTCATTACAGGTGATGGTGAAAAGGTCACTTTACTCGCTCGCGGCGACACCCGCGCTTGGGGTGAACATGCGCATTTTATTGAGTTGGCCATACCGTGGTCAGTCGCTGCAGGCGAAACTTTGCGCGTGCATGTTACTGACATGCGAGGGCGCAATGCCATCGAAACAAAAATCGATTTCGAATTTTAGCGCAAGCGGGCTTTCACCCACAAGAGTTGGCCATGGGGGTCAACAATTGGCGTACGATAATCAGCAGGCAATTCAATGACTGTTTCATCGGCGTTGACTTCAAAAACGCCTTCATGACGCGAGCCGTCAGCGGTCTTCCATGAAAGACAGAGATCAAATCGGTAAGCCTCAACGGCCTGGGCTTGAGTCACCGTGACGCCACTTCCGCTCCAATCAAAATAGAGCTCTGGGCAACCGGGGCGATTGAGCCACTGGTCGAAAAACCACTCTAAATCAGAGCCATGTGCCTCTTCGCATGCTTTGCGTAAATCGAGCGTTTTGGCCGGCAAGCCTTTTTTGCGCTCGGCGTATAGCCTTAGACCCTCAAAAAAAGCTTCGTCCCCCATCTGCCCACGAAGCATGTGTAACACCCACGCACCTTTTTTATAAGTGTTTGGCGCGCTTGTTCCGAAGAGCTCGTCAGGGTTTTCAAAACCATCCCAACGAATGGGACGCGAGCGTGCGATTCGAGCTTGCAGCCAGCCTTTTTTTGCAGCGCGCATCGCCGCAGCCAAAGTTGGGCCACCCGACAGCTCATGTAGCCATGGACCAAAATAGGTTGCGAAACCCTCGCTGAGCCAAGCGTCTTGCCAAGTGCCGTAACCCACGGCATCGCCGAACCATTGGTGCACAAATTCATGGGCGAGCGTGCCCACGCCATGGTCGGGGCCATCAAACAATCGTTCCATGACCCAAGTGTTGCCAGGGTTCTCCATTCCGCCCCACTGAGTCGGCACTTGCACGACGCAATATTTTGCCCACGCATACTTCCCAAAGCGGTCTTCCATCCAGGTCATCCAATCGGCGTGATGCTTCAGGCCGCGGCGCGCCTTGGGTTTGTCTGCGCGAAAAACAAAATGCGGAATCAATCGGTCGTCGCCCTTTTCCGCAAGGCGCACATACGGGCCAACCGCAAATGAAAACAGATAACTCGTAATATCAGCCTGCGTGTGGCCTACCCAGCGTTGGCTGCCCTTAGCGGCCTGCCCCGTTGGCAACGGCTCGCCATGCCAATCACCGGTGCCAATCGCATCAAGCTGCTTCACGCCAGGCTGCGGTAGAACGGTCAACTGCAAATGAAAAGCAGCTCGGTCATCTGGCGCATCTTCACAGGGAAGCCACCCTCTCGCTCGGGCTGCAAAATGATCGGTAAACATCACCATCTTGCCCTGACGGTTTTTACGAAAGTAGAGCCCATCTGGTGGTGTGCCTGAAAGCTCGGCTGAAAAAGTGAATTCTTGGCCTGCCGGCACTTCACTTGGCAACTCAACGGCGATGACATCTTCGCTCGATCGCGTAAAGCTCATGTCAACGCCTTGACTATCTTGAAAAGACATCTGCCAATCTTTACCCGCCTTAGCATGCAATCGCACTTGCGATAAAGCCGCATCGGCGCGGAAAACATAATTTACTTGCAACTGCACTTTTTCACTGGCAATGTCAGCGGTCAAGTCAATTTCATAGCGCAATGCATCGGCCTCAGGGAAGCCTTCCCATGGTGTTGTGTCGCCCGTGAGTGAGGTCAATAAGAGGAATAGAATAATCATGATGAGCACTCGCTGGATGCGGTCATTTTTAGAACTTCATCGACCAATTTTTCGATCCCGTGTGCGGCCTCGGCAATCGAATCGGCCAACATATAAGCGGGAGTACTGACAATGCGATTGGTTTCATCTATTAAGATTTCGTCAACATTGCGCGGTTGATGCTGCGCACCAATCATAGATAAGGCATCAGCCGTGCCTTCGTCCGTACCGATGGTCAAGCTAGGCTCGACATTTGAGCCGCGAAAGACCGTCGCACAAAGAGCAGGTGCAATGCAAACCACGCCAAGCGGCTTACGGGCAGCAACCGTTTCTTGTAGCAAACGCGCGATTTCAGGGTGAGCCTGTGCACTCGCACCCGCTACCGCAAAATCACATAAGTTTTTGGCCGCACCAAACCCACCCGGCACAATAAGGGCGTCCCAATCGGTGGCGGAGCAATCGGCTGCAGAGCGGATGTCGCCGCGGGCAATGCGGGCTGACTCGATTAAAACATTGCGCGTCTCGTTTGGGCTCACCTCGCCGGTGAGGTGATTCACAACATGCATCTGCGGCATGTCTGGTGCAAAACAAATAACGGTGGCGCCTGCTCGTGAAAGAGCGAGCAGCGTGATCACCGATTCGTGAATTTCGGAGCCGTCGTAGACTCCAGACCCAGCCAAACAAACTCCAATAACAACCATGATGATTCTCCGGAAGTCAGGCGGCGAGTGTCGCGGCCTAAAACTTCAGGGCTTTAGGGTACGCACGACCACATCGCCATCCAAGTAGGCGAGGCAAGCGAGGCGCATATCTTCTTCGGTGTCGAAAGCCCGCAGAGCCAGTTTTTCGCCCTCTTTGATTTCGGCCAAGCTACCGCTGACGACTTCAACCACGCAAGCGCCACAATGCCCGTGCAAACAACCAAGAGGCACTTTTAGATTGCCATCTTCAATCGCTTCATACATGCGGGTGCCGCTTTCACATTCGTGAACAGCGTCAGAGCCTTCAATTTGAACTTTTGCCATATTGGAGACTGTCGGCTATCTTTGAGACATCTTCCAGGCCAAATTGTGAAAAAGATTCGCCAGAGGGGTGAGCCAGCGCGTGAGGCCCATCTTGGCAACGCCCCAAACACCCCGAGCTCGTAGCGCGAATTTGCGCCTTGAGGCCACGCGACTTAATCTCGTCGCGGATGGCTTTTACGAGTGCACCAGAGGCATGATTGGCCCCGCAAGATTCGCGGGCGGACGATTCGCGAGTGCGGGTGCAGACGAAAAGGTATTGGCTCGGCTGCGATTGTGCATTCATTACGAGTCGCTCCAATGAGCTGCAAAGACGGTCTGCATGTGCAAGACCTGATCGACATAAGGCCAAACAGATTGTTTATTTTGCCGCAAACCTTTAAGCCACACCGCGGCGCCGCCTTCGTCTTGAATTGCGCGAGCTGTGGCGCCAGGGCCAAGGCGATAGCAAAGCAAACCAAGTGCCACGGCCTCGGGGTCGTCTGCGTAAGGTCGAGTCACGCGCGCCAAATAATGCGCGCCCATTTGCAAGTTGTCGGATGTCGACCAACCACCATCTGCTTGCGGCGACAACCCAAGCCGTTCTGCGATTTCAGCGGCCGTGGATGGCAACAATTGGCATAAGCCAAAAGCTTCAACGGAGGAAACAGCATCAAAGTGGCCACGAGATTCTGCAAAGACAAGAGCCGCCAAAAGACTCGGTGGAAGCCCCTCACCTTTAGCCGCATGCTCGATTTGAATACGATAAGAGCTCACTCGCTCAAGATCGGTTTGAAACCGAAAAGCAGGAATTGCAATCACGGCTACTGCAACGGCAAGAAATGCAAGTGCTAGGAAAAATGTGCGTTTTTTCATCCTTGTGCGGGGCGTTGAGCCTCGAGCCAATCATGCCAGACCTGCGCCTTGCGGCTGACCAAAGCGGCTGGCATTTTTGGCAAAATAACGGAACCGTCAATGCCGGTGATTCGGTGCAGTTGGTAGCTAGCAAGCCCGCGCAAGTGAGCGGGGCCCTTCTCAATCAGTTGAAGCAAGGCCTGCACCGCGGTTGACGGTGAGACTTGAGTGGCATCGATCAGTGGCTTGGGTAACTCAAACCCAGCATCGGCAGCGCCTCGCGCCAACCATGTCGAAGAATCATTTAAGAAATTTTCAGGCCACCAAACCTGATAAACACCTGCCGGGTCTGGGAGGTCGCGAAAATCAACGCCCGTCGCGAAGGCCAAGGCATCAAGGATGTCTGTGCTATGCGGAGAGAATGCCAACCGATCAATCAGCATAGGAGCTACAGATGGGTCGCCGAGCTGGGCCAAAGTGAACAATGCACGATGCACCACTTGGGGCTCAGAATCATTCAGGCTGACTCGTAAAACCTTGCGCGTGTAATCAGCTCCGCGCTTATAGAGAGCCTGCAAATAGGGTGTCTCAAGTGGCGTGCCTTGGCAGTTTGAAAAGAGTGCTGCAAAAGTTTGCTCGGCCTCAGCGGAGGTGAGCGAACCCAAGGCTGCAATCGATGTAGCTTGTACGCCTGGCGATGTTGCGGCAAGCCCTTCAAGGAAAACGGACAGCGCATTTGTGTAATCCATGTTGCCAAGAGCCCAAAGAGCTTCACAACGCGTTATGTCTGGAGTGCCTGCGCAAGCTAGGGGCACCAATGCTCCTGCAGCAGCCGTTTCTTTTCGATGCCCAAAAGATCGAATGGCCGCTTGCACTACAGTTTGGCTTTGATCAGTTAATGCCCGAAACAAAGCGTCTTGAGCTTGCGCCCCATGCGAGCCAAGAGCTTGAGTTGCAATAACTCGAACAACCGGGTGAAAATCATTTAGGCCATCAACAGCGGCTTCAAAACCAAGCCGCTCAAATGTCAATTGGAGCAAGTCAGAACGAATGGGTTCTTCAAGATCGACAAGGCTTTTGCATAGGTCCTGCCCCTTGGCGTGTGCCGTCGACACCAACAAATTAAATAATTGTCGCGCGAGTGTGTGATTCTCGGAGCGCGCCAGGAGCTCATTTAGGAGCTCTTGATAAAAGCCATAATCAACCGACAATGCCGATGGATCTCTTTCGACAAAAGACTGCAAAAAGAGTGCCATTTGAGAGGTGTTTAGCAAGCTCAAGCGGCCACGCGCACGCTCCATGAGCCAATTGCTTTGCTCCCAGTCTGAATCTGGCATCGATGAAAGATGAGCCGAAACGAAACCCGCGTCATTGGGCCCAGCAAGAACTTGCCAAAACTGCTCTTCCCATAACGCCGTCGCACCAACGAGCAACGGCTTGAGTGGGTCAGGAAATGCACCTCGGTACTTGACAACTTTGCGGCGAACCCCAACTTCAATTTCGATTTGAGCCGAAACAGCAAACTCAGCTGGACCATAAGTTCCAGGACGGATATCTTCCGAAAGGATTCCGGAACCCTCAATCAAATCACGCAGAGAAGCAAATGATGATTCTGGCAACCAACGGCCACCCTCTGAATTGACGAGCAACATATTGGGTGCGAAAAGCGCATAGCTTTTGCCCTCATAAAACCACCGAAAGACCAATTCATTAACCACATCACCCTCAAGGGACAAATTGCCCCGCACCATGCGGAAGCCCTGCCCGTGCTCAAGCCACCAAGTCAGCCATGCTGAGCGGTTTTGCGCGGGGAAATGTTCGCCAGTGACTCGCCTAAGCGTGACCTCGGCAAGCGGCGAAAACCTCGCATATTGAGGATAGAACTTATCGCCATCAACCGCAGCGACAAGACGGTGCACCAAAGTAGCGTCGAGTGATGTGTCAGGCGTTTCTTCAGAGGAAAGGTAAGACCAATTCGCCAAAGCCACTGCGCAGGTGCCTGCTATAAACAGATCACCATGTTCAAGGCCAGGGAGCAAAACTTTAGCAAGCTCATCTGTGATCAACGGCTCTGCGCGCATTTGCTGTTGCTGCAAAAGTGCAAGTAATAGATAAGCAAATTCTTGCGAAGGCTCGAGCCGCAACAAATCCGCGCGCAAAGATTCGACCTCTGAATCGAGAGCCAAGCCCGCTAAAGCATCAACAAGGGCGAATGCGAAAGTCGGCTTGGCTTCAGGGAGCAACGCTCGCAAAATGGGGCGAATGGTTTCTTGGTCGGAAAGTAGCCCAAGTAAGCGGACAGCACGCAAACGCACATCATCGTCTCGCCCGAAGCGCAAATGCCGAACCAAGCCATTGTGATGATCTGAATGCGGTGATCGAGTAACGCGCGCCTCAATCGCAGCGCGCACCGACTTGAGTGGGTGCTCGAGCATATTCAATGCAAGCTTTGGAAGCCACCCACCCTGCAATCGCATTGCCGCATCAAGGCACCGTGTAATAGCCTGCATTTCAGAAACACGCGAAGCCGCAATAACAAGCGCATCTGCGTCTTCGTCGATGCCAACTGAAAGCAATAAATCGGCGCCGAGCATGACGGTCGGAGGCCAAGTGGAATCGAGCGCGTAAATAGCGGTAGCGCGCGTGCCCAAGCCGAGAGCGAGTAAATCTGCAAGAGCATCTTTGCGGACTCGATCGGATTTGCTCTGTTTCCTTTCAAAATCGAGGAAAATCAATTCACTTGATGTCGTAGCGTTTACCCAAAGAGCCGGGACGCCATCGCTGTTGGGGTCACCGTCGGCCTCGGAATCTTGACTGGGCACTTGCCCCCCAGAAGGAACCGATTGCGGAAGCTCAAGGCGCCCACCACGACGGCGGCCATTACGGCGCGGCAAATCGGGTGCATCCTGAGCGGGGAGTGCCGCCACCAACATTGTGGCTGCAAGGAAAAATCGGAAGAAAGAGGTCACAGTGAGGTCGTGGTCGAAAGACGGAGCGGACAAATCGCTAGCGCATTAGTTTAGTGTGTTTTCGTCGAGCGTAACGCGATTGTCACGCAGCAAAGCCACTAAATCGGCATCTTTGAGTGGCTGGAAGACCTGAAAATCGCTTCGACCACTCTGACGGACGCCACGCAATGCGCCCGCACCGCGCATCCGGAGGTCGAGCTCAGCTACTTGAAAGCCATCCGTATGAGTTTCGAGGAGCTGGAGGCGCTCGATGGAATCAGGGGAGCCAAGCATCCAGCATGAACCGGCTTTAGCACCAGCGCCTCGCGAAAGTCGTCCGCGAAGTTGATGCAAACTGGCCAAACCCAATCGATCTGCACTCAAAATCGCCATCAGGGTGACACCTGGGACATCGAGCCCCACCTCGACCACCGTTGTGCCAAGCAAGACCCGCGCCGCCCCATCGCGAAATGCGCGCACCCGCGACTCAACCTGTTCACTCGGAAGCCGCCCGTTCACGACCGCACAAGGGATGCCATGCCACAAACCGCCCGGTTGCGTCAATGCCTTTGCCACCTCAGTGAGCCCATCTTCGCCGTCAATTCGTGGCACAACCACAAAAGCCTGTTCACCCTTTTCGATTCGTTTTCGCATCTCGCGAGCAAGCGTAGGCCAGTGCCCCATGTCATGAATGTGGGTGCTCACCGTCGCACTCGTGCCTGCGCGTTGCCGCAAAACGCACGGCTCAAGAGCGCCATGTTGCGCCCAGGCAAGAGTGCGCGGAATCGGTGTAGCGGTCATGGTGAGTACATGGGGCGACTTGCCTTTGGCCACGAGCGCGCCTTTTTGCTTGACCCCGAATCGATGTTGTTCATCAAAAAGAACAAGCTGAAGTTTTTGAAAATCGATATCACCAGAAAATAGCGCATGGGTGCCAATGGCTATTTGAGCTCGACCTTGAAGGAGGTCGGCCCGGGTCGCCAAACGCTGCGGAGCCTTGTCGTCGCCAAAGAGCCCGACGACCTTTAATCGAGAGCCTTCGAGCCATTTTCGAAAAGTCGCAAGGTGTTGCCTGGCAAGGATTTCGGTTGGCGCGAGCAAAGCCACCTGCCCACCTTCTGCGGCAACAGCTAGGGCAATGGCAAAGGCCACGGCTGTCTTGCCTGAGCCTACTTCACCGTGAAGCAGCCGCCGCATGGGAGTCTCGGCGGCCAGGTCGCCTCGAAGAAGCTGCAAGACTTCTTTTTGCTCGGCTGTCAGCTCAAACGGCAAACGCTTGTAAATGCGCTGCCACACTTTTTCGGAACAGCGAATGGGCGTCGGCAGATCGACGCGCGCGGCGATCACCTTTCGTCGGCGGCGCTCAAGGTGAATAATTTCGGCCAAAGCAAGTCGCCTCCGAGCTGGCTCAAGTTGATCGAGCGACTCAGGCGAATGCATCGTTTGCCAAGCAAGCGGCAGGGGCGGCAGGCCAATTTCTTTGAGCAATGCAGTCGGTAAAGACTCCGCAGGAAACTCAAGGCACTCGATGGCCGCGGCCACAGCTTTGGCAACTATCTTTGCAGGAAGACCCTCTGCCGAGGGGTATTCAGGAATTGGACGGCCATCCTGCAGCTCGCCTGGGTGAATCACTCGAGGGGACAGCAGTTGCCAACCTCGGTTTTGAGAAACCTTACCCTCGAGCTCAACCTCAGCGCCCTCTTCAAAATGAGACCGCAAGAATGGCTGCTGAAACCAAACAGCCGTGATGCCGCCGGATGAATTTTCGAGCTGCACATATAAATTGCGGCGGCGGTTGCGACCCCAAAGCCAGACCTTTTTGACAGTGGCGGAAATCCGTACGAACGCGCCGTCTTGCAGCGCATCTAAGGCACAAGGCTCAGCAGGTATTTGAAACCGCTTCGGAACAAGGGTGAGTAACTGCGAAATCTGTTGCACCCCCCACTCACGCGCAAAGATTTCGGCTCGCTTGGGGCCGATACCCGCCAATGTGGTCAATGGCGCCTTGGCCCGCTCATCAGAAGATTGCGGGCAAGCAACCTCCTGAGCGGGTTGAGATTGGGGCATTGGCTTACCTTACGCCCAGTAGCGATTAAAAGAAAACCGTAAAAAAATAAAGGAAAATAGGCAAACCGGTAGGAAGTTGCTGAGTAAAGGTTGGTGTGCTGCTCGTCCGGGGGGACGACTTCACTTTATCCCTCAATCGAGGAGAGGCGTCGCTGACCGGGGGTTTGCCGGCGCTTCATTTTTTTAGCAATCCGCGGCAATTCTCCTTTTTTCGGCTATCCTGCACTCATGAGTTTTCGCGACACCTACGGGCCTTGGGCTCTTGTAACGGGCGCATCTGCTGGCTTAGGGCTTTGCTTCGCTCGTGAGCTGGCTCACCGCCGAGTCGATCTCATTTTGACTGCCCGCCGGGGTGAGCGCCTCGAAGAGTTAGCCGATGAGCTGCGCGAAAAGGAACGCGCGCGGGTGCTCGTTATTCCGGCCGATTTGGCCACCGAAGCGGGCTTCGCCAAAATCATATCGGCCGTCAAAGATCTCGAAATAGGCCTCTTGGTCAACAATGCTGGCTTCGGAAAAACGGGGCCGCTAATCAGCATCACAGACCGTCAATTATCCGAAATGATTCGCCTTAATTGCGAGATGCCTGTGCGCCTTGCTCGAGCATTGCTCCCCTCAATGATGCGCCGTCGAAAAGGCGGAATGGTCATGGTCGCAAGTGCTGCAGCTTATCAGCCCACCCCCTGGATGAATGTCTACGGTGCCACCAAAGTCTTTGACTTACACTTTGGCGAAGCCGCCGGAGTTGAGCTCGAAGACCACAATGTCGATGTCGTCACCGTCTCACCGGGGCACACCGAAACTGAATTTCACGAACGGGCAGGAGTAAGCGGATCGGTTACAGGCAAGTCTGCTTCACCTGAAGATGTCGTCAAGCAAACCTTGCAACGACTCGGCCATCAACGCAGTTTTGTGCACGGTTGGCTCAACAAGGCCATGACTTTTAGTGCGCGGGTTTTCCCGCGTCGATGGGTGGCAGCCATCGCTGGCGAAATGCTAGGCTCGCGCATGGCGCGCAAGAATTAAACCCTATTTCTTAATTCTCGCTTCTGCCCAAGACTGGGCTTCGACTTCTGACTTTAAGTTTCCGTCTAATTGCAACTCATAGGCCTGCTCTAAGATGCGGCCAAGGCGACGCCCCGGCTTCACCCCGAGATCAATCAGATGGCGGCCCATCAAAAAAGGCCTCGGTTTGCCGTCTATGACCCCAACGGCCTCTGCTCGCGCCAAAAGCCAATCGCCGGCAGGCCAGTCTTGCCAATTCATTTTTTCACCACGGCCGGCCGCATCGGCCCATGACACGCGACAAAGCGCCGGAATAGAAACGCGTAAAGATAGACGACGAATGGCAGCATCGGTTAATTGATCCCCCATTTCATGAAACTGAAAAGGCAAGAGGTGGCACTTCACCAATGGCACGACCAACCGCGCCAAATCTGAGCGTCGGCTCAGCCTAGCCAACAAGCTCTTAGTCGGAGCCACGCCCTCAATATCATGGCGATGACTGCGGATATGCCCATCAACAAATTCAGTCGTCGTTGCCTTGCCAAGATCATGGCACAGCACGCCCAGCATCTCGGCAAAGGCATCTTCCATTTCATCCCGCTTTTCAACGGCGGCATCGAGACATAACGCGGTGTGAATCAAAACATCACCTTCGGGATGCCACTCGGGGTCTTGCGGCGTATCTCGCAGGATTTTGAGTTCAGGGAAGTATTCGAGTGCGCCGCATTCTTCGAGAGCAAGCAAGCCCCGACCGGGGAAGGCCCCATTAAGCAGAATCTCTTTCCACTCGCCCTCGATACGCTCAACGGGCAACTCGCTTAAGTCAATTTCACGACAAAAGGCCACTGTTTCGGGATGCACCGACCAATCTTTCCCAAATCGTGCCATGAAACGCCCGACCCGCAGAACACGCAGAGGGTCTTCTCTAAATGCTGGCGAAACATGCCGCAAGAGTTTGGCTTCGATGTCAGCCAACCCACCATGGCAATCAATGATTTCACCCGTAAAAGGGTCTTCTAGCATGGAATTGATCGTGAAATCACGGCGCAAGGAGGCCTCGGCATGGGTCATATCAGGGTCGGCCGAGACGACAAAACCGCGATGCCCAGGCCCCGTATTCGACTCGCGCCGCGGCAAACTGACTTCTATTTCCCCGTCAGGGGTCGACACGAGCAAAACAGCAAATTGCACGCCCACAAGATGGACGGCGCCATGATTTCCAACGATTGCTTGAAGTTTCTCGGCGGATAAACCGTATACCTCTAAATCAAAATCTTTCGGCTCAAGCCCCAAAAACTTATCACGAACGCAGCCGCCCACGAAAAAGGCTCGACCTCCAGCTTCCTGCACATCGGAAGAAAGTTGGATTGCGCGGGTGCGTAACAGGGAAGACATCCTCCTATCCTATCTGTCTCGAAGGTATGCTGATTCCATGCAAATGCGCTCTACGACTCTTCTCTTGCTCGCCGCAATGGCGATTTCCGCGCCATCGTGTGCAATCCCTGGCGATGCGGCCTGGAGTGATCTCCATGCCGATGTTTACGCGGGGAGCATTTTGACCGATCTCAGTCTCACGACGCCTGAAATTTCAATTACCGACGACTCGGGCGCCATCGAGACCACGGGCGACTTTGATATTAATGACGGAAATGCCACAGGCGCAATCATCGGCGGGCGCCTTGGCTTTGCACCTTTTGAGCTGGTCGTCTCCCAATTTGACTACGCAGCTTCTCACGCTGGCACTCTAAGTGGCACTGTGACTTGGGGGGGAGTATCAGGCAGCCTCGACGCCCCGATCCCCATCAGCTCTAATCTAGATCTCTCAGTACAAAAGTTGATGCTTGGCATCGACATCCTAAACACGCCTGCTTTTCGAATGGGCTTGCTTTTCGGAGTTGACAATTTTGATTTCGCCGACTTCTCCATCACTACAGAAGGAGACGGCACAGTTGGCGGAGGTACTCTCATTAATAGCGGAGAAACTCGAGAAATCGTCACAAATAAATCTCTTCCTATCCCCATGGTCGGCGTGCGTGCCGATGCGCTTCTTCCTTTTGCAGGGATTCGCGCTGGAGCCGAAGCTACGGGTTTGAAAGTCGCCATTGACGACAGCACGCAATCAATTGATATCACTTATCTTGATATTGATGCAAACATCAACTACATCCTATGGGATTTAACCGTCACGGAAGTCGAATTGCGAGTGGGCTACCGCACGATCATGATGGATCTTGAAGGCGTGATTGAGAGCAACAACCTAAACGCCGACCTCGAATTCAGCGGCCCCTACTTCGCTATCTCGGCGGTCTTTTAGGCGCCCAACAGCTGAATCGCTAGGCCGCTTGCAGCAATCGCTACGCCGGCCAAAGTGCCGGCGTAGGGTCTAAATCGGCGCAATGGCGTGCGTTTTAGTACATCGGCGCTCAGCCACCCAACGACCGTCATAACTAGCATTGTCGTCAAGGTGGCAACACCAAAGACAAGCGCCACCGTCATCGCCCAGCTCCAGTGATGCATCGCTGCAGGCGCCATCAATAACGGAATTAAAACCTCACACGGGCCAAGCACAAAAACGATAAACAGCGCCCAAGATGTCATGTGCTTCCCGGGTTCGACATGAGCATGCGCATGAGCCTCAGCATGATTGTGCTCGTGCTTGTGCACTGAGCCATCGATATGTGCATGCGCATGTTCATGCACCACGCCAGCTCTCTCACGGCGCCAGCTCCAAATCGCATAAACCAAGCCAAAGACGATGAGCGACCACGCCGCCCATCCGCCGCGTGTTTCTTCCATAAAAGATAAGCGCTCGACCCCAAAGCCGAGCGCCAAACCAACTCCACCTAGAAGGATGGAAGAGAGCACATGTCCGAACCCACACAAACTTGCGACCCAAAGGGTCTTCCCTAAGCCCCAACTCCGAGCTCGCCCAAGAACAACAAATGGAAGGTAGTGATCCACCCCCACCACGGTGTGAAAAACTGCCAATCCAATCGCGGTCGTGAGCAGGGTAGTCAGTACGGGATCGAACATGGTGCGCCTCTGACAAGGAATAGCCCATGCCTATATACGCAAAAAGCCCCATTTTGCCGCGCGGGCAAAATGGGGCAGTATAGTTCCTGATTAGCCCAAATTTTGGCTAACGAATGCCCAGTTGACGAGACTTTCAAAGAAAGTATTCAGATACCCCGGGCGGGCGTTGCGGAAGTCAACATAGTAAGCATGCTCCCAGACATCGACCGTTAGCAAGGGCTTGTAGCCGTCGGTCATTGGGTTTCCGGCGTTACCTGTGGCAACGATTGACAACTTGCTGTCTTTCTCGACCAGCCAGGCCCAACCCGAACCGAATTGGCCCATCGCAGCGGCTTTAAATGCCGTAATGAATTCGGCAAAGCTGCCAAAATCAGCATCGATACGAGCCGCCAAATCGCCTTCTGGGGCGCCGCCACCGCCTGGCTTCATGCAAGACCAGTAAAAAGTGTGGTTCCAGACTTGAGCGGCATTGTTGAAAAGGCCACCTGAGCTCTCAGCGATAAGAGCTTCAAGACTTTTTGACGAATCACCGTCAGTTAGTTTATTTAAGTTGGCAACATAGGCTGCGTGGTGTTTGCCATGGTGATAATCGAGCGTCTCAGCTGAGATATGTGGCTCGAGATCTTGCTTGCCAAACGGGAGTTCCGGAAGTTCGTATGTCATGTGCTCAATATAGGGCATAAAACAAAAGCCTCAAGGAAGAAATCTACCGAGGCAAGGGCATAAACTAGCCCCCATGTTCTCACGCCTGCGCCCCATCCATCTCGCTTTCTTTGCCATTTTCTGGCAAGGCCTTGGTGCGTGGGCCGCGTGGCAAGGCAACCCTTTTGCCCGCTTGCCCGTCGAAGACGCCGCCATGTACTGGGATTGGGCAAATGACATAGCAGACGGGCACTTGGTCGGCGAGACACCTTTTTTATCGGCGCCTCTCTACCCCTACTTTTTGGGGTTCTTGCGTACTCTGGGCTTTGGGCTCCCTGGAATTTTGGCCGCACAAAGCCTCTTGCACGGCGCAACGGTTTTCCTCATCGCCGATGCCGCGCGGCGGCACTTTAATCTGAAGTGCGGTTTACTCAGCGGTCTCTTCTACCTTTTCTGTAGCGAGCCTACTTTTTACGCAGCGCGATTGCTGAACCCAAGCGTGCAGTTATTCACGATTGCACTCGTCCTTTGGCTTGCCGAGCAACAAAGGCGGCGCTCACTTGCGGCATCTCTTGGCCTATCTTGTTTAGCCAACCCGGCCATGCTCTTGACGATTCCGTTCTTTGCATGGTGGTCGGCCCCGCAAGTCAAGTCGAGGTTGAGATTTGCCGCGATTGCTCTATTGGTCATCAGCCCTGCCACGCTGCACAACTATGTTGCAACTTCCCGCACGACCAGCGGAGCTGAGTTTATCCCGATTAGCGCGCAGGCAGGTGTAACTTATTTTCACGGAAATGCAGAGGGCGCGACGGGCATTTACCACGCCATCCCAGGCGTCTCAGCTTCGCGGCTTCAACAAAATGCCGACGCCTTTTCAATGGCAAGCAAGGCCACGGGGGAAGCCAGTTGGAGCGCAACTTCTAACTATTTCTTCGCCCAAGGGCTGACTTTCTTAATGGATAAGCCCGTTGATGCGCTGCTGTTGCATGGGCGCAAGCTGGCTTGGCTAATGACTTCCGTCCATTACGGCGATGTTTACCAGCCCACTCTCGAATCGCGCAACGATGATTTTGGCTCGCCGCTGGCTGAGTTGCGCACTCCCATTCGTACGGCTAATGCAATTTGGTTGGCCCTGCCCGCGATTTTCCTTTTGTGGCGCAAGCGGCGTGACCGAGATGCTCATCAGGCAAAAGGTATTTTGCTGCTCTTCCTTATGCCCGTTTTAGTGGTGTTGATTTTTTGGTATGGCCCGCGCTACCGCATGCCCATTTTACCGATTGCTGTATTCCTGATTCCTTGGGGTTTGCAACGGCTCACTGAGCATAATCGCTACTGGCTTTGGCTCGCTCTTTTTGTAAGCGTTTTCTTACCAAGCCTTAACCCCGCTGATTCGCCCAATGACTTTCGTGGCCAATTCCAGCACAGTTTGGGCGCGAGTTACCGTGTTCTAGCCGATGGCGCCGTCGTGGGCACTCCGACTGAAAACACCACCCCTTTGCAAGAGCCACAAATCTTGTTGGCGCTGGCAGAAAAAAATCTAAGGCAAGCGATTTTCCGTGGCTACGACACGGCAACGACTCACTTTGATCTCGCGCAAACACTCATGAAACTTGAGCGCTGGCCTGAAGCCATCGACGAGTTGCGCGCAACTCTTGGGCTTGACCCGCAACATGCGCTGGCCGCACGCAATCTTCAAGCCATTCAAGAATGGCTTCAGCAAAACCCACAATGACCCCAACGACTTATCCCAAACTTCCTCGCAAGCTCAAGCCCGCCGAAACGACTTGGGTTTGCCCTGCATCCTGGATTCCAAAGGCTCAAAAGCAAACCGAGGCGAGTGCTCCAATCCCGGGCTTGCACGGTCAATCTCGTGCACTCGATGCGCTCAAGATGGCGCTCGCTGTTGACGCACCAGGCTATAACGTTTTCGTGTGTGGTCTTGGCGGCATCGGCCAAGCCGAAGTTGTGGCCAAGTTGCTCGAGCACATGGCACTCAAATGCGATCTACCTAAAGATCATGTTTATGTCCATAATTTCGCTGATCCTTTCCGCCCAGCTCACCTTGCATTACCCGCAGGAATGGGCACTTTGCTACGCCAAGGCATGGAAGGCTGGGTGCATGTACTCGCACGCGAAATTCCGAAGTACTTGTCCAGTGACGAGCATCAAGCGCGGCGCAACGAGATGTCCAAGCGTTACGAAAAGCGCGAGTCGCAGCTCTTCCAACGCTTAGGTCGACGCGCCAAGGGCAAGGGGCTAGCTCTCGTTCAAGTCGAAGCGGAAAGCGGTACACGCAATGACATTTACTTCTTAATCGGTGGCAAGGTTTTCTCGCCTGATGACGCGCTTCAATTACCTGGCGATGCACGGCCAAAAGCCGAAGAGCTGAAACAACTTATTGCTCTGCGCGAAACCTTCCTCACTGAATTGAGCCAAGCTCACCGCAAAGCACGCAAACTCGGTTTGCGCCTGATTCGCGAAGTTGGGGCCATGGACGAAGAGGTTATCCAAGAAGTCGTCGAAGATGTAACACTCGCACTCGCCGAAGAATTAAATGCCGATATTGAGCTCGCTTCTTGGCTCGGTGACTGTGCGCAATTCGCACTGCAAAGCCCGCAACTTTTCTTGCGCCAACACATCACGCAAGAAACAGGCGAGGTGATTGAAGACGATGTTGAAGACGCGGTCGGCCTGGAATGCTTTCAGGTTAATCTCGTCCGCCATGCCAACGAAGGTTGCCCAATCATTTTCGAGCAACACCCAAACTACGCCAACCTCTTCGGTGCGGTTGAGCGACGCATTGCAGCGGGTGGGCTGGGGCGCATCCATATGGCCGTCCGCCCTGGTTCGATTTTGCAAGCCGATGGCGGTTATCTCGTGCTAAATGCGCGCGATATTTTTCAAGAGGCGGAAGTCTGGCGCGCACTCAAACGCACGATGCAAACTGGGCGACTTGAGATCCACGCTCTCGAAACCATGTCACCACTTGGCTCAACAGGCATCCGCCCCGAAGCTTTGCGCCCTGACTTAAAATTGATTTTGGTAGGCTCCGGCAACATGTGGGATTTCCTCCATGACGATGATTATGAGTTCCGCCATATTTTCAAAGTTAAAGCTGAATTTCAAAACACACTTGAACTTAGCGCAAAAAATGTGAGCTCGCTCGTGTCAAGTTTGCGCGAAACCGCTGCGGCTGAGGGTCTCCCCAAGTTCACAAAATCTGGCATGCGCGCCGTGGTTGAATTAGGTGTGCGCACGACTGGCCGCCGCAACCGAGTCAGCACGCGATTGCCTCGAATCATGGATTTCGCACGCGAAGCCGCCTATTTAGCGCGACTCGACGGAAAGAAGAGTATCGACCGTGATGTCGTCAATGCTGCACGCACCCATTACATGCGGCAGCATTCGGCTGATGCCGAGTGGCACCAGCGTATGCTCGAAGAAGGCATCTATGACATCACAACCGATGGCGAGATGGTTGGCACCGTAAACGCACTCACCGTTGTGCAAATTGGGCCTCTCGGTTTTGGCCGCCCCTGTCGCGTTTCGGCAATGGTTAGCGCTGGTGATGAGAGCATGAGCAACATCGAGCGCGATGTTGACCTCGCGGGTTCGATTTATAACAAAGGCATGCATATGGTGGTCAACTTTTTGCGCTGGCGTTATGGCCAAGAAAAACCCATCCCTGCGCGCATGTCGCTGGTCTTTGATCAAAGCTACGGCCCTATTGATGGCGACTCCGCCAGCTCGACCGAGGTTTATGCCGTGCTCAGTGAGCTGACCGGCTTCCCTGTGCGTAATGATCTAGCTGTTACAGGTGCGATTAACATGAAGGGTGATGTCCTCGCAATCGGTGGCATCAATGAAAAGATTGAGGGCTTCTTCAATCTCTGCGCAGCGCGGGGTTTGACGGGCACCCAAGGCATTTTGCTCCCCAAAGCAAATGTCGAAGACTTGATGTTGCCACCTGATGTTGTGGCGGCCATTCGTGCGGGCAAATTCCACCTTTATGAAGTTGAGCATGTCGATCAGGGCATTGCACTTTTAACTGGAAAATCCATTCAGGCTGTCTCAAAAGCAGTGGCTGCTCGATTGGAAAAACTGTCGAGTGACGATGAATCGAAAAGTGATTCAAAAGACGGAACCAAATCAAGTAAGAAAAAAGAATCATGAAATTCTTCGACCCACACATCCACTGCATCTCGCGGACGACCGATGATTACGAAAACATGTATCTCGCGGGCGTGCGAGCCGTGGTCGAGCCCTCTTTTTGGTTGGGCCAGCCGCGCACCAGTGTCGGCACATTCATCGATTATTTTTCAATGATCCTCGAATGGGAACGCGAGCGGGCCGCCACTTTTGGCATTGAGCATCGTTGCACCATTGGCCTAAACCCCAAAGAGGCCAACAATGAAAAACTAGCCGACGAGGTCTTAGAAATCTTGCCCGACTTCCTAGCTCGCGAGGGCTGCGTCGCAATTGGTGAGCTGGGCTACGACTCGATAACTGACGCCGAAGACCGCGCCTTCCGCAAACAACTTGAGATGGCCAAAGAGTTTGACCTGCCGGTAATGGTGCATACCCCGCACCGTGATAAAGCTCGCGGCACTCAACTCACGATTGATGTTGTCAAAGAATTTGATTTTGACCCGCTCAGCGTCATCATCGACCATTCGACCGAAGAAACCACCAAGATGATTCTTGATGCGGGTTTCTGGGCTGGGCACACGCTTTACCCCGCTACCAAACTAACCAAGGAGCGATTCGCGAATATTTTCTTTGAGTTTGGCAATGAGCACATCACTGTCAATACGAGTGGCGATTGGGGCAAATCTGACCCCATGCTAGTCGTCAAAGCAGCGGCAATGCTTGAGCAGCGTGGCGCAAGCCGAGAGGCGATCCAAAAGCTGGTCTGGGACAACCCTGTCGAGTTTTATGGTGAAAATCGCCTAAAACTCGAAAAAAGGAAGTAACAACTCTCTTTTCTCGTCGTATAAGGAGACATGCAGGGGTTATTCCTGCCCATTTCTCAGAGGGGATGGAGAGCCGTGGTGCCGGGGGGCATCGCGGCTCATTTTTTTTTGAAATTCCCTGTCCCAGTCCTTCGGTTTTCTCTCTTCCTGAATAGATGAACTCTCGTTTCCTTTTTCCAATTCTCTTCTGCATGGTCTGCGCACCATCCTTATCTGCCTTTCACCCAAGTCAAGATGCGCTCGCTCCAGCGCAAAAAGAGTCTTTGACCCTGATTGAGTGCCGCGAACGCATCGCAGAGCTTTCGGCCAACCCCAGCCAGCCGCAATTCCAATTGCACAAGATTTGCGATGAGCGAGTCGTTGTCATCGCCCCTAAAGGTCATGATTTACTTTTTGCAATGGCAAGCACAAAATCTCGCCCGAGTGGGCGAAAAGTCTCTCTCGAAAGTGCACTAAATCAGATTTTTGATTGGCTGGCAAGCGATTACATGACACCCCAGCCCACGATGAAGCCAATGGCTAGCCCAGCTTCGGCCAAACCCATCGAGCCCATTTTCATTTTAGTCGTCGACAAACTGCTCGATCGAGAGCTCTTCAACATGATGCCTAGAGATGGCCTGCACCTCATCAATCGCCTCATTTACACTCCCTTAAAGCCTTATAACCACGAAGCTTGCATCGGCGAGCCCAACTCCTATCCAGGCTCTTGCGGTGATGTAACAAGCTGCGACTGGGAAGCTTTTGTCCCGCTCTCTAATCTCGTTAGCCGAGTTGCTGAGCAGCTCCTGAAAGATCAGTTTGGCGCTATCCCGCCCGTTTTTCTTGGCTTTCGTGAAATCCTTGAAGTCGCTTTTTCTGGCGGACACTTCTGCTTTGCGCGGCGTGGCTCGCGCGTTGGCGTGATTCCTAGCAATTATCACATTGGCTACGCACTCGAGTTCCGCATCCTCCAATCGAACCTAGGCAAGAAAAAATCCGTTATCACAAACAAATTGCACGAGCTTTTGCGCCAGGAGAGCCTAGGCATAGACTTAGTGGCTCTCTCTTGGAATTGGGGAATCGCGCAAAAATTGCTCGAAACTAGAAAATGGCAGAACAGCAAAAAAGGCTCACGAAATCTGGGTGATTTCCTTCTGGAATGCGCTCAAATGCCCGACCCATCACCCGACCATCTAATGGAAGCACTCTTACGCTACGACCCGAAATTCGTGAAGAATTTCCACAAACGCGTCAGCCAAAAGCACAAAGATCTCGATTTCCTCCTGAAAGAGGTCAAGCACAAATAATCGACTCGATTACTTAGCGGCCAAAGCGATACGCACAAGCTGCATCTCCTCATCTCGCCAAACCTCAAGCTTAATGGTCGTCTGAGGGCTCAACGCACCAATCCGAGCGCGGAGATGTGCTGAATCTGTAATCGCCACACCATCAAGGCTAAGGATGACATCACCAAGCTCAAGGCCGCCTTGCGCAGCTGGTGAATCGGGCATGACTTTCGTAATGCGGGCCCCACGAGGTGGGTCTAGGTCGACAAGCCGTCCAAATTTGGCATCGACATCTCGTACAGCCACTCCTAACTTAGCTCTCTGCAATGGCTTACCGCTGGCCAGTGCCTCAAGCACACTTTGAGCCATGGCTTCTGGCACGGCATAAGAGATACCTTCCCATGAGCCCGTTTGCCCGCCAATTGCGGTATTGACGCCGATGAGCTGCCCCCGCATATCAACGAGCGGGCCACCCGATGAACCGGGAGCGATAAACGCGTCAAATTGCACATAACTTTCGTAGCTGTCCTCACGCATATCTAGGCGGCGACCGAGTGCGCTGACTAGACCGAAACTAACCGTGCCTTTGAGCCCGAAAGGGTTGCCAACAGCCAAAACGAAATCGCCTGGGCGGAGCGCGTCGCTTTGACCCCATTCGAGTTGCGCCTTAGCGAACCCAGGCTCAATTTTGACAATGGCAAGGTCAAACTGCGGGTCAGCGCCGACGACAACGCCGTCGCAAACCCTTCCGTCATCGAAGGTTACGCGAACCATAGAGCGAGCCGAACCGGCCACATGTGCGTTTGTGCCAATGAGGCCCTTGGCGGCGTCAAGGACGAAGCCACTACCTTGACCGCTTTGAGCGTCTTGGTCAGATTCTGCTGATTCGAATTGATCTACACGCAAATAAACCGTTGCAGCTAAAACGGGTTCAGCCAAATCAGCCATAGCCATCGATAATTCAGGCAGGTTTATGCCGCTCAAATCGCTTTCACCATGGGCCTGGGGCGTAAAGAACGCTAGCCCAACAGCCAGAAACGCTCCAAAAAGCCCAAGCATGCAGGCAACACGCAGGCTCGAAAACGAAGAAAATCGGTGAGGGGGGAAGAAGTTCGCCATGCCCCATTATTGCGCCTTGAGCACCCCTAGGAATACATAGGGAATGAGTTATCCATAAGGGCGCTGAAATGCGTAAAATCTTGCTCCTTTTGTCATCCCGAAACCCTTCCGAGAGTGGCACAAAGGGCAAGTTCGCATTTGTTGCAAGTGACAACTCCCCCATGCCTGTGATCCACATCAAAAAAGGGCTCGACCTGCCTATTCCTGGCGGTCTTACAGCCCAAAACATTACTGACGTTCCTGACGTTAGCCGTGTCGCCCTGCTTCCGCAGGAGTGCCCGGGCATCAAAGTAAAGATGCTCGTGCGCGTTGGCGACAAGGTAAAAGTCGGTTCGCCCCTTTTCTGTGACCGCCGCGACGAAGCGGCTGTGTTCGGCTCACCCGCCGCCGGTGAAGTCGTTGAAATCAATCGTGGCTACCGCCGGGCTGTCCAGTCTGTCGTGGTCGCCGTCGATAATTTCACCGACCAAATCCAAACTTCGGTTCTCGACCTCAACATAGCTGACGGCACCGCGATTCGGGCTGCAATCATCGCATCAGGTCTATGGCCTGTTTTGCGCCGCCGCCCATTTAATACGGTTGCCCACACTTCCGAGACCCCGCGCAGTATTTTTGTGACGGCAAGTGATACGCATCCTTTGGCGCCAAAGCCACTTGATGTCCTCGCCGGTCACCAAGACACTTTCCGTGCCGGGCTCCAGGCTCTCACCAAGCTTACCGAGGGCGCCGTCCATCTGTGTACTGATGCTGGCGCTGACTTCTCGGCCATGACACCGGCTGGCGCTGAAACTACCGAGTTCTACGGGCCACACCCAGCAGGCAATGCGGGCGTCCACATCAATGCCCTTGACCCTGTTGGCGCCGAGCGATTTGTTTGGCACATCGGTTATCAAGATGTTGCTGCTATTGGTGCCTTGCTGACTACGGGCAAATACGAAAACACTCGCGTGATTGCGATGGTCGGCCCTGAATGTGACAACCCGCACCTGATGCGCACCCACCGAGGTGCTTGCATGCAAGAGATGCTGGGCTCACACCTCAAGTCCGACAAGCAAACTCGCGTGATTTCTGGCTCGGTGCTTGGCGGCATGACAACCAACCCGAGTTCAGTCACGGGTTATCTCGGCCGCTACTGCAACCAAGTCACTCTCCTGAGCGATGACACGCAATCTGAGTTCGTGAACTGGGTCATGCCAATTGGCAAGCGCCACACGACCAGCAACACGCTGCTTAATAAATTCATCGGCAAGATGAAGTGGGATACCGACCTCAACGGAGGCCATCGCGCCATCGTCCCGACCGGCACCTACGAGGAAGTCATGCCCATGAGCATTATGGCCACCCAAATGGTCAAAGCACTCGCTTCACAAGACCTTGAGTATTCCGAGCAACTCGGTGTGCTTGAGCTCGCCGAAGAAGATGTCGCACTCATGGAATATGTCTGCCAGTCTAAAACCGATGTCACGGGCAAGCTCCGCGACATGCTCACCATCATTGAAAAAGAGGGCTAAGAAATGAAAGCTATGTTTAAAAAGATGGCTCCCCTCTTTGAAAAGGGTGGCAAGTTCGAAAAGTACTATCCGCTTTTTGAGGCGGGCGAGAGTTTCATGTATTCCTCAGCCGCTCGCACCCAAGGTGGTGCGCATGTGCGCGATGGCATTGACCTCAAACGATTAATGATGACCGTCATCATTGCCCTGTTGCCAGCGATTTTCATGTCGCTTTACAACACAGGCGTGCAGGGTCTGCTCTCTGAAAATGTTGCGATGAGCGATATCGGTCTTGTGGCTGCAATCGCGCGTGGCGCAATGGTCTTCCTGCCGATTTACATTGTCACTTTGGCGGTAGGCGGCATCCTTGAAACGGTTTTTGCTGTGGTTCGCAAGCATGAGATTAACGAGGGCTTCCTTGTAACCTCGATGCTCTTTCCACTGATTGTGCCTCCGACGATTCCGCTATGGCAAGTGGCCCTCGGCATTGCATTCGGCACAGTTATCGGCAAAGAGGTTTTCGGTGGCACGGGCATGAATATCCTCAACCCCGCACTGACTGGGCGCTTGTTCCTGTTCTTTGCCTATCCCGGGCAAATTTCGGGCGACAAGGTTTGGCTCGATACTTCGGTTGACGGCTTCACCATGGCGACCCCCCTCGGCAACCTCCAAGCTGATGGCATGAGCGCGGTGAGTGACCTTAGCTGGATGGACGCCTTCATCGGTTTCCTACCCGGCTCACTTGGCGAGACCTCGGCTCTAGCCTGCCTGATTGGTGCTTTGATTTTGATTTTTACCAAAGTCGCTTCTTGGCGCATCATGTTGGGTTCGGTTTTCGGTCTCATCGGTATGAGCTACTTGCTCAAGACTTTCGCGCCTGACGCGGCACATTACATGGCGGTGCCTTGGTACTGGCATTTGGTTCTTGGTGGTTTTGCATTCGGTACCGTCTTCATGGCGACCGACCCTGTTTCTGCCGCACAAACCGATACGGGCCGTTGGGTTTACGGCATCATGATTGGCGTCCTGACTGTGTTGGTGCGCGTTCTTAATCCGGCTTACCCCGAGGGCATGATGATGGCGATCATCTTCATGAACTTGTTCGCACCGGTCATCGACTACTATGTCGTGAAATCAAACATTAAAAAACGGGAGCAACGCCTTGGACTACAGTAACAAGTACATCGTTTCCTTCTCGCTCGCCGTCTGTTTGGTCTGCGCACTTGTGGTGTCAGCCTTCGCAGTTGGCCTCAAGCCTCTGCAAGAAGAAAACATCAAGCTCGACAAGCAACAAAACCTTTTGGTGGTTGCGGGCATTACAGAATCAACCAAAGAAGCTGTTTTGGCCCACTTCGCGGGCGATTCGGCTGACATCCTGACTTACAAAGTCGACCGCAAGACGGGCAAGGTTTTGGGTCAGATTGAGTTTGGCACATTCAACCCCCACGAAGACGCCTCGCAAGAGGTCATCAAAAACCCTGGCAAAATGCCAAGCTTGCCAAACGAGCTCGTGGTTTACAAAGTCACAACTCCAGGCAAAGAATGCTGGATCCTCCCCGTCTGGGGCAAGGGGCTTTGGTCTACGCTTCAGGGCTACATCTCTCTTGAAGATGACAACAACACCATCAAAGGTTTGACTTTTTACGCACATGCCGAGACTGCTGGCTTGGGTGGCGAAATTGACAACCCAAAATGGAAAGCTCTCTGGCCGGGTAAAAAAGCTTATGACGCTGACGGCAACTCCTGTCTTGAAGTCGTTAAAGCTGGCGCGCCTCAATCAAACCCCGAGCATCAAATCGATGGCCTTTCGGGTGCGACACTCACTATTAATGGCGTCACGGGCGTCATGCAATTGTGGTTCGGCGACCTCGGTTACGGGCCCTTCCTTAAAGCGCAAACCAACAAAGGGAACTAATCATGGATCGCAAAACAAGAGCAACCCTGCTTGACCCACTTCATGTCAACAACCCTATTACGCTTCAGGTGCTCGGCATCTGCTCGGCGTTGGCGGTTACGACCAAAATCGAAACCGCACTCGTCATGTCTGCGGCACTCACATTCGTGCTCATGGGCTCTAATGTTGTGATTTCGCTTCTGCGCAATAAAATCCCGGGCGCCGTCCGCATTATTGTTCAGCTTGCCATTATTGCTTCCTTGGTGATTGTGGCCGACCAGATTCTCAAGGCATACTTGTTCCAGACTTCCAAACAGCTTTCGGTGTTTGTGGGTCTAATCATCACTAACTGCATCGTGATGGGTCGCGCCGAGGCTTTTGCCATGGCCAACCCCCCGCTCGCGAGCATGTGGGACGGCCTCGGCAACGCTTTGGGATACTCGGCCGTGCTCGTCATTGTTGGCGCGGTGCGTGAGCTTTTCGGCTCAGGCAAACTGCTCGGCTTCGAGGTTTTGCCACTGGTTCAAGACGGCGGCTGGTATCAAACTAACGGGCTACTCGTGCTTGCTCCGGGTGCGTTCTTCCTCATCGGGATACTCATCTGGGTTCAACGAGCCTTCGCCACTGACCTCCAGGAGGATTCCTAATGGAACTATTTAGCATCTTCATTCGCTCCGTGTTCATCGAGAACATGGCGCTCGCTTTCTTCCTCGGGATGTGCTCCTTCCTGGCCGTCTCGAAAAAAGTTGACACGGCTGTCGGCCTTGGGTTTGCAGTGATTTTTGTGATGGGTATCACAACGCCGCTTAACAATCTCATTTACACCTACCTCCTTAAAAAGGGTGCGTTGGTTTGGTTGAGTGCTGAATACGCAACTCTCGACTTGAGCTTCCTTGGCTTCATTGCTTACATTGCAACGATTGCCGCGATGGTTCAAATTGTTGAGATGGCTGTCGACAAGTTCGCACCTAAGCTCTATGCAGCTTTGGGTGTGTTTTTGCCACTCATCGCCGTGAACTGCGCCATCTTGGGTGGCTCACTATTCATGGTTGAGCGCAACTACAACCTTGCTGAAAGCACGGTTTACGGCCTTGGTTCTGGCTTTGGCTGGCTCCTCGCGATTATGGCTTTGGCTGCTATCCGCGAAAAAATGCGCTACTCCAATGTGCCCGCACCACTCCGTGGTTTGGGTATTACCTTCATGATCACCGGCCTGATGGCAATGGGGTTCATGCTCTTCTCTGGCATCGAAATCTAGAGGGCTCATCATGGATTACACAACCATTGCAATCGGCGTAGGCATGTTCTGCGTCATCCTCTTAAGCATGGTGGCTTTGCTGCTTTTCGCTAAGAGCAAATTGGTCGCGAGCGGCTCAGTTGACCTTTTGATCAACAACAATGCTGACTTAACACTTACTGTTGGCCCTGGCAGCACTTTGCTGACTTCACTCGCAATGCAAAAGGTCTTTGTACCTTCTGCGTGTGGCGGTGGCGGCACTTGCGGTCAGTGCAACATTCAGGTCATCGATGGCGGCGGCGATTTGCTGCCCACCGAAGAGGGCCACATCTCTCGCGGCGAGGCCAAAGAAAACTGGCGTCTCGCTTGTCAAGTAAAGGTCAAGCAAGACATGAGCCTTGCCATCCCTGCTGAGATTTTCTCGGTTAAAAAATGGGAGTGCGAGGTCATTTCAAACGAAAATGTCGCGACCTTCATCAAAGAGTTCATCGTGCAATTGCCTGAGGGCGAGAGCATTGATTATCAATCGGGTGGTTACATCCAAATTGAGATTCCTCCGCACGATATCCCTTACACCGAGTTTGATGTCGAAGAAGAGTACCGCGGCGACTGGGATCACTTCGACCTCTGGCGCTATCGTTCCGTCACTGACGAAACGGTTGAGCGGGCTTACTCCATGGCATCCTTCCCAGCCGAAGGCAACCGCGTGATGCTCAATGTCCGTATCGCGTCCCCACCTCCGCGTGGGCCAGAGGGCATCCCTCCGGGCAAAGGTTCAAGCTTCATCTTCAACCAAAAGCCTGGCGACAAAGTCATCATTTCAGGCCCTTATGGCGAGTTCTTCCTTAAAGACAACGAGAAAGAAATGGTCTTCATCGGGGGTGGTGCCGGCATGGCGCCAATGCGCTCGCACCTTAAGCAGTTGTTCCTAACCGACAAGACTCACAAAAAGGTGAGCTTCTGGTATGGCGCGCGCTCATTGCGTGAGACTTTCTATGTGGACGAGTTTGACCAGATTGCTGAAGACTTCCCAAACTTCTCCTGGAATTTGGCGCTCGACAACCCACTGCCAGAAGACAACTGGGAAGGCTACACTGGTTTCATTCATAATGTCCTCTTCGAGGAATACCTGAAAGACCACGAAGCACCCGAAGAATGTCAGTACTACATGTGCGGCCCACCAATGATGAACCAAGCCGTCATCAATATGCTCCTCGACCTTGGCGTCGAGCGCGAAGACATTTTCCTCGACGACTTCGGCGGTTGATCCCGTTGACGAATCGATTTCAGGCAGGCAGCTTCCGGGCTGCCTGCCTGCTCTTTTTGGCCCTGCCATGCTCAATCGGCCATTTCGCATGCACGCGACAAAGCCCCAACAGCGCACCCACTGCGGCGGAATCGGTGCAATCAAAGCCCCTATCCAGCCAGTCCTACCAAGGTCAAACGATGGGTACGACTTGGCATGCAACGATTGTTGAAACGGCTGTTTTTACAAATGGCAATGCCATCCCCACGACGGTTGCTTTTGAGGCCATCGTAGAAACGCTGGCTCGGGTTGATACTCGCATGTCGACCTACAAAGCTAGCAGTGAAATTAGCCGCTTCGCGCAAGCCGCAGCCAACACGCTCTTCCCCGTCAGCCAAGAGACTTGCACCGTCGTTACGGAAGCCCTGCGTATTGCCGCTCTTTCCAAAGGCGCCTACGACCCCACAATCATGCCCCTGGTCAATCTATGGGGCTTTGGGCCCGCCAAACGCGAGCTGACGGCACCCGACTCGGCGGCCTTGCAAGAGGCCCTTAATCTTGTCGATTTCACGGCCATCCAGAGCCTCGCAGACGAGACTCCAGCCAGCCTGATGCGCACCCGAGATGATGTGAGCCTTGACCTCTCATCCGTTGCAAAAGGTTATGGCGTAGATGTGGCGGCGCTTGCTCTGCTCGCAAGTGGCTTTCATGACTTTTATCTCGAAGTCGGCGGGGAAGTCCGCACCCACGGCAACAGCCCACGCGGTACAGCTTGGCGCACCGGGATTGACACTCCCGAATCGGCGGCCACGCCGGGCGCACAACTTTCGGGAGTCGTCCATAGCCATAACCACGCCATTGCGACTTCAGGTGATTATCGCAATTATCGCGAGCTTAATGGGCGGCGAGTGAGTCACACGCTTGATGCACGCACGGGGCATCCGATTGCGCACACATTGGCCTCGGTTACGGTCTTGCACCCAAGTTGCATGACCGCCGATGCACTCGCCACGGCTGCTATGGTTTTGGGCCCTGTCGCTGGCCTGCAACTCATTGAAGATGAGCCACAAGCTGAGGCTTTCTTTGTCGTGCGCGACTCAAACCGTTTTATAACGACCCAGACCTCTGGGTTTGCCAGCAAGGCAAAAGCCGATTAGCAGCCGCAGTTTTCGCGGTCGTCGTCGGAGCAATCGCCATCGTGTGGCTTGGCGGCAAGCTCAACCCACTCAGCTGAACCAGCGGCGCCTGTGTAAGCCGCAAGTGGGCTATCTCGCCCAGGGAAGCCAAGACTTGCCATCTGCGCCATCTGGTCTTGGGCAAGCTCTTCGCGGATGGCTTCGGCTTCTTCGGTGCAGAGGCAGTCACCGATAGACTCGCCATCTACGCCCACGCCGCCGCATGAGCCCGATAATTTGCGATTGGAGAAAATCACGCCTACGCCCATGCCAATCATGGCTAGCGCAAAAACACCAGCCGTAATGGCGACCATAGACAGCCAATCCTGCACGCGCTACACCTCTTGGATCGGGTCGTCGAGCTCAAGTGCGTAGAGAGAGCCACCGTCTTGCTGGGGCTCGGCACGAACTAGACGCCCTCGGTATTCACGGCCGTCAACTTTGACGACCACAGAAATGGCCCCCGTAGCGCGAATTAAAAGCCCATGACGGCTAATGTTGACGGTCTCGCCCTCAAGAGAGCCGGCCGCCAACATGAGGGCGGTCGGCACTTGAAGAGTCTTCCGCTCACTGCGGCGTTGCTCGGAAGACATAAAATTATTCCGTTGCAGCGACTTGCGGGTTTAAGGCAGCGTGAACTGCCGCGACTGCATCATCGCGTGCATCAGAGCTCACGACACCTTTGCCATCGCCGAGATAGACATCAAACAAAGCCCAGCAAAGTTGAGTGCTTTCGATGACACCCTTTTTCTTGCCGTCAATCCAAGTATGGAGACGACCGCCTGGCTCCCAGTAAAAGAGCAGGGTTGTGCCTTCTGTTAGCTCGCCAACAGAAAAGTAGCCTGCAAATGTGCCAAGCGCTTCTTTGGCTGCGGTCAGTTCTTTTTTGTCCTTAGTCTTGGACTCGAGCCGTGGCTCAAGTTGATCATCAAATGCTTCGCCAATATCTTCGGCATCAACATCACGAACCATCGTCCAGGCCAAGCTCTTGCCAAAGCTATCGCTAAGCATGGCTTGGTGGAAGTCTTTGTCTTTTTTGAGTTCTTTCAGGGTTGAATCGCCAGCGGCTTTTTTCAGCTCAGCGTCGGCGGCCATGGCGGCGGAATCAAAATAGAGACCAAAGCCATAAACTTTAAAGATGAACTTTTTACGCACGGCCAGTGCAGCCAAATCGTGACGGACCGCCTTGGCAAGCTCGCCTTGCCCCATCGGCAAGATAAGCCACTTGGCAAACATCTCGTCGGTGGCGGGCTCTTCGACCAGTGGTGCCTCTTCTGCGGCGCAACATGGGGGCTCACCAGCAGTCAACTTTTCTTGACAGCACTCTTCTTGAGGCTGGGCGAAAAATGGAAGGGCGAGAAGGGAAAGTAAGAGAGTGGTATGCATGGTGTTAATTCCTTGGCGAGCAGTATAAACAACACTTACTCAAAAACCCGCATTGCGCCCCCATGCTCTTGCGCCAAACGGGCCAGAAAACGACGCGCGACTACGGGGGCGCCAAAAGAAATGCAGCTCACGCGGATATTCCGCCAGCGATTCCATGAGGCAACATGAGCACGAATAAGCTCTGTATTCAAAATCGTCCGGCCCGAGGGTTCGCCATCACTCAGAAGGACAATCTCGTCGACATCATCACATAGAAAAGCAGCCTTTAAGCCGCCATGCAAGTCGGTTTCGCCCTGGAAAAGATTGGACTTTAACCAAGAATAGGTTTTTGCAAGCTGCGCATCGCTCTTGGGTACGAGCTTTTGCCCCGACAGCATCTGGATGACACTCGAAAAGAAAATAACCGTAAACCGAGTCGATGGCGGCAATTGCGGAAGCAAGGCCACGAGCTCTTTGACCGCACTCTGCCCTCTCGACAACTGTCGAGAATATTGCAATGATTGGTCCATCGAGCCCGAAGAATCAACGACAAAAGCAACACGATCGCCAAGAATGCGCACACCTAGATAAGCCGTCGTCGCGGATGTCCCGGAAGCCGCCTGACTCTCAGGAGCGCGAAACGGCGTGCCCTCAGCTCGATGTTTTAAGTAAAACCAGCGCCAACTTTTGTAATTTGGCCCAATGGCGTAGCCCGTAATTTCACGCAGCAAATTCACGGCCTCATTACGAGCTCGACCATCATTTTCAGGGAGCAAATCAATCAAAAAGGGGACATCTTCCAGATTTGGCCGCCGCCTGATTTCGGCCAAGCACTCAAGCAAAAGTGAGCCACTTGCCGTGGTTAATCTGCGCAGCGCTTCCACATGGGCGAAAATCGAGCCGCGTTCGACCAAAGCCCGTAATGCAGCCACCCGCACGGAATCAGGCTGCTCAGTGTCGGCGAGGTATTCGCGGGCCATGGCTTCCCCAGCGGGGAAGTCGCGACTCAAAAAAAATACGGCTTCTGCGCGCAGCTCTGCGTTGTTGCTCTTTAAAAATTGGCGGAGATCTTTTTCAACACCTTGCCCGCCAATCAGGCCGAGCATATGCACATAATCTAATTCGCGGTTCTCATTCCGCGACAAACGCCGCACCGCTTTGAGTGAATCTAATGAGATTGCCCGCCCGCGAAAGCTCAAAATCGACAGCGCATCAATGCGGGCTGAGCTGGCCAACTTTCGGTCACCTAAACGCTCAATAAGGATTTCATTCTGCTGTGCGGGCATGGCTGACGCACCCCCGGCGGCAATGGCCAAGGCAAGTACAAGCGGCAGAAAGGAGCGGCGCATAGCAGATAGACTAGGGCATGCGCGTGAACTTGGTAACCGAACTCCTTGGCCTAGAAGATGCAATCGCACCTCTATTGCCTGCTGGAGTCAAAATTCTTGAGCTTTCTCTTGAGAAGGATCAATTTTCTGCTCAACTAAAAGTCCCAGTGGCTGGGGTCTGCACACTCTCAGCTCGTGCAAAATCGACTTTGGGTGGCATGACTTTGAGTGCCTTTCAATTTAGCGGCGCTAGTTTTATGAGTGGTGCGGTACTGAGTAAAATCCAGACGGCCATTTCCTCGGTCGACCTCACACGCCCTCCATTCCATGTTTGGGGTGAATCTGACGGCGAGCGTCTTCACATTTCTTGGTTAGAATCTTGAAAAAACAAATCTTTCACTGCGCACTTACAGGTGCTTCCTTTGCCGGCTTAGCAGGTTTAGTTGATGCGGCGTGCGCCTTACATTCCGGCCCTTACGAAACAGATTTTGGGCTGTTCTTGAGCACTCTGCCATCCCACCTCGTGGTCGGCGCAGGCATTGGCTTGATCGCTGGATTACTGCTCCCACTGCTTTCACGCCGCAAAGACCGCGAAGCACAACCTTGGCTTCACGCAGCCATCCTTGTTCTCATCGGGCTCACCACAGCAGCGATTTTGCTCAAGGCCCAAACCGAATGGCTCCCACAGGCACTCTCCCCCACAAGCATGCCATCCATCATGCTCTCTGGGCAAATCCTGCTTGGTGGGCTGCTCGCATACGGCGTGCTCTATTTTCTAGCCCTCTCCAAATACGGATGGCGCCTTGCTACCTTTTTTGCACCGCTCAGCCAAGCAGTGCTCTTGGCGGCAATTACGCTTTTCGCAGGCCTGAGCTCGCTTGTGCCTCTCCAACCCGCGGCATTCACACCGCAAGCCCAAAGCTCGGCTAATTCAAAATCGCCAAATGTCTTATTGGTGGTGCTCGACACCGTGGCCTCTAGCCACCTTGGCTGCTACGGCTATTACCGCCCAACAAGCCCGGCTCTTGACTCCTTCGCTTCCGAGTCGGTTTTGTTCGAAAAGGCCTTTTCCGCAGCTCCCTGGACGCTCCCCTCTCATGCGAGTTTGTTTACGGGGCTTCATGCAACAACTCACCACACGGGTTGGGAACATCCGCGACTCGAAGGAATCGGGTTTCCTTGGCAGCAAGACCCTGCGACTAATTTCCACACCCTTGCCGAAGAATTGTCATTGCGCGGCTATCAAACCCACGGAGCCAGCGACAAATCATGGCTAACGGCTGATTCGGGCCTCTTGCAGGGGTTTAGTCAATACACTGATTTCTCGATCAACTCGCCTCAGCAAAACATGTTGCTGCCAGGGTATCTTGGCCGCACCTTCGGGCCTCCTTTTGGCGCGAGTTTGCCAGATGACAAAGGTGGCGCGCGCGTGGTCGATGCCACGCTCAACTGGCTTGATACTGGCCGCGATTCCACTCGGCCCTTTTTTGCATTCATGAATCTCAATGAGGCGCATGATCCATATATCCCGCCGGCGCATTTGCGATCGCGTTTTCTTCCTGAAGGAGTCACTATAGAGGCCAGTATCGATTTGCCTCAGGGCCCTATCTCACGCAAAAATCTGCTGTGCGGTTTACGACACGAAGAGAAACAAGAGCCAGAGATTCTTCGTGCGCTCTACGACGCAGAGATTCTCTATCAAGATGGCTTGCTCGATATTCTTTTCCAAGGCTTGCGCGAGCTTGAAATTATGGAAAACACGCTGGTCATTGTGACCGCCGACCACGGAGAAGAATTCGGTGAGCAAAACCAACGCTATGGCCACCAAGGCACACTGGCCGATCGCTTGCTTCATGTTCCGCTCATCATGCGCTACCCAACCATGCTCCCTGCCGGAAAACGAGTGCACTCGCTAGCCTCTTTGGTTGATGTCTTCCCTACAGTGCTCGATGTCATTCAAAAGGCAACGGGCACGGCCTTGCCCTTGCACCCCGCGACATTGGCTCTAGAGGGCTATAGTCAACTTCCAGCGATTCTTGAGGCGAAACCCGCGCGCAATATGGTGTTGGCGCATTATGGGCATCTAGCGGCCTATTATCAGGGTTTCCCATCGTTTGCTCAGGGTGATCTTCTTGACTTCCCTTACCTTGACTGGATGCATTCTGCCACCACGATGCGCACGGCCGATGAAAAAATTGTGGGCTACGGTGATGGGCTCGCTTCGTTTATTCCACTTAGCCATGACCCAAATGAAGATGCGGGCGAGATTAAGGTTGCGCCTAGTGATTTCCCTTTGCGCGGGCATGAGCTTGAGCTGCAGATGCACCGAATCCTGAATGAATACAGCCGCCGGCGTAACTTACTGCTGTCGCATCATGCCTCCAGGAGCAACGCCAAAGCCAACGCACAGAGCAAGCAAGCCCTTGAGCAACTTGGTTACACGGGTGATGCACCCGCCGACTCATCCGAAGAATCTGGGTCAAGCAAGCTGCAAGTGCGGCCCTTTGTGCGCTAAAAAGTTCGGTTACGCAAATCCCAGACTTCGGTCGTGCCATCAACGGCATTGGGCGGGCCAAAGAGTGCCGCAATCAATTCACGCGCTTGCGATGATTGTTTCGCCAGCTCAGTCTGAAAACGAGCAGCGCCAACTTGCTGAAAGGGGCTCGTGTTATTGGCATATGCGTTGAGAGCATATGGCGCCAAAGAGACAAACAACTTAAAGCCCAGATCGACATCAGGCACCTCGATTTGAGGTGGCTCAAAATCAGGACCGTGATGAAAAACCACAACCCGTACACCCAAGGCCTCAAGGAGCTCTTCCCGCCAAAGCTCAAGTTGCTTTTCAGACAAAATTTCAAGATTAAGGCGGATGTGCTGAGGCAAGCCAAGGATATCAGTATCAACCACAGCAGGATGCAGCGAGCGCATCAAGCTGCTCTCTAAATGCCCAATCGCTGAAGGCAAAATATGCGAAGTGTAGCCAGCGACCAACTTTTTGCCATGAGAGCGTTGCAGATACATCGAATAGGCATCGCGGTAGTCAAGCGGCAGCTCAAGCACCGTGTAATCGTCACGGTCTTGCGCCATAGAAGCATAAATTTGAGCAGGCTGCAAATCGATAGGCTGCTTAGGTGTCGGACGCATTTCAAAAGCGTAGGCTGCGAAGAAAATCAAAACGAGCCATCGTTTCCGTTGGGCGAGCCAATCTTGCAAACCCCAAGACAGGAGCATGGCAAAGGCTAGAAGCAGCAAAATCAAAAACCGGTGCGGCACGCGCAAGACATCAAGGATGGGGATCTTTGAAAAAAATGTCAGCGGCAGTGGGATTTGAGGAAAATGATGATTTAACACCACGAGATAGGGCCCCTGCAAAAGCAAGAATGCCAAACCCGCCAAGCACCACCAGGCGGAAATCCCGGCGACACGAGTGCGCCAAGCCGTGCGAGCCAAGAGGATGCAGGTCGTCCAGCCGAAGAAAACAGGCCAGAAGTGATAGAAAGGTGAGCCTTGTGGAGCGATTCCAAGCAATTGCATGGCACCGACAAACCGAAACGGCTCAGCCAGCTCGCCACCGCCCGTTTCGCTCATTAGGCCAATGAGCTCATAAACGCCGGGGAGCATCAAGACTGCGGAACACCCACCCATCAGCAGGATTTTGCCCCAAAGCCCAAAATCGAAAAGGCGCTTATCGAGAAGCATCTTGACTAGAAGCACAACACCGCCCGCCATCACGCAGAACACGGGTTGATACCAATCGGCATAACCAGCCGCTGCCAGCAAGAAAGCTGTCATGACCCACTGCCAGGTTTTTCCATCGCGGTAAAGCAACAGCAGCCCTAGCAAAAAAAGCGGGATCCAGTGAAACTGAATATTGTTCACCTGCGTAATCATCGCCCCGTGATATGGGTTGAAACTATAAAGTAGGCCAGCAAAAAACGCGCCCCAAGCCGAGCCAGTTACAAAACGAGCTAGAGCCCAACCGCCTAAACCTGCCGCGGGAAAAGCAAGCAAGAAGAAAAGGTTATGCACGAATTGCGGCGACCAACCAAAAATCTTCATGGCGGCCAAAGCGGGCATCGTATTGGCAAAACTAATCGTGTGGTAAGCCAGCGAAGTGCCGGTAGGCGCAAATAGCGTGTCGTTGTCGTAAAAGCTGCGCCCCTGCTCGGCCGCGCGCTCGACCCACCAAAAATTCCAGTTGTTTTGGAAATAATCTCGCCCCACCGACCAAACGGCGTCGAGCTCAAAAACCATCGGCCAGTAGTAGAGGAAAGTCACGAGGCCGTAGCCAAGTGCCGCCCAAATCAATTCACGCTTTTTAAAAGTGTGCAGCAAAATCAAACAAGCCAGACGGCCGATGCGACATGGATGGCATGCACCGTCGCCATGACGCGCAAGTCGTAAGTGTTCCAGCCCCACTTAGGTCGATCTTTGCGCATCACGCGCCGCAAGACCAAAAGCTCGAGCCCCAAAAACACTAAAGCAAACAAAACGCCTGAAACCATCAGGGCGCTAGCAGAGGGGTGCGAGATCTCAGCTTGAGATGAAGCCAGCGTAACCCCAAAAGCACCCGATGCAAAAACGCCCCATGCGGCTAACAAGGAAACGCCCTTAGCGAGAACGCAAAGCAAAGATGTGCGACCAAAATTGCGCCCAAGAGTAAACCAAATTGCCCACCATCCGAAAAACAACGCTAGGCCGACCAAGCGATAATCAAGGTATGCGGCAAGCAGTTGTGCGGCTGGGCTCATGTGGATGTGTGGGTCAGGGAAGCAAGCAGCTCGAGTGGGTAAAGCCCGGAATCGTGGCCATCTGAAAATAAAACCTTATACGCGTAATTCCCGACGGGCTGCATGTCTTTGATCTCGATATCTTGGGGGACAGAACCCGGCTCAAGCAAAGCCTTGCCCGTGACTTCGCTAATGCAATGCGCGCAGGGGCAAGCCAAACGGAAAGTACGCGGCATCAAAACGCCATCGATGCCATCAGACCAAACGAAACGGATGCCACCATCAGACCGTTGGATGCCGGTCAGCGAGATATCCATGAAGGTTAAGCCTCGAGTTGCGATTCAGCCAAATCAATATCTTCAGGCTTATATCGCTTGTTTACATTTTCTTGACCCATGGTGCGCAAACGCAACTTGGACTTTTTCAGGCCAAGACTGTGGGCTTTAGAAACGACACTCTTTTCAGAGCGGTTGAGTCGCTGAGCAATATCAAGATTGCAAGACTCAGGGTACATCTCGCGCAGAAGCTCAAGTTGCTCTTCTGACCAGCGAGGCATGCGGGTGGTGCCCACGCCCTCTTTACGGCGGCGGAAGCCCTTGTCTTTGGCGAGGCAGAGGTCGTCGGCTTTGGCCAAAATCGACTCTGGCGAACGCCCCAAAATAACCACCAAATCAGAGTCAACGCGAGTGCCATAAAAACGCTTGAGCGTCTGGACATCTTGCCGTGACCATTTGCGATCGACTTGGGAGGAACGCAAGTCGTCAATTTTGGTTTGAATCTCGCTGGAAGAGCGCCGCAAAACCAAAGCGAGCGTTTCAATCGACGCTACGCCGAAGCACTCACGAAGTTTCATGACATCGGAGGCCGACCACGGACCGACGCGCATATCACCAGAAAACTGACGCTTGGCCATGCGACGAACGCTATCAATGGGGCGATTCAACTCGCGGGCGAGTTGAGGATCTGGGCATTGCCCATATCGCGACATCAATTTGTCGATTTCGGCTTGCGACCACGGGCCTTTCCTGTGACCGTTTCCGCTGACTGAGTGAGGCATCGGTTTCCGCTAATGTGAGATTGAGAAGCGGGCGCACGGGGGGTTGCACGCCCAAGGGGTTCTTTGCAGTATGAAACAAATACCCCTACTTATGCAAGGAATTCTAGCGTTTGTTTGCGACTTTTCTAAGGACGCCCACCCATCGACTTTTCGAGGACTTCCGCCCAAGCGCGATCGGCCTCAGCCCGCAACATGCCGAAAGACTCACCTGAAGTCGTGCAGAGGGCCGCTTCAGAAGACAAAATACGCAAACTCTCGAAATCGGTCTCGCGCAACAAAGCCTTAATTTCGCCAACAAAAGGCGGCGCCATCGAGAGGCCGTCAAATCCAGCACCTGCGAGAAACAAGGCCCCTGCCCTGTGCCCAGCCATTTCGCCGCACACCGAGGAGGGCACTCCTGCTCGCTGGCAAGTCTTTGCGATGTAGCGCAAAGTGCGCAAAAGTGCCGGGTGATAGGGTTGATAAAGGTTGGCGACCCATGGGTTATCTCGGTCTACAGCAAATAGATACTGAGCCAGATCGTTTGTGCCCACCGAAACGAAATCGACCTCTTTCACCATGTCTTTGAGAGCCATGGCCGCTGCGGGCACCTCAACCATGATGCCGAACTCGATCTCCTGAAAGGCTTTACCAAGCGTATCGCTTAACAAAGTTTTCGCTTCGCGCAATTCTTCGACAGTGGTCACCATGGGCAACATCACGCGCGCAATGCCGCCATCTACAGTCGCGGAAATGGCATTAGCTTGCAAAAGCGCCTGGACTTGCACCAAGAAAAGATCTTTCCACTCAAGGCTCAACCTCAAGCCGCGCCAGCCCATGGCAGGGTTAGCCTCTTTCGGCATCTTGAAATAGCGCAAAGGCTTATCGCCGCCCACATCAAGCGTACGGAAGACTACGGGCTTACCCGAAAACCCCCTCAAAACCTGTAAATAGAGGTCTTCCTGCTCTTGAAGACTCGGAAAAGCAGGCCGTTCCATGTAGGCAAACTCGGTGCGAAAAAGCCCAACCCCGGCGACCGAATTGCGATCGAACATTTCCAAATCGCGAGGCGACTCAATGTTTGCAAAAATCGAAACCGGGTGCCCGCAACCCAAACGCCCCTTTTCTTGAGCTTGGCTCGACAGCACTTTCTGCACCTGCGCGTGCTCGGTTGATTTCTTTTGGGCACTCTTTACCTCAGAAGCCCGGGCACCAAGTAACGCACGCGCATCTTCGCCAAACACAACACATCGCTCACCCTCTTTTGCTTTGAGATGGACGCCTTCTAGCCCCGTAACCGCAGGGATTCCGAAAGAACGAGCCACCACCGCGCCATGACTAAATCGACCACCGCGCGCGCACAAAATACCGGCCACCTGCTGGCGCGGCAATCGAGTCACCAAAGACGGCGCCAACTCTTCGGCAACAAGGATGACCGTTTCATCCGTCTCTTGAGTGAGCTGAATATCAGCATCGCTCAATTCACGCAGTACCGCAAACCAGGGGTCGCGCAAATCAGCGGCCCAGTTCTTAATGTCGCCGCCCTCAAGTGCCTCAAAATGGCCTGTCAAACGCTCTAGGAGAGCCTGCACCGCACTCTCTGGCACGAGCAAATCTTCACGAATCGACTGCCGGATTTCTTTGAGCGCTGTTGGGTCGTGAATCACCGCAATCTGCGCACCATAAATCGCCGCATCTTGGATGCCCAACTCAGCCGCAGTAGCCGTTTGAATACTCTCAAGGCCTTTGACGGCCGCAGCCATCGCTTGGTCAAGCCGCTCAATCGCCGACTCGACATCTTTGCGAGCCAAATGACGCTCGGCTTTGGGGCCCATCCCTGGCTCGACCACTACTCGAACCACGCCAACGCCTACACCAGGCGCGACGGGGGTGCCGGTGAGGTCGAGTCGGCTCATGACTCTGGCTCAGGCTCCACAGGTGTGAAACGCTGCCAAGTCGACATTTTGTCTTGCAAGAAACTCGCCAAATCAACAATCGCCACGCGCTGTTGATCCATGGTGTCTCGCTCGCGCACGGTGACACTTGCATCGGTGGCTGTTTCGCCATCTACAGTAATGCAAAACGGTGTGCCAATCTCGTCTTGGCGGCGATAACGGCGGCCAATGGATTGGTTGTATTCGATTTGCGTGCGGAACATGGGGCGCAACATTTGCTCGACTTCCTCGGCCTTTTCGGGCATGCCCTCTTTCTTAACGAGAGGGAAAACGGCCACCGTAATCGGCGCGATTTGGGGGTGAAAGCGCAACACGACGCGCTGATTCTTGCCCTCGCCCTCTTCGTCGTAAGCGTCAACCAAGAAAGTCATGGCCGTGCGATCACAGCCTGCCGCGGGCTCGATGACATAAGGCGTCACCCACTCGCCGGCCTCTTGGTCGAACCAAGCCAACTTTTTGCCGCTCGCCTCAGAATGCTTGGTCAAATCATAATCGGTGCGATTGGCTACGCCTTCAAGCTCAGACCAGCCAAAGGGGAAGAGATATTCGACATCCGAACAAGCGTCGGCGTAGTGCGCCAATTCGTCGGCCGCATGCTCGCGCATACGCAATTTTTCGACATCGACACCGTATTTGAGATACCACTGGAAACGCTCTTTCTGCCAGAACTCATACCAAGTTTGCGCCTCAGCGGGATGACAGAAAAACTCCATTTCCATTTGCTCAAACTCACGCGTGCGGAAAACAAAATTGCCCGGCGTGATTTCATTGCGGAAACTTTTCCCTATCTGCGCAATACCGAAAGGCAATTTCTTCCGCGAAGATTCGACGACATTATTGAAATTGATAAAAATGCCCTGAGCCGTTTCGGGGCGCAAATATGCGACCGATGCCGAATCTTTCATTGCGCCGACATGAGTCTCGAACATGAGATTAAATTGGCGGACATCCGTCCAGTCGTCGGTGCCAGATACGGGGCATTTAATCCCTTCATCTAGAATAAGCTGACGCAAGACATCATTATCACCAACGGCCACATTGAGTTTGGCGAGTAGAGCCTCGGCCTTTTGCGTCTTGCCCTTTTTCTCGTACTTGGCGATTTTGGTTTCGACCAAATGGTCGGCGCGATAACGCTGCTTGGAAGTCTTGTTGTCGATTAGCGGGTCAGAAAAGCCTCCGACATGGCCGGATGTGCGCCAAACCTCAGGTGACTGAATGATGGCCGAATCAAGACCGACGACATCTTGGCGGTCGTAAACCAATGCCCCCCACCAAGCGTCTTTGACTCGTTTTTTGAGCTCGACACCAAGTGGCCCCCAATCGTAGGTCGACCCCTGGCCGCCATAAATCTCGGACGCGGGGAAAACGAAACCCCTGCGCTTGCACAGGGAGACAATCTTGTCCATTACAGAAGGTGCGGGCTTAGCCATGTGGCGCAGATTGTAGCTCAATCACTCAAAAAAAAATGAATGCAGTGTGGTGATCAGCCCTCCAGACTTCACACCACTCTGCACCCGTTGGATAAATGAGTTGTTGACCTCCCCTCCAGAGGAAAACCCAACCGCTCACTTAACCAAGAGGAAAACGGCTCCCTACGGGACACTAAAAATCAGAAAACTTCACAAATGAGCCGCTTTTGCCCAAATTAGTCGAAATTAGTCGAATAAAGCCTGATTATTCGGGCCAACATAGCCCCCACGCACTTGGCAATCTCGCAGATACCATCGACCATTGCGCCCAAGCGGATTAATGAAATTGCGATAAGTGGCAATCGGCAAGCCCGCCGCGGCGTCTAAGACACAATGGTCGAGCCACAGAGCAGCGTCTAGGCCAACTGACACACATGATTGGCGTCCGTAAAGAGTCGATGAGTGGTTTTCACGAATCTGCACACCGCGCAAAACGGCCTGGCTTAATTCAGCCACAATGAGCCCACCACCCGAGCTCGTTGCCGTATTGCCAAGGATGGTGCCACCGACCAAATAAGCACGACTCGAATCAAGGACGGCAAGGCCACCGCCAAAATTAGTCTTGTCGCCACCATTGCCGATAAATGAGCACTCGTGAAAAACGCAGGTCGTCCGCCAGAGATAGGCTCCACCGCCTGATGACACCTGAGGCAGCTGACTTAGCGCCAACCCACCGCCGTCGACCCGAGTCATTTTTGTGCCACCGCCCATGAGCAATTTGAAGCCAATCACTTCGACTTGAGGGCAGCCCGTAAGTGCGAGGACGGGAGCCTGCCCACCTGCCGCGCGGATGACGACTTCGCCATCAGCCACTAATTGAATCGACTTGTGGTGCACCCACAAATTTTCGGAATACTCGCCTGCCTGCACACGCACCTGCGATTGATTCGGCGCTGCGTCAATGGCGGCCTGAATGGTGTCGTATTCTTGCGGCACGAGCAAAACCTCAATCGGCTCAAAACCAGCGACAACTGGCGCAAGCCACTCAGGCTCAGGAGCATATTGCAGAGGCGAATTCTCTGTCAAACCCCAACGGCGAGCCGATTCGAATTGCATCACTGGCAACAAATTACCGGATGGCCCACCTGCGATTTGCGCCCAGCGCCGCTCAACCTCTTGCCAGCGCGAGTCGTCCTGAGAAAGCCCCGAGGTTGTCAAACCTTCAGCAAGCCAGAGCAAAAAGGCGGGGTCTTCACGGAAAGGCGCATTCGGGTCAACGCCATCAACAAGGCTGCCCGGTTTCAGGAATTCGCTCAGAGTTTCAAGAGCGCCCGGCTCTTGCAGGTGCGCAGAAGCAAGGGCGTCGAGCACATCAAGGCGGAGAGAATCAGAGCCCTCTTCGCGTGAAAGAATGGCCGCCTTCTTGAGCCCATGGAAGTCACCCTCGGCGTAAAAGAGCTCGGCCTCAAGCCCTTGCCAGCCAGGGTAGGGCTTATGGCGCGCACTCAAAACAGACCATTTCTCACGCGCGTCTTCGACCTCTTCATAGAGCAAACGCGCTCGCACCGTATTGGATGCTGGCGCAAAGCGTGACCGAGGTTGCAGTTTGGCCGCATGATCGATAATGGTGTATCGCCCGCTGACAGCATTTCGTTTATCGAGCTGGGCAAGCCACATAAACACACAGCCATCTTTCTTGTTTGCAGACGACAGCGCGCTCGCCTCTTTGAGGAATGCAAACCACTTCTCATTCTCTCGCGGTGAAGTTGCCCAACCCGTTTCTAAGTTACGACCGTAGCCATCTCTCGTCTCCAAAAGCCAGCGTTCCAAGACGCTTGCCAAATCATGATGAGCTTGGGGCACAGACTCGATGGATTCGAGCTCAGACAAAATGGCAAGGGACGCCGAAATCTGGCCGTCCATGAAAAAGCGGTGTGCGACCATCAACCAGAGGCTTGCCAAGCGTGGCTCACGGCTCGACCACAAACGCAAACGAGCGGGCAATTGCTCTATGCGGTAAATGGAATTGAGATCAAGGTGAATGAGGTCGAGCAGATTCGGGTAAAACGCATCAGAATAGGCTTGGCCAAAAGAAACGCGGTTGAGGCAAAGCTCGACCATCGAGCCCCAATTGGGGTACTTTGCGCTTGCGACACCCATGAGTCGGCTCGACCAAATAGCGAGCAGAGGCTCGGTCAAAGGCGATTCAGGGTTGGGGCCAAGAATCTCTTCGATTAGGGCCAAGGCTTCGATCGAGAGGGGGCCCTCCTTGCAAGTGAGTAGCGACTGGAGAGATGTCTCGATTGCTAACCGCAGCTCGACAGAATTGGGGTAATCAAGCGCGAGGATGCGCAAACCATCGAGAGCGTCGTATGGGTCTGGAAAGGATGCCTCATGGAAAATGGCTTCCGAAAGAAAAGCCTGCTGCAAGGCATGATGCTCTGGCAACATCTGCAGTGTCTCCCAAGCCGCTTCGTAGGCCTCGTTTGTTTGACTCATATCGAGTTGATACAAAAGGGTCTGGTCGGCCAAGCGTTGTTTCAGCGACTCTGAATCGGGCCACTCCTCTAGCTTAGCTCGAAGCGACGCCAAGCGTTGAGGACCAGAGGGCAAAGTCATTGACTCGATTTCAGCACGCAGCGGAGCTTGAGCAAAATGACCCCAAGCTCGCCATGAAAGCGCTGAGAAAGAGAGAAGCACAAACGCACCAGTCAAGAGCCCGCGACTGACGGGGCGACGACATGCACGCACCATGCGGCGCCCCAGAGGCATTGAGGGCAGGCTCACCGTTTTGCCGCTCATCCAAGCTTGGAGCGCTTCGGCGGCGGTAAGCGCAGAATCGAAACGGTCTGAAGGATGATGCGCAAGCATGACATCGAAAATAGCGGCCAGGCCCTTGGGTAAGTTTGGCGCAAGTCGGGCCGCAGCATCAGGGTCGCGACGGATGATCCCTTGCTGGATTTGATGCGAATTATCGCCCTTGCGAACAGGACGCCCCATAGCCTTGCCTAAAAACATCAGCGCCAATGAATACAAATCTGTCGAGGGCGTCAAGATGCGATGCGACTCGCCACGCGCTTGCTCTGGGCTCATATAGCGCGGCGTGCCGCGGGCCTCAGATGTACCCGTAAGATCCGCCGAGTCTTGCATGACTGCCAAGCCAAAATCTAGCAGCCATGGTTGGCCGCGCGGATCAATTTTAAGATTGGTCGGGCTTAAATCACGATGCATGATGCCCTCTTTATGCACGGTATGCAAAACGCGCAAAACGCGCTGCATAATCTCGGCCAAAGACCGCGCCCAAACGGCGCCTTGAGGAAGTTGCCAATCTTGAAAAAGCACCCCCGGCGCATGGCACATTACGATGTATAAATCGCTTGGGTCGGAGTTGTAATGCGTCACTTCAGGCACTCCGGGCAAGTCCATTGTGCTCATTAACGCCACCTCGCGCTCAAAACGAATGCTGCTCTCTAAAGAAACTGCCGACTTCGGCAGACGCTTCAAAATCGCGGGGGTGCCATCAGGGAGAGTGACATGGTGTACTAGGCCAACGCCACCTTCATTGACGAGCTCGCCAATACGGACATCATCAGGAAGTGGCCCAGAGAAAGGGGTTGACATCTATTTATTGACCGCCCGCCATGCTTTTTCGAGAGCAGGAATTAAATCTTCTAGACAAGCCCCTTGAGGGTCAAAGCGAATACCCGCAGCATCGTACAACTCAGGCAAGGGGCGACTTCCGCCGAGCGCGAGGCCTTGGCGATATCGTTCAATCGCAGCCTTGGGGTCATCTAGATAGCTTTTCCAGACCTGCAAAGCGCCATTTTGAGCGATGCCATATTCGATGTAATAAAACGGCACTTCAAAAAGGTGCAGCTGCTTTTGCCACTCATAAACTCGCTCGGCCTCTAAGCCAGACCAATCGATGCCCGCCGAAAACCGCGCACGCGTTTCCACCCAAGCCTCGGCACGCTCTTCGCGAGTATGCTGCTCGTGGGTGTAGAGCCAATGCTGAAAAGCATCAATCGTCGCTACCCAAGCAAAAGTCGACACGCACGACTCTAAAGACGCCCGTGTCGCGCGACGCGCTTCTTGCTCAGGGTAAACCGAGTCAAGGTGCTCCATGGCCATTGATTCCATGGCCATCGATGCGACTTCTGCAAACTCAAGTGGCGCGTCGTGATAATCGGATGGCTCCATTTCGCGTGCGGCCAAAGCATGCACCGCGTGCCCCACCTCATGGATGAGAGTCTCAACATCGGAGTGAGTTGTGCCCGAATTCGCAAAGATAAAGGGCACGCGAACATCAGCGAAAGTGTCCATGAACCCGCCTGGCCGTTTGTGCGGACGAGTTGCCAAATCGAGCAAATCACTTTCTTGCATCCAGCGCAAATCATCCGCGAAAGGCGAATGGATTTTTTCTAGTAATGACGCAGCAACTGAAACATGCTCGGCTTCATTTTGAAAAGGCTCAAAGGCCTCGGCCTGATCAAGATCGACCGCGAGATCCCAGGGGCGTAGAGACTCAAGCCTTAAACATTTTTTACGATGGGTGCGCATTCGCTCAAGTGCGGGCAAAACGAATCGCTCTACATTTTTATGGAAGGCCTCGCAATCGGCTGGGCTGTAATCAAAACGCCCCCATGCGCGATGTTTGTAATCGCGGTAGTTGTCAAAACCGGCATTCTTGGCCTCTTGAGCCCGCAAAGCCAACATTTCTTCAAAGAGTGATTCGAGGGTCTCTTTGTCTTGACCGCGACGCTGCGTCGCAAGGCGCCAGGTCTCTTCACGAATGGAGCGATCAGGGCTTTCGGCATAAGTGCCAAGCGCAGCAAGGGTCAACTCTTTGCCTTGATAAAGGACCGTCATAGCCCCTGCAATTTGTCCAAAACGATTAGCAAGTTTGGCCTCTTCTGCAGCCAAGGGGATGTTTTCCTGGCAGAAAAGCTCAACGGCCAATTCAGAATCGCGGACATAGATTTCCCATTTATGGTTATCTAAATCATGCCGAAATGGGCAATCCAAGAAGCGGTGGTCCAGCGCGTCAGAGACGGGAGACAATTGCGGAATGAATTCGGTCTCGAAGGCGAGCCACTTTTCTTCGGCCTCTTGATCATCCGTAAAACGAGCGGCACGAATCATGCGACGCGAGGCCTCTGCCCCGACATAGGCATCTAATTCAGAACGATCAAAAACCCAAGTTTCGAGAGCATCAAGCGTGTCGAGTGGACGATCTGTGAGCTCGGTGTAAAAAGGCTGCGCATTCGACCAATCTAAGACCTCAAAATCAGAGGGCAAGTAACGCCGCGAAGGCGCTGGGTAGCGGTCAGAAAAACTCATTCTGTTTCCGCACGAACCGGTCGCAGCATCAAATCACGGACTGCATCTTTAGGGTCAACCCCACCAAACAAAATGGCATGAAGTCGCTCAGTAATCGGCATATCGATACCCATTTGACTTGCCGGTGCGTGAATGGCCTTGCAAGTCCAGACGCCTTCCGCCACCTTTTCCGTCGCTGCAAGGATGTCATCGAGACTCTCGCCTTTGCCAATGCGCTCGCCTAAAGAGCGGTTGCGAGAATGGCGCGAATAACAAGTCACCATCAAATCGCCAGAGCCCGATAGACCAAAAAAGGTATCTCGCTCTGCACCACACGCCTTGCCATAGCGACCCATTTCGACCAAACCACGCGCCACCAAAGCGGCCTTTGCGTTATCCCCGAGGCCAATGCCGTCGGCAAGCCCCGCAGCCACAGCAATAATGTTTTTGAGTGCACCACCCAGCTCAACCCCAATCGGGTCGGAAGATGTGTAGACGCGCATCGAGGCCGAGCCAAGCCGCTCTTGTACCCGATTGGCTTGAGCGGGGTCATCTGAGCCAACCACGATAGATGTAGCCAACCCTCGTGCAGTTTCTTCGGCATGCGAAGGGCCGCTCAGGATGCTCATACCGGCCTGAGCGCCAGCAGCCTCGAACAAAATCTCAGTCGGTCGGCGCAAAGTGTCAAGCTCAAGCCCCTTTGTGGCCGAGACCGCAGGCAGATGCGACAGGCGACCCTCAAATTTTTCAATTGTCGCGCGCAAAAACTGCGTAGGGACAACGGAATAATACTCGTCGGCGCCGTCGAGAGCAGCCTCTATGTCGCCCGTCCAGCGAATCTCTTGCGGGATCTCAACACCAGCCAAAAACTTAATGTTTTCGCGAGTCGCAGCCACCTGCTTGGCGTATTCGTTGTCAACAGACCAGAGCGTGACGGCTCGGCCCGCTCGATGCAAAGCGGTGGCAATGGCTGTGCCCCATCCGCCGTCTCCAATAACAAGGGTGCGTGTAATCATGATTTTTTCTCGCCGATGCGACGCTCGGTACCGGCAAGGATGCGGCCAATGTTGGAACGATGCGTCCAGAATAGAAAAAGCCCCGCAACAAGGAAACCGTAAAAAATGGGCTTATCCAAAGAATAGTGCCAGGCCGAAATGGGCAAACTGACTCCGATGGCAAGTGAACCCAAAGACATCCATCGCGTCGGGATGACTGTAACGAGCAAAGCAAGTGCAGCCCAGGCCAAACTTAGTGGGTGAAAAGCCAAAACGACACCCGTCAAAGTTGCAACGCCCTTGCCACCGCGAAAGCCAAAGTAAACCGGCCAGATGTGCCCCGCGTAGGCCGCCATCCCCGCAAGGACGGCAAGGTCAAGTTGTTCGAAGTAAACCAGGGTTGCCCAAGCTGGGAAAAAGCCCTTGGCAGCATCTAAAAGGTAGACCGTAAGCCCACCCCATTTGCCCAAAGCACGGCTCGCGTTGGTTGCACCCAAATTGCCAGAGCCGACCCCTCGAAGGTCAATTCCTTTGAAGCGCGCCAACAAAAGTGAAAAAGAAATGGAGCCTAGGAGATAGCCGAAAAGCGCGGCAACTAGGGCTGTTTGGATGTTCATGCCTGAAGTTTAGCGAGTTGATTCAGGAAAATACTTGACCTATAGAAATGCGCCGTTATCTATCTGCCTAAGCCACGGGGCGAACCGCCCCCTCTCAGGGTCATTATTGCCCAAGATTAGCCCAAACAAACGAAACCATGCCTCACGTCATTGCCGAGCCTTGCGTAAACACAAAAGACACTGCCTGTGTCGATGTTTGCCCCACCGAATGCATTATCGAAAGCGAGCCTGAAGAAGGCACGCTGAACCTTCCTATGTTCATCAACCCTGATGAGTGCATCGATTGCGGTGCCTGCGAGCCAGAGTGCCCTGTCGACGCTATCTTCGAAGAAGATGATGTGCCTGACAAATGGCAGCCTTTCATCCAGGCCAACGCCGACCTCGCTGAGATTCACTGCTAAGTCAGTCATTTCGGTTTAGCCCCCTTGCTTCGGCACGGGGGCTATCTTTTTGTCTCATCGCCGGCAAAAGAAAAACCCCAAGCCCTCGAAAGGACTTGGGGTGTAATTGGAGCGGCCGATGAGATTCGAACTCACGACAACGACCTTGGCAAGGTCGTGCTCTACCACTGAGCTACGGCCGCGTTGTAGGGCGAAAAAGATACCCTTGAGCAGGCGGGCTGTCAATCAATAGTGCGAAAAAAGATTAAGAGCGCGTTGAGCTCAGTGGCTCACGGGTCTCATCGGTCACGCCAAACAACTCACGAGCCCGCCGTGAGATGAGTGATTCAATCTCTCCGACGCTCATTTCGCCAACAGGGATTTGCCCACCTGCCATGCGACCGTGACCGCCACAAGAGCCCTCACGACCTAAAATGTAGCGCAAAGCGGGGTAAGCATCGGCGCCAGGCAAATCAGTGCGCAGTGAGACTTGGTAGCGCCCATCGCAGGCACCACCAGCGAGTGACCATTGCTGGCCCTCAAGCCTCACAAACCAATCGGCGACTTCAGCAACCGTTTCTGGGCTATCCACCTCGCCAAGCAAAGTCAGCAGCACAATGCCTGAGACCTCGCAACTGTCAATCGCCCTCGCCATCTGCCGAAAATAATCTCGAGGTAGAGGCGGGTGGTCGATCGCACCGATCCATGCGCGATTCGCGAGTCGTTGCAGTGAGAAGTAAGCCGTTTCGTCAAGCTCGGTCGAATCACGCGCTAAATCATTGGTGTCATACCGGATGCCGCAAAAAAGAGCTGTCGCAGTGCGCTCATTCGGCTCGATCTCAAAAGCGCGCATTAGGCTCCAGATCATGGTCGATGTCGCACCAAAATTAGAATCTACCCAGCGAAAAGCATTGCTTTCATCGTCTTCGGATTTTTCGCTAGCGTCATGATGGTCAATGACGCCCAAAATAGGGATGCCACCCGGTGGGTGCGTGTGGCTGAACGCCGGCTGAGCGTCAACCACAATCGCGCCACAATAGACCGCCGGGTCAACCGCGCCTTTTGGCAATGCCTCGATTCGGAGCATACGGCGCATGGCCACATTTTCAGCACGACGAATGCGCCCTTCAAGGACGAGATCGGATTGAATGTCAAATTTTTCTAGGAGCAGCTGCTGCACACCGACCAAAGCCCCCAATCCATCAGGGTCTGGGTGGCGGTGAGTGCACAAAACGAGCTTGCCCTCAGAGGGCAGCGCGGCGGCAAAGGAAGCGAAATCGGGGTGGTTCAAGGGCGGGTTAGCAACGAAAAGCTAAAACTACTTTAGAAAACCCAAAAAAAACTGCAAGAAAACGAAATCCCCAAACAAAACTTGGGGTAAATAGTAAGTTCCTTCAGCAAACTGGGGCTTTCCCGCCCCGATCTCCCTGAAGACCAAACTCTGGAACCATGATTAAACTCACACTCCTGGCCCTTGCGGCCACACCGGCAGCATTTTTGCTGCAAGACGCACCTTCCCCTGAAGCTCCAAAAGAGATTCAGGTTGTCATCACTTCAACGGGCATCGAGCAAGCAGAAGCCGAGACTTCATGCTGCGAAGAAGGCACCAAAGATGCTGTTTGCCCAGAATCGGGCGAATGCGAGATTCAGGTCATCGCTGAAATTCAAGAAAGCGGGAAAAAGCCCCACCGGATTAAGCGCAGGATGGCGATGCCGTTTTCTGGCGCCAAAATGATGAAAATGGGTGATGGCGCGCATGCATTCATGATTGCTGGCGAGCCTGGCGACATTGACATTCATGCCATCCTTGAAAAGGTAGAGGGCCTCGACCTTGAGGGTCTTGACCTCAACGCCATGATTCAAGCCCAAGTCAGCGAAGGCCCACACACCATGCAGTTTTCTTGGAATGGCGACAAAGGCCAAGAGTGCCATGGCGCTTCTCGCAAGCCTTCGGGTTGTGATAGCGACCAAGAGTGCGGCGAATCAAAGGGCCATGGTGGTCAAAGCATGCACGGCAAGATGCAGGGCCATGGTGGCAAAGAGATGCACGGCATGCGTGGCATGCAAGAGATGCACGGCATGCGTGGCATGCAAGAGATGCACGGCATGCGTGGCGTCCCAATGATGGGCGGCATGATGCAGAGCATGCGCCACGGCGTTGATGGCATGCACGAAGCTTTCGAGATTCTGATGGAAGCCCCAGAGGCTTTCGAAGACCTCGAAGACCAGATGGACGATCTCGAAGATCGCATCGAAGACATGCAAGACCAACTCGATCGCATCGAGCGACTCTTGCGTAACCGAGGCGGCCGCTAAACCGACGCTTCACACAAATCCCGGGGGAAGTTATAATCTTCCCCCACTTTTCGTTGATTCTGTTCAACGCACTTTAGACCCCCAAAAAAAACGATGATCCGCTACCTCATTCCTGCACTGCTCTTGCTGTGCTCATGCCAACCAATTCAGACTCAGGGCGACGCCGCTTCTGATTGCTGTGCCACTGATTCTGCTGCTATCACTGCCGCGCCAAACGCCTGCGAAGGTGACGAAAGCTGCGACATGATGGGCACCGAGGCCTGCGCCTCGATGAAAGCCGATTGCGACGCCAAAGGCGGTTGCGACATGGGCAAAGACTCTTGCCCAATGGATGCCAAAGGCGGTGCAGCCGAAGCTTGTGCTAACGCATGTGGCGACGAAGGTTGCGACATGAAGCTTGAAGAATGTGTCGACAACGACTCCTGCGCCAAAGGCATGGCTGCCTGCCCCACGATGGCTGCAAAAGCTGCCGGCACCGAAGCACCTGCTTGCTGCGACAAGCCTGAGTGTGACGACGAGGGCCCTGGCAAGAAAATGGAAGGCTGCGACATGATGGGCGGCAAAATGGGTGGTCAAATGACTGCCGAGCAGCGCACCGAGCGCATGGCCATGATGCAAAAGATGATGGCTGACATGACTCCAGAGCAGCGCGCTGCACGCATGGAAAGAATGAAAAAAATGATGGCCGCCAAAGGTGGCGAATGCTCTTCCATGGGCAAAGACAGCGAGTGCTCCTCTATGGGTACCGCAGCCTGCCCTTCCACCGCTGACGCAAAATCTTGCGATAGCAAAGATGGCGAAGTTTGCCTCGAAGAGGAAAACTGTGACGGCGACTGCGAAGGCGGTGCCTGCAACAAAGCTGATGCTGCTGCCAAGTACCTTCCAAAGAAAGATGGTGCAGAAGCAGGCTCTTGCTGCGAAGAAGGCAAAGCTGAAGAAACTCCTGCAAAGAAGTAACTTTAGAGCTCAATGACAATCGGCGGCGACCTCAGGGTCGCCGCCGATTCTTTTTAGCACTTGGGGCTAAACCTTAATCTCGCCAGCAGGCACAGCGACATCTGCCCTGGCATCAAGAATGGGTCGGACGACTTCTTCAAGGAACTCATCGACTTGCTGCGGAGCGCGGCCCACAAATTTCATAGGGTCAAGCAGAGTCGGCAAATCGTCGACGATGGCTGCAAAAGCCTCATCAGCCGTGATGCGCTCAAGCAAATCATTTCGCCCATCGCCAGCTTTCAGACGATACGCTGCTTCATGGCTATGGACGCGAATGCGCTCATGCAAATCTTGGCGATCGCCACCCTTTTGGACGGCGGCCATGAGAATTGTCTCTGTGGCCATGAAAGGCAATTCATGATTTAAATTGCCTTCGAGCACTTTGGGGTAGACGACCAAACCTGAAGCGACATCTTGAACCAACTGCAAAATGGCATCCGCCGCCAAGAAACTCTCTGGGATGGCAATGCGACGATTTGCAGAATCATCAAGGGTGCGCTCGAGCCATTGATTCGCTGCGGTATCGAGAGCGTTTGGCGCTAGGTTGAGCAAGTAGCGCGACAAAGCGCCCACGCGCTCGCTGCGCATCGGATTGCGCTTGTAAGGCATCGCCGATGAGCCAATTTGCTTTTTGCCGAATGGCTCTTCGAGCTCGCGGCGGTGGGCCAGAAGCCGGACATCCCCTGCGAACTTGGCCGCCGACGCACCGATACCCGAAACGGCTGCGAGGACGACGCCATCCCATTTGCGGGGGTAGGTTTGACCGCAAACAGAAACCATGCGGGCGAAACCCATGCGCTCGGTCAGCATCTTGTCAAGCTGCCGCACTTTGCTGTGATCGCCGTCAAAAAGTTGCAGAAAACTGGCTTGGGTGCCTGTCGTACCTTTGACTCCGCGGAACGGCAGACGGGCGAGTGCGTCTTCGACTTCTTCGAGATCGAGGAGGAAATCTTGCAGCCAAAGCGTAGCCCGCTTGCCCATCGTTGTGGGCTGAGCCGATTGAAAATGAGTGAACCCCAAAGCGGCCTGGGCGCGTTGCTCATGGCAAAAACCTGCGAAGGCGCGAATCACGCCGACGAGACGAGCGCGCAAGACTTCAAGGCCCCGCTGCATCGAAACCAAATCTGCACCATCGGCAACAAAACAAGAAGTCGCGCCCAAATGCAGGATGCCCTTTGCACTGGGAGCCTTTTCGCCAAAGGCATGAACATGAGCCATGACATCGTGGCGCAGCTCGCGCTCAAGCTCAGCAACACGGTCAAAATCAATGTCATTGCGTGCGGTCTTGAGCTCGGCGATTTGAGCCTCAGAAATATCAAGCCCCAGCTCGCGCTCGCATTCGGCGAGATGAATCCAGAGATCGCGCCAAACCAAAGTGCGGGCGCGATAAGAAAAAATCGACTGCATCTCTGGGCTGGCATAGCGCGAGGCTAGCGGCGAAGAGTAAGTGGCGTGTGGGTCAGTCATGACGACAGAAACGGAACGGGGTATTCAGAGGTTGCGGGGATAAGCCCCCAGAAAAGGCCTACGCCCCACAAGAGGGCAGGATGGCGCCAGCGCATTGCGCCAGGAGTTTGATTGAGCGCGCGGGCGAACGACCAGCCGAGGGTTGCGCCGAAAAGATCACTGACGATGTCCCAGAGGGAAGCGAGGCGCGCGGGGCTGGCGGATTGATTCCATTCGTCGAGATAACCAAAAGCCAGCGCGAGAGACAAAACAACCAGGAGGGAAACAAGTTTGCCTGGGCGAGCGGCACCTCGAGCCAAAAGCCAAGAAAAGCTCATCGCGAAAAACAACACTTGATGGGCGTAATTGGATGCGTAGTTATAAAGATCAGAACGCACCGGCCCCGGCCCCACGGCGTCGCTGTTATGAAAAGTTGCCAGAGCGAACAAGGCCGTTGTCAGGACCAACAAAAACACCCGCATACTTGCAGGCAACCGACGCAAGCGCTCCCACTTAGCCATGGAGTGGGGTCGTACCGCCAGGGATGACGGGCGTCAGGTAAAACGATAAATCAAGCGCGGGTGCCGAGTGGGTGAAAGCGCCAAGAGAAACCCGAGTCACCCCAGAATTGACCAAATCAGCAACCGTAGAAACGGTATAGCCCCCACTCGCTTCAAGCACGGCATCAGGGAATTGAGAACGCAAATGCGCCACCGCATCAATCAGCGCCTGACCATGAAAATTGTCGAGCATCACGAAATGTGCGCCCGCATGAAGCGCCCACTCGGCCTGCTCGATGGTCTCGGCCTCAATGCCGACAGGGCGGCCCTCAGACTGCTCAATAGCTTTGGTAACTGTGGCTGCGTAATCGAGCCCAGAGAGCGAAAAGTGATTCTCTTTGAGTAAGAGTTGGTCTTGCAGATCGCGCCGATGATTGACACCACCGCCATGCACGACGGCCGCCTTTTGTGCGTCTCGCAAACCCGGAACTGTTTTGCGAGTGTCGAGCACCAAGACCTCGCCCGCAGCGGCGACAGCCTTTGCCGTAAGTGTGGCCACGCCGCCCAATTGCTGCATAAAGTTCAAGGCGGTGCGCTCAGCTGCGAGCAAACCTCGCGCTGTGCCTGCGCAGTGCAAGATTTCTTCATTCGGGGCGACGCGGGCGCCATCAGACTTGAGCCAAGTGAGCTCGACGGCTGAATCGCATAGCTGAAAAGCGGCCTCGGCAAAGGAACGCCCCGACAACACGCCGTGGGCTCTTGCAACGACTCGCCCCGTAGCAAGAGCAAGCTCAGGGACCACCGCCAAGGATGTCGCATCACTGCAGGCGCAATCTTCGCTTAAAGCAGCTCGAACCTGGTCGCGAATGGCACTCGGCGTCAATTCCATCGCCCTATTCTATCGGGTCGACCGAAGCCGGCTCTTTGGAATGGCGCATCTCGCATTCACGGAGCCAAGCCTTGACTTCTAGCACCCCAGCGGGCCCCAAACCCGGGAGCAGCACCAAGCGGTCGGCCGTCAGAGGCAAGCCGAGTTTCGCCCGGGAGCGCACCATCTCTTTTGCCTGCGATTCGCCGACGCCAGGCAGCAGAGCCAGCTCACGCCACCCACCGCAAGCCAAATCAGGGACAGACTGCTGCGGCACGCCACGGTTAGGCAGCAACTCGCTCAAGACCATGCGGCCACTGACCCAACAAAAAAGCAAACTGAAGAGGAGCGTAGAGCGCGAAGGGGCATCCATCTTTGTGTAGACGGATGAAGAGGCAAATGGTTACGGGGTCATCCGTAAATTCCATTGTTCGCGCATTAAAGCGTCGATTGCGCGGTCAACCTGCTCGTCTTCGTCAAGGAGAAAGCTGTCTATGCCCTGCTCGACACGGCAAGCCAACACCAACTGATCGCCATCGTGATAGAGCGAGGCGCAAGGGCCGTGCTGACTGCGAAAAACAATCGGCCAGGCTGCGGCTTGCACCTGAACAGCCGGGCGAAGAGCGGCGGCGGATTGCAGCAAGCGGTTGGCATTGGAGCGGCACGAGGCATTTAAGACATCGAGCAGGTCGTCCGTCGAAGAAAATGCTACCGCGCTTTCGATGGTCAAGGTTGGCTCGGGTGGGTCAATCGTTGTATCGGCATCAACCGAAAAAGCACGCAAGGGGAAAGCGTCGCCAAGCAAGAGCAAGCGCTGCAAAACCGAGCGCGAATATTGAGGCGCCATAACGAAAACTCGTGGCTCAAGTGGGCGCGCGCAAGACTTGGCCAAGCGGTCGCCCTCAGAGCGAAGACGCGTCACGCAATCCATGAGCAAATCGAATGCGGTTGGCCCCCACTCTTGAAACCAGAGCACCAAGCATGGTCGGCCTAGCGGATCGGCGCCCCAAAGCGGAATAGACAAGTCAGCATCAAGCGCCAAGGGGCTGTCAAAAAACACAATGCCCGGCTCAAGCGCGGCAGGATGTCGAGCGAGCCAGCGGAGGATGTCGTCCCCCGAAAAGGGTGGATGGCTTGGATTCATGAGGGGATGCGTCTGCACAATCGCAAACGGGAGCGGCGATTACTGAAACCGTGCCCCAGGAGGAAGTTTACACCCTTTTTTTGCATTTTGGGCGGGCGATATGCCGTTAGCGTCGAGTGAAAAAGCCATGCAAAGCGCAACGGCGCAGGCATCAGATGCATCTTCGCTGTCGAAAGCATGATCAGAAGGCAATTGCAAATGCACCCGCACATAAGCCGCAATCTGCTCTTTTGACGCCGCGCCCGCACCCGCCACCCGCCGCTTAACCAAAGCCGGAGGTAACTCTTGAAGCGGCAAATCTCGCCCTGCAGCTGCGGCAAGCACCAAACCGCGAGCCTCACCGATGCGCAGCGCCGTCTTTGCGTTTTGCCCGAAAAAGGCTGACTCAAGCGCAACCTGAGTGGGCTGAAACTCACCCATGACTGCTGCCATTTCGACCTGCAATTTGTAAAGCCGCTGCCCAACAGCAACTCGAGAATCGCCGAGCCGCCAGGTGCCACTCGCGACCAAGCTCAACTGGCCGCCCTTGAAAACATCAAGCACCGCCCAGCCAGCCTTGCGGGTGCCTGGGTCAACGCCGAGGATGCGCGCGACCGACATGCGCTCATGCTAACCTCTGCCCATGTCCGTTGACACGACGATGGTTCTACTCGCGGCCGGCCAGGGCAAAAGGCTGGGGCGCGGCAACAAAGCGTTGCTCGATTTGGCTGGCGAGCCTCTACTCGCTCGCGTGATGCGCACTTGCCGCAACGCACCATCCGTAGGCGAAATCATCGTAGTCATGAACTCTTCCGACATCGACAGTCTCGCTCATAATTGGGGTTTTCATCCTGCCGAAAACGGGGCCGACCAGATTGTGTCGGGCGGAAAAGAAAGATGGCTTTCGAGTCGTGCGGGGTGCGAGGCTTCGACTGGTGCGATGCCGATTTTGCTCGTTCACGATGTCGCGCGCGCGCTACTCACGATTGCCGATATTGAAGCTGTCGCCCAGGCCGCACGAGAAAAAGGCTGCGCACTTGCGGCTACGCCTCTTGCCGACACGCTCAAAAAATCGAGCGTTGATGGTTGCGTCCAAGAGACCATCGACCGCCAACGACTTTGGCGCGCACAGACGCCACAAGGTGGCCGCCGCGACTGGATGCTCGCCGCCTTTGCCTCGTGGCAAGCCCCCACTTTGCCGACCGATGAAGCCATGCTGCTCGAGGCAGCGGGGCATGCTCCTACTCTTGTGGCATGCAGCGAGCACAACTTCAAAATCACGCAATCCAGCGATTTTGATTTGGCGGAAGCCCTGCTGCAATCCACCGAGCCAGACGCGGGTCAATCGACGACGGCCATCTGCGGTCTCAAGCCATGCGCGCACCGCACGGGGCTTGGCTGGGATCGACATCGTTTAGTTGAGGGGCGGCCATGCATCTTGGCCGGTATTTTGATTGATTGCCCCGTTGGCCCAATGGGGCACTCCGATGCAGACGCGGCACTCCACGCTTTGACCGACGCCATCCTTGGCGCGGCGGGTCTAGATGACTTAGGCACGCTTTTCCCTGATACCGACCCACGCTGGGAAGGCGCTGATTCGGCGACTTTTTTGCATGCCGCGACTCAGCAGGCCTCTGACGCGGGCTGGGATGTGCAGGGTGTCGATCTTGTTTTGGTTTGTGATCGACCCAAGATTGGCCCTTATCGGGCGGTGATGCGGGCACGACTAGCCAACTGGCTCAAAATCGATGTGAGTTGTGTCAATATTAAGGGCAAAACCACCGAAAATATAGGCGGGGTCGAAACGGTGGAAGCCACTGCTCTTGTGCAGTTAAGCCCACAAGCTTAATCGTCAACGAGCGCATGTGAGGGCTCGCGAGTGGCTCACATAAGGGCTGAGCGTCGGTTAAGAGCCAGCCTGCAAAGCCCAGAGATTGGCATAAACGCCGCCCAACTCGACCAAAGCATCATGAGAACCATCTTCGACGATTTTGCCACGGTCAAAAACCAAAATGCGGTCGGCCGAACGAATCGTAGAAAGGCGATGCGCGATGCAAAACACCGTGCGACCACGCATCAGCTCTTCGAGAGCCGACTGGACATTTTTTTCGCTTTCCGAATCAAGCGCGCTCGTGGCTTCATCGAGCAGAAGAACCTCGGCATCTTTTAGCAAAGCACGGGCAATCGTAACTCGCTGCGCCTGACCACCTGAGAGGCGCGCTCCGTCATCGCCAACAGGTGTCTCAAGGCCTTGGGGCAGCTCAGCCAAAAAGGAATCGAGATTGGCGCGTTTCGCAGCGAGGAGGACCTCTTGGTCACTTGCATCGGGGCGGCCATATCGGATATTTTCTCGAAGCGTGGTCTGGAAAAGAAAGGGAGACTGCTGCACCACAGCCAGCTGATCGAGCCAATCGTTTTTAGCCAAGTCACGCAAATTGTGCCCGTCAATACGGACGACGCCTTGAGTGGGGTCGTAGAAACGCGCAACCAAATCGAGAAGCGTACTTTTACCTGAGCCAGATGCGCCAACAAAGGCGATGCGCTCGCCTCGCTTGACTGTAAAAGAGACGCCGTTAATCGCAGGGCCTTCGCCCACGCCGTAATCGAAAACGACTTGATCGAACTCAATCGAATCGGTTAGTGGCGCGCAAGACAAGGCCTGTGGAGAGTCGGGAACTCCACCTTGCATGTCGAGGATATCAAACACCCGAACCGCCGCCCCGCTTGACGAATAGACAATCGAAATCGCCTTGGTGACGCGCTTCACATGGGCGAACAGGGTGCCTATTGCGACCAAGAAGACCATCATGGAACTGGCACTCTGGAATAGTGGTGTAAAGAGTGCGCTAACCAAAACCATCAGACCGAAGATTAGCCCAAGCCCGCCTTGGGACAAGAAAGATGAAATGCCGAGGGTTAACGCCTGCGCACGCACCATGCGCTTGGTTTGATGGAGGAATTCATCATTGGCCTTGCGGTAGCGAGCGGCCTCACGCGCCTCGGCACGAAAAGATTTTACTACGCGAATGCCAGAAAGAATTTGCATCAAAGAATGCGTCGTGTCGCCAAGAGACTCTTGCGACAATTTACTGCGTGTGCGCACCTTGGGGCCGAGCTTGATAACCGGCCAAGCCAACAACGGCAGAAAGACAAGCATGCCAATCGTTGCGGTAGGCGCCGCAGCGTATGCAACGACTAAGAGCGCGATGATGTGAAAGGGGTCTTGAATAAGTTCTTCGACCAAAATGCTGAGCACGCGCAAACTGGTGCCGACATCATTGGTGATGCGAGAGAGCAAATCGCCCATGCTACGCCCCGAGTGGTAGCGCATATCTAGCGACATCACATGCTCGGCTAAGTCTTGGCGCAAATCAGTAATCATGCGGACACCCAACATGCGCGAAATCAACAAGAAGAAATAATGGGTCACAGAAAAAACTGCGCCAACAGCAATCATCGCCAGCATCAGCGCCACGGCAGAAGAAACTTGCGGCCCCCACCCAAACCAATCAAGCTGCTGCAACCAAGGGTCGAGCGTATCGCGGACATAATGATCAAGGATTGAATTGCCTAGATCTTCTTGGTCTTCTTGAAAGAGCAAGCCCATCAAAGGCTTAAGCAACACAAGAGTTATTTTGGAGCCAACCGCCGACACGGCCCCCAGCAAAACAATCGCCACCGCCTGCCCCTTATATTTTTTCAAATACGGGAGCAGGCGACGAAGACTTGAAATCGATTTTGTTTGCTTAGACAAAGCGATGGGCAGAGCCCGGGTAACTACTCTTGCAGACTTGCCAAGTAGGCCAAGAATTCAGTGGTCACATAGTCTTCCGTGACCATCAAGCGATGATTCTCGTCGCCATCAAGATCAAGGACACTTTCACCTTCGACATGACCGAGGACTCGATAAAAGCTATAACCCAAAGGCGTTTGGACGGGCCCAAACACCTGATTAAGCTCTTTTTGGTTGAATACCGTATCAGCGAGTGAAGCGCCAAAAATGAAATCGTGGTAATCGTTTTCAGCACAGAAACCGCGCAAGTCATTACGGCTTTGCGCACCCAAACGCCCCTTATGAGGTTGAGCAATTTGCGGGTTTTGACCAGGGACGACATCTGGGTAGTCGCTGTGCTCATCAAGGATGGCTCCGAAATCGGCACCTTCAGCGGCGAGCAATGCCGACACTTCATCTGCTCGGATTTTTGCGAGCGCAAATGAATCTGTATCGAGCGAGTAACTGTTTGTTAAGAGGTTTTTTGCCGTTAGCAACAAAATTTCAGCATTCACTTTACCTGCGGTCAGGTAAGAGCCGTGCCCCAAGAGGTGCTCTTCCAGGTCAGCAATCGGAATCTCATCAGGCAAAGTCGAGCGGAAACTCTCGCGCATGCGCGTGTAGTGATGGAACAAATCCATGCTTGGGAAGCCATAGAACTGCAAAACCATTTGCTCATGAGTGATGATGGTGCCCACATACTTTGCGGCTTCGACATCAATGATTTCGCGAGCGGCAACGGGTGAGAGCAAATGGCCTGACTTGGCCAATGCGGCATCGAGGCGCTCAATGTTGTGAACCCAGTTCTCGGCAAATTTGCGATCGACCGCGCTCAGATTTGGGGCAAGCTCGGCCATTAAGTCGGCGGTCATGGCTTGTACCCCATTGACTTCGAGAGCAACGCCTTCAGGGAGGCCATCAAATGGGTAGCGCACATCGGTCGAGGCAAACATCCATCGCCAGACGGGTGGCATGAAGAACATTTGCAGACTTTGGTCATTCATTGGCGTAATCTCTTCGCCCTTGGCTTTTAGCTCCATTTGAGCCGTATGAGTCGGAAGCACCCAAGCGTCATAAGGTGCCTGCTCGCTACCTGTGCCGAAAACTTCTTTTAGCAAATCAAGTTGCCATAGCTCAGGGTCAGTCGGGAAGAACAAGCGTTGGATGCCCATCCCGCGACGGATTTCTTTTTTGTATGCGGCCATGGTGTAGCCCGATGCCGCCACAGCGTCTGCGAAATCGATGGTGGGGTTTTTATCTGCAAAGGTCGCCATAGTGGCATCGATTTTGACCTGTGCTTCTTCTTCTGAAACCATGGCGCGTTCCCAGGGCTCGCCTGCAATTTTGCGGCGCTCGATCTCGGCGTCAAACGCCATCTGCTTGAGATGCTGGAAGACCAAGGCTGAGCCGCGGCCGTGAATCAAAGTGCGAGCGACTTGCTCGTCATGGCTGACTTCGATTAAGACCGGTGGCTTGCGGATTTTAATCGGCTTTGTTTTCTTTGGTGCGCCAAATAATGAATCGGCTTCGGGGGTGCTGTCGTCAGGTGCAGTCTCTTGCAACGAAGCGTCTGATCTATCTGCAGTGGCTGCGGCAGGCACCGGAGTCGCACTTGCGATATGCGCTGAGGCCGTTGGGGTTTCAGTCGTTGGGGTCTCAGTAGGTGTAGAAGAATCAACCCCCTCTGAGCATGCCGTGGCAGCGAGAAGGAGTAGGGCGGAGAGGAAAAGGTTTGATTTCATGAGGTTAGTCTTAGGTGACGGAAAGAGAATTCTACGACCTGCCCCCCATCGACGAAAGGGATTAGACTGCAGTAATGCTGCTCCTCTCCCTCCTCGTGGCTTTACCCGCTTCTTCATGCGCCTTGAGTTTGCCGATTCAAGTAGCTCAACGGCACAATCTCGAACAAGAAGAGACCAAACAAGCGGCAGCAGAAACTAAAAAAGAAAAACGAAAGCTTCCGCGTTTGAAATCTTCCAAAAAGAAGATTGTCACCAAAGCCCTTGGGGTGATGGGGCGCGCAAAAAAAGAGGTCACGGCCGCTGAGGCGGCAGAAGAGGTGCGAGAAGTCGGGCGGGCGGCGTCTCTTGAGTGCATCCGGGTCTTTGCCAATATCGAAAAGGCCGAGCGTTTGCCATTGCTCTTGAGTGTGCTTGCTGAGATTCTGCCAGATGAAGATCTAGATTTGGTTTGGGCCAAATTAACAAAAAAGACCGCTCCATCAGCTCGCGTTTACCTGCTTCGGCGCTGGGCAGACAGCAAACGAAAAGATGCTGCAAAATTTTTACTCACTCAGCTTAAAAACGAGTCAAGCGCTGAGAGATTTGAAGTGGCGCGCGGTCTAGCTTTCCGAGGTGAAGTCAAAGCGATCCCTGAGTTGCATGTTCAGCTTAAAGCGCGCTGGACAAAAGAGTCGGAACTGTTGCGTGCTGATTTGACCGGCCTGCCGCGCGAAGCACTTGGTGCCAGCCTTGAGCCCTATCTGTCTTCTCCGATTTATGATGATTTACTTGCCGGCTTGCGCCTCTATTCCTTTTGCGGACGACCACGAGACGCCGCCTTACTTTTGCCCGCCTTGCGCGACAATCGCAGTCAGATTCGCCTCGCTGCAATCAACGCCTGCCGCATAACCCTTGACGGCAGTGAGCCGCTTGAACGACCTTCAATGACCCAATTAGTCGAAGAAGGCGAAAACTGGAAAAAGAAAATTCAGCCATGAATTTAATGCCTTTATCCTCGCGCGTGATTTGCATTTTCTTGGCGTTCAGTTTGTCTTCAACGCTTGCACTTGGGCAAGCCGGACCTCGACCTGAAAAAAAGAAAAACCGCTGCACGGTTTGCTTGCATCACCCAAAGTTAATGGAAGATTTTGCCTTTCACCATGGCAAGTTTCCTTTCTTGACGGCTGACAATGAAGCCCTTACGAATCACATCGACAATCAACAAATATTGTGGATTGAAACCAAGCACTTTCGCATCGGATGTGATTTGAAAAAATGGAAAATCCCACTCGCAGATAAAGAAAATTATTTCAATGAGCTTTCTGCTTTGGCGGAAAAATTCCCTGCAATTAACCCCAAAAAAACCAAGACTCTCGATCGTTGGCTGCGTTTGCACTTATTCGCCGAGCGCATGGAAGCCTTTTACCAGCGCTTCCTCCAGGCGATGGGCTTTGAAGACCAAGACTTCGGCGCACTTCCTGGCGAAAGCCTTTTTGAGCAGTGCATCCAAGGCCCCGATTTCTTTGAGCCACTTAAAGAGCAATTCTTAAAGGAAGGTCCCTGGCCTGAGCGGTTTCCACAAGAGGTCGGCTTGGGCAAATATCTAGGCTCACCCTTTCGCTTTGAGGTTTTAATGCTTCAACATGATCGTGACTTCCTTACGGTCAAAGATCATTACCTTGGTTTTAAAAACGATTACCCGCAGCGACACCATGTCCGCTTTCGCGCAGCCGATGGCACGACTCCATCGCGATCTTTGTGGTTTGGAATTAGTGCTACAGGCGGCGAAACACCAATCAAGCACGATCAGCACATGCACAACGCTTTGCTGAATAATGTCGGCAGTAACATGCTCAACGCTTTCATGCTTTACCGCATCGATTTGCCTAGTTGGCTTGACGCGGGCTGGGGGCATTTGCAGTGCCGCAATAATTCTGAGGTTTATAACTTTTTCACTCTCGGCGAAGGCCAAGCCTCAGTTGCGAAAGATGTTTCGAATTGGGCGCCCGTTGTACGAAAACTTGTGCAAAAAGATCGTGCGATTTCGTTTGCAGAATTGGGGCGGGCTACTCAGTTTTCACATTTAGACTTTGATGCACATTTAGTTTCATGGTCAAAAGTACAGTTCCTTTCACTCCACAACGCCGAGAGCTTTTCGAATTATGTCTTAGCTCTCAAACTTGACCCCAGCCAATCAGGAAATTTAAGCGTTCAACGAAAATCCATGAAGAGTGCCTATGGCTGGACTTTAATCCAAGCCGAAGAAGCATGGAAAGCATGGGTCTTAGCCACCTATCCCGTAAAGTGATTTGATGTCGCGTTCTGACCGTCTCTACCTGTTCCTAGCTGCATTGTTTATCGCAGCCTTGGTCGTGACGAATTTGATTGCAAATAAATTCTTAACGGTTGACCTTGGTTTTCGCGTTTTCGTTTTATCGGCGGGCGCTCTGGCTTATCCGCTTACTTTTCTCGTGACCGATTTGCTCTCAGAAATTTGGGGCAAACAACGCGCCAATGCGGTGGTTTGGGCCGGTTTTGGGGCATCTGCGCTAGTTATGGGCATTTTATGGCTTGGTGGTCAATTCCCGGCGATTGCCGATTCTCCCGTCGGCGACTCCACTTACGATGCGGTCTTCCACAACGCATGGCGCGTGATTTTGGCATCGATGCTGGCCTATTTGACGGCGCAATTTATTGACATCCGCCTTTTCCATTTTTGGAAACGACTCACGCATGGGCGGCACCTCTGGCTCAGAAATAATGCTTCGACACTCGTTTCACAACTCGTCGATTCAATTCTTGTAGTTGTGGTTTTGTTTTGGGGTGTGCGAGAGCCTGCCGGCATGATTGAATTGATTATTGATCTTTGGTTATTCAAAACGCTAATCGCTCTCGCAGACACACCACTCTTTTACCTTGGCACTTGGGCCACGCGCCGATTCATTAAAGAAAATGAGCTTCCCCTCTGAATTTGTTGTCTTTGATACAGAAACAACAGGCATGCCACCTTCGGCGCGACTGGTTGAAATTGGGGCTGTCAAAGTTCGAGGTCGCAGTATTACAGATCGATACGAGCAATTACTTTTCCCCGAGTGCCCTATTCCAGCATCGGTTGTTGCGATTCATGGAATCAAAGATTCTGATGTTGCTGATGAGCCAAGCAGCAAAGAAGCCATCCCAGAATTTTTGCGTTGGGTCGGCAAGCTTCCCCTCTTTGGCCACAATGTGGCTTTTGATGCTTCGATGTTGGCTGTTGAGTGTCAGCGCAGCGGCATTGAGCCACCAAGCAATCCGGTCTATTGCTCATTAGCCGCATCTCGCAAATTGCTCAAAGGCAGGCGCTCTCACTCGCTTGAAAACCTCGTCCGCGATCTCAACTTGCCAGAGGGGCCCTTCCACCGAGCTTCGGCGGATGCCATCCATACGCTCGGCTTGATTCAATACTTGCAAAACGAAGGCGGTGCAGGCGACAGATTGTCTCCTTTTGGTCGTGGCCGCGAGGTTTTTCGCTATCAGCACGACGCGGTCAAACTGCCCGACAACCGGCAGATGCTCAAAGACGCTGCCGACGCAAGCACTGTCGTTGACATAGTTTACAAGTTTCGTAATGGCGCAGTCGCCGACTTAAGAGTCAGCCCGCGTTTCTTTTTCCGACGCAAAGAAACCCTTTACATGGACGCCGTTTGCCACCGCTCATTGCACATGAAAAGCTACCGCCTCGACTGCATTGCCGCGACTCGCTTGGCGGCCGAAGCACCGCCTATAACTCTGACTCGAAAACTCAGCTAATCAACGCTACGCTTGCTGTGGGCGGTTACAATATCGTCACACACGAGCCATTCAAGGCCTATTCTCATGTGGTTCGTTTTAGGCCCTCCCTTTTCACCTTAACCCTAACGGAGTCATGACCGACACCGAAAACACCTCCAGCGACATCGAAGAAACTGATGTTGAAGCCACTTCCGTGGAAGAAACCGATTCTGTAGAAGAAACCGAAAACTCTAAAGAAGATCAAACTTCCGAAGAGCCAACTTTCGAGCGGATTCCCCACTACTTTCCAGATAACCCGACCATCATTCTTGATCCCCATGAAGATGCAGCGGCTATCGAACGCGAAGACCTCGAGGAAAATTACCTCGATCTTAAAGATGAGGTCTGGCGCTTGCGTCGTCAACTCAACCTCAACCCTACGACAGGGGCCTTGCCTAATAATGGCGGCTACTGCTCACAAGGTGGCTTCCTGAAGCGTCAGCGCGTTGCCGTTTTTGTAGATGTACAAAACATGTACCACTCTGCGAAAAAATGCTACGGTGCAAACCTGAGCTACTCCAAAATGTTGCGTGCTTGCGTGCGTAATCGTCGCTTGGTTCGCTCCATTGCATATGTCATTGAGCGCGAGGGTATCGACCAAATCTCTTTCACCGATCACCTGCGTTACTGCGGCTTCGAAGTCCGCAAGCGCGAGGTCATCGAGCGTGCCGACGGCTCGCGTAAAGCAGAGTGGGAAACAGGCATCGCCATGGACATGATCCGCATCGCTGACAAAGTTGATGTGATCATCGCCGTCTCAGGCAATGGTGTTTTCGCTGATGTGGCCCCATTGATCAAAGCCAAGGGCTGTAAGTTTGAGTGCTGCGCGTTCCGCGAAAGCATGAGCGACTTGCTGACCAAATCTGTCGATCAATACCATGTCTTGAGCGAAGATCACCTCTACGTCGCAAAAGACTAACGGCTAGCTTTCAAATAAAAGGGTGCACGGCTCCAGCCGTGCACCCTTTTCGTCACATATGGCGAACTTGCGCGAGCCCTTTGCGCCGCGCATCGATGCTGACCCGTAAAGACCGTCTTTACGCACAGCATAAAAAGTTAACCCAAAGTTGGGCTGGCCATCTTTCCAAAGTGCTGGCTGCCATTTTGCAGATCGCTCCGTTTGCTCCGCTACGCGGCGTAAGGCATAAAGACAAGCCTCGGTTGGCGTATCGCCCGCACGCATCCGCTCGACGACCAGCCATGAGCCACCCGACAGAATCGCCGCTTCACCGCGGCCAGTCGCGCCTGCTGAGCCCACAGAGTTATCGCAATAAAGGCCGCAGCCGATCAACGGCGAATCGCCGATACGCCCCGGGATTTTAAAGGCCAATCCACTTGTGGTCGTGCAGCACCCCAGCGTGCCGTCCGGAGCCAGCGCGGAGCAATGAATCGTACCCCAAGGTCGTGGCTCACCTTGCAGAATCGGGTCGGCGGGTAGCGTGTCATTGAGTGGCCAAAGTCGATCATCAGGCTCTCGGTTTTTCAGCCACTTTTCCCAAATGCCTTTTGCGCGATCCGTCAATAAATCGGCCTCTTCAAAACCTTGCTCTTTCGCAAAAGCAAGCGCACCTACACCCACCAAATTAATGTGATCGGTGCGATCCATGACGCGCTCAGCAACAGCAGCGGGGTGCATGATTCGTTTGAGGCAACCCACGCTACCGGCATTGTGACTCGGGCCGTCCATGCAGGCCGCATCGAGCGTAACCTCACCACTTTCATCAGGTAGACCACCAAGACCGACGCTCAAATCGTCAGGATCAGCCTCAACGATGGCCACTCCGCGCACGGCCGCACTCACGGCTCGCACTTGTGATTCCTTCATCAGACGGACGGCTTCCGCCACGGCGGCTAAACCATTTGCCGAAGATATCGCGATGGGATGCCCCGGCTGACTGAGGCCGCTCGATGCCGCGCGTATGGATTGCTGAGTAGCCTGTAATTGTTGAGCCGAAGCTGCCGTGAGCGAACCGCCCAGAGTTGCGGCAGTTAGGCCTAGCCCCGTTTGTCGCAAAAAATCCCGTCGAGTTGTGTCAGATGCCATGGCCATACCATAATGGACAGATGGCTTGGATTCATCAGATAGAAATCGAAGAGGCGAGTGGCTTGCTCGACCGCATGTATCAAGATTCCATTCGGCGCACAGGGCGTGTCTGGAATATTCGTAAATTACTTAGCATCAACCCAAAGCAAATGCGCGCTTTCGGCATGATGTATGGGTCTGTCATGAGCGCTGATTCAGCGCTCTCTCAGCGAGTGCGTGAGCTCTTGGCCGTGGTGACGAGCCGCATCAACGAGTGCCATTACTGAATCAAAGCGCATGCGCATGACCTCCGTGATGAGGCCAACGAACCCAAACTCGCCGACCATCTAGTCGCTCATGGCTGGCAAGACGCGCCTATAAATGAAGCCGAAAAGGCTCTTTGCGCCTGGGCCGACAAACTGACAACCAGCCCTCAAGCCATGACTCGCTCGGATGCCGACCAATTGCGAGCCGTTGGCTGGAGTGATCGCGAAATCCACGATGCTTGCCAAGTTGTGGCCTATTTTAATTATGTCAATCGTCTCGCAGACGGCCTTGGCGTAGATGCAGAAGACTGGCTCGCTTAGCCCACCGCTGAGCCACGCCCTAGGGTTAGCTCAAGGGCTCGCAGCGCGCGCGGTTTGAGCTGCGGTCGCACAAAAAACGCTGAAAGGCACCGGCCTCTGGTGCAGCAAGCGTGACTTCACCCTGCCAGCCAGCATCGGTGTAATCTCCGGCCAGTTGCATTGATGTAAATTTAGCCGTTAGCTCATCACGCAAGCCAAGCAAATCAAAAGGCAAAGTCATAGCCAACACAACTTGCGGGACGACTTCAAATCGCGGGGTAACATCGATTGCGCGAGCCGTTGCCCCACCGTATGCACGCGCCAAACCACCCGTGCCTAATTTGACACCACCAAAATAACGGACGCAAATTGCGGCGACCTCATCGAGGCCCGAGCCGTCAAGCACCTGCAACATCGGGCGACCCGCAGTGCCACCCGGCTCACCGTCATCAAAAAAACGATACGCCCCACGCATACGCCAAGCCCAACACCAATGCCTCGCTTTGGAGTGCTCGTTTTTTACCTGCAGCAGACGATTTTGAAAAGTTTCATCGTCGGGCATATGAAAAACAACCGACAAAAATCGAGAGCCGCGGTCTTCGTGCTCACCGAGGCCGTCGGCTTTTGGAACCCAAAGATGCGAGTCGCTCATGCGAAAAGAACGGGCCCGTTAATCCGAAAACAAGGCGGCCGTCCGCTCTATTGCCGCCGTGGTGATGCAATCATGAGCTGTCATGACGGCACTATCGAGGACCCCACGCCAAGGCGATGGCCCGAGTGCGTCAAGCACGGGAATACTGCGAGTAACCAGCTCACGCACCGCGGATGCATTTTGTTTTGCGGTTGCAACAACAGCGGCGACATCAACATCATCGTGCTCAGGATGCCAACAATCGAAATCGGTGACCATCGCAATACAGGCAAAACTCATGCCTGCCTCGCGCGCGAGCCGAGCTTCTGTGGCATTGGTCATGCCCACGATTTTTGCGCCCCACGAGCGGTAAAGCTCACTCTCAGCGCGGGTCGAAAACTGAGGCCCTTCGATGCAAACATATGCACCGCCTGAGAATATTTTGACCGGTAAATCTGAACCGGACCGCATCACGGCAGCGGCCATCTCGGCACAAACAGGATCAGCTAGAGGCACATGCGCAACGATGCCATCTCCGAAGAAAGTGGCTCCACGACGCAAAGTGCGATCGATGAATTGATCCACCATGACAAAATCGCCAGGGGCATATTCGTGGCAAAGAGAACCAACCGCGCTCACGGAAAGCACGCGCTGAACACCAAGAGAGCGCAAGGCATAGATGTTGGCGTGGTAGGGAACCTCGCTCGGCGTTACGCGATGGCCGCGCCCATGCCGAGGCAAGAATGCAACAGGGATGCCATCAAGAGTGCCGAGCAGCAGTTCATCACTCGGCGCGCCCCACGGAGTGTCAATCGCAACGCTCTGGATGTCATTTAAGCCCTCAAGCCCATAGACACCGGAACCACCAATGATTCCAATGCGCGCGGGCGAGAGGGCAGGCATGGTTTAGCGCCCCCAAGGACTGGAGCCGCCGGAGTTGCCGCCGCCGCCGCCTCCGCGGCGATCGTCATCACGGCCACGGCCTCCGCCGCCTCGGTATCCGCCACCGCCACCACCACCGCTGCCTCCGCGGCGATCGTCATCACGGCTACGGCCTCCGCCGCCGCCTCGGTATCCGCCACCGCCGCCACCGCCGCCGCCGCCGCGGCGATCGTCATCACGGCCACGGCCTCCGCCGCCACCTCGATATGCGCCACCGCCACCACCGCCGCCTCCGCGACGATCGTCATCACGGCCACGGCCTCCGCCGCCACCTCGATATGCGCCACCGCCACCACCGCCGCCTCCGCGACGATCGTCATCACGACCGCGACCACGGCCGCCGCCACCGCCTTCTTGCCGGCGCTCGGCAAATCGTTTCTCGGTCTCGATCGCCTTGGCAATACCACGCTCAGGGCCAAGGGCCACTTTGCGCGAGCACTTAATCCGCCCGCGACTGCCATCAAGTGCAATTACAACGATTTCAATTTCATCGCCCACATCGCAAATATCAGTAGGGTGCGAAATCCATTTTTCATCGAGCTCGGAAGTTGGGCACATGCCATCGCTGTCTAAACCCAAGTCGATAAACACACCAAAATCTTGCACGCCCGTAACTTTGCCCTTCATGCGTTGGCCAAGCTCAGCGCCCAAATCAGCGCCACTGTCTTTCCGCTCACGACGAGCAGAATATTCGGCCTCTTGAGCGCGCACTTCGTCAAGCAAAGCATTCAGGTCGCCTTCGCTCATATTGCCCGCCTTTACGGATGTGCGCAGACGCCCGCGTTTGGGGTCAACACCCAAAACCACGACCTCAAGGGTATCGCCAATGGCAACGACATCTTCGGGGCGCTCGACCCATTCGGATGACAACTCGGCAACAGGAATCATCGCGTCAACCGACAAACCAACATCACAGAAAACACCGAAATCGCGAATCGTAAGCACCTGCCCTTTGAGGCGGTCACCAACCTTCGCATCGATTTCCTCGATGGTGTCACGGCCTTGAGTACGCGCTTCTTTTTCAGCAGCACGCGCAACAAACTCGGCGTCACGCGCCTCAAGAGCAGCTGGGATTTCAGAATCCTCAAGCTCACCCATGCGTTTGGACACTTTGAATTGACCCTTTTCTTTATCAACCGAAACAATGATGACCTCGAACACATCGTCAAGGCTCACTACGGTGTTTGGGTCTTGAGTGTATTCTTCGGCCAACTCAGAGCTTGGGCACATGCCTTCTTGGCCGAAACCAATATCAACAAAAATGCCAAAATTCTGAATGCCCGTCACACGGCCTTCAAAGCGTTCGCCAATCGTCACGCCAGGGTCTATTGAAAACTTCGATTCATACTCAGCCTTACGCGCGGCCTTTTCAGCTTTGCGCTCTGCAGCCGCCTTTTTCTCTTCGGCGCGCTCTTGCCGTTGCTCAAATGTCTCATGGACATAATCTCCGCCAGCGACCAAACTCGTGCGCCCATCATCGGTCTGCACTTTAGCGGCCACACCACCCGCGACACGGATGTTTGGCTTTTCGTCGTCTTCGTGGTGACGCTCAACTGGGTCAAAACCTGAGCGGTCATCGCGCCCGTAGCGGTCATCACGACCACCGCGGTCATCACGACCTTCGCGACCGAAACGGTCCTCGCGACCATGACGCTCACCTCGTGGGTTGTCGCCATAATCTTCGTTGGAACGACGCGCCCATGGGCCACCAGCGCGATCACCCCAATTGCGTTGATCTTCGGTGTTGGAAACGAGCATATTGCCCTGAGCGTCGGGCCACTCAAGCGCATGTCGCGCAATCCAGATGCGTAATTGAGGCCCATCTTCGACCAAATCGGTCGGCATCAACAAACGCTTAACAACCAATGTGGCGTAATGCCCACGAGGCAACGAAAAGCGCAACCGCATTTTGCGTGACTTGCGATAAACCTCATCTCGCTCAGCGGGAGCCGCACGCAAGAATTCAGGATTGACCAAGAAAGCGCGGGCGTCAGCCTTAGGGCGGAAACCAGACAAGTCGAGTTGGACAAAATCGTCAATCGAAAGCCCCTCAGCGGTCATGACGGATTGATAGGCAGCCATCACTTTTTCGCTGGCTTGCATATCTGGGCCGAGCAAAGGCAACTCGATAGCGGCCAATTCTGCCTGCTGTTCGGCACTCAAATCGCGCCAAACGGCCATCGAACCGGCATCGCCAGGTAGATAGGCCAACTGTTCAGGCCCGAGGATGTCTTCGACCAAACGCGATGCAGCGCGGTTCCAGAGGTGTGATTGATAGGCAAACAAGTGAATCGTGCGCTCGCGTGTTGATACGCCGCGCTCAAGTGCACCAAGGTAATCTTCTGGGTTTTCAGCCAAATGCTGGAAAACCGAATGCCCACGCCGTGCGCGGCAATAACTGGCCAATTTAGCCCAATCACCCCAATAGCGCATCAAATAAGCTTTAAACTTTTCGACTTCTTCTGAACCAAATGGCGAAGGTGCGGCAAGTAAGTTTTTGAGCGCATCTTCTGGGCGACCCGCGAGCAAATCTCGCACGATAAAGCCCTGACCGTGACGCAAACAGCCAAAGCGTTGGTCGTCAAAGTAGTTGACCAAGCCTAGGTCTTTCACGCGGTTCAGGTGAACCCGAACGCGACGCATGTCGTCAGCGACCATGTCACGCAGAACAATTTCAAAAGCATTGCCGTTGGAATCGGTTGTCTCGATTGGGCGGGGCGCCTTGCCAATGGCCCGAATCGTAATCGCCTTTTGGCGCAAGTTAACAGGCTTGCCACCTTTCACAGACAGGAACTGCCCGGTAATGCCATCTTTATCTTTTAGACCCGCGAAGGAAATGTCTTCGCGCTCAACGCCCGCAGCGGAGCGGAGTAAATCGACCGCCTCAAAGGTGGTCAGGCCACGCTTGGTGACACGATAAATGGTGTAGGGACCGTTGCCGAGTAACTCTTCTTCGTTGATGAGTTCGGTAACGCGGAAATCTGGAGTCAAACGCTTTAAGCGCATGTTTCTAGCCTCATTATGCTGGTGATGACGCTAACCCACCTCGGGTCACTCGCGTCGGAGGCGCATAGTTTAACTCGTTTACTTCAAATGCGATAGAGGCCAGCCCCGCGCAACTCGAAATGCCACTATCTTTTGACTCGCAACCAGCGATCAAGCTTTTTCATCACCACCAAAAAATCCTTGGGGATGCTCGCTTCAATCGTACGCTCAGCCCCCTGACGGTCAACGAATGAAACTGATTTGGCGTGCAAAGTAAGACGCCCAATTAACGGTCGCTCTTCCTGCCCCGGCTTGGGGCGATAACTGCGCTTGAGGTGGCTTAAATTCAGGCGATCAGCGCCGCCATAGCGAGTATCCACCACCAGAGGGTGCCCGAGCCAAGCGGCGTGCACCCGAATCTGATGCGTGCGCCCCGTCTGTGGACGCGCTTCAACAAGCGTGTAACCTTGCCATCGCTTCAACGGCACAAACTCAGTCAAACTTGGCTTCCCGCCTTTAGGGACGACGCCCATTTGCCCATTTTGACCGCGAGCTGGGCCAATCGGCTCATCAACAACAACTGGGTCATGCATCTCTCCGATAATGAGAGCGTGATAGATTTTCTTGATGCCACCGCTCGAAAACAACTCGCGATAGTATCGCTCGGCATCAAGGTTCAGTGCGTAAAGCAGCACGCCTGAAGTGCCCAAATCGATGCGATGCAAAGCGCGGGGGCGTTGAGCCACGGCACCATCTTCGCGCACTGAGCCCTCAGCCCAATGGAGCATCCCACCCGTCAAATGCAAGGGGTGTTCCCCCCATCGACTTGGCTCGACAGGAATGCCAGGCGGCTTATTTACAGCAACAATGTCGTCATCTTGGTAAAGGATTTCGAGATCAATTTTCTGCGCCTTAGCCTGCGGAAGAGTTGTCGGATCAAAATCATAAAGCACGATTTCACCCGCGCTCAAACGCTGCCCCGGCAAGACTCGCATGCCATCTACTGTGGCGCGACCTGCGCGAATCATTTCACGGATACGCCCCTTTGACACGCCTGGCCAATGCATCGACAAAAATTCATCGACGGGCATGCGCGCCATATCATCGGCGACGGCAATCCACTTTTCAGCGATTACAGGGACGGGCTCCGATTGACTCATGCTCCACTCGCAGTTTGCGAACCGTCGGGCACAACAGGCCCTCGTGCACGAGATGAAATGGAGTCACGGGCTTCTTCGGCGAGCAACGGAAGCCCGTCAGGCCCCGTTTCGAGCGCGTAAACATCAGGCACATTGCGAAAACGGCCCGCAAAATCAAGCCCATAGCCGACTAAAAAAGCATCGTCTTCCATCAATAAGACCGAGCAGTCAGCCGAGACATCAGCTGAGCGGCGAATGGGCTTATCAATCAAAACAGCAATCGTCACTTTGGCCGCACCCATCTCGTCAAGCAGATAACGCTTAGCCTCAAAAAGCGTGCGCCCCGTGTCAAGGATGTCATCTAAAAGCAAAACATGCTTGCCTCGCACATTGCTCTCATGCGGCACCCAATCGGCCTTTGCCTCGCTTTGAGGCGAAGTCGAGTCGCCATAAGTTTGAATGCGGATGAAATCCATCACCAAACCAGAGGGCATATGCCGCACCAAATCGGCGGCAAAAAACATCGCACCACCTAATACAGGGATGGCGGTAACTTCGTCGTCGCCTAAAACGGGGGCTAATCTCTCCGCCATGCCCTTTAGGCCGGCTTCAAGGTCCTGCCGACTCATCAGCAAGCGTCTGCGGTATCGTTCCATTTGCCTATTCTATTGCAACATCCCCTTTTTGTATGCTGTTCCCTGTGATTCAGAAGCAACCAACGGGCCCCAGCATTCTTCTCGTCGAAGACGATGTCGATCAGCGCACTCTCCTGCAAACGGCATTGGGCCAAAAAGGCTTTCGTGTTTGCGCGGTTGGTGACGCGCGAGCGGCTTTACATCGCATGACACTTGAGCGTTTTCAGGTCATTGTTTCTGACCTCGGCCTGCCCGGCATGAACGGCGACGAGTTTTTGCGCCATGTGCGCATGTACAACGAAGAGATCCCCTTCGTGATGCTCACGGGCGTCAACGATGTCAATATTGCCGTGCAAAGTATGCAAGACGGCGCTGACGAATACATGCTCAAGCCAGCAAGCCCTTCGACTCTTCACGCGCGCATTCATGCCGCCGTCGAAAGCCGCAAGCTGAAATTCGCGCAACACAAAGCCGTGCTTGATGCAGACAAGGCGCAGCTTGAGGGTTTCCTGCGCGGCGTTCAGGCGCTTGTCAATTCGCTCGAGGCCAAAGACCAATACACGCGCGATCACAGCGCATCGGTGGCCGAGGTTTCGATGCTGATGGCGCGGCAAATCCCTGGCATGGATTCCAATGCCATGCGTGAGATTCGCATTGGCTCAATGCTGCACGACATCGGCAAGATTGGTGTGCCTCTTGAAATCTTGCACAAAGATGGGCCGCTCGACGACAACGAATGGGATGAGATTAAGCGGCACCCTGGTTATGGTGCGCGCATTCTTGAACCCTTGTCAAAAAAATACCCCGAAGTTCAGCGCATCGTTTTGCATGAACACGAGCGTTGGGATGGCCGGGGCTACCCAGACGGCATTTCGGGCACAGATATCCCGCTTGGTTCGCGGCTCATCATGATTGCCGACACTTACGATGCGATCTGCTCGACTCGACCTTATCGAAAGGCTCGATCAAAAGAAGAGGCGCGCGACATCATCCTTGAGGGTGCAGGCAGTCAGTTCGACCCTGATTTAGTGCCCGTTTTTGATTGCGTGCTTGCTGACCTTCCGGCGCCTCGCGCTTAATCCGCCCGCATGATTGCACTCTTTCTGTTGCTGGCGCATTTGGCCGGAGCAGGCGATTTTGCGCCCGCAGAAAAAATCCATCCGCTGAGTTTTGCCAAACTTGCGATTGAGTGTTCTGATACTGAAGTGCGCTTTGAGTTGCGCATCCAAGATTTAACACTCGCAGACACACTCGACTGGGAGCTTGATCTTAACTTTGACAACGCTGTCACACGCGATGAAAGCGATCTCGCTATGGGCGAGTTTCTTGATTATCTCGCCACCGATTTGTGGTTTGAAATCAATGGCACAATCTGGAGACCCTCGCCAAACTTCTTGGCCTATGAGACGGCAAGTGGCCACAACGCGCCCGATTCGATGTTTTACACGCATTTGGTAGTCGGCGATGCTTTCCATCTAGATGAGCCTTTGCAAGAATTGGCCGTGCATTCTGATTTGTTTTATGCGCGCGGCAATCCCATCCACCGCATGCATGTTTCCGTTTCTGGATTAACGCCCGATGATGAGGCACTTCAATATTTGATGAGCGCGAAAGCGCGAGATGCGGTTTTTCAGGCGCCGATTCATTCTGCACCTCCGGGTTTGCTCGCAGGCAAATTGGCGTTTTCAGAATCGCTTAAGCACCTCCCGCTGATTGCTCTTGTCGTGGCTGCGGCTTTTTGCGCAGAGTCATTTAGCTTTAGCTTACTGAGTTTTATTTTACTTCTAGTCGGCCTAAATCTTGCAGCCATGCTCGCCAACATCGGGGATGTCTTGAGTCCTCAATCTGCAAGCCTCAGTCTCGCGCTTCTTTCCCTTGCGGCAGCTGCGGGCATCCGACTGAACACTCATTCCAATACGGCGAGCATGATGAGTTGGCACGGTGTATTGTTTTTAGGCGCGCTTCTGCTAGGTGGTGCTGTAAGTTTGGAGCGCGAATTTCTTTTTGAAAGTTCCATTGGTTTTTCCATTGGAGCAGCGGTTTGGTTTCTTGGTTCAAGCGCCTTCCTCGTTTTCTTGCATCAACTGCGACGCGCTCCGGCTTTACAAAATGTGTCTGAAGCCGCCAGACTTATCATGGCTCAAGGGGTTGCCTTTATAGGCCTTTATCAGTTTGGCTCTTATGCCCAAGACAGCCTCCAATTACCCATTCCAAGCGCTCTCGGCATTTTCATTTGGGCGGGGCTTGCTGCAACTTTGCTCATGCGCCTCCCGGGAAAGGGCTCGAGACACGCATTCGGAGCCAAGGCCGTTCTTTATGCAACGAGCTTGCTCGGCGCCTTTACTCTTGGGCAACTGATTGGGCTTGCTTAGACTTTAGTACGAACGCTTGACAAACTTGGTCGAGCCTCAAAAGCCAGCAATTCGATCTTGAGCTTCACGCCAGATGGGCTCGTAAAACCGCCTAAGCCATTAGCGGCCAAAACTCGATGGCATGGCACAACAAGCGGTATCGGATTCTGTGCCATAGCCGACCCTACAGCTCGTGCTGCACCTGGAGACCCACACATCACCGCGACCTCTCCATAGGTCATTGTTTGCCCCATTGGAATATCAACAACGGTTTGGTAAACGGATTTGCGAAAAGCAGAGCCTGTCAGTATTTGCCAACGCCCCGGAAAGCTCGTCGTTGAGCCAGCGAAATAATGAGATAACCATTTCTCAAGACTCGCAGAATCAGGAGTGCCTTGAGGGGGTAATCCTCGGCAACCCAAGGCAGCGCGCACGCATAAATCGACCCTTTGCAAACACCCTTGAGAATCAAAAGAAAATCGCACCCGCCCAATTGCAGAAGAAACCACCACAGCGTAGACGGATGCCATCCAGACAGGATAACCTCTTGTAATGAAACGCACCCAAGTCCGCGTCACTCGTCTCGTTTTGGTCGAGAAAACACCTCAGCAATTTCTTGAGTTGCGCGAGTCTGGCGACTCAAAGCGAGTGCTTACTATGGTTATTGCTCGAAGCGAGGCGGAAGAAATCCAACGCTGCCTTAAGCAAAAAGAAACGCCGCGCCCGCTCACTCATGAGCTGACTGCGTTATTAATGAATGCTGGGGCAATCCAACTCGCAGACGCTTGCATCCATTATTTGAGCAAAGGCACTTTCAAGGCTCAGCTTACGATTACGACCAGCGACGGGAAGTTACCTCAGATTATCGACTGCCGCCCGAGCGACGCCATCGCGCTTTGCTTGCGCATGAAAGCCCCTATTTTCGTCACCGAAAATGTCTGGGAAACTGCGACCAAGCCGAAAGATTAGTGGTCGTGGCTGTCGTCGACATAACCCAATTGGGTGAGTCGCTCTTGCAGCCAATCAGGCGTTTCTTCTTGGCTTGCCGTGTGCTTGTCACGCGCCAAACCCTCAATTAGAGCCTCGTGAAGCGATTCGGGAGTTTTGACTTTGCCCAAAAGATTGTCTTGTTCGGCAGGGTCAATAGCAGTGTGATAAAGACCGATAGCTTCTGGCTCGGCACCGCGCACCCACCGCCCCAACAAGAGCCAGCCGTCTTTACGCACCGCGACGAAATCGCCGTCAGCCGAAATGTGGCTACGGTTATTTGGCGCACCATATTGCACAGCGACGCCCTCGAGGCCGTCCATGGGCAAACCGGCTAAGGCGGCTAGCGTGGGCGCAACATCGCGCAAATAGACATCGTTTTCGATCTGGCCCCTTGCTGGCACGCCGTCACCCCACAAGACAAACGGTACGGCAAGCAGCTCATGATAGAGAGAATTTGCATGAAGCATCAAACCGTGTTCACCAAAATGCTCACCATGATCGCCCGTGAGCAAAATAACCGTGGGGCGGCCATTAGCCTCAACTTTTGCAAGGATTTCGCCTAAGAGCGAATCTAAATAGAGCACGCTCTCAGCGTAATTGCGATGCGCATATTCTGCCGCCGCAATGGCTGCTGGATCTTGAGACGCCAAACCCTTTTGCACGCGCCGCAATTCAGGCAAGTCAATCATGCCAAGAGAATGGGTGGCTGCATAGCCGCCCACGGGCGCGGTGTCATGCCCCACGATGCGATCTCGAAAACCATCCGGCGCACCATATGGCTGATGAGCATCCATGTAATTCACGAACAGAAAATACGGACGGACATCTTTTTCAAGTACCGACATCATGTCGAAAACCTGATTGGTCGTAACTCGCCCACGCCCACGCAAAGTATGCTTTTTTAGTTGGACTTTCGCCGCAGGTGCCATCCGAGTCGGGCGCAAAATGGCTTTGCTTACGATGAAATAAGAAAGTGCCTTCGGTAAGCTCAAGCCCAACCAAGTTTGTTTTTGCAAATGAGTCGCCCAACGATAGGCCACATCAGAGCGCGGGACGGTGTTGATGTCAAAAAGCGCAAAGCCCTCACCGAAGCCCATACCGGGCGAAAGAAGGCCGTTTGAGATCACGGCTGCCGAATTCCATCCTGAGTCTGTAAATCGCTCAGCCAGCCAAGTGAGGCCTTGCGGGACAGGGTCTTCATTAAAACGAACCCCATGGCTCATCGAATCAAGCCCCGTCAGCATGCCCACATGACCTGGCACAGTCTGGCCGCCTGACGAAAGGGCATGAGTCGCCCAAAGCCCCTGCTCACGCAATCGCTGAAAATGTGGCAACGGGATGGCTGTCTCGCCCTCATGAAGCGGGTAGTCTGAAAAAAGCGCGTCGGCGCGAAAGGTGTCAAAAGAAATCAGGACGATGTCAGGGCCTTCCGGCACAGCGTCGGCGCGGACAGGCACATCAAAAGCGACAATGGCAGATATCTTGGAAGAGGTGGCATTGAACAAGACCAAGCCAAAGCTGACTAGCGTCAGCAAGACAGGAAAAATAAAGGCTAGTCGATGCGAGGAAGAGACCTTTTTCTTTAAAGAAACCACCAGCAAAATTAGGGCAAACCAGAAAACGGCCGTATGCGAGAGGGCCAGCGGAATCAGGCCAATCACGCAACCAAGATGAAAAAGGGCATGCGGACGGCGGAGAAACTTCAGGAATGGCAGTAGCGAAACGAGAAGAGAAATGCAAAACGCAATCATGGCATTGCCATACCAGTGGGCGATAAACACATCGACCGGAAGCAAGACACCCGCATCAAGAAGATCCTGTGGAATGAAAAAATACTCGCCCGTAGCCACGACGGCTATTAAGCCGGCGCCTGACAAAAGTAAAAAGAGGTGTCGAATCCAGTCACGCATGGTCGAATATCATAACTCTGCATGACCTCAGACTCACGCACCGTTATCCTATGCGGCTTGGTCGGAGAAATGGCAGAGCCTGGCTGAATGCACTGGTTTTGAAAACCAGCGTGGGGCAACCCACCGGGGGTTCGAATCCCTCTTTCTCCGCCACCTTTTTTTGAGGTGGTTGGCTCTTTTTGAGCTTCATCAAAACGAAAAATGCCGTTTGTCTTGCGCCATAGCCACCGCTCAAGTACATTTTTCGGCCGCGAGTCGCACGGAGAGATGGCAGAGTGGCCGAATGCGATGGCTTGCTAAGCCATTGTACCGATTTGTCGGTACCGAGGGTTCGAATCCCTCTCTCTCCGCCACTCGTTTTGGCACGCTATTCTGGGCGCATGCCCGTGCTCCACCCTCACGACCTGCGCGGCCGCTCCGTATTAGTTCTGGGCCTTGGTTCATTCGGCGGTGGGGCTGGATGCGCGCGTTACTTGTCCAAACTCGGCGCCGATGTCACCGTAACCGACCTGCGCGATGCCGACCGCCTCGACGAGGCTCTAGCGATGCTTGCGGGCGTCCGCGTCAAATGGGCACTCGGTGGGCACTCCGAGGCCCTCTTCGAAGAAGCCGATGTCGTGGTGGTCAACCCGGCCGTCCCCCCGCGCGCCAAATGGCTGGCAATCGCTCGTGAGCATGGCTGCGTTTTAACCACGGAGGTCAACTTGGCGATTGCTCAATGCTCATCAACCCCGGCATTTGCAGTAACGGGCACACATGGCAAATCAACTTGCGTGGCCCTAACGGCACATTTGCTAAGTGGGCATGATGGCCGAGTGGTGCTCGCCGGCAACTTGGGTGGCTCAATGCTTGAGTCCACAGCAGGCTTAACCAAAAATGACCGCCTGATCGTTGAGCTTTCATCGTTTCAGCTTGAGCGACTCGTTGCCCCTGACGGATGGCCCCACATTGCCAGCCTCACCAGCCTCGGCGCCGATCATCTCGATTGGCACGAATCACTTGAGTCCTACCACAAAGCCAAACAACGCATCACCGCCCATCAGCACGGCGGATGCACTCTGCTTTTACCTGAGTCTGCTGTTGGTACAAGCTGGCAGAGCCTCTCAAATGGTGGCATTGCATGGCTTTCAGAGCAGTTACTGCAAGATATTGGTGCGACCGAAGATGACCTCCCGTTTCACGAGAAATACCGGATGCCATCCTTGTTGGCGGCTATTGTCGCGGCTCGGCAACTGGGGGCAAATAATCAAGAGGTGTTGCATCGTTTGCGCGATTTCCCGGGCCTGCCGCACCGCATGATGGCCCTTGAAGCGCCTGCTGGCATGCGTGTTTTAGACAATGCCGTCGCGACTCACCCTGAACCGACCGCTGCGGCCTTGCTCGCTCTGGATGGCCCCGTGCTGCTCCTTGCGGGTGGCTACGACAAAGGCTTGCCGCTTGATGACTTGGTTGCGGCGATGTTGGGCTTGCGCGTGGCTCATCTGCATGGGCCTGGCGGAAAGCGGCTTGCCGTTGAGGCTTCGGCGGCTGGCTGCCCAGTTCGCTTCCATGCCGATACCGCTACAGCGATGCAGGGGGCGCTTGAAGACTTGAGCACGGATGAAACACTCCTTTACTCCCCCACTTTTTCTAGCTTTGACGAATTTCGGAATTTTGCCGATCGCGCGAAGCTTTTTCATAAGCTATATCAAAATTGGCTAGAAGTTCAGTGACTTCCAGCTGCTAATGCACTAAAAAAGGGTATCCATGATTTGTCAATCTTGCCAAAAACACGAGGCGACGGTTCATCAAACCGAAGTCCGCTACGACGCAGCCGGTGAGCCGCGCGTGGGCGAGGTGCATTTATGCGCGCCTTGCGCCAAGTCAGCGGGCATCCCGATTGCGGGTGCGGCTGATTTCCCTAAATTAGTCAGTATGTTGAGTAAGGCCTTCTCAGGCCAGCCAACTGCCATTTCGGCAGAGCAAGGCGATAAGACGGCGTCGGAAAAGGGCAGTTGCCCTTCCTGCGGCTGGACGCTCGAAGATTTCCGAAAGACTAGCCGTTTGGGCTGCCCAAACGATTACGATCTGTTTTCAGATTTTGTTTCTGGGGTACTAAATCGCATCCATGGTTACGCGCAACATCCTGATATATCAGCAGATACGACGATTGAGCGCCTTCAAGACGAGATGCAAGAAGCCGTCTCTCGCGAAGATTACGAAACGGCGTCTCGCCTGCGTGACCGCATCAAAGAGCTTGAGTCCAGCCTTGGCGACGACCCAGTTCTAGATTAATTTAACTTTGGCACAAGAAGTGCCCGATAGGAACTTACATGTTTGACCGCTTCACAGAACGCGCCCGCAAGGTGATTGGTTTCGCTCGTAGCGAAGCTCACCGTTTCCACCATGAGTACATTGGCACCGAGCACATCCTGCTTGGCTTGATTCGCGAGGGTCAAGGTGTAGCCGCTAATGTTTTGGTTTCAACAGGTTGCGACCTGACTAGCATCCGCCAAGAGGTTGAAAAAATCCTCAAGCCTGGTGCGCAGACTGAGTCGCCGGTTCAGATCCCTTTTACGCCACGCGCAAAAAAGGTGCTTGAGCTTGCTGGCGCTGAGGCGCAAAATCTTCATCACAATTATGTGGGCACCGAGCATTTGCTTTTAGCCTTGCTCCGAGAGCAAGAGGGTTTGGCCGCACATGTTTTGATGTCGCTTGACATTCAGCTTGATTCCGTCCGCCAAGAAGTCATTGAATTTTTGGGTGGTACGGCAGAAACTGACAGCGACCCCGCCGAAAGCTTCCAAGGTGATGATCCTATTGAGGGTGCTGCTAGTGGTAAATCACGCACGCCATCGCTTGACCAATTCGGCCGCGACTTGACCGAAGCCGCTCGACGCGATGAGCTCGACCCCGTTATTGGCCGCGCCGACGAAATTGAGCGCGTGGTGCAGGTCTTGTCCCGTCGCACCAAAAACAACCCCGTGTTGCTTGGCGAAGCAGGCGTTGGCAAAACAGCCATTGTTGAGGGCTTGGCTCAATGCATCATCAATGGCAAAGTTCCTGAATTGCTGCGCGACCGTCGCATCGTGTCACTTGATCTCGCTGGAATGGTTGCGGGTACAAAATATCGTGGCCAATTCGAAGAGCGCATCAAAGCCGTGATGGTTGAGGTGCAACGGGCTGGCAATGTTGTGCTCTTTATTGACGAGATCCACACTCTCGTCGGCGCGGGTGGTGCCGAGGGTGCCATTGACGCTGCAAATGTCCTCAAGCCGGCACTTTCTCGTGGCGAGCTGCAAGTTATCGGTGCAACTACCCTTGACGAGTACCGCAAAAATATCGAAAAAGACGGCGCACTTGAGCGACGCTTCCAGTCGGTCATCGTTGAGCCACCAAGCCGCGACGACGCCGTTGACATCATGCTTGGGCTTTCAAGCCGATACGCTGACCACCACAAGGTCATCTACACCAACGAGGCTTTGGCCGCAGCGGTTGACATGAGCATTAAGTACATCAACAACCGCTTCTTGCCCGACAAGGCGATTGATGTAATTGATGAAGCCGGTGCGCGCCTGCGTTTGCGCTCTACGACCCCACCGCCCGACCTAAACATAATCGAAGAGAAAATTACTGAACTTGAGCTAGAGAAAGAGCTGCTTGTCGGTGACCAAGATTTCGAAGCGGCCAGCAAAAAGCGTGATGAGATTTACCAGTTGCGCAACCAGGTCGAAGAAAAAATGAAAGAATGGCGCGAAAGCGAGTCGGAGAAGACTGAGCGCCCAGTCGTTGACACTGAAATCATTGCCGAGACCATCTCCAAGATGACAGGCATTCCGGTGACGAGCATTGCCGCCGAGGAAGCGGAGCGTCTGCTCCAAATGGAAGATGAGCTCGCGAAAACAGTGATTCATCAAGACGAGGCGATTAGCGCAGTTGCGCGTGCCGTCCGTCGCTCGCGCTCTGGCCTGAAAGACCCCAATCGCCCAACAGGTAGCTTTTTGTTCCTCGGCCCTTCTGGCGTGGGCAAAACCTGGATGAGCAAGCAGCTCTCCAAGTTTATGTTTGGATCCGAAGAGTCAATGCTAGTTTTTGACATGTCGGAATACATGGAAAAGCATAACGCCTCGCGCCTCGTCGGCTCGCCTCCGGGCTATGTCGGCTACGAAGAGGGTGGTCAATTGACCGAGCAGGTGCGTCGCCGCCCCTACTCCGTGATTCTCTTCGACGAGATCGAAAAGGCTCACCCAGATGTCTACAACATGCTCTTGCAAATTATGGAAGAAGGTCGCCTAACCGATTCGTTTGGCCGCCATATCGACTTCCGCAACTCGATTGTCATCATGACTTCAAATGTTGGCGCCACGGTCACTATGGGTGGCGGCGGTGTTGGCTTCCATACGAGTGAAGACGAGATTTCTAAAAAGATCAAGACTGGCATCATGGACGAGGTCAACCGCTTCTTCCGCCCTGAATTTCTCAACCGCATGGATGAAATCATCAACTTCAACCCACTTGAGCGCAGTGATCTCTTCCGGATTATTGACATCGAGATGGCCAAGGTCGAAGAGCGCATTCGCAGCCGTGGTTTGGTCTTGCACCTGTCTGACAAGGCGCGTGATTTCCTCATCGATAATGGCTTCAATCCGCAATACGGTGCGCGCCCCTTGCGTCGTGCGATTGAGCGGTTCGTCGAAGACCCAATGGCCGAAGAGATGCTTCGGGGCCACCTGCCCAACAACTCTTTAATTGAGCTCGATTACGAAGCAGGGGCTGAGAAGTTGAGTTTTAAGGCTGAGGCCGCCAACCCAGAAGACGGCGACAAGCCGAATGATGGAATCGGCGGCGATGCGCCTACTGCACCAGCAGGGGCCGGTTCAGACCCTGACATCGAGTAACTCGCTATTGAACCGTCTCTTCGATGAAATTACTCACACGGTAAAAGCCATCTTCAAGAAGAGCGACTTGCAGCCAAACTTGCGCTCCTACCCAAGAAAGGGGGATGGGCATCAATTGAAAGGCCTTGCCTTGATTGTCAACGAGATGCACCCAGAGCGGATCGGGCGCGCCATGAATCGGCGGAGTGAGATCGAGCGTAAAATCATAAGGCGTATCCCATGGACCAGGCCCCGCCGTCGAATACACGAAGTATGCTTCCGTTGCCGGAACCGCCTCGGACAACTCTAAAGTCGCCGTCTGGCCTGCGACAAACGGAGTCGCACTCAATATCGGGAATGTAACGCGCGCGACACTCGCCGAGTGAGCACGGCCACCAGAGACAGCAAGGAAACCCAGACGAATAGGAGAATCAGATTGTTGTCCAAAATCATCGCGGCCCCAGCTGTACATGCGACCCGCGGTAGTAATAGCAAAAGAGTGATGCCAGCCGACACCGATTTCAACGAAGAAATCATCAGATGGGGTATCGGAGACTTGCCTGAAATCATCATTCCCCCATGAAACAAGAGTACCGTCATTGCGCAACGCCAACCCGTGAGCAAAACCGGCAGCAACCTTGATGAAATCAGTGCCAGCAGGCAGGATGGCCCCAACTTCAGAACCACTAAAGCCAAAGTGATGAATTGCGCCAAGGTCGTCAATCGCCAGCGTGAAGTCGAAACCCGCGCTGACATCTGAGTAGCCCCCATTGCCTTGGGGGAGTTGCCCCGCAGCATCAGAGCCCCACCCTTGAATCGTGCCGGAAGAATCTCGGGCAACAGAATGCATCCCACCGGCTGAAACCTGGACATAATCTGAGCCAAGGAGGTCAACGGTTGTTTGGGCTTCGCTGTTATCTCCCCATGCGTGCAACTTGCCCGCAAGATCAATCGCTAAGGAATGGCTTTTTCCTGCGGCGATTTCGGTAAAGCTCAAACCCACAGGGGCTTCTGAAACTTGTTTAAAACCGTCGTATCCCCAAGAGTAAAGGTTGCCACTTTCGTCGAGTGCCAAGGTGTGATCTGCACCACAAGCGACGCGTTCCATGTACTGATCCGTAGGCGTGTCAGCGACTTGGCTATGGAAGTCATAACCCCAAGAAACAATCGATGCTGGCTTCACGACTATCACGGTAACGACCCCTTCTGCGGTGCCGCCTTGGCCGTCTGAAATTTCATAACGGAAGGAATCAACACCAAAGTAATTCAGTGCTGGGGTGTAGTCGACACCACCTAAGGCATTCTTGATGGCTGAGCCGTGGAAGGGCGGCTCGACCACGCTTTCAAGAGAAAGCGTGTCTTCATCAATATCGGTGTCATTCAGCACAACATCAATGGGCACCGGGCCGGAGTTGGTGTCCATTTCGACAAAGTCTGGCTCAGCGACGGGGTCATCATTGACCGGGCTGACGATGATTTGAACTGAAGCTGTAGCCTCTCCGCCGTCAGCATCGCTGCAAATGTAGGTGAAATCATCTGTACCGTTCCAGTCTGCATCGGGTTTATAGGAAACCATGCCATTTACAATTTGCGCAACGCCGTGCGATGGTGTTGATACGGATTTCACTGAAAGAGGAGATTGCTCAACGGGGTCAGAGTCGTTGCTGAGAACATCAATCAGGGGTTGCGCGCCATCTTCGTCCATTTCAGCAAAGTCATCTGAAGCCACGGGCAGATCATTTACAGGCGAAACCGTCACCATGACGGTCGCTGTAGATATGAGGCCGCCGCTGTCGGTAATTGAGTAATCGAAGCTGTCTGCCCCAGACCAATCAGGCTCTGGCAAGTAAGTAATCGAAGCACCATTGACCGTGGCCAAGCCATGAGCTGGAGCGGATTTGATCTTAATCGTCAACTGTTCTGTCGACCATGGGTAATCCAAGTCAGCGTCTAGATCATTATCTAAAACTGGGATTGCGACAAAAACATCTTCAGGTGTTAGTGCCTGATCATCTTGAGCATTAGGTGCATCATTTACATTGGCGATTGAGATGCGGATTGTGCCCACAGATTGCAATCCGTTTGCTTCTTCGATCGTATAAGTGAATTCATCTTCTCCGTACCAATTAGAATCAGGTGCCTGATAAACCACCCCAGCAGTGGAGTGATTCAGGCTGTTTCCATAATTGGGGCTTGTGATAGAAACCAAGAAGAAGGCATCGTCTTCTGGATCCCAGTCATTGCTTAATGGGTCAATGAGAATGTAGTCAGGGGTGACGCCCTCTTGCATCTGATAGTGATCATCTTCGGGCACCGCTGCATCATTTTCACTCGACACTGAGACAAAAACCGTAGATTGACTCTCGCCACCGGCCCCATCTGAGCAAAGATAAGTAAAGCTATCAGAGCCGAACCAATGAGCTTCTGGAGAATAACGGACGCCCGCACCTGCGCTAACAATAATGACCTCTCCGTGCGAGGCTGCGCCTACAGCTGTGACAAGAAGAAGATCTTCATCGACATCGGTGTCGTTAGAAAGAACATCAATGAGGACAGGCACATCTTCTGTCGTAGATTCAGAATCATCGTTGGAAACGGGTGGGTCATTGACAGGATCAACTGTTATGGAAATGACTGCTGAGGCTTGCAGGCCCGTTGGATCTTGGCAGGTATAAGAAAATGTCGCGGAACCAAACCAGTCAGCATCTGGCTTATAAGCCACGACGCCATTTTGCAAAACGGATCGACCAAAATCTGCTGCGGACACTTCAACAACAGTCAAAACATGCCCATCACCATCTGTGTCATTTCCCAGGACGCTTAAAATTTCATAGCCTGAATCTTCAGCTAAAGTGAATGAGTCATCATTGGCGATGGGTGTGTCTTCGACAGGCGACACAGTAACAACGACTGTAGAACTTGAGCTTAACCCATGAGGGTCGACGATGGTGTAGCTGAAAGAATCTGTGCCAAACCAATGCTGATCAGGTGTATAGAGGATTTCTGCACCGCCAAGGTTTGAAACTTGACCATGGCCTGGAGAACCGACTTGAGAGATGACGAGTACTGTGTCATCGACATCAAAGTCATTTGCTAGGGCATCAATCGTAAGTGGGGTATCTTCGAGAGTTGCGGCGGCGTCATCGAGGGAAACGGGCGCATCATTGACAGGGTCAACGGTCACGGTAATTGTTGCCGTCGAACGCAGGCCCGTTGGGTCTTCGCAGGTATAGAAAAAAGTAGCCTCGCCAAACCAATCCGCAACGGGCTGGTAACTGACAAGCCCCGCTTGCAATAAGGATGTGCCGAAATCAGCAGCACCTATTTCAACGACCGTCAAGAGATGACCGTCAACATCAATGTCATTGGCCAAGACATTGAGCTGGGTGGAAGCTGAGTCTTCAGCGATGGCAAACGAATCTTTAACGGCAAGAGGTGGATCTTCGATGGAATTGACAAGGGCGTTAACCGTTGCAGTCGAAGTCAAACCAAGTGAATCACTAATCGTATAGGTAAAGGAGTCACTGCCATTCCAATCGGCGTTAGGCGTGTACCGAATTTGCCCGCTCTCTAGAGCGGCGGAACCATTTGCACCATTTTGGACATCAATGATTGCGATTTCGGTTTGATTACGGTCTGTATCATTTGCCATGACATCAATCAAAATGGATTGATCTTCATCGACTTGACCTGAATCATCATTTGCGACGGGTGCATATTTCCCGACGATTGAAAGGGAAAAGTTAAGCCCACTTGATATATAAATGACATCTGACACAGTGGAGACACCTGAAACTTGGCCGTAATTGTCTTTGCCCCAAGTATGCACCAAGCCGTCACGGTCTAGGGCAACGGAATGAGCTTGCCCCGTTGCAATGTCTGTAAAGAACCCCGCTGAAGGCATATTTGAAATCTGCCCAAATGTATCTCGACCCCAAGCCACCAACGAACCATCAGATCGGATTGCCAGCGCATGAGACTCGCCTGCAGAAATAGCTACAAAACCGGAACCGAGCGGCGCGTCAGCAACAACACCCATACCGAGGTCATCTCCCCAAGCCTCGATTCGGCCGTCAGCGTGAAGAGCGAGGGCGTATCTTGGCCCAGCCGAAATCTGAATAAAATCGGTCTCGCTCGGCAAGTCAACATCAAGATGCCCAAGGGTGTTGCCCCAAATCACGAGGGAGCCAGAGGCTAGTCTAGCCAAGGAATAGCCGGCACTAGATGCAACTTGAGCGAAACCGATGCCTAGAGGAGTATCGGATACAACAGACTGATCGTTGTAACCCCATGAACGGAGGCTGCCATCCGTCTTGAGGGCTAACCCATGTCGATCGCCGGCAGCAAGCTCATAGAAGCCAGTGCCGTTGGGTGTGTCAGCAACTTGCCCAAAGGAATCATCACCCCAAGCCACGATTGATCCATTTTCACGAAGCGCAAGTGCAAAATGCCGGCCACCAGAAAGGTGAGTGAAATCAGTATGCAAAGGGCTCTCAGAAATTTGCTGATATGTATCGTCACCCCAAGCGAAAATGGGCCCTGATTGGGCGGAGACGGGAAATGAAACGCAAAAAGTGGCAACGGCGAATGCCGCACAGGAACGAACGAAGTGGCTCATGAGAGGATGAGAGGATGAGGGGATGAAAAGTGGTATGGAGTGGAGAAAAAAGACCCTCCATAAGAATAAGAGGAAAAACTGGGCGAATGGGACACCCTTTCTAGTAAAAAAACCGTTATTACGGAACGCTCAAGTGCAACGCATTAGTCAAAGTCGACACACCACCACCCTGCAACACAAGACTCTGCGTATGCACCATATTGCCTGCTAAAGAGCCTGGGATTAAGACCTGAATCGAAGCAAGCCCCGCCACCTCAGGGAAAGGCCCGAGGTGGTTAATGGGCAGGCTCATTTCGACATCTCCGTAAACAGTCGAAGTCGGGCCAGGGCCTGCAAAGGAATAGGCAAAAACGACCTGGCTTCCCGCTGGGCAATTTGAAACCTCTACGGTCGCGACCATTCCAACGATTAGATTGGAAATGTTGTAAATGGGCCCACTAGCTGCCGAGCGTAGAGCCAGGGAGTGATTCCATCCGCCTGCGAGCTGGACGAAATCAGAGCCCGCTGGGGAATCCGTGACTTGTTGGAAAAAGTCTTGCCCCCATGAAACGATGGTGCCATCCGTTTTAATTGCAAATGAATGCTCGGCACCACAGGCGATGGAAACAAAGTCATTTCCGATGGGAGTCTGGCTTACAGCGCCGTATGTGTCAGCACCCCAAGAGGTCAAACTGCCGTCGCTATGCAAAGCCATGCCGTGATTCCAACCAGCAGCGATTTGAGTAAAGCCCACGCCGGCGGGTGCTGCAGAAATCTGGTTGTAGCCGTCCCAGCCCCAAGCCGCGATGCTGCCGTCATTGCGCAGGGCTAAAGAAAATTCCGCACCCGCCGCAATTTGAGTGTAATCAAACCCCGCGGGCGTATTGGTTATCTGGTTCACCGCATCACTTCCCCATGAAACGAGTGAGCCATCACTCTTGAGCGCGAAGGAATGGTTCAGCCCACCATCTGCTAGGGCAAAATCAGCCGTCAGAGGTGCATTGCTCACCTGACCATGGACATCGTAGCCCCAAGCGCGAAGAGTTCCGTCGCTGTGGACGGCAAGTGAGTGGTACATGGCGCCGGCCACCATGTTGAAGCCCGTGCCCGTAGGTGTTTGAGCGACTTGACCGTAGTTGTCCCAGCCCCAAGAAACGATACTGCCATCAGTTTTGAGGGCGAGCGCATGCTCCCAACCGCCGCTAACTTGAATGAACTCAGCCGTGCTCGGAGCCTGGCTAACCTGTTGGTGGTCATTAGAACCCCATGCAACGATCTCATTGCCCTGAGCCAGCAAAGGCCCAACGCACAACAAAAAAGCAAAGAGGGGTGAAAGGGGGAACGCCATGCTGTTTAAAAGCAACTTCCCATCCTAGCAGAGTTTAGGCCGCTGTCATGCGTTGCCGCAGTTGTTTTCGGAGCATTCGATTTAGCAAAACCCCAGCGGCAAAAGTGCCAAGCGCAAAGCCAGCGCACACACCTTGCATGGGTGCATAGCCGATTTCTTGGTGGAAGCGCAAACCTAGCCAAGATAGCGGGACAACGAGAACGAAAGCTCGCAAGAGAGCGACCCAAAGTGCAGGGCGTGGAAGTTGGATTCCTTCGAAGGCCGAGCGACTCACCAAATAGGGCAAAAGCGCCGCCACGCCAATTGGGATGAGCCGCAAGGCTTGATTGACATGCTCAAATGTAGCGGGCTCATCGGTGAGCCATCTCGCAAGATGTGGGCTCAAAAGAACCGCAAGCGGGGTCACGAAAGCGATCAGATAAAGCCCTCCCGCACGCCAAAGTGTGCGCAGCTCTTCATGCAAGGCATGCCAGTTTTTTTCGCCACTCAATCGAGCGGCAAGTGGCAACATCGCAACCCCCGCAGCAATCAAAGGCATCGACAAGAAACGCACTGCACGGTCAAACAATGACCAAGCCGCAAGCAAACTCACCGACTCACTCTCATTGGCAAGGATGCCATTAATCGCCAAAGATTCAACAGCCATCAGCAAATAAGTCATCATGGATGGGCCGGCCAAAACCAAAATTGCGGCAACCGGTTTTGCGAAGGCCGCTGACCCCGTGGCCAAAGTTGCCTGGGCTGACTCAGCTGCAATTCGGAGTCGTTCATGCCCACGAGCTCGCAGCAACGCAAAAAACAAACCAGCCAAGCGCCCAATCACGGTGGAAAAAGCGATACCAAAAATCCCCCAGCCGAAAACGAAAACGAAAACTGCATTCAAGATGACATTGGCCGTCGCCGAAAACAAACCCGCCCACATCGTGCCGCGTGTGTCGTGATGTGCCTTGACCAGTGAATCAGGCAGGATGCTCCAGAAAGAGGTCAATGCCGCGCCCGCAACCATCACGGTGGCGTAAATCTGAAACTGCTGAGCCACCAAGCTCGGCAAACCGACATGTGGCGAAAGAAACCAAACAGCAACAGCAAAGAGCGCGAATAGCCCGTTTAAGCCCCAAATCAGGTGGATGCCAGCTCGCTTAAGTTGCTCAATTTTGCCAGACTCGCCGGCTCCCATCGCGGCAGCCAGCCGTGCAGTAAGCCCATTTGATGTGCCAACCCAAACAGCCGTCTGCACAAACATAAATGGCAAAGTCAGGCCAATTGCGGCGATGGATGCATCACCAAGTGCTTGCCCCTGCGCGTCGTGCAAAACTGACGCGAAAATGGTGTCGACCCACGCAAAGGCTGAGCGAAGCCAGAACGAAATAACCAGCGGGCCGGTTAGTTTGAGGATGCGAGTCTGCGGCAAGGGAGCGTTGCTCTGGAACTCAGTTAAAGTTTCTCAGCAGCAAGAAAAGACTCGATGGCTTCAAAATCTTGGGGGAGTTTTTCTTCCAACTCATCGAGTGAGCGATCTTGGATACATACTTTTAACACCTCGTCTAAACGGCCTCTTAATCTAGTAGACAATGGGGACTCTTTATCGCCCAACAGAGTCATCCAAGCAAGCGCTGTTTGGTTATTTGGAATCAGCGAGCCCGCGCCCAACGCAGATAGAGCATTGAAATCCCAGACGATACTCTCGGCTTCTAGACCACTGCCATCAGGGAAGACCTCGCCCGCAAGAAACTCATGAAAGGTACGACCATCTTCTTGAAGCCAGCCGTTACTGCGCAACAAGGTGCCTGGGAGTTTTACGGTGAGGCGGAAGCGGACATCATCTCGGCTCGGACCAAAAGCGCCGAAAAGACGACTTTCGATATCTTTGACCCAATCATCAAGCCCCTCTTCGCCACCGAATTTATCCTTGGCAGCATCAGAAACAGCCTGCTCGAATGGGCCGTCAAAGAGCATGGCTTTTAGGTCGGGATAAATCGCCTGTCGCCCTTCTTGAATCTCTGTTGGTTGGAGCAACTCTTCCACCCAAAGCAAAATGGATTGTTCGATTTTATGATCTGTGTCATCACCGGGGTTGGTCTTAAGGCTGGTGACCCACTTGGGGCTGAGAGGCAAACCATAATCAATGGCCAGCAATAAAATGCGGCGCTCGAGACGCTTTTGCTCATCTTTTCTGGATTGATGCGCTGTACGAGACATTTCTTGCCAGACAATAAAACCGGCATCTCGGAAGAACGCAGGCAAGTCTTTCTTTAGACGAGTAAAAAGCACACTGTCTTCAAAGCCAGCACCAATGAGATTATGGAAGACATCTGACATAACTTCCGCGGCGACTTGTGAGGCCTCGTCGATAGCACCTTTTACAGTTGTCGGATCGATGACATCGCGCACACTCTCTTGATAAAGAATGCGGCGGAACAACACCCAGTCTTGCTCTTTGTAAGTCGTATTCCAGCGAGTGGATTGACCCCTAGATTGAAAGGAGAGCGGGGAACCAGATTGATTGAGATCGGCTATGTATGAGCTTGCCCGGAATTCGCCCACTTCTTGCTTTTCAAGGGACCAGCCCGCTACGGGCAGACGGAGATCTTCGGGGTGAGAAGTGAGTGGTTGGTCGCTTTCAGATAAATCGTGTGATGTGACAGTCATTGTGCGAGTGGCCGACCCACCTTGGGCAACAATGGTCTCAACTGCGATCAAGGTTTCGCGGCATGAACCGAGGCTCAATAACAGAAATAACAGGGCGCAAGGTGCCCTGCGAAACCATGGGGTTGTCAAAGGAATCGCCATGAAGGCAGGTTACAATCTTCGGCCATGCGCCACTCATCACCCTTGTTCTCTGCGCTAGCTTGCTTGTCTGGCTGCGCCCTTTTCTCGTTGGTCGCCTGCGTCAAGGCTCCCGACCCCAACTTGGCTATGGGCACTCAGTCTCAGACTCAACATGAGGGCGAGAGTGATCACGACCATGCGCAGCATGCCGCAACGGGCGAGGCGCAAGCTGGCCCCAGCAACGCAAGTGCGCCGAGCGATAAACCAGGGCTAACTTTCCCGGCTCCTGCTGGTTGGAAAGCCATTGAGTTCAACTCGGGCTACTACCTTGGCAAATGGGCGACTCCAAATGGTGGTGCAGTCAATATGTCTTACACCGGCCCTGAGCTGTCTAAGATTGAGATGACTTTTGATTACTACCTAAATTCATTCCAGGTTCAAGGCGAAATCAATCGCGCCAAACTAGAAGGCGGGCTTTTGCCTGTGCACACAATGGTCGCACACGGCCAATTTGGTGGCGAAGCTGAGGCGACCTTGGCTGTTGCGGCCGTGGTTACTCATCTGGGCCCAATCTTCGTGAAATGGGTCGGTGCTTCTAGTGCAATTGACGGCCAACTCGAAGATTTCTGGAACGCAATGCGTCAGGCAAACGCGGGTTCTTCCGCCACTCCAGCACCAAGCAAGAATCAGGCTTCTAAGCCCAAGGCTGCACCCGCTCGTGGCGCCCCTAGTTTGCACCTCAAGGGCTTCAGCAACTGGGAGAGCATCGACTTCAACCCGGCCTACTACTTGGGCAAATGGCAGACTCCAAACGGCGGTTTAGTCACAATGAGCTACACCGGCCCTGAAAAAGAAAAGGTTGAGATGACCTTCAATTATTTCCTTGGCTCGTTTCAGGTTGACGGAAAAATCGAAAAGGGCGAGATTGAAGGCAGCACTTTGCCGGTACACACCATGATGCTCCGCGGCCGTAACGAAAAGGTTTCTGGTGCACAGGCCGAGGGCTGGACGATGGCCGTTGGCGCCGTAATGACTTCGCAAGGTCCCATTTTCGTGAAATGGGTTGCCCCATCTGATGTGCTTGACCCACAGCTTGATGGTTTTTGGGCGATGCTCAAAACAGCGACCGAATAATTTTTAGCTAAAGCGTTACCTTCTTGCCATGAGACCGTCTTCATGGCATGAAGGTTTCTTTTTTTGATGAGGCGATCGCGCATTTAGCTCTGCAGGCCGTGCCAGGGCTTGGCGTGACGGGCATTCGGCGCATGGTGCACAATCGCGGCAGTGCCAAAGAGGCCTTGCTGAGCCTAGGTGCCACAAAGTATGCGGGGCTCATCCCTGACGACCTTGGCGAATCACTGCTCGAGCAGATTCAATTGGGTGGCGGGGTTTTCCTCTACCCTGGGCACGAGGCATGGCCGTCTGCTTGGCTTGAAGGGCTCGACTTCCCGCCACCCTTTTTAATCGCTGAGGGCCAGATTCAGTTGCTTGAGGCTTCGGTTTTGCGGCTGGCCATTGTGGGTTCTCGCTCATGCACTCCATATGGGCGTGAGCAAGCCAGACGATTTGGCTCTGGGGTGGCCTCTGCAGGCGGGGTCGTGATTTCAGGTGCGGCACGGGGCATTGATCAGTGCGCGATGCAAGGGGCGCTTTCAGCAGGTGGTGCCGTAATTGCCGTTATGGCTGCCGGCCCTGATCAGCATTACCCACCTGGCGTCACTCCACTTCTTCATGCGATTTTGGAGCAGGGCGGGCTTGTTTTGACAGAATTCCCCACAGGCATGAAACCACTTCGTCAAAATTTCTTGCGCCGCAATCGTCTCATCGCGGCTCTATCCCATGGCACCTTGGTGGTTCAAGCGACCAAGCGCTCAGGCAGCCTCAACACTGCGGGTTGGGCTTTATCTTTAGGGCGCGATTTATTTGGGCTGCCCGGGGCGGTTGATTGCAGCGTCTCCGAGGGCGTCCATGGCATGTTGCGTGATGGCGCATATTTAGTGACAAGCCCTCTCGACATCTTAGACAGCATGGGTCTCCGCGAAGAAACGGCTGAGCCGCCAGAGTTAGCCGTTCTCAACCAACGCGACCTCAGCCTTGAAGCCATGGCCCTTGAGCTTGGTCAAGAGCCCGAATGGCTGCAAATGCGCCTGGTCGAGCTAGAGTTAAGCGGCTACCTGCTCCGCTTGCCCGGGGGGCTTTATCATCGGTCTGGCCCGGGTGCATGCCCTAGCCCCGATACTTGATGACATCCAACTTTCTGTTGATCCGCACAACGCTTGCCTTCTGCGCGACTTCCATTGCGCTTTTTTCAAGTTGCAATGACGGCCTTGGGCCTTCTGAGCAATACCAAGCCCGGGGTTCTTCACTTTCCTTCGGGCTAGAGCCGACATTGGCTTTGGGTGATGCCATTGAATCCACAACTACTTGGGTAAGCGCCTTTATCTGTCGTGAAGACCTTGGCCAGCCCGATGTCCCTGACCGCATCTTCGACATGCGTACTGGGTGGCAAGTCTCGATGCCTTCTCAGCTCGTTTTCGAGTTCCCCGCGACGACTCGTACCCGTTTTTTGAGCACTGCCGTGATGCCCACGCTTGGCCAAGACGCAACAGCTCACTGTGAAGTCTTTTGGCAAGATTCAAGCGACCAACCGCAGTCGATTTTCTCTACGCAGACGCAAGGCAATCAAGGCTGGCAAGAAATGTTGGCGCCGTTACCGCAAACTGCAGGCAAACTGATTTGCATCACGAGAGCTGTCAATCAGCAGACAATCAGCTCTGAGCAAAGAGTAGGCTGGGCTCTTCCATTGGTCGCCGAAAAAGAATTCGTGAGCGCCTCGACAAAGCCCGATGTCTTGCTTCTTTCCGTCGACACTTTACGCAGCGACGCGCTTGCTCATATGCCTCTCTTGAGCGCTAGGCTCAAAATGGGCGCGGTTTGGCATCAAGCCATTTCGCCATCTAACTGGACGCTACCTTCCTACGCTTCACTCTTCAGCGCTCTGCCAGCGACACAACATGGAGCTGGGCGTGGGGCATTCGCTCCAGTAGAAAACAAGGTCAACAATAAAAAATACCGCGCCATTCATGATGGCATCCCGCTGCTGAGTGAAGCATTTCAACGCGCCGGTTACTTCACTAGCTTGGTTTACCAAAACCCATTCCTTGAAAAATGGACGGGGCTGCACCGCGGGTTTCATCGATCCATTCGTATTCGCGACCGTACGGCTCTCACGATAAAGGCCAGCAAAAACATATGGCAGCAAACGCCTGATCGCCCGCGTTTCCTGGTGGCTCAATTCATTGCCCCCCATCACCCCTATGCGCCGATTGGCGTGCTGGGTTTGCCAGACGACCCTATTGCCGAGCTTGACTTGCCTCCATTCATTGATAGCGATGCAACTCCAGATCAAAGGGCGGCTTTTTTCGACCTTGACATTCATGCACAACAAAATGTCCGCACTCTTTATTACGCAGAGTGCCGCGAGCTCGACAAGCAACTTGACCCCTGGCTAACTGAGCTTGCAAATGGTCCGCGACCATTGTTGATTGCCTTTCACTCCGATCACGGCGAAGAGCTCTGGGATGAAGGCTCCTTCGAGCATGGGCATTCTTTCGCCGACTCTGTAATCCGAGTGCCTATTGCTTTGCTCTGGCCTGGGCATGTGCCCGTTTCATCAAGCAGCAAAGCTGTGCCTGCCTGGGCTTTAGGGCCAACGATGCTCCAATTGGCCGGCATTGCGTTACCCAGCGAATGGGATTTAAATTTATTCGAGCCAGCAAGTTTGCCAGCTGAGGTGCCCTGCACAGGCACGCTATACCGTGCGCGTCGCGGTGGCCGCATTTTCCATCCTGATGGCACAACCATTGACCTGCCTTTCCGCGGGCTTGGCACGACTGGTCCTGAAGCCGACTTGGGCGAAGATGGCGCTCAATTCCTAGAACAGTTGGGTTACTAATATGCTCTGGTTTGCTCTGGCCAATTTCGTGGCACTTTGTCTTTACGGTCTCGATAAATGGAAAGCCCAAAAGCAGCGCGAGCGTGTGCCCGAGCGAGTGCTCTTGATGTGGGCGGCACTCGGCGGTGGTACTGGCGCACTGGTGGGCATGGCTTTATTTCGGCACAAAATCCGCAAGCCATCTTTTTGGGTAGCGAATATTGCGAGTGTTTGCGCTCTCGCCTATGCGATGCGCGAGCTCATCGGTTAAGGCCGCAGCAGCGTGTTGCCGATTGCCCAGCCAACCACAGCAAAGGCAAAGATCGTACCCATAAACATCAAAGCGCGGCGCAGCATCCCTTTAAGGATGACCGATTTTTCGTCATCGCGATAAGCTGAGACAACAGCGCTCAAGGCAAAGCTAAAAACCACGAGCAAGGCGAGTTGACCCAAGAGAGTGGTCATGACTGCCCCCCAACCGAAGTTTGCTTGGTCTGGCGCAAAGCCAAATAATCTTGCTCGCAGCGATGGTAAGCATCAAGCGAGGCGATGGCATTAAAGAAACCTGCGGCTGTTGTGAACAACAGGCCAGCGTCAAGGTAGGCCGGCACGCCATCCATCGAAACGCCACTGCAGGCCCATGCCGTCAACCAGCCGGGTAAGCCGATAAACATCTGGCCCGCCCAATAGTAGGCGTGGCGCTGGCGGTCAAAATCAGCCCAATCACCGAGTAGCATGCCTAAGAAAAACAGGCCCATGATGCTGACGAAAAAGAGTTTTGCTTTAAAGGTACGGCCCGTTTTCGCGTGCCCGAGACCAGGGCAAAGCAAAGTCAGCAAAGCCGCTGTACGAGGCAGAATCATCGGTTTTAGGCCCGCTTGAAGCGGCTCTTCTTTTTCAAGAACACAACTAGCCGCGTGGGCCGCAGCAAAGGCGGAGAGCACGCCCGAGGCTCCACTCAGTAGATGCCCCAAATTGCGGCTAGCAATCATTTCGGGCGAGCGGCCGAGGTGCTCAAGACTCGGGATCAAAGTGGAAGCGAACTGCGCACCTAAGAAATTAATGACTTCTGGCAAGATGAGCTTAATGCCAAATGGTAAAGCAAGCGCGTAATCGCCCTGCGTGCCCCCCGCTAAATAGAAGCCGCCAAATAAAAGCACTTGGCAAATGACAAACCAAAAAATTGCGTCGGCCTGCCGCTTAGCTATCACGAGATGCCCTAGCCCTGGAGCCAAAACCGAAAGCCCCACCGCTGCGAGCACAGCCGAGCGCGTGGAATCTTGGGGAGCCAACTTGGCTGATGGGCTTTCTGCATTCGCCATAGTGCGCATGATAAGGGCATCCGCCGCTAAACTTCAGGGATGGCTGAGCACACCTCTTCGTATCGGATTTTATTCCGCGACATTGATTCCATGGGCGTTTTGTATTACGCGCGTTATCTGGCTTTGTTTGAAATGGGCCGCGTCGAATGGATGCGCGATGAGGGCGTGCGCTACCGTGACCTTGAAGATTGCGAGGGTGTCATTTTGCCCGTTACATCGGCGAGCTGCGAGTACCACGCTTCTTTGCGATACGACGACATCGCAAAAGTGCGCACGCGGATGACCAAAATGAGCGGTGCGCGCGTTTGCTGGGCCTTTCAAATTGAAAATGGTGAGACGGGCGAGCTTTGCGCGACTGGAAAGGTCGATTTAGGCTGCATTCATCGCGAGACGCACCGCCCGACTCGCATTCCATCCAAGCTATTTGCGCTCGCTGGCAAGGCAAGTCTTTTTCAAGAGTGAGCCCAAAAGCCTTGTTTTTAGCGGTTTCTTGGCAATTAGCACTATTTCTGTGCAATTAACCCTTTAAAAGCACCAAGTCGGTGCTAAATTAAGGGGAATGCTTCGTCTCACCAAACGCTCAGAATACGGACTCATGGCCCTCGCCTACCTCGGTAGCCGCGCGGCAGAGTTTTGCAGTGTGCGCGAAATGGCCGAAGATATGGCCGTCCCTGCTCGCCTTTTGGCGGAAGTCCTCAAAGATTTGGCGCGCGCTGAGCTGATTAATTCGCAACGCGGGCCCAACGGTGGGTATCAATTCGCAAAAGACCCGACGCATTTCACGATTTTTGACATTGTCGAGATCCTCGAGGGCGAGGTGCAATTCACCAACTGCGCCCCCGGCCTAACTTGCACCCGTGAGAGTTCCTGCACCATTCACGGTGCGATTTCAAAAGTTGCCGAGCAAGTCAAAGGCGTGCTCGATGGCTTCACGCTGGCTCACCTCACGCCTGGCCACCCCGACCACATGATGAGCGCCGCCACGGCCGCTAAATCTTTACAGGTTTAACTCCGCCCGCTCTTCCACAACGATGACCAAACCTCGCATTTACCTCGACTACCAAGCCACCACGCCCGTTGACCCGCGCGTGCTTGAGGCCATGCTCCCCTATTTTGGCGACCTCTTTGGCAACGCAGCCTCGCGCAACCACGCTTTCGGCTGGGAAGCTGAAAAAGGCGTCACGCAGGCGCGGCAAATTCTGGGTGAGGCCGTGGGCGCAAGTCAGCGCGAAATCATTTTCACTTCGGGCGCGACCGAGTCAAACAACATCGCTATTCAAGGCGTCGCCAAGATGTACGCCCCCAAGGGCAAGCACATCATCACGGCCTCGACCGAGCACAAGGCTGTGCTCGATCCATTTTTAGCCCTCCAGAATCAAGGATGGAGCATCACCATCCTTGATGTCGATGGCGATGGCGCCCTTTCGCTGAGCGATTTAAAGGCTGCCATCCGCCCCGACACGGTTTTGGTTTCACTGATGCACGGCAACAACGAAGTCGGCACTTTGCACCCGATCGCTGAGATTGGCGCAATTTGCCGAGATGCGGGCGTGCTTTTCCACACCGACGCCACGCAGACCTTCGGCAAAGAAAGCATTGATGTCGACGCGATGAAAATCGATTTGCTCTCTGCATCCGCGCATAAGCTTTACGGCCCCAAAGGGGTCGGCATGCTTTATGTCCGCCGCCGCTCCCCCCGTGTGCGCCTTGAGCCCATCTTTTTTGGCGGAGGCCATGAGCGGGGTTTCCGCTCGGGCACTCTCAATGTGCCGGGCATTGTTGGTTTCGGCAAAGCCATCGAAATCTGCCTTGCCGAGCGCGAAAAAGATCACGCTCATATCACAGGCTTGCGCGACCACCTGCAAAATCGCCTCAACACCGAGCTCGATTTCGTCCATCACAATGGTCATGCCAGCGAGCGCCTTGCTTGTAATTTGAATTTATCCTTTGCTTATGTCGAAGGCGAATCCATGCTGCTCGGCCTCGACAACATTGCCGTAAGTTCTGGCTCCGCATGCACTTCGGCATCTCTTGAGCCTAGTTATGTACTCCGCGCAATGGGCGTGGGCGACGACTTAGCTCATTCATCCCTGCGATTTAGCCTTGGCCGTTTCTCGACTCTTCAAGAGATCGATCTAGCCGCCGACGCCACAGTCGCAACGGTCAAACGCCTCCGTGATATGTCACCTCTCTACGAGATGGCCATGGAAGGCATCGACATCAACTCCATCGAATGGAGCGGGCACTAAACCCCAAAATCAAATGGCCTACAGCGAAAAAGTCATCGACCACTACCAGAACCCACGCAATGTTGGGTCCATGGACAAAGATTCCGAAGAAGTCGGCACGGGCGTCGTTGGCGCACCTGAGTGCGGCGATGTCATGAAACTGCAAATCCAAGTCCAAGACGGCGTCATCACTGATGCTAAGTTCAAGACTTTTGGTTGCGGCTCTGCGATTGCCTCATCAAGTCTCGCGACCGAGTGGCTCAAAGGCCGCACGCTCGAAGAGGCCACTGAGATTAAGAATGTCGACATCGCCAATGAGTTGGCCTTGCCGCCTGTAAAAATCCACTGCTCGGTTTTGGCCGAAGATGCCATCCGCCAGGCGATTGATGATTACCAAAAAAAGGTCGGCTACTCCCCTGAGGCTGACTCAAGCGCAACCGCCGAGGAATCCGCATGAGTGAAGCACAAAAAGCTCTGATTGAAAAGGCACTCTCATTAACCGATGCAGCCGTTGCCGAAATTTTGCGGCTGACCCAAGAAAACGATTTGCCCAAGACGGCGGGCGTCCGCGTGGGTGTGCAAGGTGGTGGTTGTTCAGGCTTCACTTACACCTTAAGTTTTGATAAAGATTCGGCATCGGGCGATCACATTATCGAGCAAGATGGCGTGCGCGTTTTTGTCGACCCCAAGTCGATTATTTACTTAAGTGGCACCGTGCTTGACCACACTTCTGGTTTGCAAGGCAAGGGCTTTCAATTCAAAAACCCCAACGCTGACAGCACTTGCGGCTGCGGCGAATCGTTTAGCGTTTAGGCGCGGCTCATCGATTGATGATGAGTTTGAATTCGTCTCATTGCGACTATGAATCCATCCGCGACAAATCTCTGGCACCGACTCGGGCTTGAGCAAAGCTGGGCCGTTGACACGGTTGCACTTGATACTGCTTTGCGCGAGGCGGGCTTGCGTTGGCACCCCGATCGATTTGCGCTTGCTACTGATGCCGAGCGCGCAACCGCCGAAGACGCAATGTCGGCGATCAACGAAGCATGGCGCACTTTACGCGACCCATTCTTACGCGCGCAGGCTTTGCTCAAAGAGCTTGGCGCACCCATGCAAGACGGCACCGACAAAAATGCCGACCCAATGTTCCTCATGGAAATGATGGAGCTCAAAGAAGAAGCCTTTGATGCAGAGGCGAGCGGCGATTCCAGTCGCATCAGACAACTCGATGCAAAATTCGCTGCGCGCGAGTTCGAAGAATTAAACGCCTTTGGCGACGCCTATTTGGCAAAAGAAGCCCCTGCAGATTTACGAGACCGGCTTCAGCGCACCGCTTACTTGCGCCGCACACGCAAACAACTCAATCCATGAGCGATTTCCCAAGCTTAACCGTGCTGGGTCAAGACGACCCAGTTCCCGCCGAAGAGACGATTGTCTTAGGCATCGACCTTGGCACGACGAACACCCTTGTCGCCATCTATGACGCCGGGGGGCCACGCGTTTTGACTGCGGCCGATGGCACAGGAGCACTTTTACCATCCGTCGTTTCTTGGCCGACCGATGGTGGCGCACCCGTTGTCGGGCAAAGCGCTCTTGAGCGCGCCAAAGTTGACCCGTCCCAAACGATTCACTCGACAAAACGGCTCATCGGAAAGGGGTTGAGTGATTTAAAAGACGAAGTTACGCGACTCCCCTACACGATTGTCAACGCTCCCGACCGTGAAGTTGCGATGGTGCAGCTCAGCGACAACCGTTTGATTTCGCCCACAGAAATCTCTGCGCAAATCCTGAGTGCTGCTCGATTACGAGCAAGTGAGTCACTCAAAAAAGACCTCGCTCTGATTACAAAAGCTGTCATAACAGTTCCGGCTTATTTTGATGACGCGCAACGATCCGCGACGCGCGACGCGGCCAAACTTGCGGGTCTTGATGTCATCCGCATGGTCAATGAACCGACCGCTGCGGCGATGGCTTATGGGCTTGACCGCAAAAACGCGGAGCGAGTCGTGGTCTACGATTTTGGCGGCGGGACTTTTGATGTCAGCATCCTGCAACTTGAGGGCGGCGTGTTTCGCGTTTTAGCGACCTCCGGAGACACTTATTTGGGTGGTGACGATTTAGATCGCACCATTGTTGACTACGCCGTTCAACAAATTCTTGAAACGCACAACATCGACTTGTCTTCAAACGCTGCTGCCCTTAGCGCCTTGCGCATCGCTGCAGAAAAGTGCAAAATCGAATTGAGCGATGCCGAAGAGGCCGAGATTTCTCTTCGCGCTCCTGAGTTAGGTTTATTTTGGCGGGCAACAATCGGGTGGCGGCAATTCCAAGAATGGGCGACTCCGCTCGTCAAGCGCACACTCGATTGTTGCGTACAAGTCATGCGCGATGCTGAGATGCAAGCCAGCGATGTCGATGAGGTTGTTTTGGTCGGCGGCTCAACCCGTGTGCCATTAGTAAAGGCTGCCGTGGCTCAATTATTCCAGCGACCCGGCAATGACAGCCTCGACCCCGACCGCGTTGTGGCTTTGGGCGCGGCAGTCCAGGCGGGCGTCCTTGGTGGAAAAGTTAGTGATTTACTTTTGCTCGATGTAACCCCGCTTTCCCTCGGCGTGGAAGCCTTTGGCGGAACGGTAAATAAAATCATCCCGCGCAACACACAGATTCCGGCGCAAGCACAAGACGGTTTTACCACTCAAGTGGATGGCCAGACGGCCATTGTCTTTAAAGTCGTGCAAGGTGAGCGCGAGATGGCGAGTGATTGCCGAGAGCTTGGCGAATTTACTTTGCGGGGCATCCCACCCATGCCGGCTGGCTTACCGCAAGTTGCTGTTCAGTTCACGCTTGACGCCAACGGCATGCTCAAAGTTAAGGCGCGTGAGCAACGCAGTGATGTGAGCGCTGAAATTGAAATCCAACCTCGACATGGGCTGACCGATGCCGAAGTCGAAACCATGCTGACCGACGCTTGGGAAAATGCTGAGGTCGACATGACAACCCGACAACTCGCAGACACGCAATCGCAACTCGAAAATGTCGTCCGCGCTGTTAGCAAGCATTTAGATTTGGCCGAAGACAACCTCAGTGACGATGCGTTTGAAGCACTGCATGTTGCTCTTGAAACGGCCGACACCGCTGAGCGCATCCGCGACCCAAAAAAGTTAAAAGAAATACTCGACGCTCTCGAATCCGCATCGCTTCCTCTTGCTGAAATTTTGATGAGCGATGTCGCGGTGCAGGCGGTCAAAGACAAGAATGTGCAAGATTTACTCGGCGACAAGTCTTAATAGATTGATATGAAATACCGCATCACTTTTCAACCTGCCGACGAAAGCACCGAGCTCACCGCGGGCCAAAATGGAGGGAGCCGTGATGGGCTACCAGAATCGATTCTTCAAACGGCCAATGATTTAGGCGTCTCTATCGACCACGCCTGCGGCGGTGTCGGTGCTTGCTCAACTTGCCATGTGATTGTGACGAGTGGTTTTAATTCACTCAACGAAGCCAGCGAAAAAGAGGAGGACATGCTCGACAGTGCTCCAGGTTTGACCTTACAAAGTAGGCTGGCATGCCAAGCCGTCCCGAGCGGCGAATCTGATGTCGTTGTCGAAATCCCTGGCTGGAATCGCAACCTAATGAGCGAAAGCCATGAGTGATTCGAGACCACTCAAATGGGTCGACATTTACGACATCGCGGCCGAGTTGTTCGAGGCCCAGCCCGAACAAAACCCTCTCGAAGTGCGCTTTACCGATTTGCGCGATTTAGTCATGGCGTTGCCAAATTTCGATGATGCACCTGAGCGGTGCAATGAAAAGGTGCTTGAAGCCATACAGATGGAATGGCTGGATGAATTCCGAGTCTAGAATCTAACGGTGCATCAATCGACTGGGCAAGAACAAGTCTTATCTTGTTCAATAATTGTTCTTGCCCCGCCAAAAAAAAATCGCGATAATTGATTTCGTGTCGGCAATACTTTCCTAGGAATGCCCGTTAGTCTAAAACAAACATGAAACTCTTAACCTCTATTTCTTTTCTTGCATTAATGACAATTGCGTCATGACATCACATCTTCACTTACCCGGAAACTACGCTTCTTATGATGTTGTCTCCTGCCTAGGGGACAACTAATGAAAATGATTATCTATGGGTGCGGCGTTGCCTGCACCATACTGTTTGTATTTTTTTCACTCTCTAAAGCACCAATTAAACACAATAAGCTCCACGAGCAAAACTCAGAGTCTGACTTAAGCCAACAAAGACTAAGCTTACCTGATGACGAATCACTTAACCGATCCGATTGGGTCAACGATCAAGACATAACACAGATTTGGAGTGAAATCCGCCCCCTCTTATTAGAAAAAAAAACGCGCACCGTCGGCATCGCGAGAGCCTTAGAGGTCAGAGGGTTTCCAGCATTCTTCCTCACAGTCGTCGATAAAGAGCTTGCCCTCTCAAGCGAATTAACCTACCCACTATCCCATTTGTTACGCATCATGCTGCACAGGTGGCATGATATTCCTGGAGAAAATTTCGACTCTTTTCCTCAGTTTCTTTCGGAACTTTTCAGTCATGCAAGTGCAAGCAATTACATGGCCAAAGTTGCCGCCAAAGCATGGAAAGACCAGCGGCTACTAAACCCAATCGACTCCACTAAAGTTTATGCTGTCCGTCCACCCTCTATTGACGCTTCAAAAGAAAAAGGGCTTACCCAGTTCTTCCTTTACCTCCTTCAAGATTTATTCTATTCCTTCACAGAAAATGCTCAATCGTTTCAAGTGGAAGTCTTCCTTGATGATCCCTCGCAAGAAATTCGTGTCATCGCACTTCAGGTTTTACTTGACGGGAAGCCATCTTCCAGATGGGCTCAGCTCCTCTATATTCTAGATGGAGTCCCACACACTAGAATCAGCGAATTAGCCGCATGGGTCGCTAAAACTCAGCCGCCAGAACAAGCCGCCAGCCTGATTGAAATGCTGTGCATCCAAACGAGTTCACCCGGTGGTTTCCTTCCTGCCTGGATCCAGGTGGGCGCCAAAGATATGAGCGTGCTTCTCAAAATGCTACACAAACAAATGGATCTAGACGATCTTCTGCTAGCAAACGGTAACGATTTCCCAGACGACCCTAGCGGTGTAACCCAAGGTATTGCCACGGCACAGCTTTTTCACGATTACGGGCTCAAGAGAGAATTACTTGATGCTTACTTTCTTAATTCCATCTCAAGCGGTGAGCCAATGGATCTCGACATACTTAATTGGTTCGCTCGACTTGACAAAAACCCAATATCTCGCGCGCAAGCTTGGCGAATGCTTGGAAGGTCTGGTGATCGAAAAGGAGTTACTATTGCACTCGAACTCATTGAAGACCCCAACTATAGATCTTCATTAAGGCTTCCCGATCAAACGGATGATTCTCAGATAGCTGACTACCTTCAGCAGTACATTGCGCCCCAACTATCGCCAGAAGAACAAATACGCCTAGAAGCAATCTTAAGCCGCTTAACGCTGCCGGCAGACGACTCAACAAATTAAGATCGTTTTGCCTTCTATGCTGAATCGCTACCCGACCACGCCATCAATCACGGGGCTGATGCTAAACACGCCACCGTCATTTTCGATGGCTTGACCCCAAACCAGAGCACCCGTCAGGCCCGCTGGAACCCCGACATAAATCATGGCTTCTCCGTTGGCGTTTACTGTTGCCGACCAGCCTGGCGCAAGCCCTCCACCAATCGGCGGAGACAAATCGAGGCTGAAGCCGTAAGGGGTTGGAGTCGGCCCAGTGCCTGCCATCGAATAGCAAAAATAGATGGTCGAGCCTGGAGTTGCGTAGTGAGCCCTCAGGGTGGCGGTGCTTCCGCCGTTTACATTGACCGCGCGCATGATTAGATTGCTAATCATCGGGCTTGCTGTTAATGCTGGCAAAAGGAGAAGGAAAATGGCGGCGATTCTCATTACACCATCCTAGCGGCCTATTCTACTTCTTGGGAAACGACCCGACTCTTTTTCTCTTCTTCCAAGATTTCTTCGGCCATATGCCGTGCGGTTTCAAGAGGATTTCGCCCATCTGCGTCAGCGCGATGCAACACACTCGACACCGTAACGCCAATATTGTGCAGCTCATTTGACCAATCGGTGCGACCACAAGCCTCATGACCAGCGCCCTCGATGAGTGCACCCGCATTGGATACAAAGTCAGGGACGAAAACGATGTTTTGATCGGCGAGCAAACGCGCATGGTCATCACGCGCAAGTGGGTTATTCGCTGCACCGGCAACCGCCCGCACGCGCAATCGTTGAATGCTCAAATCATGCAAAATACCACCCATTGCACAAGGAGCGAAGACATCGGCTTCGACATCAAAAATCTGACTCGGATCGACGAGCTCAACCCCAAGTGTTTTTGCCGCGGCACAGGCGTCTTCGGACAAATCGCTGCCGATGACCGTAACGCCAGCGTCGATGAGTAGCCGCGACAAAACCAAGCCGACCGAGCCTAAACCCTGCACACTCACGCGCGCACCAGACAAGTCATCATGCCCCAAATGGCTTAAAGCCGCTCGAATCCCCCATAAGACGCCTTCTGCAGTCGCCTCACCTGCCGCCCGCAACCCTGTACGCACACCTTTATGGGCGAGCCATCGCGTGCCACGCCCCATCGCAAGGCCATCCGCCTCGGTGAAACCGACATCTGGGCCAGAGCGATAAATGCCGCCAAGCTTTTCGATTTCGCGACCCAAGGCTTCCATGGCGGCTGGGCGGTCGTGCAAATAATCAGCAAGCACCACGGTCTTTGCCCCGCCACCAGGGATGCCCGCCAACACGCATTTGTAAGTCATGGCTTGCGCCAAACGCAACGCATCTGCGGCGGCGGCACCCTCGGAGCGATAGCGCCAGATACGCACGCCGCCATAAGCGGGGCCGCGCTCGGTGTGATGCAAAGCAATCCAGGCACGCAAGCCAGAAGCTCGATCTTGGACAGCGACCATGCGTTCGCAGTCGCCGGCGGACATCCATTGCAGGAGTTCCATGTGAGAGTGGTTGAGGAAGAGGAGGGAAAGGGGGAAGAAAAAGCCCGTAAGGCGGGTCTGCTATCCTACGACACAAAATGGAATCTCGCCTACATTCCCTGACCATTGCTGCGCTTTTTCTTGCGTTAGCTTCCTGCGCTGCGCCATCCACGATGACGGGCTACGCAATCCCTGGGGTATCGCCCGTGACGGCTGAAGTCGCAATGGGGCCACCTCGCACGATTCCTGTTGCAAGGGCAAAAGACAGGGTCGCTTCTCAAACCGAGACAGATTCACCCTCTTCGGTCACTGCCAGCACATCGCCCACCGCACATCCAAGCCCTGCGCCGAAACCCTTCCTTCCGCGCCCCGCAACCGTGCCTGAGCTTGGCAAACTGACCAAAGAGGCGATTGGCCGCGTGATTTTCGAAGCCGAACGACATCTCGTCGCCTGGACGGGCGCTCTTGTTAGCACCAGCCCGAATAAAGCTGAGACGCTTGGTTTTACCGCCAGCTCGTTCTCACTTATGGCGCGGCGCGACCAGGGCATCCTTGAGCGAGAGGCGATTTCGGGTGCGCCTCGCAATCGGGGTATTGCATCCGCAGCATTGGGCTTTACCCACGACCCAGCCGTCTTGCACCTCATCATTAATAATGTCAGTTCGCCTGACCACGAGGTTTGCGGTAATGCTCTATTGGGTCTAGCGATTTTGGCGGCACCTGAGACGCCGCTTCACCCCATCCTCGAGGTCGTCATGCGTGATGACAACCCAGCAGCTGTTCGGCTCAACGCTGCTTACGCGCTGCAAAAAATCGCGCTCGCCACTCGCAACGATGCGGAAGGCCTTCTTTCCGCCTGCGTGGCACCTCTATTGCAAGACCCACTCGCCAATGTGCGGGCGACGGCTGCCAGCACCGCAGGTCTAGCTGGAGCTATGCATCTTGCCCCATCACTTGGTGATTTGCTGAGTGGCGACACCGACCCTCTTGTGCGCACGGCTTCCGCCTTTGCACTTGGCGAAATGAGCGCCATGCATATGACCGATGTTTTAGCCCGCGCGCTCGAAGACCCCGACAGCCTCGTTGTTGGTGCAACTCGTGGCGCACTGACCAAAATGTATGCACGCGATTACGGGCCTGAGGCCCTGCCTTGGCTAAAAGCCATGCGTCGAGCGGCTGCGACTTCACGATAAATATGCTGGCCTTGCCTCTGATTTGGCTTGGAGCCACTCTTGCGGTGTCTGGGTTGGCTTGCCCCCAAAAACCAGAACAAGGCCAAAAGCAGGCTCAAGCTCAAGCCGAAACCCAGGCAGAGCAATCTGCAATTGCCCGAGGCGTGACCCTCACTCCTCCTCAAACACCGGCTCAGCATTATTTATTTACGGGCGAGGTTACTTTCCTCATCGGCAAACGAGAGCCTGTTACGCAGGGCGTCCAAATTTTGCTGGGTGGGCCTGACCGTTTGCGATTTACGCTGACTTCGGAAAAACGCTCTAATACATTTCTCTTTTCGGGTGCGCGTAAACCCGAAGAAGAGAATCAGTCGTGGGTCAAAACGCCTAAAGCAAAGCAGGCGCGCAAAAACCCTGTTGATACGATTGACCGTGACACTTGGCTTAGATGGTCGCTGGCTCGATTCCCTTGGGGTTGGGATTTCCCGACGACAAAGGCTGATACGGCAGAAATCAGCGGGCCCTTTGGCAGTATTCGCGCTTCGCTGGTTGATTCTCTACCGAGCGAAATCCAGCTCGATGGCCTCAAGTTGAGCTTAAGCGATTGGGAAAAAACGCCAACGGGTGCCTTCCCCAAAACTTGGTCGTGGCAGTATGCGCATGGTTTGCAGATTGAGCGGTTTTCTGAAACGAGAGGCGCCATGCTTTGCCTTGAAAATGCTTTTTTGCCCGCGCATTTGGCAATCAATGACCAAGGCAGCTGGACCGGCGTGCGGGCATCGGCCGAGGCGAGCTTGGCGCATTCTCCAGATCAAATCGAGTTGATTCGACAGCCTGATTTATATTGGCTCGCTGCTGATTCCAACCACGAGCCAAACAACAACGACACGCATCAAAGCTCGCCCGGCTCGACTCACGGCCATTGGCTGCGGATAGAAAAAAAGACTGCGACCGCCGTCCGCCTTGTTTCGAGCGACACGCCAGGCGCTCAACTTCAAAAGGGTGGCACATATCTGCGTTGGTCGTTGTTTGCGCCCGCTCAGCCAATCGCCGACGCTCAAAATTTGCTTGAAGCTGCTCGTTTCAACAAAATGAAAACGGCGGGCCCCGTATGGATGACATCGACCCCCGACGACGGCCGCGTGCGCCGACGCATGATGCTCATTCGCATCAAAAAATAGTATCTCTTCCGCTAAACGGAAGGACCGCGAAGATTGGCCACGATTTCGCGAGGGCCACCCGCAGGCGCAAACCACTGAGGCTTGACCTCGCGGCCCGTGGCAACCCGGTAAGCCGCCGCAACATTTGTGTCGAAAGCCTCGCGCGCATCGGGATGCACCAAAGCAACAACGCAACCACCAAAGCCCGCGCCCGTCAGTCGTGCACCGTAGCAACCATTTTGAGCCACCGCAGCAGCAACCATGGCATCAAGCTCAGAAATGGAAACCTCGTAATCAACACGCATCGACTCATGGCTCGCCGTCATCGTCGCGCCGAATGCAGCCAAATCATGTCGGCGCAAAGCATCAGCCGCCAAATCGGTACGGACGACCTCAGTCACCACATGCCGAACCCGTTTGTGCAAAGTCGAAGTCAATTCGCCCCCGAACTTAGCGAAATCTGCCGGGAAGACATCGCGCAAGCAAGTAATACCCGGCAAATGCTTCTGCAATAAACCCAGTGCCTGAGTGCACTCGGCCACGCGCTCATTAAACGCGCTGCGCGCCAACTGCCGAGAAACGCCCGTATCGAGAATGACAATCGAGGCCTGCGCCGCATCGAGCGGTAAATGCTCGCGCGTAAGCTCAAGGCAATCAAACCAAAGCAAGCTATCGGGTTGGGCCAAGAAAATGGCACTCTGATCCAAAATTCCGCATCGAACACCTGCATATTCATTTTCTGCGGCATGGGCCAAACGGACCCACTCGTCAATCTGATCAGGATGGGACGCGCCATTGTTGAGCCCCATTAAATGAGAAAGCGCGTAGACGACCACGGCCTCAACGCTTGCAGAGGACGACAGCCCCTTCGCCATCGGCAAATCGGCGCTCAAAGCCAAATTCAACCCCGGCAACTCACCCCAAGCGCGGCGTGCGACATAAAGCGCGCCCTCGGTGTAAACCGACCATGACTTCACGCGACCTGGGCGCAAATCATCAGGCGACAGCTCAACGGCCTCGCCAGGAAACTGGGCCGACTGAATCAGGAATCGCCCATCTTGTCGAGGCGAAACAGCCAGATAAGTGCCGCGCGACAAAGCGACGGGCATGACACGCCCACCGTTGTAATCCATGTGCGCACCCGCCAAGTTTGCCCGCCCAGGAGCAAAAAACACCCGTGCATGCTCGGAATCTTCAAGCAGATTCAAAGCTTCTTCGTAGGCTCGGGCAGTTACCGTCATGATGCGAAAGGTTACGATAACCGCCCCCCACCCGACTTCCCCAATCCATGTTTCTCACCCTTCTGCTCGCTGCCCCGATTCTCGCGCAAAACGAGCCACCGTTAGCCCCCGCAAGCCCTAAAAGCGACTGGTCGGCTCATGTGTTGACTCAAGGCGAAACCACTTACACAGTGGCGGATGTCTTCCGTGTTGCCTTCGCTAGCGACGACCCACTCGCGCAGGCCTATCGCGACCCGAATACAGCCGAGCTTTTTCGACTCTACATTAACTCACCTCGGTTTTATGAAATCGTTCGCGAGTTCAGTGACTGGCTCGCCGTGTTCGAAGACTCCGAGCATGAGCCAGCCCAAGGCACAATGCGTGAGCAACTTGACCGGGTGCTTGAAGCGGATCAACCGACTGATTTCACGATGCCTGAATTGCGAGCTCATTACCTGAAATCCGTACCTGAGTTTCATGGCCAACTGCAATGCTCCTGGATTCGCGTTCCGCTTATCGATTTAAAAACAGGGTTCGCGCTTTCTCAAGATGCCCGCAATGGGTTGCATCAAACGCTCACTCAAGTCGGTGATCGCATCATGGCTAAAACGCTGACCTGGGAAGAAGCTGTCTTAACTTATTCGCAAGACCCAATTAGCCGCAAACGAAATGGTGCGGCTGGCATTCTAAGCCGCCAAAGCACTAAGAATTTTGAGGTGTCAATGCTTAAGCAACTCTTTGCGAACCTCGGTTTCAAACGCAAAAGTGATGGCTTTTTGCGCGGCCCGATTTTCGGGGAAAAATGGGTTTATTTAATTCAAGTTGAAGCATTGCATATTTTCGGCACGGGCGACATCACACAAGTCGCCGACGAAATCGAGCTCTCATTGCGTGAATCCATGCGCGAGCAAGAGCTCCGAAACTTTACGCGCAAAGTCACGCGTAAAATCCTGCTCCCCATTCAATCAAAGAAGTCTTGAGCGAAACAAAACCCGTCCTCGACCTCGATGCCCTGACTGTCCGATACGGCTCTTTTCAGGCTTTAACGGGCATTACAGCCACTTTTCAAGGTGGCTCGCTGGCCTTGCTTGGCCCCAACGGCGCAGGCAAATCGACAATGCTTCGCTCGATTCTTGGCCTTGTGCCGCCTGCATCGGGGCAAGCACTCCTCTTTGGCAAAGACACAAGCCAAAAGAGCGCGACTCTTCGTGGCCGCATCGGCTACATGCCAGAGCGCGACTGCTGGGTAGGCGGCATGTCGGGCGTTGCGGGTTTGGCCCATCTTGCTGAGGTCTGCGGCTTCCCCCGCGAAGACGCCATGCTGCGCGCGCACGACTTACTGCATTTTGTGGGCCTCGGCGAAGAGCGCTATCGCGATGTCTCCAGCTTTTCTGTGGGCATGCGCCAACGCTACAAACTAGCCTCGGCTCTTGTGCACGACCCCGATGTTCTTTTCCTTGATGAGCCAACTAACGGGCTCGACCCTCGGGGCCGCGCCTACATGCTTGATGCGATTGATCGCATCCGCCAAGAGCATGGCGTGCATATCATCTTGGCGAGCCATCTATTGCCCGATGTTGAGCGGCTTTGCGACCAAGTATGGGTGCTCAATCGAGGGCACCTCAAAGCTGCCGATAGCGTTGCCAACCTCACAGCCGCCGCCCGTGGCGCAAAAAGAGTGCGACTAGCCGCTCGTGATGATGTCGCCGCATTTTCAGAGCAAGCGCGCTCAGCGGGCATCCAAGTTGAGCCAGGCAAGCACGACGACGAGCTGTTGCTGACCAACCCTGACGGCGTCATCGAATCCGAACAAGTTTTTGCTCTAGCCGCGCAATCAAAAATTTCTTTGTCGGGTCTGCAGCCTGCGGCTCGCTCGCTCGAAGATGCCTTCCTTGAAGCCCTAGCCGACACGACTTTCTAATGGCCTTTCGCGCTTCCTCTTACTCTCGCTACACCGGTGTCAAATCCAAGCGCCCCGCTTGGGTGCCCGTCATGTTTTCTACTTGGGGCCGCGGCTGGAAATCGAAATGGGTGCGCCGCATCACAACGATGTCTCTGCTCTTAGCCATTGCGCTGACTTTGTTGCTTTACGCGCTCAATGTGGCCATCCCCGATTGGCGCACAATTGCTCAAAGTTTAGGCGAAATGGGCGTCGCAGGCGACCGCAGCTTCCAGATTACAAATGCCACTTACCTTGGCTTACTGAATCTTTACATCCACCCATTCTTGCTGCCGCTTTCGCTGTTGTTTGGCTACGACCTCATTGCAGGCGACCTCCGCACCAATGCGCTCGAAGCTTATTTTGCGAGGCCGCTCACGCCATGGGGCTATCTTTTCGGCAGGACGGCCGCTTATGCAGGCTTCTTGCTCGCGGTCACTTTGGCGCCGATGCTCTGGATTTGGCTATTCGATGTGAGCACTGGCCCAGATGGGCATTTCCATGATGTCGCCCGAGTGCCTTTCGGGATGACGGCCGCAATGACTCTGGTCGCCCTCACGATGTCTCTGCTGATTCAAGCCATAACGGCCATTACGCGATCGGGGCTCTGGACTAACCTCGTCTTGCTCGTGGTGTTTTTCTTTTCAGGCGGCATGGGCACTATCTTGACGGAAGTCACAGACAACCCTGAAATGGGCGCGATTGCATTCTGGAATGATATTTATGTTGTGTCAGCCGGTTTCATGGGCGTTGACCACGAGATCTCAACGCGACTCCCTTCGTTTGGTTTGGCCTTGACGGTTCTGCTTGCCATATGCGGCGGCTCCCTGCTTGTGCTCACGCGCGCGCTTCATAAACGGACTTTGGTCGGATAACGATTCCATGACTTCTTCACCTGCTATTCGTTGCGTTGGCCTGTCTCGCTGGTACGGCGAGGTTCAAGGCTTGGCCGGCCTAGATATCTCCATTGATTCGGGCGTAATCGGCCTGCTTGGGCCAAACGGCTCGGGCAAATCAACTTTGATGCGCATGCTGACTGGGCAGATTCGACCAAGCCGAGGCTTTGTCGAGCTATTTGGCGTGCGGATGGGTCCCGACAGCCACGATACTTTTCGACGCGTCGGCTATTCCCCCGGTGAAGATGTCCATTTTGAAAATGAACGCGGCATTGATTTCCTGAAGCTACTCGCCGGCCTTCAAGGCGAAGGTGGCCCCGCCGCAATAAAACGCGCAGAGGAAGCTCTGCAAAAGGTATCCATGAGTGAATACGCCGGCAAAAAAATGTCGGCCATGTCAAAAGGGATGCGACAGCGCATTAAGGTTGCGCAAGCTTTGCTATTTGAGCCAGAGCTCTTACTGCTCGATGAGCCACTCAACGGCATGGACCCAGTCAGCCGCAGATCCTTGATCGACCTTGTACGCAATCATGCGACCATCGGCGGCACTGTATTGCTTGCTTCTCATGTTTTACACGAAGTCGAATCCGTCACGAATCGCGTAATTCTCCTTCACCACGGGCGTTTGCTGGCCGAAGGTCGCCTTGGTGAAATCAGAGAATTGATCGGGCGCAAACCTCGGCGCGTGCGATTGATTGGCACATCTTTGCGCTCCATTGCCGGAGATGTCCTTTCCAAAGAATTGGCTACTGGTGTTTCATTCGAAGACACAGGCGCCCTTCTTATTGAGACCCGGCAATTGAATGAACTGTTGCTACATTTGTCCGACATCGGCACAAAGGGTGGCATCCAACAATTCGATGTCGAAGACGAAAACCTAGAGGCCATCTTCAACCTGCTCGTGGGTGATTTTTCCGAATGAAAACTCCTCTCTCCGTAATGAGACAGTTTGCCTTGCGCCAAAATTTGCTGAGCGTCAAAGCTCTGCCTGTTTTTGGCATTGCGCTATTCCCCTCGCTCATGGCGTTTGCCTTTCGCGTCTTTAAAGATGCTGGTCTGCACTCACGCTTTGACTTCTATGGCGAATACCTCGCCCCAATTTTCCTCTATTTAGTTTTGCCCTTTTTCTGCATGACGGCCATCCTGCCGCTCATGCACTCACTCTATGACAAAGGGGCGATTGGGTATTTGGTCACAAGGCCAACCCCGCGCTGGGTCATTTTGCTAGGGCTTTATCAAGGCGCGCTCCTCGCCATGATTCCCGCCCTCTTGCTTGCAGTAATCACACCTCTTCTATTGCTTTCCATTGGCGATACAAGTGGCGCTCTTGGCGGTGATTCCGCCTCAACCGGCGCTTGGTTCCAGCGCGCGATTGGCCTATTCGGCGTGCTATTTATGGGTTCTGCGGCCTACAGCGCGGTCTGCCTCTTTCTCGGCGCATGGAGCAAAAAAGCTGCCATTTGGGGCTTCGGCCTACTCATCGGCTGGGGCGCCACCATCGGTTCGGTGCCAGGCCTTTTGCAACCAACTTCCCCCCACCGCTACCTTTTTGGCCTGTTACGCGAGTGGTGCGGCATTAAAGAAGCATGGACGGGCTTTTTCGCTCCTGACCTCGACCCACCCGGGGTTGTGCTCTCAATCGTCGTCCTCATTTCCGCCACAGCACTTTTCCTCTGGATGGCTTGGCGCGCGTCACGCTCTCGAGACATTCTTTAACTTGACTCTCATCACTCGCCTTGCTGACTGGCCGCGCCGAGCGGCTGACCTTCCTGTCGTCGTCAAACCCATGCGAGTTTTAATGGGCAAGCCACACGCTTTCGATGTGGTCGAAGTCATAAATGTCCACATGGCCGACGCGAGCGGCGAGCTCAACCCCATCGATCGCAACCTTGCTCAATCGCAATGGCGCGCGGTTGCCGAGGCTTACAATTCAATCGGTGTCGAGGTTTCAACGATTGATGCGGGCAGTACGCACCAAGATGCAGTTTTTACAGCAAACCCCTCAATGGCGCTCCCTTTGCCCAATAAGGGGCTTGAAGTCTGGCTCGGCAAAATGGCACACCCTTCTCGTCGTGGCGAGACGGCCTTCCATCAGTGTTTTTTTGATGAGGCTGATATCACTACGCGCACTATGCCAGCCACCGTTTCAAGATTCGAAGGCTGCGGCGATGCCATCCACCACCCCGGTCGATTCTTACTTCACGCTGGCACGGGGCCGCGCACGAGTGCCGATGCTTGGCATGCACTTGCTGACGCGCATGCTGATTTAGACATCTTGCTCTATCCGCTTCAAGACGAGCGTTTTTACCATCTCGACACAGCTTTGGCGCCGATCACCGAGAGCTGCGCCATGTTTGTGAGATCCGCTTTTGACGCAAACGGGCTCGAACTTTTACACGCGGCATTCAGCGACTTAATCGAAGTAACCGAGAGCGAGGCGCTTCATTTTGCGGCCAACGCCCACTGCCCAGATGGCAAGCATGTGCTAATTCAGAGTGGTTGCAGCCACATTGAGGCCGAGTTGCGCTCACGAGGCTTTACGCCTATCCCTCTTGAAACAAGTGAGTTTATTAAATCAGGCGGGTCGGTTTTCTGTATGAAGCAATCTTATTAAGCTGACCCAGCGCTTGGCTTTGCGCGCTCAAGAGCTGCATCGACAAGGCGGTTGACTAATTGCTTCATGTCGACACCCGCGGCTGCCATCAGCATCGGAAACATCGAAATACTTGTAAAGCCGGGCAAGGTGTTAATTTCATTCAAAGCAAATCGACCTGTTGATTTTTCCATCAAAAAATCAACCCGAGCCATGCCGCGCAATCGCAAGACTCGAGCGGCTTTGAGAGCATGCTCTTTCATGTGCCCAGCCAATGCAGGCGCGATGGTCTCGCTTGGAGCCGTCAGGACGGCCGTGTCGTTTGTATATTTGCTGTCATAGTCATACCAATCTGCCGTCGAAATCTCACCCACTTCAGAAATGAGCACTTCACCTTGATTGTCGAGCAGGGCGATTTCATATTCGCGCCCCACAATCGCCTTTTCGACCATGATGGCGTCACCAAATTCAAAGGCGTAATCCATGGCTTCTTGCAGCTCGGACTCATCTTTGACCTTGCGGATGCCCACGCTCGAACCTTGAGCTGTAGGTTTAACAAAAAGCGGGAATTTATCGTGTCGCTTCATCACATTGGCCAAAACGGCATCACGCTCTTGATCCCATTCGCGGCGACGGATGTCTGTCCAGGGCACGACCGGGATATTGCAACTGCGTAGCACATGCTTGGTCAAAGCCTTGTCCATGGCAAGCGCACTGCCTACGCAACCGCTACCGACAAAAGGTACACCCAGCAACTCAAGCCAGCCTTGCAAAGTGCCGTCTTCACCGCCGGGGCCGTGCAGCACTGGGAAAACCACATCGACACCGTTAGGCAAAACGGGCACGCGACTTGCTGCTAATTTTGCGTCTTGCGGGAGTGCCTCTCCGGCCAACAAAGCGGCACTTGTGGCTTGATCCAGCCAAAGCCCGCTCGGCGAAATCCCGCAGAGAATGACCTCAAATCGCTCGGTGTCGAGGTGCTCGCAGACCGCGCGTGCGGATCGCAAACTAATCTCATGCTCGGCGGATGTGCCGCCAAATAAAATCGCAAGTTTCTGGGGAGTCGTAGCCATGAGCCATAAAGCATAGACTGACGGGGCTCCCGATACCGTGCTTACCCCTCTCCTTCTCGCCGCCATTTCCATTTTGCCTCTTGCAGGTCAAGAGGCCGTGGTTATCGAGCCAACGACCACGCCAAGCGAGAGCATCGCGACCACCCTTGATGTGCAGCGCTACGAGTTGGCGCTCACCTTGCTGCCGCGACACATGCATCTTGAGGGTTCGGCACATCTACAAGTTTTACTTACTGCGGCTAAGCCGACACTCGCACTCGACTTCCACCAAAGCTTTGCCATTCACGAGGCGACACTCAATGGCGAGGTTCTCGTTTTTGAACACACCGATGACCACAGGCTGCTTTTCCAAATCCCCGAGCACCTGCAAGGGCCCGGCGAGCGGCGACTATCGATCCGTTATGGGGGTCGCCTTCCGCAAGTCAAAAGCCTCGGCGACACGGTTGGCCTAATTTCTGACGGCGTTCATTTGGTGGCCTATCTTGAGCCAGACGGCGCGCGCAATTGGTTTCCGTGCCAAGACCATCCGAGTGACAAAGCGACTTTTTCGATGAGCATTCGCGTCCCTTGGGGTGACATCGTTGGCGGCATTGGCGCTTGGGAAGGCGTCTTGATTGGTGAGCCCGGCTGGTCGACTTTTCACTGGAGCACAAGAATACCGACGGCAACTTATTTGGCTGCTCTAGCGATTGGCCCTTATGCCGTCTCTCGAACGACAACAAACGCAGCAAATGGCCCGCTGCCTCTCTGGGATTTTTTCGAGCCGCGAGATCGCGAGCAAGCTGTAAAAGTTTTTTCAGTCCTTCCAGAGATGATTCATGTATTCGAGAAGCTCTTCGGCGCTTACCCGTTTGAAAAATATGGCCACGCACTGATCAACCGCTGGATTGGCGGCATGGAAGACCAATCTCTTTCCATCCTTGGCCGCCAAGAAGCTCTATCGAATGACCCGACTCTTTTGGCGCACGAGCTCTCGCATCAGTGGTTTGGCAACTGGGTCAGCCCTCATCACTGGGGCGCGCTGTGGCTGAATGAGGGCTGGGCGACCTGGTCGGAGTGGCTCTGGATGCGCACTCAATCCGCCAGCCGCGCCGATGGGCTCCTGAAAAGTTGGCGCCGAAGCACCATGCAGCTGGCGTCAACTCAGCACCCTTTTCCGTTGTCATCCCCAGACCCAAGCGACCCTTTCGAATACCGCTTGGTCTACAACAAAGGCGGCATGGTGATGCATCTCTTGTCTAGCTGGGTCGGCGAAGAGGCGTTTCTTGCGGCCACTCGAAAATGGCTTGAGCAACGCGGCGGAGGCAACATGACGACGGCCAGCTTCCGCGTCGCTCTTGAGCAACACCTCGGTATCGACCTGAGTGATTTTTTCGCGGCTTGGGTGGAAAACAACACTCTGCCAAATATCCAAGTTGCCCGTTCGGCGATTAAAACGGCCAAAGGCTATCGCATCAAGCTAAGCGGCACTCAAATCCAAGAAGGGCTCTTCCACCCACTGACCTTGCCCATCGTTTTACGAGACTCCTCCGGAGAGCTCTCCGCCACGACTCAATTACGATTTACGAGTCGTTCCGCCACGGTCGAAATCGACATTCCGTTTCAGCCAAGCAGACTTGTGCTCGACCCCGGGCGTCTCCTCCCTATCCTTATTGACTCGTAGCCGTCGTCCCCCGCGACTCCTTCCGAATCTTGCCTAGCCCTCGTCGCCTCTACTTACTCGCGCCGGCCTTCTTCGCGGCCGCGCTTTTCTTCCCCATTATTTGGGGGCAGTTCGTCTATGACGACTTGGTCCTACTCGAGCGCAACTCGTTCCTGCAATCCTGGTCGGCCCTGTGGCAATCCTTCGACATGCCCTTTTGGCGGATGGTCTCCGAAGACCGCATTTTCGCTGGTTTTTATCGCCCACTCGTTACGGTTTGCTTTTCCATTTTTTGGCACCTTGCCGAAGGCGCACCATGGGCGTTTCATCTTTTATCGCTCTTACTCCACGCCGCGGTTTCCGCTGCCGTAACGGCTGTTGGCCTTCGTCTATTCAAGACACCCGCGCCGGCCTTACTTGCCGGGATGCTGTTTGCTGCGCATGGCGCACATGTTGAGCCCGTGGCTTGGGCCTCTGGTGTCCCCGACTTGCTCTCAACTCTCTTGGCCATGCTTGGGGTGCTTGCCTTGCTCAAAGAACAAGTGCGCCGCGCGGTCCTTTTCCTATCTCTCGCACTACTCGCCAAAGAAGCCGCACTGGGCGTATTTTTGCTGGCTGGTTTTGCGTGGTTCCGCAAATCTTGCCGCCGCGAGCTTCTGTGGCTTCTGCTCGGCGCAATTGCGGTTTGGGCTCTGCGCGCCCATGCCTTTGAAAGTTGGGCGGCTGGTTTCGACATCGTAAACACGCGCCATGCACTTGACGGTGCGACCAAAACGGGTCTTTCGTTTTCACTGATTGCGCGTTATCTCGGTTTCATGGTTTGGCCATGGCCGCACGCACCATTCCGCCCGCTTTTCGTCAACATGAATGCGAGTGATTATTGGCTGGGCCTTGGTGGCCTTGGCTTCCTCATCAGCATGCTGGCTCTTGGTGCTTTCCTGCGGAAAGGGAAAAAAGATGCCCCACTTTTCTGGAGTTTAGGCATCTTATTTGCCTCGCTTCTTCCGGTGCTTAACACGCATGCTCTTGGGCAGTTCCCATTCGAAGAACGATTCACTTATCTCCCGAGTGTTGGTTTTGTGCTGCTTGTTGGTTATGGGCTTTCTCGCATCCCTCATCGGCCAAAACTGATTGGGGCACTCCTTGCTCTTCTTTTAACGGGCCATACTTATTCGACCGTGCGAGGCACAGCGCATTGGCAAGATGAACCAACCTTCTGGACTTGGGCGCGACAAGTTTCTCCAGGCACCATGACGCCGCACTTGCAGTATGCACGGCTCAAACTTGAGCGAGCGCAGCAACTTCCCATTAGCCAAGAGCGATTCCAACTTGCCGAAGAGGCCTTTGCCTCTTTCGAAACTAGCATGGAAATCGACCCAGACATTGTCTTAGTGACCGCTATCGATCGTGAACAAGCCAACATTGGTTTGGGCAACGCACTCTTTGTGCTCGAAGAATTCAAGGCCTCTGAGCAAGTCTTCCGCCTCTGCCTCAAGCCCTACCCTCTCTCATATCTCGTCCATCAGGGCCTCGCCAACTCGCTGGCCGCGCGGGGTGAGCAGCTCGGCAGAGAGCGCAAGCACACCGAAGCCACCGCACTTTGGGCGGAAGCCCTAGCCGCGTTTGAACAATCCAATTTGCTGCACGAAAGCACGGCGTCTGCATTTGGCCAAGGCGCATGCTTGGCCTTCCTTGGCCGCTACTCTGAAGCTCGCCCTTGGCTCGAAAAGTCTTTTGCTGATGCGCCCGACAACCCCGAATACGCAAGGGCTTTGGCTGAGGTGCATTATGCGCAAGGGCGGCATCTTTTTGCGAGACGAGCGCTCGAAGACCACCTCAAGGCGCGACCAGACTCTCCATTGCGAGAGGCCTTCCTCGAAACGATTCAAGGGCTTCAGCAAGAAGCACGCAAGCCGTGAGCGAGCAACCCCAAGCAGGTGCCGTCTTGCTGGCGCGGCCAGAGTTGCTTGACCCAAATTTCGATACGACCGTGGTCTTACTTTGCCAGCATGACGCAAGCGGAAGTTTTGGAGTCATCTTGAATCGACCCATTCAAAATTTGAGTCCCGCCAAGATGCTTCCCGAAGCTGACTGGGCAAAAGAGGTCCCACAAAGCGTTTTCTGGGGTGGCCCTGTTCAAGAAACGCGGATGCATGCCTTGCACGCCGCACCCCCGACAGGCAATGACGCGCTTCTCGTTCTGCCCGAAATGAGCTTCGGGGGTGATTTGCCCGCACTCGCGCGCTTCCATGCTGACGGGCATGCCATCCGTCTTTTTATGGGTTATTCAGGGTGGGATAGCGGGCAGCTGCAATCTGAAATTGATTTGGGTGTGTGGGCGACGACGGCGACGACAGCGCGTTTCATCTGGGACACGCCACCCGACCAGCTCTGGCGCCGACTCATTGGCCAGGCTGACCCGCAATATCAATGGCTCGATGCTGACCCGGAATGCAATTAAACCTTTCGAGAAATCACAAAGAGCAGAGAAATCACTCATCCGTTTGACCTAAAATACGCAGATGGATGTCGCTGCAATTTCCGATAAAGTGCTCGCGAGCGAGCGCATTACGCCTTCCGAGGCCCTTTTCCTGCACGACCATGCAGATCTCGCAACGCTAGCTCTACTCGCCGACGAGGTGCGTCAGCGCAAGCACCCTGAGGGCATCGTGACTTACATCATCGATCGCAATCTCAACCCGACAAATATCTGCGTCACTGATTGCACCTTTTGCTCGTTCTACGCTAAACCGCAAGACAAAGAAAAAGGCTATGTGCTCTCTCGCGATGACATTTACAGCCGCGTTGAAGAAACCCTCGCCCTTGGCGGTGTGCAGATTCTGTTGCAAAACGGCCATCACCCCACCATGGGTGTTGAGTGGTTCGAAGAGCTCTTTCGTGATTTAATGGCACGCTACCCTCAGCTGCACCTGCACGCGATGAGCCCACCTGAGATTCATCATTTGTCAAAGGTGTCAAAATGCACCACGCTTGAGGTCTTACAACGCCTTCAATGCGCTGGCATGGCTTCCATGCCAGGTGGTGGCGCTGAGATTCTGACGGAAGGCGTCCGTGAAAAAATCGCTCCTCGCAAGGCAACAACCGAAGATTGGCTTCGCATCATGGAAGAGGCGCACAGTTTGGGCATGAAAACGACCGCCACCATGATGTTTGGGCATCTTGAGTCTGGCGCAGATCGCGTAGAGCATTTAGATCGCTTGCGGCAAGTGCAAGACCGCACGGGTGGTTTTACGGCTTACATTGGCTGGACTTTCCAACCAGGCGGCAACCCACTCGGCGATCGATTGGTGACCGAAGGCTGGCACAAAGCGACGCATGCTCAATATTTCCGCATGACCGCTCTTTCGCGCATTTTCCTAGACAACTTCGACAATATTCAAGCTAGCTTCGTGACCCAAGGCGCTGACGCAGCGGCACTCGCGCTTCGCATGGGCTGCAATGATTTCGGCTCCGCCATGCTCGAAGAAAATGTGGTGTCTGCAGCCGGGTGCTTTGAATTAGTCGGCATTGATAAGATAGAGCAACAAATACGCGATGCGGGCTTTGAGCCTCGTCGCCGCACGCAGGCTTACGAGCTTGTTTAACCTGACCCCTGTGTTTCCATTTCACATGAAATTCTCCCTCCTTCCCATTCTGTTACTTTCTTCTCTTGTAGCAAGTTGCGCATCAACACCTTCTTTCTTAAAGAATGCTGACGCCCAAGCTAACAACAATGACAACTACACTTTCTCAGCAGGCGATTGGCGCATTGCTGGCATGAGCAGTGGCGCCGCAGCGCTCGACCTAGACTCCCCAGAAGATGACGGAAATAAAGCCGTTAGCGCCGGGCTCACTGACATCAATGTCATGGCTGGCTACATGCTAAGCGATAGCTTTGAATTCGGCTTTGGCACTTCAGCTGGGCTGGGTATCAACCGATCATTTGGCGGCACTGGCTTTGAGCTTAACGACAATTACCTTTATGGCCGCCAATACTACATTTCTGATAGCCATAGCTTTATCCCCTGGGCCCAACTCAGCTGGGATGGCCTTGACCGATTTGAGATTAACACCGACGACATCGCCATCAGCGGCTTCAATTTGGCCTTTGATTTCGATTTAGGAGTCAGCCATTTCTTTACCGACAATGTTGCACTTGAAATAGGTGTCCCAATCATGAGAGTCGATTTCGACGCCACTGATGACAAGGTTTCCTTCATGTCTGAAAACTCACTGGGCACTTCCGGCGACAATTTCGGTGGCATAGCGGCCTACTTCGGCATTTCGGTCTACTTTTAATCCGATTCCCACCCTCCAGGGCTGACCGTCCAAAGCGGCGCATCCGTAAACTAGACGAATGCGCAACATCGCTCGACGGTCAGCCCTTTTTGCTTTTCTCGCTCTGATTCCCGCGTGTTTGGGTGACTCAGACGAAACCACCACCCCGCCGCCACCAAACTCAGCTGTAATTCGCTTCTTTGAGGCGACCTCATTCACGCTTGAGATGGACAGCACCGTTCAAGTCATCCTCAAAGTGGCTACGAGCGATGGCAAAGCACTTTCTAGCGAAGTCACCGTTGTCCTTGAAGATTTAGGCACGGGTTCGGCAACCCCAGCCATTGACTACGATTTTTCTGCGACCCTCCCTTTGACGGTTGTCATCCCTGCAGGCACAGCAGATGAGCAGGGTTTTGCAATTGACCTTGGCGATATCCTCGCTGATGCCATAGATGACCCAAATGAAAACATCGATCTTGGCCTGACAGCAGGTTCGGGCAGAGTCACCGTTAGCAGCCCAAGCGCGCATTCGCTTGTCATCCTTGAGTCGGCTGGGTCAGTGGCATTCACGATGGGCTCATCCTCGGTCATTGAGGGCCATTCCGGCTTCCCTGTTTATCTTGAATTAACGACTTCCGATGGTGGTTTGCTCACCGAAGCCGTCTCGATTCAGGTTGCTGTCAGCCCAGATAGCACGGCTACAGCTGGCGTTGATTATCTTTTCACACCTCCTGATATTGTTTTTGAGGTCGGGTCGGCCGATGGAGCTTTTGCCAATTTCACAATTGAATCCATCATCGAAGACGGGCTCGGTGATGACGAAGAGACCATCATCTTTGAGCTTTCAAGTGTAGGCTCAGCAATCGGGGTGCCTCGCATTCATACGCTCACCATTACCGAGCCAGGTATTGCTGCAGCCAGTGAGCCAGGCACTTGGGTCTTTAACGGCACGGGTGAAAATTTGCAGTGGGCAGGCGTTCACCCCATTGACTCCGACGCCATGCTGCTCTTGGGCTCTGACCTAGATGGTTTGCGCGTGCCGGCCGTGGCTCGACTCAATTCTGATGGCCAATTGGCTTGGGTTTCGACTTTAGACACCGAAATGAGTGTTCTAGACACCGCCGCAATCTCGGCAAATGGCACTCACACGCTCGCTGGCAGCCGAGCTGACTTCCTGGCCAGCCTTGCTTCAGCGACCTCTTACCACCAGAGCGGTTCAGTGAAATGGATGAAGGAGTATCAATTCGCGCCAGCTGAACAAAATCCGAGCCATTCCTTCCGCGGGGCTACGACATTCAATACAGATAGCTTTTTCTCAGGTGCAATGAGTTCTATTTTGCTGCGAGTGCCAGGTTTCAACTCTGACACCTTTGGCTTAATCGCCAAGGCTGACCCAAACGGCAACTTGTTGTGGGCGACCGTCCTGGGCAACATCGTCGAGGGCTTTAGTTGCGCTTTTGAATCGATTGCCATGACTCAGGCAGGCGGTCTTTTGGCGGTGGGCAATGCAAGCCCAGAGATCACTCACACCGACGGCTGGCTAGTCGGGCTTGACCCCTCAGGCACGACTCGGCTTGTGACTGATAAATTTTATAACGCCAATGCAGCGGTTCCGGGTGATGACTATTTTGACCGCATCACTCCTCTCTCAAGCAACCAGTTTCTCGTCTTGGGCCGCACTTTAGCATTCGAAGAGCCGCTCGTTCGGCAAGACGCTTGGGTCCTTCTATTCGGCGCTGACGGTCTAATCATCAGCCAAGCGCGATACGCAGGCCCCAACGGCACGGCGCTCTCCTTTTCTGAGTCTCTTGAGGCTAATGGCTTCTACTATTTGTCCGGGACGATGCGCTACCTAGATGGCACAACCCCTTCCGAAGCCGTCCTCGTCTGTCTTAACCCAGCGACAATGGCCGTGAATTGGGCCTACTCTTTCCCTGGTGATGACCCCACCTCCTTGCTCGCAATGGCGCGCCGCAGCGATGGTGATCTTGTGATGGCTGGTGCAGTCGGCGCCGAGACGGCTTCATGGCGGGGTTGGCTCTTGCGTGCAGACCAAATGGGGCTCGCGGGCACAGATTGTTTTGGCGATACAGGCCTCCCTCTGCCACTCGGCACGTTCAGCCTTGCTGTTGATTTAAACATGGGCATCACCAATCTATATGTCAACGGCGAGTCCCAATTGCCTCAACTCATCTCCACCTCTCTCAGCCCCACCGCAACCACTCAGTCTTGGTCGCTCGTCGACACCTGCCCGTGATTTCCACATCTATTCTTGAAACGCGAGCCGCGCGCAGTGGGCTGGCTGGCATCCCTACAAAAGTGCGGGATGGCGAGCGGTTGACGCAAGCCGATGGTTTGGCGATGTATCAAACCGACGACATTGCGTTGCTGGGTTTATTGGCTAACGAAGTGCGCGAAAAGCTCTATGGCGACACCACTTTTTACAATGTCAATATCCATGTAAATTACACAAATTGGTGTAATCAATTTTGCGATTTCTGCGCTTTCCAGAAGCGTCCTGACGACGAGGGTGCATATTGCATGAGCCCCGATGATGTCGAAAAGGCTCTTGCCCAAGCCAACCCAGAGGCCACCGAAGTGCACATGGTCGCGGGCGTTTGGCCTGCCCTTGGCTACGATTATTTCCTCGACATCCTGCGTGCGGCTAAACGCGGCAAGCCTGATATCCATGTCAAGGCTTACACGATGGTTGAGATTAATCAAATCATCAAACTCGCGGGCAAACCGGTCGGCGAGGTTCTTGACGACTTGCGCGAGGCTGGTCTTGATTCTCTTCCTGGCGGTGGTGCCGAAATTTTCAGCGAGCGCGTGCGGCAAGAGCTGTACCCAAAAAAAATGGGTGCCGAGCGCTGGATTGAGCTCGCAGGGCAAATCCACGCGCATGGTTTCAAAACAAATTGCACCATGCTTTACGGCATGATTGAGACACTCGAAGAGCGCGTCGATCACCTCGCGCGCTTGCGAGCACTTCAAGATGAGACAGGCGGTTTTCAGACTTTTATTCCGTTGGCCTTCCATCCCGACAACACGCCTGGGCTGAGTCATTTGCCTCTTCCAAGCCCGCAAGAACGATTACGCTCGATTGCTTTATCACGGCTTTTCCTAGACAACATCCCGCACATCAAGGCCTATTGGGTCATGCTTGGCCTGCCTGTCGCGCAGCTTGCTTTGGGTTATGGCGCAGATGATCTTGATGGCACCGTAAGCCAAGAAAAGGTGTATCACGACGCGGGCGCGGCGACCCCCGAAAAGCTCACCCGTGACCGCATTCACCAGCTCATCCGTGAGGCGGGGCGCGTCCCTGTTGAGCGCGACACGCTTTATCAAGTGATTCGCTCCTACGATACGATTCAAGTCTGATGCCTCTTCGAATCGGCACGGTTCCTTATCTTGTCGCCCGCCCACTCACCTTTGGGCTGAGCGAAACGGCCGGCGTGCAGCTCACAACAGCTCCGCCCGCCGATTTGGCTCGCATGCTCAGCCGTGGCGAGATTGATGTGGCTTTGGCCTCATCTTCGATTTCACTCGAAAGTGAATCCCTCGCATTTTGGCATTCGGGCCCGGTCATTGCAGCAAAGGCAGCTGTGCGATCGGTCTTGCTTTTTTTACGGCCTGGCTTGACTGACCCAAGCAAAATTCGCGACTTTGTGCCAGACCCGCATAGCCGCACGGGTCGCGCCATGGCGGCCATCGTGTTGAGCGAGCACTTCCAAGCACCTTTTACTCGTCGCGAGTTAGCCGCCGCAGAAGACCCTTTTGAATCCGGGGCAGATGCCGTCCAAATCATTGGCGACCCAGCTCTCTTGGCGGAAAGCGCCCATCCCGATTGGTTGAGCGTTGACCTTGGCGCCGTTTGGCATGAAATGACGGGCCTGCCCTTTGTTTACGCCGGCTGGATTGGGCGGCGTGGTTTTGACCCAGCCGACGCAGCCGAGCCACTCCTGTTGGCCGCGCAACAAGGTGCTCAAAATCTTGAGCCCCTCATTCAGCAAGGAATGGCTACATTGGGTCGGTCGCGCAACTTCATGTTGCGTTACCTTGGGCAAGATTTGACCTATTTCATGCCTGAGGCTGAGATTCGCAAAGCGTTAAGCGCTTTTGGCTCTCGGCTCAATTTGCTGAAATGACCCATCCGCTCCCAATTTTCCCGCTCCCCAATGTGCTGCTCTACCCAGGGGCGGTTTTGCCACTGCACATTTTTGAGCCGCGCTTCGTCAGCATGATTGACGACATGCTTGCTGCTGACTCTGACGAATTTTTGCTCACCCTGCTCAAAGGCGACTGGGAGCTCAGCTACTTTGAGGCCAACCCTGAAATCTATGATATTGGCGGCTTGGCTCGCGTGCTGCAATGCTCCAAAGACGACTCGGGCTCGTTCAATTTATTAGTCAGCGGTTGTGAGCGAGTGCGCTTAACCGAGGTCGATTCAAGCGACAAAGAATACCGCTTGGCCAACTACAAAATTCTGACCGAAACGCCCATCCAAGACCCCGAGGTCTCTGAAAAGCTCCGACTCGCCCTGCGCGACGGCCTGGTCGATTTTGCCGATGGCTCGCTCATGCTCGCACCCAAGGCAAAAGTGGGTTATCTCAGCGATGTCTTGACCGTTGCGATGTCACTCGACATGGCCGAAAAGCAAAAGATTTTTGAGATCCTTGACCAAGAGTGGCGGGCGACGGCCGTGCTCAGTCATCTCAACGAGCACCTCGACACCCGCCAAAATTTCAGCGGAGAGCAGGGCGACCCCGATTTGAATTAGCGGCGATGCTTAAAATCAACCAGCACAGGGAAGTGATCGCTTGTGCATTGCATATCGACGCCATCAATTAGCGGGATGACTTTTGCCACGACCATCTCTTTTGCAAGTGACGGTGTAAGCAATGCAAAGTCGATGCGCGTGAGATAAGGCTCTTTGTTGTAAGAAAACTGCGGTTGACCCGCGCAGGCGTCAATGAGCCCCGTGTTGAGCAGCATCGTTACGGCGCCGTGCTCTTGATTTGGCTTGCGCTCTGGGTTGTCTTCGTCACGCACCTCGTTGAAATCACCAGCAACAATCGCACGATAACCTGGGCGACCCGCACGCTCTGCATTCAGGATTTCAGCAACTTTTGCCGCCTCGGCCTGCCGCTTGGAATCACTTTTGCGCCCCCCATGCTGCGACTTAAAGTGCACAACAAAAACATCGGTTTCCCAGTCAGCAATATGCACGCGCAGCAAATCACGACCAAACTGATATTGGGAGCCATTGTCTCGCGTAAGTTTCAAATGTCGATAACTCGTAACCGCTCCAATTGGCAAACGCGACAGCAGCGCATTATCGATACCACGACGATCATTACCCTCAATCAACACCACTTCATACCCCATCTTAGGCAGGTACTCTTTCACAAACTGCTCAAGGACGCCACGGTTTTCGACCTCTTCGAGAGCGACGACATCGGCATCAAGTAGCTTTAAGACATCGGCAACTCTTTGCTTTCGTTGATCAGACGGAAACGAAGGTTTTGTGATTTGATCATTGCGATATGGGTCGTCATAGACATCGAAAAAGTTCTCGATGTTCCAGGCGACGAAACGCAAGGCATCGCCCTTTTCAGGAATCGACGCGTCGGGCAGAGCTGTGCCGAGAAGCTCTTCTGCGAGAACCGACTTGGTTTGAGGGGTAAGCTCAGCCGATTGGGGAGCAAACGAAATCAGCAGGGCGGCTAAAACAAGGGGGAGCAATTTGAGCATGGTCGAAAAGTATAGAAGCCCCATAAAAAGGGTGCCGGAGCCTGAGTTCCCGCCACCACAACGAACTCTCGGCCCCGGACTTGATTGCAGTTGCTCACTGCTCGCTTTCGCGATGCGGGACGAGAAGAGCAAACTTTTCGCCCGCTGAGTTTAATTAAGGGCAAAGTAGTTCCCTACAAGGGCGTTTTTTTGCGAATATCATTCTCTTTCTATCGAATGTCAGAATATAGAGATATAGAATAAACGGTTTCCATGCCCTCTAAAACCGCCCCACCTTCGAGCTTGCGACCTGCCGTTTGGCGCGTCCGCGTTTCCTTGCTTTGCTTTGCAGGGCTTGGGATGGCCGTTTTGTTTTCTGGGCACCCATTCCGCCAAGGCTCTCTCGAAGCGCTACTCCTTCATTGCGCGGGCTGGGCTTTGATTGTCAGCGGCATCATGATGCGAACTTGGGCAACACTTTATTTGGGTGGGCGCAAGACCAAAGAGCTCATGACCGAAGGCCCATTCAGCCTCTGTCGCAACCCGCTTTACCTCGGATCTTTCTGCATTGCTTTGGGCTTTGCAGCTCATTTACAGTCGCTGAGTTTCTTTGCAGGCACCCTCTTGCTCTTCTTGGGCATTTTCTACCCGCTCATCCGCGAAGAAGAAGCTCGGCTGGTTGCAGCCTTTGGCGAGCCTTACTTGGCCTACAAAAAAGCAACACCGCGGGTATGGCCTCGTCGATTTGGCGGCTGGAAAACATCGACTCATGTGAGCGTGCATATGCTCGCCCTGCGCCGACATTGCGTGCGCTGTGTTTTAATTTTGATAGCCTCATTTGCCGTCGCAAGTATGAGTTATCTGCAAGATGCGGGCTCTATCCCGCAGTTGCTGCACCTACCTTAATTTAATCAATTAAGCGCAGTTGGCTCGGCTGGTCGAGCACGATTTCAGGTGTGCCTTTGTACATCAAGACCTCGCCCAAAATAGCGATGCGTTTGCCCAAGCAAAGCTCATCAAGAGGCGCGGCAAAATCACATCCGCCAGCTTTGGAATAAACCGTAAAGGCTTTACGATAGTCATCTTCGCGGAAGTTTAAAAAGGTTGAGCCACGACTTTCGCGCGAGCGGACGACAAGGCCTTCAACGATGACGACTTTACCGACCCATTTTTGAGCTTGTTCGGCGGTCATGATGTCGCGGACATCAAGGGTGGCATCTGCATCTGCCCAACTGTAATCGAGACGTTTAAAAGCCTGCAACTCGCCCTTTTCGGCGACAGCTTCTGGGTCAGAAGTTGGGTAGGAATTGCCATTACTTCCGGGCATCATCGCCACGGGAGGGCCTCCGCCAAAAGTGCCGGCGGCGTGGGCGGCGGCGGCAGTGGACCAACCACAATGCGTGAGCCCCTCTTGCGGGGACATGCCGCAAGCCATCGCGACGCTAACCGCGGCCAATGACACCAATGCCAAAATGCGCGCTAGGAGCATGAAGCACCTGCATCTGCGATGGCGGCCTTGATCTTTTCAATTGCTTCTTCGAGGGAAACCTTGTCGCGACCTTCGCTCGTGCGCGTGCCGTATTCGACCATGCGCTCAGCGGCGTCGCGGCCCACAACAACGCGCAAAGGGATGCCCACCAAATCAGCATCTTTAAACTTTGCACCCGGGCTGAGCTTTTTGCGGTCGTCGAGCAACACATCAATGCCCGCAGCATCAAGTGCATCATGAAGCTCTGCGGCAAGTGCGTCTTGCTCTTCGTTTCCGGCTTTCATTTGGACAATATGCACGGTGTAGGGTGCAATAGGCAAAGGCCAAATCATGCCGTTTTCGTCGTGATTTTGCTCAATGGCCGAAGCCGCAACACGGCTTACGCCAATGCCGTAGCAGCCCATCCACATGTGTTGGATCTTTTGATTTTCATCAGCGAATGTCGCGCCCATCGCCTCAGAGTATTTGGTACCGAGCTGAAAAATATGACCCACTTCAATGCCGCGGGTGAGCTCGAAAACATCATCGGAGTCGAGCATCAAATCACCGCTTTGCACCACGCCGAAATCAACCGTCTCAGGTTGCTCAAGGTCACGGCCGAACCAAACATCAAGCCAGTGCATATCGGTTTGATTACCGCCACACAAAAAGCCTTTGACGCCCTCGACAGATTGATCGGCGAGCAAATGCACCTCATCAGCCAAGCCGATTGGCCCAGCAAAACCAGGCTCTGCGCCAGTGGCCTCGCGGACTTGTTTTTCATCGGCAAGCTCTAGCCCCACGCAATCAAGGTGATTCACGATTTTGATTTCATTGAGCTCTCTGTCACCTCGGCACAAGATGGCGATTGTCTGCTCGCGGTCGTCCCAGACGGCGCGGTAGAGCACTGTCTTGAGTAGGCGAGTCATCGGCAATTCAGGGAAGAGAGCGAGTAAATCATCGCAGCTGCGCGCATTGGGCGTAGCCTCTAAGTGCATTGAAAGCTCGGATTCAGGCTCATCTGGGGCAGAAATGCGCGATGAGGCCTTTTCGACATTGGCTGCGTAATCACGGGCGCGACACACGGCGATTGCATCTTCGCCTGTATCAGCATCGACCATAAACTCTTCTGAACCTGCACCACCAATCGCACCTGAATCGGCCTCGACTGGAGTAAAGCGCAAACCGCAGCGCGTGAAGATGTTGCGATAAACATCGCGCATGGTGGTGTAACTCGCCGCCATGGCTTCTGCCGATGTGTCGAAAGAGTAGGCGTCTTTCATGATGAACTCACGCCCGCGCATCAGGCCAAACCGCGGTCGAATCTCATCGCGGAATTTGGTTTGAATTTGATAGAGCGTTACGGGCAATTGCTTGTAACTTTGCACGAGTCGCTTGACATAAGTTGTAATGACTTCTTCGTGAGTTGGCCCAAGGCAGACCTCGGTGCCTTTGCGATCGCGGAAATGAAACAGGATGCCGTCTTGGACATAGCGGTCCCAGCGGCCCGACTCTTCCCAGAGCTCTTTGGGCTGAATGGCGGGCATCAGCATTTCTTGGGCGCCAACCTTGTCGTGCTCTTCACGCACGATAGCCTCGACTTTGCGCAAAACGCGCCACATCATGGGGCCGTAGACATAGATACCGGCAGCCAGTTTTTGCATAAAACCGGCGCGCATCATGAGGGCGTGAGAACGAACCTCGGCATCGGCCGGATCATCTCGGAGCGTGACAAACAACTGCTGGGAAAGGCGCATGAGTCGCGCATTCTACGATTGCGCCGCAAGATGAAGGCCTGCCGATTGCGTAGGATAATACGATGCGCCGCTTGCTCCCTCTTGCCGTGATTGCCGCGATTTTAATCGGGCTTGCCCTTGTATTGATGAGTGAACCACCTGGGCCGCGTCCGCCTCATGACGGTGGACCGCCCGCGCCAGAAAAGCCTGTCCCGACCGAGACGGCTCCTGAGCTTAGTTTCAACAAAGAAATCGATTCGCGCACAGCTATCGAGACAGCAACCACGGCTGAAGAGCTGGCCGAACTGGCCGACGGGATTGGCGCGCAAGATGGCTGGCCATCCTTCATTGGTCGTGTTTTATTACCCAGCGGTTTAGCCGCTGCCGAAACCGAAATCAAAGTGTGGGCTTGGCACGGATGGGCCAATGCCGCCAACCCCGACGACCCTCAAAACCCACCTGCGATTCGTTGGCAAGCCACAACAAACGCAGCTGGGCAATTTGCTCTACCTGAAGCGCCCCAAGACGGCTTGCGCTTTATCTTGCAATTCACCCACCCAGACTGGCCCCCACTTGAGATGGTGAATCTGCCCGGCCACCCTGGTCGCACGCGCCCTTTGGGTGATATCCCGCTCAAAGCTGGCTTTTCGATTTCGGGGCAAGTGGCCGACACAGACGGTCGCGCTCTAGCTGATATTGCGTTGCGCCCAACGATTGACGACGAGGCATTTACATGGGGCAGCCCACCCACGATTCCCGTTTACATCGGTGATTACGAGACAACCACTGATGTTGAGGGCAAGTTCACTCTCCACGACCTCCCCTCACGGCGTTTGCGTTTAGTGGCCACGGGCGATGGTTTCGCTCGCCAATTTTCATCGGTCATTTCGGGCAAACCCGAATCTAAGCAAAAGGGTTTGCACATCAAAATGTCAGCCGCCAATCTTTTGCAAGGCACTTTATTTTCGACCGACCGACAGCCCTTAGCCGATGCGCGCGTCCGAGTTGATTTCGACGGAGATGTCGAGCTCGAGTGCCAAACCGACGAACACGGCAACTGGTCATTCGACATGCCGCGCGAAACGGAACGAGCCTTCCTTCGCTATGCCGCAGCTGGGTTTTGGCCGGCGCGTCAGCGACTCGACCAAGAGTCCTTAACCACAAAAGTCTCTCAAGAGCTCACGCCGATGCCGCCAAGTACCGGCGTGGTCGTCGACGCACATGGGCGAGCCCTTGCCAATGTGCAAGTGGCCCTAACCACGGGTTACAGTAGTCGCAGCCGCATGCTTGACCCAAAGATGCTCGAGGCCAACGCCAGCACGACTACGGCAAGCGATGGCACTTTCGCTTTGTCTCCTGACATGTCACGCACTTGGGCTCGAGAATTCCATGTTGTCGCCTGGGATGATGTCCATGCACCGACTTTTTCAAAATCCCTCAAATACGGCTATAGCAACAACGCCAAAGACCGAGTGATTCCTGAGCTGCGTTTGGTGCTCGACGATGGCTGGAGCGCGAGCGGTGTGGTCTTAGATATTGACGGCGCGCCGCGACCTAATGCGCGCGTGCATTTGCGGCGGCTCAAGGCTCAGCAATCTGCCGTGCGTCGCGTGCCTCTAATTGAAATGAGTGTGCGTTCGGGCACAATTTTGCGGCGCGTGACAACCGATGAGGCTGGCGAGTTTCTGTTCGCTGGCTTACGCGAGGGCGACTACCGACTTGAGGCGCATTACCCCGACCGATCCCCTGCCGAGAGCGATGATTTCATCTTAGTCGGCACGAGTTTCGAAGGGGTGCTGCAGCTTCACCCATCATCAGGCATTGACGGCTTCCTTGATGGCGACTTGACTCCTTTTTCCACTTTAAGGGCTCAAGCGAGCGCTCCTGGCCGCGACCCGCTTGACACGACGCTTGACTCAAGTGGCCATTTTGCCTTTGACAATCTCGCACCTGACACCTGGAAGGTTGAGATCCGCGAGGCCGATGGCTCAAGCACAAGTCGCATGACCTTCACGATGGGCGGCGGTGGCGACCCACTTGCAGAGGCAAGCGACATTTTGGTTGCGCCTGGTGTCCGAGTGCCCCTTGATCTGTTGCTCGACTTTGAGGGTTTGGGCTCAATTAGCGGCATGGTCACGCTCAATGGTGTGCCTGCGGCTGACATGAGTCTGATGCTACTCCCCCGGGGTTTAGGCTCTGACGGCAATCCAAAAATTGCGCAACGGCAGATGTGGGACAACCTCCAAACGACCCAATCTGATTTTCAAGGCAAGTATCAGTTTCACGGCCTTCATGAAGACGACTACTGGCTAGTCGTGAGTCAAAAAGGCGATGCCGGTTCATTTTTCTTCAACTATGAAACAGTTGCTGAATCAGGGCCAGCTGGCATGGCGCGAGCAGAGATTGACTTGGCTGTCGATCAAAACCTAGTGCACGACTTCCCGATTTTTGTGGGCGACTTACTTGTCAAGACCTACAAAGAAAACGGCCAGCCCTGGCGCGGTTGGGGAGAGTTGCAGCCAAGCGATTCGATGTCTGGCATGCAAAAGCGATGGGTGAATATCCGCAAAAATGGCGAGATGTATCTAGAGCACATCCCCGCAGGAAACTGGGATTTAAAGCTCCGTGGCGGAGACATGTGGAAGGTTTCTCACACGCCTGTCACGATCAGTGGCGGCGGAGTCACGACCGTAGAAGTCAGCATGGAGCGTGCGCCTCGCAAAGACAAAACGAATGACCGCTCCGACGGAATTAACGAAATTTTTATAGAACGGCTCGGTCAATGAATTTCGTAAAATTAAGCCGAGCGAGCGGCCTTTTCTGGTGGCTTTTGCCGTTGGCTGTTTTGGTTTATCTTCTACCGCGCGACACCGACCCAGCGGCAGGGGCAGAGCGGCCGACGATGACACCACCGCGCGTGGTTCAGTTTTCTTTGCTTGATGCGCAGGGCAAAGCTGCGGTTGGCGCTGGTGCCGTTTTGCTTCAGCCAGAAGTCGCCGGCATGGTGGTCGATGATTCAGGCCTGGCCTCGGCATTTGTGCTTAACCACGGCCCGCTTGAATTTGTGGCTTGGCTCGACGGGCATCAGCTCCTGCGGGTTGGGCCCGTCGTCCCTGACTCGACGAGGGCTTTTTCGTTTACGCTTTCGCCAGAGCTTCCTGACCAAATCGCCGCACTCGACATCGGTGAGCCACGCAAATTTTCTTTTACTTGCCGCCCAGAGCAAACCCTAGAAAACGCCCTGCTTGTCATTCACCTGCGTGAGCTTCCCGATGCCGCGCCTTGGGTGGCAACGCTAGATGCGCAAGGCACTTGCCACCTCAAGGGCATCCCTTCTGGCGAGCTGATTGGGTCGATTTACGCCCCAGGGATGCCCCCCGTCGAGGTTTGCGCAATGGGGCATTTTTCTTCGGCCGCCACGCAAGCTCGTTTTGAATTGGAAACGACCCAGGTCATCCTGCAAGATTACGCGCCGGGCTCGATTTGGGCTTTGACTCATCTAGGCGAAAAAGAAACTCAACTTCCACAATTCCAGGTCCAAGAATCGGGTGCGCTTACTTTGCCACCGCTTCCTCGAAATCAGCGCTTCCGCATTGCGGGGCCAGATTCTGTCGAAGAATTTGAAACGACAGCGGGGGTTTATCGCATCCGCTGTAGCGTGCCAGCAAACAAATAAACTGGGCGACCGCTCAGCCCAAGCTCGCTGAGCAACTGCACCCGCTCAGTAGTTGATGAAAAAGTCGGGCGCAAAAACACCGGCTCACGCTCATCAAAAGACAAACGGCCCAAAGCATCAAACTGCGGACGCGATGGAGTGTGTTTTTTCATATCGGTCACAAAAACGACGGGTGCCGATTCGATTGTGCCGGCAGTCATTGCGTCAGCAACGGCCAACTGAGGCGCGGCGCGCTGCGCTCCTTGCTGAGCCAAAACGGGGTAGTGAGAAAAAGCGATAAGTAAACCGCCGAACACCAAAACGACAAGAGCGGTATCTCGATGATGAGAAGGCCAGCGTTGCAAAACACAAGCCACGCCTAAAACGAGCAAACCCATTGTTTCGTAAACATAAATAGGGCCCAAGTAGGCCCAATGCCCTGGGTACCAATGAAATGCGTAAACGAGAGGAAGCGCAATCAAAAGGGCAAGACCCGCACCACCATCTTGTTTGCGGATTTTAGCCAGACCCGCAAAGCCCAAAAGCACCACCCCAGCCACACCCGCAAAACCGAAAAACCACTTCGCCGCAACAGTCTGCAAAGCCATGAGAGGGTCGCCTGTGCCAAACTGATCTAAAGGTTGAAAGGCCGCCGCGTAAGCAGCATAAGTCGTTTGCCAAGCGTCGCCCGTGAGTGCTGCGTTGTAAGCGAGGAAAAGTAAAGTTAGCGCCAAACCGCTGATTGCTGCCCAAACGAGCCCTTTTATCGACTTCCTTAGGCCAAAGGCGAGTGCTACGGCGAAGACCACTGCAGTCAGAGGGCGGCACAGCAGCATCAAGCCTGCGCAGGTGCCAATAAGCAAACCCCACCGCTGGGCCGAGCAACCGCTCTGAATGCGAAGCAAAGCGTAATAGCCCATAAGCGCGAGCGGCAGAGTGAAAACTTCACTTTGAAAGGAGCTCTGCATCACCCAAAAAACGGGAGAGCTCACGAGCAACAAACCAGCAGGGAACTGTAAACCTAGTTTGCGTGCAATGGCCACGACCAACAACAAGTCGAGGATGCCCGCAAGCGCAACCGAAAGCCAAGGGGCGCCGAGCCAAGTGCCAGGTGTAAGAGCTGCCGCCGTGCCGGGCGCGTATTTGGAATACCGAATACCCCGCTCGCCATCTTGCATAATCTGCCGTCGAAAAAACGCATCGGCATGAGGAGGCAAGGGCTCACTCAGTCGCCCCTCTGAAAACATTTCAGCTTGCAGCAAATAGGCGCGCTCATCATTGGTCGCTGGGCCATCAAGGACAAAAGCCCCGACCAAGGTTGGGAGAAGCGCAAGTACAGCCAGAAGCAAAAGTGGCATACGCGAAAGCCATGCCGCAAGTGCCTGAAAGCGTTGCCTTTTTGAGTCAAGCTTGACGAGAAGCGCCCAAGTGCCGAGCAAACCAAAACCCAAGCACAGCGCCCGGAAAAGGCCGTCTTCCGCACTATGCGGGCGCTCGTGAAGCACCCACCAAGTTGAAAACGCCGCTAATGACACGACGAGCAACCACCAACGCCCAGAAAGTGTGGGAATTTCAGCCGAGGGCTTTTTGGTCTCCATGAACCTCCAGACTATCCTTTCTGCATGGCAATTTCTCGCCCGCAGGGCATCCCTTCGATTCTTGGTTTAGCACAGGTCGCATTCGCGCTCTTGCCTTTGCTCTGGCTGGGCACGGCATTGACTCACGCTGCGAGTGCGGGTTTTGAGCCAACCCCGGCTTCTTTTCCACGACCATCCTTTGAGGGGGCGGATGCAAGCCAGTACCTTCTCGATTTCTGGAGAGGCACGCGACGCGGAGTTGCGAATCGCACGATTGCTTTTTGGGGCCTGAGCGACGACGACCCGGCAGATGGGGTGGCATCCGCCTCACTCTCGGCTGATGGCCATGGCGTCCGAGTTGCGCGTGCGCTCATGGAAGCTGGTGTCCAACTGCGCATTGTCAGCCCCCACCTTGAAGAGCAAGCCAGGGCTCTCAAAGACGCATCAGGCAAACTCGTTTTCGATGACCGCGTTACCTGGATGGGGCAAAACGCAATCGATTCATTAACTGGCGTGGATGGTTTGCTGCTCGTTTCTGAATGGCCTGAATTCCTGGCCATTTCGCCGACTCAGATTGCGCAACAGATGCGAGGCCGTGGCGTGTTTGATGGCCGTGAAGCTCTCGACGCCACCGCCCTTGATGCCGCTGGCCTAAATTATTATTCCTTCGCAAAGCCCGGCTCGCCACCTTGGCTTGACCCCGATTTCCAAAACTACATTGCGCATCTCCGCGAAAGCACCGAGGAAGATGACGCCATCCTTATGTTGCCTGGCACGCGTTTAGGCACGACGAGTGGTCGAGCACGCTGGTTTTTGCACATGAATTACCAACTGACTCCGCGCGAGCTTTACCTTTGGCGGCCCGAGCTAGCTTGCGGCACGAGTGGGCAGTATCGCCAATGGGTCGACGCCTACAACAAGGCGCACCCTTGGAAAAAAATGGGGCGTCCGCAACCGGGGCCTCGTGAGTTATCTAAGCTTGTCGGCAACACTCCTGCTCGGTTTTTAAACGCAGCCGAATCTAATGCGGCGGCTGCACGAAAGGTTGATTCCGTCCTCTTCTGGACGCACAATTCTGATTTCCGCGTGAGCGACTGGGAGAACATCCCAATCGAAAAAGTCGGCGCAGGAGCCCAACGATGAGCGCCTTCTATGGAATTATCGGCGGCCTCGTTGCGGTCATCATCCCGCTAGCTTTTGGTTTAGCCCTGCTCCCGAAGCGCTGTGATTTACCGCGCAGTCGATACGAGGAATACTCGATCGGCTACCTACTCGGCGCGTCTATTTTTACGATTGCGCTCACTGCTTTTTATTCGCTTGGTTTTGAAAGCACCGCTTTCGTTCGTTTCGCCATCCTTGCTGGCGCAATGGTTGCTTGGCGTCATGCCTTCCGCAGAGAGAGCGTGCGCGTTTACGAACCACTCGGTTTCCAAAGTTACCAAGTTTGGGTTTTAGCTTTGCTGGCTCTCGGCTCAATCGCCCTCACTCTTTCTTGGCCGATTAACCAATTCGACCCCATGCTGCACTTTGCCTACAAAGGCAAAGTTCTCTTCTTCCACGGCACGCCTTTCGGAGAGGCCCTATCCAGTCTCCAAAGTGGCGACGGCTTCGGGCGCATGGCAACGCACCCCAACTACCCACTGGGCATCCCGATTCTCGAAGCCTTTTCAGGGCATTTCGCGCTCTCTAATTGGTCCGACCGCTGGGTGCAAATCCCGCTCGCATTCTGGGCCGCCTGCCTGCCTGGCGCGATTGCTTTTGGCTTACGCTTTCTTTCCAAATCGGCCGCTCGCTGGGGTGCACTCCTAACCGCCTCCGTCCCCATGCTCTATTTGCGCGACGGTTTTTCCTCAGACGGCCTCGGCGGCACAGCTTGGGGGACGCCCGGCCTCGGCAACGGCGTCACTCTTGGCGCGGGTGCTGACTTGCCCGTAGCCGCCTGTTTCGCCGCCGGGATGGCCCTCCTTTTGCGAGCGGGTGCGGCTCGATCCTTGCGTCTAGGAGCCGCAGCGGGGTTTGCCTTTGCAGGCGCGGCCATGATGAAAAACGAAGGTCTCGCGCTTTTCGGAGTTGTCGTCGTTGCCGTTTTGATTTCTGGGGTTCTCTTCCTGCCTAGCCCCTCTCTCGAAAAGCGAGGGCGACAAGCTATCGGGCTAGCCTTGCTAACAGGCCTGCTTGCAATCAGCCCCTGGCTACATTTGCGCGGACAAATGCCGGCCATCGATGAAAACTACAGCGAGCAACTCACCCTCGAAAACACTCTGCACTTCCTGGGTGGTGGAGATGAGCTCGCCGAACTTTCGCCCAAAGTTATCGCTCAGCAAAAAACGAAAGAAGAAGTCCTTGCCGAGCTTCCACCACGACGCGCGATCGTGGGCAAAGCCTTCATGAGTACCTTTTTTGACTTTGCAACTTGGGGGCCGATGTGGGTTTTGATGTTTGCGGCTTTGGGAGCATTAGCCATCCGCCCGCGCTCGCTCGCTGACCCTCTTCGCCGAGTTTTGGCCGCGACCGTTTTTGGCGGCGTGCTGCTCTACGCACTGATTTTGCTGGTTACACCTTGGTATTTGCCGCTGCTCCTAGAAAAGGGCATCCCGGAGCGATTGCTTCTGCATCTAGTTGGGCCGATTGTTCTGCTAATTGGCTGGTGGATTGCCTCGGCAAAAGAGGTCAAAGCACCTTAAACTTGCGGCAATGTTCCGCATTGCCACGCCCGCGTTTCTCATCCTCTGCACTCTCTTGAGTTGCGGTGGTGAGCCCCAACCTCAAGATGACCGCCGCCCTGTCATTTTCATCTCGATTGACAGTTTGCGTGCAGATCACTGCACGCCTTACGGTTACACCCCTGAGTTTGCATCCAACGAATCCACGACGCCTTTCATGCAGCGACTCGCCAATGAGGGTGCGCTATTCGAAAACTGCTCGGCCGCCGCACCCTGGACATTACCCAGCCATGTGAGCATGTTGTCAGGTATGCACCCGATTGAGCATGGGGTCCGCGCTCGGCGTTATCGCATGTCCAATGATTTAGAGTTAGTCTCGAGTCGTTTTCAAAATGCTGGTTATGAAACGGGCGGGTTTTACAGCGCACCCTTCCTGCATGGGGTTTGGGGTTTTGCGCGCGGGTTCGACACTTATGAGCCTGCGCTTGATTATCTCCAAGGCAACGACGCGGCTCACGCAATGGTACGTCGCGGTTCGCGCGAGATTCAAAAATTTCACGAATTGGCCGACGGCGACCGCGAAACGGCGCCACATGTGGTTGAAAAGGCGGTTTCTTGGCTTGCAGAGGGCGATCGATATGAAGATCCGTTTTTCCTTTTCCTGCACTTCTGGGATCCACATTACGATTTTCATCCGCCAACTGAATACGCCGCGCGCTTTCATCCTGACTATCAAGGCCCGATTGACGGCAGTGGCTTCAACGATGCTGAGGCGACTTACTCGGCCGACGACATGGCGCACTATCGCGCGCTTTACGATGCTGAGATTCGCTACACCGATGACCATCTCGCTCGGCTATTCGCCCAACTCGAAAAATGGGGCATCGGCGATGATGTCATCATTGCCATCGTCAGCGACCACGGCGATGAGTTTGGCGAGCACGGCCAGCGTGGCCACCACAAAACACTTTACGAGGAAGTCATGCGCGTCCCCATGGTGATTCGTGCACATGGTTTGATCCCTGCCGGCACGCGCGTTGGTCAAAGTGTGGCCAATTACGACCTTGCGCCGACCTTGCTTGACTTGGCGGGTTTGGGCGAATGGCCTGGGCGATCGGGGCTAAGTATGGCTCCCGTTTGGGCTGACAAAGACAATCCTGGGCACGAAGTCGTCATGGATTTACTCCACCCCGGCCGCCGACTTGATGTGCGTGGCTATCGACTCGGCATGCAAAAGGCCCTTTGGGACACGGGCGCACGCACATTCGCGACTTACGATTTGAACCTTGACCCTGGTGAGCTCAACCCGACTTGGGTTCAAAACCCAAAAGAGTCCCCCACGGGCGCGGCGGCCATGAGCGTCTTCCAAAAGGCGCACGCCAATCCTGGCCAAGCAGCTGAGATGCAAGAATCGACAGAAATGACCGATATCCTTGGCGAATTGGGCTACACAGACGGATAATATCCAACATGAAAATCGCCGTCGTAGGAACAGGTTATGTGGGTCTAGTCGCAGGCACATGCTTCGCTGAAATGGGCAATTCAGTTTGGTGCGTTGATATTGACGCCGCCAAGATTGAGGGCCTAAAAAAGGGTGTCATCCCTATTTACGAGCCCGGCTTGAGCGAGATGGTGCAATCTAATTACGCCGATGGTCGCCTCAAGTTCACGACTGATTTAGCTGAAGCCGTAGCTGATTCTCGGATTGTTTTCATCGCTGTGGGCACGCCACCTGGCGCGGATGGCTCGGCTGATTTGACCGCTGTACTTAAAGTGGCCGAGTCCATCGGCAAGGTGGCCAATGGTCCAAAATTAATTGTCGACAAATCCACCGTCCCTGTTGGCACGGCGGCCAAAGTTAAAGCTGCAGCTCAAAGCCAAACTGAGCACATTATGTCAGTTTGCTCTAACCCAGAGTTCCTTAAAGAAGGCGCGGCGATTCAAGACTTCCTTCGCCCCGATCGTGTTGTGATTGGCGCAGAGTCACCCCAAAATTTCGAGCTCATGGACGAGCTCTACCGGCCATTTGTCAGCTACGGTGCGCCAATCCTTCACATGGATCCACCCAGCGCCGAGCTTACAAAATACGCGGCCAACGCGATGCTTGCCACACGCATTTCGTTCATGAATGAAATTGCTCGCATTTGTGATGCAGTCGGCGCCAATGTTTCCCATGTGCGCAAAGGCATCGGCAGCGACAACCGTATCGGCAAACCATTTTTGTATTCCGGCATTGGCTATGGCGGCTCGTGTTTCCCCAAAGATGTCAAAGCCATCATGGCGACCGCTCTTGAAAATGGCGGCCCCTTCGAAATTCTAGAAGCCGTCGAATCGGTCAATGAAAAGCAAAAGATGCTTACCGTTGATCGCATTGTTGAGCATTTCGGGGAAGACCTCACGGGCAAGGTTTTTGCACTTTGGGGTTTGGCCTTTAAGCCCAAAACCGATGATATGCGCGAAGCCCCTGCGATTGTCATTTGCCACGAGCTGACCCGACGAGGCGCGACCGTCCGCGCTACAGACCCAGAAGCCATGGCGACCGCACGCGAAGCCATCGGCGATTGCGTCGAATATGTTGGCGACGCCTACGCGGCCGCCGATGGTGCTGACGCGCTCATCCTTTGCACCGAGTGGCGCGAATACCGCAACCCCGATTTTGAGCGCCTTGCCAAGACGATGCGAGGCTGTTTAATCCTTGATGGCCGCAATATCTTTGCCGAGAGAGCGTTGCGTGAGCATGGGTTTGAGTGCCACAGAATTGGCATGCCTCCCGTTTTAAATTAGGCCACTTTCAGCGATTCACCATCGCCGCAGGCTAAATAGTGCAGAATAATGCCCTGAGCGAGGGCTAGATGAGCTAGATATTGCCCTTTCTTATGTTTGTGTAAGATGGAAGAGTACGGCATACTTGCCATAATCTTAAACAGGGCTATAAATGCACGGAGCAAAGGCTTTAGGGCTTGAATTCCGCCTGCATTTTGCGGCCTTGCCCCCATCACCATGACTACAACCATGACTGAAAAAGTCTTCCCACCTTCGCCTGAGTTTTCTGAAGGCGCCTGGATTTCCTCCCGCGAGCAATACCAAGAAATGTACGACCGTTCGGTTAATGACCCAGCCGGGTTCTGGGCCGAAGCCGCCGAAGACTTTCATTGGTTCCAAAAATGGGACAAGGTCTTTGATTACAACTACGACCGTGGCGCGGGCAAAATTCAGCACCAGTGGTACATCAACGGCAAGACCAACATTGCTTATAACTGTCTAGACCGCCACCTCGAAAAGCGCGGCGACCAAACCGCGATTTTGTGGGTCGGCAACAACCCAGGCGAAGACAAGCGCTTCACTTACAACGAGCTGCATGCTGAAGTTTGTAAGTTTTCTAATGTGCTTAAGGCTCAGGGCATCCAAAAGGGTGACCGTGTCAGTTTGTACATGCAAATGATTCCTGAGCTAGCCATCGCAATGTTGGCTTGCGCGCGCATTGGTGCGATTCACTCCATCGTTTTTGGCGCGTTTTCACCTGATGCACTTGCCGACCGCTGCAACGACTCTGATGTGCGTTTGGTCGTCACGCAAGACACTGGCCTACGCGGCGCAAAAGATAATGTGCCCATGAAAACCAACGCCGACTTGGCTTGCGAAAAAGCGGCGACTGTCGAAAAAGTAATTGTCGTCCAGCGCACGGGGCATGATGTCCCAATGACAGACGGTCGCGATTTCTGGTGGCACGAAGAAATGTCCAAAGTCGATGCCGTCTGCGAAGCCGAGCAAATGGATGCCGAAGACCCACTCTTCTTGCTCTACACATCTGGCTCAACAGGCAAACCAAAAGGCGTCCAGCATCATGTTGGCGGCTACATGGTTTACGCTGCGATGACTCATAAATATGTCTTTGATTATCACGAAGGCGACACCTACTGGTGCACGGCCGACATTGGTTGGGTCACGGGTCATAGCTATATCGTTTACGGCCCGCTTTGCAATGGCGCGACCACAATGATGTTCGAAGGCGTGCCAACTTGGCCAAACCCAGACCGCTTCTGGGAGATTTGCGCCGAATACAAGGTCAATCAGTTCTACACCGCCCCGACTGCCATCCGCGCGATTGCGGCTAAGGGCGACGAGTGGGTCAAAAAGCACGATTTGTCGAGTCTGCGTTTGCTGGGCTCGGTTGGTGAGCCAATTAATCCAGAAGCCTGGATGTGGTACCACGAAAAGGTGGGCGGCGGCAATTGCCCGATCGTCGACACTTGGTGGCAAACCGAAACGGGCGGCATCATGATTACGCCTCTTCCTGGCGCGTGGGCAACCAAACCTGGCTCTGCAACGCTGCCTTTCTTTGGCGTGCAACCTGTCATCCTTGACCCAGAGTCGGGCGCTGAATTGACCGACATCGAGTCAAGCGGCGTTTTGGCGATTAAGCATCCATGGCCGGGTCAAATGCGCACTTTGTGGGGCGACCAAAATCGCTTCGAAGAGACTTACTTTGACATGTACAAGGGCTACTATTTCGCCGGTGACGGATGCCGCCGCGACTCAGATGGCTTCTACTGGATCACAGGCCGCGTTGATGATGTCATCAATGTTTCTGGCCACCGCATGGGCACGGCCGAGGTCGAGTCAGCTTTGGTTTCCCACCCCAATGTCGCCGAGGCGGCCGTTGTGGGCTTCCCTCATGAGATTAAAGGCCAAGGCATTTACGCCTATGTGACACTCAACGACGGCGTTGATTACAGCGACGAGCTCAAGAAAGAGTTAATCGTGCATGTTCGCAAAGAGATTGGGCCAATTGCGGCACCTGATGTGATCCACTGGGCTCCTGGTTTGCCAAAGACTCGCTCCGGCAAAATCATGCGTCGCATTCTGCGGAAGATTGCAGAAGGCGCGCCTGACGAGGTTGGCGATGTTTCGACTTTGGCTGATCCTTCTGTAGTTGAGGGTTTGATTAAGAGTTTTTAGTGTTGCTTTTTTAATCGTCTGCGTCCGGCCAAGGCCTCGGCCCCCGGCGCTCAGACATTCGCCTGAGAGGGTGGCTCGCAAAAGCGAGCCACCCTCTCAGTGCGAAACTCGCGGCGGCGGCAGAGGCCTTGGCCGTGCGCGAAGGTTCGGGTTATGGGATTAAAGTAAATGAACCTTCGAAATTCACCCTTGCATTTCGATATCTCTACCGAATCGTAAGAGCTGTAAGCGCGTCATATTTCAATGGAATAAAATCACTATTCCTGTCATAGGTCCGTGTTGCGTAACGGTTACAACACCTTACACATGATGAAGTCGGCGATGTTTTTGTAACGATCTGCGGCCCAAGGACCACCGCCCTCCGCCGCGAGTTTCGTACTGATGGGGTGGCTCGCGAAAGCGAGCCACCCCATCAGGCGAATGTCTGAGCGCCGGGGGGCGGTGGGCCTTGGAGGCGCGCGGGTTTAGGTTACGGAACCAAAGAAAAGGAACCTAAATCAATCACCCACAACTGCCCGCAATCCTTGACTGAATGCTTGGCCGTTTGGCTGTGAAGCGTCAATCGCCATGGCTTGGATGTAAAACTCTTGGCCGACAAAATTAGGGTTATTCGGCACGGTGACATTTATTTGCACCACACCCATCGAATCCGCATGGGTCGACAACTCTAATGCAACATGCGCCGTATCGACCAGCAAAGTGCCGCTCATGTAAGCCATGTCTTGGCTTTGAGTCGAAACTCCGATGCGGCCGTTTGCATTTGCCGGAGCACCCGAAACAGTGAGCTGAACATTTTGCCCAATCACGGGTGCCGTATCGGCAGAAAGGGTCAAAGTATTCGCCCCTCCGCGCAACTCGCCATACGGAAAGAAACCTGCCGTTTCGAGGTGGTAATCCCAAATACCACGGCCATAAGTTCCGAAGCGGATTAAGTTTTGTGACGGCACTGACTCAACCGACCAATAAGTCGTAATCGGGGCATTGGTGCCGAGGATATCTGACCAAATGCGATTGATTGGCTCAAATTCATAAGCACCCGTTTCGGTCGCGGCAAATATGTGACCTGAGCCATCAGGTGCCCATGCCAAACCGTAAACGAGCGTATCGGGCATTCCGTTGCGCTTAGCTTGCCAAGTTTGCCCCCCATCAACAGAACGCTTCACAGGCCCTGTTGAGTAACCCGAGCCGCCAACCCAAACCGTGTCAACATCAACCAAGGACGGCAACAAGGTCATGCCGTAGAAGTAATGACTTCCTGGGCCGGTGCTTGAAGACTGCGACCAGGTCAACCCGCCATCATGCGAATAGAATAAATTGCCATTGGTTGTCGCTGCGTAGGCTCGGTTTGAATCGAGTGGCGAAAACGCAAGTGCGCCAAGCGTGCCGCCGAAGTCGAATGATGTGTGGGTCGTTGCATTCCAGCTCGTCGAGGTGCCTACGCGATCGTATCGGTAAAGCGTCTCGGCCAAAAAGAAAAAGGAATCGCCATCGGTCGGATGCGCAACAACCGGAGGCAACCAAAGCGGCGATGAGCCCGAAGGGAAATCAACAAATGGCAGACTCGGCCAATCTTCATCAACTTGCACCAAGATGAAACCAGGGTAAGTGCAATAAACCAAATCGTGCGCGCCATTCGTCGAAGCAAAGTGACCATAATCGCCCGAAATCAGCTGCACAAAGTCAGCCCACGGCCCTGGGCCACCAGGAGTCGACAAACTTAAATCGCCTCGCTGATAACCTTGGTCTTGCGCACCCGCCAAAACCAAATCGGGGTTACGGCGACTCGTCAACACATCGTAATACTGGCTAACTCCAAGCCCACCCAACGACAAGTTGTCGTAGTTACGCAAGCGATCGCGACTTTCGTAAACCCCGCCATCTGTGCCGATATACCAGGTTTCACCGTAAGAGTGGCTGGAATCGGGGTAGCAGTAAATCCCCATCATGTCAGCGTGCAAACTGTGATCCATGTCGCTGTAATAATCCCACCAGTTGTTAGGTTTTTGCGGAGACGCGCCGCCAGTGCGAGAAAGCCAAAACTCCATGCCGCCCCAAGCGACCAATTTATCGGATTGCGTGCCCGTGCAGAGCTGGCCCCAAAAATCAGACATGTCCGTTTTCTTTGACCAAGATTGCCCGCCGTCTTCGGTGCGCCAAAGCTGCCAACCACTTGAAGCATTGGCTGCGATCACATGCGCTTGTGTATTTGTCTCAAAGCAACCCAAATAAACATCCGTTGGCGAAAAGCTCAGAGGGCTGCCCAGTGCTTGAAAACTTGTACCGGCGTTTGTGCTTTCATAAAGCCTCTGGCCTTCGAAAAGGAAAAGTGAGCTTGCCCCTGTGCGGGATGTCCAGACATCCATGGGTTGCGTGGTATTTGTGCGCACCAAAGTGAAACTCAAACCCGAATCTTGTGAGCGATAAAGGCGCGAAGTATTTCCAGATTTTGTCAACACAAATTGAATTGGGTTTGCGCCCGCCGTTTGAATCAAGCGGCGTACCGAGCCTGAAACTCCAGAGACTTTATCCCAGGTGACGCCATCATTCACGCTGCGATTTAGATCACTACCCGCACCACGAATCATAATGTCAGGGCCAGCACCCACCGGCGGCACCACGATTAATTGATGACCGCCACCATAAAGATTATCACTCAGCGGCTGCCAATTTGAGCCATCTAAGTCACCTCGCCAAACCCCGCCTTTGGAGGAGCCGCCGTAAAGCTTCAAGCCATCGCTCGACAGACGGACGGCATGCATACGACCAGCCAAATTGCGACTGCCGAGCTCACGCCACCATGGGCTTCCTGGAGCTGCGGGCGCCATTAATGCATTTTGCCGCCGCGCCATGGCATCAAGCCCGTTTTGCCGCTCGATCGCTTTCCAATTTACTCCTTCTTCCGCACGGTGCATGGCCGCCTGCCAAGCTTTGCGGGCGGTTTTGTGCTTCGTCTCAACATCAGCGGCCAGACGATGCTCAGTCGGCGGCGGGATGTCAAAAACTAGGCCGAGGGATTCATTTTTCTCTACTTGGCAAGATACAAGTAGTACAAACAGGCAAAAGGGTGCGAAGTAGCGCATCCTTTAAGTTTACATCTTATTTACAAACGCAACGAAAGCCGACATAACTATTTCGCCGCTCTGGGCCATCGCCACCGCGGAGGGCATTGCGAAGATAAGGCGCTGTGCTATTCCATGACCCTCCGCGTAAGATTCGGTAAGTGCCGGCGTTGGGGCCAAACGGGTTGTTTGAGGGGCTTTGAGCATAATAACTGGCATCGTACCAATCGTTGCACCACTCATAAAGATTGCCGGCCATATCGTAAAGACCGAAGCCATTTGCCATGTCGGAGCCACTTGGGAATTGCCCCCCATCGTAATAACCGACGGGCGTAGTTGACGGCCAGGTCAGCTCGTATGGGTCGCCAGATGCGAAAAAATTAGCATAGGAGCCTGAAAGAGTCGAGCCCCATGGGTAAAGCTGGTATTGAGATTCGCCTCCGCGCGCGGCGTATTCCCATTCGGCTTCCGTGGCCAAGCGAAAACCATTTGCGGAGAAATCGCAGACCCAAGTATTTAAATCGTAACAAGGAAGCAAGCCCTCTTGCAGACTGCGCCAATTCGAAAAGGCACAAGAGCCATACCAACTGACTTTAAGCATAGGGTGATTTTTTTTGCCCCGCGCCGAAGAGAAGACCGAGCCATTCCATTCGATGCGGCTATCGTAATTTGAGACAAAGGTGTCGCAATAAAGTTTGCCGTTGGGTGCTCCATAGACCACGCCTTGCTGAACAACGACTTCGCCAAGCGAGTGAGCCGTATTTAGAAAATCGACATACGCTTGAGTCGTGACTTCGCAAGCGTCCATCCAGAAACCATCGAGAGCAACCGTGTGCAGGGGCAATTCATCCGCCTGGCCTATGCCAGCGTGGTCGCCCATTACAAACTGGCCTGCAGGGACAAGCACCATGCCCGCCGGGGCAGACGCGATGACTTCCGCCAGAGAGTTGGTGAGTTGTGCGGTTGTGAGATTGACGGCATGAAACCAAACCGCCAGTCCGCCTGACCCCTGCGGGACGCTAGCTTGCAGGGCGGCCACACCTTGCGAATCAGCCGTCAAAACGGGTGGTGTCACAATCGGGTGCGAAAGGTCGACCTGACCATAACTTGTGGAGATCGGGCCCACCCCAGCAAGAGAATAAGCCAATTGCACTCGCTCGCCCGCACCACAACCCTCAATCTGAATCGTTGTGGTCATGCCCTCGGTCAAATCAACGACCGAAAGCGTCTGGGCGGCACTTAAAGAAGAAGTGCTAAGAGCGAAAATGAGAGGAAGGGTGAATCGAGGGAAACGCACACTCTATTAGAACCCAGATACTCAAGCCATGGGGTGTTTATTTGAACTTCTTAGATTAGAATCTGCCCATGGTAAGAACGACCCCCCAACTTGCTGACGTCCGCCCTGATTTCGAGAATTGGCAGAAAGTCGGTGACATGGTCGATCAAATGATCGACATCATGCTTAACTATCGTCAAAGTGGCCACCCCGGTGGCTCGCGATCGAAAGTGCCTGCGATGGTTGCGCTCACGCTTGGTGGCGTGATGCGTTGGGACATCCGGCGCCCTGAGCTGCCTTTTGCTGACCGCTTTGTCTTGATTGCTGGCCATGTTACGCCTTTGGCTTATGGCATGTTGGCTGTCTACAACGAGGCGCTGCGTCGCATGTATGCGAAAACAGGTGATAAAAAATATCTCGTTGAGGGTGGCGAAGAGCGCACCTTGCTATGGGAAGATTTGCTGACTTTGCGCAATATTGGCGGTTTGTCTGGCCACGCTGAGCACGAAGGCAAGACCCTGTTCTTTGCATCCAACACGGGGCCATCTGGTCACGGCGGCCCTGCTGCTGCTGGTATCGCTCTTGCACTCAAACACGCTGGTGCAGAAGAAGTCCGCGTATTCGGCATCGAGGGCGAAGGCGGCTTGACCGCGGGTTGCCATCACGAAACCAAACTTACGGCTTATGGCCTTGGTCTTTCCAATCTCGTCTACATGATCGACTGGAACGACAACGGCATCGACCCCCGCAAGATTTCTGACATGGTTTATGGCGAGCCGCAAGAGTGGTTTGACAGCTATGGCTGGGAAACCCGCGGCGCAAATGATGGCGCCGATTTCGAGCAGGTGTTCAACGCCCTTGCTGGTGCGACTTTCACCGAAAACGACAAGCCAAAGTGCGCTTGGTTCAAAACGGAAAAAGGTCGTGGCTACGGCGTGACGGGTTTTGCTTCTCACGGCGCTCCAAACAAGTCCAACAACGAGACTTACTGGGCCACCAAGCAAGAGTTTGCTGACAAGTATGGCGTCTCGTTCACCAGCATGGGTGAAGCTCGTGCCGACGATGCTGATGCATTCAAAGCTCAAAATACGGCCAACTTCCAAGAGGCGCTCAGCCTTCTAGACGACGACAACTTCTGCGCCTGGCTCGCCGACAAGTTGGTCAGCATTGGCGAGAGCGTCCCTCAGGCAATTGATGGCGTGACGGTCAATGACCTCAACCCAAATACCGACCCTGAATTGACCGACCCAAGCACTTTGCCGGCCGATTTGTTTTACGCTGCGGGCGACAACCAGCCAAACCGCGCGGGTTTTGCCAAGATTGGCGCTCACCTCAACGCTGTCGCGCGTCGGAAGTACGGCCGCCCCGTTGTGATTGCTTGCTCGGCTGACTTGGCCGGCTCGACCAATATCAACGGCTTCGCTAATGATTCAGGCGACTCCAAAGGCTTCGGCTGGTACGAGCGCAACAACAATGTTGGCGGCGCGCTTCTGCCCACGACCATCACCGAGATGGGCAATGCTGGCATCATGGCTGGCATGGCTGGCACCAACTTGTCGGCTGACCCATCCAATAAGTTTGCCGGCTACTGGGGCGCGATGTCGACCTACGGCTCCTTTAGCTATCTCAAATACGGCCCAATGCGTTTGTATTCGCAGATGTGCCAAGACAGCCCTCATAAGCACGGCAAAGTCATTTGGGTTGCTGGCCACTCCGGCCCTGAGACGGCCGAAGATTCTCGCACGCACTTCGGCATTTTCTCACCTGCCGTTACCCAGCTTTTCCCTAAGGGTCAGGTGATTGACATCCACCCCTGGGAGCCAAACGAGGTTGGCCCTGCTTTGATGGCCGCTCTTGCGACCGATGCTCCGATTGTTGCGCTGCACTTGACTCGCCCACCCGTTGAGGTCCCCGACCGCGAGGCTTTGGGCATGGGCTCATACATGAGTGCCGCCAAGGGTGCGTATTTGATTCGTGACTACGATGCCAGCCGTCCGCAAGAGGGTTGCGTATTTGTTCGCGGCACATCCTCCACGGGTTCGCTGATGCAGCTCGTCAAAGAGGGTTGGTTTGACAATGGCGGGCCTAACCTCAAGTTAGTCGCGGCGATTAGTTCTGATTTGTTTGATTTGCAAGACAAGGCTTACCAAGACTCGATTGCAAGCCCAGCCGATTGGTTCAACTCGACATTCATCACAAATGGTGCGCGTCAAACAATGGGTCGCTGGTCGGCTCACCGCACTTCCATGAAATGGGGTATGGGCTCTGACCACGATGATCGTTGGCGCTCAGGCGGCTCGATCCCTGAGGTCATCGCTGATTCCAAGCTTGACCCTGAATCCATTCGTGAGCATCTTGCCCGTTTTGCTGCGGCGAAAGACGAGCGTTTTGCTGAAGCTGGTGCGCCCGAAACGGTTTCCATTTAATCGGTTGCGCCTTCCTTTAACCCGGCCTCCTTTACGGATGGCCGGGTTTTTTGTGGATTTGAGCGGCGCAAAGGTCGGAAAAGCAATATACTAAAAAAGGGTCGTTTCGACCTCGTTCACTTCATTCCCATGAAAAATCTCTCCATCCGAATGGTTGGCTTTGTGCTCGCATTATGCACGGTCACACTTCTCTCTTTTAACAACCCGCTGCCTAGTTTCCGTGGCGTTCTCGCTCGCATGAATGTTGGCGCAAACGGTATGCAACTTGAGCTTCAATTAAAGAACTACACCCTCGTTGATGGAGCTTACGCCATTGGCGAAGTCATGTCTCTCGACGACCCTGCAGGCCTTTTCCATATCGAGGCGGAAGTCCTCTCGGTTGACCTTGTTGCCGAAACGGCGCAAGTTCGTGGCAAGGTTGAGTTTTTTGACCCCGTCCTCGGCGGTCTCTGGGAAGGCGTAAATGAAATGCCTTTCGGCACCTACTTGGGCTCCTACTCTATGAATCATCAGTCTCCAGATGGTGCAATGAATGTCGCGCTTGACTCGCGAGCTTGGTTTGCCGTTTACGGAAATGGAAACTCGAGCCTTGCCGTTGAAAACGCAAGTGGCGGAAGTTGTGATTTTGCAAAACGCGGCGGCATCCACCCGGGCAAGCCTGTTTTTTCTTACGCAACACCTTGCCATGGCGACATCAGAGTCGAGACTCTCGATTTTGCGGCGTTCCCCCCACTCACTAACTTTAGTGTGACGGGCGGCGCTTATGACGACATCAACTTTGATGGGCAGCTTCCTTATGGGCTGTACATGCTTGGCTTCCGCGACTAGACCCATTTACGCAAAAATAGACCCAAGCCGATTGGCTTGGGTCTATTCGTTTTTACGAGCGGCTACGACTTAAGCCCAGCCATTTTCAAGAACCCCATCATCGGGCACCAACCCGTAAAAAAACTCTGGAAGTTGTTTACGCCGACAAAGGCCGTAAACCAAAGCCAAGTGGGCTCAGCTAAATTCACGCCATTGAATTTCCAAGCGAGACCAAGCGTAAGGAGAATGAAGAATCCGGCAATGCCGCGAAGTGCACGATCAATGTTCATGATGAGAGTAGCGGCTTAACCCTGCCGCTCGTGGATGAGGAAATAAACGGCGGGCACCACGACAAGCGTAAACAAAGTCGAAGCAACCAAGCCGAAGATGAGAGACCACGCAAGACCAGAGAAAATTGGGTCGAGCGTAATCGGCCATGCGCCTAAAGCGGTCGTCGCCGCGGTGAGCAGAATCGGGCGCATGCGGACGGCACCCGAATCATAAATGGCATCGCGTAAGGAAGCACCATCTGTCAATGCATTTTGAATAAACTGCATCAACACAAGTGAGTTACGCACCACAATGCCACCGAGTGCAATCATGCCAATCATGGCCGTTGCAGTGAAGAAAATGGCATCTTGATATCCGCCAATGACGCCTGCGAATAGCGTGTTGAGACCCGCAAAACCAGGCATGATGCCGATGGTCGTCAACGGGATAGCGAGCATGACCAAAAGCGGTAATACAAGCGAGTTGGTCTCGACGATGAGCAAAATGTAAATGAGCAACAGTGCCGCGCCAAACGCCAAGCCCAAATCTCGAAACACGCGAATCGTAATTTCCCACTCACCCTCACCTGCCCAATCGACCTCAACGGGTGCCGCCAGAGAGGCTTCGGAAAGCTTCGACTGCATCGCAAGGATGGCTTCCGCCGGTGCGCGCCCGGCCATTTCAGCCGTGACATAAATCACCGGGTCGAGGTTTTTGTGCATGATGGTGGGGTCATCAGCAACCGTTTGAAACTCGCCCAATTCTTCGAGAGGAAGCAAAGAGCCATCGGCGCCGCGCACCGCCAGAGTGCCAAGCTTTTGCTGACCTGTGCGTTGCACACGGGGCAAACGAACCTCAATCGGCAAGGGCTGACGCTCGCCAGGAACGCGCATAGTTGCCGCAGGTGCACCATGCACAGCGGTCTGCAATAGAACCGCGACTTGCGCTTCGTCTACACCATGAAGTGCAGCTTGCGAACGATCCAGGGAAAAGTGCAGTCGCTCACGATCTGCGGAAGTCATTACATCGACCTCGCAAACGCCAGGCTCGTCGCGCATTAAGGCGGCGAGCTCGAAAGCCCCGGCTTGCATGTCAGCAAGCGTGGCGCCTTCTTGTGCACGAATTTCCGCAACAATCGTCGCCAAAACGGGTGGGCCGGGAGGCACTTCGACCAAACGCATCACAGCGCCATTTTCGTCAGCGATTGCCTGCAAGTCATTTCTCAAACGCAAGGCGATTTGATGCGATTGCATCTCGCGCTCATCTGGCGGCAAGAGAGTCATGCGAATGTCCGCCAACTCTGGCGACTCACGCAAATATGTATGCCGCACCATGCCATTAAAATCCATGGGCGAGGCCACGCCAACGAAAGACTCAATGTCAACAATCTCTGGCACCGATAGTAAGTAATGCTCAAATTCGCGAACGACGGCATCGGTGTGCTCTAGTGTTGCACCCTCTGGAAGATCGACCATAATTTGCAACTCTGACTTGTTGTCATAAGGCAGCATCTTGAGCGGGACGACACCTAGCCCTGGCAAAGCCGCAGAGCCCAAGAAGAGCAGCATGACCAAACCCAAAACCGCCCAAGCTCGCCCACGGGATTGCACCCAAGGCCCAATGATTTTGCGATAAAGTTTACGCACAAAAGGTGAAGTTACATCGGCCTCAGCATCGCTGACTTCTTCGCCGCGGGCGCGCGCCTCTTCGGCTTTTTCGAAATCAGCATTTGCCTTTTTCCGAAGCAAAACCCAAGCCAACCAAGGCACTACACTCAAAGCTGCGACCGTAGAAAAGGTAACGGTTAACGGCACATTTGCTGCCATCGGCTCCATGTAAGGGCCCATCATGCCTGTGATGAAAAACATCGGAAGGAAGCTAACGATGATTGCAATCGTGCTCATGATGACGGGCGGCAAAACTTCACGCACGCCATTTAAAACAGCGCGGCGGGCTCGATGCTTTTTCATGCGCAGGTGTCGCTGAATATTGTCTACATTTGTAATCGGGTCATCGACGACCAAACCAAGAGACAAGATAAGTGCGAAAAGAGTAACGCGATTGATTGTGTAGCCTGAAAACCAATTGACGGCGAGCGCCAACGCAAACGAAACAGGCACAGCAAGTGCAACGACCAAGGCTTCGCGCCATCCCAGGAAAACCAGCAGTAAAACGACAACCGTCAGCAGCGCAAACGCAATTGACATAAGTAAGTCATTTACTTTTTCATCTGCTGTGGCGCCGTAGTTGCGTGTAATTCGCATTTCGACACCGTCGGGAAGGATTTCATTTTGCAAGCGCGCGGCTTCCTCTAAAACGGCTGCCGCGACAGATGTGGCATCGGTGCCTTTTTGCTTGGAGACTGCTAGCGTAACTGAAGCAAAACTCTGGCCTTGATTTTCATCGGCAGCGCCAAGCAAAATACGAGTGTAACTCTCAGGTTCAGCCGGACCATCAATGACTTCGGCGACATCTCGCAATCGGACAATGCGGCCCTCTGGAGCGGCCAAAACCAAGTTTTCAAGATGAGCCGTGGAGTGGAAGCCGTCGCCAACCGATACGGATATGTTGGCATCATTTTCATCGTAAGCACCTACGCGGGTGGAAGTATCGGCGCGCTGAATTGACTGAACAACTTGGCCAAGGCTAATTCCACGACCTTGCAGGCGTTCGCGATCGACCTCAACACGCACTAGACGAGGCGAGCCCCCGGCTAATTCTGTACCTGACAATTCAGGTAGTAAATCAAAACGAGATTGCATCTCTTCACCGATGCGGCGTAATGCATATTCATCGTAACCCTCTCCGTAAAGAGCGAGCATTACGATCGGAACATCATCAATCTCGATCGGCTTGATGACCCAATTCTCGACCATCGGCGGAACGCGATCCATGTTTTGCTGAATGCGTGTTTGCAACTTTACGAGGGAATCTTCGCGGTCTTGCCCAACATAAAAGCGAACCGTAATCACGGCTTGATCGCGCATAGATGACGAGTAGACATACTCAACGCCATCAAGTTGCCAGAGCAATCGCTCCATGGGCGTGGCGACCAATCTCTCTATTTCATCCGCAGAGTAACCAGGGGCGCTGACAAAAACATCGGCGAGCGGCACCACGATTTGTGGCTCTTCTTCGCGTGGCGTGCCGAAAATGGCAGCCGTGCCAAGAGCGAGACTGAGCAGTAACAAGAGCAAAGCGTTTTTGCCCGTCAGAAAACCGCTAACGATACCGATAAAAAAACCTTTCGGCTCGTCGGTCGTGTTAGAGGTTGAAGCCGTGTCGAGATTACTCACGACCGACGACCTCGCCGCCTTTTAGGCCTGACAAAATCTCAATCTTGTCTTCTCTGCGCCGCCCCGTACGGACAGCACGCCTCACCCAGCGCGCACCTTTTTTCACTCGCACCATTTCCACTTGGCCCACTTGAAAAACACTGTCGGCTGGCACGCAAACGCAAGCATGATTGCCCACAGCGTAGCGCAAAGTGCCGAAACTGCCTGGCTGATAATGAGCTTTCGAATCAAGCGCCAAGCGCACGCGCAAAGTGCGGCTCCGGGGGTCACTTGAGGGCGCGACTTCCGTAATCGCTGCGCGGCCCGCAGTCGATTCGACCTGCCAATCTAGGGCTTGGCCCAACGAAGCAAAATCACGATCTTGAACCGGAAGCTGCGCTTCTAAAACCAATCGACTTGGGTCGTAAAGCGAAAACAACGGTTTGCCAGGAAAGGCCAAGTCGCCTGGGCCTGCCAAGCGCGCCTCGACAACGCCAGCAACTGGGGCAAGAACTTTTGATTTGGCAAGAGCCGTTTCCGCAAGATCAAATTGTGCTTGCGCCTGCTTGAGGCGTGATTGCGCGCCGTCCCACTCTCTAGTGGAAGCGACCTTTTCCTGAAACAACTTGTAGACGCGGTCGTATTCGGATTGCGCCAACTCGATGGCGGCCAGCGCGGATGAGTGGCGAGATTGAAACACCTCTGCGTCGAGTTCCGCAAGAAGCTGCCCCACCTCGACCTCATCGCCCGCCTCAGCAAAAACACGCAAAACGCGGCCGTTGCTTTCGGCTGCTACCTGAATGTGATCCAGCGAGCGCACCGTGACGGGAACTTCTCGCCAGATGACGGCATTTTGCAATTGAGCCGTAGCTTCATGCGGCCCGGCGGCACTCGCAGGCGCAGGCGCAGGAGTTTCTAAGGAAATGGCCTGAACTTGCGGAGTTTCCGCAGGTGCACAGGCAAAGATGGCGAGGGCGCATGCCCCCGCTAAGGCGGATGGGTGTAATTTCATCGATCAATGCGACAATGACTGCTAATGCAGTCGAGAAGGAATTCCAATTCTGGAACAATCAGCGAATAAATGACCCGCTGACCTTCTCGTCGCGCAGCTAAAACCTGATGCTGGCGCAAAGTCGCCAAATGCTGGCTTGTCACAGCCTGCTCGGTTTCAGCCATTTTGGCGATATCGCCGACACATGCCTCACCGTTGTGGAGCAAGTAATCGATGATGCGAAGACGGACGGGATGCGCCGCGACTCGGATGAGTGGTGCGGCTACGGCGAGCATTTCGAGTGGTACGAGAGGGAGCTTGTCGTTCATTCAATTATCACTATATCTTAATGTCTGCATCTTCGCAACCCAAATATGCGCTTCTTAAATCTAGAAGCCGCCCATATTCAGGCCGCCTATCTAATAAACCCCCTATATAAGGAATCCAACCTAGGAAAAGCCAAGATATATAAATGGACAAGACAAGAAAAAAGCCAGTAACCCCTAAGGATTACCGGCCTTCTTTCCCCTTTGCTACTGGCTTTTGCCGCCATCCCCTGCGACGCGAACCGAGGTTTCCCTCTCGTAGCCTGTTTTTTTCATCGGCGGGCTATTGAGATGAATTTCCAGTAATCCGCAAAAACTCGGCTGCATACCAGCGGCCTCGCTTGTATTCACGGGTCAGCTTAAACCCCGCATCGCAAAGAGCCCCTAGTGTGGCCTCTCGATTGCGATCCATGAAGCCGCCTGCAAAGAAGGGACCTCCAGCCTTGACCTTGGCGGCCAGCTCAAGCGCATAGCGTTGTAACAGGCCAGATTGGAGGTTTGCCATGACGGCATCGTATTGATTTTGATCCTCTTCTAAGACACCGCGCCAAAAGTGGCAGGCATCCCCGACTTGGTTTGCGCGGGCGGTCGCATTGGCCTGATCAGCACTTGGGGGGTCAGGGTCCATTCCAGCGACCTTCTGCACCCCCATCATGGCCGCGGCTGTGCCCAAAATGCCCGAACCCATCCCCACATCAAGAAAGGAGGCCAGGCTTGGGCGCTCGGTGCACCATCGCCGCAATACGCGTAAAGCAATGCGGGTGGATGGGTGGCCGCCCGTCCCAAAGGCTGAGCCAGCAACGAGTTGAAGCGGCTGGTCGGTCGAGCGAAGGGGCAGTTCGGAGAGGTCGTGGAAATTGGTGTGCACCACAAAACCTCCACATCGAAATGGCTTCCATTGCTGACGCCAAGCCGATTCGCTGTCGATGGCATCACGCTCTTCAATCGTCAAATCGGGCACCGCCCCCCAACCGTAAACTTTGGCCAGTTCGCTGAATCGCTTCCGGAAGCTATCCACTTGCTCTGGCTGCAGGACCAAGATCATCTGCATCGGCTTGACGCCATCGACAGGCTCGTCGTCAAGATAACCGGCAGGGAAAGTCTGCTCGGTCAGCGCAATACCGAAGCCGTCCTGGCTAAGTTGCCAACTGAGAGTTTCTTCCCACCCTTGAGGGACGGCGAAATGGATGTGAGCAAGAGTTTCGGACGGCGGCTGTGGCTCACTTGCCCGTGTAGATTTTGATTGTGGCATCGCCGAGATTTTAGGATACCCCTATGCCTCCCACCTCGAAACGCCGACGCGCCCGAAATACGACTGTGCCTTTGCGCGAGTCAAAGACCGCCAAACGGGTACGCGCTCAGGCTGTATTGGAGAAGTTGATCGAGGTTTTTCCAGATGCGCAAACCGCACTTGATTACAGAAACCCGTTTGAATTGTTAGTTGCAACTCTGCTGTCGGCTCAATGCACCGACAAACGCGTCAACAAAGAGACCCCCGCACTTTTTGCGGCAATGCCTAATGCCCAGACAATGGCCAAGGCATCGGTGGATGACATCCGTGTGTTTGTGAAGTCGATTAATTTTTTTAATAACAAAGCTAAAAACTTACACAAGACCGCCAATATTTTGGTCGACAAACATGGCGGTGAAGTCCCTGACACGATGGAAGATTTGGTTGAGCTCGCGGGTGTGGCGCGCAAGACCGCAAATTGCGTTTTGGGTCAGGGTTTTGGCAAACCGCTGGGTGTGGTTGTCGACACTCATGTTGGGCGTATTGCACGGCGGCTCAATTTCACCGTTGAAGCTGACCCCGTAAAAGTGGAGCGCGATTTAATGGCATTGTTTCCGCAAGTGCGCTGGGTTTACATCAGCCATGCCTGGATCGATTTGGGCCGGCCCATTTGTACGGCGCGGAAAGCGAAATGTGATGAGTGCCCGTTGGCCGTTTTATGCCCCCAGGTTATCGACTAAATTACTGCCCGATGAAAATCTTCAGGCCATTACTCAGAGCCACGCCTTCGGTTTGAGTGGTGTCATAACCGCCGCACTGAAAATAACCACTGCGCCCAACAAACTTAGCGGAAGCCGGCAATGCAACCTGAACGGTCGCGCTGCCACCACTTAGGGCAAAGGGTTGATTTAGCAAGACCTCGTCAAGGTCAATCAAAACCGTGCCGCCGTATTCAGGAAAACCGTCTTGCGCGCCTGAGACCATCAAGGTCAGTGCGGTTGAATTTGCAAAACCAGAAACATCAAGCTCAATGGCCGTGCCAATGTTAGGTATAGATGTGGAACTCAATTGACCGATATTTGCACCACCCAAACCAACACCATAAGTCGTCACGGTACCGGCACTACCGACATCATGAATGCCGGCAGCTGTAGCAGCCGCCGCGATGTTCATCTTCATAATTTCCATCGCCAACGGAATGGAAAGCGTCGGCACTTTATCGCTAGTCTTGTGGTAGTGATTATTTGCCCAATAGCCTTCTTCGATGGTTAAAACGGCATTGAGGCCGTTATCGATAAAAGGCATATGATCGCTTCCGAAAGGGTTAAACGACTTTACCGTTTTCAAATCCGTATGCTGCGCCGCCATTTCGACAAGCAAATCGATAAGCGTTTTAGAATGATTCCTGTGCCCTTCGAGCAGGACATCCATCTTGGAATCATTCATATAGGCAATCATGTCCATGTTGATGACGGCCTTAATTTCATTTAGCGTGCCCGCGGCTATTAAATCAGCGACATATTCCTCACTGCCAACTAGCCCTTGCTCTTCGCCTGAAAAACAAACAAAACGAATTGTGGCATCAAACTCGAACTGCTTCAAAACGCGGGCTAACTCGACCACAGCGGCGGCTCCACTTGCATTGTCATCTGCGCCCGGCGCGTTGTTGTGCGGGTCTTGCGAAATCGAATCGAAATGCCCACAAACAAGGATGACATGTTCAGGAGTCACCAGGCCCGGCAATTCAGCGATGATATTGTGTCGCGTCAAACCTTGAATTTGAAATGGGTCAAGCGTTGTTTGATAACCCAAAGCTTGAAACTCAGCCTCGAGATAAGCCGTCACCTGAGGAAAGGTCGCTGCGATTGTGTAGCGAGTCGAAAAGGTCGTCAGGCCATCGACCCAATCAAAGTAAATCCATGGGTCAAGCGCGTGGACAGCAGCTTGCACCGCCCGCGGGTTGGCCGAATAAAGCGCCGCAATTTCGGTCGATGAGAGCGCGCCCGGAAGTGCCGGCTGCGACGCCGTGCGCGAGAAAGCGTCTTCTGGCGAAGCATGTCGATGCCCGCATGAATCAAGATCAGAATATGCAATGGTCTGCTGCCCAGCAAAAACACTGGCAACAATCGCGCTACAGAGGAGGAGGATGACACGCATGATTCTCTAATCTTATCTCATATTCAAAGATTGAAGCGGCCTTGATCTACGCCGCGTTACAGAGTCATCTCAAAAGACAAAAGGCAGCAGCTTTTTTGTGACTTGCTTATAGCCTTGGTACTCATCCTGAAACTCTGCCGCCCGCATAATGCTACTTAACCCAAGTCATCATCGGCGGGAGTTGGTGAGGTGGTGGCTTTATAAAGCCAAGCCAGGTTGACGAGCCCAATCAACAAGCCAATCGCGAGCCGCAGCGCAGGGTGCCATGAAGGCTCACCCCCGGGGAGAAGGTCAACAGCGCTCGCACCGATGAGCATCCCTGAAGCCCAAATGCCTAGACCTTTGGAAAAGTAAGCGCCATTTTTTGATTTTTTCATCCGATTCAGTCTAGCACTCAGTCATGCTAACCGCCAACCCGCCTAATGATGTCTCTTTAAACTTACTCGACATTTCAAGACCCGTTTGTTTCATGGCCGCAATGCAACGATCCAGTGAAACAAAATGATGGCCGCTGCCACGAATCGCCAACGACGCAGCCGTGTAAGCCTTGATCGCGCCAAAACCATTGCGCTCAATGCACGGCACTTGCACGAGGCCGTTCACCGGGTCGCAAGTCAAACCCAGATGATGTTCAAGTGCGATTTCAGCTGCGTTTTCAACTTGGTCTGGAGTGCCACCGAACACAGCACATAAACCAGCGGCGGCCATGGCGGACGCCGTCCCGACCTCGCCTTGGCAACCGACTTCGGCGCCAGAGATTGAGCTACCGAGTTTAATGAGACCGCCGATGGTGCCGGCGGTGAGCAGGAAGTCGCGCACTTGATCGTCAGTCACACCTTTATGAGTAACGAGGTAATACAAAATGGACGGAATCACGCCCGCAGCCCCATTTGTCGGAGCCGTTACGACCATGTGGCCGGCAGCGTTTTCTTCGTTGACGGCCATGGCGTAGGCGCACAGCCAATCGTTGATATTCGCCCATTCGGGGTTTTCGTCTAAATCATCATGCAAAGTCTGTGCGCGGCGCGGGATGTTGAGACCACCCGGCAAAATGCCTTTTGCTTTCAGCCCTTGCTCAACAGATCTTTTCATGGATTGCCAGATTTTGTCGAGGCCTTGATTAAGTTCGGTTTTTGAGATGAAGCTACGCTCGTTTGCGTGTTTCATGTCGGCAATCGCCATACCTCTTTCGATTGACATCTCAAGCATCTCATTCGCCGACTCGAATGGGAATGGGCAGGGTGTGGAGGGTTGCATCTCAAGTGGCGCGACCAAATCATCGACATCGGCGCGGGTGGAAATGAAACCACCACCGATGGAAAAATATGTTTTTGAAAACTGCGTGGCGCCTTGGGAGTCGAGTAACTCAAAAACCAAACCGTTAGGGTGCTCAGGGAGCGGTGCCTCTAAATCAAAAATGATGTCGTGGGTTGAGTGGAATCGGGCTGTTTTGTTTTCAGTTAATTCCACTTGCCTAGCCTCAGCCAAACGCGTGACTAATGCGTCAATGTCTTCCTCGACCAGCGCGTCAGGCAAATAACCATGTAAACCCAAAGTAACCGCGCGCTCAGATGCGTGGCCCTTGCCTGTGTAAGCAAGTGAGCCTTTTAAGGTGCAGCGTAATCGCAACTCTGCCATCTGGGCCGCTTGCGCACCTGGCTTCTGCGCCAAAAACTCGCGCACACGCCCAACAAAATCATGTGCCGCAACCATCGGGCCGACGGTGTGCGAACTCGACGGGCCAATGCCAATCTTAAAAAGCTCAAGGACACTGATGAACATGGGTGGGCTAGTTACCCCACTCTATCAAGCATTGAAGCCGTGTTGAGCAAACAATGCGCCAAGATAAGCGGCCAGAGATTTCGACCAAAAATCACATAACCGAGGCCCATTCCAAGACCAATCAGACCGACTGTAATCGACCGCTCCGAAAAATCATTTGAGTGCCGAAAACCAAATATTGCGGCTTGGAGTATGACGGCAAGAACGGTTGCGAAAAGAGTATTTGAAAAAACTTTCTCGATCCAGTTCATCATGAAACCTCGGTCGAGAATTTCTTCAAGGAAAGACTCAAGCCAAATCACGGGAATGATTGTGAAGAACAGAACCCAATTGTTTTTCAGATTTCCGAACTTACTCACAGCGGCTTCATTGGAAGTGTCAGCCGTCAAATCCCAAGCGAACTGATCTTTAAGGATTTCAAAAATGATGATTGAGCCAATTGACATTCCGAGAGTCATGGCTGTGACCGTAACCAATTTTTTCAGGTGGGTTGGTTGACATAGGCCAAGATCCGCCCATGTCACGCCTCGCGCCTTCATTCTCCAAGCGGCGACAGCTAAGCCAGTAAATGACCAAAAGAGACCGTTTGTAAGAAAGCCAAAGCTATCAAAGTAAACCTCTCGAATTAGGAACACTGCCGCCAAATAGAGGGCTAGGTCTAATAGAAACGCTTTAGAGTTGGTGGAATGGTCCATGCGCAGATCAGCTTATCGTGATAGCATTTCGAGGAAGTCAGCTTTACTCAACCCACCTTGTTTTTGCCGCAAGACATCCCCCTTCGAGTCGGTGATGATAGTAATTGGCGTGGCGCGGATTCCGTAACGACTTAATGTTGAGACCGCGCCAGAGTCGTCGACATCTATTGTGACTGGAATGAATGCTGCATTGACTCGATCCGCCACGAGATCATCTGCCCAGACTTCACGCTTCATAATTCGGCACGGAACGCACCACTTTCCGGTGAAAAACAAAATGATCGGCTTGTCAGATTCAACGGCGTGTTGCTTTGCCGTCGCGAAATCTTTAACCCAAGCGATACGGTCGGAAGGCACATAGAAGCTATACCAAGCGTAGGCAAGCGATGCCACGAGGAAGGTAAGCCAGAAGCGTTTCCAGAAACGACCAGGCTTATCACGAGAGCCTAAAGAAACGGGGTTGGGGGACGACATTGTTGGAGGTGAATTGGGTTGGAGGGAAGAGGCTAGCAATCTTTGATGCCGTCTCTCTCACTATAGCATCGGAAGAAACGGGATTACGATTCTTGCGGGATGTTGTCATGACTCATTGCTTATGATTCCTTTTTTGTCGACCGTTATTCGTTTAACGACGGCGCTCTTCCACTTCTTTTTCCAAACGATCTCCAACGCACAACTTCACAATCTGCTGGCATGCCAATAACTTCGCAACTCATATTTTTGGGCTTCGAGAACTACTCGATGCCTTGCTCCCCACCTATTCCGCTTCCCGGATTGTCGGTGAGTAGCTTAAGGATGGTCTCCTTATAGAAAAGCACAGACTTCCCGTACTGATACTTTTCATACGCCGTGATGAGAATGTAGAGAATCACTATCCCAGCAAAGGCACTTGGGACTCCAAGCTGATGAGAAGCCCAAAACGCGCAGATGCATGCAAGCGGTGCTGTAAAAACAATCTGCTTCATACGACGACGAGTGAGTGCGGAATTCTCGTAGCGCTGAATGAGTTCGTTTCTATTAGAGCTGGAATCCATGCTTTGTTCGCCTAACATAAATTAGACCGACCCGCATAAACGCGGAATTGCAGATCATACAGGTCTGTAGTTTGGGTCATGACAGCACGATACAAGTGATCTAAGCGTTATTCCCCAAAAATCCGGCGCGTTACACAGACCTGCATAACGGTCTAAAGCCGGTCCAATGGGCTCCGCGTCCCCAGCCCCCCTTTGCTCAAAACATGGGTATTAATCATCGTAGTCTTGATAGCCGAATGCCCCGACACTTCTTGAATCGTCCGTATATCCATCTATCTCCACCACCAGAGTGGCACCTAAACGCAATAACCCTCTAACGCCAAAACGCGGCCAAGCTAGACAGTTAACGCAAACTGGCAGATTAATGATATACTCAATCAAATGCCCACGCCCACCCACCTGCGCGACATCGCTGACCTCGCATCTGAGGCTGGCGTAAGTTCACGCACCATAAGGTATTACGGCGAGTTGGGCTTACTCGACATTGAGGCTCGTGGCCCTGGCGGGCGGCGTTTGTATGGCGAAGACGCGCTTGAGCGGTTGCTATTCATCACGCGCCTTAAACACCTTGGCATGACCCTCGAAGAGATCGGCAATCTCAACCATGCTTTTGATCGTGGGCAGACATCCGCCATGCTCACCCACCTCGATGATCTTCTCAAGACGCGACTTGCCGAAGTCGCCGAGCGGCAGGCCGAGCTAGTGCAACTCGACGCCGAATTGCGCGACTACCACGAGCGCATCCGCGAAAAAATGGCTTAAATAGAGTCTTGCTCAAAAAGAAAGAAAAACAAAATGACTGACCAAAAACTACGATTCGTCACGGCCGCCTCCCTCTTCGACGGCCACGATGCAGCCATCAACATCATGCGCCGCATTCTCCAACAAGAGGGCGCGGAAGTCATCCACCTTGGGCACAATCGCTCGGTCGAAGAAATCGTCGACGCGGCCATTCAAGAAGACGCGCACGGCATCGCGATTTCGTCTTACCAAGGTGGGCATGTTGAGTTTTTCCAATTCATGGTCGAGCTCCTTAAAGAACGCGGTTCGGAAAACATCCGCGTCTTTGGCGGCGGTGGCGGGACGATTACCGATGACGAGGCGGCTGAGTTGCATGCCTCGGGCGTTGAGCGGATTTACTCTGTGGAAGACGGTCGCCTGATGGGCTTGACCGGCATGATTCAAGATATGCTCAAGCGCGCGTCACGAGAATTGGCGCCAGCAGACATGCCCGTTCCAGATGGCTTCACCGAGCGGCGGCCGCAAGCAGTTGCGCAAGTATTGAGTTTGGTAGAGACACTGCATGCCACCGAACACGCTCGTTTAGCAAGTTTCCGTGCCGAACTTGAGGGTTTAGTTCCCACCGAAAACACGCCACTCGTCCTCGGCATCACCGGCACGGGCGGCGCCGGGAAGTCATCCCTCACCGACGAATTGGTGCGGCGCTTGCTTCATCAATACGACGACCGCAACATCGCGATTCTCTCTGTCGACCCATCGCGCCGCCGCACGGGTGGTGCATTGCTCGGCGACCGCATCCGCATGAATGCCGTCCGTGGCGAGCATGTTTTTATGCGCTCGATGGCCACTCGCCGCGCGCACATGGCGACGGGCGCTTCGGTGCGCGACAGTTTGCTCGCTCTGCGCGCGGCTGGTTTTGATCTTGTGATTCTTGAAACTGCCGGCATCGGTCAAAGTGATTCGGAAGTCGTCGATTTATGCGACTTGCCACTCTATGTCATGACGCCCGAATTCGGTGCGCCGTCGCAACTCGAAAAAATCGACATGCTCGATTACGCCGAATGCGTGGTACTCAACAAGGCCGACAAGCGTGGCGCTGAAGATGCCTTGCGTGATGTCCGTAAAACTTACGCGCGCAACCGCAATCTTTTTGAAACTCCACACCAAGATTTGCCGATTTTCTTGACCGCAGCCAACCGCTTCGGCGACGATGGCGTCGATCGTCTTTTCGCATGGCTGATGGAAGCCCTCGCCGAGCGCAGTGGCCGTGATTGGTCGCATGGCGAGCCGCCTGAAAAACTAAAAGATGTACCCGTTGTCATCCCTGGCAATCGCACGCGTTACCTTGCCGAAATCGCAGAAACCGTGCGTGCCTACAAGCGCCGCACCGCAAGCCAGGCCGAATTGGCTGAGCGCGCTGACGGCCTCCAACGCACCTTGCGCGAATTTGGTGACACCATCCCGTCGATTGAAACGGGTTACTCGCCCGAGGCACTGGTTGACGAGTGCGCTGACATTACGATCCGCACTTTGCGCCAGCGTTTCCAAGAAGTGCTTGGTGAAATGAATCTCGATGTGCGGAAAAATTTAAATGAATGGGCTGCCAAACGCGAGGCCTACGCCCAAGATGAATTTTCTTATCAGGTGCGTGGGCGTGAAATCAAAGTGCCCGCCATTTCTGAAACTTTGAGCGGCACACGCGTGCCTAAAGTCGCCGTTCCTGAGGGGCGCGATTGGGGAGCGCTTGTGCGCTGGCAAAACCTAGAAAATGTCCCAGGCGAGTTTCCATTTACCGCGGGCGTTTTTCCATTCAAGCGCACGGGCGAAGACCCAACGCGCATGTTCGCGGGCGAAGGCACAGCCGAGCGCACCAACCGACGCTTCCATTATGTTTCGGAAGGCCAACCAGCCGCTCGCCTCTCCACGGCCTTTGACTCGGTCACGCTTTACGGCGAAGACCCCGCCGAGCGCCCCGACATCTACGGAAAAGTCGGCAACTCTGGCGTGAGCATTTGCTCATTAGACGACATGAAACGGCTTTATTCGGGGTTTGAGCTCGTTTCGCCAACGACTTCGGTTTCAATGACGATCAACGGCCCAGCACCAATCGCGCTTGCGTTTTTCTTGAACACGGCGATTGACCAAGCCGTCGAAACACGATTGAAAGACACTAATCGCTGGCAGGCCGCGCAAGAAAAAATCGCCGCACTTTGTGGTGGTACACAAGACAAAAACGGTGGCATAACGGGCCAACCGCAATACCGCGTTGACCTCCCGCCCGGTCACGACGGTGGCGGCCTTGGGCTACTCGGTGTCTCGGGCGATCAACTCGACACAACCGTCGACGGCAAGGCGCTCATGCCCGCCGACGAGTACAAAGAAATCCGCGACACCGTTTTGCAGACTGTCCGTGGCACGATTCAGGCTGACATTCTGAAAGAAGATCAAGCGCAAAACACTTGCATTTTCTCAACGGAATTCGCGCTCAAAATGATGGGCGACATTCAACAGTTTTTCGTGGATGAAAGCGTCCGCAATTTTTACTCGGTGAGTATTAGCGGTTATCACATCGCCGAAGCCGGCGCGAATCCGATTAGCCAACTTGCGTTCACGCTCGCAAATGGTTTCACTTATGTCGAGTATTACAAAGCTCGCGGTATGGCCGTTGACACCTTCGCACCCAACCTATCGTTTTTCTTCTCAAACGGCATGGACGCCGAGTATTCGGTGATTGGGCGTGTTGCGCGTCGGATTTGGGCGGTCTCGATGCGCGATTTATACGAAGCAAGTGAGCGTAGTCAAAAGCTGAAATATCACATCCAGACGAGCGGGCGTTCTCTGCACGCGCAAGAGATTGATTTCAATGACATCCGTACTTCGCTGCAAGCTTTGTATGCAATTTATGACAACTGCAACAGCCTGCATACTAATGCATACGACGAGGCTGTCACGACCCCCACAGAAGAATCCGTCCGCCGCGCTCTGGCGATTCAGATGATTATTAATCGTGAATTAGGTGAGGCGCAAAACGAAAACCCAACGCAGGGTTCGTTTTTCATTGAGCTCATGACCGATCTTGTCGAGGAAGCCATTTTGACCGAGTTTGAATCGCTCGCCGACCGCGGTGGCGTTTTAGGCGCGATGGAAACGATGTATCAGCGCGGCAAGATTCAAGAAGAAAGCATGCTTTACGAGATGAGGAAACACTCAGGCGAATTGCCTATTGTGGGCGTGAATACATTCCTTAACCCACATGCCGAAGAAGGCAAAGTGGCTGAAACCGAGCTTATCCGTTCAAGCGAAGAAGAAAAGCGATCGCAAGTACAGCAAGTGGCATCATTGCAAAAACGCCATGCCGATCGCGCAAAGCCTGCGCTCGAAAAGCTCCGTCAAGCCGCGCTCGAAAACCGCAATATTTTCGAAGAGCTCATGGAAGCCTCGAAGTGCTGCACAATGGGCCAAATGAGCGAAGCGTTATACGGCGTGGGCGGAATGTACCGGCGCTCAATGTAGCGGTTAGGGCCGCCGCAACCAGCAAAAGCCCTATTCCAAATACCCCAAAGACCGCAAAGTCTCGGCGACTTTGGCAGCATCCTCATCGCTACCCCAGTCGTCAGATTTTTTGAAATCAAGACGGCCGCGGTTGCCAGTGCGCGCCAGCACAGGGTTTGCGGCAAGCCACTCAGGCTCAAACGCATCGCCCAAAAGCCCGCCATCCATGTAATCTTCGGCTGGGAGACCAAGCAAGTGCAGCATCGTGACCGCGATATCGGCGATCTGGCCCTTTGCAGCCTCATGGCCCTTACGGACGACGCCTGGGCCCTCCATCAGGTAAACGCCCTCAAGCCGATGCATGGCCGGCATGCCATCAAGCGCCGGCTCGGATGTAACGGGCATCAGCGGATTACCGCCCGCATTTACGCCCGTATCGCTCGCCAAGAACTGAATATCAGGTGCCAATTCGATTGACGGCCCTGACCACAAATCTTCGCGCTTCCAGGCATCAGCGACTAACGCCGTGCCATCAGCATCTTTGTATTGCTTGATTTTGTCGATGATTTCTTCGCGCAAGCTTTCGTATTCTTGCCCCAGCTCGACACAGCCTTCGGGCTGACGCCCCTTGAGGTTGATAAGGACAATGTCTTCGCCCCCGCCAAACGATGAGTAAGCCTTAGTGCGCGGCCAATCAACAAGCGACATCAACATGGCTTCACCCATGTCTGGAGAATTCCCGCCGCCACCTAGTTTTTTCATGGTGGCTTGATAGGTCTGCAGCAGACGCAAGCGGCGCAATGCGCCATGGAACTTTTGCCTGAAAAATAGCTTGGTTTTCATCCAAGCGATTTTGCCGTTTTTTAATTTCAGGTAGCCTTGCTCGACCAGCCAGCGATTCACATAGAAACGGTGCGTGATACGATCAAAACCATGATCAGAGGCAACGACTAATGTGGTCTCGTCATCGAGACGATCTCTAATTTCACCTAGTTTTGCATCGAGTAAATCATAAACGCTACCAAGTAAATCTTTTCCTTTTTCAGCAGCAGCAGGGTTTAGTTTGGCCCATTGCGGGTCTTGGTAGCACCATGCGCGGTGTGAAGCCAAATCGACACCCCTAAAAACGATGCCATATAAATCCCAGTCTTGCTTATCGAAAGCGTAAGCGCCAATGCGCGCGATTTGATCGGTTGTTTCAAATAACTTTTTCGCGGCAGCCTCTTGAGTGACTGTGCCAAAAACGACTTCAGGCTCGTTATCACTTGGCACCTCACCGACGGCCTTTTCTAGCTCTTGGCGAAACTCGGGTGGATAGATGAAATCAGCATTACGATCAGGAGTCAACAGACCACTAATCATCACACCGTCGACCTTTTCAGGCGGAAAAGTCATTGGGAAATACAATGACGAAACTCTCTTGCCATGCTCATTGGCCAACGACCAAATGCTTGGAGCGTGCACCGAATTCCAGCTGACTATTGGCCGTTGATACATGCCGCTTGGCTGCTCACGGAAAAAGAAAATCCCGTGCTTGCCGGGGTGGACACCCGTCTGTAGTGATGTCCAGGCAAGTGAAGAATTCGCTGGGCAAGTGCTGTCGAGCACGCCATAACTGCCGTTTTCCATCATCGCGGCAAGGTTGGGCAGACGACCAGAGGCCACCATTGGCTTGATGATTTTCCAGGTGGCGCCATCAATGCCAAAGAAGCAAACGCGGCGTGGTTTCGTAGTGCTGTCACTCATGTAGAGAAAATCCTAACAAACTGCGGGAAGTGGAGGAACTGTCGCCCACTCTTTAAGTCATAGAACTACAATTTCCGCCATGAAACGCCTACTCGAGTGTGTCCCCAACTTTTCCGAAGGCCGCGACCTTGCCGTCATCGAAAAAATCACTGCTGTCATCGAAGCCATCGACGGAGTTGAGCTCCTCGATGTTGACCCTGGCGCGGCCACAAACCGCACCGTGGTTACGATCGTGGGCGAGCCTGACGCCGTCCTTGACGCCGCCGTTGCTGCCGGCAAAAAAGCCGCCGAGCTCATCGACATGAGCAAGCACACTGGCGAGCACCCACGTTTCGGCGCCATGGATGTCTGCCCCTTGGTGCCCATTTCAGGCATCACAATGGACGAGACGGCTGAATACGCGCGCGAGCTTGGGCGCCGCCTTGGCGAAGAGGCTGGTTTGACAATCTACCTCTATGAAAATGCCGCGAGTCGTCCTGAGCGCCAGAACTTGGCAAATGTGCGCAAAGGCGAATACGAGGCACTCAAAGACCGCCTCACCGACCCAGAGTGGGCTCCTGATTTTGGCCCAAGTGAGTTTCAACCAGGCACGGGCGCGACCGCGGTTTCGGCACGCAACTTTTTGGTGGCTTACAACGTCAACCTCAACACGACATCCCCGCGCCGCGCAAATGCCATCGCTTTTGATGTGCGCGAAAAAGGCCGTATCAAGCGCGAGCCCTGCCCTCTCACGGGCGAAGTCGTCCGCGATGAAAACGGTAAAGCCATTTGGGCGCCGGGCGAGCTGAAATGCGTCAAGGGTATTGGTTGGTACATCGAAGAATTCGGCATCGCTCAGGTCTCCATGAATTTGACCGACATTAGCGTCACCAAAGTTCATCAAGCCTTTGATGCGGTTTACGCTTCTGCTAATCGGCGGGGTATGCGCGTAACGGGCTCTGAGCTTGTGGGTTTGATTCCGCTCCATTCCATGCTTGATGCGGGTCGCCATTATTTGCAGCTACAGAAGCGATCCACCGGCGTAAGCGACGGCGAGCTCATCAAAATCGCAGTCAAGTCTCTGGGCTTAGACGACCTCAGCAAATTTGACCCGCAAAAGAGTATTATCGAATATGTCCTTGCCGCCAAACAGCAAGGCGGGCGACTCGCCGCGATGACAGTCAAAGATTTTGTCGAAGAAACCGCAAGCGAATCACCCGCACCTGGCGGTGGCTCCATCGCCGCAAATTTGGGCGCACTCGGTGCAGCACTCGGCACAATGGTGGCCAACTTGTCGAGCCACAAGCGCGGGTGGGATTCACGCTGGGAAGAGTTCAGCGATTGGGCTGAAAAGGGCAAAGTCTGTCACCAAGAATTAGTTGCTCTCATCGACCGCGACACCGAGGCCTTCGAGCGCATCATGATGGCTTGGCGCTTACCAGACAAATCAGATTCTGAAAAGGCCGCCAAAGAAGAAGCCGTGCAAGCCGCGACTTTATTTGCGATCGAAACCCCCTTCCGCGTGATGGAAGTTTCGCTGCAATCCATGGATGTCGCCCGCGCCATGGCCGACATCGGCATGAGCGCATCGGCCTCTGATGCGGGTGTAGCCGCACTTTGCGCACGCTCCGCGGTAATGGGTGCATTCTTAAATGTACGCATCAACTCAGGCGACCTCACCGACAAAACAGCCGTTGCTGATTTCGAAAAACGCGGCCAAGCAATTGTGGAGCAAGCACAAGCTGCCGAAACGGAAATCCTCTCAATCGTCGAGAGCAAGTTATAGGCTCAACCTGGGGAATTGGCACATGGCCGCTTGCCCTAAAAATCCCTTTCTTGCCTAAAATCAGTCTCTGGTAACTACATCACGGGGCATTCGCCAAAGGCGTAGCCAAAATGATGAATATCAGGCAAATCAAGCATCAAAAAGTCGCCCTCATAACCTGGGGCGATACGCCCGCGGCGGTCGCCGATACCGAGCGAATCAGCCGCGCCCGCAGTGACTCCGTAAAGCGCCTCACTCGCGGTTAAACACAAACGCACGCGCGCAAAATGCGCGGCTTCAGCCAAGCTTGGCGTATAGCAAGAGCCTGGGTTGAAATCAGTCGCCACAAAATACGGCACCCCTGCATCCAGTAACTTCCGCGCGGGTGCGTCAATCGACTGGCGCAAAAAATGCGGGACAGCGGGCAACAAACCCGCAAAGGTTTTCTTTTCACCCAAAGCTAACGCCTCAAGCCCCGCGTCAGTGAGCGCTTCGAGGTGATCGACACATTCAGCGCCCAACTCAACGGCCAACTGCACGCCACCCAACTCATTAAATTGATCGGCATGAACCCGCAAAGCAAAGCCCAATTCTTTTGCTCGCTCGAGATAACGACGCGCCTGTTGCAAGTTAAACGCACCTTCTTCGATAAAAATATCGGCGGCTCGCGCCAAGCCTTCGTCGGCAACTCGCGGCAACATCTCTTCACAAAGTAAATCCATATAAACATCGGGTGCGTCGCGGTGCTCGGCCGGAATCATATGTGCACCCAAAAAAGTAGGGTGGACTTCCATGCCAGTCAACTCAGCCGCGTCACGAATCGCTCGCAGAGATTTACACTCGGCGTCAAGCGATAAGCCATAACCAGATTTCGCCTCGCAGGCCATCGTGCCTAAACCCAGCATGCGCTGAAAATGCCCCTCGACGATTTCGGTCAGTCGCCCCTCATCACACTCGCGTACATTTTTCACGCTCGACAAAATGCCGCCACCGCGTCGGGCGATTTCAAGATAATCGACCCCTTGCGCACGCCAATCAAATTCTTCGGCACGCCCCACCGCAAAAACAGGGTGCGTATGCGCATCAACAAACCCCGGCACGAGCACACTGCCCGACGCGTCGGTTTCTTCAGCCGGATTCCAGGCGGCGCGCAAGCTCGCTTGATCGCCAACCGCAACAACTTTTCCGTCTAAAACAGCCACCGAATCGCCGGCAACACCGTCGACCCAAGTCACTACATCGTTTGCACCAAAAACCAGAAGGTCGCAGGGAGTCCGTTCCATGACTAAGATAGTAGTCAGGACGCCCTCCCGTTTCCTGTTTTCCAGCCTTGAGCAACCCCGCCCTACCCGAACCTTCCCTCGCCGTCCCGGCGCTTTTCATCCTTATCGGTGCGATTTGCGGTGGTTTGCGCACTTTGCTGGCCTCGCCCGTGCGCTCATCGCTCATCGATGATTTACCTGATGGGCCGCGACTGCGGGCCGAAAACGCAGCCGATTCTCCGCTTGCGATTGCCACGACCGCCGGAATTCTGCGCATTTTCTCAGTTGCGGCCGCGGTCGCCATCCTCCTCGACGAAACGGCCCACCTCAAACAATCCGATCAAGGGTTCGCACAGATTCTGACCTGGATTTTTGCCGCAGCCTTCGCCGGCATCGCCCTCGAGGGCATCCCTAGCCTTATTACCCGCCGCCGCGCGCGCAGATTTGTAATTGCGCTTATCCCGCTTGTCACAGTCGCGGCTTGGTTTTTACGCCCCTTGACGAGCCTTTTGCAGTTGCTGCTTCGCACGCTTGGCGCCGACACGACTTCCCCCGCCACCGATGAATTGGCGGCCGACTTGATTGATGTCGCGCGCGAATCAGAGCGCGAAGAAGAGCTCAAAGATTCTGAGCGGCGCATGATTAGCCGAGTCATGGATTTGCCCGACACCGACGCCGCCGAGATCATGACGCCGCGCACCGAGCTGACCGCCATTTCGAGTTCCGCCACGGTTCACGAAGCTCTTGCTCTCGCGCTCGACGAAGGGCATTCGCGCGTGCCCACTTTCGAAGAAGACCTCGACCACATCGCGGGTGTTTTTTACCTCAAAGATGTCGTCCGCCCAGACACGAGCACGGACGACTGGAAATCAGCTCTCGTCAGCACGCAAATGCGCGAGCCGTATTTTGTGCCGGAAACGATGCGCGTGCCAAGTTTGCTCGAAGAAATGCGCCGCCGCCGCATCCATCTTGCGGTTGTGGTCGATGAATATGGCGGCACGGCGGGCGTGGTCACGATTGAAGATATCCTCGAGAGCATTGTGGGCGATATTCAAGATGAACATGATGAAAAGGAAGAAACGCACGGGCTGCAAATGCAATCACCCGACCGCGCGATTGCCGATGCGCGCATCAATCTGGCCGAGCTCAATGAAGCTTTCAAATGTGATTTACCCGACGACGAAGACTACGACACGCTGGGTGGTTTGATTTTTGATCGACTGGGGCGCATCCCGACGATTGGCGACTCGCTGCTGATTGAGGGTATCTCTTTCGAGATTCTTGAAGCCGATGACCGCCGCATTTTGAGTGTGCGGCTCATGCGCGAAACGGGTGGTGTCAGCCCCATAGCTGATAACCCGCCCACGACTTCTACCGACTGATTGATGGCCGCCCGACACAAAACGCCGGCCATCGTCCTCCGCCGCTGGCCTTATTCCGAAAGTTCGCTCATCGTCCGAGTTTTAACCCCACGCCAAGGCACAATTTCATTGGTGGCAAAGGGCGTAAACAAGCTCAAATCAGGCTCTCTCGGCGTTTTGGATGTCTGGTCGCTGGTTCAAATCGAATACGGCGGGCCGCCCGACGCCGAGATGCAGACGCTTTATCGCTCTGAGCTTCTCGACCGCATGCCCGAATTAAGCGCCAACCCCGACCGACTCGCAGCAGCAGCGCTCTTGGGTGAACTGGCCGAATTGGGCTCTCCTGCCCACCAAAGCTCAGCCGAGATGTTCCTGTTTTTGGCCGAATCTCTGCAAGCTTTGAGCCAAGGAAATGCTGAGACCGACTTCTCACTCATTTCCGCAATCCTACGCGTGCTCAAGCTACTCGGGATTTCACCAATCCTTCGGCATGACCCGCCACACGACCTAGGGCAAGAGATTTGGTTTCATACCGCATCGGGGGGCATCCTGGCTCCTGGTCAGCCTCGGCCTCAAAGTCGAGCGCATCAACTATCTGCTGCGCAACTTAGCTTTTTTCTTTCAGAAAGCGCAGCAAAACTCACCCTGCGTGAGCATGACCTATGCCTTACAATCATGGGCGAATTTCTCGCCTACCACCTAGATAGGCCGCCCAAATCATGGGCCGCCCTGGCACGCCGACATCAAATCGCGCTGACATCATGACTCTTGCCTCCATTCCTGCCCGCATTGCCGCGCTTGGGCTCATCACATTTTGTGCTGCAGCCTGCCAGAGCAACATCCACCCCCGCAGCCAATCTGAGCTGGCGCCAGCTATGGCTGCAGCACAAAGCAACGACTGGGAAACGGTTGCAGACAGCCTCGAATCCTTCAAAGTCGAGTCTTTTGACCGCAATGCGCGGCCGATATTTTTACGCCTTGCCGGTGACAGCCACTGGGAGTTGGGCAAAATCGACCCCGCGATTAATTACTATCGCGCCTATATCCAGTCTCCCGATTCTAGAGCAGATGCCTTCCGCATCGGCAATCGCCTCTTAAAAGTGGGCACCGAATATCTCCAAGGCACGCGCAAGGGCTTTCTCGGTTTCTTCTCAGCACCTGCGCGTGGCGAAACGATTTTAGATGACCTCGCGACTTACCATTATCAAAATGATGATCTCAAGGCCGACGCGCTCATTCGACTTGGGCATTACCACCTCGAAGAGGGCGCCTTTACCGAAGCAAAAATCGATTTTGACAATCTCATTGAGAGATTCACCGGAACTAAATACGAAGATGTCGGCACCTTTCGCGCAGCTCAAGCCAGCTATTTCAGAATTATCAGCCCCGAAAGCGGGGTTACGGATATGCGCACTGCTCGCAATTTACTGACATCGTATTTATTGCACTTTAGCCAAACTGGCGCGTATGTCGACGAAGCCACTCAGCTGCTAGTTCAGGTCGACTCGCTCATTGCTCAACACTATGTAGTTGTCGGTGATTTTTATGCCAAAATCAACAATTTGCGAGGCGCAAGGAATGCCTACCTAGAAGCTGAAAGATACACCGGCACAGAAGGCGCGGCCAATGCTCTAAAAAACCGACAGGCCTTGCCACACGACACAAAACCCATAGTTGCCGAGCCCGCCGCCACGGAGGAAGGCAGCTGAGACCGCTCTTTTTAAGCGCTTTGGTGTACCTCGCGATTGCGAGCATCTCGAGCTGCGGTTATCAAATACTTGACGCATCGATCACTTCGGGGCGTTCGATGGCAATTCCTGTCACGGTTAATGACACGCGTTGGCACGGTATCGAAGCGCCGCTTACGCGGTTCCTGCGCACCGAGGCTATACGGCAACTTGATGTCTCTCTTGACAGCCAATCTGCTGACTACATTCTTTCCACAGAAATCGGCCGCGTTCGTCGCCGCCATTTCGTAGGCACCGTTGTTACGGCTTCTGACCTACAAATACATTGGTCGTTTCAAACTTCCACCGGCGACAAAATCGCGTCGGGCACTTTTTCTCGCTCACTCGAATTCTTACCCGGCCAAGGCGAAGACCCCTACTCGGCGTTCGACGAGATTTCGGCATCCGCCGCTGAATCCATCTTGATGGAAATCGCTGCCTCGCTCCATCGCGAGGTCTACTGACATGCAACCCAACTCACCCAACGAAACCCCCGAGCCAAAAGGCGACAACAAGGGCAAAGGCGCAAAACCGCCACGCCGCCCTATCGCCCCATTTTTATTGGTCTCGGCTTTGCTCCTCGTCATGCTCGTCATGATGGGATCCGACCCTTCGCGGATCAACATTAACGAAGACGCCTTCTGGTACAACCTCTACACGGGGCAATTTGAGCAAGTGCTGGCATTTGACGACAATTCCGGGTTTGAGGCGACTTTCCGCAAATCAGAAACCGACCCTAAAGCAAAAGCAATCCGCGCAACAATCACGGTTCCTGACAGCCGCACGATTTGGCCAAAGGTGCGCGAGATTCAAGCCAAGGCAAAAGACCTTGAGCCATCGATGCCATTTGATCGCTTTCTGGCTGATGTCAAAGCGGGTTCGATTTTGCCTTTGCGCGGTTATCCGATTCGTTTATTTGAGCCGATTGACCCCAACGATCCAAAAAGCGCGACGATTGAGCGTCAACGCTTTTTCCTCGATTTCAGCGACTCTAAGGGCATCCATTATGCCGAAATCGATGCGCTCTCTAGCGATGACAGCGCCCTTGACTTAAACGCATTGCTCGTGCAACTGCGCGCGGCAAACGCACCGATTGAAGAAGGTCTCACCTTCCACTCGACTGGCGGTATGCGCACCAAAGAAAGCTCGGGCTTCATGATGTTCCTGTACAGCTTCGGCCCAATCCTGCTGTTTATTGGCGTGATTTGGTTTTTCATGGGCCGACAAATGAAAGGCGGTGGCGGTGGCGGGCTCATGAATTTCGGCAAATCGCGAGCTGTCATGTATGACACTGAAAAACGCACCGGCGTCACTTTCGCCGATGTCGCAGGTATCGAAGAGGCCAAAGAAGAGGTCTCAGAAATCATAGAGTTCCTCAAGACTCCCGAAAAGTTTAAGCGACTCGGTGGCCGCATCCCACGCGGCGTGATGCTGGTCGGCTCCCCAGGCACAGGCAAAACCCTTTTAGCAAAAGCTATCGCAGGCGAAGCTGATGTACCTTTCATTTCCATTTCTGGTTCCGACTTCGTTGAGATGTTTGTCGGCGTTGGCGCAAGCCGCGTGCGTGACCTCTTCGAGCAAGCCCGCAAAGCCGCTCCTTGCATTATTTTCCTCGACGAAATTGATGCCGTCGGCCGTAAGCGCGGCAGTGGCATGGGCGGAGGCAATGATGAGCGTGAGCAAACCCTCAACGCAATCCTGGTCGAGATGGATGGCTTCGGCACCGACACCAACATCATCGTTTGCGCAGCGACCAACCGACCTGATGTACTCGACAGCGCGCTCATGCGACCTGGCCGATTTGACCGCGAAATCGTAATTGATTTACCCGATGTAAAAGGCCGCGAAATGATTCTTAAGGTTCATGGAAAGGCGGTCAAACTTGATCCTTCCATCAATCTTAAAGTCATCGCTCAAGGTACACCCGGCTTTTCAGGTGCTGAGCTTGCCGCACTGGTTAATGAGGCGGCCATCCTTGCTGCGATGCAAGAGCACGAATGGGTCACTCAGGCTGACCTCGAAGAAGCTCGCGACAAAGTGCGTTTCGGCAAAGAAAAGAAAAGTCGTGTCATGGAAGAGAGTGATAAAAAAATCACCGCCTACCACGAAGCCGGTCATGCCGTTTTGAATTGCTTCCTCGAAAACACCGACCCCGTGCACAAGGTCACAATCATTCCACGCGGCATGGCGCTTGGCGCAACGATGATGCTTCCTGAAAAAGAACGCATGCATTACACACGCGGGCAGGTTCTTGATGAGTTGGTCGTCCTTTATGGCGGTCGACACGCAGAGACCATTTTCTGTGATGACATCACTACGGGTGCGGTCAGTGACATCCAGCGCGCGACTCAATTTGCGCGGCTCATGGTCACCGAATGGGGCATGAGCGAGAAGCTTGGCCTAATTCGTTTTGCCGAGCGGCGTGGCAATGACTTCCTTGGCGGCGAGGTTGGCATGGGCCATGACCACTCCGAATCCACCTCGCGTATCATTGACGAAGAGATTTCCACTATCAGCAAAAATGCCGAAGAACGGGCTCTAAACATGCTAAACGAGCACAAAGACAGTGTTGAGAGTGTGGCACAAGCCCTCATTCAATACGAGACGATTTCTGGCCAAGAAGTGCGCGATTTAATCAAAGGAATCGCCATCACGCGGCAAGAGGTTGTGGCTGATGCTTCACAAAGCGGGCCACCGCCGATGCCCGACGCATCTGCAACAAGTTGATTGCACCCTGGGCCCTCGCCGGCTACGAATTGCCGCACCATTCCTTTCCATTAGGTGTTGACGGCTGGTGGCGAGGCCCCAAGATTGCCCGTGCCGATTGCGATGCCATTGGCCTGCAACACGGAGGCGAGTTGCCCGATGGCTCCCAACGATTGCGCCCACTTGATTGGCTTAAATTTGAGCAGCTTCACGCGCCGCATCTAGACGCCAATGCTGATTGCACCCCTAATAGCCCCGGCTGGGTTGCAGCACGACTCCTCTCGGCGAGGCACGCCTTTGCCGCGCCTCGGCCCGCACCAACCTGGATGGCCATCCTCAACCTCACGCCCGACTCCTTTTCAGACGGCGGCAAGCTAGCTAGCGAAAGCGATCTCATTCGCACGGCAATCAACTCGGTGCAGCACGGTGCAAAATGGCTCGATCTTGGCGCAGAAAGCACGCGTCCAGGCGCAAAGCCCGTTTCAAATGAGACCCAACTATCCAAGCTTCTGCCCGCAATCGAGCTTCTGTTGGCCTGCCCTGAATTAACAGTAGCGCGCATCAAGATTTCCATCGACACACAATCGGCCGTTGTCGCCAAAGCTTGCCTCGGCGCGGGCGCCAACATGATCAACGATGTCTCGGCTCTGTCTGACCCCGAGATGGCACAAGTCGCCGCCGCCGCCAACGCCAAGCTCACGATTATGCATATGCGCGGCACGCCCGCCGATATGCAAGAGCGCACGCAATATGACTTCCTGCTTGGTGATGTTTTTGACGAGCTCCTCCTCCGCGCCCACCGCGCCATGATTTCAGGGGTTTCACCCAAACGACTTTTCCTTGACCCCGGCATCGGGTTTTCAAAGACCGCTGAGCAGAGTCAACGACTCATGGGCCAGCTTCACATTTGGAGAGCATCTGGCTTCCAAAGCCTCGCTGGACCCTCGCGGAAGTCCTTTATGGCTCCATTCCTCAACAACGCCGAGCCGAATCAACGCGACCTTGGCACGGCTGGGGCTGCAGCACTTTGCGCATCAGCAGGGGTAGATGTCATCCGCTTGCATACCGGTGAAAAAATATGGGATGCTGCAAAGGTTGCCTGGGGCTGCACTTCCACTAATCTAGAGTAACTCCGCCACCCCCACCCGCCCTACTCCCCATGCCTTTCCTACTCGGCCGCCCACAAGTCTCGATGATTCTCGAAATCATCCTGCTCGCGATTGCCATCTATGCAATTTTGCGCTTCCTTGGCAGCACTCGAGGCGGCGGTGTCCTCCGCGGGATGTTTTTCTTTGGGCTCTTCGTCATCCTGCTGATTGGCGTTTTGTCACGCTGGCCAGGTGTTCCCGTTTTGGCCGATATTCTTTCGAGCGTTACGCCTTACTTAGTGATTGTGGTCGCCATTTTGTTCCAACCTGAATTGCGGCAAGGCGTTTCACGATTTGGTCGCGGCACGGGCTTCCGCCTTTTTGCTAGTCGCCAGCGCGTATCCGGAGAGGCACTCGGGCCTGTTGTTGCCGCAGCCAAACGCATGGCCAAAGCGCGCACGGGCGCACTCATTACTTTTGAGCGGCGCGACTCTTTGGCTGGTCTTTGCCAAGGTGCGGTTTCTATTGACGCACCAGTTTCGGGCATCCTGCTTGAGAGCATTTTCTTTCCGAGCGCCCCACTTCACGATGGTGCGGTTGTCATCCGCAAAGACAATGTTGTCGCGGCATCGGTTTTACTGCCCCTTTCTAATAACCCCGACATCCAGCGCAACCTTGGCACGCGACATCGTGCAGCCATCGGCGTTACTGAAGAGAGCGACGCCATCACGCTAGTGGTATCCGAAGAAACGGGTGAAATTTCTCTCGCTTCCAACGGTGAGATTCAAAAGCCTATTCCGTTTGATCAACTCGAAGCCGCGCTTTACGAGGCACTCAACGCTGAGCCGCCTACCCCGCAAGAAGAGTCCATCTCAAGCGATTCCAAAGCTGACACAAATCTTAGCGACACGCGCCACCCAGGGTCTGCATCATGAGTTTCCTGAAGTCTTTATTATTTGATGATTGGCGGCGCAAGGTCATCGCCATCGCACTCGCAATTACCCTATGGTTTTGGGCAAGCGGCAATGTTGCGACTGAGCTCTCTCAGCCATTTGTCGTTACGACATCAACCTCTTCCGCCTTAAGCGCGCATTCCATGCAAATTGGCGTCCCTGAAGGCTGGATGCTCGTACAACCAAAGCAAGGCGCTTCCGTAAAACTCCTTTTTGATGGGCCACGCACGAGTTTGCAACAGTTTTTTGCATCCCCATGCCGCGCGAGCTATCAAGCCGTTTTTAATGCCGCCCAAGAAGTCGATATATACGAGATTCCGTTCTCACCCATCGACCTTTCATGGGCGCGCGAAGCAGAAGCCAAGACTTATCTCACCGAAATACAAGAGACGCGCCAACCCTTGCAAGTCTTACTTTTCGAGCGGCGCAAAGAGCTTTCCATTCCGCTTTCATCTGCCTTCTTACGCATTCAAGGCGAAGCAGCCGAGGGTTATGCCGCCCAACCTGACACCGCTGTTTTCAGCCCTAATCAGGTTTCATTAAATGGGCCATCAAGAGAGGTCAAGCGCGTGCAACGGGCTCTTGAGCAGGCCGCTCAGGGCAAGGGCGTCAACTACGAGCTCCTAGAAATCGCCCGCATTTCTCCAAACCAGCGCGACACGATGCGCCTTGAGCTGGGGCTAAGTCAACGCGCCAAAGAAGCGCACCTCCAGATGCAACCCAGCACGATCAGCATCTCGCTGCCGATTCGCTTGAGCGAGCTGCCCACCGTCAACTGGATCCCCGCCGCCACCGATTTGTCGCACACCGGCAAACCCATCGCGGCGCATCTCCAATTTAACCCATGGTCGATTAGCCCCTGGGTCGCCACAATTAATGACTCCGCCCTGTTGGGGTCAAAATTCACCGAAAAATGGGTGCGCGATCACATCATGCTTTTTGCACACCGCGACCGCATTCCAGAAGACGCCGCTGAGGGGTTCACAATCCCCATTGAGTGGGCGCTGGTCGATATTCAATCCGCCGACCTCAAAAAGCAACTCATGCTCGCCCTCACCGTCGGGCCTGAGTCAGCAGGCGCAGGCGAAATCTCTGTTCACAAACTCGAGAAATAGTTTTGACTCGACAATTTTTTGGTACGGATGGCATCCGCGGCCGCGCGGGCGAATATCCACTTCAACCCGAGTTGCTTACGCGACTTGGTCATGTTTTAGGGCTTCGCGTAAGGCGTGCGGCTCAGCAAGGCGATACGACGACGACCCAAGTCGTCATCGGCCACGACGGTCGTGAAAGCGGCGAGCCTTTCGCGGCGGCACTTGCCGAAGGTCTCGCTCGTGCAGGTGTCCATGTTGATGTCTTGGGCTTGGCCACTACGCCTTGCATTGCGTTCATAACCGCTCATGGTGATTACTCCGCTGGCATTGTTGTCTCAGCGTCACACAACCCCGCCCACGACAATGGCGTCAAGTTGCTCAACGCAGACGGGAGCAAACTGGGCGACACCGTTGAGATTGAGCTCGAATCCGAGCTTCTGTGCGAAAATGAGCTTACGATGCATAGCCCACTTGGCGAAATCCGGCGGGCAAAAAACCTGGTCGCCGACTACATCGGTTGGCTGAGAGCCGACGCCTTCCCTGACCTTGATTTGAAAGGTTGGCGCGTTTTGGTCGACTGCGCAAATGGGGCTGCATCTCAAATTGCTCAGCGCATCCTAAAAGCTTTCGGGGCAGAGCCAGTCGTCATCCACGACAAGCCTGATGGCAGCAACATCAATGCCGACTGTGGTGCGCTTCATGCACAGGCCGCCGCCGATGCCGCCAAAGAGCATGATTGTGTTTTAGGCGTATCCCTCGATGGCGATGCCGACCGCGGCATTCTGGTCGATGGTTCAGGCCGCATCCTCGACGGGGATGTCATCCTAGCCGGCCTAGGAAGCCTTCTAAGCCGCAGTCGTTCACTAGCTGGCGACCGCGTCACGGCGACGGTCATGAGCAATCTCGCGCTTGAGCGGTGGCTCTCTAAAGACGGTGTAAGCCTGCATCGCACACAGGTTGGCGACCGCTATGTTTCGGCAAGCATGAGAGCCACTGGTGGTAATTTGGGCGGCGAAAAATCGGGCCACATTTTATTTGGGTCTGAGCACGGCTTCCGTGGCGATGGCCTCTACACTTTCTTAAAGATCGCTCAAGCGATTTGCGAGGCCGGTCTTGAGCCTTCTGACTTCGCCAAGGGTTACGCCGATTTCCCCCAAGAGTTGCGCAATTTGCCCGCCACGCGTCGGGCGCCAATGAGTGAGCTTCCTGCTCTTTCTGCCGCTTGCGCAGCCATTGATGCTGAGCTTCAAGGTCGAGGTCGCACGGTCGTGCGATTCTCTGGCACTGAACTTTTACTACGCCTCATGGTTGAGGCCGAGACGCAAAACGATGTCAGCCAATCGCTCGACACACTCGAAGCCGCCGCTCGCGAAGACGGCATCCTTGCTTAAGTGACTGGCGCTCTTTTAGCCATCGAGCAATCAGGGCGCGAGGCCAGCGTAGCCGTTCGCTTTGAGGCAGATGCGCAAGGCCGTGATTTACATATGCGATTTTTCTCGGGCCAGCGCGGTGTGACGCTCCTCTCTGAGATTGACGACCTCCTCAAAGAGGCGGGGGTGAACAAGAATCAACTTTCAGCGGTGCTCGTCGGTATTGGGCCAGGCTCTTACACGGGTTTGCGCATCGCTTGCGCTGCTGCGCGCACTTTAAGTTTTGCGCTTGAGATACCTTGCGCTGGTGTTGTTGGCTTCCAAGCCAAAATGCTTGAAGCGCCTCTCGACCAAACGGCACACTTTGTATTAGACGCCTACCGCAAAGAGATCTATCACGCTTCTTATAGGCGCACGCGCGATGCAATTGAAACGCTGAGCGCACCTCTTATTTTGCCTCAAGAGCAGTGCGATTCCGCCGTCCCGCTGGGCGAAGCTTTCTTTGGCGACCCCGGTCTTTTCACCGACGAGCGCGCCTCTCTGGGTGCTCAAACCAACCCAAATGCAGCTCAAATCCTTGATTATGCTGCGTTTTGCGGCGTGACACTTGACGCTCCTAGACTCGAAGTTTTCGAGAACGCAACGCCTCTATATTTGCGAGCGGCCGCTTTCCGATCTAGCCCTAAGGCATAAAAAAACGCTCTGCATGAATCAACATGCAGAGCGCAAGCGAAAACCGATTTACAGGTCTTGTGGACGCAGAGTTTTGCGGCCGTTTGACTTGGCGCGGCCTTCAGCGGCAGAGATTGCCGAAACGACATACTCGTTAAGAGCGGCGTAGAAATCAGAAGAGACATTGCACTCTTCGACAGCCTTTTTGGTGCGTGTCTTGGAGATGATCATGTCGACGACTTTCTTAGCGGCGCGCTTTGTGGACTTCTTTGCAGCCTTCTTAGGGGCAGCTTTCTTTGCAGCTTTTTTAGGAGCGGCTTTTTTTGCAGCCTTCTTAGGGGCAGCTTTTTTAGCGGCCTTCTTAGGGGCTACCTTTTTGGTTGCTTTCTTCTTTGGAGCCATGATGACTTAATTCAGAATGGGGGTTAATGTATGGTTTCGGCGGGGTATTCCGCCTTTGAGCGCAAATTGTGCGAGATACGACTAGGCAATGTCAAAGATTAAATGCTGAATTTCGCCTTTATTCCAAGATTCCGTATCCTTTGTTGATGCTGTTCGCTTCGCTTCTCCTGTGCATTGCACCTCAAAACGCCGTTCTTGAAACCCCTCAACCAGGGTCAACTTCAGCCATTGTGCTGACACGCTTGCAAGAGATGAGCCTCGAAGAGCAAGAAGAAACTCTGCATTGGGTTTTTGACGATTTATCCCAGATTGACGAGGCGTTCGCGCAACGGCTTTTGCAGCTTGCGCATTTCCTAGATGCCGCAGAAACTGGTGTTTGGGACCCATTCCAGGCATTTAACCCAGACACTTACGCACTGGCGCTAAAGCTCAAAACTAAAAAAATCAAGCGGCGGTCAGCGACATGGAAATCCTTTGCTCGCAAGGTCTACCGCGGTGAAACACCCGTGCCTTATGAGCAAGATTGGCAATGGTCGTATGCGAAAAAGTTGCTCTTGCATCCTGTGCAAAAGGGGAAGCCCTCGCAGGCCATTCTTGAGCTCATTTCAGGCTTCTTGCCGCGAAAGAAATATTGGAAATCTTTAACCGTTGGCGCTCTAGATTGGGATTCAAGCCACCAAAAAACGGCAGATTACTTTTCTCATGTCTATCGCAACCGAGATGGCGACCTCTTCGAGGGCATTCGCTTGCATGACATTTGGGCTAGTGGCGCGTCGTTTGGTGTGAGCGATTGCGAGGCGATTGCATGGTGTCGACGCATCGGAAATATCACAAACATCCATTCGCCGATGTCTGGGCCAGAACAAAACAAAGTCTATGCCCTCATCGAAAATGATTTTACGCCTTGGCATGAATATCAATCGTTGATTGATTTAGTCGCCACCAAATTCCTTGACCCTGACGCGCCATTACCCAAAAAATATGACCGCAAAGTCAGCGACACCATCAACATGGCGTGGGTGATGGTTGAAAACGACATCGCAAAAATGCGAGAGGTCCTCAAGCTGTATCCCACTCGCCTCGCTTTTTTTGATGCCGTTAAAAAATGGAAATTAACACCTCCTGATGACATTTACGAAGACGACTGGTTTGTTTCGATCCTCGAGGGTCTTGAAGCCCGCAAGATTGAGCCAAAACCAATCCAAGAAAGCGTCCTTGCTAGCCTAAAAGCTGAGGGCTTACTCGGCATCGGTCGTCGCTAATTGTTAATCTAAGGGCGTGAATCGCGACCATCGCGCCTGGGCTGAGATCGACCTCACCGCTTTCCGCCACAACCTATCCATCGCGCGCCATTGTGCGGGAGCGGCTGAGGTTTGGCCCGTGCTAAAGGCCAACGCCTACGGCCACGGGGCTTGCCGCATGGCTCAGATTTGCGCAGAAGAAGGCGTCGAGCGCATTGGTGTCGGCGACTCCCACGAAGCCCTCGAAATGCGTGAAGCAGGTGTCACAACGCCGCTTTTAGTTTTAGGCACGGTGATTGATGCCGAGGTGCCGCTTCTTTTGCGACACCACATCGAAGTCGGGATTCACTCCGAGTCGCGCGCCCATTCGCTCGGGCAATTGGTTGCTCAACATGGCGCACGCCTAGGCGTTCACCTCAAAATCGATTGTGGCATGGGCCGCCTTGGTGTGCGTCCCGAAGCCGCTCTGCGTGTCGCGCAAGCCTTGCTCAACGAGCCCGCCCTTGAGCTGCGCGGTGTCATGACTCACTTCCCCGCTCGCGAAGGTTGCCTCAACCCCGACACGGCAGAGCATCATGCTTTGTTTCAATCGGTCTTGGCTGAGCTACGGGCGTCAGGCATTTCCGTCCCCATGACGCATTGCGCTAATTCAGCCGCGCTCTTCACCGGGCTTCAACCCCTCGGGGGCGCCGTCCGCCCGGGCATCGCTCTCTTTGGTGTCCTGCCCGATGCCCTTTCGGCCGAGCATAATTTGCGGCCAGTCCTCTCTCTGCACACTCAGGTCGTTTTCCTAAAAGACCTCCCCTCTGGCGCGCCCGTGGGCTACGGAGGCCGTTGGGTGAGTCATCGCCCCACTCGTATCGCGACACTACCTATCGGCTACAACGATGGCGTGCCTTACCGCCTCGGCTCCGAAGGTCGTGGTGCCGTTTTAATCCGCGGTCGCCGCTGCCCCATCGTCGGCGCGATTTCCATGGATTATTGCACCATTGATGTAGGGCATGTCCCTGGCGTTGACATCGGTGATCGAGTGACCTTAATCGGCCGCGATGGCGCCGAATGCCTATCTGTCGCCGAAGTCGCCGAGGCCGCTGGCACCATTCCTTATGAAATCACTTGCTCAATTGGTGCTCGCGTGCGCCGCGTTTGGTGTGAAAGTTCCACACCTCAACAAGGGCTAAAACACAAGCATCATAATCCGACTTAATGATGCTCAGCCTATCTCGCCGCGCCGCTTTTTCGCTAGCCATTACCGCCGGCATTGCCGTTTCCGCTAGTTTAGAGATTCCGCTTCCGTCCTCCTATTTGCAGGGCGAATTTACAGTCAGCGAGCTTGGTGATGCCCCCCTTCACTGGCAAGTCGATGACGCATCCTTCTCGTGGGCGCGCGGCCAAGCGACGATTCAAGGTTTAACCGTCACCCAAAACGGCGCCGAAGTTTTGCACTTAGCACACGCATCGGCGACTCTCGCTTTCCGACTCTTTAGTGAGCCGACTATTTTGCTGAAGCAGGCCACGATCATCGGCCTCGACTTGTCTTACGACTTGGCGCAACTACCCGTACCCGACCAAAACGCCGAGATGCCCGATTGGGGGTCATGGCTTGCAATGGCGCAAACCGTCCCCGCTGTGCAAGTCAGCCTGCAAGATATCACCGCTGATTTGCGTTTCGATACGCTCACCGCAAAACTCCAACTTTCCGCGCAGGGCGATTCGCATTCGGGTTTGCATCTTCAGCTTGATGCGCAAAGCCACGAGATCGAGCTCTCGACCCAAACGCAACTGGCGCCTTTCGAGCAATCCGACGCTTGGTGGTTGCGCGTGCGAGGCTCCAGCAATCCAATGGCCACAGATGGCCCGGCAATCGCGCGTCTAAGAAAATTGGCACCCAAGGCCATCCCTATTCTTGACGCCCTGCAATTGCGCGGTGCGGCTAACGCTGATTTTGCATTCGACTACTCGATTTCACTCGATGCTGAGCTTCAAACTGACGCGCCTAGATGGGCTACCGCGGCCTCCTTTGACGATTTGGGGGTTACATACAGCGGTTTGCCGGCTGCGGATGGCACGCGCCCTAGTTTTCCATATCCAGCCGATGGCCTTCATGGGCTAGCGGCTTTTTCTGATCGACACCTTTGCTTCCTTGCTGAGGGGCCAGCAGGCACAGCGGAAATTGACGCACTCGGTCATCTGCATTTTACTCCTAAAGGGCTGGCGATTGATATTCAGGTTGATGTCGAGCGAGCGCAACTTGATGCGTCTATTTTTGCGGCTTTAGATGGCATCCCTAATGTTAACCCGATTGTGCAGCAGCTGGGTCTGGCTCAGCAGGGTGCGGCCAATGCCCAACTGCGCATTTACGGCACGCCGGGGGTTAAGCCTGGTCTTTATTTAGATGTGCAGGCTCACGATGTCTTGCTGCAACCACAGATTCCTGGGGTCGTTTTGCCGCCTATTCCCGTCATGAGCGGGCAGATTCATCTGCAACCCCGGCTCATCCGATTTAGTGGTGATGCGCAACTTTATGGCGGCCAATCTAGCGCTCATGGTTTTGTACAGAGCCGAGGCTTGCAACAGAAACCACTCGTAAGTTTGCAAATTAACGCTGAGGGTTTGCAGCCAAGCCTGCAGCAACTCGACCGTTTAGTGCCACAGCTCAAACGCCCTGCGATTGACCCGACCTACTCTGCAGAAACGGTGACGCAGATTTCTGTTTTGCTTGACGGGCTGTCTCCGAATTTCCTGTTGCAGCATCAAATCAGCGACGGGCAAGTTAACAACTTACCCAATCAACTTACGGCCAATCATCTGCACGCTAACCTTTTTCTGGCCAGCAATCACAGCACAAAAAGCGAGGGCCTTTCGGAAGGCGGGCTAAGCGAGGGCTTCCATATCTTTGTGCCGCGGGTTACGGCCGAGAGCTGCCATGGTTTATTTGCGGCTTCGCTTACACCAAATAAAGATCTGCTGGCCACGACGCGACAGTGCATTCTTGAGCCCGAGCTGCTTCATGAATGGGCCAGCCAAGCGGGTATTTCGGCGCTCGACATCTATCAATGCACGGCACGGATGAGCGCACAGGCTCTCATTCCACTCGATGCTCCTGAAAATTTAAGCGCAAGTTTTCGACTACACCCGCTCAATATCAAAACGCAAGAAGATGCCTTTTTGAGTCAAGCCCTCCCCGCACTAACGGTGCAAGGTGATTGGCAACTGCACAGCCTTGCGCCCCTACACCTCACGGCAAGCGAGCTTGAATTCCACTCTTTATGGGGTGTGGCCACCGCGCGTGATTTTGATTTAATCGCTCAACAAGACGGCTCTCTGTCGATTTCGACGCGCTGGGAATCCCAAACGGGCATTCGCATCCACCCTGAGAGTGTTGCTTTTTTCGGTGAAGCGCCCGCCAATGCCATCCGCGACCTTGGCTTGTCGGCGCTCGTAACGCCTGTTGATTTAACTATCAATGTAACGCTTAGCAAAGATGCTTTCCCCGCGCTTTCTGCAACAGGCTCACTTGAGTTGCGAGACCTTCAATTAACGGCAAGCCCTGTTGTGGAGCGAGGGCGGGCCGATTTGCAGATCGAGCATTTCCAATGGCAGCGCCGCAACTCTGATCGTATTCAAATTCAAATCAATCAAGGCGGGGCGGATGTCGCCAACCTACCCATCAGCAAGGCAAAGGGTCGGCTCACTCTCACGCCATCAAGTGCTAGCCTGACTCATTTTGAAGCCTCACTTCTTTCCGGAATCATTGAGACCGCTCACCCGAAAAACCCCGGCAGCATCCATGTTTCTTTTGAGTCTGGCACGCCTGTTTCGGCAAAGCTCTATGCAAGCGGTCTTGAGCTTGACACCTTGCAAGAGCAACTCAACCTCCCTGGTGCGCTCAGCGGCACGGTCGCCGGCATGATTGACATGGCCGGCCCGACGCCTAATCCGCTCACCTTAAAGGGTAATGGCTGGGCAAAAATCCATGACGGCTCACTCGGTTCCGTCCCGGTTTTGTCTGATATTTTCCGAGCCGCGGGTATCGACCCTCCAGTTTTCCAAAAAGGCGAATTCGTTTTCCAGGCCAATGGCGCGGGCACGATGCGTGTCGAAAAGCTTCAGCTCGACCACCCACTTCTCGAGGTCAATGGCAAAGGCTGGGTGATGGCCGATACAACGCTCAAACTAAAGGCGACAATCCGCACGCTTTCTTTTATTGGCCGCCTACCTGGCATTTCACACTTCCTTGATTGGTTTGTCGAGCAAGATATTTCAGGCCCGGCCGAGCGACCCATCATTTCTCAACGCGGTTTCCGCAAACTAATTGGCGGCGAGCTCCCCACGGCTTTCTTCCCACTCTGGCTGCCAACTGTGCCCGAGCCAAATGGCATGCTATCTCCAGCGATTCCAGTGAACCCCTAGGTTCACTCGTGGCTTTTTCCTAAACTAAAGCCATGTTGCACGCCGTCATCATGGCCGGAGGTTCCGGCACCCGTTTCTGGCCTGAAAGCCGCGGAACTCGCCCTAAGCAGTTGCTCCCCATTATGGGCAGCGACCCCATGCTCACCGAAACCGTTGCTCGACTTGACCCCCTTATTCCAGCAGAGCGCACCTGGGTTGTTACGACGGTCCCACAGGTCGAGGGCGTCCGCCGCGTTTGCCCTGACTTGCCCGCCGAAAATATTTTGGTTGAGCCATGCGCGCGTAATACATCGGCATGTGTTGGTCTCGCCGCTGCGGCTCTACATGCCGTCGA
>Ga0233447_1000030_pt1 | contig 206713 bp, 199 predicted proteins | sample SI_124_October20_3_FD_183014 | JGI IMG/M metagenome (GOLD analysis project Ga0233447, IMG submission 183014) | Seawater microbial communities from Saanich Inlet, British Columbia, Canada - SI_124_October2016_135_MG | ecosystem: Environmental > Aquatic > Marine > Inlet | place: Canada: British...
TCATAAACTGCTTGAATTTCAACCGTTTCCATGGCCACTTGCATTGACCAACCCCCTACAGCAAAATCAATAAGAGGTGCAAATTGATGTTGAGGAACATATAAAACTTTATCACTCGTCCTTGAATGCCAATAAGTTTCCGGGGTATCCGCCACCACAATTAATGTATTCCCATTTTGATCAAAAACCCGTATCACAGGAATAGACCTAAAATTACCCGTTTTAATCATTTCAACATGTTTAACTGGAAAATTGAATGAGCCCCTATCAAAATAAAATATAGTAAGTGAACCATTTTGTTCAAGATTGGTATAGGGCAATGTTGCTAACATATCTTTAATAATTTTATCTTTTAATTTGTATATAACAGGAAATTTTACAGTCATATACAGTTCATCATCTTCATGGTATTCGAACTCTGGTCGCTGTAATTCCACTGAATATGGATTCGTAAGCAATTGATCTAATACTGTAGATAACATTTGACTATTTAATGCATTCTCCGGATTATCTTCTAATTTTCGATCAACATCAAAATCCATTGTCCATTCACCTGCATTAAAACTTGGGACATTTTTCTTCGGTACATTCTTATCACGCTCTCGTGCACCCAACAAAATATCCATAGACGCTTCCAATTCAGCGATTTGCAAATCCAAATTCGATGCCACTTTATTTGACTCTACTGATATTGGATGACGTTTTTTAATTGCTTTTGGCTCTGAATAGCTTGGGAAAGACGATACCTTAGCAACAGGTTGTTTTGGAAGGAATGGAGCAATCATTTGATCGACTACTGCTCCAACCGCCTTATTTAAGGACGGGATTTGAGTGTAAACTTCCACAATTTGTTTAGAACCTAATTCTTCCCATGTGGCGACATCTACAACTTGAATGGTAACATAGACTTGATCTAGTTGTCGATTATATTTACCAAGGATTAGTAAATTTTTTGAACCACGCGGTTGTTGTAACATCAATGATCGGTCATTCATAATAATTTCAAGATCATCTTTGTCCTTGATTTGAATTCCGTATTTATTTTTCAACTCCTGACGAACCATGTCTGTTAATCCTGCTGCAATCCACTCTACTGCTGGGTCATTTTGAATATTGTCAAAAGGGAGTAAATAAACATAGGTGTAGGCTTCTCTCGCAAAGAGAGTAGAAATAAAAATTAGTATTATGAAGATTTTTTGCATCCGATGGGTCATTTTCTAGAACCTAAATTTGGGGATAATCATTGGATTAAACCAATTCAAAATATTGGCAACTTTATTTGCCATTATTTTTGAAAAACTTTGCCCATGAATCCCGCAATGATACTGCACGATTAAAAACTAATTTCCCATTCATTGAATCTTTTTCATCTTTAATGAAATAACCATTTCGTTCAAATTGATAGGTAATATTTTCCGGGTTACTCAAACTGGATTCTAATTTTGCATTAGCTTGAGTTTTACAAGATTCAGGGTTTAAATTAGCCAGAAAATCATCTGTTTCACCTGGGTTTTCATTTAAAAATAGCCGATCATATAAACGAACTTCAGCATCTATAGCATCATTTACCGATACCCAATGAAGGGTGCCCTTCACTTTTCTTCCATCCGGTGCAGAACCACCTTTGGTCTCAGAATCGTAAGTACAATGTAATTCTATTATTTCGCCTGATTTATTTTTAATGACTTCATTACAGGTAATAAAATAAGCGTATCGAAGACGCACTTCCCTTCCAGGTCCCAATCTAAAAAACTTTCTTGGGGGATCTTCCATAAAATCAGATTGTTCAATATATAATTCTTTTGAAAATGGAATATCTCGTTTCCCAGCATCAGGATTTTCCGGATTATTTACAGCCTTAAGTAATTCAGTTTTATCTTCAGGATAATTGGTAATAACAACTTTCAATGGATCTAAAACACCCATAACTCGTGGTGCAATTTTATTTAAATCTTCTCTAAGAGCATTTTCTAATCGAACAACATCAATAATTGAATCTCGTTTTGTAACGCCAACATCTTCAGCAAAATTTCGAATTGCCTTTGGTGTGTACCCTCGTCTTCTCAACCCCGAAATAGTGGGCATTCTCGGATCATCCCAGCCACTCACATGATTTTCATCAACCAATTGTTTCAGCTTTCGTTTACTCATCATGGTAAAGTTTAAATTTAATCGAGCAAACTCAATTTGTTGAGGATGATAAATATCTAATTGATTTAAATACCAATCATAAAGAGGTCTGTGGTCTTCAAATTCTAATGTACAAATAGAATGTGTTATTCTTTCTATTGAATCTTCTAATCCATGAGCCCAATCATACATGGGATATATGCACCAATCATTTCCAGTACGGTGATGCTTGGCATGCAATATTCTATACATGACTGGATCTCTCATATTTAAATTGGGGTGCGCCATATTAATTTTAGCGCGAAGTACTTTTTCACCATTCCCAAATTCACCATTCTTCATTTTATGAAATAATTCCAAATTTTCTTCTACACTTCTGGTTCTATGCGGACTTTCTAATCCAGGTTCATTTAAGGATCCACGCATATTTCTAATTTCATCCCCAGAAAGGTCACAAATATATGCTGAACCATCTTGAATTAGCTGGATGGCAAATTCATAAAGTTGCTCAAAATAATCTGAAGCATAAAACAATCTATCTTCCCAATCAAAGCCAAGCCATTTTACATCTTCAATAATCGATTGAACATATTCTTCTTCTTCTTTGACAGGGTTTGTATCGTCAAAACGAAGATTACATGTGCCTTTATTTTTTTCGGCTATACCAAAATTTAAACAAATAGATTTCGCATGACCAATGTGAAGATACCCGTTAGGTTCAGGTGGAAAACGAGTATGCACTCTATTATTCCATTTCCCAGAATCAGAATCATCATTTATTATTTTTTGAATAAAATTATTCATTTCTTTTTTGACTTCATTCATATTAAAAAGTACCTATAGCTTTATTAATTCTGCGAATACATGTTGATTGTCCAATCAATTCCATAATTAAAAAAAGCGAAGGACCATTTACACGTCCGCAAATTGCAAGACGTACTGGTTTCATCACTTTCCCAAACCCCAATTCATTTGACTCCATAAAATCTTTTAAAGTATCCTCTAATAATTCAGCATTCCAGATTTCCATTGAATCTAAAATTGAATGAACCGATTCAACAATATTCGATGTATCATCTTTCCACGTTTTACGTAAAACTTTTTCATTAAATTCGGTCGGATCTTGAAAATAATAAACAGAATTTTCAATTAAATCTAGCAAAGATTTAGATCGACCTTTCATTAAGTTTATCACTGATAAACAAAAATCATTCGATTCTGTTTTACCCCAATTTGGTTTAATTAATCTTATCCTAATCAAAATATCTTCATTTGCTTGCATTCCAAGATGCTGACCACTAATCCAATTCAACTTTTTATCATCAAAAACAGCACTTTTCTTATGAACTTTTAATAAGTCAAATTGATCAATAATTTTTGATAATGACATGATTTCCTCTTCAGTGCCCGGATTCCAACCAAGCAGAGAAAGATAATTTAATAATGCTTCTGACTGATACCCTTCATCTCGATAAGTTTGCACACCTGTGGCTCCATGTCGCTTACTTAAACGTTTCTTATCCTGTCCAAGTATCATTGGTAAGTGAGCAAAAATGGGCACAGTCCAACATAAAGCCTTATATATGAGTATTTGCTTGGGCGTATTTGCTATATGATCTTCTCCTCGAATAATATGCGAGATACTCATATCATAATCATCCACAACATTTGTTAAATTGTAAACTGGACTTCCATCAGAACGGGCAATGATAAAATCATCTATTTCAGAATGAGAAACAGTAATTGACCCATAAATTAAATCATCAAAAGAAGTCTCGCCTGTTTCTGGTGTTTTTAAACGAATAGTGAAAGGTGTCCCCTTCTGGATTTCGAGCGCTACATTTTTTTGATCTTTATTTCTCCATAATCCTGGATATAAATAAGAACCTGTATCTTCCCTTATTTTATTTAATTCTTCTTTTGAAGCAAAACATTGATATGCATTTCCTGATTTAAGTAACACACTAATGGCTTCATGATAGAGTTTTATTCTCTGGGATTGATACACCAATTCTTCATCCCACTCTAAACCAAGCCAGTTTAAAGATTCACAAATTTGATCTGTGAATTCTTTTTTAGATCGTTCTAAGTCTGTGTCTTCTATACGAACTAAGAATTTCCCTTGATGGTGTTTTGAAAATAAATAATTAAATAAAGCTGTACGAGCTCCACCAATATGGAGTTGTCCTGTTGGACTCGGCGAAAATCTGACACGTGGATTCATAATTTATAAAATCTTTTTTGTATTGAAATGAGTCTGGAAATTACTTGATGTACTGAAATCAAAAAAGCTTCTTAAGAAGCTTTTTATTGAAATTAATTTTATAAAATTGATTGTACTAAGTGATTCATAAAAAGTATCAAAACTAAAAACTTTAGATTGCGAAGAAGGATGAATCTTCGCTCATGCCTCGATATTTGAACTTCCCATCTAAACTTTCTATTATATAAACATACCACATATCTAATATTAAAAAAACTCTGAAAATTCTCAGAGTTTTTTTGATTGCGGAGGGGGAGGGATTCGAACCCCCGATACCTTACGGTATGCCGATTTTCAAGACCGGTGCATTCAGCCAGACTCTGCCACCCCTCCGGGTATATAATTAATAGTGCGGAGAGAGTGGGATTCGAACCCACGGTACGCGTAAACGCACACACGCTTTCCAAGCGTGCTCCTTAAGCCACTCGGACACCTCTCCAAAAATAAGTTTTAGACTTTTTCTTCTTCTACAACTGCTGCTGTTGGTTCATCCGTTGTTTCAGGTGCTGCATCTACTTCATCAGTCGCAACATTTTCATTTTCTACAACGGGTGTTTCTTCAACAGAACTTTCTTTTACGATGGAATCTGAAAGATCAATATCAGTTAAATTTGCAAGTTCATCTAAACGTTTTAGAGCAACATCTAGGTTTTCACCTTTAGATGTTTGAACTATTTGTTCATTAAAACGCCATTGACCTGTTTTATCAGATTTAACACTTTTCACATATTTGACATAAACTGCTTCTTTATTTTTTGATCCAGCAGCTTTGTCAGCAAAACTTTTTTGTTTTTTAGCCATTATTTAAATTCTCCTAGGAAATAAGCCGGCAAATTTATTAATCAATTATTTGAATCCAAATGAATAAGAATGTTTTAAGCAAACTTATTTCAACTCAATTTTCTTGAGTTTTTTGCTTTCATCTTCGCAGATGCCAATTTTCGCATGTCCACAACATGATCATGTTCATCGACAATTTCCACTCCTAAGAGCGTCTCAATGGCATCTTCTAAAGAAATTAGACCAGTAGTAGTTCCGAATTCATCTTCAACTATAAATATTTGTTCACGTCGTTTTACAAAATTATCCAATACATCAGAAACAGATTCTTTTTCATTTACAGCGTGAATCGGTTTCATAAGTTTTTCCATTTTAATATCAAATTGATCTTCAGCTTGTTTATTTACAACGATATATCGATTGACTAACCCAACAACATGATCTAAGTCTTTTTCAAAAACAGGGATACGAGAGAATGCAATTGGTGAGTATTTCTTAACTACTTCTCCAACAGTTTCATCATGGTTGAATGCAAATACAACGGATCTTGGTGTCATTACATCCTCCACTGGAATATTATCAAGCTTTATTAAGTTTTCAATAATATCACCTTCCTGCTCATCAATAGACCCTTCATCTTCACTGATTTCGGCCATGGCAAGCAACTCTTCTCTAGATGCTTTTAATTCAACATTATTTTCTCCTTGAAGAATCAATTTCGACATGGACTCCGATAATAAAACAAAAGGCCATGCAATTACCATAAGAAATCGAACAGTCATCGCTGTAAATGGAACGAGAGTTTTATTAAAAACAGCTCCAATTGTTTTTGGAATAATTTCAGAAAAGACTAGAATGAATAAAGTCAATATCCCTGATGAAACTGCAACCCATTGGCTACCATAGATAATCATGGTTTGAGCTCCCACTCCAGCTGCACCGACTGTATTTGCAATCGTATTAATAGTTAGAATTGCAGCAAGGGGACGATTTATGTTCTTTTTCAATTCAGACATTATTATCCCAGTTCGACTACCCTTTTTTGCTAAAACAGAAATATGAGTAATAGAAACACTTAATAATACAGATTCAAGAAGTGAACATAAGAATGAAACAAACAGTGCTGCCAAAAAGTAAGTAATGAGTATTGTCATTGACGAATGAATTTAGGGATTAATATTGAAATATAAATAGATAGAACTAATCAAAAGATGCTAAGGTAAAACTGTAATAAATTAACAAAAAACCACTCAAGTTCTAATCCAATGTATTATTTCTTGGAATGTAGCCTTCTTCCCGTACATTAATATGGATGTCCGAAATATTTTTCCTGCTATTTTTAATAATGCCCAACAAGACACAATCATAAGAATTGTAGTATAAAATATTTCTGATATCTCAACGGTCCCAGTTCCAATACGAATAATCATCATAAAAGGAGTTAAAGGTGGAATATAGGATGTACCAATTGTAAATGCAGATCCTGGATTTGTTATAAAATAAGATGCGAATGCGATGGGAAGAACGGCCACTATACTAATCAATCCGCTAGATTGTTGCGCTTCCTGTTCAGATGTAAATAGTGTACCCAACGTAGCAAAAATAGCGGCATAAAACAAATACCCTGTAATAAAATAAATTAGAAAAACAGGAATCTGAGAGAATTCAATCGTTGCCAAATCATTATATCGCGTGGCTGATAATCCTAAAATTAAATAAAAAACCATTTGAGTCATTCCTAATGCTCCTAAACCGAGAATTTTTCCTCGCATCAATTCGTCGGGCGAAACTGAAGACAATAGAATCTCTATGGTTCGGCTGGTTCTTTCTTCCATCACTGAACGAAGTAATAATTGCCCACTCATAAATACAGTCATAAATAAAATCATTAAAAATATGTACGGAATCAAAAAACTTGAAAGCTCATCCCCTTCTGAAGCTTCGCCTTCTTGATCTATTTCAAATGTTTCAAACTCAATTCGCCGACTCAATTCGCCAACCAAAGATGCATTAATATTTTGATTTATCATTCGTTGTTCAATAACTACATGATTTAAAGTTCGCCTTAAGTTTGCATATAATTTGATATTACTTAAGGATAAACTATAATAATTAACTTGTCCGGTATCGAGAATTGAGCCTGGGATAAGAATCATCCCATCAATTGATTTGGAAATAATACTATCTAAAGCAATTTCTTCAGATTGAAATCGACTTAATATAAATTGTGGATTTCCATCTTGAAGACGATAACTGTCATTTATTTGTTCTTTAAATCGTTGAACAAGGTGATCAACATTATCAGGATAGACTAATGCAATTTGACTAATTTCTTCCGGTTCTAGGTCCATGAGCATTGCTGGTAAGTACATCATGGCGCCCATAAAAAAAGGCAATACAAATGTGGTAATTAAAAAGAGTTTGGTCTTAACTCGATTCATATATTCCCATTTTAATATTGTCCAAATCTGCTTCATGATGCTTTTTTTACTTCTTCAATAAAAATTTGTTCTAAGCTGGGAATATGAATTTGATATGATTCTACCTGAACAGATTCATTTATCCATGATAAAAAGTCTTTGGATTTTTTTGATAATATCCCAGACAATGAAGATTCATTTATTTCGATTTCGGAAAAGAATGTTCTCACCTTTTCATGATTTAACTCTCCAGTAAACTTAACATTTACAGCATCACTTGAATGAGAATGACGGATGTCGTCTAATGCGCCACTTAAAATTATTTTCCCTTGATTAATTAAACAAATATTAGAGCATAAACGTTCTACTTGTTCCATTTGATGTGTTGAAAAAAGGATTGTTTTTCCTTCGTCTCTTTTTTCTTGAATAATCTCTTTTAATAAAAGCTGATTCAATGGATCAAGCCCTGTAAAAGGCTCATCTAAAATGAGTAAAGACGGATCATGAATTAAAGATAAAATGAACTGGATTTTTTGTTGATTGCCTTTAGAAAGTTCTTCTATTTTTCTATTTCCTTGATCTTGTAAACCAAATCGTTCCAACCAAATTCCAGTTTGCTTTTTTGCTTCTACTTTTTCTAATCCACGAAGAATAGCAAAATATATAATTGTTTCTTCTAACTTTTGTTTTTGATAAAGTCCACGATCTTCGGGTAAATAGCCAAGTGTTTCTCTGCTTAAATGATTGATATTTTCACCATTCAACTCAATTAACCCAGAATCTTGCTGAATGATTCCCATAATCATTCGAATTGTAGTGGTTTTCCCTGCTCCATTCGGACCCAAAAATCCAAAAACATCCCCCTGTTCAACTTTAAATGAAACATCATCAACAGCTCGATTACCATCAAAATCTTTTTTTAAATGTGTAAGGGTTAACACTTTAGAATTTTATGGCTGTCCCATCACAATTTTCAGGTATATCAAAAAGGAAGATTTGGGCTATTGTAGGTGCAATATCAACTGTTGCTCGTGGTGAATTGTCTAATTGTTTAATCGTTGATTCCCTTGAAAAAATTAAAGGAACATGCGTATCATAATCATAGGGTGAGCCATGTCCTGTTCCATGCGGAGTTTTAGTAACAAACCCAGGAGAAACAATGGCAAATATCTCAGGTGTTTTGTGTGGATGGATCATGTGCTTTAAGCGTTGAGTCATTTTATCTGTTTCTTGACTATCTAATATATCTTGTTTAAAGATTACTTTTTCAATTCCTTCAACCCTTGTTAAATAGTTTTGTACTATCTTATAGATTTCAATTGGATCTATGTCCGCTTTTTTTAATTGAGCAAGATTAAGAAAATAATTTGTTCCAGATCTATGATAATGATTTTTTCCGAATTTCTCTTCAATTTCTTCATCAATCCATTCCCAAGCTTCTTTTAAATGATCTTTATTAATTCTTCCGCCAGTACCGCCCTGTTCAACGACATATTCTGGAAGTGGAAGTCCACCATGATCTCCTGTTAAAGTAAATAAAACATTTTCTAAACCAACCGTTTCATCTATGAATTCGATAAAGTTTCCTAAATATTTGTCTAATTTGATATACGAATCCATTATTTCTTGTGAATTAGGTCCATAAAGATGTGTCATCCAATCCATTGCTGAAAAACCAATAAATAACATATCCGGATTAGAATCTTGTCCAAGTTCTTCATGAATAACAGCTTCCTTCACTAGCTTGAGCATTTCTCTTTCGAACCAGGGACGAGCCATTAAATATTCTTTTGGATCTTCTTTGGGATCAATCCCAATAGGAAAAACGGGTGAATATTCATCATTTAAATAATCATCAACCTCGCCTTGATAAAAATCTTCTCGAGCATAGTTTAAATAAATATCATCCGATAAAGATTTTGTCCAAATAGAATCTTTATAGGATTCAATATTTAGATTTTGATTAAAATCATTCGCCCACTTTGGCAAAGAATCCACATAATAGTCAGAAGAAATAAATCGACCATTATAATTAAAATACAATGCTAAATCAGGGTTTTTTCCTCCTAGGAATACAGCAGCTCTATCTTTTCCGGCAATTGAAATCACTTTTGAATTAGGATTAGATGATTTGACCCAATCTCCAAGTCCTGTAGTATTATACCGAGCGTAAGATCGACCATTACCATTTTCAGCGCCAATCACTTTTGCATTGGGGTCTTCCACGCAATTAACTTTCTTTTTAAGATCTCGATCATAAAAACTATTACCTATGACACCCACTCCCCCGGGATATTGACCTGAGCCAATGGAATAATGACCAGGCCCCGTTGCAGTATAACTGTGTTCATGGTGTGTATTTGTAAACCAAATGCCATGATCAATTAGCCACCGGAATCCTCCTGTATAAAGATCATCAAACCGTGTTAAAAGATCTGGACGCATTTGGTCCACCACAATCGTGATAACTAATTTCGGAGTTGACGGACTAGACTTATTACAAGAGACCGAAAAAAAGGCTGCTAAGATTAGCAGCCCTAATAAATTACGTTTCATCTAATTACCTTTAAAAACCTACGTTTACCTACTTTTAAAATTTGCTCATCAGAAGGTGATATTTTTGCCTGTATATCCTTGATGGGATCTCCATCTAATTTTACAGCACCTTGTTTAATCATTCTACGAGCTTCACCCTTACTTTGTAGTAATCCTGCTTCAAATATCACATTAACAATTAAATCTTCAGATGATAAAGAATATTCCGGAATATCATCCGGAATTCCTTTTCCAACGACAACTGTATTAAAATGATGTTCAGCTTGGATAGCAGTTTCACTATCATAATATAATTCAACGACAGCTCTCGCTAACTCTCTTTTCACTTCCATAGGGTTTATGGAAGAATCTGCAAGTCTAGATTCAGCCGATTTCACTACTGATTCATCTGCGTCGGCAGCTAAAGTAAACCATTTCACAATCATATTATCTGAAATTGATAATGTTTTTCCATACATATCTTCAGGTTTATCATGTAGTCCGACGTGGTTTCCATAAGATTTGGACATTTTTTCAACACCATCAGTACCTTCTAACAAGGGTAATGTTATAATACATTGAGGGTTTTGTCCGGCTGTTTTTTGTAAATCGCGACCAACTAGTAAATTAAATTTTTGATCTGTTCCACCTAATTCAACATCTGATTTTAATGCAACAGAATCTTGACCTTGCGCCAATGGATATAAAAATTCATGAAGTAAAATTGGAATTTCAGACTGAAATCGTTTTGTAAAATCATCTCGTTCTAACATCCGAGCAACTGTATAAGAACTAGCAAGTTTTACCACATCATTAAAATTCATTTCATTCAACCAATCTGAATTATATACAATTTTAAGAGTTTCTATATCAAGTATAGCTTTAGCTTGTTCCACATAGGATTCGGCATTGGATTTTGCTTCAACTAAGGTTAATTGTGGACGAGTCTTATTTCTTCCAGATGGGTCCCCAATCATGGCTGTAAAATCACCAATCACCAAAATAGCTTGGTGCCCCAGATCTTGAAAATGACGAAGTTTTCTTAAAACAACTCCATGACCAATATGTAGATCAGGGCGACTTGGATCACACCCAAGTTTTATATTTAATGGCGTTTGAGTTGCCTTGGATTTCTCCAATTTCTTTATTAAATCTTCTTCTGGTATTATTTCTTCTGTTCCTCGACGGATCAGTTTCATTTGTTCATCTACGGGTAAAAATTTCATTTTTGACTCAATGCTCGTTGTATATCTCTTTGTACATCACGTTTCTTTTTTGTATCTCTTTTATCATGAAGCTTTTTTCCTTTGGCTAAACCAAGTTCTATTTTAATTAATCCACCTTTAAAATATAATTTAGTAGGAATCGCAGTTAAGCCTTTTTCTGCTAATTTTGAACCAATTCTTGAAATTTCTTTCTTATGAAGTAATAACTTTCGATCTCGAACCAATTCATGACCTTCAATACCGGTATGGCTATAGGACGCTATATGAGCTCCCTTTAACCAAGCTTCGCCCTTTCGAATCAATATATATGACTCTTTTAAACTAGCATTCCCTTCTCGGATACTTTTCACTTCACTTCCCATTAATTGAATCCCAGCTTCATAGGTATCCAAAATATGATATTCGTGATAAGCTTTCCGGTTTGATGTAACGATTTTAATTTCCATGATAAAAAACGGGTGAAAAATACGGGAACACCCTGCTATCATCCAAGCCTAATCCTTGTTTTTTACCTTTGTTTTAAAACACAAATTTCCATTTATAATTGAATTTGAAAGTTCAAATATGAATTTCAATATTGTAAATTCCGATGTGAATATCCTTCTTATTGAGCCTTATTTTACTGGTTCCCACAAACAATGGGCGGAAGGGTTCGCAAAACATAGTCGTCATGACGTTCGATTATTAACGATGAAAGGCCAATTTTGGAAATGGCGGATGCACGGCGGTGCGGTCACTCTCGCCCGAGAATTTAATGCATTGAATTGGCGCCCTGATTTAATTCTAACTACTGATATGCTTGATGTCACAACATTTATGGCATTAACACAGTCCAAATCTCATGGAATTCCCATCGCTATTTATTTCCATGAGAATCAAATATCTTATCCATGGTCACCCAATGATCGAGATATTCAAAAAAACCGAGATTCTCATTATGGATTTATTAATTATGCTTCAACTTTAGCAGCAGATACAATCTTTTTTAATTCAGACTTTCATATGGAATCGTATTTAGGTGAATTACCAAAATTCCTACGCCACTTCCCAGACCATCGTGAATTAGATTCTGTGGACATTATTCGAGAGAAAAGTCGTATTCTTCATTTAGGAATGGATTTACAGAAATTTGATATTCATAAAACATCTCATAAAAAAGATCCACTTATTTTATGGAATCACCGATGGGAATATGATAAAAACCCTGAATCTTTTTTTTCCGTTCTCAACAAGGTTCAGGAACAAGGTTTTAAATTTGACTTAGCAGTATTGGGTGAAAATTTCAGTCAATATCCTGATATATTTATAGATGCTCATAAAACTTTTGAAACTGAAATTGTTCAATGGGGATATACTGAGTCTTTCCCTGACTATGCGAAGTGGCTCTGGATGGCTGATATTCTGCCCGTAACGTCCAAACAGGAATTTTTCGGAGGAAGCGTCATGGAAGCAATGTATTGTGACACATGGCCCATTTTACCCAAACGACTAACTTACCCAGAATTGTTACCACCGAACCAACATCTACAACATTTATATCTTAATGAAAATGACTTATATGAAAAATTGATTTGGGCGATTCAAAATATTGATCAAGTTCGTTCAACACATTTTCAACCTATTGCTAAACCCTTTGATTGGGAATCTATGGCACCCATGTATGATAATGCTATGGAACAAGTATAAAATGTTTCGCCACTAAGGTCGCGAAAAACCACGAAGAATTATTATAAGATTCTTATTTTAACAAAATCATTTTGTGGGTTTTTACAAAATCACCTGATTGTAATCTTATAAAATATACACCACTGGAATTACGAGATCCATTCCAATGGAATTTATGAGTTCCGGTTTCTAATTCACCTTGAAATACCAAATCAACCAATCGACCATTTAAATTATAAATACGTACAGACGTTGCATGCAACTTCTGTACAATATTTACTATAATAGTTGTGTTTGGATTAAATGGATTTGGAAAATTATTCAATACAGCAATTTCAACAGGCACAGTATTTTGATTGTCAATTCCTACCGTTTGATCTAATGAAATATCAAAAACCCTCGGTAAATGATCGGAAGCTTCCTGTGTATCATCCCATTCCAATCCATATTCAATTAAAGATTCCGAATCCATAGCCAATGTATTTACAATAAAATGTTTTCCTGAATCAATTGTAGCATCAGAATAAAATATATAATCCAATTTCCCTGGATTAAAAGAGCTTTCATCTTCTCGCCATGTGTAGCCCATCCGTTTGTGAGTATGACGCGAATAAAGATCAACAATCGCCGTAGAATCCCAATCGGGAAGAAAATCTTCGCCATATTCATTTTCGTCTTCAATATCACCGATTCGAAGTGTTTCTACTTGTTGGCGATAACCTACAAAATTAAAATCTCCAACATGAACAAATGGGGTTTCATTTTCCAATTCAAATGGACCAGTTCCATCGGTTACCCAATTTCGCCAAACAAACGAAAATTCATCTACCTGTTGTTGGCGATCATCATTGCTCCCACAACAAGATAAGTGTGAATTAACTATTAGTAGATTTTTTCCTAGTTCATTTTCGGTGTCCAATAAAGCACACATAGTTCTTCCGGAACTAATCAAATTGGCATCATTCAATATTGGGAATCGAGACAAAACCACAAGATCACTATAAGTCCAACTAGCATACCACATTTCTTGTGGAAACCACGACTGAATAATATCATCAATTTCATTCCAATCCGTATGCTCCTGAAGTACAATTACATCTGGATCCAAGGCTTGAAGTATTCTTTGGAAACTGGGTTGTCTGTCTGCTTCTATTATTCCATTCCAAAGTGTATTGTATGTTACGATACGAATATCAGAAGCATCGTTTCGTTCAAATGAAATTGGGTTTGGCAAAGGAACTGCATCTTCACCGATACTAAAGTATATCCCGCCATCTTCATTTGGAACAGTATCTGAATTGGGTGGAGCTTCACTAATTATAATTCGTCCTTCTACCAAAACTTGTGTTGCGTTCAAGGTTAATATATCGGAATCCAGTGCAATTGCAATTTCAAATTCCGATGAAGTAATCGTCGGTGCTATTCTTAATGTTAAATCATTTTGCCAAACATCTGAACTACCGCCATTATAATAAAAAAAACCTTGTCGTTGCCCAAATGTCCAATCCAGTTCAGCACCAATTCCATTATAATCTAGACCTGTGGACGAATTATTATCTGCATCAATATACAGATGGAATGCATTCCAATCCTGCATTAGAAATTCGCCATCATGGAAAGAAAAATAAATAAATAGAAATTCTTGATCATAAGTAATCTTTACGTTAGCAAAATCTGCCCACCATGGTCCGGCTTCATCTTCGTAGGATATTTCTACATTTTCCCAATCCTGGAATTGGCCATCAATATTGATAGGATGTCCAGCCATAAGAATTGAAAATAAAAAAGGGCTGATCGCAATGCGAACCAGCCCCCAGTAATTTGGTATTTCTTTCATTGATTTAGCTATTCAGCATATCCAAAACAAGTCGTACTCCCCATCCAGTAGCTGATCCTTTTGGATCGACACTTGTAGTTTTACTTCCCCATGCAGTCCCAGCAATATCAAAATGAACCCATGGAATATCTTCTCCAACAAATTCTTTTAAAAAGGCACCCCCAGCAATACTGCCAGCCTGACCTGGTGTTCCCATATTTTTCACATCAGCAATATCAGATTTAATTTGCTTGCAAAACTCTGGCCACAATGGAAATTCCCAAATTTTTTCTCCAGAACTTTTCGATGCTAACTTTATTTTGTTCATTAAAGAATCATCCGTTCCCATTACACCGGTTGCAATGTGCCCTAGAGTCACTAGAACAGCACCTGTTAAGGTTGCAAAATCCAAAATATATTCAGGATCATAATGTTTAGAAGCATACGCTAACGCATCCGCAAGAATTAAACGACCTTCTGCATCCGTATTGAGAACTTCAATTGTTTTTCCATTATATGCTTTTAATATATCACCTGGTTTATATGCTTTCGCTCCCAATAAGTTTTCTGTAGATGGAACTATACAAACCACATTTATTTTTGGTTTCAAGGCTGCAATTGCTTTCATGGTTCCCAAAACTGTGGCTGATCCACACATGTCATATTTCATTTCATCCATTTTACCCGCAGGTTTAATTGAGATTCCACCTGCATCAAAAGTAAGACCTTTTCCTACGATGATTTTCGGTTTTGCATCACCGCCATTCATATATTCAAGAATAATGAATTTGGGAGGTTCATCCGTACCTAATGCGACACCTGCTAATGCGCCCATGCCCATATCAGTAAATTCTTCACGATCAAAGACTGTGAGTTTCATTCCACCTTCATCAGCGATTTCTTTTGCGGCTTCCGCCAATCGGGATGGCGTTGTAGTATTTCCGGGATGATTCGCAAGGTCACGAGCAAAACAAACGGAATTTCCAATAGCAGCACCTTTTGCTACATTTGGACTATCGCAGCCAAGTACAGTTGCTGATTTTAAAATAAACCCATCATCCTTCCCTGTTTTATAATCTATAAATTGATAACTTCCTAAAACGAGGCCTTCTCCACAAGATTGGCAGTGTTCACAATCTTCACAAAAGCACTCCATGGCAACCGAATCAATTTTTTTATGAAGCGCTGTTCGAGAAACTGTACCAGCAACCAATTGAACTGCATTTGAATCAAATTTGTCTTTTTTTCCTAATCCTAAAAGTAGAATTCGCTTTCCATCCACATAAAATAAATGAGATTCACCCGTTTTGCCTTTTACGTCTCCTAACTCAATTGCTTCAGTAAATGCACCATTCGATGCTTGGTTAATGGCGTCAGCCATAGGCGTAAATTTTTTATCTTGATAAATACCAACTGCAATGAGCCCCGCATCAGTTTCATTCCACGATTTTTTTGTACTATTTACTATTGATATATGTGCCATTTTTTCCTTTTATTATATAAATATATTATGATCTAAGATACATAAAATTAACAATTAAAATTTACTGATTATTTTTTTTTAAATCAATTAACAGGATTGTGAAAAACTATTTCAGACTATCATTATTTTACCAAAACACCTTTTATACTTTTACCGATTAATATTTGACTATCCAATGTCTTTAGTATTGGTTTAAAAATGTATAGACCTGAAGCAAGCTTTTCACCACCCATATTTTTCCCATCCCAGGATATTTCTACCTTGCCTACTTGAAAAATACCAGTCTCAATTAAACGAACTTTTCGTCCTGTAATATCAAAGATATGAATTGAGACCTTTCCCATTTCTGGAACTTTCATTTTCAATATTGTTTTAGGATTAAAGGGATTTGGAAACAACAGGGTTTCCGCCCAATAATAAAACTATTTTATATGGACCATCTTCTTCTAATTTAATTTTAAAAACAAGATCATCATAGCCATCATCATTCCAGTCATTAACACCTTCAATAAACCCGATGGATTTGAAAGGAACCAGGTTACGCCAAATAAAGAATGGGTCACCATAGCTTTGACTGAATAGCCATCCACTTATTAAAATTAAATTAGGGACTGTTTTTTAAATTGACTCATAAAACTCATATTAAGAATATGGATATTAATAAGAAATATTACAATTATTATTTACCTTGAATAAGACTCTCTACTACACTGGGGTCTGCTAAGGTAGAAATATCGCCCACATTATCCATATCACCTTCTGCGATTTTTCTTAGAATTCGACGCATTATTTTCCCTGAACGTGTTTTTGGAAGTGCCGGTGTAAATTGAATTTCATCTGGCTTGGCATGAGGCCCTATGTCTTTTGCTACAGAAGCACGAATGGCTTGATATATTTCATCCGAAGATTCAATTCCAGTCATGAGTGTTACAAATGCATAAATCCCTTGCCCTTTAATCTCATGAGGATAACCAACGACTGCCGCTTCCGCTACACCTTCAGCTTTACCTATTGCACCTTCAACTTCTGCCGTTCCAATTCGATGCCCAGATACATTTAAAACATCATCTACTCGACCAGTAATCCAATAATATCCATCTTCATCTCTTTTGGCTCCATCGCCTGTAAAATAATATCCAGGAAATTGTTTAAAATAAGTTTCAACAAATCGTTCCTGATCACCATAAATGGTTCTCATTTGACCCGGCCAAGATGTTTTAATGGCTAACAATCCGGATACATTATTCCCTTGAATTTCTTCACCATCTTCTGTGAGTAAAACTGGTTCAACTCCAAAGAATGGAAAAGTTGCGGACCCTGGTTTAGTTGGTGTTGCACCCGGTAAGGGTGTAAGCATAATACCACCTGTTTCAGTTTGCCACCATGTATCTACAATAGGACAATTTCCTTTGCCAACTACATCTTTATACCAATTCCATTCAGGTTCTTTAATGGGTTCGCCTACAGTTCCCAATAATCTCAACGAAGATAAATCGCGAGATGTTACCCAATCATTTCCCTCTTTCATAAGAGCACGTAAGGCAGTTGGTGCAGTATAAAACTGGTTTACTTTATGCTTGTCAACCACATCCCAAAATCGCCCATAATCAGGAAAATTTGGAACGCCTTCGAACATAACCGTTGTTGCTCTATTTGCCAGTGGGCCATAAACAATATAAGAATGTCCCGTAATCCAGCCTAAATCTGCGGTGCACCAATATACATCACCTGGTTTATAATCGAAAACCATCTCATGTGTATAAGCAGCATACGTCAAATAACCTCCGGTGGTGTGAAGTACTCCTTTGGGCGTACCTGTTGACCCAGATGTATATAAAATAAAAAGTGGATCTTCTGCATCCATCACTTCTGGTTCACACTTTGCGTCAACACCTGAAATGGCTTCATGCCACCATAAATCTCGTTCCGTATCCATATTGACAGGCTCTCCGGTTCGACGTACAACGATCACATGTTCGATAGATGGCGTATTTTCTAACGCATTATCGGCATTCACTTTCATAGGGATATTCTGTTTAGTTCCTCGAACGCCTGTATCTTGAGTTACTAAAATTTTACAAGATGAATCATTAATACGGTCACGTAAAGAATCGCTGGAAAAAGCACCAAAAACCACAGAATGAACAGCGCCAATCCTTGCGCATGCCAATACTGCAAAAGCTAGTTCAGGCACCATTTGCATATAAAGACAAACCCGATCACCTTTTTCAACGCCCAAAGATTTTAAGGCGTTCGCAAATTGAGAAACTTCTTTTAACAGTTCATTATAAGTAAATGTACGAGATTGATTCGGATCATTCCCTTCCCAAATAATAGCTTTTTCATTTCCATACCCATTTTTGATATGTCGATCTATACAATTATAGGAAGCATTAAGTTTTCCACCACTAAACCATTCTATCTGACCTCGAACGAAATCAAATTTCCGGACTGATGTCCAAGGTGCTATCCAATCCAATCTCTGAGCTATATTAGCCCAAAATGATTCGGGATCTCGTATGGAATCCTGATATAGCTTGTTATATGATTCCATAGAAGAAACATGAGCTTGACTTGATGTTGAATCTGATGGTGGAAATATATTTGACATAATTAACCTCGCTTATATAGATTTTCCGTGATTGATTTTATAGTAAGATCCATCCGATGTTTTCTTAACAGAAACCATGGTGAATTTTGCGGTACATGCTAAAATTTTATCTTCATCATGACATTCTTTAAACGCATCAACTTGAATAATGATAGAAGAATTTCCAGTATTAATGATTTGTGATTCAAAGTTCACCCAATTCCCTACATGAACCGGTTTTGTAAACTCAATTGAGTCAATAGCGCGAGTAACGGCCACATCTGCTTCTGTTCCCTTTAAAAACCGGAAGGCTGCTTTGGCGGCAGCTATATCCATCCAAGAAACCATTTGCCCACCAAAAAGCGTTCCTACCACATTGGCATCCTGTGGCATTACAAGTTGAGAATAACGTGAAATCATTATTTTTACCTTAAAAGATAGAATTGAATTTAAGTAGAAGTAATAAAGATAAGAACATTAGTAATAATTATTTTTAATTATTAATTACAAACAATAGAAAAACCCCCATTAAAAAATACCTAATAAACTCTTTTCAATGGAGAGTCCACCACATCTATAAGGTTCGTTCCTTAATTGTTAAATTATTTTTTTCCAAAATCTATTGCTATTTTTTCACCGGCATCAAAATCAACTTTACTGAGAAGGAATGCACCAATGATAAATAGAATTAATATAGATAATATCCCAATACGAACACTCCCAGTTAATAAGGTAACATAACCCATAAGAACTGGTCCAATCACTGCAGCAAACTTTCCTAACATATTATAAAATCCAAAAAACTCACCTTCTTTACCCTTAGGAACTAGTCGAGCATACAAACTTCTACTAAGAGCCTGTATTCCCCCTTGAAATAATCCAATTAATGCTGCTAAAATAAAAAAGTGGAATGAACTATTCATAAAATAGCCTAAAAATGTAATAATACCATACCCAGCAATGGCCACAAATACTGCATTTTTTGTTCCTATCTTTTGAGAAAATCGATGATAAAGGAGTGCTGCTGGAAATGCAATAAATTGAACCATGAGTAAAGCAGTGATTAAAACACCAGCATCAAAGCCTAATGATGAGCCCATTTTGACTGCCATACGAATTATAGTATCTACACCATCAATATAAAACCAATACGCAAGAAGAAAAATTCCAATAATTTTCATTTCCCGTATATGATGATAAGTTTCTTTTAATTGATAGGCACCTTGTTTTAAAGCTTTGAGAAAAGGAACTGAATTCTCATTTTTAGGTTCAGGAACATATATTAATATAGGAATCGTAAACACGGCCCACCAAATTGCTACCGATAAAAATGATAGTTTTATGGCAGTCTCTGGATCCGGAATTCCAAACCATTCTGGATTTTTATACATGAGAACATTCACTAAAAACAGTAACCCACCGCCGATATAACCTACTGCAAACCCTAGTGAAGACACATAATCAACTTCTTCATTTGTCGCAATAGATGGCAATAAAGAATCATAAAAGATATTTCCACCTAAAAATCCGATGGAGGCTACAACATAAAAAACAATAGCCATTTGCCACTCACCTTGACCAACCATCCAAAGTCCACCAGTCATGATGGCACCAATAAATGCAAAAACAAAAAGAAATTTCTTTTTAGCAGAACCACGATCTGCCACAGCACCCAAAAAAGGAGAAATAGCTGCAATAACAATAGATGCGATTGAATTGGCTATTCCCAATTGGTATGTGCTTTGAATTACATCACTGGAATTTGACCAGTATTTTTCAAAAAAAATGGGGAAGAATCCTGCCATTACCGTCGTGGAGAATGCAGAATTTGCCCAATCATAAAATGCCCAACTCCATACTTTTTTTCGATTATACATGTTTGCCCTTACCAACCTTGATAATATGTTGTAATGCCACTGTACACGGTCCAGCCAGAATAAATATTTTCTGAAAATAAACTCATTTTTACGCCACCATAAATATCAAATGAAATTGCTCCTAACTTATGAGAAGAGTTAGAATTCAACCCCCAAACTTCTGCAGAAAAATCAAGTCGTTTAAACGCTGAGCTATAACCCCGATGAGATTGCATCCACTTATCCCACTCTAGATCATTGGAAATAAAACTATCTTCCATTTTTTGGGTATGTTCTAATTCGAATCGTAAGCGAAAACGGTTTGGAGAAATTTTAAAATCACCACCCACTTTTGCTCTTAACCAAAATCCTTCATTGAATTTATAGGTATCTCCGATCTGATTCAAGATTGAGTCTGGGTGAGTATGGCCGCCAGAAAATAGACCAATCGGTGTATTTAATATTTCCGATGAGCTAAACTGAAGGAAGGTTTGAAAAAAAAGCATCCCATTTTTTCCTCTTTTCAATCCCGTAGCACCATAAAGTCCAAGACCCAATCTAGATACGCCAGAGCCAATTTTTATTTCCTTAAATTGATTAGAACCGCTTTGCTTAAAAGATGAAAGGGTGCTCCCATAGGGAATCGTTAATTGAATTTTCGCATAAAGAACTTTTGAATTCCCAGTGGATGCCCAAGAAGGTGTCCCATTTAACAAAATGGTGGCTCCAACTATTACATCGTCTACACCTGAACTTTCTCTTTTATCCGGATAATAATATGACACAAGATCTTCCAAAGATATAGTATCGCTCCCAATATCAGATGAAATAAATCTTGAATTGATTAACAAATTATTAATGGGATCATTCCCACCATGTGTAGCCCAGAGCACAGAATACTCACTACTATGGGTATAAAATGTATTAAAAATAGATTGGATTGTATCTTTTAATCCACCATCCAAATTTCTGAAATCATCAGTATCCATGAAATCGATAAATTCGTTTTGAGTATTGATATGATAAGCCAATAAAACATCCCCATTCAATAAAGGACTACTATTGAATTTATTTATAGAACGATTTATTGTATAGCTATCTAATAATGGAATCGCAATACTCAAAGTAACTTCATTTGAAATTCCATAATCAATTTTTATCGATTTCCCACTCACATTTTTTGTCCTTGATTCTAAAAATGATCCAATGAGATTTACACTTTTTGATGTATCAATCGCTTGTGCGCCAAAAACGGGTATCGAAAATCCATAATCAGAGTTGAATTGTGTGAGCCAATGTTCGATCGTTTGAGTTGAATCCAATAACAAGGATCCATTATGGTACAAATCGTAATTCGAGGAAAAACGTAGAGAATTACTGTGAATCATATAATCAAAATAATGTCTACCCACGCCACGCAAATTAAATTCTTGTTCATCTAACGACCAATTTGATTCAGAATAATTTGCACCAACCGAGAATCGAAATACATTACTTGGAACGGTTGGTGAAAATTGACCAAATAAAAAACTAATTGTAAAAAGAAGGGGCTGAATAGCCTTAGACAAGAGACAAAACTTATTTACACTGTTTAGCAAAAGAATCTAATAAATTAAATATGGCTGTCTAAACTGATTAAATTTGTAAACATCATGAACCCATTGTGCAGGTAAATGATCCGGTGGCTTTTTTTGTGCTGCTAATAACCTTAATAAATTTGATCCAAATAATTTATCAATATAGTCATTTGCTTCCCATTGAAATTCCCTGGGATGAAGCTGATTAATTAATAACATTATCGTGGTTGAAGTTGCAATAGGAGAATAAGTATTTCTATCTGTGATTTTTATTTTAATCCCACTACATGATTGCCCATCATACCGAGGAACTCGGTTATGATGTATTGAGCCAGTCGGCCTATAATTCACTGATTTAAATTCTACACCTTTTAATCCCTGATCATTTAATAAATGCACTAAGTAAGATGCGCCAAGCCATGGAGATCCTACAACCATATAAGGTGAATTTGTTCCAAAGCCAATATTCATATTGGTTCCACGGAATAAATCCATACCAACATAAGCTAGTAAACTTTGTTCATCTATTAAAAAAGGCGTTGGATTTTTCCAAACTAATTCAGTTTCATTAAACCACATATTCCGTTTCCAATTTGACATGGGAACAACCGTGAGCTCTACTCTCTTTAAATCTTTAACCCAACCCATTTCATTAATGAGAATGGATGCTTCACCCAAAGTGAGTCCATGGCGTATGGGAAATAAATGATATGACTCATAGGTTTGATATTCTGCGCGTGGAAGTGGACCATCCACAATATCTCCACGAATAGGATTTGGACGGTCTAAAATTATCACAGGTATTTCCCATTCTGAAGCTGACTCAAATATTTTTGACAAAGTTGTCATATAAGTTGAATACCGTGAACCAGTATCTTGATAATCCACTAATATGAGATCAGTTTTATCCATAACCCAATGAGGTGGATGGAGATATTTTTCAAACATGTCTATAATGGGTGCACCATGAACAGGATCAATTTGTTCTCGACCAATTAATGCTGCACGTTTATCATCAATCCCCCAAATCCCATTTTCTGGTGCCAATAATGCTGATACTTTAACACTCGGCACCTTTTTCAACAAATCTAAAATATGGGTCCCATTTCTATTCACCGCAGTTTGATTGGTGAAAATCGCAACAGATTTTCCTTCGATAAGTTTAAAGTCCATTTGCTCTAAAATATCCAATCCGGTATAAACTTGGTTAAAGAATGAAAGGTCAGGAATCTCTAATACTTCAGAGAATAGATACGACTGACGAGATGAATCTTGGGCAAAAGAAACTGTAAAAAGACTAAAACATAAAAATATGTGGGTGAATGGCTTCATTATCTCCGTCAAAGTTAGTCGGAAAGGACCTAAATCTAAATAGGAATCTTAATTGAAAATCATTCTATTGATTTTTACCTAAATTTATCGTCACATTCCACATACTTATGAGTGATTCAAATAATAACAACAGTGGCGGATTCGCCAAAACTACCGATTTCAAATGGCTTGGAGTTGGTCTTTTCATTTTTATATTAATAGCTTTCATCCTCCCCACACCAAATTCAATGATCCAAAAGGCTCAAGACTTGTTTGGAGCGGATTCAACAACAGATGTTTTATTGAAGGCAAATCACATTCAGCTCACCATGGCCCTACTTGCTATGTGTGTGGTATTTTTTGCGACTGAAGCGGTTCCGATGCCGGCTGTTGCCTTATTGATTGGACTTGTTCAATTATTCTTTGGGATAACTGCCCCAAAAATGATTGCTATTACGTATGCTCATGATGCCGTTTGGTTTATTGCAGGCTCACTTGCATTAGGAGCAACCTTAGTAAAATATGGTCTAGATAAACGTGTTGGTATGTTGGTGATTAATATTGCTGGAACTAAAACACGAATGATTGTAATTGGAATCTTATTAGGTACTGCCATTCCCACAGCTTTTGTTGGGGAACACGCAGTAGCCGCAATGTATGTTCCAATTGCAATGGCACTTTATACTTTAACCAATAAAACCATTCCTGCACCACGACTTGGAACATTATTAATGATAACGATTGCAGTAGGTTGTATGATTGGCGGACCCATGAGTCCAACAGGTGGAGCACGAAATGCACTGATGATTGGATTTTTAAGTAATATGGATATTGATGTTTCTTTTATGCAATGGGTGACTATGGGCGTTGCGTATACCGTTATTATGTCGGGTGTTATGGCTGTACTCCTTCCACTTCTATTTAAACCTGAAGTGGATGACTTAAGTGAAGCGGTTAGTTTCCTGAAAAAAGATTTAGAGAAACATGGTGCTATGACCGGGAAACAAAAATTGGTCGCTGCCATTATGGGGTTAGTTGTTTTATTATGGATTACAGACAAATCTTTAGTAGCAGGTATTTTAGGATTTCCATTAGGATTAGGAGGAATTGCAGTTTCTGGTGCTGTATTGTATATGCTCTGTGGTCTTACATCTTGGAAAGATTATGAAGAAAAAGTGAGTTGGGGTGTTATTGTTCTTTATGCGGGATGTATTAGCCTTGGAACTGTTTTTAAAGTAACAGGAGCTTCCAGTTGGTTTGCTGACCAAATTATGAATATAGTAGCTCCTCTCGGACTTGAATCTGGTGTTGGACTTGTTATTTTAATGTGCGCGATTGGCGCCGTACTTACCAATCTCATGAGCGCCGGTGCAACAGTCGCAGTTATTGGTCCGGTTGTTTTAGATATGGCCGTTGGTTCTGGCACTAATCCTGTTCTTGTTGGCGTTGGTCTAGCAATTGCAACTTCAATGGCCTATTGGCTTGTTATTGGAACCCCTGCTAGTTCTATTGTATATGCAAGTGGACAATTGGAATCAAAAGATTTTATTCGCATGGCAACCATCGGCTGGCCTATTGCACTCGTGGCTTTATCTGTGATTATTGTGATTTACTGGGTTGGGGTTTTGGGAATTGATCCCAACGGAATGGGATTTTAAAGGAGATTGGTTATGGAAATTTTAATTATCGTCATACTTGTTGCAATTTTGATTTACGGATTAACTGACAAACGAGAAAAAAAACGTGGAAAATTGGATACTGCCCTTGCAGCAAAGCAGGCTCAAAAAGATGAAGATGCTAATACAGAAATAGCTATCCCAATAATCCTATCTTAATAAATATGGGAACTAAATAACATGAAAAATAACGACATCTTTACAATCATAAGAATAAGATGGATTCAATATATGTTCTTTCTTTCGCTTCAATTAATAGCCCAAGAAGCAACACAAATTCAACCTAAAATTCTCAAAACTAATATTTTATATACTTCAGTTTCTGAAACGGCTGAATTTCCACCGCCTTATCAGATTATTGATTCATTATTATTTCAATTTCAGGACTGGCTTTTTTCAACTCCAAATTTTTTTCTTGTCCCAAAACCTAAAGAACACATATATTGGGATGATCTCGATTTACCACTTGATTTATTGACAGATTTTGCAAAAGTACTGCTTTGGAAAGACTATTATCCCTATAGTAATTACCGTAACTATTTAAAAGTTGCAAACGCTCCTGCTAAAGAACAAGCAAAACGTATTTCCAAGACTTGGAAAAGAGATGAGGTGGTTAACGAGAAACACCTTCCAATGCCAGGTTTTGTCCTGAATCCATATATTATACAGAAACAAATAAAAAAACGATTACCTTTCGACTGGTATTTTCTTTTAGAAAATCGGTATATGTTTATTGTTGAACCTTTTACAAAGGATCTTGAATATATCGATCCAGAATCAAGGCTAGGAGGGAGAGCATATTACTATCAATGTAAATTTATTGAGGACGTAAAAGGTAACTATTTCGGTGAAGATACTTTATTATTAGCTACCAATTTTCTGAAAGGTCCATTTACCGAAATGGAAATTGGTAAGAAATATTTAGTGTTAATTAGTCTTGATGCGAATGAGAGTTCACATCGTGGTCTTAGATATTTAGTTCGTGGTCTTGTTACAAATGGTAGGGGAATTTTTCCTATTGATGGTGACAAAATCATAGATTTTGAGAGAGAGTTAGATAAAAATACCGTTTTTATTTCAAATGAATCAATAACAGGATTTAAAAAGTCTATAGAGTTTTTTATAAACCAAGAGGCAGGTATCTCAAATGAAAATTAAACTTAGTCGTATCATTATATTTCTTATAATTTGTTTAGTCTATGGTCATAATGAATATTATGAATTACAGAATGATGGTACATTAGAGATGGTGAGAGCCACAGCCCAAGAGATTCAGGATTTGACTGTTCCAGTCGTTTATTGGCCGGACTATTATGAATCGGCTACGGCAATCCAAATTCAATTTGCTGATCCGTACGGTATTTCGGAATTAGAATCCGATAATGTTGTGGGTGCTTGGGATGCAGCAGCTGAAACCTGGAGCAATTATTTGTCTAGTCAAGGGGCTGACCCATTATTCTCAATAGTAGAATGGGGTGGTTGCCTGTTAGCAGTTTCAGAAAACGAAGATCAATTTTCTTCTCCGTCAAGTGCCGGTGCAACAGTCGCAGTTATTGGTCCGGTTGTTTTAGATATGGCCGTTGGTTCTGGCACTAATCCTGTTCTTGTTGGCGTTGGTCTAGCAATTGCAACTTCAATGGCCTATTGGCTTGTTATTGGAACCCCTGCTAGTTCTATTGTATATGCAAGTGGACAATTAGAATCTAAAGATTTTATTCGTATGGCAACCATCGGCTGGCCTATTGCACTCGTGGCTTTATCTGTGATTATTGTATTTTATTGGGTGGGTATATTAGGAATTGACCCTGCCGGATTAGGATTTTAAAGGAGTTTCAAGATGAATATTCTACTAATCATTATTGTTATTGTGAGCGTATTACTTTACGCTTTAAAAGATAAAAGAGATAAAAAACGTGGCAAACTTGATTCAGCTCTTGCTAAGGATATTGCTCAAAAAAAGAAAGACTCCAATGCAGATATTGTTTCTTATGGACATGTAATGGAACGAAAAACTCAGCTCAATGAATTAATTGATACAAACTTGGGTGACCATCCAAAACAATCAGAACAATTAAAAGATATTATTGAAGATTGGGCACATCTCAAAATTGAATCTTTTGAGAATCGCCGATCCTGGGTCCGTTCCCCCAAAAAGAAATAAATCTAGTACAGCACATATAAATTTGTTCCAGTAACCATACATATCAGCCGATCGTTATTTGAACAAGCAGATTATTTTTTTCCATATCATTAACTCTTTTGATACTTAACTATACATAAATATGAAAATAAATATTCAAGGTGGCTGTTTTTGCGGTAAAATTCGTTTAAAGGCTAAAATAGAACCTATTTCAGTCGTTAATTGTCATTGCGATAATTGTAAACGGTCTGTAGGCTCTCCTTTTGTCACATGGGCCGTATTTAAAAAAGACGCCATTTCATTCAACTCACCTCCCCCAACTCACACTGCAGAAAATAGAGCCGTCCGAACATTTTGTGAAAGCTGCGGAACATCCATCGCCTATTGGCATCCAGATCGAAAGGATACGATTGATATTACTGTTGGATGTTTGGATAAACCGGATAATTACCCACCCAATAAAAATATTTGGACTAAAAAACGTTTATCCTGGGTTCAGAACCCTGATGATATTCCTAACCACGAAGCTTTTCCCTAAAATATAAAAAAAATGTAAAAGTGGCGAAAGGTTTGAATTTAATCTGGATTGCCACCATATAAAAAATAGACTATTATCAAATTATAATTCTTTCCGTCCTTCCATGAATAGCTGTAAGTAAAACATATGTAGTCGTTCCAATTTCGTTGGCGATTGTTTCTACTGGTAACTCATTTGCATCTTTCTTCCCAAAAAGTAAAACTTCTTCTCCTTCTACAGGTAAAATATCTCCAAAATCTACCATGAATTGATCCATGCATATTCTGCCAGCAATTTTAAAAGTTTGCCCTTTGTAGCCCACAATTCCATTTTCAAACCACTGCCTTGGAAGTCCATCAGCAAACCCAGTTTGAATTACCGCAATATATGTATCTTTTTCTGTAATATAAACACCACCATAACTCACCGGAGTTCCCGCTTTAACTCGACGAATATTTACAATGGGTCCACAAAAGCTCATCACAGGTTCAACATCAATATCCATTGAAACTTCATCTGATGGTGCTGCACCATATAGTAACATTCCTACCCGAATACTCGTGTAAAATGCATCAGGAATATTTAATAAAGCGCCACTATTTGTAAAATGAATTTCTTTAAATTTTATTCCCGATTTCTGACCCAACTGAATTACACTTTTAAATTGATTTAGCTGTAATTCCGCATAGCTTAAGTCACCTTCATCTGCCGTAGAAAAGTGGGAATATATCCCTTCTGGTTCTACACCATCTTCTTTACTTATTAACTCGTAAATAATGGCTGCATCTTCAATATCAATCCCTAATCGGGTCATACCAGTATCAAATTTTACATGAAATTTTGGAACTGATTGATGGCGGTGATAAAAGGAAATAAGTGTTTTTAAATCTTGAATGGAGCTAACATTTAAGGTCAAATTTAAATCGAGCGAAGATTGAATTCTTTCTTTCTGAAAACGACTAAAAATTAGAATATCATTTTGTATATTTTCATTTCTAAGCTCCAGTGCTTCTTCAAAAGTAAAAACAGCAAATGAGACACCAGGTTCATTCTTTATTGAATTTGCAATGATACTTGCACCATGACCATATCCATCAGCTTTTACAGCACAAATGAGATTCCGGTCACAAGCATGTCGTTGAATATTTCGAAGGTTCTGCTTTAACCGATCCGTATGAATATATGCTTTCGGTCCTCTATAAGTCATGGTTTATAAAGTTTTAATAAAGAATCCTTCATAGAATCAAAGGACTCAAAAGTTTCAGTTGAACAAGATGATATCCACCCACTTAATTTATCCATAGGGAGTTTATTAATCAGAAAGACAGGGCGATCCACCCAGTATGCCATGGTGACTTCTCCATGAGTTCCACCACCGTATAAAATACTTTCATCCCAAAGAACAATTAAATAATCTACTTTTGCAATAATGGACCGAAGATCTTGATTAATACATAATCGAATAAATTTTTTATATTTTTCAGGATCAGTATTTTTCCATTCCCGGTAATTTTCTGCATCATTAGCTATCATTATTTTTTCTGATTCTATAACTGGATCTATGACATCATGCCCAAGGTTTTCCTTAAGCCAATGTGTGATTTCAGACCGCCAATCAGCACCTTCATTTTCTGCATTTTCCATTCCACCAGATAAGTATGCAATCAATGTATGAGCCTCCTTTTTAGGATGGATCCATTTGCAATCACCCAAAGTCCGCTCAGAGCAAACATTCCCGAAAATATTTTCCAATCAAATAATCCACTTCGATAATAATTTTGAAATATTTGAAATGGAATTGAAATCGGCTGCCATTTTAATATTGCTTCCATCTCAGCAGAAAAAAATCCAAACTCTATAATAAAACCATTTCCAAAAAATATTAAAGTAAATATCATTGCTGTAATTAGAAATAAGGTTGTAACTGTATCAATAATTAAAGCAATAGAAATGAATAAATTACCCAGAAGAAATAAATAGAGTCCTAGACATGAGAATAGAACAAATATTTCCATTAAGCCTAATGAAATTTGAGTAAAACCAGCAAATACAAAAATAGAAATCAGTCCCATAATCATCGCTTCTAAACCTGCAACAAAAATATAGCTTCCAACCAAATTACGTTTTTCATATGGAGCCAGTGCCACATTTACGATTACTTTTTTATGTACACGTAAATCAAAAAAATCTCGGTATAATAATGGGAATAACCCTAAAGATGAAATAATAAAAATGAGGCCGGGAATAACCCAAATTTCATACGGTATTCCAGATAAACTTTGACCCAAAATATTTTTCAACGATGATGTGATTAAAATATATACAAGAACAGGTAATATAAATATTATTCCGATACTTGAAATTAATCGGTTTTTCCATAACCAAACCCGTCTCATGAATAACGCGTAAATCAATCCAAACCTCTGCCTGCAAATTCGGAATCTAATAAATCTCTTAACCCTAATTTTTTCACATTTAAATCAATCATTAATTCATCTGACGCTGAACGAATTACGTCAAAGAATACTGTTCGATTTCGTCCATAAAAATGAAAAATATTGTCCAATCGATTTGGTGAAACCACTGTTGGGATTTTTGATAATTTTTTATACAAATCATCTGATAAAATTTCAAATTCTACCTGGAATTGGTGATAATCCATTGTGCTTTCTAATAATTTATCTAAATGACCATCCATTAAAATTCGACCATCATGAAAGACCAATATTCTATCGTGGGACTGCTCAATTTCGGCCAAAGCATTACTTACATAAATAATGGTTTTTGTTCCTTTTAATTCCTTCAATAAATCCCATGTAAGGCGAATTGATTCAGCATCCATATAACCAGTTGGTTCATCTAATACAAGAACATCCGGGTCATGGACTAACTCTCGAATTAACATTGTTTTTTTCTGAATACCATGTGAAACATTCATGGTAATTTCTTTTAGATATGATGAAAAATTTAGTTTTTTTGCAAAACGATTAATTCTATCTGTTGCAATACTTTGGGGAATACGATAAAGGTTTGCCGTAAATCGAATATTTTGTTCAAGAGTTAACCATGGATCTAAATCGTTTTCATGAGGAACATATCCAATAAGATTTCGAGTCGCTTGACGTCGTTTATTCATATCCAAACCATGTATAAAAACTTGACCATAATTTGGTTTATCATATCCTGAAAGCAATTTTAGTAATGTTGTTTTCCCTGCATCATTCACACCGACAATTGCAACAAGGCTTCCTCGTTCAATCCCGAAGGATAACCCTGCCAGAATTGTTTTATCTCCGACCTTTTTTCCAACTTTCTTTAATGTTATACTTGCTTCCATTTAATTGCTAGCCTGCATATTCAAATATATTTTTCCTAATTCCATTTTTTTAATACTACCGCTTTAATGCGCTTCAAACCAACTTACACCAATTCCATAATCCACAACGATGGGTACAGATAATTTCATAGCATTTTCCATTTTTTCTACAACCATTTTTATTAATATTTCTTCTTCTGATTTTGGATATTCAAATAAAAGTTCATCATGAATTTGAAGAATCATTTTGGATTCCATTTTATTTGATTCAATTTCATTTTGAATCGCACACATGGCTAACTTTATCATTTCCGCTGCGGAGCCTTGAATAGGCATATTAATGGCCATTCTTTCAGCTGCTTGTCGCCTGAGACCATTTTCTGAATCTGCATCCCACACAGGACGACGACGCCCCAACATTGTTTCGACAAATTTTTCATTTCGTGCTTTCTCTAATGTTGCATCAATATAACTACGAATACCTGAATATTGTTCAAAATAGGATTTAATGATTGCCACGGCTTCGTGTCTCGAAATCCCTAATTCCTGACTCATTCGAAATGGGCCTGCTCCATACATAATACCAAAATTTACCACCTTTGCAGTGCGTCGCATTTCAGGTAATACTGAATCTAAAGGTACATTGAAAACATGACTTGCCGTGCGAGAATGAATATCGTCTCCATTTGCAAACGCATCAATTAATCCTTTATCTTGACTAAGATGAGCCATAATTCTAAGTTCAACTTGAGAATAATCTGCAGATAAAATTTTCCACCCTTTAGTTTGTGCCCTGAAAGCTTTTCGAATTTCACGCCCTTCTTCTGTTCGAATAGGGATATTTTGAAAATTGGGATTTGTACTTGATAATCGCCCAGTGGCTGCAATCGTTTGATTAAATGTTGAGTGAATTCTTCCAGTCTCTGCATTGATTAATTCGGGTAAGGCATCAACATACGTATTTTTCAGTTTATTATACTTTCTGTATTCTAAAATATATTTTGGTAATTCATGTAAATTTTGCAATTGTTTTAATATAGGTTCTGCTGTACTACGTTTCTTTACCTGCGGTAATTCTAATATATCAAACAGAATATTCGCCAATTGTTGCGTAGAATTAATATTGAATTCTGTTTTAGCTAATCTATATATATTTGAAATCAATACGTCTAATTTTTTACCTAATTCATTTGACATCATTGTTAAAAAATCAGAATCAACAAAGGTTCCTTCATATTCCATTTCAATTAATGTAGGAATCAAAGGCATTTCAATATTTGAAAAGAATTGAAAAAGGTCATTGTCTTTAAGCTTGGCTTCGTATAAGTCCGTTAATTGAAAAGTAACATCCGCATCTTCTATTGCATAAAATGCAGCCTTTTCTAATGAAACCTGATCCATTGTAATTTGGTTTCGCCCTTTTCCAATCAAATCTTCAATTGGAAGCATTTCATAATTAAGATGCTCCAAGCTAAGTGTTTCTAATTTTATTGATCGTGCTGCAGGATTGAGTAAATGCGCAGCTAACATAGTATCAAATTCAATCCCTTTTATGGTAACACCAAATCGTTTTAATATTAATGCATCATATTTAATATTTTGACCTGTCTTTTTTACATTTTCGTCTTCAATTAATTTTTTGAGTTTTTCTAAAACAAATGTGAGATCATTATCTCCAAAATTATTTTTATCTTTTTCTAAATATTGAATAGGAATATACCAACCAGAATGAGCTTTATTTGAAAAGCTAATTCCAACAATATCAGCCTCCATCGCTTGGACAGATGTGGTTCCTAAATCGATAGAGAATCGCGGTGTTTTTTTCAATTCTATAATTAAGAGTTCTAAATCCTTGATCGATAATATTGTTTTATATTTTTTTGGGATTTCTGGAGTATCTATTTTTTTTTGCCCTGCTGGGCTTGAAACAAATTGCTTGGATAACGCATGAAATTCTAATTCTGTGAACTTTTTTGAACACGCATCAATATCCATATCACGTTTTTTCAATTCCTTCACACCAAATGTCAATTCAACATTTGTAAGAATGGTCACTAATTTTTTACTTAAAAGAGCAATCTCAACTCCATTTTTCAATCCTGTATGTGCACGCTTATTTGTGATTTTATCGACATTCTCCAATGCACCTTCTAGAGACCCATAAGCTTTAATTAGTTTGACTGCAGTTTTTTCTCCAACGCCAGCAACACCTGGCACATTATCTGAACTGTCACCCATGAGCCCTAATAAATCAATAATCTTGTTTGGTGGAACACCCCATTTTTCTTCTACCTTTTTTGCATCATAAATTGTAGTTCCGGGTAGCTTTCGGGTACCAGGTGCAAATAAGAAAATATGATCATTCATTAATTGCATAAAATCTTTATCTCCGCTAACAATAAATGTATCTAACCCTTCTTTTTCTGCTTCAACTGCTAATGTTCCTACAATATCATCAGCTTCCACACCAGGTTTCTTTATGACAGGAAGATTCAGAGCTTCAAGTATTTCCCAAAGATGCGGTAATTGTTCTACCATTTCATCAGGCATTGGAGATCGTTGAGCTTTGTATTCTTTATACATCTCATGCCTGAAATTTTTCCCTTTCGTATCAAAGGCACAGGCAATGTAATCAGGATCTTCAGCCTTAATTAGTTTTAAAATTTGGTTTACAAATCCAAAGAGTGCACTCGTATGAAGTCCATAACTAGTTATGAGTGGGTTACGAATGAGAGCGAAGTGGGCGCGATAATAGACAGCATACCCATCAATGATAAAAAATCGTTTACGGTCAGTTTTATTATTTGTCATAAGTCAAAAATTTACGGCACTCTTTGTATCCGTTCTATCAACATTTTATAAAAAATAAAAAAGCCCCGGATCCTGAACAAGTCAAAGGACGGGGCTTTTCTATAAATCAGATTAAATCTGACGTGGGTTACATCATACCACCCATACCACCCATACCACCCATTCCTGGATCAGGCATAGCAGGCATTTTTTCATCTTCTGGTGAATCAGTAATGGCCGCTTCAGTTGTCAGAATCATCCCTGCAATTGAAGTCGCATTCTCGACAGCAACTCGCGAAACTTTAGCTGGATCAATAATTCCAGCTTCGAACATGTTAACATATTCATCGCTACGAGCATCATATCCAAAATCATCTTTTCCTTTACGAACTTCTTGGACGATGATTGAAGGCTCTACACCAGCATTAGAACAAATTTGACGAATAGGAGCTTCCAATGCGCGTCGCATAATATCAACACCCACTTGCTGCTCATCATCAACTTTTACATTATCCAAAGATGATATAGCACGAAGAAGAACCACGCCTCCCCCTGGAACAATTCCTTCTTCCACGGCTGCACGAGTTGCATGGAGTGCATCTTCCACACGAGCTTTCTTCTCTTTCATTTCAACTTCTGTTGGTGCACCAACATTTATTACTGCAACACCACCTGACAATTTCGCCAAACGTTCTTGTAGTTTTTCACGATCATAATCAGATGACGTTTTGTCAATTTGAACTTTGATCTCATTAATTCGTGCTTTAATTGCATCAGTAGATCCACCACCATCAACGATAGTTGAATTATCTTTATCAGATACAACACGTTTTGCTGTTCCCATATAATCAAGTGTCGCATTATCGAGTTTGTAACCAGCATCTTCTGAAATCACTGTACCACCAGTCAATACTGCAATGTCTTCTAACATTGCTTTACGGCGATCACCAAAACCTGGTGCTTTCACTGCAAGAACTTTAAAAGTTCCACGTAGTTTATTCACAACAAGAGTTGCTAATGCTTCACCATCAATATCTTCAGCAATAATAACAATCGGCTTACCAGTTTGAACTACTTTTTCCAATAAAGGTAAAAGATCTTTCATGTTGGATATTTTTTTATCGTGAATTAAAATAAATGGATCTTCCATTTCAGCGTCCATTGATTCTGAATTGGTTACAAAGTAAGGTGAAAGATATCCTCGATCAAATTGCATTCCTTCAACAAACTCTAGGAATGTTTCAGCCGTTTTGGACTCTTCAACAGTAATAACACCATCTTTACCTACTTTTTCCATAGCTTCTGCGATTTTATCACCAATCTCTTTATCATCATTAGCAGAAATTGTTGCTACTTGCGCAATTTGTTGTGCATCAGGCAAATCCTTGGATTGTGCTTGAATTGCTTTAACAACTGCATCACGAGCAGCATCAATACCACGTTTGATTGACATTGGATTTGCACCTGCAGTTACATTTTTAATTCCTTCTGTCACAATAGATTGTGCTAAAACAGTAGCAGTTGTTGTTCCATCACCTGCAACATCAGATGTTTTAGAAGCAACTTCACGTACCATTTGAGCACCTACGTTTTCAAGTTTGTTTTCTAGCTCAATTTCTTTTGCTACGGTAACACCATCTTTAGTTACAGTTGGTGCTCCAAATTTTTTCTCAATTACAACGTTCCGTCCTTTTGGGCCTAGTGTAACCTTGACCGCATTGGCCAATTTATCTACACCAGCTTTTAAAGAATTACGAGCGTCTAAAGAATATGCAATGTCTTTTGCCATTTTTATTTTCTCCTTTATAATACGGCTAATATGTCGCTTTCGCGCATGATTACAAAATCTGTGCGTTCAAGGGCAATTTCAGTTCCGGAATATTTTCCATAAAGAACTTTGTCCCCTGTTTTCACAGTCATTTCTACAATTGTACCAGCATCACTGGCTTTGCCTGGTCCAACAGCTACAACAGTTCCTTGTTGTGGTTTTTCCTGGGCAGTATCAGGAAGAATAATTCCTCCAGATGATTTTTCTTCAGCAGCATCAGGTTCCACTACAACGCGGTCTGATAATGGTTTAAGGTTTAAACCCATTTTTTCAACTCCTTTATATTGTTGATGTTCTTTGATTAAAATATGATTAATAGTGACTGAAGTAATTTCATGCCATTTATTCTAATTTTAATATTTAAAAAACTGATTTATTACTTATCCTAAACTATCATTTATAGAACAAAGAATGTACCAAGATAACTTATAATTCATTTTGGGAGATTCATATTCGAATCAATGTCATTATGGCAAAGAAATAAACTATTTCCCTGTAGAACCAAATCCACCAGTTCCTCGAGATGTTTCTGACAATTCGTCTGCTAGCTCAAAATGGATTGGACCACCATCCATGGCAACCAATTGAAATAACCTCTGTCCTTTTTCTATGGAATATGCATCTTGCTTAATATTATCTACAGCAGCCATAATTTCGCCTCTATAGCCTGCATCAATAAGCCCAATTGAATTACTTAATCGAAGTGGTGTTTTGGCAATACTTGACCTTGGCATTAGTAAATAGGGATTATTATCTAAATTTTCACAAGCAATTCCTAAGCGAATTTTCGCAGTTTCACCTGCTTCAATGGTTTGTGCTTCAATAATAAAGAGATCTATTCCAGCATCTCCATCATGGAAATGACCATGGTTTTCATATAACGATTTAACTGATTCATTAAAGGATTTTATTTTTAATTTCATTTTCTTCTTTTTTGTTTAAGTGTGAGTTTAATAAGCGAATATGTTCAGGCGTTGAACCACAACAAATTCCAATTACATCCGGATTCATCTTTATAATTAAATTAATTCCAGCCCTAAAATTAGATTCAGTAACAGTATCAAAATAATCATTTCCATAATCAGTTATTCCAAGGTTTGGATAAACGCCCCACTTGCCAATACCTTCATTATTTTTAAACTGATCAAGGCAATCCAATGTTGTTTCTAATTGATTACAATTATTAAGCAAACAATCAATGTTATAATTATTCATCATTAAAAATAGATCCAGCAAAGATGTGCCGTCTAACAATTGATTCCCATTTTTCATGATTAGACTAACCCAAACATCAACTTCATAATTTTGCGCAACGGTTAAAGCAACTTCAATCTCTTGTGAATTACCCATTGTTTCAAATAAAATTAGGTTTAATCCAGCATTGGTCAGCCACTCCATAGATTCATTAAAACTATCTTCAGCAACGTTTTTTCCAGGATATTTATTTGGCGAATAACAATCATCTATTGATGTAATTGACCCTGCAATTTGAATAGAATCAAGTGCTGAACTTCTGGCACAATCAACGGCATTTAATAAACTCTCTTTTGCTCTTTCCCTTGCTCTTATATTAGAATAACCCGCTTTACAATATGTCCAAGTTGTAGATCGAAATGTATTGGTCGTAATAATATTGGCACCAGCTTGGATATAACCAGAATGAATATCTTTAACAATATTTGGGTGCGTTAAATTTGCATCAGCTGACCAAATAGGTAACGGTAATTCTAATCCTCTATTCACCAATTCTGTTCCCATGGCACCGTCGAGAATTAATGTTTTATTCATTTATTTGTCCATTTTGTATCATTGGAATCAAAAAATATAGAGCAATGCTTAAAAGAATAATTCCAAATCCAACAATAGATTCTAATGTAGTTTCTTTTATGGAATAATAAAGGATCCAAATATTTACGAATAAGAAAATGAGTGGTGTAAACGGATATCCCCAAACTTTGTAAGGACGAACTAAGTCGGGCTCTTTCATTCGAAGAACAAATAAAGAAATAACAGTGAGTGTTGATGTAATTAACAATGTAATTCCTGTATACATAAGAACTTGCTCAAAAGAAGCAGTCAATATAAATAAAAATGAAATAAGCAATTGAATCCAAAATGCATTCATTGGAATTCCGTCTTCGTTCTTTTCTTTCAAAAAACCAATAAAAGATATATCTTCGCCCATAGCTTGCATAATCCTAGGTCCAATGAAAATATAACTACTGACCGTGGAGAGTAATAATATTGAAATTCCAATTCCAATAATTTTTGCGCCTATATTTCCAAAAATGTGTAATCCTGAGATATACCCTATCTCTACTTGCCCTATCATTGCTTCCATTGGGGTTGAGTATAAAAAAACATAATTCAATATTAAATAAAGTAACATGACGAATGCAGTTCCCATAAGCATTGATCTAGAAATATTTTTTTTGGGATTCTGAATTTCTCCTGCCACATAAACAGCCGAATTCCATCCAGTGTAAGCGTAGGAAACCCAAACTAAACTTACAGCGAATCCGGGGCTCATTAATAAATCACCATCACCAGGTTTCATTATAAGAGAAATAGTCTGTGGGAAATCAATCAAAAATCCAAAGGCGATAAAAATTAAAATTAAACCTATTTTAATTACAGTAGAGCTATCTTGAAAAAACGTACCCCATTTCACAGTTTTCATGTGAAGACCATGAAATCCTAGAATAACAATAGAAGCGACTAGAGTTTGGTTTAATCCAGGAAAAACTGCAGATGTATAACTTCCCAATGCCATAGCAGCTAATACTGCCGGAGCCGAAAAACCAACTGTTGACGAAACAATTCCAGCACCAAAGCCAATGGAAGGATGAATGATTCTACTTAAAAAATGATACTCTCCACCAGACCGAGGTAAAGCAGCTCCTAATTCACTATAAACCAGCGCGCCACATAATGCAACAATTCCACCAATAACCCAAAGCATCATGAGCGGAAATACAGATTGAATATCGGCAAGTTGGTATCCAAGACTTGTAAATACACCTGTACCAATCATGGAAGCAACCACTAAGGACGATGCCGTCCATACAGAAAGATGTCTTCCGCTACTAGACTTGGTCAACGATTAGGAACGATAAAGATTATAAGCCAAAAGAAACCAACCTACAATAAAACATACACCACCAATTGGCGTAATTGCTCCAAGCCATCGCGTGTTGGTTAGTACAAGTAAATATAAACTACCCGAAAAAATAATAATTCCAGCGATAAATAAATATGCAGGGATTTGAATTAAATCATGAGATATATGAAAACCAATTCCGCCAAGAATTAATAATCCAAGAGCATGATACATTTGGTATCGTATACCTTTTTCAAATGTAACTAAATCTGCCGCGGAAACTTTTGCTTTTAAACCATGTGCACCAAATGAGCCAAATAAAATAGCTAAGCCAACAAAAATAGCACCAATTATTAACCAAGTTTTCATTTATGACTCTGTACGTTGGATAACTGTACGCATTGGAAACGGAATTTCAATACCTTCTTCATTGAAACGTTTATGGAGTCTTTTCACAAATTCATGAATAATAGGATTTTGATCTCCATATTTTTTTCCACGAAAATAGACAATACAATCAATGCTTGAATCACCAAAGCCACGAAACTTAAATGCAGGTGTTGAATTTTTATTTGTTTGTTCTAAAGCTGCATGTACATCTTTGGCAACTTCCATAACAACTTGTTCCACTTTTTCTAAATCAGAACCATATCCCACGCCAATGGGAACTTTAACTGAAAAACTTGGATCGCCACTATCATAATTTTTTATGATTGCTTTGGATAGCTTTGTGTTCGGAATTTGAATAATATTATTCGTTCTTTCCAACATTTTGGTATTCCGCCACGTAATATTTTGGATGTACCCCATTTCGCCAGAATCTAAACTAACAAAATCACCCGGTTGAACCTTTTTACTCAATAAAATATGTAGACCTGCAAATACATCAGTTAAGGTATCTTTCAATGCAAGAGAGACAGCCAAACCACCAATTCCCAATGCGGTAAGCATGGGTGCAATAGAAATTTCCAAAGCATCTAAAATTATAAGTAGTCCAACAATATAAACGGTGACCCATACAAAGTTTGTAAACATTGTTGTTGAAGGAAACCCACCACCTTGCTTTTTTGACCAAATATTAAGAAGACCAACGATGAGTTTTGCTGCAGCATGAGTGATCGAGGAAATTAAAATAATTATCAAAAATTTGGAGATATAAAGTCCAATGGGTTCTACAATTTCAACTCCGCGTAAAGCGATTGATAATCCTGCCCAAAAGAACCAAAGAATTATCTGAGATTCAACAGCATCTAATATTATATCATCTCCTTCCCATTCGGAATTAGCTGCAGCCTTTTTGAGACGAGAATGAATAACTTGTTTAAATACCATACCCAGTGTAATGGCGGTGAAAACAATTAAAATAGGAACCAACCATGTGGTTAAAAATTGATTTGTTTGAATTGTACTAATAATTGTATCTATCATAAGGCGAGGAATTTAAGGTTATTTTTATTGAAAATAATTAAGAATGTATTGCAATTATTATTGGATGGTTTCAGTTTTATTTTAATTTGGATTTTATCCAATCCAACGAAAAACCCAATGATATGAGATGATGATTCCCTAATCCATCTGTTGAATTAGAAGATAAAAAGGCATAATCAATTCCAAATCCATCCCATTGCATTCCTAATCCACCGGTGGAATTATTAATAGAATTTTTTCCCAAACGAATAAATAGTTTATCTTTATAGATTCCTTCAAGTCCAAAAGAAGCATCCATAGAAAATGCCGCAAATCCTATCTGTGAATTCAAATGACGATTAGATGTAGAAATATCCAGATTAAATAATGAATGTAGTTTTACAGGAACCTGCGTTAAAACCAATGGATGATGAATTCCAACTGAAACTGTGGGAGTTGTCCCTTCAACCGTACCATTATCCCAAATTAATCCAGATGCTGGAAGATTCCGGGCTACAATACCAATATTAGTTAAATTTATTTTTTTCATTATTCCGATATCAATTCCAACACCCAAAGCAAAATGAGAATCCAATGAATAAGATAATACTTTTACACCAATACCAACGGGCATTTTTCTAAACTCGTGATTAAATGCAGCATGAATGCCAACTTGATGCTGACTAAAAAATTTGATTTGATCAACGTCCAAACGTTCACCTTCGTCTAAAATGCCATTGCCTTCGCCAGGATCATTAGTTCCAAATTGACCATCAATCCCCCAATCTAAGAGCATATTTCTTGTATCGGGAATTTGGCCTATACCTTCATACAATAAATTTAATTGAATTGGCTTTCCACTTCTTTGAATTTGAAATCCAATCAAATCATTATTTAAAATTCCCGCAAATCGTGATTGGTGAGTCACATGAATAGTTTGAGTGGGCTTAAATGAAAAAATAGGATTTATCAAAGATGCTGTTGGAGACTCAAAATTATAGGCTGTTGTAGCATTTCCTAATGAAGCAGTTCGAGCATCTGTTACATGTTCAAAAAGCTCCCAACCGTAATTCACCCACACTCCATCGGAGAATGCAATGCTCAAAGAAAGCAAAATGATATAATATTTAGTAAAGCTCGTTTTCATGATAGTAGCGGAAAAGTTTGGGATTATTCTATAATCCGTGCTCTTTTTTAATGTTATCTAAAGTTTTTAGTGCTTCCATAGGTGTCATCGAATTCACATCTAATTCATTTAAAGTTTTTCTCAATTTCAATTCTTGTTCTTGAAATAGGGTCATTTGCTTGGACGGCTCAGGAGGTATAGAAGTTCCATTTTTTTCTTCCGACTGTTGGATATGATGATTTAATATTTCAGTTGCTCGATGAATTACCGACTTAGGAAGACCCGCCATTTGAGCAACGTAAATTCCATAACTTTTATCACCTGTTCCTTTAGCAATAGAACGTAAAAAAACAATTTTATCGCCAAATTCTTTTACTTCAACATGATAATTTTCTACTCGATCCAAAATAGATTCTAAATCAGTTAATTCATGGTAATGTGTTGCAAATATTGTTCGTGCTGCTACACCTTCAGTGTTATGTAAATATTCAGTAATAGCCCAAGCCAAGGATAATCCATCATAAGTTGCCGTTCCTCGACCAATCTCATCCAAAAGAATTAAACTTTTATGGGTGGCATTATTTAAAATATTTGCAGCTTCATTCATTTCCACTAAAAAAGTAGATTCACCGCCAGCAAGATTGTCGCTTGCACCAACTCGCGTAAATAAGCGATCCACCACGCCTATCTTTGCAGATTTTGCAGGTACATAACACCCAATCTGAGCCATAAGAGTAATAAGTCCAACCTGACGCAAATAGGTAGATTTTCCTGCCATATTAGGACCTGTAACCAATTGAATCTGATTCTTTTCTGAATGAATTGATAAATCGTTTGGAATGAATTTTTCTGTAGCGGGTAATAATTGTTCAACCACGGGATGTCGTCCATGAATTATATTTAATTCAGGATTATTTGTCAACACTGGGCGAACATATTTTTGGGTATTTGCTGTTGCTGAAAACCCAAGCAATAGATCCATTCGATTTAATGCTTTTGCATTAATATGGATTTTAGAAATTGATAATAATAAGAATTGGCATAACTCAGAAAAAAGCCTTGTTTCTATGGAAATGATTTTATCTTCCGCATTCAAAACTTTTTCTTCATACTCTTTTAATTCATCAGTGATATATCGCTCAGAATTAACCAGAGTTTGCTTTCGTATAAATGTTTCTGGGACTTTATCCTGATGAACTTTAGTTATTTCTATGAAATATCCAAAAACTCGATTAAACCCTACTTTTAGTTTAGGAATTTCCAATTCGTCTCTAAGCGTATTTTGGAAATTCTCTATCCATTCTTTCCCTGAATGAAGCAAAACCCGCAATTCATCTAAATCCTTGTCAACACCAGAACAAATCACATTTCCCATTTTTATCAAAACAGGTGTATCTTCATTGATATTAGATAATATTTTATGAACAATTGTTTGGGTGTCCACAAATGATTTTGCCAACAAAGATAAATTACTATCATCTACAGAATTGAGTTCTTTCTGCCATTCTGGAATTTTCTTTAACGCAAGCGCTAAGCCAATCAATTCTCTTGGAGAAGCTTTCCCTTGGTTGACTTTTCCGAGAATTCTCTCTATATCTGCAGTCTTTCCCAAAGACTCTCTGATAGATTTCATTATTCTATTATGCTGTAAAAATGATTCTACTACATCTAATCGGTGATTTAATTTATTTACATTGGTTAAAGGATAATGAAGCCATCGACGAAGTAATCGACCACCACCTGCAGTTTGAGTTTGATCAATACAATCAATAAGCGTACCATGTGTACCTTGAGTGGCTAAACTTTGAAAAACTTCCAAATTTCGAATTGTATAACCATCTAATCCCATAAAACCATCATTTAATACAGGAACAATTTTTGAAATATGATTAATAGACGAACTTAAATTGGTTTTAATATGATGCATTAGAGCACCACCTGTTGTAATTCCAATTTTCATATCTTCGCACCCAAATCCTTTTAAAGATTTAAGATTAAAATGAGTTATTAATGCTCTATAAGATGAATCAAAATCAAATATCCAATCTTCGATTTGTGTAATAAATGGTCGAAATTCTCGATACCAATCAGTCGTTGAATAAACCACATTTTCTCCAAGAATCATTTCACTTGGTGAAAATTTTAATAAATAATTTTTTAAGTCTTCAACGGGACATTCACCAATATGAAATTCACCCGTAGATGGATCTAAAAATGCAAACCCAGCGCTATTTTTTTCAAATGATATTGCTCCAATATACCTATTCGATTTTTTATTTAAAGCTTGATCGCTTGTTAAGGTACCTGGCGTTACAACTTCTATAACTTCGCGCTTTACAATTCCTTTGGCTAATTTTGGATCTTCCACTTGTTCGCAAATGGCAACACGATAACCTGCTTTCACCAATTTGGGAAGATAATTATCTAACGAATGATAGGGAAATCCAGCCAATGCAACTTCTGAAGCTTTTCCATTTGCACGCTTGGTAAGAACTATACCTAAAACTTTGGCTGTTATTTCTGCATCTTCCAAAAATGTTTCGTAAAAATCACCCATTCGAAATAAAACCAATGTATCTTCGTACTTAGATTTCACATCTAAGAATTGTTTCATCACTGGTGTTTGTGCCACCACAGTTTTAACCATTCAAAGTTTCCCCTTTCACTCGTACATTTTCATGTCGAACCGTGAAATGATTCTTATCAAGATATTCTAACAATGGAATTGCTGTTTTACGAGATAGTCCTGTTATATTTTTAAAATCTGCCACAGTCAATTCATCCTTAGATCGAAAATAATTACTTATATCACTTAATACATTATCAAGGTTTGGACGATTTAGCCAAAATTGATTTCCCAGGTTCTCAACTTTACCTTGAGCAAATAAAAGATGAATTAAATCACCCACCCTTTTTGGGTTAAACCCAGATGTACTGATAATCTCTTTCAATAAAATGGGTTCATATCCGGATTGATTAACAATTGATTCAATTTTTTCTAAATCAATTAAATCTTTTTGAGAGAATTTTGGTTGATAACCAGACAATGAAAACCCTCCTTTTTCTTCGGAAAGTGTTCCTTTTCCAATCATGGTTTTCAATACAAAGATTAACCAATTATCAGACCATTTGACCTGTGTTAAAATTCCATCTGAACTTAAAACGGATCGAAACGAATTTTTCTCGTATGATATATTAAAAAACGAAATAATTTCATTTTCAGCTTTCTTTAATCCACTATCAGTATAAATAAGCCCATTTTGAGTTTCATAACACTTTAGCTTATCGGTCCATTTATCTATTTTAGTTTTTGAAATGAAAAATAAGGATTGCCATTCATTTTTAGTCTTAGGTTTTTTCCAATCTTCATTGATTAAATATTCAAACCTTTTTTGTGGTTCAACTGGAATAGAATCTATTCTATCTCTTAATACTTTCCATTTTAGAACTGGAAACGGATCTAAGATTACTCCGCCTGCAATTGTTTCCATGGGAGAATATGACCTTATTACAAATCGATCATCCATAACAACTGATACAGGAGATTCTAAATCAATAATCAAATTCCCTGATTGGCTTTGTTCTAATCTTCCACCTGACGCCCGACCCAAAACTTCGGCTGTTCCTATATGAAATCGTAAACGCTGATTATTTTTTATAATCCAATTTGTAGAAGAAGTCATGGATATATTTGCTAATATTCTATTTGTTTTTTGTAAACAACCTGGTGTAGCCAAAACGGTTCCACGTGTTAAATTTATTGATTTAACATTTGCTAGATTAATAGCAGCACGATCACCCGATTTCACACTATCGGTTAATCCTCCATGGGTTTGAATCCCTCTTATTTTAGTTTTTATTCCAGACGGTAGAATTTCAATCTCGTCACCATTTTTCGCCAAACCATTCTGAACAGTTCCCGTAGCAACAGTGCCAAACCCCGTTTTAGAAAATACACGATCCACATTCATTCTAAATTGTGAAGATAATGATACTGTACTGAATTGATTTGCCATGGAAATAATATTAGTTTTTAACTCATTTACTCCATCACCTGTAAGATTATTGATTCGATGAATCAATTCAATTTCAAATCCTTGTTTTTCCAATAAGTCCGTAATATCTAATTCGACAAGTTCAAGCCATTCATCGTCATGAACCAAATCAATTTTGGTAAGAGCAACTATTCCTTTTTTAACACCGAGTAGTGTTAAAATATCTAAATGCTCATGCGTTTGCGGCATAATACCATCATCTGCAGCAATTACTAATAGTCCGAAATGAATATTTGCTGCCCCTGCTGCCATATTTCTAATAAATTTCTCATGGCCAGGAACATCAATAATTGTAATGGATTCTGTTAAATGCGCAAACCCTAAATCAATCGTCATTCCCCGTTGTTTTTCTTCAAGAAGACGATCTGTATTGATTCCGGTAAGTGCCTTAACTAATGATGTTTTTCCATGATCAATATGACCAGCTGTTCCAATTACAACTTGTCCCATAACTATATTTCTTGGATTGCAGAAGCAAGCCGGGTAACCTGATTAGGTAGGACAGCTTTTAAATCAATATAAAAAGTGTTTTTTTGAATATATCCCACAACTGGAATCGAACCACATCTGAATGCTTTTGCGATATCTTTTACTTTATAGTTTTTGGGAGAAAAAGTTAAAGCAACACTTTCAATTTTATCTTCTGGCAACGACCCACTTCCAGCTTCTACTTCTGAATTTTTCAGGTCGATCCCTAATTCACGAATTACTTTCTTATCCAAATGGTTTAGGATTTTTTGTCCTCGTGCACTTAATGTTTTTCTAGATGTTGTAAGCATTTTCAGTGACAAATTGTCTTTGCTAAATGAACCTGAATGATAGGATCTTAATGTTTCTTCTAAGAGTCCGATAGTAATTTTATCACTCCGTAATACACGATAGAGCGGATTTTTTTTAAATGCATTAATCCATTTTTTACTGCCAACAATTAATCCCGATTGTGGACCACCTAATAATTTATCTCCTGAAAAGGTTGTGATGTCTGGGCCTACATTCACAATGGATTTAACCGGAATCTCATCTGCCAGCCCCAATTTCTGCATATCCAGGAAAGCACCGCTGCCTAAATCTGCCATAACTGGGATTTTATATTTTTGCCCTAGGAGAACCAAATCAGACAGTGAAACTTCTTTGGTGAATCCTTTTACAATGTAATTACTTGTATGTACCCACAATATTAGTTTTGTCTTTTTGGAAATAGCATTTTCATAATCTTTTAGATGTGTTCGATTTGTTGCTCCCACCTCTTTTATTTTGGCACCACTTTTTTCAATAATATCAGGTATTCTAAATGAGCCACCAATTTCTACCATTTGTCCTCTGGAACAAATCACATCTCCATTAATAGCCATTTCGTTGAGTGCAAGAAAAACAGCAGCAGCATTATTGTTCACTAATAGTGCAGATTCACTGCCACACATAGCACTTAATCTATCATGGATAAGAGATTGTCTATCTCCGCGATTTCCCGATTCTAAATCAAATTCAAGATTGACATACCCATCTAAACGATTGGCTAAGTTTTTTAATTGTTTGCCATGGAAAGGAGCTCGTCCGAAACCAGTATGAAGAACAATCCCTGTTCCATTAATGATATTTACCAGATTAGGTGCAGAGCGTAACCAGACTTGAGATACAATATATTTTACTAACTCATCCTTTGTTTTAGATAGCTTTCCCTTTTTTATAGTATCCCTAATTTTTGATAATTCAGAATTAATAATAAATTTTATATAATCTTCATGTACATATATATCTTGTTTTACTTCAAGCAATACTTGATGTACTGATGGACAGTCTTTTAAGGAAGTTTTCATATTTTCGTATAAGAAGTTCTAAAGAATCTACACTTAGTTCAAGCCATTTGAGATTTTCTTTGAATTAAAAACCAACCCGAAATTACGCCAGGAATTAAACTAATAGCCATGAATGGAAACACCATTTCAATTGAGTGAGCATTGGCAATCCAACCACCTATCGCTGGGGCAAGGCCACCGATACCAAAACTCAAGAAGAATGAAATACCATAACCTAACCCTCGATGTGTACTAGGCGTAAGGTCTGCCAATAACGCATTAGAAATCGGCTGATTCATAAAATGAACAACACCCATAATTATACTTGAGAAGAATAAAAACCAACCTGCTGTAAACCCCAAAAGAGCAATTGCTGGAATATTAAAAAAAATAATCCAAAATAGAAGTTTGGTCCGTTTATATTTATCACCAAAATAACCACCTAATAATTGCCCAACTATTCCACTCGTAAAAACGAGAGTAGTAAAAAGACCTGCTTTTAATGTTTCAGGGAAAAGATTAAATATTCCACCCGTTTGCATACCAAAATGTGCTGGCATGAATGTTGTAATTCCACCAAAGGAAAATCCTAGAGTAATTGCCATGATATAATACAAAATAATAGAAGGACGATCTGTAATATTAATTGAAATATCGTTTTCTGTTTCTATTTGTCGATTGCTCCGACTCACTAAGAAAAATGTGGAGAGTGCCAATCCTATCTGTAAAATAACCCAAATTAAGTATGATGCTCGCCAAGATCCATACTCAGCTGTAATCCCTGCTAATAAAGGGCCTAGGGCTAATCCTGTTGATCCAGCAACACCATGTATAGCTAAACCCTTGCTTAAATTCTTCAGCCTTCTAGATAAAATGGTTAATCCAGCTGGATGATAAATACTCGACGAAAGTCCTAACATAGCTAATCCTAAAGTCATTTGAATGGGAGTATGAGCCAAGACCAATATAATTCCGCCGATTGCAGAACCAATTTGGTATAACAATAATAATACTCGACCACCAAGTTTCTTTTCAAGAAACCCAGCTGGAATTGCACCTAAACCAAACATAAATGCACCTGCTGTTGCCATTATTCCTAAACTATCTAAGCCTAATCCAAATTCGTGCTGAAACAATAACATCAAAGTTGGAAAAACCATCATTTGCGCATGAACGGCTAAGTGCGAAATAGACGTGATGCCGATTAATAATCTATTGTCTTTATCCATAATAAAAAGCCCCTGCCAAAAACATCCGTTTTTGGAGGGGCTTCAGTATAATTAAAATTGAATTTATCGTTTTTCTTCGATACGAGCAGCTTTTGAGCCGACGATATTTTTCAAGTAATTTAGTTTTGCACGACGCACTTTACCACGACGTTTTACATCAATACTAGCAATCATAGGAGAATGGAGGGGGAAAATTCTTTCTACACCAATCCCGTTCGTAATTTTACGAACTGTAAATGAAGCATCTAGACTAGTTCCACCATGACGAGCAATCACAACACCTTCATATCGTTGAACTCGCTCTTTATTTCCTTCTCGGACACGTACATCAACAATCACTGTATCTCCTGATCCAAAATCAGGTACATCCGTTTTTAAAAATTCTTTTGTTGCTTCTACTACTTTATGCATTGTTTTTCTCCATTACTTTCAATTTTTCAAATTTTCTCCAAAGATCCGGTCTCCTTTCTTGAGTCCGACTCTCTTTTTGTTCTTGTCTCCATGCATCAATATTTGCATGATGACCACCCAACAAAACTTCTGGTACATCCATCCCATCAATCTCACGAGGTTGAGTATAATGCGGATGATCTAACAAATCCTGCGAAAACGAATCCGTTAAAGCAGAATCCAAGGTATTGAGTGTTCCTGGAATGAGTCGAACTGTACTATCCAACATTACCATGGCAGGAATCTCTCCACCTGTCATTACAAAATCACCGAGAGAATATTCATGTGTTACATATTTTTCCATGACACGCTCGTCTATTCCCTTGTAATGTCCACAAATGACAATAAGCTTTTTAAGTTGACTGGTTTCTTCAGCATACTTCTGATTCCAAAGTTCACCTTGAGGGGAAGGATAAATTACTTGAACTTCATCCGGTCCACCCACCAACTCCATGGCATAATCAATTGCATCAAATAGCGGCTCTGCCATCATAACCATACCACTACCACCACCAAAAGGTGTATCATCGATTTGTCGATAATTCCCTTTACCAAAATCCCGAAGATTTATAATGTGGAATTTAACCACATTTTTCTCCACAGCCTTCCTAAGAATACTATTCTGGATTAAAGTGTCAATAACATCTGGTACAGGTGTTATGACTGCAATCTGAATCAATCCAACAAACCATCCATCGGTGTGATCACAATTACACCTTCATCATGATTAACACCTTTAACCACTTCTGGAATGACAGGAATTAACATTTCCTTTTCGTCATTTTTTATCACATAAACATCGCTTGTAGGAAGCCACATAACATCTTTCAGAATCCCAACAAATTTTCCAGACTCTGCAAAAACTTCATATCCTAATATGTTTGCACCAATCAGATTTATTTTATCATCACTAGACGCTTCAATAAATATGGTTTGTCCAACAATTCTTTCAGCATCTAAAATAGAATCAACTCCTTCAAACTTGAATCGTCGTCGTTTTCCAATTCCTGTAATAATTTCAAGTCGTACATTTTCAGAAGTATCTGGAGAGAATCCCAACATCAACTTTTTATCTTCAATGTAATCATCAAAATACCTAGACAAGGGACGCAACCGTACATCTCCAGTAAGCCCTGAAGTTGTTGTAATAGTCGCAATGGGATGAACATGGTTTTTCACTCAATATCCTCTTAATCGACAACATCCAATCGAGCACGCTTTCCACCTTCTTTAGCATTGATTGCAAAAACCAATGTTCGCAAAGCTGAAATATTCCGTCCACTTTTTCCGATTACTTTACCATAATCGCCTTCACCAACGGTTAATTCATAGACAAGTCGTTGTTCTGATTCAACAATTTCAATATTCACTTCATCTGGTTTATCAACCAAGAGCTTTATAGCTTGTTCAATGAATTCTAACATAGCGTCTTTCATGTAATTATCTAATTAATCACTTAGAATAATATTTATTTTTTATCTTTGGATTCTTCAGCAGGTTCATCAGCTTTTACTTCAGCGACTTCTTCTGTTGGAGCTTCTTCTTCAGCAGGTTCATCAGCTTTTGCTTCAGCGACTTCTTCTGTTGGAGTTTCTTCTTCAGCAGGTTCATCAGCTTTTGCTTTAGCGACTTCTTCTGTTGGAGTTTCTTCTTCAACAGGTTCATCAGCTTTTACTTCAGCGACTTCTTCTGTTGGAGCTTCTTCTTCAGCAGGTTCATCAGCTTTTGCTTCAGCGACTTCTTCTGTTGGAGTTTCTTCTTCAGCAGGTTCATCAGCTTTTGCTTCAGCGACTTCTTCTGTTGGAGCTTCTTCTTCAGCTTCTACAGAATTTGATTTTTCTTCGATATTCTTTTCAGCTCGCTCATTACGGGATTTGATAACGTCTTCACGATTCAATTCCCATTTTTTCATCTCTTTTTCAATTTGAGCTTCATCCAAGCCTTGTTGAATAAGATGCCATTGATGGGCAATTCCAGCGCGGCGCATCAATTTATGTGCTGCATCGGTGGGTATAGCTCCTTCACCTAACCAATGAATAATTCTCTCACCTTTTAGGTCATATGATCGATTTGCATCGATTGGATTGTACCATCCCAATTCTTCAATTGCTGCTCCATCACGTCGATTACGCGAATCCATTACAACCACTCTATAAAACGGTCTATTCCGACGTCCAATTCGTTTCAATCTTATTTTCGTCGCCAACTTGTATCTCCTTAATTAAATCTACCAAAACTCCCCATTCCGGGAAGTCCTTTATTTTTCATTTTACCCATCTTTTTCATCATTTTTTTCATTTGAGAAAATTGATTTAAGAGAGCATTTATTTCCTGTACCGGTCGCCCACTTCCTTTTGAGATTCGCAATCTTCGACTGCCATTAATCCTTTCAGGTTGTTGGCGCTCTCCCGGCGTCATAGAATTGATAATCGCTTCAGTCCAACCGACTTGACGATCATCCATATTCAATTGTTTTAAAGCTTTAGAATTCATACCAGGCATCATTCCTAACAAATCCCCCATAGAACCCATTTTTTTCATCTGTTGTAATTGTAGTTTAAAATCATCTAAATCAAACGTGTTTTTCACCAATTTTCTTTGAAAATCCTTCGCTTGATCTTCATCAAAGATATCTTGTGCTTTTTCTACGATTGAAACTACATCGCCAAATCCTAAAATTCGATCGGCTATTCGTTTCGGATCAAATACATCCAACCCATCCAGTTTTTCAGATGTACCAATAAACTTTATTGGTTTACCGGTTACTTCACGAATTGATAATGCAGCGCCCCCACGTGCATCACCATCCATTTTTGTGAGAATCACTCCCGATAAAGGTAATGCTTCGTGAAATGCTCGTGCGGAATTCACTGCGTCTTGGCCTGTCATTCCATCAGCGATATATAATGTTTCATCAGGTTTAACTTCATCAAAGATCGCCTGAATTTCCACCATCATTTCGCCATCCACATGAAGTCGACCAGCTGTATCTAATATTACAACATCATTTTTCAAAAATCTTGCTTCTTCGATTCCCCGTTTGCAAATAGCAATTGGATCATCAGAACCTTCTTCGTAAACAGGCACGCCTGCTTGTTCTCCAACACTGATTAACTGTTGGATTGCTGCAGGACGATAAATATCAGCTGCAACCATCAAGACAGATTTTCCGTTTTTTTTCAACCGATATGCGAGTTTTCCCGCTGTGGTTGTTTTTCCAGCGCCTTGAAGCCCTGCTAATAAAATAACAGCAGGTTTTCGCTTCAAATCTAACCCTTCAATATCCGAGCCTAATAGTGTTACCATTTCATCTCGAATAATTTTTACGAATTGTTGGCCAGGTTTAATCGACTTTAATACTTTTGTTCCCTGTGCCTTTTCTTGCACAGTTTTCACGAATGCCTTTGCCACCTTAAAGTTCACATCTGCATCTAATAATGCTCTACGGACTTCCCTTACGGTGTCATTGATATTCTTATCGGTTATTTTCCCTAATCCCCGAACATTTCGGAAAATAGATTCAAACCGTTCTGTTATTTGATTAAACATTGAATTCAGATTCGAATAAAGCCTGTGAAATTAGGTCAATTATGCCATTAAAGTAAATGTGAAAAGCAATTTAGATAAATGATAATTATTAGACAATATTCTTAAAAAACATAATAATCTTTTTCAAAAAACATACACATCTCACTTTCAACACTCTACACATTGTGTCTAATCATTTAAACTGTAAATTCATTTATATATTAACTTGCGGCGATTAAATTGTTTCAAATTTTAATATTTAATTTCTAAATAAATTGGTAAATGATCAGAATAACCACCAAGTAACCGGTTTCCTGCCCAGAACCGAAATGGATAACCATCATATTTTCCATCCTGTTGTCTATATTTTTCGCCATCAAACACACCTACAGAATTTTGAATTAATTTTAATCCAGTATTATCGGCTAACCCAATACTAACTATCAAATGATCATAAACTAAATCTTTTCCACCATACTTATAAGTACTTCCATTTGGATTACGATGCCATGGCTTCATTAGATTCCATAATAATGATTCACCCGATAAAACATCATCTAAATTAAGGCTTGCACCTAAATTAATAATTACAGATGGATCAATGGGTTCATCATTTAAGTCGCCCATAATTATAATTTCAGCACTGGCATCCTTGGAGAGAATAGATTCAACTTTTTTCCTTAATGTATTCCCTGCCGCAGCCCGAAGTGGAATTGATTTTTTTGCGCCTCCATATTTAGATGGCCAATGATTTACAAACAAATGAAGGTCAACCTCATTTATTTTGGCATTAACATATAAAATATCTCTCGTTGGTTTTTCCGTTGGCAATTTTACAACCAGTGGTATTGAATGAATTATGCTTACTTTTTTTGAATCATAAAGAAGTGCAACATCAATTCCACGGAAATCAGGTGAATCAAAATGGATAATTTTATAATTTCGTTTAACGACCTTGTTAAGTTCTTCCAGAACAAATCGATTCTCAATTTCACATAGGCCCAATATATCGGAGTCCAGTTCATTCAAAACTTCAGCCATATTTTTCAATTTTAAATCATATATCTCTTGAGTTACATTTTTTTTTCCACCAAAAGCAAATTCATTATCGTTTGTTTTTGGATCATCTTTTAAATCAAATAGGTTTTCAACATTCCAAAATGATACTTTTATTGATTCACCGGATAAAACAGTCCCAGAAAGGTAAAATATCAAAGTGAATAATTGTAAGTTTTTTTTCATTCAGTAATCTCTTATGAAATTGTGCGAAAAATTTACTTTAACTAGTATTAAAGTTAGGAAATTAAAAAGCTATCTTTTAATATTCTACTCAATTTTTTAAAAAAATCAACCAAAAAACAATTATATGGAATCAGGAAAAGAACTTAACACACTCCTCCAGGTCTTATCTGGAGAACAACAAATCATTCAAAGAACAGATCAAAAAGCATTCACGTTGCTATCTATTCTAGGTGTCTTCATGGTATTTTTCATTGTCCATTTTCCGAAAATTCAGATGAATACGTTTATCTTTATTTTGATGATGATTTATTTTTGCGCTGCAATGGGGACCATTTTCTATCTTGTGAGAGTCATTGTACCTCGCGTTCAAAAACGAAAAGTTAAAACGCTTAATAACAAAGTCGAACAAGATGAAATCATTAACCCAACTTTTTTTGCCGGAATTAGTCAATTCAAATCACCTGAAGAATATGCTTTTTACCTTAAATCGATGGTTAAAGATGATGAGCAACTCTATCAAATGTTTGCATCACAAGTATTTGCTTTGGGTAATATTAACTTAGTTAAAACCGAAAATATAAGAATGTCTATTTTCTTCTTTATGACAGCACTTCTATCTGAACTATTGATAATCATAACAATGGCCTATGCACGTGCATTACCATTTTTATTTCCAAACGGATGAAATCATTTTTATCCATATCCTTTATCTTTTTATTCATAAATGGGTGCGTGCCGCAAAGCACACCAGGGCCGCAAGGTTCTAAAGGGATTCCGGGAGAAAAAGGATTAACTGGAACACAGGGACCAAAAGGAGAACAAGGCATAAAGGGAGATTCAGGTAAACCCGGAAAAAGTATCCCTATCGATCACCTCGTAAAACTACAAGACTTCTTATCTCTAATTAATGAGAATACAAAAGAACATATTGTCGGTGTAGAGTCCTTCAGTTTTGGTTTAGCGCCCCGCGTGACCGGTTTTTGCTATTTAACAAATACTGGAAGAATTTTCAAACTTGAGAATAAAAATACTCGAGTATTAGGAGAATCAATTATATTTCTGAGCAAAATTGGACCTACAGATGATTTTATCGGACTTTCTAGAATTGCATATGGAGATGATATAAAACAGTTTTTTTCAGCTGTTACAAAATCAGGTATGATTTATACTTCAGAAGATTTAAAAATTTGGAAAGTTCAGGGGAATATTTCTATAAATTAAAAAAATAATTGAAACTTTTATCACATTTAGGAGTACAAGTAGAAAGGAGCAGACATCCCATGGTAACACCTTCGTTACTTCTCCTTGGTTTGAGACTGTCTGTTCCTTTTTTTATAATTTCTCTAAATCACCCGTTCCTTTTGTAACTGTCCTAACTAGTTTAATTAATTCATTTAACTTATTTGAATCAATTTCGATAATCCATTTTAAATTATCATCGCTTTGATTATCTCTGATTATACCGCCTAGTCGAGAAATTGATTGTGAAAGATTGCCATAAAATGCCATAGGACTTGTAATAAAATATTTATCCTTTTTCATCCATTTTACAAAGTCTGTTTTATCAATGACAAGTTGAGCGGATTGACTGTATGCGTCAATTAAACCACGTTTACCTAATTTGATACCACCAAAATATCGAATAACTGCTAATCCACAATTAACAACCTGTTTTTGTTTTAAAGTATTTATTATTGGGAAACCAGCTGTTCCTGAAGGTTCTCCAGAATCTGATGAATTTTCTTCTAACTGGTTTTGAACAAATATTCTGTATCCCCAACAAACATGAGATGCATCATAGTATTCTTTTCTTAATCCGGACAACCATAACTTGAAATTAGTTACATCATCAAAATAACTTAGGCGTGAAATAAACTTGGATTGTTGTTCTTTAAAAGTGTGGAATTGAGAATGTTTTGGACTAACCAAACTCATTTTTTTCTAAATGATAATTTGAAAGGAATTCCATTAAAATTGAAATAGAGACGGAGTTGATTCTCTATATATCGTTTGTAAGATGTTTTAACTGCTTTAGGATGATTTGAATAAAGCGCAATTACTGAAGGGCTTCTGCTCACCTGAGTTGCATATTTTATTCGAATAAGCCTACCTTGTTCAGCTGAAGGTGGATTTTTTGTAATTATTTTATCTAAGGCATCATTTAATTTTTTAGTTGATACTAAATCTTGGCTACGTTTATATACTTCCCAAGCTGTTTCAAGTACTTTATGAATTCGTTGCTTAGTTATTGCAGAAATAAATAATAATGGGTAGTGATCTAATGCTTTAAATTGATAACGAATTTCATCTTCAAAGTTCTTCATGGTATAAGTTTCTTTTTGAATTAGATCCCATTTATTGACCACAAAGATAAGACCTTTCCCCTTGTCCATGACAAAATCAACAATAGATTTATCTTGTTTCCCAAATCCTTTTTCAGCATCGATCAAAACCAACACAACATTGGCACTATGAATAGCATTTTGAGTTCTTACGGTAGAATAATATTCTATCTTGTCTTTTATTTTTGCTAATTTTCTTAATCCGGCTGTATCAACAAGCGTGACATCTTCTCCATGCCATTTGATATGAGCATCAATTGCATCACGAGTTGTCCCTGCAATGGGAGTAACAATGGTTCTCTCTTTTTGCAGTAATGCATTAGTCAGAGAAGATTTTCCAACATTTGGCATGCCAACGATTGCGAGACGCAGGCCTTCATCATCGTCAGTTTCAGTGGGCGGTTCTGTTAAGTTTAACTTGCTTAAAATTGTATCCAATAAATCACCTATTTGCCTTCCATTTAATGCGGAAATTGGCATAATAGAATCCAAGCCAAACTCATGAAATTGATGAATAAGGTTATCTGTTTTATATCCGTCACATTTATTGACAGCGAGAATGTAGGGTTTTCCACTCTCTCTTACGAATTGTGCTAATGCCTGATCACTAGCAGTAATTCCTTGTTTTCCATCTACCATAAAAAGGACTAAATCAGACTCGGCCATCGCTTGTTGTGCTTGTTCCCTGACTGCAGCATTAAATATATCAAAATCATCAGGGATGTATCCACCTGTATCAACGAACTTTAACGGATGGGCACACCATTCCATATCACCATAAATCCGATCTCTTGTAATACCTTCCTGAGCGTCAACAATCGCCTGGCGCTGACTGAGAACACGGTTGAAAAATGTTGATTTTCCAACATTCGGCCTTCCTACAATTGCAATTATTGGCTTTACCATAATTCGTTTAACCTACAATTTTGAGAATAATCCAAACAAGTACATAGGCAATTACTGCATGCACAGCTAACGCCATAAAAAATTCTTTCATATTTCCTCCCATCACTTATTACTTTTACCTGCATTTTGCAGTAAAAATTTAACTCTATTTTTCTTCCCATAAATTGAATGTAAGACCAAAAGGGTCCTTCATATAACAATCCTTACCTTTTCCTTCCCATTTAATGATTTTACATCCATTTGATTCTAAATACACTCGTGCAACTTCAACATTTTTCACATAATATTCCATCACTGGAGTCTCGACATCTTTATTTTCCTGAACATACATTTTAATTGGACCGTTTTGAACCTCAAGATATGTCGGATGTTCTTTTATCACTAAGCCCATCACATTTCCATAAAAATCCGAGGATATTTTCCAATCCTTAGAATGTACTGCAATATTTGTGCTCATTTGAAATTTTGGATTTTTCATTAAATTTATTCAATTTATGAGTAGGAATTTACTTCTGGAATGGTCTATATCTTTTAGTTTTTAGTATTCGAATTATAGATATTTAAGAACAACTTTCTTACACTCATTTTAAGGATAATTTGGCCTATTGAAATATCGCCAAATAAAGAGAAGTACTATTCCAGCTATATTAGAAAACCAAATCTCCGGACGATCCCATGAGATACCATCAAAAGAAAATTCTGAAAATGGCCAAAATATTTTTGGTGGAAAAAATGCTTTACTGTGAAATGGGAAATCGAAAAAAACATGAAAAGGCCATCCTAACATCGCAAAAGCAAAAGACCGATTCAAAAACCAAACCATTGTAATAACTATTACCGCTGAAAAAAGACTATGAGAAATATCGTAATTAATGAAAACCCAAGTTGGAAAAGTATCTAAACCAGATCTTCCAACAGAAAATTCAAAAGTAATAATTTGGATAACAAGCAACATCTCAAAAGAAAACAAATTTGGTGTTACACCCCAGAAAACGGCCACCATTTATAGCCATTATATCCGAAAAGTCATCTTCCCCATAATGCATGGCTTAATGTATCCATTTTTTGTATATTTTTTTATTAATTAGGTAAAATGAGCGGGTGATGAGAATCGAACTCACGTCTCTAGCTTGGGAAGCTAGGGTAATAGCCATTATACGACACCCGCAATGGGTATAAATTTTAGGAATAGATTTTGATGAATAAAATAATGATTTAACTATTTTTTAGTTTATTTTAAAACATGCCAATTGTTTGAATTTAATTAGTGATATTGCGTAGTTTAGCGCAAACTTGTTTAAGTCCAACATCAAATAATAAAAATTTAAATATAATTTTAAATTGATTATTATTTAATTATTTCTCGACGAGAACTTACATTATTTCAGTTTAATTCTTGTTTTTTTCACCTTGTGTTTTCTATATTTGTTTTAGCCAACCCCGTGATTTATCGCACTTTCATTTGTCGTCTTTTTTTTATTATGAATTAAAAATGAATATCTGTACATAATAAGTACAGAAGAATACCCAAGGAATTATACTTATGGCAGAAGCGATGGAACTTAATCTCTCGTTAAATCAGCCTGGCTCTCAGCCACTTGATACCCCAATTACATCAACTATAAAATCTTTAGAAAGTGATTCTCCGTTCCAAGTCCCAAAAGAATATACAATCACAGAATATTATGGTGATGATCAACTCGGATCAGATGTATTAAAAAATAAATATCTCGCTCCATGGGAAGAGCACCCATACCAACTATGGACACGGCAAGCAACGGCATTGGCATCTGTTGAAAAAACAAAAGTGTTGCGTAATAAATGGGAGAAAAGTTTCTTTTCTATTTTAGAAAATTTTAAATTTGTTCCAGGTGGCCGTATTATGCATGGAGCAGGACGGGAAGATATAACAACGACATTGAACAATTGTTATGTGGTTGCTATACAGGATGATTCTATTAAATCCATTTATGATACAATTATCAATGAAGCATTAACCTACAAATATGGTGGTGGATGCGGGCACGATCTCTCTATTCTCCGGCCAGCCGGAAAAGCCATTAATGGCACTGGTGGCGAATCTTGTGGTCCTACTGGATTCATGAATCTTTTTAGCGAAAACACCAATACAATTGCTCAACATGGACGACGTGGGGCAAATATGCAAACCCTAAGAATTGATCATCCTGATATTGAGAAATTCATCGGTATTAAAACGGGAAATATTGATATGATTAAATACTCCAATATTTCAGTCCTTTTAACACATGATTTTATGGATGCAGTTCAAAATGATAGCGACTTTGATTTAACCTTCGAAGGCGAAATTTACAAGACTATAAAAGCCAAAACACTTTGGGATGAAATTACCGCTCACGCACATTCCAGCGCAGAACCCGGGTTACTATTTTGGGATACAATGAAAGATTATCACAATGCTGAATATTGTTCCCCACTCGTTTCGACAAATCCATGTGCAGAGCAACCTTTACCTGATGGTGGTTGTTGCAATCTTGGCGCAATCAACTTAGAAAGGTTTGTTGATGATAAAGGGAATTTCATGATTGACCAATTCAAAGAAACCATCGGAATTGCAACTCGATTTCTAGATAATGTTGTGGATTACAACATGGATCGCCATGCATTAGAAGACCAAAAAAGAAATGCGAAAGTGGATCGTCGAATCGGACTTGGTATTTTAGGACTTGGAGATATGCTTGTTCGAATGGGAATTAAATATGATAGCGAAGATGCGCTACAAACCATTGACCAAATTATGCAGATATTTCGAGATACATCCTATGAAACAAGTGTAGAACTTGCTGATGAAAAAGGTCCATTCCCGAATTATGATTGGACCGGATATTCTAAAAGTAAATTTGTTAAAAATCTACCCAAATCATTACAAAAGAAAATTAAAGATTCAGGGATTAGAAACTGTACAATAACTACAGTGGCACCCACAGGATCAGGTGCAATCGTTTCACGGGTAACATCTGGCGTTGAACCAATCTTTGCCACATCCTATAAAAGACGTGTAAAAAAGAATGATGATGGATATGGAAAATCTTTCAATGAATACAAAGTGTATCATCCGATTATTGGACAATTATTTGAAAATGATGAAAATCTCCCCGATTACGTGGTTACAGCTCATAATATTGATCCTTTTTTCAGAGTAAAAATGCAAGGTGTAATTCAAAAGTATATTGACTCATCTATTTCTTCTACAGTGAATCTTTCTGAAAATATTACGATTGATACTGTTGCGGACATTTATATGACAGCCTATGAAGCGGGATTAAAAGGGATTACCGTTTATCGAGAAGGTAGCCGTGAAGGGATTTTAATATCAGACGAGAAAGATAAAAAAGAAAATACAACTACAAAAACAGAATTAAAGACTGATGTTGAAGAAGCTTCACGTATCGAAAAGACCCCTAGGATAAGACCCACTCAAACAATTGGTGTGACGCGTCGAATACGTACAGGTGAAGGTACACTTTACATTACAATCAATGAAGACGAGAATGGCCTTTGTGAAGTGTTTACCACCATTGGTAAAGCAGGGGGGAATGCAGCTGCACAATCAGAAGCCATTAGCCGATTAATATCCTTATCACTACGCTCGGGGCTTGACCCTCACGCAATTGTTCGACAGTTAAAAGGAATATCAGGACCAAACCCCACATGGGAAGATGGTCGACTTATTCTATCAACGCCAGACGCAATTGGAAAAGCTTTAGATGATTATCTAATCGAAAGAGAACGTAATGACGTTGATAGCCTACAGCATAAGTCTGAAAAGCCATTAATAACTTTAGCACAAGAGCCAAAGAAAGAAAATAGTCTAATAAATTGTACAAAATGTAATAATCATAGCGTGGTTAACGAAGGTGGATGTCTCACATGCCGAGAGTGTGGTTGGTCAAAATGCGACTAACCTTTTAAATAGATATCATTTTAAAATACCTAACAAAAAAGCCCACTGTGATTGCAATGGGCTTTTTTGTTAGGCTAAATTTATAATAAAATTAAACTTCTAATATTTCTATTTCTTTTTCATCTTGAATCGTGTTCAATTTTTTAATATGATTATCCGTAAAATTTTGTACATCGCCTTCATAATCCTTAATTAAATCTTCAGACACATGATCATCTTTTCCAAATTCTTGAAGATGATGAATTCCATCTCTTCTTACATTTCTGATTGAAATTCTTCCTTCTTCTACTAATTGATGAACGAATTTATTTAATTCCTGACGACGTTCTTCACTCAAAGGTGGAATAGGAATTAATACTGCTGTTCCATTATTTCCTGGCATAAAACCCATATTAGCATTTATAATCGCTTTTTCAATAATTGGTATTAATGTTTTTTCATAAGGCGTTAAAGTGATTAGACGCGGTTCAGGAACCGAAATAGTCGCAACTTGGTTTAATGGTGTCATGGAGCCATAATAATCTATGGTCAGCGAGTTAAACATTTCGGGATTCGCTCTCCCTGTACGAACTTTATTTAATTCGCCTTGACAATGAACAACAGCTTGGTCCATTCGATGTTTTATATCTTTTAATATATCTTCAATCATAATTTTACTCTGTAACTAATGTCCCAATTTTACTACCTAGAATCAATGCTTTCAAGTCCCCTCTTCTGCTGATATTAAAAACACGAATTGGTAAGTTATTTTCTTTACACAATGTGATAGCTGTTAAATCCATCACACGTAGATTATCTTGCAGAACTTTTTGGAAGGTAATTGTTTCATATTTAATTGCATCTTCATGAATCATAGGATCTTTATCATAAATACCATCAACTTTAGTTCCTTTTAAAACAATTTCCGCACCTAATTCAGTTGCACGAAGTGCTGCTGCAGAATCTGTTGTAAAAAATGGATTACCAGTTCCGCCAGCAACAATAACAATTCGACCTTTCTCTAAATGTCGAATTGCACGACGACGAATATATGGTTCAGCAATTTGGGATACATTGATAGCGGATAATGTTCGAGTTTCACACCCTACATTTTCTAGGGCATCTTGAAGTGAAATCGCATTCATAATAGTAGCCAGCATACCAAGATAATCACCCGTAACTCGGTCCATACCTTTATTTGCAGCTTGCATTCCGCGAAAAATATTACCAGCACCAATAATTAAACCAATGCTAATACCTAGTTGTTGAATGGATTTTACCTCATTAGCTAGGTAAGATGCTTTTTCGGGATCAATACCAAATCCATCCTTACCAGCCAATATCTCTCCTGAAAGCTTTAGGAGAACACGGCGATAAAGCGGCTCAGCCATTGTGTCGGTTATGCTTGACCGTTACTAGTAGGATCGGCTTCGCCGATTGCAAATCGTATAAAACGATTAATGCTTATATTTTCACCTAAGGTTGAAATTGCGCCTGTAATTAAATCTCCAACTTTTTTATCAGGATCTTTAATATAGATTTGATCTATTAGGCATGATTCAGAATAAAATTTATTGATTCTACCTTCAACCATTTTCTCAATGATATTATCGGGCTTTCCTTGTGACTTAGCCTGCTCAGTAAAAATATCTTTTTCACGAGCAATGGTAGCATCATCAATTGAATCACGATCTAACCCTAAAGGATTTGTCGCTGCAATTTGCATTGCAATATTATGAGCCAATTCAGTAAAACCATCTGTATTTGCAACGAAATCTGTCTCACAATTTAATTCAACCAGAACACCTAAACGGCCTCCAGCATGAATGTAAGAATAAACTAACCCTTCTTTTGTTGCGCGAGCACCTTTTTTCTCAGCTTTTGAAACTCCCGTTTTCCGAAGGTGATCTACAGCTTTTTCAATATCGCCATCTGTTTCTACAAGTGCTTTTTTACAATCCATCATTCCAGCACCCGTTTTATCGCGTAGAGTTTTTACAAGTTTTGCATCAATACCCATTTGAATTATTTAGCCTCAGAATCAGGTTTATTTGATCCTTTTTCATTAATCGTTTCTTTTACAGCTTTTTCTTTTGGCTTTTTTGCTACAGGTGAAGTTTTGACTTTTTCTTTTGTATTTTTTGTGGTTTTCTTCGGTTTTGTTTCTACTGTTTTTTCTTCAATAACTTGTGTTAATATTTCTGCTTTTACTTTTGAATCTTTTTCAGATTTTTTTGTTGGTGTTTTTTCAGATAGTATTTCTGAATTATTATTATCTTTATCTGAATCTATTCCCTTCACTTCATTAATAGCATCGGCTAAAGAACCAACAATTAATTGAATTGCACGAATGGAATCATCATTTGCCGGAATTGCGACGTCCACTTTATTGGGATCTGTATTAGAGTCAACGATAGCTATTACAGGGATATCTAAACGTTTTGCTTCACGAATAGCCGTATCTTCATATTGTGCATCAACCACGATAAGTGCGTTAGGTAAACGACGCATATCTTTAATACCACGATGTTGATCTGCCAGCTTCACTCGTTCACGATTCAACATCTGTGTTTCTTTTTTTGTTAGATTTTCATAAAGTTTAGAGCCTTCTTTTTCTAACATTTTCAATCGTTTAATACTTTTTTTAATCGTTGAAAAGTTTGTTAGAGTTCCGCCCAACCACCGTTCGACAATATAAAACATGCCACATCTATCAGCTTCTTGTTGAATAATTTCCTGTGCTTGTTTTTTAGTCCCAACAAATAATATCTCACCGTTTTTACCAACAATTTTCTTAATGAAAACACATGCTTTATTGATTCCTTCTATAGTGGAATCAAGGTTAATAATATGAATTCCATTCTTTTCAAGAAGAATGTGTGGTTTAAAATTGGGGTTCCACTTTCTGGTTACGTGCCCAAAATGAGCGCCGGTTGCCAGAAGATGTTCAAATTTGACTTCAGCCATATAATTTTATCTTTTAGAGAATTGAAAGTTTGCACGTGCACCAGGTTGACCGGGTTTTTTCCGTTCAACTTTCCGCGCATCACGTGTGAGGAATCCTTTTTCTTTCAGAATAGAACGATAATCATCGCTTACTCCGAGAAGTGCTCGTGAAATACCAAGACGAATTGCACCAGCCTGACCGGTTAATCCTCCTCCATTCACATTCACTTTAATGCTGTAGGCTTTTTCGCCTTCAATAGCCACAAGTGGCTGTAAAACAACTGTTGCCAATGTTGCACGACATAAGTAATCGCGAAACGGTTGGCCATTCACTTGAATGTCGCCTTTTCCTGGTGACATAAAAACTCGAGCGATGGATCTTTTCCGGCGACCCGTACCATAATAAGTAGCTTCTGACATAAATTTAGAGTTCTAATATTTTGGGTTGTTGAGCTGTATGCGGATGATCTGTTCCTGCATACACCTTTAAATGAGAATTAATGCTTCGACCTAATCGATTATGGGGTAGCATACCTTTGACGGCATTTTCTACGATACGTTCAGGATATTTTCGGCGTAACTCAGCAACGGAAGTTTCTTTTCCACCACCAGGATACCCTGTATGGCGAAAATAGGTTTTATCCGTTTCCTTTTTTCCAGTCACCTGAATCTTCTCTGCATTTATAACAACAACGCAGTCCCCCATATCCATATGAGGTGTATAATTCACCTTATGTTTTCCACGTAGGATTTGAGCAATTTTTGAAGCGAATCGGCCAAGGGTTTGTCCTTCGGCATCTGCGATCCACCAATTCTTTTCTATTTCTGATTGTTTTATTGATATAGTTTTCATTTTCACTTCGATTAGAGCCCACAAAATTAATTGCACTTTATAGACAGAGTCAATAAATATTGTTATAAAAATACATCTTAATTATTAGTAATAAATCCACATGAAATTGTATGGATTACTTTTCCCGATAACCCTTTATTGTAAAAAGGTGAATTGATAGAACGCGATTGAACATGTTCTCGAGAGAATGTCCATTCCTGATCTGAGTCAACTACGATAAGTTCAGCTTCTATTCCTTCTCCAAATAAATCCGAATCAAACCCCATTATATTCCGAGGGTTTACTGTCAGTAATTTAATTAACGATTCTAAAGTCATCCCTTCTTCATCTACTAAAACTTTTTTCACAGCACCAAAACAGGACTCTAGACCAATCATACCAAAAGAAGCTAAATCAAAAGTTGTTTCCTTATCTTCTATTGTATGCGGTGCATGATCTGTAGCAATACAATCTAGTGTACCATCTAAGACTCCTTCAATTAATGCTTTTCTGTCTTTTTCGGTTCGAATAGGAGGTGCTACTTTTAAATTTGTATTGAAACATCTTAAAGCTTCGTCATTAAAGAATAGATGATGAGGCGTAACTTCTGCTGTTACTTTTTCATTGTTGATTTTCATTTTACGAATATGGTGAACTGCTTTTTCTGAACTGACATGAGGGACATGTAATCTCGCTCCTGTAAATTCAGCCAATTCTAAATCACGATGAACCATGGCAGATTCTGCCAAATCAGGATTTCCCTGGAGCCCCAAATGTGTAGAAATTTTCCCTTCATGCATCACACCTTCAGCTCGAAGACATTCATCTTCTGCATGATTTATGATCGGTAAATCCATTAACGTTGAATATTCTAGAGCAATACGCATCATGGCACCATCTTGGATAGGCAATCCATCATCACTAAATGCCACAGCTCCTTCTTGATGCATGAGACCCATTTCTGTTAAATCATTTCCACCTTGAGTTTTGGTAACAGCACCAATTGGATGAATATGAATTGGACATTTTTCTGCTTTTTTAATAATGAAATTGATGGATTCAGGTGTATCAAGAGGTGGATTTGTATTTGGCATAACACAAACACGAGTAAATCCCCCAGCCATTGCCGCGCGAGATCCCGTTTGTAGTGATTCCTTATCTTCCCGCCCAGGTTCACGGAAATGAACATGAATATCACAAAAACCATGTGTAATGGTTTTTCCGGAACAGTTTATTATAGTTGAATCATTTGGAATATTTATATTTCCAACTCCAGCAATTTTACCATTTTTTATCCAAACATCGCCCTCATAGGTTTTCCCTAAGTACGGGTCAATTATCGTTCCATTTTTTAGAACTAAATTATCAGCTATTTTTTCAATTTTCACGATTCATCTCCTTCGCTAGACTTTCCGCCACAGAGTAAATATAGGATTGCCATTCTTGAAGCGACTCCATTTAATACTTGATCTAAAATTATAGCCTGATCTCCATCAGCAACCGTTCCATCAATCTCCACACCGCGATTCATTGGCCCCGGATGCATAATGACAATTTCTTTTTTATGAGTATCTAATCGTTCTTGAGTGAGTCCAAACATGGCTCGGTATTCTCGAGTTGAAGGTACAAGTCCAAGTCCCATTCTTTCTCGCTGAATTCGAAGCACATTGAGTGCATCAGCCCATTCAATGACTTCATCAATCTGTGTACTAACTTCAACGCCTAACTCTTTTATAAAAGGTGGAATCAAATTTGGTGGCCCACATAAAGTCACTTCCGCGCCCATAATTAAAAGACCATAAATATTGCTTAATGCCACTCGACTATGAGAAATATCACCTACAATTCCGATTTTCAAGCCTTTAAGTTTTCCAAATTTCTCATGAAGGCTCATCATATCTAAGATTGCTTGGGTTGGATGCTCGTGAGTACCATCGCCCGCATTAATAACAACAGCATCAATAAACTCTGTCAATAGTTTAGGTGCGCCAGGCGTTGGATGACGCATCACTACAGCATCAATCTTCATGGCTTCTATATTCTGGGCAGTATCCTTAAAGCTTTCTCCTTTTTTCAAACTACTGGAAGACGCTGAAAAATTTACCGTATCCGCACTAAGACGCTTTTGAGCCAATTCAAAACTAATACGAGTCCGAGTGGAATTTTCAAAAAAGAGATTTACTATAGTCACGCCCTGAAGAGAAGGAACTTTTTTAATGGGCCGATCTAACACTTCCCTGAATTTGAAAGCAGTATCAATTATAGTTTGAATATCTTCGGCAGGATACCCTTCAAGCCCGAGTAAATGTTTGTGTTGTAACATCATGATTCTTGGCTCCTTATTAGATAGACACCATCAATTTCATCTGTTTCAATTAAAGTGACTTTTACATGTTCCCCTTCATGGGTCGGTATATTTTTCCCAACATAATCCGCCTTGATGGGAAGTTCTCGATGTCCTCGGTCAACCAACACCGCTAATTGAACTTTTGCCGCTCGACCAAAGCTATTCAATTCATCCATAGCTGCTCGAATGGTGCGTCCTGTGTATAAGACATCATCGACCAATACGACTATTTTCCCTTCCAATGAAAAAGAGATATCTGTCCCTTGAACTTGGGGAATAACCAATCGCTCTCGATAATCATCCCTGTGAAACGTAATATCCAACGAACCTAAACTTAGTTCTACACCACTAATATTTTTAATTTTTGCTTGAATTCTACCTGCAAGAGGAACACCGCGATTATGAATCCCAATCAGAACAATTTCATCTGCATTATCGTTTCGCTCGAGTATTTCATGACTCAACCGCGTAACAGATCGCCCAACAGATCCGGCATCCATTAATATTTTATGGCTCATTTTATCTCCTGTTTTTCCAAAAAAAAACCTCCGGGCAGAGGTCTTTTTCTCGCACGGAGGTTTTTCCCTGCCCTTTCCAGTCTCTCTGAACTGATTTAAAGGGGTTTGAAGTGCACAAATTTACGATCGAAAATAACTTTTATGAACTGATATAATTTTCACTTTTCAGGCTTTTTAAGTAATTACGATTGAATTAAATCAAATATAATTTGGGGAATTTTTTCAGTATCTAAATTATCCATCTCAATAATTAAATCAATATTCTCTTTTTTGAACCATTGAACCTGTCGTCTTGCAAATTGCCGTGTTCGGATTACAATATCTTCTTTCATTTCATCAAGAGTCATTTCATTTTTCAAATAGGCTTGGATTTGTCGATATCCGATAGAATTTAAACCAGGATAAGTTAATTTCGACTTTTCCTGTTGAATCAATAACGATTCAACTTCTTCAATCCAACCATTTTCCAACATTTCGTCGGTCCGTCGTTCAATTCTATTAATTATTTTTTGTCGATTCCAATTCAATAAAATTGTATAAAGGTTCAAAGAATCGGTCGGTTTTTCCTTTTGTGCCTTAAAATGTTCGCTGGGAGGCCTTCCCGTTATTTCATAAATCTCAAGCGCACGCATAAGTCGTTTTTTATTATTTATGTGTACAATTTCAGCATACTCTGGATCAATAAATTTTAACCGTTCCAAAAGAGCTACAGGATCATCTTCATAAGCTTGATCTAAACGATTTCGGATTGGTAAATCTGAAACACTCCCTTGGAATATGCCTGTTTTCAATGCCCGAAAATAAAGACCGGCACCCCCACAAATAATGGGCGTTTTCCCGTTTTTTTGTATCTCCGTAACTTTCTCTTTTACTTTGGATGTATAAATTCCTGCCGAAATTGGAATGGCTGGATCTTGAAACCCCATCAAATGATGTTGAATCCCTTCCATTTCATCTTGTGTGGGCTGGGCAGTTCCTATGGACATCCCTTCATAAATCTGACGAGAATCAAGACCAATTATTTCCCCATCCAGTTTTTTTGCTAATTCCACTGAAAGAGATGTTTTCCCACTGGCAGTGGACCCAATAATAGTAAGGATTTTCTTCATGAATCCAATGGACTTTTTACACCGAGCGGACCTTTATTCATTACATGAGTGTAAATCATAGTTGTTCTTAAATCTTTATGTCCTAATAATTCTTGAACCGTTCTTATATCATTTCCATTTTCAAGCAAATGTGTTGCAAAAGAATGTCTTAAGGTATGAACACTCCCTGCCTTATGAATCCCCGACAATTTTATCGCTTTTTTTAATGCACGTTGCAAAGTTGTGTCCGATTGGTGGAATCGCCGTAGGATACCATCTTGCTTGTCTGGTGAAATCTTTTTAGATGGAAATACGTATTGCCAGACAAATTCTTTATCCGCATTTGGATATTTCCGACTTAATCCGTACGGTAAATATGTGCGGCCTAACCCTTTTATTAAATCTTGTTCATGGATTCGTTTCACCGATTCTAAATATATTTTCATTTTCTCCACCAAAATTTCAGGAAAAACACTTACCCGATCCTTTTCTCCCTTGCCATCTCTGATAAAAACTTGAAATGTTGCAAGATCAACATCCTTCACTCTTAACCTTAAACATTCTGACAATCGTAATCCTGCACCATAAATTAAATTTGACATAAGCCAGTGAATTCCAGATAAATAAAGGAATATTTGTTTTATTTCACTTTTTGTAAAAACGACTGGAATATGGTCAGACTGTTTTGCTCTAACAATCTTTAGCTCTGTTTTTAACGGTGCTTTTAATACATGCTTATATAAAAATAGAACCGCATTTAATGCTTGGTTTTGGGTGGATGCGGCTACGTTTCGATTTACAGCAAGATACTCCAAATAATGTTGAAGATGAGATTCATGTAGTTCTGATGGATGACGTGTTCCATGAAACTTTATATACCGTTTAATCCAATTGATGTATGATTTTTCTGTGCGATTGGAATAATGACGTGTTCGAATTGCAATACGAACTTGATCTAAAAGTTTAGGTTGTTTTGTTTCCATTTTCATAACTATATTTTTTGAGTGAATATCATATATTTCATGCGAAAGATTACTATAATAATAATTGAAATCCAAAATCAATTACGCCGTATAACAACGTATGTTTATGAGAATCTTAAAAGTAATATGGCGGCTTTAACGCCGGATATTTACTGTTGGAGCGGACGATGCTCGTCCACTCCAATGGGCGAAACTCTACAGAGTTCTGTGTTGGACTCCGCTTCGCTCGTCCAACACCCACTCCACCAGACATTCGTTCAATCAAAATTGAGTTTCATCTCACGAATGCAGGTGAGTTTCGCCCATTGTGCGTCAAATAAAATTCAAGAATTGGGAAGTGAACCAGTAGAATAATATTCGTAAATTTCAATATATGCAAACACCACAAACACAAACTTCAAATAATTTAGACATACGAGAGCAATTAGCAATTTACTCAAAAAATATGAATTGGCAGAATTTAGAATTTAGCAAACCAAATTCCAAAATTAGATTAGGAACATTATTTAGTGGAATTGGTGCTATTGAACAAGCGTTTAATAGACTGAATCTAAACCATGAGATAGTTTTTGCTGGCGATATAGATTCTCATGTGAAAAAGAGTTATTTTGCTAATTATAAAATTGGTGAAAATAACTGGCATAACGATATTACACAATTTGATGCAAAAAAATACAGTAATAAAGTAGATATAATTGTAGGGGGCAGTCCATGCCAGGCATTTTCAATGGTAGGAAAAAGGCTTGGATTAGAAGATACAAGGGGGACATTGTTTTACGATTTTGCACGAGTTATATCAGAAGCTAACCCCAAAATATTTATTTTTGAGAATGTTAAAGGGTTATTAAACCATGATAACGGCAATACATTTGAAACAATTAAATCTACTTTTGATAAACTTGAATATAAATGTTTTATTAAAACCCTAAATGCAAGAGACTTTGGTATACCCCAAAATAGAGAAAGACTTTTTGTAATTGGCTTTAAAGATAGTTCAACTCAATTTAATTTCCCTTCCGCAATAACACTTGAACACAAAATGCAAGATTTTTTAGAAGACTATACTGAATCAAAATATTTTCTAAAAGAAAAAGGTGTGAAGTTTGTAACAAGTTCCAAAAATAGGAAAAAAAGATATACACAAATAAATGGTGAAATTGCCCTTTGTCAAAAAGCAAATCAACAGTTTAACTGGCACGGTGATTTCGTATTTGAAAGTGCTAATAGTAATTGTGAATATAATGATTTTATTTTTGATGTAAATAAGGTAGAAGAAAAATATTATCTTTCTGATAAAGTAAAAAAATATGTTTTGGCTGGGGGAACCAAAAATTTTAAAACAAGCACCAAAACAGACCTTGAAGTTGCAAGACCATTATTACAAACAATGCATAAAATGCATCGGGCAGGAGTTGATAATTATGTTACACATCATAAGGGTAAAATAAGAAAACTAACCCCTAAAGAATGTTTACGTCTCATGGGTTTTCGCGATAATTTTAATATTACCGTAAGCGATACACAAATGTATAGACAGGCTGGTAATAGTATTGTTGTCGACGTTTTAATAGCCATATTAAAACAAATAGATATTTCTAAATATGGTGTATAAATGAATAAACTCCAAAACCTTGGTCTAAATTATAATGTCATTGATGCAATAGAAAAAATGACAGTTGCTGATTCTTTTGTCTTCAGAAGTAATAAAATTGGTGGGGGGAATGGTGAAGCAAAATTTTATATTGGTAATGACAATGAAATGATTAGAAGTTTTTTCGGTTCTAATGGCTTTCAAATTAAATGCTTTTTGCTCAAACAAGACCTTGTCCAATATTTATTAGATACAGAATCCGAATATAAAACTCCTGCCCAACCCTATAATAATATTGATGCTCTACCAAGTTTATGGAAAGAAAGGCTTGCTAAAATAAAGAACCTAAATGACATACTATATTTTGATATAAATGAGCAAACTCAAATTGCAGGTCCAAGACTTTATGTAAAATCAACAGATATTGCTTATAAGCTAATTCGAGAACTATCATTACCGAATATTACGTATATTTCTGCAATTAAGTTGGTTGATGGAAATGGTGATTTTGTTTTTTACTTCAGACTTTTTGTTGATTATTTTGGCGAAGTTGAACACCCACAGAAAGTTGAAGAAGAAATTCAAAAAATTGAAGAAGGTGAAATAGAAGAAAAGAAAAAGAGCCTTCTTAAAAAAGCAAGAATTGGTCAAGGTAAATATAGAAATGATTTACTTCAAGATTGTCCTTTTTGTCCAATAACTCTTGTTACTGATGATAGAATATTAATTGCAAGTCACATAAAGCCTTGGGCTGTTTCCAATAATAAAGAAAAACTTGACCCCAAGAATGGTTTTATGTTAACCCCTACTTTTGACTATTTATTTGATCGTGGTTTTATTTCATTTTCAAATGACAAAAAAATGATTGTTTCCCCTTGGATTTCAAATATGACTTATTCAAAACTAAATATAACTCCAAATAAAAAGTATCTTCATTTACCAATTGATGGTAGGGAATGCTATTTAGATTATCATAGGCAAAATATATTTAAAACTTGATCGCACAACCCCCACTCCACCGGACGGCTAAACTTGGCGGCATGAATAAATGATTTTGGTAAAATAAAGTTTTGTGTTTTTACAAATGCACCGTGCTTGAATTCGCCGTGCTCCGGTGAGTTTATTCGTTGGAGCGGACGATGCTCGTCCACTCCAATGGGCGAAACTCTACAGAGTTCTGTGTTGGACTCCGCTTCGCTCGTCCAACACCCACTCCACCAGACATTCGTTCAATCAAAATTGAGTTTCATCTCACGAATGCAGGTGAGTTTCGCCCATTAGGTAGCATATAGAATGATAAATAGTTTATTACTCAAAGGATTAGTAAATCAAGAATCGAAAACTACTACTACCCAAATTGCACTTTGGGAAGAAATGAGTATTTGGAAAGTTGCGTATAAAAAGCTTCGGTTTAAAAAAAATGCTGGTGAAGAAATAAATAATGCCATTGAAAAGAAAAGCAATATTCTCCATAAAGTTTATGGAATTGATCCTTTGAATTTAGCTAACAGATTACAAAAGCACCTTTTTACACAAACAAAAATTGATTTTTCAAAAATTAGCACAATTAGAGAATTAGACGAACTGTGTATTTCGGTAGAAAATGAAGCTGTACAATTACAAAAACAATTATCAAAAGGTGAATTCAAGGGTAATTCAATTGAAGAGTTAATAAAATATACAATCCAAAAAATGTTTGATGATTTATCAAATGAATTCAGTAAAAAAAGCTCAAATGAACAAGATAATATAGTCAAACAAATTTTTGAAATATTAAAGGAAATGCCCGATGACCAAAAAGAAAAGCTCCAAAAGGAACTAAATGTTTCCGAACTATCCCAACAAACTATTAGAAAAGCGATAACGACGGGTAGCCTTGGTATTGCTTTTGCAGCATTGGTAGAAATAGCAGGGTTTAGTGCCTATATATTTGCTACAAAAACTCTTGCTGTGATTGCTGGAATCATAGGTTTAACTCTACCATTTAGCGTTTATGTAGCTCTAACATCATTTATGGCATTTTTAGCAAATCCATTTGTCCTTGTACTATTACTTACAGGGTTTTTGAGTTTTATAACCAAAAAAAGTAATAAGAAAATTCGAAATGCTTTTTTACCTAATTTGGTTAGTCAAATTGCAATTTCCAGTACAATTGGTGAACCAAGTATTGATAAATTAAATAAATTAGTTAAATTTTATGAAGTGTGAGTTTTGAAATGAACAAGTACGAAATATTCCAAGAAAAATTAAATGAAACAGATAATTTAGAAGAATTACTTGAAACTGAAGCATTTTCTAAAGATGCAAATGAAAAATTAAAGGAATTACTCAATGGTGAGAATTCGGCTTCTGATTTAAGTTTTGCTGGTTTAACATTTGGTGATTTTATTTATGATGCACTTCGAGTCAATCCATTGGTCATAGAAGGTGCAGATTTTGCAAGGTCTTCAGATTTAGGTAACATATTTAAATTCTCATTATTTTCTGAAGATATAGTTGATTTATCTGGTCAATCTTATACTGGTAACATCAATCAAATTAAAGGTTATGTTGGTGAAAAATATGTTGCTCAACACTTGCAATCATCTGGTCACGAAGTTGAATTTCCATCAACATCAAATAACCCTGGTTTTGATTTAATTGTAGATGGGAAACCTTTTCAGGTAAAAACCACGATAGAACCTAATCAAGTTCAAGAACACCTTGATAAATATCCACATATTCCTGTTTTTGTAAATGAAGAAGTAGCATCTGAATTTTCTGGAAATCCAATGGTTTACCCTGTACCAAAATTTTCTGAATATAAAATAGATGAAATGACACAAGCCTCAATCGATTCTGGTTCTGAATTAATTGATTTTGAAATCTTTACTTTTTCTACAGCAGTTGCTGCTGGTAGACAGGTTTTCAGATTATATAACGGTACAACTGATTTAAAAAATGGTTCAATAAATTTTGGTTATGATTTAGTTGGCTATGCCGGCGGGGCTAAAATAGGTTCAATAATATTGGCAACAACAGGAAGTTTATTTGCACCATTTGCTATCGTTGTTGGTGGGTTATTTGGTGCTATTGCTGGTGGTATTACCGGTAGGCAAATCGCTAAAATGGTAAAGGGGGAAATTCATGCAAAAGAAGAAATGAATAATGCGGAAAATAAAATTAAAGAATTCGTTAAATCTGCATATAAAGCAAGCAACAAATCGTATTCTATATTTAAAAACAAGTCTGACATAATAAAGGAAAATTTATATAACAAAGGTGAACCTGCTAAACCATTACGTAATTATTCAGAAAAACGATTAACTGATGAAGAAAAATATTTAGATAATCGGCGTAGAGAATTACAACTGTCAATTACAGATTTTAAGATTCTTGATCCATCCAACAATGGTTTAATTGTAGCTGGTATAAATGCTTTATCTTTATCTGCAAAAGCAAAAGTTCATCCAGCAAATGTAAAAGATTCTTTAATGGAAATGTTTAAAGCACTAAATAAACTAAAGGAAAAACTTGAAAAGTTATAAATGCTACCTAACCCCCACTCCACCGGACGGCTAAACTTGTGCGGTGATTTTGAGTTTTGGTGACAAAATGAAGATTTGTGTAGTAAATAAAGTTAGTGGAATGAATTCGCCGTCCGCCGGTGAGTTTATTCGTTATCCTATAAAAAAAGAATAAATATGACAACTGCAATAACTGAAAAAACACCACTTATTATCATTGATATGCAGGTCGGATTTGATGAGCCTTATTGGGGAAAAAGAAATAATCCTAACGCAGAGTCTAATATTCAATTATTACTTAATTCATGGCGATTGAAGAAGAGACCTGTTATACATGTAAAACATTGTTCACTTGAAGAGAAATCACCATTACGAGAAGATTCTAAAGGAAATGATTTCAAACCTGAAGTGACTCCAATTGAAAATGAACTCATCATTAAAAAATTCGTAAATAGTGCATTTATTGGAACCGAACTCGAGACATATTTAAAAGATAATAATTATGAAACATTAGTAATTGTTGGTCTCACAACAGATCACTGTGTCTCAACAACTACACGGATGGCTGGAAACTTTGGTTTCTCCCCTATTCTAGTATCTGATGCCACTGCAACATTTGATAGAACTGGGCCAAATGGAATTGTATATAAAGCCCAGAAAATACATGATATTCACTTAGCCAGCCTTAATAATGAATTTTGTGAAGTATGTACTACCAAATTGATAATGAACCAAGGATAACCATGGGTTCCACGAGATATCTTCGCTTCGCTCAGACACACATGAACCCGGTCGTTAGAAAGGAAACAGTATGGATGTAAAACAGACAATTTCACATTTAATAAATAATCGGGAGAAATTTAATGAAATTAAGGAGTTTTCTCCTTTTCCCGGGATGAAATGAACATGCCGTCCGCCGGTGAGTTTATTCGTTATATGCAAGAGGTCATCGCATGAAAATACATTCTCGGAAGCTAAATGAAGCTGATTTTCAAGCAATGAAGGTTCTTCTTTTAAAAGAAGGTCCTAATGATTGGAATTACATTACAGATGAGAGCATTGTTCATCAATTTCAACTTATAAACCAAAGGAAAGCTGTAGCCGTTTTAGCAGAAGATACTAACATCGTTGGCTTCGCTGTCCTCATCCTTAAAGAGGCGTGCCCGGCTAAATTAAGTAAGTATGCTGTTCTATCAGATATTGCATACATAAATGACGTGGTTGTGGCCTCAAGCCAAAGTGGTAAAGGTCTTGGCAGTCAGCTTTTAAAAGAATCCATTAAATTTGCTGGCGATAAACAATGTAGCCATGTCTATATCGAACGCCATGAAGAAAATTTGGCTTCTGCGGGCATGATGCGCAAGGCAGGATTTAATCTGGTTGAGACATTCTATGACCCTGAAAAACGAGCTACAGGTTCAAAAAACACTTCGTTGCTAAGCATATGCACATAACAAGTTATTCAAACGGACGCTAAACAGTTGGCTAGCTTCGTTCCTCGCAATTTTAGTCAACAATTTTGCGCCTCTTAATAAAGCGTTATAAGGTGTTACAACAATCAGTTACAAAGATAATGAAATCATACTCTTTACAAAGCATTTATCTAATTTTCATTCTATTTTTAGTTAATGACAGTTTTGCTCAGGAGATAGACACTCAGATTATTACAAAATACCCACTCATCAAAATAGAAACAGATTTCGGGCCTCTCCAAATTGAACTTTATCCGGATAAAGCTCCAGTCACCGTTTCAAATTTTCTCCGATATGTCGATGAAAACCGTTATGACGATTTTCATTTTTATCGCGTGGTACATTTAGGGAATCAACCTGATAATGATGTGAAAATTGAAGTAATCCAAGGCGGACTTGGTTTTGATAAACATCCCATGGAACTCCCTTCCATCACCCACGAAACAACAGACATAACCGGTATAAAACATGAAGATGGGACTATTTCCATGGCACGCTTGGAACCGGGAACCGCCAGTTCTGAAATTTTTATTTGTATCAACGCTCAGCCTGAATTAGACTTTGGTGGCAGACGGAATCCCGATGGACAAGGATTTGCAGCATTCGGGAAAGTCATTTCTGGAATGGCTGTCATCAGGGAAATCCAATTGATGGCAGATAAAGGACAAATGTTACTTAATCCTGTTATAATTAAATCAATTCAAAGAGAATCTAAAATTGCAAAGTAAAGAGAAATTAATGTCGCTCAAAGCGACCATCTAATTCATCTAAAGACATTTGCACAATAATAGGTCGCCCATGGGGACAATAATAAGGATGTTCTGTAGCAAATAATCGATTCACTAATTCTTGCATTTCTTCCCTTGTGAGAGCATCTCCAGCTTTGACGGCTGCTTTACAAGCAAACATGGCTGCCAGTCCTTCTTGAAACGAACTATACTGCTTCCGCTCTTTTAAAAAATTATCAAGGATTTCTCGAATCACGGATCTTTCATTCCCTAAAGACATTTCTGATGGAATAGCTTCAATTCGAATGGATGATTCATCTTGTTTCTTTATTTTAAATCCAATCTTTTCTAAATAAGGCAATACATCCAATAGTCCATCAAAATCATCAGGAGAAAAATCCAATACTTCTGGGAAAAGCATGGTTTGTGATGCCATAGATGTTGACTCAAATGCTTTGATTGCTTCTTCGTATAAAACTCGCTCATGAGCCACATGCTGATCAATGATAACCAAACCGCTATTAATTTCTGAAATAATATACTTTTTATGAATCTGCCAAATATGTTCGGTTGAAATTGTTTCTGGCGATTCTGTGGGTGATTCCGCTAAACGAGATGCATAATCCTTTGCTCGCTCAAGATTCTGATGTGCTGATCTTGGCACTGAAAAATCCATATTACTCTGATTTGGATTCGTTGGAATCGTTTCGGCTGGTGGTCTAGAAGTTTGGCCAAAAAATGAACTTTTCTCAAAACTTGGTCGCGAGGATTGTTCGTAAGATTGATTAAATCCTGGTACAGTATCCAACACGGTACGTAAAGCATCATTCACACCCGATTTTAATACGTGAAATACACGCCATTCATCTTTAAATCTAACTTCAGTTTTCATAGGATGCACATTTACATCTATTTGATCCGTAGGTAAAATAAGATTAATCACAAAAAATGGATATTCGCCACGCTTTACCAATGATTCGTATGCACCATAAACAGCAGTATTCATCAACCGATCTTTAATAAATCTTCGATTTAAAAAGAGATATTGTTCCCCTGGACGAGAACGAACCAAATTTAAATTTCCTACAAATCCGGAAAAAGCATAATCACCTTTTACTAAATGAATAGGAAGCAAATTTCTTGAATAGGTTGGATCTAATAAATTATCAATTCTATCTTCTAAATTTTCTGCATCCACCTGAAATATTTTTCGATCGTCGGAAACCAAATGAAATGAGACTTCTGGGAATGCAAGCCCATAGCGACGCACCACATCCACTATTTTTCGTAATTCAGTCCGAGGCGTTTTTAAAAACTTTTTCCGTGCAGGCGTATTATAAAATAAGTTTCGGATAGTTATCTCAGTACCACCCATTTCGGCAGCGGGTATAACTTCACTCGCTTGACCATTTACAATTGGGAGCTCAGCGCCTACACCAGATCCATCGCTTGATATTATTGACATTTCGGATACAGAAGCAATACTAGCCAAGGCTTCGCCTCTAAATCCCAACGTATTAATGGTGAAAAGGTCATCCAATGTTGCAATTTTACTTGTATGAAATCGAAGAATCGCCGATGGCAATTCTTCCGGTGACATCCCTTTTCCATCATCGCGAACTTGAATAGTTTGGTGTCCACCCTTTTCAACAACGATTGAAATTTCGGTCGCTCCAGCATCTAAGCTATTTTCAATGAGCTCCTTCACGACGGAAGCAGGTCGTTCTACCACTTCACCGGCTGAAATTTTATTTCTAAGATCTTCTGTTAATGCTTGTATCATTTATTAATTATGTTCATTGTTTTTTCAAATACAACTTTTTCCATCGATTCTGCTTTTTCAATAATCTCTTCAACGCGGTGACTCATTTCATCACAATAGTCTTCATCTTCTATACTCGATAAATTTATTAAAACATTCATACAAGCACCACTCACCCCAGCTAAGGCTACTTCCGCTGCTACGCCAGCATCCGAGACAGAATTTGGGTTCCCTTTTTCTACTAAAATATCAGCCAATTCAATGACCCTAAAACATTTCTCTGCCGTTTCCATTGGAATCTCAATTGCATATTTATTTGCAAATTCGATTGCTTCATTTTTAATGGATAGTTCATCTTCATTATTGGCAGACAAACGGTTTGCTTCCATAACTTTATTGAAAGAATTGGTATCTTCATCAACTAAAAAAGTAAGCCTATCTTTTAATGTTTGTGCTTCAATTCCAATCTGATCCATCTCCGGTTTTAATTCAATGAATTCTTTCTTTTCATGAGTCAAAGCAGCCACCATAGAAGATAAAGCTGCGCCCAAAGCTCCAGCTAAAGCTGCTACGCTTCCACCACCAGGTGCAGGGCTATTTGTGGATAATTCTTCAATAAATTCTTTTCCATCCAAATCCATTAATGGACGATTTTCAGATTTCACCGCATAATCAATTATTTTCTCTTTTGGAATAAAATCGGTAACATCATTTAAGCCGAGTGATTGAATCGCGCATTCCACAATATCTGCTGTGGGAACCCCCAAAGATCGATTCTGCTTTTTAAGATAATGCTTTCCGGCCATTATCATAGCTTCCAGTGGGATAAGTCCCACCAATTCACTTCCTGTAACTCGAATTCCACGTTCATCTGCTAATTTACAAGCTGCATCAAATACATCATGAAGAGTTGATACTTTATAATTATTAAAATTAATGGAAATTTGCGCTCGGTTATACATATCCACATACCAACCAATACCTTTCAAATCTTTAAACATCCCTGGTACTTTTACCGGGCTACCATCTTCGTTTCGAACAATATCACCATCCAATAAATTTTTCGAATTTTGATTTGGAATTCTTTTTGATCGCCCAGTTTCTCTTAATTCGAATGCAATATCAGTTGCCAATCGGTGATCTTTTGTGTTGAGATTAATATTATAGGCGATAAGGAATTCTCTGCAACCCATTACAGTAGCCCCAGCTTTTATATGTAAATCTGCTGGACCATAATCTGGTTTCCAATTTTTATCCTTTAATTTTTCTGTCAATCCTTCATATTCCCCTTTTCGAATGACAGGCAATTTAATTCTTTCTGATTTTTGAGCAGATTTTTCATAAATATAAACAGGGATTCCTAATTCATCTCCAACTCGTTTACCTACTTGTTTTGATAATGCAATACATTCTTCATCAGTTACACCGCTAATAGGTATAAATGGACAAACATCTGTGGCACCCATCCGTGGATGTGTTCCAGAATGCTGACTCATATCTAATATTTCGGATGCGCGTTTGATTCCTTGAAAAGCCGCTTCTCCTACTGCATCTGGTGAACCAACGATGGTTACTACAGTCCGATTTGTATCTGGGCCAGGATCTACATCAAGAACTGTAATTCCTGAAATAGTTGACATGTGCTGAACAATATCATCAATTTTATTTTGATTTCGCCCTTCAGAGAAGTTGGGCACGCATTCAATAAGTTTATTCATATTTTATATTCTTGAAATATTTTGTAAGTAGATGATAAGAAAAATAACAATCACGAGCAAAATTAATGTCCACCAAAGGGTACGCGCTTTTTTTCGCCTAAGTGGATTTAATTCTTTAAAAGGACTCATGGGTTAAATAGATATCCCAGCAAAGATCATCATGAATAAACTAACGACCGGTTCCATGACCAACCATATAATGGAGAATCCTGTTATATAACCAAATAATATTAGTCCAAATAAAACTCGAGGACCATAAGATTGAATTTTCCACGCTAACTGTGGATTGGTTTTCATCAACCATCCTGAAAATATTTGTGAACCATCTAAGGGCGCTACAGGAATCATGTTAAAAACTGCCAATGCAATATTGATACGAGTAAAAAATAGAAGTAAAATAAATAATACTTCTGACATAAGTCCAAACCCATTTAAGAGTCTTAATAGTATTCCACCAATTAAAGCCAAAATCATATTTGCAGCAGGCCCTGCTGCGGCAACTTTCATCATATCCGTTCTTGGATTTCTTAACATTCTAGGATCGACAGGCACAGGTTTTGCCCATCCAAATCCAACAAATAATATCATAAGGGACCCCATCATATCCAAATGCGCCAAAGGATTTAAAGTAAGCCTACCTTGGCGAGCTGCCGTCATATCTCCACATTTTGCTGCCATCCACGCATGTGCAAATTCATGAAATGATAAAGCAAACATGAGAGTTGGAATCAATAATACTAAAGCTTCAGGTTGTAATCTGAATAACAAGCCTAACTCCTAGGGTGATGTGATTTATACACTTCTTTAAGATGATGCTTATCCAAATGAGTGTAAATCTGTGTTGTGGAAATATCACTATGTCCAAGTAATGCCTGAACAAATCGAAGATCTGCTCCCCCTTCTAATAAATGGGTTGCAAAAGAGTGACGTAATGTATGGGGTGAGACCTTTTTTAAAATCCCTGCAGCTCGAGTCCATTTTCTTAAAATATTATTAATCATTGCCCGTGTTAAAGGATTTCCATTCCGACTTAGAAAAACAGAACTTGAACTTTTATCTTTTTGAAACCCTAAACGACTATGAATCAAATATTGATTTAAAAATTGTTTGGCTCGCCCACCTACAGGGAGCAATCTTTCTTTTGAACCCTTCCCCATTATTCGAATCATATCGTCATCTAAAAATAAATTTGATATATTTAAATCACAAATTTCAGAAACTCGTAATCCGCAAGAATATAACATTTCAATTATTGCTTTATCTCTTTGATAAAAATTAGATGATGAATCAATCGCTTCAATAATTGATTCAATTTCATTCGCCATGAGAACTTCAGGTAATTTTTTTGGAATTTTTGGACTATTTAAAACCAATGTCGGATTCTCGGTCACAATTTGTTCAGCTGACAAATATTTATGGTAAGATCTAATTGACGAAAAAATTCGAGATATACTTGAAGCGGCAAGCCCATTATTATTTAAAATTCTAATATAGTCCCGAATATGCATTTGAGATATCTCCGATAAATTCGAAATATCTTTATCATTGATAAATGATAAATACTGGTTTAAATCTCGCTGATAAGCTTCCAAAGTTCGTGGGGACACATTTCGTTCCACCCGCAACATGGTCAGGTAGTCTTGAAAATGAGTGTCCATCTTAGCTCAAAAAATCATCTTCAATTAAACCACAAATTATCTGGCCTGTCATGATATGCCCTTCCTGGATTCGTTGTGTGTCATCGTTTGGAACATAAATCGTAACGTCTGCCATCCCTTTCATCATCCCACCTGATATTCCCGTAAAGACCACCGTTTTAAGTCCCTTGTATTTTGCTTGTTTTATTGCAGCAATCACATTTTTAGAATTCCCACTTGTGGATATTCCAACCAATACATCACCCTCATTTCCAAGTCCTTGAACTTGACGAGAAAATATTGATTCAAAATCTGTATCATTTGACCAAGCTGTAATAAAAGATGAATCTGTAGTTAAAGCAATAGATGGGATTGGTTTTCGCTCATGGCTTGTCATTCCGCCCATAAGTTCTGTTGCTAGGTGTTGTGCGTCACCAGCACTCCCACCATTACCACACCATAATATTTTCCCGCCTGATTGAATTGATTTTATCATCATTGTTCCTGCAGCTTTTATATCATCGACACAGGCATCTACCATAGCTTCTTTCATAGCCACACTAGCTAAAATTTGTCTTTTAATTTTTTGTTCCATTATTTTATTAGGATTTTTTCCAATGAACCGCATCTGCAAATTCTGACATTAGCTTCGAATTTTCTTCAATGATTGTTCCTGTAACAACGATTGAAGCACCTGCTTTAACTTTTTCAGATGCAGTCTCAGCATTTCTTATACCTCCACCCACAATTACAGGAATATCTAACGCGTCTGTCACAGCTTTAATCACATCTGGAGACACAGAATTTTCGGCTCCACTTCCAGCTTCTAAATAAATTAATTTCATTCCTAAATATTGCCCGGCCAATGCATGGGCGACAGAAATATCTGGTCGATTCATGGGAATTGGTCGTGTACCGCTCATGAACTCCACGGTCGATCCAGCTCCGCCATCCATTAGCATATACCCGGTTGGAATTGTTTCAACACCAATATCTTTTACCATAGGAGCGGCAATGACCTGCTCTCCTATTAAATAATGAGGATTTCGACCCGAAATAACTGACATAAAGAGCATTGCATCATAATGGGAATTTAATTGACCTACGCCACCAGGGAAAAATATCACCGGAATATTTGATGCATCTTTTATTCGTTTAACCCGATCAATGCATTTCATATCCATCATCAAACTTCCACCAACAAATAATGCATCGACTCCTGAATTGTTAGCATTTTCAACGCTGGATTCTAGCGTATCGTCACTTTTTCGATCCGGATCTATTAAGACAACATACGCTGCCCCTTTTTCATCAATAACAGAATTTAATTTTGAGAATATGGACATTTAACTAACAAATTCTTCATAAGACAGAAAGTTCATTAATTCATCCTTTTCGTCAGGATCAGATGGAGTTATTTTAATCAACCAACCTTCATTATAGGGATCCGAATTTACTTTGTCTGGCAAGTTTTCTAAATCTTCATTCACGGCACTTATTGTGCCTGATATAGGGATAAATAATTCAGAAACTGTTTTAACAGCTTCAATTTCACCAAAAATATCACCTGCATTAAATTCTTCTCCAACGTCAGGAAGTTCTACAAAAATCACATCTCCTAATTGACTTTGTGCAAAATCCGTTATACCAATTGTAACATTATCATTTCCATATTTTGCCCATTCGTGGTCTTCGGTATAAAGTAAATTGTCTGGTGTGTTCATTTTTTTTCGCCCTTGTGTGCGTATTTTTCAGGATCATAGTCAAAAGTTTCTAGAAAACTTGTATCAAATACTCCTGATTTAAATTGTTCATTGTCCATTATAGCCATTTGGTAGGGAATCGTAGTTTTGGGACCTTCAATAATTGTTTCTTCCAATGCTCGATACATTCGGATAATAGCTCTTTCACGATTTTTCGCATGGACTATTATTTTTCCAATCATTGAATCGTATTGTGTAGGAATTTTATATCCGGAATAAGCATGACTATCTACACGAACACCTTTTCCACCTGGCATATGGAAGTTGGTAATCTCACCTGGAAATGGCATAAAATTATTTGCAGGATCTTCAGCATTTATTCTACATTCTATTGAATGTCCACGTAGTTTAAAATTCTGCAAATATTCTGGACACTTAAATCCAGCATGCATTTTAATTTGTTGTTTAATTAAATCCACCCCAGTAACCATTTCTGTTACAGGATGTTCAACCTGTATTCTTGTATTCATTTCCATGAAAAAATAGTTTTTATCTTTATCCATTAAAAATTCGATTGTTCCAACACCAACATAATTAACAGCTTTTGCACCCGCAACTGCAGCATCTCCGATCTCTTTTCTTGTCTCTTCATCTACAAAGGCAGACGGGGACTCTTCAACTAATTTTTGGTGACGGCGCTGAATCGAACATTCTCTTTCCCCTAAATGAATGGCATTTCCATGGGAATCTGCGAGAATTTGAACTTCAATATGACGAGGGTTTTGTATAAATTTTTCAATATACATATCGCCATTTCCAAAAGCAGTTAAGGATTCTTGATTTGCAGATTTAAAAGCACCAATGACATCTTCAGACTTTTTAACTAAACGCATTCCACGTCCACCGCCTCCGGCAGATGCTTTTAACATGACGGGATATCCCATTTCATCAGCTTTTACTTTTGCGTCTTCAGGACCATCTAATATTCCTTCACCTCCTGGAACAACAGGTACACCTGCTTTTTTCATGGTAATTTTTGCTTGAGCTTTATTCCCCATGGCATCAATAATTTCAGGGGACGCACCTAAAAATGCAAATCCATTTTCTTCGCAAATTTTTGAAAATTGAGCAGATTCAGATAGAAAACCATATCCAGGATGAATAGCATCGGCACCAGTAATTTCTCCAGCGGCTATAATTCGTGGAATATTTAAATAACTATCACTACTAGCAGGTGGCCCAATACAAACTGCTTCATCCGCAAATTTAACGTGAAGAGATAATTCATCAGCGGTAGAATAAACTGCAACAGTTTTTATACCCAATTCGTGACATGCACGAATTACTCGCAACGCGATTTCGCCACGATTAGCAATTAGAACTTTTTTGAACATAGTCGTTTAAGCGGGATTTATAATGAACAATGTTTGGTTATACTCAACCGGACTCCCGTTTTCAACTTTAACAGCTGAAATGGTTCCATCAAACTCTGCTTCAATTTCATTCATTATTTTCATGGCTTCAATAATGCAAAGTGTTTGCCCTTTTTTCACTGACTCTCCTACAGAAACAAATATTGGGTCATCTGGTGTGGGTGATGAATAAAAAGTACCAGGCATTGGAGATAGTAGTTCTTCTCCTTCAATTACATCTGTTTTCGCTTCAATTTCTGTTGAAATATCTGAAACATCAGGAGGTAATGGAGTTTGAACCACTGGTGGTGAAGCTATCGGTGCAGCTGATACGGTGGCTCCCTTGGTTACTCGAAATTTACGTCCCCAAAAATTCACTTCGATTTCATTTACATTAGAATTTTCTAATATGTAAATAATTTCTTTCAATTTATCTTGCCACATAGCTTCTCCTTATCAATTTATTCCTTAGAACGCTCAACATAGTCACCCGTACGTGTATCAATTTTAAGTTTATCACCTTCGTCTATAAACAAAGGAACATTCAATGTATAACCTGTTTCAACAGTCGCTGGCTTGGTGGCACCTTGAGCCGTATTTCCTTTAAACCCTGGTTCCGTTGCCGTTACTTCTAAAACAACATGCGCTGGAAAACGAACATCAAGAACTTCCTTATCATCAAAGAGTAAATCCACATTCATACCTGCAGTCATAAAGTTTTTTCCATTACCAATAGATTCGGCTGGAATGTTAAGCTGCTCATAATTATCAATATCCATAAAAACAAATGTATCATCATCATTATAAAGAAATTGCATTGTTTTTGCTTCAACACGGATAAACTCTAATTTTCTTCCTGCATTGAAAGTTTCATCAAAGATTTTTCCTGTTTGAATATCTTTTAATTTTGTACGTACAAATGCGCCACCCTTTCCTGGTTTTACATGCTGAAAATCAATTACTTTCATTCGCTTATGTTTATGAAGTATAACTGCTCCATTTTTAATATCTGATGTTGTTGCCATGTTTGTCCTTAATTGAAGTAAAATTTAGAGCTTGAAATTTACTATGGGAGTTCGTTGGTTCAAATGAACGGAATTTAATATTTTTAATGTAATTTTTACCAAAGGATAGTATTGTTATATGTTTAATTATGAAAATAATATCCGTACCATACCATCAAGAATAGGAAGATTTATCATAACCGCATTAAATAGATATTATACTTCTGAAATGAATAAAGTAATCTTCTCTTTATCGGAAGACATTTTTTCCTGAGTAGGGATTTCACGCGCGTATTTTACAAGGTCGGCTTCTGCAAGGAATTCAGCCCAAATAGAGAATTGTATATCTTCTAACGGAAACAAACTTCTATAAGTATTAATCTCTTCTGTTGTCATTTCCAATGCACGAATAAAATATTTTGTTTCAATGTATTCTCGAGATATATGAGAAAGATCTGCATAATAATCTTTGGAAAGACCGTTCATTTTCAAATTCATTAGTCGCCTTTGCGCACGATCTTCAGGCGATTCCAATAATGAATAATTTATCTTTCGATATTGAGCAACCTTCCTTTGTTTCCATGTCCATATCATACTTCCCAACATCACCATTAATATAAGACTCAGAAGAACCGTTTTTGTTGGAAAAATTCTTCTAACAGGTACAGGACCTTTCAAAGGTCGAAAATCAGAGCTTTCAGAAAATTGCAAAAGTGATTTGACAGTAAAGTGATTAGGATTTGATACTATAGAATAATCTAAAGCTCCATCCGTTTTCAAAATATCCACCTCATAGTTAGGCGTAGAAAAAGAGCCTGTATCCCAGGCCATGAGCTCAAATTGAATACCAATTAAATTTCCATTATGATGGATTAATGTTTGATTTCGAATTGATAATGTATCATTAATTTCACTTAATTCTGGAAATCGAATTGATTCAGTATTTTGACCTTCGACTGTAATCGTCCATAAAAAAATATCACCAATGTATCCTTGTGTGGTGTCTAATTCAGAAATGATAGATAAACTCTGAGCAGAAAGGAAAGATGATAAAATGAATAAAAGAGAATTACGCATTAGGATCGTTTTTCACGCATTTTAAAAAAAGACATGAGTGGCTCAACAAAATCCTGATTTGTGGCAATAGATATTATATCAAATCTAATTTTCCGCGTATCTTTTAGAAATTTTTCCTGCTTCGTTTGAATATCTTTTTTCAATCTATTTCGTAAATCTTTAGATGAAGTGTCAACCCAAAATGATTCACCGGTCTCAGGATCTTCTACCTTTGCCAATCCCATATTTGGTATATCCGTTTCAGCAGGGTCAAAAAGTTGAATACCGATTACATCATGTTTACGATTTACAACTTTCAATGATTTCAAGTAATCTTGATCAATAAAATCTGAAATTATAAAAACAACACTTTTCCGCTTTGCAACCTTCAATAGATAATCTAAAGCAATCTTCAAAGATGTGCCTGATCTTTTTGGTTCCGTGTAAAGCAACTCTCTCACAACCCGAAGTACGTGACTTTTTCCTTTTTTAGGAACAACAAATTTTTCAATTTCATCCGAGAAAAGAATTAACCCAACTTTATCATTGTTTTTAATGGCTGAAAATCCTAAAACAGCTGCAATTTCTGCACCAACTTCTCTTTTTAATTGTTGGCCTGACCCAAAATTACCAGAAGCAGAAATATCGACTAAAAGATAAACAGTGAGTTCTCTTTCTTCTTCGAATACTTTAATAAATGGAGAACCAGTTCTTGCTGTCACATTCCAATCAATAAGACGTATATCATCACCAGGTTGGTATTCTCGTACTTCAGAAAAAGTCATTCCTCGACCCTTAAATACCGAATGATATTCTCCACCAAAAAGGTCATTAACTAATCCACGCGTTCGAATTTCGATCCGCTTGACCTTTTGTAGAATTTGACTGGGAATCAAATCGTTACCCTACGTCAATCTTTAAAAAGTTAAAACTAATAGGATTCAACTTTCGGTATATATTGGGGTATTGGTATAAAAGGAAATTCATCAAATTCTACAGTTATACGTTTTATGTTTTTACAACTCGGATAAACCCAAAAGAATATTGTACATAATAAATATAACTTAAAGTATGACTCAAATTGTTCCAGCTATCAGGGAACTTCAACAACTTCAAAAAGGCGTTTAATTACATCTTCGGAAGTTAATTCTTCAGCTTCGGCCTCATAGGTCAGGATAACACGATGACGAAGAACATCAGCGCCAATATAACGAATATCTTCCGGAGTGATATATCCACGATGTTCTGTAAATGCACGGGCCTTTGCTGCCCGTATCAAATTAATCGTCGCCCTTGGTGAAGCACCATAATCTATAATACCATCCAAGTCATTCAATCCATTTTCTGCGGGGTTTCGTGTGGCGAATACAAGATTTAATACATAATCTTCTACTTTTTCATCTACATAAATATCATGAATTACAGATTGAGCATCTAATATTTCTTGGCTTGAAACAATTGATTTCAACTCATCTACATTTACTTTTTTAGTATTTTGGCGCAATACCATTCTTTCAGAATCACGATCGGGGTAATCTACAATAAGTTTAAACATAAAACGATCCACCTGGGCTTCAGGCAACGGATAAGTCCCTTCTTGTTCAATTGGATTTTGAGTTGCCATGACCAAAAAAGGAGAATCTAGTTTAAAGGTATTTTGACCAATAGTCACCTGTCGTTCTTGCATAGCTTCCAGTAGGGCACTTTGAACTTTTGCTGGTGATCTATTAATTTCATCTGCTAATATAATATTTGAAAATATTGGACCTTTCCGTGTATCAAATTCGCCAGTTTTTTGATTATATATTAATGTTCCCAATAAATCAGCAGGAAGCATATCAGGGGTGAATTGAATACGTTGAAACTTTGTTGAAATAAGTTTTGCTAAGGTATTTACCGTTAGTGTTTTTGCTAATCCAGGAACACCTTCCAATAAGATATGACCATTCGCTAACATTGAAATTAGGATTTTATTGATCAATACATCCTGACCAATAATCACCTGATTCATCCCTTTCTTCAACTCATCAATAAATTGTGATGCTTTAGAGATTCGATCATTAATCTCTGTTAAACTAAAATCGCTCATCTTAATAGCTTAAGATGAAGTGATATGTTTCAAAGCTGGAATATTTTCAATACCCTTTCCCAAATACTCCAATTCAAATTTTACAGAAGGAGAAAGTTCATGCGCTGGGAATCTATTTAAAAAATCTTCATACTCAATTTTAGCACTTATTACATCATCAACTACATTTGCATAAATATATCCAATCATGAAAAGTGCATGTGCTTCCTGTGTTGATCCAGCATAATTTTCAATAACTTTTCGATATTCTTGAATTGCGGTTGTAAAATCACGGAAATCATTCATATAAAGATCGCCTAACATATATTGTCCTTTTGGAGTAAGGGCATGCTCAGAATAATTTTCTGTCATATAAAGCAGATGATCTACTGCTTCTTTAGTCATTTTTCTCTTCCGTAAAGATTCCGCTTTATTCAAAATATATTCAGGAAACTGATCAATTTCTTTTTGCGCCTGTATCGCATGAACTGTTCCGACATAGTTCTTTACAGTTGTCTGTAAGGCATCATAGCCATTGGTGAGGCTGTTCTTCCAATTTAAATGGATGGATGATAGCTTATATTGTGCTTGAGAGGCTAAACTGTCTTGTGGATACTTTTCGACTAGATTATTTAAATCAGTAATTGCCTGATCTGTTTTATCATTTTTCAGATTTTCATTAGATAACTCAAAAAGCTCACTCGCTGACTTTGAACAACCAGTGATAAGTAATAATCCAAGTAAAGGTAAAATAAGTTTTGTTTTCATTGTATTCCTATTGATTAAAAGCCGCGGAAATTAATGCAACTTTGTCTTCGTAAAAAGCATTTGGTCAGATTTATATGCATTAAATTAATTTCAGTTCCCTATTAAAAAAAAGTATTTAAAAAAGATTTTGAACACCTAATTGAATTTTACTTTTTCTTGGGTTGTCAACTTGTATTGCATAATCTAATCTAGCAGGACCCAAGGGAGTTTGAATCATGATACCAATTCCAGAATCCCATTTAATAAAATTGGGTGATAAGTTTTCAGAATGGTCTGTTAACAATCCACCATCTGAAAACAGTGTAATTCCAATTGTTTTATAAATAGGGAATCTAAATTCTAAATTGGTCATAAATCGAATTATTTCTCCTGAAGGATTATTAGTAGCAGTTTCTTCAAATCTAAGAACATCCCACCCTCGCATTGAAGTACTTCCTCCGAGGTAAAATTTTTCATAACTATAATCATTAAAATTTGAATCCCATCCCCAAATTCTACCCAGTTTTATTCGAATTGCGAATACCGATTTTTCTCCAATCGGTCGATAAGTTTGAACCGTAAAGTCTGCTTTCAAATATTCTCTTTCTCCTCCCAAAATATATCCAGCTGATTTAAATACCGAAGTGAGTGAATATCCTTTTCTTGTGAAAAACGGGTCATCTTTTTTGTCAATATTAACTTTAAAGCCAATTGAACGTTGTTCTATATTTTTGTCTGATTCTGATTGGTCACTAAATGATTCCCAAACTGATTTTGATTCAAAATAAGATCTTTTATCAAATCTAAATAGTTGAGATAAATTAATTCCATATCGTTCAATCGTTTTCACTTTTTCGTCATATTCAATGAATGTTTCATAAAACCCAATAAGTTTTGTCGGAAGTCTTATTCCAATAAACCAGCTACTTGAAAAGCTCATATCAAATCGAAGCCTCGGAACAACAAATTCTTCTTCAACAGGAATACCTGCTAACAATTTTGTAGAAAATTGAGTTGGTGTATTGAGAAATGAACGATTTCGCCATTCAATTGTACCACTAATTGCAGGGATGGGTTCGGCTCCTTCAGCAAATCTAATTGGATCGTAGCCACCCACTGAATTCCATTCTCGTTGTTTATATCGATGAAACTCAATCACCATATTTACAAGTGAATCTGAATCTGAAACTTTGACCGGTATCATATTCGCCATGGAAAACATTCCCATTTCTCGAAGGCGACGAGAGGTATTATCCATGTTTTGTTTTGAGTATATGTCACCAGGCGTATAAGTTAATTCACGCCAAATTAGAGAACTGTCAATCGATCCTATTTTTTCTAAATATGTATTTTTAATATGAATATCTTTTCCTTCTTTAATTTGAATATTCACATTTACTGAATCAGATATTTCATCTAAAACTTTGATGGTAAAAAATAATTTTCCTAGTTCATGATATGCATTTTCAACAGCAAATAAATTATCATTAATAAAAACAGGGTTATAAGGCCTACCTTTTTCTACACCCAATAAATTTCTTATTTTCCCTTCCGAGATTGATTGGTTACCGTGTACGGAAATATTCTTTAAATAATATTGTTTTCCTTCATCGATATTATAAAGAATATCAGCTAATTCATTTTCTGTAGTAAATGATTCTTCTATAACCACATCAAGAAATCCCTTAGAATGGTAATAACTTTTTAACGTTAATGCATCTAGTTTAATCAAACGTGAATCAAAATCAGGTCGACGAAAAAACCAATTTGGGGGACGCTGACGTATTAAATAAAAAACTTCATTCATGGATACATTGTCATTTCCGTTTAACGTGACAGAATTAATTATAATATCGTCAGTTTTAGGGTAGACAGTTTCCATCCATGTTATGAGAAAGATTAATATTATATAACTTGTTTTCACTTTTTATTTAATAGGCATATCGATAACGATATTTAAGATTTAAGTTTCCATCTTCATCTATATTACCGACCACCGAAAAATGTCGATTTAATTTATATTCAACACCAATTTGTGATTTGTTCGGATTCGTTAATGAAAAGGATCTTTTATAGGATAAATTTAAGAAAGTTTTGTCACCTATTTTACGTTTTGCTGTTACTTCAAAATCTTCATCAGATCCTTGAAACAAACCGGCTGCACCAGAAATGGCAATATCATCAACTAAGCCTAATTTACCAAATTCCGAATCTTTTAAATTCTTTTCCAATTGATTTTCAAGAAGAGAACCCAAAATAGATACTGTTTGATTTCCAAAGCCAATTGATGTTAATTCTTGATCTTCGAATCGCTTCCCCCAAGTAAGTAATTCTAATATATCACTTTCAGAAAACCCACTTCTTGATTCTAAAATAATATCTAAATCATCAATTCCACCCATAATTCGTAGATTGATTTTTTCATCATCAATCATAGTAAATGCGTTCACATCTATGAACGGATTAAATCCTTTGTTATCAAAACTAACATAACCTTGAAGCTCATTAAAATTATCTTTGTAGGAAAACACATTACCATCTTCTACAAAAAGTTCACCGCCAAAGTCTATTTCATTATGACCAATTTGTGATAGACTTAATTCTCCAATTACTTTTGCATCTATTTGAGAGTTTTGAAACAAAACTGATTCACGAATTGGAATAGTTAGTTGGTAGGACATAACTGTCCCCTGCTCTTTAGGAAGAGAAGTCCCCATTTCTTCAGTCGTAAATTCATAAAATATATTTGCGTCTAATGCTTCAATTATTCCTGCAACTGTAATAGTATCCTTACCAACAATTGTAAGATCTAAATTACTTTGACCGACAATATCTAAATAAAGTGTTTTAAATGAAGTTTCATCCCCTTTGATTTGTAAATCATATTTGGGATTAAAAAACTGAGAAAAATCCATTTCGCCAGAAATACTGGTATTCCAGTGTTTTGGTTTTGTGTATTTTCCATTGGAATGGTAAAGAGTTGCTCTTAAAACTTTAATTGATAATTGGTTTTGGTTCATTATTGCTTCTCCTTCAACTCCTGTTGCGGGATCACTAACCAAAAGTGTATAAATCTCTCCATCTTTCACTTTCAAATATCCATTTCTTTGAATTGATTCAACTGGACCAGTCAAAGATAATTCTATATCTAAATCTCCACGAACTGAATCCAAATCTTCAATATATGGGGAAAGAAATGGGAGTGATTTTACTATTGCATTTGCTTGAAAGTTTATGGAATCCCCAGGAAAGAATTGCCCTATAGTTGGCGAACTAATATTAAAGTCAAATGGAACGGATCCGCTGGCATTGATTATTCCATCATTTAAAATTGACTTTGCTGAATCCACCATCAACCGCCGACCATTATAACTTCCAATACTTGTTACATGTCCTAATTTAATTTTGTCAAATAATCCATTTATTACATCAAGATCATAGGTGAACTGTGTTTTATTAGGAAACCCTTTTAAATGAAATGAGCCTGATAATGCCCCACCAATCGTGAAAAATTCAGGAATGAAATTGTGAAAAAATCCTAAAGAAACATTTGAAAAAGTAGATTTCAATGAAATTGGAGCTTTACCGATTTGCCTTTTACCAAAAGGAATAACTCCATTGGCTTGTAATCCCATCACATTCCCTTTGGTCATAGAAATATCATCCATATGAAGCATACCGTTTTTATATAAAAATGATAAGGTCATCTCATCAAATGACTCTTCCATATAATGTCCTTTTTTCAAAGAAAGGTCGGCATCCACATCTAACTCACCATTAACCAATTGCATCCAAATTTCACCAAAAATAATCCCAGAGACTTGAAGGCGCTTATCTTTGATGAATTGAGTCAAAATTTCTGCTTCAAAATTGGACATTTTAAACCGAGCTTCTGGTTCATTTCCACCTGTAATTACTCCTTCCATCATTCCATCATTGATATGTAATTCAAACGGTGGGACGACTAATATAGAATCTTGAAATGAAAAAGAAATGGGTATTGAATTAACCAAATAATTATCTTCGTAAGCTAATTGTAATCGTTGAATCAAATAATGATCATCTCCATTATATTTCCCGGATATTTGGAGAAAATCTTTCCCGGATTTAAAATGGCAATTTTCTACAATAATTTCACTATTTTGAACTATTGCATTAACTGTTCCACTATCAAATGACCTATCTCTCCAAGTTCCCTTTCCTATTGTCAAATCTACAAATCCGGTTGTCAGAGTATCATTCACATCCATTTTGGAGTTAAAATCAACCGATACCAAATGAAAATCTTCAATATTAATATTATTACAAATTAATTCGGCATTTACAGACGGTGAATAGTAATCACCTTTAATTCTCAGTTTTCCAGTAGCTGTACCTGAAACAAAATCTCCAGGAAGAAAACGATTTACAAGATCAATTTCTGCATTTTCCATATCTGCCAAAAGATCTATAGTTCTATCCTTAAAGCTACCTGATCCATCAATAGTTAAAAAACTATTTCCTACCATAACAACGACAGGATCTACAGTCGATAGGATACTATCTTGATAAGTTAATTGACCATGGATAGATATTTCACCCTGCTCAAAAAATTTAGACTCATTGACTTCTAAGGTTAAATCAATCTGATCAAACGAACCCTGTTGAGATAATCCAGCATCAAGAATAGCTAATCCTGATAATTGTGTTGGTGGTTGTCCTTTCATCCACCGACTTAAATCTAAATTTTGAAGATTCATATAATAACTAACTTGCTTACCATTCTGCCAAATTCCATTCATATCTAATTTGGATTCTTCTCCTTCTAATTGAAAATTCTTTAAGACCCATGCGGTTTTTTCTTTCCCAACTGAGAACTCCCCTGACATGTCTAAGCCTAACTCATTTTCAAGAACAAGTTTTCCTGTAAAATATTGCAAATTAGATTCAAAATCAAAATTTCCCTTAAATGTTGAGAATTTAGTGTGAAGAGGTATTTTGCTAAATAATTCATCTGGAATTTCAATTCCCACAACATTGATATTTCCCGAAAGTTTAGGTTCAGATGGAATAAAAACCATTTCACCTTTAATAGGAAAGCCCATCACTTCACCCAATACATTATTGAGTTTAAAAGAAGACCCGTCATATCCCAAGTTTAATCTGCGAAATACTGCTTTTAAATCTGGATTATCCTCTGAAGTATATTTTAACAAATCACACTTTAAAGTAGGTTCTAGTCCACCGATGAGCTCGCCACCGATCTGTAAACTCATATGTAAAGGTTGTTCATTTACCACGACCCCAATTTTGCCCGAAGTAAAAAAAGACCTTACATTAAATGGAATATTAAACGATTTTATACTCTGTTTAGTTGAATCTAATATAAACCAGTCTTTGTTTATTTCAGCTGAGAAATCTTCTACAGATAAGATATCAAAGGTTATTTCTCTTAAAAAGGATTGTATATAAGAAAAATTAATGGATGATTTTGAAATGTAAATTCGCTGACCATCCTGATGATTAATAGTTATATCATTCAAATACACTGTCCCAAATAGAGTACCCGATGAATTGCCAACATCAATATTCCAGCCTCGACTAAAGAGCTTTTCATTTAACCTATTTTCAATAAATTCGCCCCATACTGCTGCACGAATCAGAATCATGAATAACAGGATAAAAACAGCAATCGTGCCGATAATATATTTTTTCGGGTTTTGCATCATAGAAACGTTACACAGTGAACTTAAAAAACGAAAGTGAGTTCCCAATATAAAAAAAGCCCCGAAATTCGAGGCTTTTTCTTATTTAAACGGGTAAATGGTTAGTCCACAACTTCAAAATCGGCATCTTCGATTTCATCTTCTTTCTTCTTTTTACCGTCGGACTTTTCTTCATTTTCTGTATTTGGAGCACCTTCTTCTTGCTTTCCAGTATCATACATTTTTGATGCAATCGTACTCCAAGATGCATTAAGGGCGTCCATGGAAGATTTAATATCTTCAAAATTTCCACCTTCTTTTGCTTTCTTTAATGCTTCAACTTTTTCAGTTAATTCAGCCTTATCAGGCTCGTCTATTTTATCATCATTCTCTTTAACATTTTTCTCTGTTTCATAGATTAAATGCTCAGCTTGATTCGTTAGATCTATTTTTTCACGTTTTACTTTATCATCACTTTCGTGTTTTTTAGCATCAGTCACCATTTTATCAATTTCTGTATCAGATAATCCACTAGACGCTTCAATTCGGATGCTTTGCTCTTTCCCAGTTGCTTTATCTTTTGCATTTACATTCAAGATACCATTGGCATCAATATCAAAAGAAACTTCAATCTGTGGAATACCGCGCGGTGAAGGTGGAATATCCGCTAAATGGAATCGACCAATTGTTTTATTATCAATCGCCATTTCTCGTTCACCTTGAAGAACATGAATCTCAACAGTTGTTTGATTATCAGCAGCAGTACTAAATACTTGAGATTTTTTTGTCGGAATAGTCGTATTACGTTCGATGAGTTTTGTTGATACGTTTCCTAGAGTTTCAATTCCAAGTGAAAGCGGTGTGACATCTAAAAGTAAAATATCATCAACATCCCCTGAAAGAACACCACCTTGAATTGCTGCACCCAATGCAACGACTTCATCAGGATTAACACTTTTGTTGGGTTCTTTGCCGAAAATTTCTTTAACTTTTTCTTGGATTTTAGGAATTCTTGTCGATCCACCCACCAAAATAACTTCATCAATTTCAGATGTTGAAACACCAGCATCCTTAATAGCTTGAAGACATGGTTGAATTGTTCGTTCAACAAGATTATTTACCAAACTTTCAAATTTTGCTTGTGAAAGTGTCAAGTTCAAATGTTTTGGACCTGAAGCATCTGCGGTAATGAATGGAAGGTTTATATCAGTTTGTTTCGACGATGATAATTCTTTTTTTGCTGTTTCTGCAGCTTCTTTTAATCTTTGTAGTGCCATTGGATCTTTCCGCAGATCTATGCCATCTGAGTTATTGAATTCATCTGCAATCCAATCAATGACTTTCTGATCAAAATCATCACCACCTAAATGACCATCACCATTTGATGATTTAACTTCAAAAACACCGTCTCCCAGTTCTAGAATTGAAACATCAAATGTTCCGCCACCTAAATCGAATACAGCAATTTTTTCATCTTTTTTCTTGTCTAAACCATATGCAAGGGATGCAGCTGTCGGTTCATTAATAATACGACGTATATTAAGTCCTGCAATTTTGCCCGCATCTTTTGTTGCTTGACGTTGAGAATCATTGAAATATGCTGGGACAGTAACGACAGCATCCGTAACCTTTGTACCTAAATATTCTTCAGCTTGCTGCTTGAGCTTTTGTAAAATCATGGCAGAAATTTCAGGTGGAGTATGTTCTTTACCCCCCACATTTACTACACAAGCACCTTTTGAGTTTTTTTCAATTTTATAAGGAACTTCAGTCATTTCTGTTGCGACTTCCTTAAACATTCGTCCCATGAATCTTTTAATTGAAAATATTGTATTTTCAGGATTAGTAACAGCTTGCCTTTTTGCAGCTTGACCTACTAGCCGTTCTCCATCTTTTGTAAATCCAACAACCGAAGGAGTGGTTCGTCCACCTTCTGGATTTGTTATAACAGTGGGTTCTCCACCTTCTAATACAGCAACACATGAGTTTGTTGTGCCTAAGTCAATGCCAATTATTTTCCCCATAGTTTCTCCTTATGGTAAATTTTTATAGGATTATAAGTGATTTTAAAGATGCAAGGAGCGTACCACAAAAGGCCGTGGTTCAATATGGCAGACGGGTCACACATATCCACCTATCTGGCGGACTATCGTCTATTTATATGGTAAATTTGACTTTATCAACTTCGATTTAGAATATTTTTTAAAATTAAATTGAAATTCATTCTTAATTGCTTTTACTGTAATCATTGTCCCATCACCAATTTCATGCTTCAAAAGCATTTCAGATATTGGATCTTCTAAAGATTTTTGAATTTCTCTTCTTAAAAGTCGAACGCCATATTTTTGATCATATGCATTATTTGCTAACAATTTTTTTGCGGATTTAGTTAGTTTTAAATGTAATCTAAGTTTATTCAAATTTTGATTTAAATCAATTAATTGTAGGTCGATTATATCAAATACATTTTCTTCTGAAAGTGGGTGAAACACAATTGATTCATCAATCCGATTTACTAGTTCAGGCGAAAACAAGTTTTGAACATCATTCAACACATGATCTTTCATCTTTTGGTAATTTTCACTCGATTTTGAGCCACCAAATCCAAATCCACTTTTTTCTATATCTTTTGTTCCAATATTAGATGTCATAATTATAATTGAATTTCGAAAATCAACTTTTCGCCCTAACCCATCAGTCAAGACCCCTTCATCAAATACTTGGAGCAATACATTATATAAGTCATGGTGGGCTTTTTCAATTTCATCTAATAAAACAACTGAATAGGGGTTTCGTCTTACTTTTTCAGTGAGCTCACCTCCTTCTTCATATCCTATATATCCTGGAGGTGCACCAATTAATCTTGAAATCGCGAATCGTTCTGTAAACTCAGACATATCCACTTTAACCAATGCTTGATTATGTGGAAATAAATATTTTGCTAACGATTTTGCCAATTCTGTTTTACCCACACCTGTCGGACCAAGAAATAGAAAAACACCAATTGGTCTATTTGGGTTTTTTAATCCCGTGCGTGACCTACGAATCGCTTTTGTTAAACTACCGATTGCTTCTTCTTGCCCAATGATATAATTACTTAATTCATTATTTAAGTGCAATAATCGTTGGCTTTCTGATTCAGCAACTTTTGATAATGGAATTCCTGTCATGAGTGATACAACGTCTGCAATATGTTCTGCATTGATTTTAGAAGATGTTTTTCCGTCATCATTCTGCCATTTTTTTTGAGCTGATTCTAATTGATTAATTAATATTCTTTCCTGATCTCTTAATACAGCCGCTTCTTCAAATAATTGGCTTGAAACTTTCAACTCTTTTTGTTCTCTTATATTTTCAAGTTTTCGCTCTATATTTAATACATTTTTCGGAACATCAAGGTTATACATATGTGCCCGAGCACCAGCTTCATCTAGAACATCAATTGCTTTATCAGGTAAAAACTTTTCAGAAATATATCTTTCTGATAAGTTAACGCAAGCTAAAATTGCGTTATCAGTATATTCTACATTGTGATGTTCTGCGTACTTTTCCTTCAATCCATGAAGAATTTCAATGGACTCATCAATTGTTGGCGGGTTGATTATGATTTTTTGAAATCGACGATCTAGTGCACCATCTTTTTCAATATACTTTCTATATTCGTCTAAAGTAGTTGCCCCAATACAATGAATATCTCCTCGTGCCAAAGAAGGTTTAAACATATTAGATGCATCCAATGAACCTGAAGCACCACCAGCTCCCACAAGAGTATGAATCTCATCAATGAAAATAATAATATTTTCACTTGATTCTAATTCAGTCATAACACTTTTTAGACGCTCTTCAAACTGACCACGATATTTTGTCCCAGACACAATAGCGGCTAAATCAAGAGAAAGAATTCGTTTATTATGTAAAATTCTTGGGACTGTTTTTCTAATTATACGTTGTGCAAGCCCTTCAATTATTGCAGTTTTCCCCACACCAGGCTCACCAATTAAAACAGGGTTATTTTTTTTGCGTCGAGTCAAAATTTGAGTTACGCGCTCAATTTCACTTTCCCGGCCAATAACTGGATCAAGTTTTCCTTTTTTTGCCAATTGAGTAATATCCCTAGAAAAATGATCTAACGTTGGTGTTTTTGTTTTTGGCCTTGACTTAGAAGGCTGGGATATTTCCAATTTTGGTTCTTGTTCAGTTGTTTGAATTAGATCGCCAACAGATTCATAATCCAATGAAAATGACGTTAAAATTTCAAAGGCGATTCCTTCTTTTTCGCGAAGCATTGCCAAAAGTAAATGTTCATCATCGGCAATGGTTTCTCCGCGAGAAGATGCTTCGTTAAAAGCATTTCTTAATATTCTTTCTGCTCGCCGTGTAAGAGGTAAATGGCCTAGAGTCATGGTACCACCCGATTTTTTAATCAAATCTTCAATCATTGACACCATTTCAGTAGGGTCTATTTCATATACATTCATTATTTTTTTTGCCAACCCAGGTTCTTCTTTTAATAACCCTAGTAATAAATGTTCTGAACCAACATAACTGTGCCCAAGTCGAATTGCTTCTTCTTTAGAGTATTTTATTATTTGTTGGATTCGTTTTGAAAAGTTTTCTTTCATGATAAATACCTTATTCAGATAATGAGCCGTTTTCTAAAATATATTGTTTATGCCCTATTTTAGCAACATGTGGATTGTGGGTAGTCAAAACAATCGCTTGTTGAAAATCTTCGTTAATTTCACAAAGAAGGTCAATTAGTTTATTTGCATTTTTCTCATCCAAATTTCCAGTGGGTTCATCAGCCAAAAGAAGTCGAGGCTGATTCATTAAAGCTCGAATAACAGCCACGCGTGATCGCTCTCCGCCTGAGAGTTGGCTGGGAAGATGTGAAATTCTATTTGAGAGATCCATTTTTTCAAATAAAGAGGTTGCCCGCAAATTATCACCATCTTTTCCATTTATCCATTGCGGCATCAATACATTTTCTAAAGCAGAAAATTCCGGTAATAAATGGTGGAATTGAAATACAAATCCAATATCACGATTACGTAGAACTGACAACTCACTTTCATCTAAAGATTGAATATTTTTTTCATTTAATATTATATCACCTGAATCGGGATGATCCAAAGTTCCAATAATATTTAAAGCTGTAGATTTGCCCGAGCCAGATTGTCCCATAATAGTGATAATTTGCCCAGATTTCACATCAAGTGAGAAATCACTTAATACCGATAGTTTATTTTTTCCGTTAGAAAAAGATTTACAAATTGATTTTGCTTGAAGAATCATTTCGACCATAGGAGTGCGTCTTTAATATTTGTTTGGCTCAATTTTCGTCCTGAAATAAATGAAGCAATTAAAATAATTATGAATGAGATTAAAATCACAATGAAATAATCTTTTGGTGAAAGTACCATAGGAAGTGCTGAGATAAAATAAATATCTGATGGTATTGGAATAAATTCAAACATGTTTTGCAAAAATACAAGTATTACTCCAAAACAAAATCCGTAAGCCGCTCCTTTCCCAGCTCGGCTCAACCCAAGTCGAATCATTATTTTTTGAATAGAGATTGGAGAAGCTCCCATTGCTTTTAAAATGCCTACTTCCTTTATTTTTTGGATTGAAATTAAAGACAATGACGCTACAAGATTGAAGGCTGCTACTAAAAATATAAGACTTAAAATTACGATTGTTCCCAATCGCTCCATTTTCATTGCATCTACCAAAGATTTATTTAAATCTTCCCAAGATTGAATTTTAACTTGATGTCCAAATTCATCTACCAATTTTGATTTTACAGAAGATATAATTGTATTTGATGCAATTCGAATATCGATTCCATCTAAACCCGTTTTTCGGCTAAATAGCTTATTTCCATCTTCCAGAGATAAATATACATACCGATCATCATAATCTAAAACACGAGTAGAAAATATTCCACTAATAGTCATTTTCATTTTGGGTGGTAAACCAAATCCAAACGATTGATCGATTGGACTATATATCATTAAATCATCTCCCACATCTTTTCCTAATCTATAAGCTAAATCTTGCCCCATAACCACTTCCCCAACTAACGGTGATTTTCCACGAATCGGAAATGTGTAAAATGTTGCCATTTTTTGAATATCCACTGCTTTTAAAGAGACTACCCTTCTATCATTTCCATTTTCAATAACACCCCGACGCTCCATATAAGGCATTATTTCATCCACGCCTGAAATTTCTATTAATTCGGCCTCATCAATTTGCCCTACAATTCGAATGTCTCCTTCAACTCCTTTTAACTTTTCATGGACTAATGATTCAAATCCATTCATCACAGATAAAGAAACAATCATAGCAAAACAACCGACACCCATACCAACCATCGAAAAACGTCCTAAAATTCGCCCTTGTTTTTGGGATGAATTCGAGAAACGCTTCGATACTATATTTTCCCAATTCATTCGTATCTCAACGCAGTAGCTGGAATCATGGTTGTAATCGATTTCGTAGGCCACCATGACGCAATTAAACAAAGAACAAGTGTACTTAGGAGAATGATGCCAAATACGGGAAAATCAAAAGAGAATGGAATTTGGTCCATAAAATAAATTTCAGCTGGAATTTTAAGAATCTCGAATTTGAGCTGAAGCATAATTATTAATATTGATATTAATCCACCAATAAAGCTTCCCACCAATCCAATAAATCCGCCTTGAATCATGAATATTTGTTTAATTTGAGATTTATCAGCTCCTTGGGCCATGAGAATTCCAATCTGTTTTGATTTTTCTAAAATGATCATAGCAATAGCTGCAAAAATATTTACCAAGCCTACCAAGGCAATGAGTCCAAACATGATATATGCAGGCCAACGCTGAAGCTTAATCCATTCAAATAAGAGCGCATGTCGTTCTTGCCAAGTTTCAAAATAATATGGATATGAAATTTCATCATGTATTGAAGAAATATCACCTTGAATTAAAGTTAACCCTGACACCATCTTATCTTTAAATCCAAATAAGGATTTCGCATCATCCATGTGGACAAAGGCTAAAGTTTTATCATATTCTTGAAGACCCGAATGAAAAATATGTTTTACAACCATGGATTTAATTTTTTTTGTAAATGATGAAGATTGTGTGGTAGAAAAAACCTGTAAATAAACTTTATCTCCCAACTCAATTTTTAATTCTGTCGCTAGTCCATTCCCCAAAATAATTTCGCCACTGTTTATTGTGCCTTGCCATTCAGCTGAAATCGCTTTTGGAAGTTTTGTAAGCCCCTCAATCAATACGCCATCTGCATTTCCACCGGCCCTGACCATACAAACACCTCGTATAAATGGCGAAAATGAATTTGGATTGGATTGAATCAATGAATCCAGCTTAACATTCGAGAGATCAATTTGTTTTCCAAGAATGTGCTGAATTCTGCCTGTTCCATCAAACGAAAGTAATTTTTCTGAAATCACTTCCTGAAATCCATGAATTATACTGGCGGTGAGCATCAAAGCTGTTATTCCAATAGCAAGCCCACCAATGGCTAGCCAACTTGCAAAAGAAGAAAAACCCCCTTTATCGGGTGAGAATAAATAACGAAGGGCTAATCGGAGACTAAAGGGCATTTTGAATGATTGTTGTAAAATTTTCAAATTATTCTTAGTTCCATTTTAATTAGACCAATCATGCAGAGTAAATTAATTACTAACTATAAAAAATAATCTCACTTTTCAGGTCTTAATGCTGGGAATAAGATTACATCTTTGATCCAACGATTTCCTGTAAGAAGCATTGTCATTCTATCTATCCCAATACCCACCCCACCAGTTGGAGGCATTCCACATTCCATAGCTTGAATAAAACTCTCATCCACGGGCTGTGCTTCATCGTCTCCTTTCTCTCGCAAGACTGCTTGTGCTTCTAATCGCTCTCGTTGATCGATGGGATCATTTAATTCTGAAAATGAATTGGCGAATTCTGCACCACCGATAAACAGTTCAAATCTTTCTACCAAATTCGGATCTCCATTTCGATGGGCTTTTGCCAAAGGTGATGTTGCTTTTGGATAATCCACAACAAATGTAGGTTGAATCAATTTCGGCTCTACGAGTTTACTCATAAGTTCATCTAACATTTGACCATAATTTGCTGAGTCACTAACATCGACACCTTTTTCCTTACAAATGGATCGAATTTCATCATCCGATGATTTGCTCAAGTCCTGACCAGTTGCTTCATTTAGTAATTCGAAAATTGGTTTTCGAGCAAAAGGTTTTGAAAGATCTATATCCATTCCACCCCAATCGACCTGAAGTGCATCTACTTTAATGGCTGCTTCTCTAAACAATTCTTCTACCAAATTCATGCAATCTTCATAATCAGCGTAAGCCCAATAAAATTCCAACATAGTAAACTCAGGATTGTGGCTACGATCCATTCCTTCATTTCTGAAATCTTTGGATAATTCATATACACGATCAATACCGCCAATAATCAATCGTTTTAAATATAACTCATCCGCAATGCGGAGATATAACGTTTGATCCAATGTATTATGGTGCGTGGTGAATGGTCGAGCATTTGCACCGCCATATAGTGGTTGAAGAACGGGTGTTTCAACTTCCAAGAAACCCAAATCATCCAAATAGTTTCTGACTGTTTTTATAATTGAAGCTCTTTTTATAAAAGTTTCTTTTACTTCAGGATTTAGAATCAAATCTAAATGCCGATTCCGATATCTTTGCTCTTTATCAGAGAACGCATCAAAGACTTCACCATCTTTTTCTTTTACAATAGGTAGAGGTCTAATGCTTTTGGCTAACACAGTAAGCGCAGCAGTTCGGATTGAAATTTCACCTGTTTTTGTGGTAAAGACTTCTCCTTCCACGCCAACAAAATCTCCAATATCCAACAATTTAAAATGAGAATAAACGGCTTCGCCTACACTATCACGTTTAATAAAAAATTGAATTCTACCCTCTGAATCCATGATTTGGGCAAAGGATGCCTTTCCCATTTTTCGAATTGCCATAATTCTACCTGCAACTTTGACTGTCTTCCCTTCTAATTCATTATAATTAGATTTAATAGACTCACTAAAATGAGTAGGCTCATATTTGGTTGGGTATGGATTGACTCCATCCTCTTTTAATTTATTTAATTTTTCAATTCGAAAATCAATTATTTGTTGTAAACTTTTTTGCTCATCTGACATATTCTTTCCTTTGTGGCTTATTTTTTTTCGCCAATCGTACTTAATAAAAATGATTTAATAAATGGATTCAAATCGCCATCCATAACAGCTTGCGTATTTCCATTTTCTTCTTTTGTTCGGTGATCTTTTACCATTTGGTAGGGATGAAAAACATAGGATCGAATTTGACTTCCAAATCCTATATCCATTTTTTGATCTTCCAAATCTTTATTTTTTTCTTTCTCTTTTTCTAATTCTGCTTGATAAAGACGTGCTTTTAAAATTTTCATGGCTTGGGCTTTATTCTTATGCTGAGATCGTTGACTTTGACATTGAGATACAATCCCTGAAGGCAGGTGTGTTATTCGCACAGCAGAATCAGTTTTATTAACATGTTGCCCGCCGGCACCACTGGCACGGTAAGTATCAATTCGTAATTCAGTAGGATTAATATCAATTTCAATATTTTCTTCCACAGCAGGATAAACATATACTGATGCGAATGATGTATGTCGCCGACTTGCGGAATCAAATGGCGAAATTCGTACCATTCGATGAACGCCAGCTTCCGCTTTGGCCATTCCAAATGCATAGTCGCCTTTTATTTCAATAGTTACATCTTTAATTCCAGCTTCATCTCCAGGCTGAAAATCTAAAATTTCTATTTTGTAGTCTTCTTTTTCTGCCCAACGCATGTACATGCGATACAACATTTCTGCCCAATCTTGGCTTTCCGTACCACCTGCTCCCGGATGAATAGAAATAATTGCATTTTGAATATCTTCCGGTTTACCCAGGATGAGCTTCATTTCTACGGCATCGATGATTTTTTTGTATTGATTTATCTCTAAATCAACTTCGTCCATTTCCATTTCGCCCGCTTCAGCAAATTCGAATAATACGATTAAATCATCATGGCGTCTTTGTAAATCTGACCATAAATCAATTTCTTTTTCAATTCGGGTTATTTTTTTTAGTACTGCAGACGCAGTTTGATTGTTATTCCAAAAATCTGGATCAACCGATTCCTTTCGGAGTGCTTCTAATATTTTGGATCTAGAATCCAGGTCAAAGATACCTCCGCATTTCAGTATCTTTGTTTTTGGCCGATGAGAACTTCTCTTTTAAATCACTTAATTCCATCTAAAAATTTACAGCAATGAAGCAAGGCTATTAAAAAGGAAATGACGATTTTAAATAAAAAATTATTAGGTACAAATACACTCTTTTCAATCATTTTTTTCAAAGTGAAATGAGAATCCCTTCTCGTTTCATAACACTATCCACACCTAAAAATAATCTTTATATTCAAAACCACGCCCTAGGTTGGTCGTGGCACCTTAGTGATCTTCTCCAAAATAAAAAGTACACTCCCAATTTTTTACCAATTTGGGGATATTTTCTTTCAATTGAAAATGAAATCTGAATTCACCAATAACATGATCTAAAAGTTTGGGTTGCTTTTTCGTTAATTTCATAACTATATTTTTCCAGTGAATATCATATATTACTTACGGAGAATTTCAAAAAGATATAAAATTGAATTTAATAACCAAATACGCCGTATAACAACGTGTGTTTATGAGAAACCCGAAAGTAATATGACGACTTTTACGCCGGATATTTACTGTTGGAGCGGACGATGCTCGTCCACTCCAATGGGCGAAACTCTACAGAGTTCTGTGTTGGACTCCGCTTCGCTCGTCCAACACCCACTCCACCAGACATTCGTTCAATCAAAATTGAGTTTCATCTCACGAATGCAGGTGAGTTTCGCCAATTATGTGAAAATATAATTAGGTGCTAAATTGGAAATAAGAAAAGCAAAAGCAGAAGAATATGATCAAATATATTTGCTGGGATATGATGTATGGGGTGAGGGTAACCCTGTTCAAAAATATCTTGATGACTGTAGAAGTAGCAAGAAATATGATTCTGGAGAATGGTTTGTTCTGGTTAGTGACAGTAAAATAATATCAGCCTTGATTGTCTATGACGGATATTTTGGTTTGGACAATAAATATTATGGTTTTGGTTCAATTGCTACAGATCTGAAAAGTAGAAAAAAAGGGTATGCGAAAAAACTTATTCACACACTGTGTGACAGGTTTAAAAATGAAGGAGTAAATGGTATTTATCTTTATTCGGATATTGATGACGAATTCTACAAAAAAATTGGTTTTAGTGTTGTTTTAAGTGATGGGAAATCGTCGTGTATGCTTAATAGCTTTAATAAAGCAAATTTGGTGCCAATGGCCATCCCAACCTATTTCTAGAAACTAGGTAACTTGCACATAACAAGGCAATTTCACTCGGACGGCTAAACTTGTAAACGTAATTAATCAATTTGAGGAAAACAATGATGAATTTTTCAATTAAATTTATATTAGTTATTTTTAATTGTATATTTTTCAATGGATGTGTTTTTACTAATCATTTCGTTCAACAAGCAACAATAAATAGTTTATCTAGTCATTCCCCCGTAAGTGTTACTTACAATAAAAAAAACTCACCCCCTATTATAAAATTCCATGTTAGTAATAACATTCAACCAAATACTTCTTTTAATAATAGTAACCACACAAATGTTAATTCAGCAGGTGAATTTGTTTATACTAGCGTTTCTGACGATGATTGGGATATTCCTGACACATCTGAAAATATTTATCCATTTCAAGGCAATAATATTTTTCTAAAAACTCCAAATTTTGAAATGAATGGCCATATAGATTTTCCATTGTTTGATCATTTTTCTATACAGATGGGATATGGATTAGGATTTAATGAACAAAATAAATATTCCAAATTTGGATATGGTGGCAATATTTTTTTTGAATTTGACAATTTTGCACTAAACGGTGAAATATACAATATACGGGGTAATAACAATTATTATGCTCTTCTCGTTCAACAGAAATCTCAAATAATTTTCAATAAAGAATTAAAGACAAAAATTATTGAGATAGATACGATAGGGATTTCCCATGAAACATTATTAAGCACTACATTGAATACTTGTTTTCCAAAGAATAAAATTAACTATTATATAAGATACGGTGGCGGTAGTACTTGGCTGAATTTAAAAAAAACCGATTTAGAACTTCGGATACTTATGAATTTTACAAATATAAACATTGGTGTATTTCGACAAATAAGCAAACATAACCGATTATTATTTGGACTAGATAATATAATTTACAATAAAGAAAATATTTCAAGGAATAGAGTGGGCTCGTATATTCAATTTGATTTTATTCTATAAATAATTTTTATCCCACCAGATGAGATAAATTGCCGTTCATTCAAATCGAAAATGAGCTATATTTAGCTAGGTGAGTTTATTCGTTAGGCTGCAACAACTAAGGAGGAACCAATGAATACGAGCATGAAGCGAGTTCTCTTCTGGACTCCGAGGGTCCTGTGCATTCTTCTCGCGATGTTTTTGAGTGTGTTAGCCTTAGACGTATTCAGTGAAGGTTATGGCTTTTGGCAAACAATTGGTGCTCTGCTACTCCACCTAATCCCAGTATACATTGTTGTCATCATATTAGTGATAGCATGGCGTCGGGAACGGGTTGGGGCGATCGTGTTCATCGCTTTTGCGTTGCTCTATCTGGTCTTTGCCTTGGGACGAGGATTCCATTGGAGTGCTTATGTGGCAATTGCCGGCCCCTTGGTCTTGATAGGTGTTCTTTTCCTGCTCAACTGGAAGTACAGAGCACAGCTCCGAACGCGATAATTGATAATATAAAAAATAATTCTAATCACCAGATGAAATAAAAAGACGGTCATTTAAGTATCGTCTCAATTTCATTTCGTCCATATCCAAGTGAGTAAATCGACCATTTTCTGCAGTGGCAATGGTTCCCCGTTCTTCAGAGACAACTACAACAATTGCATCAGATTCTTCAGTAATTCCCAATGCAGCACGATGTCGAGTACCCATCTCTGGCAATACCATTTGGCTTTCCGTTAAAGGTAAAATGGATCCTGCTGATTCAATTAATGTATTTTGAAGAATAACTGCTCCATCATGCATCGGTGAGCCAGGATTAAATATCGACATGAGTAATGGTGTAGAAACTTCTGCTTTTAAGGAAGTACCCGATTCTTTATAAGATCGTAACCCCGTTTCACGTTGAATTACAATCAATGCACCCCATTTTTTTTCTGCCAACAGTAATGAAGCTTCCACAACGGATTCTAATGAACGAGATGTCCCCATCATGAATATTCTTTGAAAAAAGCGAGTTTGCCCAACATAAATCAATAATCGCCGGATTTCCGGTTGAAATAAAATAACAAATGCCACAACCCAAACCGTTTGAAATTGTCCTACAAGCCATGACATGGCACTGAGTCCGAATGAATTAAATAAAAATGATGATATTAATAATATCACCAGTCCAATCAACATTTGACCTGCACGTGTTTCTCTAAAATATTGATACACTTTAATAAATATCCAGGTGACCAAGATGATATCAATCACATCAATAAGTGTTAAAGTTATAAAACCAAATTTAAAAAGTGTCATGCGGCTGTCCTTATTTTTTCAGTAATAGTTACAACGCGTTTCATTTCTTTTACATCATGTACTCGAACAATTCGAGCACCATTCAAAATCCCAGCAGATACTGCTGCTGATGTCCCTTCTTTCCGATCTTCAGGTGGTAAATCTAAAGTTGCTCCAATAAATGCCTTTCGACTTGGTCCAATCAAAATCGGATATCCTAATTCACAAAATTTATCTAATTTTCGAATTAAAGTAAAATTATGATCCACTGTTTTTCCAAAACCAATTCCTGGATCTAAAATAATTTTATTTTTTGCAATTCCACACGACAATGCTAGGTGAATCTGCTGATTGAAAAAATCAATGATAGATTGAATTATATCATTATAAACAGGGTTTTGTTGCATAGTCTCAGAAGAACCTAATCTATGCATTAAAATGACAGGAACATCTAATTTTGCCACAACAGAAGACATTTCGTCATCCATTGTAAGGCCACTAATATCATTCACAATATCAGCACCAGCTTCAATGGCTTTTTCAGCAACAATAGATTTTGTTGTATCAATAGAAATAAGTCTATTTGACTCTTTTTCACGGATTGCCCTAATCACGGGAATAACTCGGTCCAATTCATCTTCCAAAGAAAGCGGTTTAGCACCGGGTCGAGTGGATTCCCCGCCTATATCTATAATATCAGCGCCATCTTTTATTAAGGACAATGCTTGATTCAAAGCAGATTCTACAGAGAAATAACGCCCACCATCACTAAAAGAATCAGGCGTTATATTCAAAATTCCCATCACCAGAGATTCTCGATCAGAATCCTGACACCAGTTTGAAAATGTTTTGCGTGTGACGATTTGATTCAAATCAGGATTTCACTTCCTGTTCTTTAGGAGATGGACTTTTTCTTTTAGGTGTATGCATCTTTTTGGGGTTATCTAAAGAACTACTTTTAACTTGTTCAGGTTTAGGCTGTGGCTTTTGAGATGGATTACGCCTAGGCTTCCGTTTTCGTTTCGGCTTAGTTTGACCATTTAAAGGTCTGGAAAGTCTTTCTCCTTTCATAATTGTTTTTAAATCATTCGAATCAATCGTTTCATATTTCAATAAATCCTTTGCAAGGAGATGAAGCATTTCTAAATCTTTACGTAATATTTCTTCTGCATTTCTTTGAGAATCTCTAATGATTCGTGATACTTCTTCATCTATCATTCTAGCTGTTACTTCACTATAATCTCGACTAGATTGCATTCCTCGTCCTAAAAATACTTCTTCATCTTTCTTTCCAAATGTCATGGGGCCTAATAAATCACTCATTCCCCATTCAACTACCATTTTTCGAGCAATTTGAGTCGCTTGCTCAATATCGTTACCCGCTCCTGTTGTCATTTGATTAAAGATTAACATTTCAGCGCTTCTGCCACCCATGAGAATTGCAAGTCTTCCTTCCACAAAGTCCCGCGTATAACCATGCTTTTCATCCAAAGGAAGTTGCATCGTTACACCCAAAGCTCGACCGCGTGGAATAATTGTAATTTTATGTACAGGATCAGCTCCTTTAGTTTTCATTGCAACCAAAGCATGTCCTGCTTCATGATAAGCGGTTACTTCTTTTTCTTCTTCAGTAAGAATCATACTTTTTCGCTGAACACCCATGATAATTTTATCTTTTGCTTCTTCAAAATCATCCATATCAATAGATTTTTTCCGCTTTCGCGCTGCAAGTAAGGCTGCTTCATTCACAACATTTGCAATATCTGCACCAACCATACCAGGCATTCCTTTTGCAAGTGCTTCAAGATTAACCTTTCGTTGGTTCATCACTACTTTTTTAGTATGTACTTTTAATATGCCCAATCGTCCAACATAGTCAGGAGCATCTACAACAATTTGTCGATCAAATCTTCCCGGTCGAAGCAAAGCAGGGTCTAAAACATCAGGGCGATTTGTTGCAGCAATTACAATAACATTTTGTGTATTATTAAACCCATCCATTTCTACCAATAACGCATTCAACGTTTGTTCACGTTCGTCATGCCCACCGCCAATTCCTGCACCACGATGGCGACCCACTGCATCCATTTCGTCAATAAATATAATACACGGTTCGGTTTTTTTAGCTTGTTCAAATAAATCACGAACACGGGATGCGCCAACTCCTACAAACATTTCCACAAAATCAGCACCACTCAAGCTATAAAATGGGACTGCCGCTTCTCCAGCAACTGCTCGTGCTAATAAAGTTTTTCCAGTTCCAGGTGGCCCAATGAGTAATGCACCTTTTGGAACTTTTGCACCTAGCTTTTGAAATCGTTTTGGATTTTTCAAAAAGTCTATGACTTCTTTTAATTCATTTTTGGCTTCTTCGCAACCTGCTACGTCTTTGAATGTTACTCGGGGTTGATCCGAAGTCCATAAAGATGCTTTACTTTTTCCAAATTTAAAGATACCACCGACACCACCTGCACCACCTTGCATTCTACGAATCATAAAGAACCAAAACCCAATCAATAAAATCCAAGGAAGCATGTTTAGTAGATATCCAGTCCAATCAATGGTTCTTTCCTTAAAAGTATAATCAATGCCAGCTCTATCCCAATCTTCAGTATCTTCACGTTCGATAAAAGGAAGAGTCAATTTAAAATGAGTGATTTCATTAAGTGGGCCAATTGGAGATTCAAGTGTATGAGGCTCTTTAAATTCACCATGGAAAACATCTCCCATGATAACACCTTTTTTAATGTCACCATTGTTTAGGTATTCTTTATACTCTGTATATTCAATTTCAATTTCTTTTTTTCCAGATTCTGTAAGTAACCCCGAAACATAGACTGCACCAAAAATTATCATTAACCAAACAAGGCTAGTTTTTCCTGCACGCATCCAATCAAATTGATCTGGCTTTTGTTTTGGCTTATTTGGACTATGTTTTGGTTTATTATTTTGATTCTTCATTTAAAAATATTCCTTATTGGTTATCGGTATCGTTCTCTAGACGATAAATTCCGTTTAAATGTCTTAATTTTTGGTCATAATCCAATCCGTATCCGACAACAAATTCGGGAGGAATTTCAAAACCAACATACTCAATTTCAAAGTCCACCTTGGCTATATCAGGCTTCATAAGTAACGTAACAACTGAAACAGATTTAGGAGATGCCCCCATAATTCTTTCTCTCAGAAATTTGATAGTATGTCCTGAGTCAATAATGTCTTCAACTAAAATTACGTGCCGGTTTGTTACATCAGCTGAAATATCTTTAATCAATTGTATAGTTCCAGATGATTTTTTACCAACATAACTCCTAACTTTGATAAAATCCATTTCACAATCAATAGAAATTGTTCTTAATAAATCAGCCAGAAATATAAAACTTCCGTTGAGCACACCAATAAATATGGGGTCCTTCCCTTCAAAATCCTTCGAAATATCTATTCCCAATTCAGAAACACGATCTTGAATTTTTTTCGGAGAAATCAATAATGTTTTTTTCAAGTTCATTGCATTCATCATATAATTCTTTTTCGATTTAATATTACTGTTTCAGTTGTGTGTGGAGTTAGCTTAATCGAATCAGAGATTCGTCGTCCACAGACCCAAACAATTTTCCCATTTGCCGTTAAAACACTTTGTGATTCTTTTGTAAATCTATCCACTTTTTCATTAATTAAGAAATCACTAATCTTTTGATGACCCTTCATCCCTAAAGGTTGAAAAGTATCGCCTTCTAACCAAGACCGGATTTCTAATTTCTGATTTTTCAAATATGACCAATCTACAAATTCTTGATTTTGAGATGAGTCATGATCCATCTTTGGTATTAAAACTAATTCATAACAATATTGATTAAACTCAACGGGAAAATCAGGCACAAGTTCCACTGAGTCAACTTTTAATTGATTCATTACTTTTTCACCTAAAATTGACTTTCGATCTCGCAATAGTTGCCACCCATTTAATAGATGATGTTTATTACCAATTTCTTTTTTCTCAAAAAAAAGTTTTAAAGTTTCAATTTGATGTTTTGACCATAGACATTGTTCAGAAGACTCCAGCAAAAGTTGAACCAATCTTACTTTCGTCATATTTGGCATATTTTCAATTAATTTCAGAGGAATGTCAAACTGAATGTCAGAATGAATGACTTTTGGAATAAGCATATCTTTAATAAAAGAATCTAATGAATCCATCCACTCAACAAAATGAGCAAGAGATCCTTGAATCCCCTTTATTATATTTGGTTCATTATTTTGCCAAGGTTTAACAATATTTTGACGAATGAAATTCCGTGGAATCGTAACATCAGTGTTGGTCATATCCTCATGAAAAATAATTTTATTTCTAACGACAAATTCAGTTAAATCATTTTTAGAAAATTTCAATAATGGTCGTAAAATTTTACCATTCTGTTTACCTATACCCCGTAGCCCCGAAACACCTGATTGTCTGGATAAATTCATCAAAATAGTTTCAACTTGATCATTTGCATGATGAGCAGTCATAATCCATTTTGCATTATTATTAACTGATAGATCTTCAAAAAACGTATATCTGTGGTTTCGTCCCCACTGCTCAATACTCTCCCCTTTTTTTATTTTGGCAGGATCAAGTGAAATAGCATTAAATGAAATATTTAAGTCATCACACACATCACTAACTAATAATTCATCTTTATCGGAATTTTCACGAAGATTATGATTAACATGAGCAATTGTTAATTTAAAATTATCTAACGCATTCAATAAAAATAAAAGTGCCATTGAATCTAAACCACCGGAAACAGCCACAATAATACCGTCTCCGCTTTTTATATCCGAACATAATTCCAACTCCTTTTTAAAGGAAAGAAAAAAAGAATCCAATTGAATTTGGAGTTTATCAACTTTTTGTAATTCATTCATTATAAGGAATTTACCCGATTTAATAATGGAATCAAAAATGGGTTTTGTTTCATTTCTGTTTTCAAATTTGTATCTAGACCATGACCTGGATGTAAAATATAATCACTTGGAATTTCATTCATAACCTTAATTAAACTTTGAGATAATGTATCCCAATCTCCCCCCGGTAAATCCGTTCTTCCAACCGACCCTGCAAAAATTGTATCACCCGTAAAAACATGTCTATCAATACATAAGCAAGTTCCACCAGGTGTATGCCCCGGAGTTTCTACCAATAAAATTTCATACGTCTTTATTCGAATAGTCTCTGAATTAAACCAGTGGTCAACAGTGGGGGCTGTTTTTTGATTCATTCCAAATAATGCACAATCTCTTTCATATCCATCTAAAATAGTTTTTTCTAAAGAATGTAAATAAAATGGAATTGTAAACTTTTCCTTGAGATCAGAAATCGCACCAATATGATCCAAATGCGCATGAGTATTTATCACAGCAAGAGGTTCAAGGTTCAGATTTTCAAGCTGCTGAATAATTAAATGTGCATCATCTCCAGGATCAACAATAATACAGAATTTTGAATTATCCTGCCATGTAATAAAACTATTTTCTTGGAACGGTCCTGTAACAACACGTTCAATATTCAAGCTCAAATGTTATTAAAGGAAAGGTGTGATAAACATAATATTTTATCGTTATATGAATGAGGATAAAGCAACCATTCTGCTGCCGATATGGAGCTCAATATTGAATTCCCATCCTGAGGCGTAAAACAAAAACCAGTAATTTCATGATCATTTCGAACATGTAGTGATTGTTCAACCACCACAGTCTGATTCATAATACGGCCATAATGTCCATGGTCTCTACCAAATGAAAAAACTGTACTTGTCATATCCTTCGATGTCATAGCCACTTGTGGATTATTATGCAGCTTTTCTTTTACTGCTTCAAGCGTTGTGGGCTCCTTTACTTTCAACGTAAACCACAATATATGCATATACTGACTGTTTACTTTCATGGCAGATGAAAACATATTCAAATCCATTCCTAAGGTTGCAAACAAACTGGCTGCATCGGCTGCATGGTGAGACCCATAGTTCTCATTTGGGTGAGTTCCGACTTGAGGTGCAGGAATGAAACTTCCAACTTGACTTAAATCATTCGCACGACGAACACAAACATATTTCCCCTCTACCAAATTATCTGGATCATTGCTAACTGCCAATGTGTTCGTAATACAGGATAGATTATGTGTATTACATGATACAATCTGAATAAACTTATCTGATGAATGTAATGCATGGTCATTAATTCCACGTGCATATTTTTTACCAAATCCATCTTCACTTCCTTGGGCCAAAAAACCTTTTACCGAATCCGAAAATTTTTCATAATATTTAACTTTATTAGCATGACCAACACCTCTAGGTGTACAATCAATAACGACCGAAGAACGTTTTATTGATTGTTCGGTTTCAAAATCTGGATCCATGCCAAGTTTTTTGAATTCTTTTTCTTTTCCTTCATCTACCGATAATCGAGCACCACGTCTCAATAAATCGGTTACTTTCGACCGATCACTCCGTAACGCGGAATTTTTATGAAATGTTACTTCATCAATACCTAATTGATCTCTATAATCACATAATAGACCAATGAGTGGCTCACCAATAGTTCCTGTGCCAACAACATGAACAATTTTGCGTTCCATGATTTATTTACCCCTCAATAAGTTTTTTTGAAGTTTTAGTTGAGAATAAAACCACCCTAATATTACACCATAAACCAAAACCATAACCGTAATTAAATATCCCATACCTTATTCTTCATCCTTCATGGTTAAAATATTAATTCGAAACCGAATCATTAAACTTGCTATCACTAATAACGATAAAAAAGAATATAACACTAAATAGGTTGGTGTCGGACTGGCACTATCAAAGTATTGCCCCACTTGTGGGTGAGATTGCATTTCAGGTAACCAAAATTTCACTGATAAAAAAATTAAAGGCACATCTAAAAAGGCTAAAATCCCGACAACTGCAGCAAATCTAGAAACTTGCTCTGGATTTCCTCCAAACTCCCTTAACATAAAATAACCGAGAAATATTAAAAATAATATTAAACTCGTTGTAAGTCTTGGCTCCCAAGGCCAATAATGACCCCAAGCAGGTTTAGCCCATATTGGACCAGTAGTTAATACCAAAAACATAAAAATTGTGCCAATTTCGGCAAATGCTAATCCTCGATGATCCCATATAATTGATTTCTTTATTAAAAAGAAAATCCCACAAACCATCACAGCAAAATATAACAAAAAGGCTGACCATGCTATCGGCACATGAATATAAAAGATATTTCCAAAAATACCCTGAGCTTGATTTGGTGGCTTTAAAGTAATAATAATATATATATTGATAACAGAGAGCAAAATTGCTAGAGCTGCATGTATTCTATTTTCTTTTTTATTAAAAAATGTCATTATTCTTCCACGATTTTGTTAAAAACTAAATAACCAAATAGACTGAATATTACAAAAAAAGAAGCCAGAATCAGTAGCCAAAAATTCCAAGTTGTTAAAGGCTTATTCTCAAATAAAAATCCAGTACATTTTGTTGCTGCAATAGCGACTGGAGAAGCTGACGGAAAAAGTAAAATAGGAATTAATACATCACGTAGACCTGCTTGAAGTGTAATTCCTGAAATTAGGCAGCCTATTGATACTATTGAGCCTGTTCCCAATAAAAGGATTAATCCAAATTGAAAAAATGAGAATTCAGTTGGTAAATTTAAAAATATGAAGAATGGAATAATGAATAATATTACTGATATTAAAACAAAAATTAATGCAGAAATAACTTTTGCAATATAAACCAAGCCACGGTCAACAGGTGCAGTAACCCAGCTCCAAAGGGCATGCTCTTCTCTCTCTAAAGAGAATAGGCGGTTAAGACCTAAAACAGATGTAAATAGGATAACTACCCATAATAATCCCGGAGCAAATGTATGAATCATCACTGGAGCAACCTGAAATGCTAATGCAAATATCAAAGTAACCGATAAACCAAAAATAAACATGGATGCGATTATCTCTTTAGACCTCATTTCAATTTTCAGGTCTTTTAAAATCAAATGGAGTAACATATGCTTAATTTAAATAAATAATTCGATCTGTTATTGATGATAACCAATTATGGTCGTGAGAAACAATAAGCATTGTTTTTTTATTCTCTTGCCACTCATCCAATAATTGTTGAAAAAGTTGGATTCCATTTGAATCCAAACCTGATAGTGGTTCATCCAATAATAAAATATCGGAATCTAGAAGAATTGTAATCGCTAATTTGAGACGTTGCAACATTCCTTGAGAATAATATTTAATTTGCTTCTCTTTCGCTGAATCTAACCCTACTTTTTCTAAACATTCAGTAACGCCTAATGCATCCATTCCATAAAGCCCTGAAATAAAAATTAAATTTTCTTCACCTGTTAATCCTGGATAAGCACCAGCTGAATGTCCTAAATAATGAATAGACTTTCTAGGTAAGGTGAATTCTGGATCTATAAAATGATTCCCAACTTGTATGTCACCTGAATCGATTGCCATGATGCCACTTAACATTTTAAGTAAGGTGGTTTTCCCTGATCCATTTGGGCCTGAAATACCAATCCTTTCACCAGAATTAACTGAAAGAGAGAAAGATTTAATTACAGGAGAGCGATAAAAAGATTTGAAAAGATTAGTGACTTGAAGATTCACAACTCTTAATTAATATTTTCTAATAATTTAGAAATTTCATTTTTAAGACCATTACGATTATCTATAAAATCTTCATTAGAAATATTTCCAATATGGTGATCCATTTCGAGTTCTTTGATTTGTCTCATAAGAACCGTTTTTTTTCTCATTAATTCATCTTGATTAATTTGTTCAGGAATATTAGTTGTCCCCTCCAATATTGGAGATACTATATACCATACAAGAATAACAAATAAGGATGTTAATGAAATAAGGAAGATTAGATTCAATTAATGCTCCTTTACCGGCCACAAGGCTATCATTGTTCCAAAAATCAATACATATCCACCAAACCAAACCCACCAAACTAAAGGATTGATCATAATTTTTAAATAAGCAATTTGTTGTTCCATATCGACCCCAGAAAAAATAGTGTAAATATCTTTAACCAAAGTACTATGTATATCAAGTTCACTGTGTGGTTGACGTTTGTCAGGATTAGGATCTTTATGAAAGTAAACACGTTTTTCAGGAAATAGTCTCGTAACCAATTGATTCTCTTGATCCCAAATATTTAATCCAGCAATCCATGCAATATGATTGGGTCTTTCAGTCGGCGTAATTGACACTAATTCAAATTTGTAACCATCAAACTCTTTTATTTCACCAGTTTTCATTGCGAATTCAAGTTCAGAATCAAATGCATGTCCAGAAAACCCAATAAACATAAAAACAATTCCTAAATGAACAATATACCCACCATACCGACTTCTATTACGTGAAATCAAAGTTTTTAACGCAGTAAAAAATGGCTCATTAAATCGCTTACTTCTAGATTGAGTTCCTCGGTGAAATTCAATTAGAATAGCAGCGGCTACAAATCCTGTTAAAGGAAATGAGATTAAAGTAGTTTCACGAATTCCTAGAAAAAAGCAAGCAATAAAAACGGCAATCCCAAATAATATTGGAATAGTGAAATTTCGAATGAGTGCTTCTTTTGAAGTACGCCGCCAAGCCAATAAGGGGCCTATGCCCGTAAATAATAATAATAATAAACCAATTGGAACATTAACTTGATTAAAAAATGGAGCGCCAACAGTAATCTTTTCTCCCTGGACTGCTTCAGATAAAACGGGGAAAATAGTACCCCAAAATACAGCAAAACATATCACAACAAATATTACGTTATTAAAAAGGAAACCACTTTCTCTTGAAGTGAATGATTCAATTCTTTTTTCAGATTTCAAAATGGATGCTCGATCAATTACTAAATATGTACCTACCAACAAAATAATTGCAATAAATCCTAAAAATACTGGACCAAGGTTTGAGACTGCAAAAGAATGGACTGAAGACATCACACCACTTCTTGTTAAAAACGTCCCGAAAATACAAAGTGTAAATGTAATCATGATTAAAATCATGTTCCATGTTTTAAGCATTCCCTTTTTTTCTTGAATAATAATTGAATGCAGAAATGCTGTTCCAGTTAGCCAAGGCATGAAAGATGCATTTTCAACAGGATCCCAAGCCCAATATCCGCCCCAACCTAATTCCTGATATGCCCACCAACCGCCAAGAATTATCCCGGCACTTTGAAATAACCATGCAATAAGCGTCCAACGACGAATAGATCGAATCCAAACAGACCCAGTATCCTTGGTAATTAAGGCTGCAATGGCAAAAGCAAATGGAATAGTAAATCCTACATACCCTAAATAAAGCGTCGGTGGATGTATTGCCATAGTCAAATTTTGAAGAAGTGGATTTAACCCATTTCCATTTACCACAACGAAATCTGCGTTTGTAGGTGAAAAAGGATTTTCTATTACATTCACCAAAACTAAAAAGAAAGCTTGAACAATTACTAAAACAATAATTACCCATGGCATTAATCTTGTATATGAGTTTTTATATTGGAATAAAACAATGAGTGTATAAACCGATAAAATAAAAAGCCAAAAAAGAAGCGACCCTGATTGTCCCGCCCATAATGCTGTAATTTTATAAAATGTTGGTGTTTCGATACTTGTATAATGGGCAACATAACTAATATCAAAATTGCTTATCAATAATTCATTGAGAAGAAGGAATGTTGCTAGAATTGATAAAGCAGATATGGCAACGGCCCCTCGCCAACCAGCTATAAAAAACCGGTAGTCTGCATTTTTTAAAAATACAGAAAAAAGAAATATTGATATGGCAGATAATCCAAGAGCAAGGCTTAAGGATATACTCCCTAGAACAGGTATCATATAGATTCTACATTATAAGACGAATCATCTCTCAAATCGCCTTCATATCTAGATGCACATTTAGTTTGAAGTTGATCGGCCACAAATTTTTCATTTACATAATGTCCTTCAACGATAACTTCAGCATCATCTTTAAACAAATCTGGACGTGTTCCGAGAAAATTAACAGGTACTGTTAACTCACCTTGTTGTAACCCAAAATCACATTCCAATTGGTTTTGTTTAGAAATTTGAATTGAGCCTGCAGATATACGTCCACCCAATCGAATTCTTTCGGATTCAGTGACTGAAGACAAGTCATTTAAAGAAATAAATCGAACCATTCCAGGGTTTTCTTGATCGGGGTTAAACGTAACATAGCCAATCCAAGCAAACGATAAAAAAGAGAGTGAAATGACTGCGATAATTATTTTTTTCTGATTCATTAGATTTTTCCTAAATCACGGTTTTTTTAAATTTTAAACTTTTGAATATATCCATCTGATTTTTCAATGAGTTCTTACAATAAAGTAGTGATAATTCTCTATGGAATTTACCACATTCTAACCGATTAACATTTTAAAAAAATAAAAATAATTATTCAATTAATTAATAGATATTTCCATCAAATTAATATTAATTGTTTTTAAATTTTAAAAGATGACCTACTTAAATATATGCAGATTTTTTCTTGGTTAAAATATAGCTGATTCCTGCCATTCTCCAAATTCCGTTTTCAAAGCTTTTACAATTTCTCCCATTGTAACATACGCTTTAGCTGCTTTTATTATAGGTGGCATTAAATTTTCTCCACTTTTGCAGGCATCTTTTATTTGCAATAATGATTCTTGAACTAATGATTCATTACGGTTTTCTTTTATCTCAGCCATTTTTTGTCTTTGTCCATCACCAGCTTCAGCACCGATTTCCAATATAGGAATGTCAATTTCTTCATCAACTTTTACAAATCGATTTACTCCGACCATAATCCGTTGGTTGGAATCTAATTTAGATTGATAATCAGATGCTGCATGAGCGATTTCTCTTTGGAAGAATCCTTGTTCAATGGCTGGAATAACACCACCAAGGCTTTCTATTTCATTGAAATACTTTTCTGATTTTTTTTCAATTTCATCGGTCATTTTCTCAACATACCAAGAACCACCTAATGGATCTACTACATTAGTGACTCCTGTTTCATAAGCAATCAATTGCTGAGTTCTTAATGCAATTTCAGCCGCTTTCTCCGTGGGTAAAGCCAATGTTTCATCCATTGAATTTGTATGCAAACTCTGAGTTCCACCCAATACTCCCGCTAAAGCTTGAAACCCAGTTCGTGCTATATTAATTTCAGGTTGTTGAGCTGTGAGACTACATCCTGCTGTTTGTGTATGGAACCGTAATTTCCAGGATTTTTCATTTTTTGCACCATAAACATTTTTCATCCGTTTCGCCCAAATTCGTCGAGCTGCTCTAAATTTTGAAATTTCTTCAAAAAAATCTAAATGCGAATTAAAAAAGAATGAAAGTCGCGGTGCAAAATCATCCACATTTAATCCTGCTTCTATCCCATGTTCCACATAAGCAAACCCGTTTGCCAATGTAAATGCCAATTCTTGAGCTGCAGTAGAGCCTGCTTCTCGTATATGATACCCACTAATAGATATTGTATTGAACTTTGGCATGTGGTCTGTACAATAAGCCATCATATCTGTAATTATACGCATAGAAGGCTTGGGTGGGAAAATCCATTCTTTTTGAGCAATAAATTCTTTTAGAATATCATTTTGTAACGTACCACGTAGTTGATTTAAAGGCACTCTCTGTTTTTCTGCTACAGCAATATAAAATGCCAATAAAATAATAGCTGGACCATTAATTGTTTGAGAGACTGATATTTGGCCCAAATCAATGCCATCAAAGAGAGTTTCCATATCCGCTAGGGAAGAAACACTTACGCCGCACTTCCCAACTTCTCCTTGAGAATAAGGATGATCTGGGTCATACCCCATAAGCGTTGGCATATCATATGCAACTGATAGTCCCGTTTGACCTTTTTCTAATAATTTTTTGAAACGATGGTTTGTGTCTTCAGGTTTTCCAAAGCCAGCAAATTGCCGCATAGTCCAAAGTTTTCCTCTATATAAATTCGGATGAACACCTCGCGTGTAAGGGAATACTCCAGGAAAGCCAATATTATTTAAATAATTGTCATTTGGTGTTTTTGGGAAATAACATATATCAAGCTTTTCGCCAGATAAAGTATCAAAATCATTATCTCGTGTGGGTAAAAGTTCCGTGGACTTTTTCCAATGATTTAATTCAGTTTGAAATAGATTTAATTGTTTACACATGGTTTACGATTTTTCTGGTAATCTTCCTGATTTAAAAACTTTCCAACCTTCATATAACATCCACAATATTAAGATAACTAATATAACATCTATCGCCAACAATAGTCGATTGTTCCCTATAAATGATTGTGCCTTGATACCTAAAGATGTGAGTGTCGTAATAGTAATAAATATAAATGGAATCAGTAAAGGCAAAACGGGTTTATGTCGTTTCCAAAAATAAATGGATAGCATCATAAGTGTCAATGCTGCTAACATTTGGTTTGATGCTCCGAATATTGGCCAAAGTAACCAACCTGCTTGAGTTGATTCTCCCGATAAAGGATCCGTGATATTCCAAAGCGTTAAAGCCAATGCAGGTAAAATAGCTACAATAGTTGCGATATAACGGTTTTTGAGTTGAACTACATTTATTGCTTCTCCAAGCTCCATTAATATAAATCTCTGAATGCGAGTGGCTGTATCTAGAGTTGTAGCTGCAAAAGAAATAACCAAAACTGCCATAATTGTTTTCGCAAGTGTAAATGGGATTCCTAATGATTCAATCAAAGCACCACCACCCAAAACAAATGCGGTAGCTTTATTCGAAGTAGCATGCGCCCAAGAATCATAATATACATTCCAATTTAAATTTTCGACAAATCCCACTGACGGTAAATCACAACTTGCAACTAATGAAATCCCAGCAACTGCAGCTATCGTTGATGCCAAAGCTAAAACTCCTTCTCCCACCATAGATCCATACCCAATCATTTTTGAATCTTTCATATTAGAAATTTGCTTCGATGTAGTCCCGGATGCTACCAAGCCATGAAAGCCACTAATTGCACCACAAGCAATTGTAACGAATAATAGCGGAAATAACCCCGGGACGCCTTCACCAGATGCTCTTAACATGGGAGCGTCTACAACTGGTTGAGCAATTGCGATTCCGATAAATATTAATGCCAAGCCTACAAGCAATTGATGACTATTAATATAATCACGTGGTTGAAGTAAAAGCCAAACTGGTAGCAAACTCGCTACCCCTGAATACATAAAAAGTAGGACTATCCAAAGTGTTGATTGAGATGTTTTATCAAGACCGATAGATTCAAATGAGAGAGGTGTAAAAGACCCCATATAAACAAATAAATAGAGAAGAATAAGCGCAATAATTGATGGAAACAAGGCATCCATTTTTTTATGATAAAGAAGATACCCAATCCCAAGTGCAATAATAATTTCAATATTAACAGGAAGTACTGCCGTGGGAACACTTACAAATAAACCCGAAATAACCATCGTAAATACAGCCAACACCAACCAATTTAACATCATAACAAAAATCAGAAACATCGTTTTAACACGATGATTTATTATGGTACCTGTTATTTCAGCTATTGTCTTTCCCTTTTCTCGAATAGAAACAACTAGTGCACCAAAATCATGAACTGCACCCATAAAAATGGTACCAAAAACGATCCAAATAAGTGCCGGTCCCCACCCCCAAAAAGCTGCAATACAAGGACCTATAATCGGTGCGGCACCAGCAATAGATGTAAAATGATGACCAAAAAGGATTCCTTTTTTAGTTGGTACAAAATCAACACCATCTTCAAATTCTTTAGACGGCATTTCTCCCGTAAAGTCCTGGAGTGAATATATTTTAGTTGCAATATAGGTTGCGTAAAAACGATACCCTAATCCAAATAGAACAAGTCCAATTATCGCTAAAAAAAGAGAATTCAATTTTAAGAGGAACTCGCTTCCTTTTCACCAATCAAATCAAGGATTGATTGAGAAATTCCATCAACATCTAATTTTAACATTGATAATATTTCTTCACGAGACCCATGCTCCACAAATGAATCAGGTAAACCTAGTTTTTTTATTCTACCTTTAAATCCAACTTCTAAAAGGTAACTTGAAACACCTTCTCCAAAGCCGCCTACTATTGTCCCTTCTTCTAATGTGATTACTTTACTAAACTTTTTCTTAATAGAGTCTAAATAAGCAGTATCCATCGGTTTAATGAAACGACAATTAACTATTTCACATTTAATTCCAGATAAGGATAGTTGTTTCGCTGCATCCAAAGCTGTGTATACCATTGGTCCCACAGCGAGAATAACTATGTCAGAACCAAATTGCTCGATTCCCCAAGAGCCAATGGGAAGTAACTCAGCTTGACCATTGTCATCAAAATCAACAGAACTCGCTTTTGGATATCGAATTGAAAATGGTTTATCTGTGATATTTAAAGCGGTATAAAGTAAATGTCTAAACTCATTTCCACTTTTTGGAGCAGTAACAATCATATCTTGAATACACCTCATATAGGCTAAATCCAAAGCGCCGTGATGAGTGGGTCCATCTTCACCTGCTATCCCTGAGCGGTCTAAACAAAATATAACAGGTAAATGCTGAATTGCACAATCATGAACAATATGATCAAAAGCACGTTGTAAGAATGTTGAATATATCGCCGTTATAGGGCGAATACCTTCTGTTGCCAACCCTGCTGCGAATGTAACGCCATGCCCTTCAGCAATTCCAACATCATAAAAACGATTTGGGAATTCTTTAGAATACTGTACGAGACCAGTCCCTTCACGCATTGCAGCTGTAACACAAACAGTATCTTTTCTATTTCGAGCAATTTCACATGTTAATTTCCCAAAAACATCTTGAAAAATAGGAGCAGATACTTCTGAAACATTCTTCTCTATTTTATAAGGTCGTTTCCCATTTGGTTTCACAGCATGATATTTTACAGCATCATCATGGTATTCACGGCTTTCCACATTCAAAGAAACCATCCCTTTACCTTTTTTTGTAAGCACGTGGAGCAATACTGGTTTTTGAATATCCTTGATATTATCTAAAGTATGTAAAACTTCATCTAAATCATGTCCATCTATCGGACCAAAATATCTAAACCCTAATTCATCAAATAAGATTCCAGGTACAATCAGGCTTTTTAAACTTTCTTCAACTTTTCGAATTAAGGTACGAGTTGTTGATTTGGCTATGGGCATTTTTCCGGTCAAATCCCAAAATTCATTTCGAATACGATTATAGAGTGGGTTTGAAATCAATCGTGTAAAATAAGTAGAAATAGCACCTACATTTGGGCTGATTGACATTTCGTTATCATTTAAAATGACTAGCAATTGCCTTCCTAAGTGCCCAGCATTATTAATCCCTTCAAATGCCAATCCACCGGTCATAGATCCATCACCAATAATGGCGGCAACTCGAAAATCATCATTATTTTGATGACGACCCTCAGCAACACCTAAGGCAGCTGAAATCGAAGTAGATGCATGCCCAGCACCAATCACATCAAAATTACTTTCAGATCGTTTTAAAAAACCACTTAATCCTTTAAACTTCCGAATTGAAGGAAAATCGTTAAATCGTCCTGTCAATAATTTGTGAGCATACCCTTGATGACCTACATCCCAAATCAATTTATCTTTGGGTGTATTATAAATATAATGAAGAGCGACAGTTAATTCAATTACGCCTAATGTGGGAGCTAAATGACCTCCAATTTCGGTAATCGTTTCAATTGTATAATTCCGAAGTTCATCGCAGAGCTCATGAAGTTCTTTATTTGAAAATCCTCGAATATCTTCAGGAGAATTAATAGTAGGTAAATATTTAAGCTGCATAATTTTGGTTTATTTTCTTGTAATAATGATCACTATTAGGATTAAATAAAATTTGATGAAATAAATCTATTCCATTTAATTCAGGATGGAATGTTAACCCAAGATGATGGCCTGAAATTACTGCAACAGGACTACCATTCAACTCTCCGATTACATGAACATTCTCTCCTAGTTTAGAAATTTTTGGTGCACGAATTAACACTGTTTCTAATTCAATATTTATTGGTGAATTAAAAAAATATTTTACCAACTCTGTAGATGACTCAATTTGTCGGCCATATGCATTTCGATCCACTGTTACGTTAAGAAAGCCCAAAGGATTAATCCGTTCATCATGAACATTTTTTGCCATCAATATCAACCCTGCACAGGTTCCCATCACGGGTTTTTCATTTCCAAATTCAATCAACGCCTGACGCAAATGAAACGTATCAATCAATAAAGATATAGTTGTTGATTCTCCACCCGGAATTACTAGCCCATCAATTGAGTCTAAATCTTTTGCCACTTTTACAGGAATTGATTCAATCCCAAGTTTGGAAAATACCTTATGGTGAAGGGCAAAATCTCCTTGAAGTTCTAAAACACCGACTTTAATTACCAACCCCTCTCTTGTAATCTTTCTTCCATTGGGATTTCAGACATATCTAATCCCTTCATAGCACTTTTCAGTCCTGTACTTGCTGCTGCAACACGAATTGGATCCCGATAGTGTGTAGTGGCTTCAACGACTGCTTTTGCCCTCATTGCAGGATCATCACTTTTGAAAATACCCGAACCAACAAATACTGTTTCAGCACCTAGTTGCATCATTAAAGAAGCATCTGCAGGAGTTGCAATACCGCCAGCAGCAAAATTTGGAACTGGAAGTTTACCCAATTTTGCGACTTGTTGAACTAATGAAAGTGGGGCTCCTAAATTTTTTGCTTCTGCTACAAGTTCATCTTTTTCTAAACGAGTGACTCTTTTTATTTCCGTCATAACCGTTCTCATGTGGCGAACGGCTTCAACAATATTTCCACTTCCTGCTTCTCCCTTTGTTCGAATCATGGCAGCACCTTCAGAGATTCTTCTTAACGCTTCCCCAAGATTTCTACAACCGCAAACAAAAGGTGCCTTAAAGTCATGTTTCCAAATATGATTATGCTCATCAGCAGGCGTTAGAACTTCACTCTCATCAATAAAATCAATATCAAGTGTTTCTAGTACTTGTGCTTCTGCAAAGTGTCCAATTCGACATTTTGCCATAACAGGAATAGAAACTTGTTCTTGAATTCGACGAATCATTTCCGGGTCGCTCATTCTTGAAATTCCACCATCCTTTCTAATATCGGCAGGTATTCTTTCCAATGCCATTACAGCACATGCACCTGCATCTTCAGCGATTTTCGCTTGATCAGAATTTGTTACATCCATAATCACACCGCCTTTTAGCATCTCTGCTAACCCTACTTTAATTTCAAATGTTCCTTTACTCATAAACTATTTCCTTTTCAGTTATATGTCCAATTTCTTTAATTTTATCAACCACACCATCTATAAGATCGTCTGGAGTGGAGGCCCCAGCAGAAATACCAACTACTTTACATTTATTAAACCATGATTCATCCAAGTCATTTGAACAGGTAACTTGATATGAACGTTTATTTCTTTCTAACGATAATTGCGTTAACCTATTTGAATTTGCACTAGTAAACGACCCAATAACAATCATAACATCGCACTTAGATGCTAAAGATTTTATTTGTTCATGGTTCCGCCTAGTTGGATAACAAATTGTATTTACAAATCTCAAATCAAACACTTTTTCCATAAGTACATTGATAATGTTTTGAACATTTTCAATCATTTGAGTGGATTGACTCACCACTCCTGCTTTTTTCATTTTACGAAGAGCATTTGCTTCATCAACATTAGCAATAATAATTGGTTCTTTAACTTGCGCTGCAATACCCAAAACTTCATCATGACCATGGTCACCAATTATAATAGTCTTCCTTCCTTCTAACTCTAGACTTTTGATTTCATGGTGAATCTCAGTCACTAAAGGGCATGTTGCATCGATGATTGTTAAATTTTTCTGATTAGCTTTATTCCAAGTATCTGGTGTAGTTCCATGGGCACGAAAAAGGATCGGTTTATTTTTAGGAACATCCTTCAACTTTTTGATTATTTTTGTACCTGCTTCTGATAAGTCTTCAACCACTTTTTCATTATGTACAATTGTTCCTAACATATAAACATCGCCATACTTTTCAGTAGTATCATAAGCAAGATTCACTGCATCTCGAACTCCAAAGCAATATCCTGCATCTTTTGCCAATAATATCTTCATAAAGCTTTATTTATTTTATTTTGTAGAGACTCGATTGACAAATTGACGACTATTTTTTTTACATCATCTAAAGAACCAGATACTAAAGCACCTGCGGCAAATGCATGTCCACCACCACCTAACGATTTTGCAATATCATTCACAACATAATTACCTTTAGATCTAAAATTTATTCTACAATTTTCTGAATTACTTTCAAATATCATTAAAGCAACTTCTACACCTTGAATGGATCTAACCAAATCAGAAAAGCCATCAACATCTGATTTTTGGGCGTTAGCATTAATCATCATGTCTTGAGTAATAATAAACCAAGCCAAATTACCATTTAATTCATAATGTAAATTAGATAAAAGATCACCCATTAAACGCATCCGAGATTTTGTACTATTCTCATAAACTTTTTGATAAACAGTATGTGTTTCAACACCAAACTCTAAACATTGTATTGCAATTTCATGGCATTTTTGATTAGTATTGCTGTAACGAAAACATCCCGTGTCTGTCATAACCGCTGTATATATTCCTAAATAACTTTCTTTTGGAATTGGTTTTTCACTTACAAGTGTTAAATAATCAAATACCATACAACCTGTAGCGGCTGCCGATAAATCGACCACATTATGAGTGAATGGATGTTCTTCTGGATGTGGGTGGTGATCAATATTTAAAGTTGTCAAATTATATGTTTTAATTGCGTCCACAATTGTTCTAATTCGAACAAAATTTCCTACATCAAAAATAATCACTAAATCTACATTTTCAATCCAAGAGTCATGTATACTTTTATCATACGATTCAAAAATGGAATCCAAGTTCAGAAAGTTATAATCATCAGGTAATGGTGAATAATTTACTATACGTATATCTTTCCCAATTTCTTTTAAATGATAATACATACCACTTTCGGCACCAAGTCCATCTCCATCAGGGTTTTCGTGAGTGGTAAGCATAATTCGATTTGCTGAACTTATCAAATTATGGACTTTAGTCCAATCAATCGGTGTATTATTAAAATTCATTTATTTTTTATGATTCCATTGAATTTCTTTTAAATTTTCTTTAGAATGAACTTTTCTGGCTAGAATGAACAAGTAATCTGACAAACGATTTAAATAAACCAAATGAAGGTCATTTCTATTTTCATTAACAAACAATGCAACCAATGTTCGTTCGGTGTTTCTTGTTTCAGTTCGAGCAATATGAATTCTTGCTGATAACTCTGAACCACCTGGGAGTATAAACTCTTTTAGAGGAGGAAGTTCCCCATTTAAATTTTCAATTTCTGATTCTAACCAAAGAATTCTACCTTTTGTCAAAAGATTCATATTAGAGTTTGGAATAGATAATTCACCTCCTATATTAAATAAATCCTGTTGTATTAATTCAAGATCAACTTTAATATTTTTAGGCGCATTGACGGCAGCCCAACCTAGTATTGAATTTAAATGGTCGATTTCACCCAAAACATTAATACGAATATTATTTTTCGATATACGGGTCCCATCACCTAAGCCTGTTTCACCTTTATCACCCGACTTTGTTGTTGTTTTTGAAATCCGCATTAGAAAAATAAATAGCTAACCACAATAAGCAATGGTAGAAGAATAGGAATTGACCATTTTAACAAATAACCAAAAAAACTTGGCATTTCAATTCCCGATGATTCTGAAATGGATTTTACCATAAAATTAGGAGCATTACCAATATAGGTATTTGCTCCCATAAATACAGCTCCTGCTGATATAGCCAAAAGCGTTTCAGACATCTCCCCCATCAGCGTTATAGGATTACCACCAGCAGTATTAAAAAACACTAAATATGTAGGTGCATTATCTAAAAAGCTTGATAAAATACCTGTTGCCCAAAAATACATATAATTGATCGGATTTCCATCACCATCAGATACAGATGAAACAATATTACTTAGTACTCCATTTTCACCGGCTTTTAAAATTGCAATTGCAGGTATAATGGTTATAAAAATAGCAGAAAATAACTTTGCAACTTCTATAATTGGAAACCAAGTATATTCGTTCGCTTTTCGAATTAAATGGGAAGTCTTAATCCAGCTTAAATAGGTTAAACCAAGGAGTAGAAAATCCCTTACTATATTTTGCAATTCTAATTGGACATAATAAATTTCTATATGGATTCCAGGTTTCCAAAACCCACTTAATAATACGCCTCCAATAACACCTAATAATAAAATTAGATTCAAAGAACCTTTTAAACCTAGTTTTTCTGAATTATCAATATCAGTAACTGGAATTAACTCCTTCCCATAATAATAGGTGTCCATAGCAAAGAAAATTATCAATAAAGATACAACCATAAAAAGCATGGGGTAAAACATTGCCGTTGTTGTCCAAAAGAAATCTACGCCTTTTAAAAAGCCTAGAAATAAGGGCGGATCACCAAGAGGTGTGAGAGCTCCTCCAATATTTGCCACTAAGAAAATAAAAAAAACAATGATATGAACTTTATTTTTCCTATGGTTATTCGCTCTAATAAGTGGTCGAATTAGCAACATGGCAGCGCCTGTTGTTCCCATCCAACTCGCAAGGATCGTACCTATTAAAATGATAGCTGTGTTTAAAAAGGGTGTCCCCACTAAAGAGCCCGTTAATTGAACACCTCCAGAAATAGTAAATAATGCCAATAATAAAATTATAAAAGGAACGTATTCTAATAAGCCTACATGGAGAAGTTCATATAAAGTGATTTCCCACCCTTGAATTATTAAAAAAGGGACGATGAAGGCACTTGCCCATAATAATGATATTTTACCAAAATTATGATGCCAATAGTGAGGTGCAACCAAAGGAAACACCGCAATAGATAGAAGAATACCTACAAAAGGTATAATCCAATATATTGATAAGTTTTCAACATTACCATTTAGGTGAGGTAAATCACCATGTCCACCACTGGCAAAAGATATGGCAGGAATTACCATAACCAATAAACTAATTATTTTTTGAATTAACATGAATTATTATCTATTTAATTTAAGCCTATAAATTACTATGATTCTTTTATAGATGTGAATACAGAACAAAAATTATTGAGTATAAAATTATAATTAATTTTATGTAATTTTCTAGATGAATATCGTACTCGGAATTATCATTTTACTCATAGCTATTGCTGGAATGGCAATTGGCATTATATTTAACAGAAAACCATTAACAGGATCTTGTGGAGGAGCAAACTCTGATGGAAATTGCCCGACCTGTGGAGGTGATACAGTTAAATGTAAAAATACCGACATAGAAACAATTAAGATATAATCTCAAACATCGGATCTGCAATTTTCACTTTATCAGATAATGCAATGCATTTAGTTCCATCCTGATTATCTAATATCCAGATAGCTTTTATATTTAAATTATTGTTTACCATTTTCAAACCAGTTTCATAATTCATCGCCATTAGCGCTGTAGCCCAAGCATCAGCCACCATACATTGAGAAGCTAAAACAGTTACTGATAATACATTCGTTTTAATTGGGTATCCTGTTTTAGGGTCAATAGTATGTCCAAGCTTTTCACCATTTTTTGTTACAAAATTACGATAATTACCCGAAGTTGCTACTGCTCCACTTTCGGGGTAAATAATACCCGCAAAATAGTTGTTTTGTTCTTTTCCGTTCGATGGATTTTCAATTCCTATAGACCAATATTTATTTTTTTGGTTTCGTCCAATACACTGAACTTCTCCACCAATTTCTACAAATATATTTTTGAAATGTTTTGATGTTAAGAAATAGAATACTTCATCAACTGCATATCCTTTTGCAATGGCATTTAAATCCATTTTAGTCCGAGAATCTGATTTTTGAATTCTATTATGAGTTAAATTTATTTTATCAAACCCTGTGTATAATAAAACTGAATTAACATCTTTTTGGGTTGGCATCATTTTTTTAGGATTTGGTCCAAAACCCCATAAATCTAATAGATTATAAACTGTTATATCGAAAGCACCATCAGTTAGAATTGATATTGAATTTGCACTCTTAAATAATTCATATAACTGTGATGAAACTAATATTGGTTCTGTTGACTTATTTAAATTTAAGTTGGAGATTTCGCTTTGCGGGTCCCATGTGGACATTGTTTGATTAATCTCTAATAATATAGAATCAATCCCTTCCGTGATTACATCTCTATTAATTTCATTTGAATTAGTGATTAACTTAATTGAATAGCTTGTTCCCATAGTTTGGCCAGATACCTGGTGTAAATATCTAGGACTACTACACCCTATCAATAATAATAAAAAACCCTCAGCCAATCGACGGAGGGTTTTTATAATAAATATTGTGTTTATATGACTAGCCAAAACTGTCGTAAGCAATCATTTCTGGTTCAACACCTAAGTTATCCAGCATCCCTTCTACAGCACCAATCATTGGGGGTGGACCACACATATAATATTCAATTTCAGTGGGATCGTCATGTTTGGATAAATACTCATCATAAAGGACTTGATGGATAAATCCGGTTGGTCCTGTCCAGTTATCTTCTTCCATGGCATCCGAGAGAGCTACATTATAACTGAAATTTGGAAATTCTTTAGCTATTTCTTTGAATTGACTGTCATAAAACATTTCACGAACAGAACGAGCACCGTACCAAAACGATACTTTTCGCTTTGTTTTTAGGGTATGAAAAAGATGAAACAAATGAGAGCGCATTGGTGCCATTCCAGCTCCACCTCCCACATAAACCATTTCCCGTTCGGTTTCCTTTGCGAAAAATTCTCCATAAGGACCAGAAATTGTAACTTTATCACCTGGCTTTAAATTGAAAATATATGATGATGCTAATCCTGGCGGAACGTCATTCCATAACGGTGGTGGCGGTGTTGCGATGCGAACATTTAACATAACTTTATTTCCTTCAGCAGGATGATTTGCCATAGAATAGGCTCTAAATATTGGATCATCATTATTTGCTACTAAATCCCATATTTTGTATTTATCCCAATCTTCATGGTATTCATCTTCAACCGAAAAATTATTAAATGTTAAATTATGATATTCTGGTATATCAATTTGAATGTATCCACCAGCTTCAAAGTTCAAATTTTCACCATCTGGCAAGTCCATCACTAATTCTTTGATGAAAGTTGCAACATTTTCATTTGATTTAACTGTACAATCCCATTTTTGAATACTAAATACTTCATCAGGAACTTGAATCTTCATATTTTCTTTTACTTTCACCTGGCAAGCTAATCGCCAATTTTCTTTGGCATCATTTCTATTTATATGTCCAGTTTCAGTTGGTAGAATTTCACCTCCTCCATCTAAAACCTGACACCGACACATAGCACATGTACCTCCTCCTCCACAAGCAGAAGGGAGATATATTGTATCACTTGCCAAAGCATTTAATAATGTACCACCTGGTCTAACCAAAATTTCTCTTTCATTATTCACCGTGATTTTCATATCACTTTGGGGCAATAATTTACTTTCAGCGAAATTAAGAATTAAAACTAGAACTAAAACAATTCCAGTAAAAACAGCAATGCTTAGTAATATTAATTCCATTAAAGATCAATTCCTGAAAAGGCCATAAAAGCCATTGATAGTAGTCCTGTAAGTAACATTGTTATTCCTAAGCCACGAAGTTTCCGTGGTACATTTGAATATCGTAATCTGTGTCGAATAGACGCCATTGAGACAATTGCAAGAAACCAGCCCATCCCTGAACCAAATCCAAAAATGGTCGATTCCAATAAAGTATATTCTCTTTCAACTAAAAATAAGGAACCACCAAGGATAGCACAATTCACAGCAATTAGGGGTAAAAATATTCCGAGATTATGGTACAGGGTTGGTGAAAATCTATCTAAAATCATTTCAACCAATTGAACCATGGCAGCTATAACTGCAATAAATATAATGAAATTTAAAAAACTCAAATCGACTTCTGGAAATCCTGCCCAAGCCAAAGCACCTTCTTGTAATAAATAATGGTGAATTGCCCAGTTTGCAGGTGCAGTAATAGTTAATACAAAAACCACAGCAAATCCAAGGCCAATGGATGTATCAATCCTTTTGGAAATTGCAAGAAACGAACACATTCCAAGAAAATATGCCAAAAGAATATTTTCTACAAACATGGCTTTGGTCGCAAGACTAATATAATGTTCCATACCTATTCCTCTTCAATATCCGCTGAAATTCGGTGAACCCAAACGATTAATCCTAAAATCACAAATGCTCCAGGAGAAAGAACCATAAGCCCCATATTTTCATATCCAGCTTCATAGAACGAATCGGGAATAACTTGGTATCCGTAAAGAGTTCCACTTCCAAATAATTCTCTAAAAAAGGAGACCACAATTAAAATGCCACCATATCCCAGTCCATTACCTAATCCATCTAAAAATGATTTCCCTGGTGTATTTTGCATTGCAAATGCTTCTGCCCTTCCCATAACAATACAATTGGTTATTATTAATCCAACAAAAACAGACAACTGTTTACTAATATCATACATGTAAGCTTTTAATACTTGATCTGTTATAATTACGAGAGAAGCTATAATCGAAAGCTGAACAATAATTCGAACTTTGCCAGGAATTAAATTTCGAAGTAATGCAATTAGTGTATTTGAAATAGATAGAACAGCAATTACAGCTAATGACATAACGACAGCTGTGTCCATTTTCACTGTAACAGCTAAAGCAGAACAAATCCCTAATACTTGTAGCGTAATAGGATTATTCACACTCAATGGATCTGTAAAAGCTTGTTTAGATTTTTTATCAAGGAAAGCCATTAACTATTCCCTCTTATTGCTTTAAAAAAAGGTTCGTATTTTAAAAGATCATCTAACAGAAAAACTTCCAACCCCTTCCCTGTCATGGTGGCCCCAGATATTCCATCTACTTTATGAATGGCTTTTGGGTCATCAGATAAAACTTTTCCTTTTACAACTTTTACACCCACCAATTGGTCACTCTCATCTACGAATTTTTTTCCAATAAAATTCTTTTGAAACCATAATTTATCAACTTCTGCGCCCAATCCTGGCGTTTCACCATGCTTATAAAAAGTAATTCCCTTTACTGTTCTTCCATCAGGTTCAACAGCGAAATATCCGTATAATGTTGACCATAGCCCTTTACCTGCTATTGGAATTGCATACCCACCTATCTTATTACCTGATTTTTTTATATAAATTGGCAAATTCTCAATATCTTTAACAGTATCAATTTTTTTAGGATCTTTATCGGTTTTATTCCCTTTTGCATCCAAAACAATCGCATTAATATTTTTGTCGAAAAGTGAATGAATTTCTTCAGAAGACCAAATCTTATCTGCTGCAGGTTTAAATCCTAATGATAGAAGAATATTTTTCTTCATATCATTTGCTACATTTAATTCTTGTCTCTCTTTTAATGCATCTGCGGCAACTGCCAATAAAAAGCCCAAAACAATGGTAACAATAGATGTAAAAACGATAGTATATGTGTTACTTCGCATATCGTGCCATCCGTTGTTTTATATTTCCTTGTATTACAAAGTAATCGATAAGCGGTGCAAAAGCATTCATGAGTAAAATAGCTAGCATTGTCCCTTCTGGATACGCTGGATTAATAGAACGTATAATAACTGTTAATCCACCGATAAATATTCCATAAACCCAACGACCTTTATCTGTATGAGTTCCTGTAACTGGTTCCGTTGCCATAAATACCACCCCAAATGCAAATCCCCCCATAACCAAATGGTAATGCGCAGGAAGTGTCAGCATGGTATTAGAAGACCCGGTTAATTCTGCCATGAAATTGGTAAGGGTTGCCATACCGGTTAACCCAATGATGGCACCTACCATGACACGCCAAGAAGCCATTCCCGTAACTAGAAGGAAAATAGCTCCAACCATAATCCATAATGTACTTGTTTCTCCAATGGAACCTGGAACCCACCCCATAAACATATTTAACCAAGAGTAATCAAATTGTGAAACTGAGTCTAATAAAGTAACAGCATCCTGACTTTTTTCTGCTGCAGGAATTGCCAAAGCTGTAGCACCAGAATATCCATCAGGTCCTGATATCCAAACTTTATCTCCTGAAATTCTTACTGGATATGTAAAAAATAAAAATGCTCGTGCCACCAATGCAGGGTTAAAAATATTCATTCCCACTCCACCAAAAATTTCTTTTCCAATCACAATACCAAAAGAAGTTGCAACCGCTACTTGCCATAGTGGAATCGTTGGAGGCATAATCAAAGGAATCAAAGCACACGTTACAAGAAACCCTTCAGAAATTGGATGTTTTCTAACAACCGAAAAAATGATTTCCCAGAGAGCACCTGCACCAAATGTTACTGCAATAATAGGTAGAATCTTTAATGCACCTTGAATAAGATTTTCTGACCAAGTATTCGTTTGCCCTAAGGATAGCGCCATTTGATATCCAATATTCATCGCTCCAAAGATATACGCAGGTAATAAAGCTATTACTACGAGAATCATAACTCTCTTTACATCAAGGCTATCTCTAATATGGGGACCTGAATGAGTTCGTTTATCAGTCGAAAAAAGAATAGTATCTGTTGCTTCAAATACTGGGTAATATTTTTCTAAATAACCACCTTTATCAAAGTGTGGTTTTATTTTATCTAATATGTTTTTTAGCCACTTCATTACTTAACATTCCTGTTCGAAAAGATCAAGACCTGACCTAATTACGGCACCCACGTCAATTTTACTTGGACATGCAAAAGAACAAAGCGCGAAATCTTCGTCGTCACATTCCCACATTCCCAATTGTTCCATTTCTTCAATGTCTTGTGCAAGAATAGAACGATATAGTTCATTTGGAAGAATATCCATTGGTAACACATTATCCCAAGCATTAAGAGGAATGATTGCGCGTTCTTCTCCATTTTGAGATGAAGTGAATTTAAAAAGCTTTTCACCTAATGATACAAATGTATTGGTTAAACTATATTTAGTATCACTACTTCCAATTGATAACATTCCCATAAATGGTCTCTCAACTGTATCCGGAATTAGGGTTACAGCTGAATCATAAAATCCTAAAAAACCATCATCAGCAACAAGTTGTCCAGTTAAAACATCTCCAGATATAAGTCGTGTAGGGTCGGTTAATTTTTGATTAATAATTAAAGAGTCAACTCTTGAGCCTACTTTTGCATAAACCGTCTGGGGAGCCGTTGCTCCGGGTCCCGCAACTGTTACAATGACGTCAGGGACATAAACTCCACTCAAAAATAATTTACCTAAGGTAATGACATGTTGTGGATTTACTGTCCACACTATATCACCAGGAGTAATAGGTTTGGTATGGTGGATTTGTATTCCAACATTCCCTGCAGGATGAGGCCCTGATATTGTTTGAACAATTGCATCTTTGAGTTCAATCGCGTTTCTAAATGTTACATATACTTTCCCATCAGTCAGTTTACTTAAAGCTGTCACCCCAGCTTGAAATGCTTCCTTTTCAGATTCTATAACTGTTTCAATTTGAACAGATAAAGGTGCGGAATTAACTGCTGAAATAAATATATCTCGTGGAGTGTCATTTGGATTAGAAATTTTATTATATGGGCGCTGCCGAATTAAGGTAAAGAGATTTCCTTCTAGAATTCTAGATAAAATAGTTGGACGATCTGCTCTAGTTAACTGTTCTTGCCTAAAAGCTTCCCCTCTTATAGCTTCAGTACCCGATACAGATATCTCAATTTTTTCAACACTTCTACGTGCACCAAACTGGATTGTTTTAACAAGTCCATTTGCTGGGGATGCCCACTTTACATCTGGTTTTGTTTTATCAAAAAACAAAGGTGAACCAATCTTTACGGTATCTCCTTCATTTACCAGTAATTTAGGTTTTACTCCTCGAAATGTTTTGGGTAAAAGAGCTACTGTTTCCGATTTTGGTATAGATGACGTTTCTTTTGTTGGGATACCCGAAATTCGGATATCGTGACCTTTATAAATTATAATCTTTTTCATACGTTTAAATTAGGTATAAACTAAATTGAGTACCAAGAAACCTTTACATTGTTTGTATAAAAAACACCAATGAATTTTGCACCCAATCAGAGACTGGCGTCCAATAAATTCCTAAAAGAAAAGTTGGTATAGCTGTCACTAAAAGCATGATTGTCATGATTGTAGGTGGTTGAGTAAATCTTTCACTTCTTTCTCCATCTAAAAACATAACTTTAATAACTCTCATATAATAATAAAGTGAAACAACACTATTAATTCCACCTATAAAAACAAGCCAATAAAATTGGCTACCGCCCTTAATCAATGAAGCAAAAATATAAAACTTTCCAATAAAACCTGCTGTGGGTGGTAACCCCGTAAGAGATACCATAAATAAGGTCATAACTACACCAACAATCGGCATTTTCCACCCTAGACCTTTATAATCATCGAACGTTTCACCACCAGTTGTATTTTTCACAGTAATTACAACAAAAAATGCACCCAAATTCATAAATAGATACATGACTAAATAAATCATAATTGCATAAATACTATCACCCGACATTACAGGCATAGCAAGCAACATATAGCCGGCATGTGCAATACTAGAATATGCCAACATTCGTTTTATATTATTTTGTTGAACTGCAACTACATTTCCCAATGTCATTGTAATGATAGCTAATAAACTCAAAATAGTTGCCCATGGTAAAGTAGCAATAGATGTTTCATTCAAACCACCCATGGCTCCTCCATCAGCAAATACCTGATTAAAGAACCGAATTATCATAGCAAATGCACCAGCTTTTGGCGCTACAGATAAAAAGGCTGTAATTGTTGTAGGGGCGCCTTCGTACACATCCGGTGTCCAGAAATGAAAAGGTACAGCTGATATTTTATAACCAAATCCAACCAACAACATAATCATTGCCATTAATAAAGCCGTATTAGCACCTGAATCTAGATTTGAGATTGCGTGTTGAATTTCGAAATAATTTGTACTACCCGTTAATCCATAAACATAGCTTAGTCCAAATAGCATGATCCCTGATGAAAATGCGCCATAAACTACATATTTCAATCCTGCTTCATTAGATCGAGTATTTTGTTTCAAATATCCAGCTAATATAAATGACATGATTGAAACTATTTCTATTGACAAATAAACCATGATAAGGTCAACAGTTGAAACCATTAAAAATAATCCAAATACTATAATACCTAGCAGGGTAAAATACTCTCCTTTTCGGTAGTCATTTAATTCACCTGATTGAAGACTAACTATGGAAACAAATATCGTAGCTAAGATAATTATAAGTTTGAAAAATGAAGCAAATGGGTCTAATACTATTGCATTCGTAAATAAAGTAGTTAAGGTATTCTCTTGAAGATAGATTGCTCCAGCTACTGCAAGCAATCCCGCCACCAAAAACCAGCCAACATTTCCTGATTTAGATTTATCTATTGATAAATCATAAATAATCGCAACGAGAATGACTCCAATTAATATGAGCTCAGGATAATAAAAAGAAAGACTTTGTAGATTTGTCATTCTTTATCCCTACATGCTAGCAAAGGTTGCCAAAGAAACAACATGCTCAATAATTACATTCATAGTACTCGAAATAACATTCAAAAATGGTGCTGGATAAATTCCAAAGAAAACAGTTATGATTAATAAAGGGACAACCGTGAATAATTCTAAACGGTTAATTTCGGGAAGATCATTATATTTTTCATTGAGTTTTCCAAAAAAGATTCTTTGAAATGCCCATAGAAAATATGCTGCATTTAGTAAAATTCCGATTGTGGATGCAATAACAATTCCTTTATAAACAGGAAATGCTCCAATGAAACACATAGCTTCACTAATAAATCCTGAAAAACCTGGTAAACCCAAGCCCGCAAAAAATGCAATAGCTGTGATACCCGTATAAATAGGCATCTGTGATGCTAAACCACCAAATCCATTAATATCTCGATGATGAGCACGGTCATAAATAACTCCAACTAAAATAAAGAGCATTGCAGAAATTGTACCATGATTAAACATTTGGAAAACTGCGCCCCCTAATCCCGCTTGGGCAGCTTTTAAATTTAGTCCATTTGCTTCACCTGCTGCAATAACTGCCGCCATTCCGATTAATGTATATCCCATATGATTTACACTGGAATAAGCGACAAGTTTTTTCAAATCTGTTTGAGCCAACGCACAAAGGCCTCCCCAAACCACATTGATTAGACCTAAAAATGCAAGTGCGCCAGAAAACCAGTAAACTCCATCAGGCATTAATCCGTAATTAATACGTAGAATACCGTACACACCTAACTTTAGAAGGATTCCTGCTAATAAAACTGATATAGCTGTGGGCGCTTCAACATGCGCTAATGGCAACCAAGTATGAAATGGAAATACCGGGACTTTTATAGCAAAACCAACAAAAAGAAGAACCCAAATAACCTTTACAGCACTCATTCCCCACCAGGTTAATCCATTAAGTGCTTCGGGTGCACGCTCCATTAATAATTGAATATCAAATGTATTTCCACATGAGAAATAAAGCCCTAGTATCCCAATCAACATAAGGACAGACCCAAATAAGGTATATAAAAAGAATTTTATTGCTGCATATTCACGCTGTGGGCCACCCCATATTCCTATAAGGAAATACATCGGTAATAACATTACTTCCCAAAATATGTAGAATAGGAAAAAATCCATGGATAGAAATACACCCATAATTCCAGTATCTAATAATAGAAATAGAGCAAAATATCCCTTAACTGCTTTATTGATATTCCAACTTACAAATATACCAATGAAGCATAAAAGACCTGTCAGAATTACCATCGGGAGACTCAAACCATCAACGCCCAAAATATAGGATATGTTGAAAGATGGAATCCATTCGGCTCTTTCCATGAATTGCATTCCGCCATTCCCAGCATCGTAATTTTGCCAAAGAACAACGGTTAATAAAAATTGCAACCCTGTTGTAACCGCAGCAACAATTTTTATCAAATCATTTTTATCACGCGGTATAAATGCAATGATACCCATCCCAATAATAGGCATCCAAATTAACCAACTGAGAATATTATTCATTCTCTCCTCTCATTACTCCATTCGAGTTAAAATGACTGAATAATCATTAATATGATTATTCCTACTGTCACATATAGCAAATAATTTTGCAACTTACCTGTCTGTACTTTCTTAAGTATAGACCCCAAATTATCTGCAATTCTACCAAAACCATCTACCAATAATTGGTCGATGATATCATAATCAAATTTTCCAGATACACGACTTGCCCATGCAGTTACACGACCAAAGCCATTAATAAAATACTTATCATATAATTCCCAATCAATCCATGAAATCTTTTTCGCAAGACGAAGCGTCGGTTGATATAAATATTTATCATAATTTTCATCAAAATAATATTTATTCAAACTCCAATCATACAAAAACCCTGCTCGTTTTCCCATATTTTCTGCTGATAAAACATTTTTTAAATACATAAGGACAGCTAATCCAATTCCCAACACGGCTACACCAATGGAAAGTCCCATTGCTAAATTGTGTGCATGATGAGCTCCACTTTCAATTGCAAGGGCTGTAAGATTTCCTGGGACAGCCGAATCTATAGGGCGAACCAATGTTGTAAACCAACTTCCGTGAGTCGAAATTGGATTTAAATGTGGAAAAGTGTACCAAATAGCCACACTTAGAGTACCAAGCAAGACTAAGGGGCCTGCCATTTCTTTTGGTGATTCGTGAATGTCGTTTATTAATTCAGGCATTTGAGGTTTACCATGGAATGTCATAAACATCATTCGAAACATATAGAATGCAGTTATTGCAGCAGCACCAAATCCGAACACCGGAAGTAAAAAATGTTCTGGGTGGTGTTGAGCAAATGAAAGCGATCCCGCAAGAATAGCATCTTTAGATAGAAATCCTGAAAATAATGGAACGCCGGCAATCGCCATTGTACTTGCCAACATTGACCAATATGTAATGGGCATTTTTTCTTTAAATCCACCCATATTTCGCATGTCTTGTGGATCTGTATCATGGTCATGCTTTTCATGAAGCGCATGATGCATAGAATGAATCACAGACCCTGAACCATAAAATAAATTTGCCTTAAACATTGCATGAGTTAATAAATGAAAAAAGGCTGCAGTATATACCCCTGTTCCAACGGCTAAAATCATATACCCCAACTGACTAACTGTTGAATAGGCCAAAACTTTTTTAATATCATTTTGTGTGATTGCTATTGTTGCAGCAAAAAGAGCAGTAAATCCCCCAATATATGCAACAACAAGAAGAGCATCAGGCGTCAATAATGGAAAAATCCGAACCGTTAAATACACACCAGCAGCAACCATCGTAGCAGCGTGCATCAACGCTGAAACTGGCGTAGGCCCTTCCATAGCGTCAGGTAACCAAATATGAAGTGGAAATTGGGATGATTTACCCATGGCTCCCATAAAAAGTCCCAAACCTGCTAACGTAAGAGTTGTACCAGCAATCAATCCACCTGCAACGCCTTCAAAAATATCAGTGAATGCGAAAGACCCAATGGCAGTGTAGATTAACATAATTCCAATAAAAAATCCAATATCACCTACGCGATTTGTAAGAAAAGCTTTTTTGGCAGCATTTGCCGCAGAATCTTTTTCAAACCAATGTCCAATTAAAAGATAAGAACTAACTCCCACTAATTCCCAAGACATATACATCGAAATGAGATTATTGGACAGTACAATGCCATTCATGGAAAAAGTAAATAAACCTAAATATGCAAAATATCTAGAATATCGAATATCGCCTTCTAAATATTTCACAGAGAAAATATGTGTACAAGTTGAAATTAAAGCAACCACCAATAACATAATCACTGTTATGTTATCAACAAGAAATCCTAGTTTGATTTTAAATGCTCCCATATCCAACCAGGTGAAAGATGCTTCATGCTTAAAACCAGGATCATAGTCTAAAAGCATAGCAACAAACATTGAAATCGATAAAATTAGTGTAATGGAAATTGCACCTATAGATACCCAATCTCCTTGACGAGGTAAACGCTTTCCAATAAATATTTGAATTAAAAATGCTACCAAAGGCAAAAACAAAATAAATAGAGAGTAATTGATAAAAATATTATTCATTATTCTTTCATCGCAGAAGCTTCATCCACGTTTATAGTATTCATATTGTTATAAATATTTATCACAATTGCTAAAGCGACAGCAGCTTCAGCTGCTGCTAATACAATGACAAAAAGGGCAAAAATATGGCCATCCAGATTCATTCCTCCAAATCGAGAAAAAGCAATAAAGTTAATATTAGCGGCATTAAGAATTAATTCAACTCCCATCAGTATAGAAATTGCATTTCGACGGGTCATAACTCCAAAAATTCCCAGTGAGAAAAGGGCTGCAGAAATAATTAGATATGTATTAAGATCGTACATCAATTTTCTTTCCGAGATAAAAGGGCAGCACCAATTAATGCACCTAATAATAATAATGAAATTGCTTCAAAAGGAAGTAAATATTTAGTGAGCAAAAGAGTTCCAATACCTGAAACCGTTTCCACCGGTTCTACTGCTTCCACTTGAAACCAAGATGTTTTTGAAATTACTAAACTAATTAATAAAAATAGCCATATGGCAACTGAACCACCAATACCTTGTTGCATATTGGTTTGAGATAAACGGACGGATGAAATTCTATTTGTTAACATAATTCCGAAAATAATTAAGACTAATATTCCACCAATGTAAACCAGTATTTGGACTCCAGCCATAAAATCAGCCCAGAGGAAAATATAAATTCCAGCCACACCAAATAAGGTAAATAGTAATGCCATTGCAGAATAAATTAATTGATTACTCAAAACAACGATGGCCGCAGATATAAGCGTCAATGAGACGACAAACCAGAAAGTAAATTCTACCATTAAGCTTTCACTTTTTCAGTTGGTTTCAATTTATCCATACCTTCTTTTGTGCCTGGTTTTGCGAAACGATAAATCAAATCGCTTCGATCAAACTCAGAAAACTCATAATCAATTGGGTGTTTATGTGCATTGGGCCCACCCGTCATAAAAATACATTCTTCAGGACAAGGATAGGTACATAAATTACAATAACAACATTCAGTCATGTCTATATCAAAGCGCGTAACAACCATAGCTTTTCGTGAGCTATTTGATGTAACACCAATATGTCCGATTTCTTGAATATCTTCACCACGTGTAGGTGCTTTTTCGGTCACAATTTTAATACATTGAACTGGACAAGCTCGTTCACATTTTAAGCACCCAATACAATCATCAATATCAACCTGAAGTCGAGAACGAATTACATTATAATTACTATGATCAAACCCAATATTTCTTTCAGGGCGTGGCCATTTCTCTTCAGGATATTGTAATGTAACGTTATCTCGACGAATATGCACCATGTGTTTCCATGTAATACCTAAACCAGTCATCATGGTTGAAATAGATTCCCAAATATCTCTAAAATATTTTATCATAATCTATCCAAAAATGAGTGTCCATACCCCAACACCAAAAATATTAATTAAGCTGATAGGTAGAAATACTTTCCAGCAAACATTCATTAATTGATCTACTCTAAGTCGAGGAAATGTCCAACGAAACCACATCATAATAAAAATAAGAAATACGATTTTACTCAACATCCAAAAAATTCCCCAACCATTTGAATCAAAATATCCCGGAATTGGGCTATGCCATCCGCCAAGAAATCCGGCAGCTGCAACTGCGCAAACCACTAACATATTTGCATATTCACTCAGGAAAAAGAATGACCATCTCATACCCGAATATTCGGTGTGAAATCCACCAACCAATTCAGATTCAGCTTCAGGAATATCAAACGGCGTTCTGTTTGTTTCTGCTATAACACTGATGAAATAAATCAAAAATGCAATAAACGCAAATGGATTTGCAAAAATAATCCAATTTCCCATACCACCAGATTGATATTCGATTATACCTTGCATACTTAAGGTGCCTGTAAGCATAATTATAACAATAATTGATAATCCAGCAGGAATCTCATAACTAACAATTTGGGCTGCAGAACGCATCCCACCATATAAAGACCACTTATTATTAGATGACCATCCTGCGATAATTATACCAATTACACCTAATGAGCCCATGGCAAGTATATAAAAAATTCCAATATTGAAATCAGCCACGATTACTGTTTCACCAAAAGGCACTGCAACAATTGCAATAAAAGCGCCTATAAATATTACAAAAGGAGCAAGAATAAATAAAAACTTATCAGCTTTCTCAGGAATAATATCTTCTTTTGTAAGGAGTTTTAATGCATCGGCTACCGTTTGCAACAATCCCCACTTCCCTGCATGGAGACCGACACCTTGTCCCATTGGACCAACTCTATCCTGCATAAATGCCGCGACTTTTCTTTCTACGTAAACCATGACTATAGCGTTAACTGCCATAACTAAAAATAAAGCCACACACGGTATTATAATTGCGACCAATAATAAAATGCTGCTGTCCTCAATCGTTGAAGTCAAACTGCTAAGCCAGGAGAATAATAGATCAACTGTCATCGATCAATTTCTCCTAGTACAATATCAAGACTTCCCAAGATAGAAATAACATCAGACATCATCCAGCCTTCTGATAATTCACCTAACACAGCTAATGCTGTAAATGCAGGAGATCTCATTTTCACCCGAGTTGGAATGGGAGACCCATCACTCTCAATATAAAATCCAAGATCACCACGTGGCGTTTCAGTGCGACTGTAAATAGATCCTTTAGGTGGACGAATCTTTTTTGGAATCGCTTGATGCACATCTCCATCCTTTGGAATTTGCGCCAAAGCTTGACGAAGAATTTTCACACTTTCCTTTACTTCTAACATCCGAACATAATATCTATCCCAACAATCGCCCAAGGATCCTTGACCACCGTCTCCAATACAAACATCGAAATCAAATTTATCATAAATAGAATATGGAGCATTTTTTCTCAAATCCCACTTCACACCCGATGCACGTAGATTAGGACCTGATACACCATAACTAATTGCAACTTCAGGAGGCAATACGCCAATATCAGCCGTTCGTTCAATGAAAATTTTATTGTAAGTGAGTAAATTATTATACTCTTCAATTTGCGGTTCAAAATAATCTAAAAATTGGAAAGCAGTCTCAACAAAACCTTTTGGTAAATCATGACTCACTCCGCCTACCCACATATAATTATATAAGAGCCTAGCACCACAGGTCATTTCAAACATATCGAGAATACGTTCTCTATCTCTTAGCATAAACAAGAAAGGTGTAAATGCACCAATATCTAGTCCATAAACCCCCAAAGCTAACAAATGGCTCGCAATACGTTGAAATTCAGCCATTATCACACGAATATAGTCAACTTTCTCTGGAACTTTTAGCTCCATTAATTCTTCTACTGCAACTACATATCCAAAATTATTTGCCATAGCAGCAAGATAATCACATCTATCGGTATAAGGAATGACCTGATCATAGGTCATATTTTCACAATGTTTTTCAAAACAACGATGCAGATATCCAATTACAGGTGTGATTTCAGATATAATCTCCCCATCAGTTTTTACTTTTAAACGAAGCACTCCGTGAGTACTTGGATGTTGCGGTCCAATATTTAGGACCATTTGTTCGCCGTGTACTACTCCCATCCTTCCTTCACTTTCGGGATTGCAATCCCGTGATAAGTTTCCTGTACTTCATAATCTTTTCTTAGCGGGTAACCTTCCCAATCTTCCGGAAGTAACATTCTTCTGTGATCTCGATGGCCATCAAAAAATATACCAAACATATCATACGTTTCACGTTCAAACCAATCGCCAATACGCCATATTTGTTCAATAGAAGGAATGTGAGCATTATCCCTTGGAACTGCAATTCTAATTTCGATATAATGGTCATGAGTCATAGAATGAAAGTTATACCTTGCTTCAAGTTTTTCATCACCCACATCCATTCCTGTATGACATTGAAGAGAATCAAAATGAAGAGAAGGCTCCGACTTTAACCATTGTGCTATATCAAACCATTGATCCGGTTTCAATTGGATATGAGTATCATTTAACTCAGAATCAAGTGATCCTGGAAATTTTTTATCAATCATGTGGCCAATTTTTTGATTCAAATTGTCAGATGGTTGTTTATCATCAATCGAAACTTCTAAAGTTTTCTTTTCACTCGGGACTATCTTTGTGGCAACCTTAGCTGCTCTTTTAGCTTTAGCTAGAGCAGATTTTGCTTTGGATCGCAGGACACGATCTTCAATGGCATTAATTGAATCCATATCACCGGATAGACCTTTTTCAACGAGTTCGGCAATTAGCTTCTCTTGATCAACGCTCATGCCATTTTCCGTGTTAAGGGTCGTTCTTCTAATATTTTTTCTTGTAATTTCAATAGACCTTCAATTAAGGCTTCAGGTCTAGGCGGACAGCCAGGTACATAAACATCTACAGGAACTACAATGTCCACTCCCTTTAAAACATGATATCCGTGCTGCCAATAAGGACCACCACTGGTAGCACAGGAACCCATTGCAATTACATATTTAGGGTCAGCCATTTGTTCATATAATTTTTTGACTCTTAGAGCCATTTTCATCGTAACGGTGCCTGCAACAATCATCACATCAGCTTGACGAGGAGATGAACGAGGCATCATCCCTAATCTTTCAAGATCATGCCGACTTGCTGCAGCTGACATCATTTCAATGGCGCAACACGCTAATCCAAATTGAAAATACCAAGGTGAAGTAGAACGAGCCCAACTAATCAATTTATCTAGTTTTGCTACAACAACATTGTCTTGAAATTTATTTTCTAATATTCCCATTAGGCATTATCCTTCAATTGAATTTTAGCATAGCGGCCTGAAGCATATTTAACTTTTCGTTTTACCCAATCTAAATCTGACTTTATCCAAACATAAGCTAAGCCTACAATTAAAATTAGAAGAAAAATAGTCATCTCAACCATTGCCAAAAGACCAAGGTCTTTAAAGACGACCGCCCAAGGGAATAGGAAAACGACTTCTACATCAAAGATAAGAAATATAAGGGCAATCACATAAAACCGTATATTGAATTGTAGCCATGCAGATCCTTCTGACACTTCGCCACATTCGTAGGTTTCTAATTTTTCTTTTGTTTTCTTAGATGGAGCAACTAGAGATTGAACAATCAGGGGCACAGCCACCATGATAATTCCTAAAATTACTGCAACAAGAACGGTTCCAAAATCACGATACATAAATATTATTTTAGGGAGGTAGTTAGACATGAAAGTTACTTCGTAGGTATTTGATGTGTCAAACTAAAAGTCACGAAATAATAATAAAAATTGCTTCATAAATGAATTTAAAGTGGTCATTTATAAAATAGGGCATAATTAAGTCCACTTTTTATATCTACAGTAATGTAATTCTCATTTTGTTCTATTATTTATAATTTAATTAATTCAGATTTCAGACTGGTTCACATTCAAATATTCAATTAATTTTTTATATGTCATTTTTCAATTCTATTGTTACTAACGCTCTTCCAATACTACCAAAATGGTTTGCCAAGCCATTTGCTAAACCGTATGTAGCAGGTGAAACTGAAGATGATGCCATTATTCAAATTCGCAATTTAAATGAGAAAGGTTTTCTAACAACTGTAGATATTTTAGGTGAACATATAAATACAAAAGAAGATGCTAGATTGATTACATCACATTATTGCAATTTATATGACCGAATTAACCTAGAAGCACTTACCTGCAATATTTCACTAAAACCTACACATGTAGGGTTATATATTTCTCTTGCTGAAGCCATGGGAAATATCACAACTATTTTAAAAAAAGCAAAAGAGAATAATAACTTTTTGCGTATTGATATGGAAAATTCTCCTTTTACTGACCAGACATTTGAAATTTATAACCACTGTAAAACGATTTACAATCAGGTCGGCGTCGTAATTCAATCTTACTTACATCGAAGCTTGAACGATGTTCAACATTTAGCGAATGAACAATTCAATTCTAGAATTTGCAAAGGGATTTATAAGGAATCAGAAAAAATAGCATACCATGAACCAGAAAAAATAAATGAAAACTTTTTGTCAATTGCCAAATCTATGATATTAAAAAAATCCTTCTCTGCGTATGCGACCCATGACCAAGACCTTATTGATCAATTGCTGAATTGGATTGAAACTGAAAAAATTTCAAAAGACCTCTTTGAATTTCAAGTGCTTTATGGTGTTCCAATGGGAGGACGATTGGAAGCTCTTTTGAATACGGGATATAAAGTTCGAGTCTATGTGCCTTACGGTCCAGATTGGTTTGATTATTCGGTCAGACGCTTGAACGAAAACCCAAAAGTAATATCATACGTGATGAAAAATATTTTTAGAACTAAATGAACCATTACCTAAATAACTTTTACTACCTTATCTCCTTTAAATAAATGCTACTTCATTAAACCCTTAAACACAATATAATAATATGAACGAAACTATTACATATGAAAAAATCTACAATATGAAAACAATTGCAGTGGTGGGTATGTCTCCAAAGCCCGAACGCCCTAGCCATTATGTTGCCATGTATTTGAAAGAAAATGGTTACTCTATAATTCCCGTTAATCCAGGGCATAGAATAATTGCAGGAATGACATCTTATCCAAACCTGGAATCCATCCCTGAAAAAGTGGATGTTGTGAATATTTTCCGACAGTCTGAATACGTAATGCCCATTGTTGAATCCGCCATGGCAATAGATGCCAAAGCCATTTGGATGCAAGACCAAGTAATCAATGAAGAAGCTGCCCAAAAAGCTGAAGATGCCGGACTCATGGTTGTGATGAATAATTGTATGTTGAGACAGCATCGAATAATGAATGAATAATATCATTGAACAAATTATGTATTTAAACATTAATTACAGGAATAGCTGATGAAAACTCTTACTGAACGAGCAAATAAACTCGAAAATGATGGTATTTTTTTGGGTGGTCCTGTTAAGTTTTTCGAAACGGCAGGACGAAAACAGCTAATAACTTTGCTAAGCAAAGGATTAACACCCACTTCCAAAGTTTTGGATATTGGCTGCGGGTGTTTACGAGGTGGTTATTGGCTCATACACTTCCTAGACAAAGGGTGTTATTTTGGTATTGAACCTAATACTGAAATGCTGGATGCCGGGTTAAAGACACTATTGGAGCCTGAACTCTTGAACTTAAAGACACCCAGGTTTAACCCTAATTCAACTTTTGATTTTAGTATCTTTGAAGAAAAATTCGATTTTATTGTAGCCCGATCCATTTGGACACATGCATCTAAGGAACAAATTCAAACCATGTTAGATGAGTTTGTAATATCCGTTAACCCAAATGGAATGTTTATTACTTCTTACATAAAACCTACCTTATTTAAACGCGAATACAATAATTCCAAATGGATTGGAATAAGCCACGAGTCAAACCAACCTGGAATCGCCAGACATAGTTTAAGTTGGATTTGGTCTGAATGCCGAAAACGAAGTTTAAATGTTTCTGAAATTAAGGGGCATGAATATAACTTCGGAAATCAAATGTGGATCAAGATTCAACGTGATTAAATTTTACAATAATAATTGATAGGATCATAAATCTCAAAAAAATTAACCAAAATGGTTTACCATTTATTTAAAAAAAATAAAAAGCCCAAACGCAAATAACAATTAAACCAATTGTCCAAAATTCATTGATAGAAAGTATAAGCAGTTCTTTGATGATCAATTTTATAAATCTTTTTTTTCATAAAAAAATGGACACAAATCATTCTTAAAAAAACGTAATTCTATTTCAAAATAAATGCATAGAAATAATCTTTTTAAAAAATTGAATCTATATTCACCTCAGGATTCAAATGAATTAACAATGTATAATTCATTACTTCAATTTATAGACAAAACTCCAGACTGCTTTAATTCTAAATTAGATACCGGACATATTACTGGATCAGCATGGATTCTTGATTACAAAAAGAATAGTGTGTTATTAACTCATCATAAAAAACTAAACAAATGGCTTCAATTAGGTGGGCATGCTGATGGTGACTCTGATATTCTATCCGTTGCTGAAAGAGAAGCAGAAGAAGAATCTGGCCTTAAATCTATAAAATATTTGTCTTATGACATTTTCGATATTGATGTACATATCATTCCCAGAAACCAGAACACACTTGAACATTCTCATTATGATATTAGATTTTTATTCGAAGCAAATATAAATGAGCCCTTAATTGTGAGCAAAGAATCAATCGATTTATTATGGGTTAGCCTAAATAATGTTTATAAATTAAACTCAAATGAATCAATTTCGAGAATGGTCAATAAATCAAAAACCCTTACATAATACAGATATATTAGCGCAAACTATAGATATTTTATTTCAACTGATTGAAAAAGTTTTTACCCTCATTAATTCATCAGCCACGAAGGTCGCCAAGTTTCACGAAGAAAAAAGATAAAATGTTGACAAAAATAAAATTACAAAGTATGGATACATCATTCATTGTATCTCCTTTGTTATCAGCCTTTTGTGTTTTTTGGGTGCTTGCATCTCCGTCATGCGTCGGAACTGTAAGCCCGTGTTTTTTGCGGGACATTTTGTGGGGAATAATCCAGGTTATTAAATGATAAAAAAAATTATTCTACTAATCATTCCACTGATCTCTTATAGTTTAGATAATGAATCAATAAATTTTCCACCCGACCAAAGCATTGAAGCTAGAATCGATAAATATAGAAAAAAGTCTATAATTATTGTGTGTAAAGATGAAAATGGCACCCCAATTAAATCCGGGTCGATTGCTATCATAGAACAACAAAAACATGATTTTCTATTTGGGTCTAATATATTCAAATTTAATAAATGTAAAACAGAAAATCAAAATATTGCCTATGCCTCCTATTTTTCAGAGATATTCAATTTCGCCACTCTACCCTTCTACTGGTGGGGAGAAACAGAGAATCCAAAACGAATTGATAAACCTTGGCGCGAAGAAGTCATTAAATGGTGTCATTCACAAAGCATAACAATTAAAGGACATCCTTTAGCTTGGAATTGGGAAGATCCAAGTTGGCTACCACAGGAAGCTAATACTGCTTATAAATTACAAATGGATCGAATCGAAAAAATAATTCACCAATATAAAGAAGATATTATAATATGGGATGTCATCAATGAAGCCACAGCCTATGATAGAAAATATCCTTTACTTAATGCGCCTGTTCTTACAGAAGCAATTCATCAAAAAGGACTAAAACAATTTATAATCGATGGATTCACTATTGCTCGAGAATCCAATCCACTTGGTATATATATCATAAATGACTTTAAAACTGGGCGAAAATTCAAAACTAAAGTACTGGACCCTTTAGCAATGAATGGTAAACCTTTATTTGATGTAATTGGAATACAAACTCATATGCATAATGGATATTGGGGAGCAGACCGAGTTTGGACATTATGCGAGAAATTCAGTGAATTTGATACACCAATCCATTTTACTGAAATTTCAATTCTTTCTGGAATAAAATCTGGAAACAAATGGGAATCGACCGTTCAAGGAGAAATAGATCAAGCTAAACAAGTGAAAGAGTTATATTCACTCTTATTTTCGAATCCTAATGTAGAAGCTATTACGTGGTGGGATTTTTCAGATCAAGGAACTTGGAAAAATGCGCCTTCAGGGCTATTAAAAAAAGACATGTCGCCTAAACTTGCTTATTTAACTTTAAAAAAATTAATTAAGACCGATTGGTGGACCCGTGATACTTTGACTTTAAACGAGAGTGGACAAATCAAACTCAACGGATTTTATGGTGAATATAATATTCAAATTCAAAATAATAATAAAATATTGAAAGGGGATTTTGAAATAAAAAAAGGGGAAACAAGTTCCATTAAAATCGAATTAAAATAATCTAATTTGTTAATAAATACTCATCCACCACGTCTACCCCATCCCATTTTTGTCCTTAATGTTTTATAATAATCATAATCTTTAAAATCAATTAAATTAATCTTAAAATCAGTTTTTGTAATTTCAACAATACTTGATGGGTTTAATGATTCTTGGATCTGACCGTCTACAATCAATAAAATAGTTTTATTATTTTCTGGAAAAGTTACTTCAATTATTGAATCAGCAGGGACTACTAAGGGTCTAGATGTTAAAGAATGCGGTGAAATAGGTGTAATGACTAATGAATCTACTGTGGGTGCTAAAATTGGGCCGCCGGCTGACAAAGAATATGCCGTAGAACCCGTTGGTGTTGATACAATTAGCCCATCTGCTTTATAATTACCAACCCAATGTCCATTAACTTTTACCTTAGCTGTGAGCATCCGTCTAGATTCTCCATTGCTTATTACAAAATCATTGAACCCAATGTGATGAAAAATTTCGCCATTATTATTGAATGATGCTTTTACTAATATTCTTTTTTCTAAAATATAATCACCTAGTAATACTTGATTTAATCTAGTAAAAAGATCTTTTTTTGTGGCCTTAGCCAGAAAACCTAAATCACCGAGATGAATTCCAAGAATAGGAGTCTCATGATGCTCCATAGCCCGCGCTAAGGATAAAAATGTCCCATCTCCTCCTAAAACAACCATGAAATCCAACAGTCCTATTTGTTCCTTAGATTCAATTGCAGGATAAGCAGTATGAATACATTTTTCGTGGTTTAATATTCGAGTTGTAAAATGAACTTTTAAATCATTTTTATCCGCCCAAGATAATATTTTCGGATAGGTTTCCCAAAATGAATCCTTTTCAGTATTTCCCCAAATTCCAAATGATTTCGGTAATTTCATTCAGAGTCCTTTAAAATAAAACTACCATCATTATTTTTAATTAATGATTGAACTTTTTGTTCTGCTTCCTTCAATTGATTTTGGCAAGAATTAATGAGTCCCATACCTTCTTCAAACCATTCCAAACTCTGCTCCAAAGTTGCTTCCCCAGATTCCATTTGATTTACGAGAGATTCCAATCGGTCAAGTGAAAACTCAAATGAAGGATTTTTTTCTTTTTTTGTCATAATAAATAAACCATGTTTTATGGAGTTGAATGATTAGATATTTTTTGTGCATCTAAGGATCCGTGCCCCGTTTTCAAAGTGAACGTTTCGTCAATTTTTATATCTGAAGAATTCCGTATTATCTCGCCCAATTGATTATATGCAATCGAATACCCTCTATCCATAACTTGTTTGGGACCTAAATTTATTAATTGTTTTTCACCGGCAATTACTTTTCCGTTTAAATGGGAGAAAGATAATGAAATTCCATTTAGTATTCTTTGGTGGTACTGCTTTAATTTTTCAATTTGCCTTTGAATTTTCTTATGGGGTTGTTGAAGATTAATTCGATTTTCTAAATAATCAATTCGCACCCATATCTGTTCTATTTTCCCTAAAAGATTTCGAATTAAATTCTGCTCTAGATTTGAGAATTGAGAATGAATTATTTCAGATGGAATACAGGCTATTTCAGCTGCTGCGGATGGGGTAGGCGCCCTAAAATCTGCAACAAAATCTGCAATTGTAAAATCTGTTTCATGACCTACCGCAGATACAATTGGAATGGTTGATTCAAAATAGGAACGTGCAACCATTTCTTCATTGAATGCCCAAAGATCTTCAATAGAACCGCCACCACGACCAACAATAATAATATCAACGTTTTTAAACTCATTGAATTCTATAATAGCCTTGGAAATGTCTAATGCTGAACCATTTCCTTGAACTTTTGCTGATCTAACAATTACATTTACATGAGGTGCTCGTCTTTCCAATACATTTAGGATATCTCTTAAAGCAGCACCTGAGCTCGAAGTAACAACTCCAATTGTCGATGGAAATTTGGGTATAGTTTTTTTATGCTCGGAATCGAATAACCCTTCCGATGCTAAAGATAATTTTAATGCTTCAAATGCTTTAAATAAATCTCCCAACCCTGCAGGTTCCATTTTTGAAACCTTAAATTGGACTTGTCCTCTTTGTTCATAAATAGTAACTGAACCATAAACACGAACTTCCATCCCTTCATTGGGCATAAATTTTAAAAATTGATTGGCACCACGAAACATGACACAACGCATTTCACCTCGCCCATCTTTTAGAGTAAAATACATATGTCCTGATGATGGATGATGATGAAAATTGGAGATTTCTCCCGTCACCCAAATATCAGAAAGTGAATTCTCCAATAAATGACGTATCTGAGTATTCAATTCAGATACAGTATATTGACTCCGAAGTTCAGACATAGGTCAGATTATTGGCATGATTAAGACATTTAATAACCTAGGCCAGCTAATTGGTAACTGGCCTAAGTTAGATTATTTCTTTTTCTTATGGCGATTAGCACGCAAACGTTTTTTACGTTTATGCGTATTCATCTTCTTCTTTTTTCTTTTTTTACCGCTTGGCATTTTTTTTCCGTTTATTTATTAATGAGTTCATTCACGCGAGATCGCATCAACTTACTCGGTTTAAAAGTTGGTACATATCGTTCAGGAAGATACACTGCTTCTCCTGTTCCTGGATTTCGTGCTTTTTTTGGCATGCGATATTTTATTCCAAAGCTGCCAAACCCCCGAAGCTCCACACGATCATTATTGGCAAGAGATTCAATAATTGTCCCCATTATCCCATTCATGACGGTTTCCGTTTCGACTTTTGTTAAACCGGTCGCTTCCGATACGATATTTACAATTTCTTGTTTAGTCATTATCTTTCTCCTGGCTCTTTTTCACCTAATCAGTATTTAACTTTCTTTAACCCAGATAATTAGTTTTTGTCCTGGATAAATAATATGAGAACCATATTTCATATTATTCCAGCGACGAATTTTATTTGCGAGGGTTCCAAAATCTTCTGCAATCTGACCCAATGTGTCACCACGTTTTACTTTATAATTTCGTTTTGTATGCCCAGATGGCCCACCATTATTTCCAGTCCCCCAAACATGTCCACCTTTTAATGGTACTTTCAACTTTTGACCTACTCGAACTTTATTTCTATTTCGAATTTTATTGACGCTTGCGAGATCATGAATCGATACACTATATTTCTTAGAGATAGTCCATAAACTTTCACCGTATCGAACTCGATGTGTTACAAATTGTGGTGAGAACCGTTCGTTTTCAGGAATTACATTCCAAGCTGATAAAAATTGTGCTTTATGACCTACAGGTAATTTTAAAGAATAAGGCCCTTCTGATGGTGTTGCCGATTGGCGTAATTCAGGATTATACTCTCGAATAACCTTTCCTTTGATTCCAGCAACTCTCGCTAAAACAGCTAAGTCTGCACTCTCTTCTAAAACAACTTCATCATATTGAAAGGGCTTTACTATAGGAATTTTGAAACCATAAGCTTCAGGGGATTTTGCAATAATGGCAGCAGATAAAAAGTATGGTATATAATTTCGTGTTTCCCTAGGTAAAGATTTAAGTTGCCAAAAATCATAAGTTTGATGAAGTTTTGATGCACGTAAGACACGACCTTCACCACAATTATAAGCAGCAAGCGCTAAATACCAGTTATCAAATAAATGATATAAATCTTTTAAATATTTACTTGCAGCGTGTGTGGCTTTCACCGGATCACGCCTTTCGTCTCGATACCAATCCCGAGAGAGACCATACTGTTTACCTGTTGCATAAACAAATTGCCACATTCCCGATGCATTAGCTTTACTATAAGCTTTTGGATTAAGCCCTGATTCAATCATTGCAAGATAAATAAATTCTTCCGGTAATTCATGTTCTGCTAAAATGGGAAGAATCAAATCTTTATAATAAACATAACGTTTCAACCAGATTTCAAATTGTTTACGGCCTTTGGTTTGAAAATAATTTATAAATTGATCAACTTGTTTGTTTCGTACCAATGGAATATGTCCATCACGATCATCAACAACAATAAACTTGGTATCTCCCATTTCAATTTCATATGCTTCAGTAATATCAGCTCTAATTTTTTCTGCCATAACTAGTGTGCCAGAATCCTGAACAGAAATCAATTTATGGGTATAGAAATCTGTGAATGTGCTATTAAACCTTTCAAATTCTTCTTGGTCTTCTAAATTCATTTCACCAATTTGATCTGCTTCCATCATCAATTCGAAAATTCGGCTCAAAAGGAAAGTTACTTCAAGTGTATCACCATGAAAATCAGAAATAATGGCTTCTGACATGAGGCTTTTTGCGTCACTCAATATACCAGGTAAACGATTTCGAGATTCATCAATGTTCGCAGAACTATCACTAACAATAGCAAAAGCATTCACAGCATCGCTTGGAAGCGATCCTGCTTGAGACGCGGAATGAAATCCGGCCAAGAATATAACTGTTAAAATTGCGGTAAAGGTTTTAATCAAAGGGATTTAGACGAAATATCTATTGGAAGTTAGACTCAAGATAACCTTGATTCCAAGCTCTTCTATTTTCAATTTTAATTCTTTTATTATTAATAGTGAAACTGGACAAATTTAATATTCTATTTAGTCTAATCATAAATCCTATATTATTGATTATTATGGATAATAACATCACAGCGCCCTTTTAACTTTACAAACTGAACAATGCCAACCTGAGCAATAGTGCTTTTTTAATTGTAGAATACCTTGAGCAATTGGATAAGATTTCATTTGGTCTTTTGTAAGTTTACCACCAAACACTCTATTCACTTCGCCATAAATACCCGGAAGTTTTAAGCCAAACCATTTTTCAATATATATATCAAAACATTTAGGTGAATAGCCGGCTTGAAATGGATAATATACGTTCCCACACCATTCAACCCAAGATACTTGGCCAAACCTATATCGCTTAAATATATTGAAAATTTTATTTAACGGTATTTGATTTGATTCATTATTGAATAAATCATAGGTCAATTTCGCAATCCCATCCATAATAAACTGCGGATGTCTAGATGGCATTATACCAGCTTTATGCCATTTGAATTTTTTAGAACAATCCATAAACCTGGTTATCCAATTTTGCTTTACATTCTCTTTTTTCAATTTTGAGTATAAAGACGTACCCATTTCTCGATAAAGGTTTCGATTTTCACCTGATCCAAAATTGACTAAGGTTTCAATAAAGTATATTTTTTTTCTTTCTTCATTATTTCCATGAAATAAATTCACTTTTTCATTCCATCGATAAATTCCCATCTCAATTAATACATTGAGTTGGATGTTTGAAAATAATTGATTTGGAATAGCACAGATTTGATTTTCTTTTTCTTGATTTAAATCAAGCAGAACAGTTGGAATCTTTAACACAGGGGATTTAGCAAAGGTTCCAACTCCATGTAAAATAACATTATTATAACGTGAATTTGCACCATGATTGTGTGTAATCCATGATGACTCATGAACATGAAGCTCTACATCACCCTTCTTCGCTTCTCCATTAATCCAAATTAAAGCATTTAAAAAATCAGGTCCTTCATTATTATTTCGTCTCCCTGGAGAATAAATTATTAAAAAATCTCCACTCCTATCTTTAATGACAGTTCCGGGCTTTAAGTTTTCCCAATATTTGATAAAGCTTAATTCTAATAATTGATTCGGCTCACTAATCTTGAAATTACTGATGGAAAATTGTGGTTGTTTTAGAATCATCTTAATTATCAATTAAATATTGTACTTCTTTTTGAACATGATTAGCTATGCCTCGTTTTGATTCGTAATCATTATGATCATTAATTATTGGTTTTCCTATCCTGAGCTCAATTGAATGATTTCTTAGGGTCAAAGAATTCTTATCTACCATCGCAAATGTATTAATAAATGCGATGGGAACGATTGGTATATTCGCTTCAATTCCCAAGAGCAATCCACCACGCTTGAATTGATTCAATAACCCATTTTTTGTTCGAGTCCCTTCTGGAAATAGCAATACAGATCGGGGCATATTTATGAGAGATTCTTTTGCCATTTTTAATGATTCTATTGATTGGCTTTTTCTATTACGATCTACAAATATATGGCCTGCAGCTCGCATAACCCATCCTAAAACTGGAATACTTCGTAATTCTATTTTCGCAATAGATACAATCCAAAATGGTAATCCTGCAAATGCCAAGAGGATATCAATTTCTGAAGCATGATTTCCTGCAAAAATGTAGGATTTATTACTTTCAAGGTGGTGGAGTCCCCTGACAGAATAATTAATTCCGCTAAAAAAAAGAATTAATCTTGCCCATAAATGAGCACAATATCCTAAGGCTCTCCCTCTCCGAAATTCAAAGAATGAGATTATAAATCCTATTAAACCCAAAATGGTTGTTAACATTATTGTTAATATTAATACCCAAATATATCTCAACTAACGAATCTCACTTATACCAAGAAAATTAGCAACTTCATCTGGAAATTGAATAGTTCCATCCTCTTGTTGATAAGTTTCCAATAAGGCGACCATTAGACGAGGTGTTGCTACTCCAGACCCATTTAAGGTATGAAGGTAACCAACTTTTTTATCATCTGTTTTTCTGTATCTAATATTCCCTCGTCTTGCTTGAAATGATTCAAAGTTGCTACAGGATGATACTTCAAGCCAATTATTTTCTCCTGGAGCCCATATTTCAATATCATAGCATTTTGCAGCAGCAAAGCTCATATCTCCAGTACAAAGTTCTATGACTCGATAATGTAATCCAAGTTGTTGAAGAATAGTTTCTGCTTGAAGTGTCAAAGATTCCAATTCATCATAAGATGTTTCTGGTGTTGTAAACTTTACCAACTCGACTTTATTGAATTGGTGAACCCGCAGTAACCCTCTTGTATCCTTCCCATAGGATCCTGACTCACGTCGAAAACAGGGAGTATACGCAACATAATAAACGGGTAACTCCGATTCGTCCAAGACTTCATCCCGATGAACATTTGTAACAGGAACTTCTGCGGTAGGCGCTAAATATAGATTATCTATTTCCGTATGATACATATCTTCTGAAAATTTCGGTAATTGTCCCGTTGTTAGCATTGATTCTTTTCGCATTAATACTGGAGGAGCTAATTCTTTAAATCCAAATTGAGAGACATGATGGTCGAGCATAGAATTAATAAGAGCCCGCTCAAGTTTAGCTCCATTTCCTGTATAAAGTGGAAACCCACTTCCGGATATTTTTGCACCTCGTTTTAAATCTAAGAGCGATAGATTATCTGTAATATCTAAATGTGTTTTTGGTGTAAATGAAAAACTCGGTTTTTCTCCCCAATATCTTACTTCTACATTATCCATTTCATTCTTACCCTGAGGAACACTATCATGAGGTAGATTGGGTATTTGGTACAAGAGCGTGGTTAACTTTTCTTCAACAATTTGTAACTGATTTTCGACTGTCTTTAAATGGTCACCCAACTCTCTCATTTCTGAAATAGCGTTTGATGCGTCATCTCCTGCTTTTTTTGCAATCCCAATGGATTCAGATGCTGAGTTTCGTTTTGCCCTTAATTCATTGATTATGGTTTGATGTTGTCGAGATTTATTATCTAAGTCTAGAATTATGTCAACATCAATTGGATCATTTTTTAATGAAAGTTTTAATTTGAAGAGTTCCGGGGTTTTTCGAAGGTTTTTAAGAGATATCATATTTTTTTACTTTATTAGTTAGGGTTAATTTATTTTTAATTTATTTATTTTGCTACAATAATGAATATAGTTTTTTTAAAAGGGCTTATGCCCGGGCTATTTTTTCATTGGAATTTCTAAAGTTAATTTATAATTTTACAGGTACATGTAAGGATTTTTATCGATACAAACTGTGCCCAGTTTACCAAATAATAGGCAACTAAAAAAATAAAACCTTCGTCTGGACGATAGTAGATCCTTATTCCATGTCGATTTCTCGACGATAAACACCAAAATAAAATGAAAATAATAATATCTCTATGGGGACTTTTTGCCCTCATTTCAGCACAGACCTTAGACATCAATGCTCTTCGAGGCGCACAAATGAATTCTCCTATGTTGGGTTTAGGAAATTCAACTGTCACTCGGGAAACTCAAACCTTAAATATCCACTTAATGGATAGGCCCGTAAATAAATCCAAATATATTGTTGGCCCGGGCGATCAATTTCAAGTGAATATTATTTCAAGTTCTGAAGTTTCTACTTTGAGCCTTGTGGTATCACCTACAGGAGAAATTCTAGTACCATCCGCTGGCGTTGTTGAAGTATACGGATTAACCTTATTGGAATCTATCACAGCTATTAAAACCGCAATCCAGATTTGGAATAAAAATGCGAAAATTCATATTACACTTTCACAAATTAGGGAATTTAAAATAAAAGTAATTGGGCATCTACAAAAGCCCGGGCTTTATTCTGCTACCCCTGTATCAAGAGTTTCAGATCTATTTGAAATTGTTATGGAAGAAGAATTCCAATCTCAACAATTAGAGACACCTGAAGCAAGTGATGTTGATCAAGGTTTTAACACAGAAAAATTAACCTACCCTGAATTATCAAGACGAAATATTTTAATTCTAAGGCACCAAGATACAATTCAAGTTGATTTAGCAAAATTCGGAGCAACAGGAGAAGATCAATACAACCCATTTATTCATCAAGAAGATATTCTACTCATTCCGTTGAAGCAGGATTTTTCATCTATTTACGGTGGAGTCAAAATTCCAGGCCAATATGAATATGTCCCAAATGAATCATTAGCGGATTTAATACAATTATCTGGCGGGTTACGTCCTGATGTTGACCCAAATAAAATTGAAATTACAAGATTTAATACTCCAACCGATAAATTCACTTTCTTAACGACAATTGATGAATCCCCAACAATTATGATCGAACCTGAAGATCATATTATGATTCGGTACGAACAAGATTTCAAACGTCAAGACATTGTATATATAACAGGGGAAATTCATTTTCCTGGGGTATACACAATTGATCAGACATCTACTTTAGGGCAAATTCTTAAAAAAGCTGGTGGATACACACGTAAAGCTGAACCTTCAAAATTGATGATAAATAATTTTTCAATTAACAAATTATCAGATCGAGAAGAAAAAAGGATTTTACTAATTCCTGAAGAGAACAGAGCTTTTTCAGAAAGAGCTTACATTAAAGCCAGAGCACTAACAACTAAAGGTACAATCGAATCGAACTCACTTGAACAAACCAAATCTCTTATGGAGTTTCAACTTGTAAATAATGATGAAATTTATGTGCCTGAAAATTTTAATTATATTGAAGTTCTAGGAGGTGTTTTCAAACCTGGAAGGTATCCTTTCTCACATGAAAAATCTTATCAGGATTATATTATGCTTGCAGGAGGAAAAACAAAAAATGCTACGCGGAACATTTTTATAATAAAAGCAGGAACAGGACAACGATTATCTGCAAAAAACAATGTAGAAATTGAAAATGGTGATACCATTTTTATCTCAGATAAAATTGAATTTAATAAATGGATTATATTGAAGGATGTATTATCCACACTAGGTCAAGTTGCCACTCTGATTCTTGTTCTTCAAAATGTAATAGGGAATTAATATGGAATTAACACAACACGAACAAAAAATATTAGATATTATTAATAGCAATCCTGAAATATTGGACGATCCTGTTCAGCGTTCTATAATTGCTCAACGCCACGGACTAACAGAAAAAACATTGCGTAATCGTATTGCTGAGTTCAAAAAATACGGGTTGATTCATTCAAATAATCAAGTTATCCCGACTAATGGAGATATTGATATTGTTCAAATATTTCAATTAATATGGCAAAAAAAATTAACTGTTATTTCATATTCTTTTGTATTTGGTATGCTTGCCATTATTTATCTTTTGGTAAAAACACCCTTATTCACTTCAACTATCACAATGTACCCAGCAGGTGATTTATCCCAAACAAAGTCTGTTATGGGAACCAATCTCTCTACAATAGCAGAATCTTTTGGACTAGCAGGTTTATCTTCAGCCCCCAATTATAATATACCGGATATTGTTAGTAGTGCACGGTTAAAAAATGTTATTGCTCTAAATAAATGGAGTATTGAAAACAGGAAATCAGATAAAACTCTTATTTCTTATTGGGAAATGGATCAAGAATCATTCAGTGTATTAGGATTTATTAAATCCTTCTTCCCTAAAGGCTACCAATCCGCATCAAAAGAAGATAAATATCTAGATAGAGCTATCAAAGAATTAGAAGATAGAATATTTGTATCCGAAACAGGTTCAGGACTCATTACCATTGATGTTGACATGGAAGAACCAAAACTCGCAGCTGATATTGCAAATTTCATATCAGAATTTGTCACAAAATTTGTATCAAAAGTACAAAAAGCAAATGCCTTTAAGAATCGAGTATTTATTGAAAATCAATTGACAAGCTCTTCGGAAATTTTAAATAAATCTGAAGAAAATCTTGTTAAGTTTAAAAATAAAAACCCTATTAATTTGGACACTCCCGAAATAGCCATGACCCGAACAAGGCTTCACAGAGAAATTGAAGAAAATCAAACTGTATATCTGACTCTTAGGCAACAATTCGAAATTGCACGAATCGATGAGCAACAAGAAGAAATTTTAATTAATATATTAGATGAAGCTATACCTGCAGTAAGAGTATCTAAACCAAAAAAAATAATTATACTATTACTTGCTGGTTTTTTAGGTATCGCAATTTCGATTCCTGTCATTTTATATAAAGATTACCCAACAATTTGAGACTACCTCGCTATAGTTGGAAGCATCCGTTTAGTCACGCAGGGATAAATTATCTTATAGGCGTCGGTGGCACAATGATTTTTATTATTGGCGGAAAAGGATTAAGCTATTTATTTCAAATAACTATGACCTATCAATATGGTGCTTCTGTGGCGGGCATATTTACTCTTTGGTTTTTGAGTATAAATATAATGTCATTTTTATCACGGTGGGGATTAGATGTTTTATCTGTTCAACTTATTCCGAAATACCAAGGACAGCCAGGAAAACAATGGTATACTATAAAATCAATTTTAGTATTATCTAGTATAACATCACTGTTATTTTCTGGGTTTTGGTTTCTTATACATCCTTGGGTAGCGAAAACCATTTTTAACAATGCATCTCTAGCCACTCCATTCTTCTATAGTATTTTTATTTTATTTCCATTCAATTTTTTATTTTTATTTGGCGGAGTACTTCGTGGCTTTAAACAATTCTATTCTTTTGCTTTTGTTCAACACTTTTTTCTACATCTCGTCGCTTTGATTGCTTTATTTGTCGGTAATAATTATTTAAATCAATCCATTAATTTACAATTTCCAATTTATGCTTTTTCCATTGGAATAGTTGGAAGCACATTAGCAGGAATTATTCTTGTCTATAAACAATATCCTAATGGAATAATTATAGAAAAGACTGATGACAAAATATTAAAAGCAGGTACGCCATTCGCTTTATCAAATTTATCATATTTTTTATTAAGTTGGATGGATGCACTTTTAATTGGAATTTTTCTAAATAACGAATCAGTAGGGATTTTTAATTTAATTTTAAGAATCGCTATGATAATTAGTCTCCCTATCCTGGGGATAAATAGTGTTTCTGGGCCAAAAATTTCTAGTGCTTTCTTTTCTCGTTCTGCATCAAAGTTAAAGAAGAATATTCTTGTCACTGTAGCCGTTGGTTTTTCCACTGCCCTTCCCTTGAGTTTGATTATTATATTATTTCGTGAAAAAATATTAACCTTATTTGGGCCAGAATTTGGTATGGCAAGTCTTCCTCTTTTGATTTTAGCTATTTCTCAATTTTTTCATTCTTCTACTGGGTCTGCTGGTTTATCGCTACAAATGATGAACCGAGCTAGAGATTTTCAAAATATATTAATCGGTGCTGTTTTATTAAAATTATGTCTTGGTACATTTCTAATTCCAAATTTCGGTTTAACTGGTGCGGCTATCAATGTTATGATCGTAACACTTTTTTGGAAAAGTACAACTTGGCTAATTCTAATTAAGAGGTTTAAAACATTTAGATTATCAATAAATGGTGGATTAAATGTCTAATGTAAATTGGCCCAACTTTTTAATTGTCGGCGCAGCAAAAGCGGGTACAACCGCTTTGTACCATCAATTAACTCAACATTCTGAAGTTTTTATGAGCGAGCAAAAAGAAATGAATTTTTTTGCATTAAAAGACCAAACTCTTGATTTTAAAGGACCAGGGGACATGGACGGTATCCATCGCACATCAATCACAAATCAATCTATATATATATCATTTTTTTCTAATCTTAAGAATAAAAAAGCAATTGGAGAAGTATCACCTTTATATCTCTATTCACCTATTGCACCGGAATTAATTAATTCTTTAATTCCTAATTCTAAAATTATCATTATATTAAGAAATCCTGTGGATCGTGCATTTTCAGCTTTTTCTCATTTACGACGAGATCATCGTGAAAAGATAGATGATTTTGAAAAAGCATTCGACCAAAATGATACTAGAAAAGAATTAAATTGGGCTGAAATTTGGCATTATAAATCAATGGGACTATATTTCGATCAAGTTCAACGATATTTACAATATTTTCCTAAAAATCAAATGCTATTTATCATATATGACGATTTCGTAAATACCCCGCAGAAAGTCCTTGAAAAATTATGTACATTCCTCTCAATTAATTCAAATTTCAAATTTGATACAGAGTCTAAATATAATAAATCAGGTACACCTCGATTTCAATCTTTTCATCAAATGTTAATTCGTCCTCATTTGTTTAAAAAAATACTAAAAAACTTTTTACCCAAATTTATTAGAACTCATATTCGAGAATCACTTTTAAACTTAAATCTAAAAAAAAACAAATCTCTTACTTCAGCTCAATTTGATTCAATTTATCCTGCTTTCAAAGATGATATTGAAAAACTAGAACGATTGTTAAACCTGGATCTATCACAATGGAAGAGTTTTGAATAAATCAATACCTACATTTAGAGATTTTTGGAATAAAAATTATGCCGTGAGTTGTTTTCCTCCCACATGGTATATCTTTCAACGATTAGGAGCAATCCTGGCTTTTACAGGATTCCGTTTTGGAATTTCGCCCAATGGAATGACCGCCTTAGGAGGTGTATTAGGATTCATTACTATTTGGTTATTTGGCACTTTACCAAATGATAATATATCGTCAATACAATTAGCAATCATGTTTGCTATAGTTTATTCATTTGATTGTTCAGATGGTCAATTAGCTCGTGCCACTGGAAAAACTTCCGACTGGGGAAAATGGTTTGACTTAACAATCGATTTATTACTTATTATTCTTTTTCCATTAGGTATTGTATTTTTTCTCCATGGTATTTTTTCCGTTCTTCAACTGAGTGGACTTATACTAATCTTAACTTTTGGACGTGCTTTAGCATTGTTAACATCAGCCATTAAACGTACAGATGGAGAGAACCATACCCCTAGCAATTCTATTCTTAAAAAGGTATTTCAATCCATAGTAGATACACCTACTTTTTATGTGATTCTTTGTTTATTTCGAGTCCAACCCGATTGGTTATTTTACACTAGCATGGCGTATGGATTATTATTTGTATTTGTTGGTATTTATTTTTCTAAATCATTCATCAAATGAAAAAAATAAATAACTCTATTTCAAAATTAGCCTTGTTACGGTCTCTAGTTATTCTATCTCTTTTTGGAATGCCTGGAATAGTACAATTTGATACATCAGGTATTACACATACCTATGGAATCTTCAATCTTCAATCTTTTTCTAGAATGACTGTTTATATTGCCATAGGAATCATAGTATTCCTCTTTTTTGTTGGAATTAAAAAATTAAAAATCAATAAAAACAATTTTTCTTACTTTTCTTTTCCTATTCTCTATTATTCTATTGCTCTAATTATTTCAATCCCCATGTTGAAAGGAACGGAATTTCTATTATCAAGCTATTTTATATTTGAATGGCTGACGTTTTTAATTTTATTCTATCTCTATGTTATGGAACACCCCAATTTTTCAATTTCAATAGTGATTAAAGATATCATTTTAGTGATTTGGTTAAAAATAAGTACTCTTTTATTAATCATTCCTATTTTACCCACTTTGGGAATATTCTTTGATCCCGTACTTGGAGTAATGCGCCTAGGCGGTTATTTCATTGGGCCAAACGTTTTGGCTACCTTGGCAGCCTTACTAGCATCATACTATTATTTCTTTTATGATGGTCCATCCTATAAAAAATATAGTATTTTTATTTTTGCAGTTTTAATAATTATTGCAACCAATTCAAGAGGAGCACTTCTAAGCTTTATTGTGGCATTTTCTTTTTCTCTTATTGGGTCAAAAAAAGGATTAAATCATCTCATCCTATTTTATTTTGGTGGGGTTGTAATATCCGTCATATTAACCTATGCAGATTATCTTATGCGAGGTTTAGATATATCAAATTTAATCACATTGTCAGAACGCGTCCCTCTTTGGGGTAAATATGCTCTTGAATTTCCTCGGAGTCCTATTATTGGATTTGGCTATATTTCAGGTGTGAAAAACTTAAGTCTTATTATTCCAAAAATACATTGGATTGCTCCCCATGCTCATAACGATTTTATTCAATCTTTTATGTCTGGTGGAGTAATAATGGGACTATTTACGATTGGAGTTTATTGGTCATTATTTAGAAAATGTTACCAATCTTTTTTACCAACTAATTTAAATCTCCTTATGAAAAACTGGTTTATTATTTTATTTGGATACGCCATGCTAACCCCCATCATTAATTGGAAACTTTTTGCTGTTTCAGGTATATTTTGGATGTTATTTATCTCATTAAAAATTGAATATGAAAATATTATTTGTACATAATTATTATAAATTTTCTGGTGGAGAAGATCAGGTATTTATTGCTGAAATGAATCTAATGAAAACACATGGTCACGAAGTGTATTCATATTCAGTAAATAATGATAAAATCAATTCAGTTTTTGCTAAAATACACACCGCTGTTAACTTAGCATATTCCACTAAGAGCAAAAACGAATTTTCCAAAATATTAAATGAATTCAATCCAGATATAGTGCATTGTCATAACTTTTTTCCACGCCTAACACCATCAATATTCGATGCCTGTATAGAAGCAAAAATCCCTTCAGTTTTAACACTCCATAATTATCGATTGGTTTGCCCAAGTGTATATTTAATGAAAAATAATAAACCATGGGAATTATCAATTCATAAAAATCCATATTACACCATTCCTTTTAAAGTTTATAAAAATTCTTATTTTGGCACAGCAACAATAGCCTATATGATTAATTATCATAAAAGAAAGAATACTTGGGGGAAAAAAATAGATAAAATTATTAGTTTGACTATGTTTGGAAAAAATAAATTTATTGAAGCTGGATTTTCACCTAATAACATGGTAACAAAACCAAATTTTATTTCAGATCCATATAATAAACATTATCATCGCGAAAAATTCGCTTTATTTATTGGCCGGATATCATCTGAAAAAGGGATAAATTTTCTTTTAGATGCATGGGAGAATATTGATTTTTCTCTCAAAATTGTAGGCGATGGTCCTTTGTTGGAAAAACTATCCAAAACTAATAAAAATATTCATTTCTTAGGCAAAATCCCAAATGAATCAGTCAAGGTGCTTCTACAACAAGCTCAGTTTTTAGTCTTTCCGTCCCAATGGTATGAAGGGTTCCCTATGGTATTAGTAGAAGCATTAGCTTGCGGAACACCAGCACTCGTCACAAAGATTGGGTCTATGAAAGAAATTATAAAAGATGAAGTCCATGGTTTACATTTTGAATTAGGAAATAAAAAACAATTTATTGAAAAATCAACCCGATTGATTCAAAATAAAACTTTCTGTGAAACTATGGGTAAAAATGGACGAAAAGAGTATTTGGAAAAATATACTCCTGAAGTCAATTACAAATTGCTTAATTCAATTTACCAAGATGCAATTTCAAATTACACCAAACATACATTTTCTTAGTGAATGAAAATGATAAATATCTTAATAAACAATTATAAATGAAAACTATCGTTAAATATCAATTATTTGGAGTGGATTATTCAATCGTTGATTATAATCTCGCATCGGATATTATCATTAATAATGCCGTAAAAAACAATAGTTTTGGCGTTTCTGCACTTGCAACTCATGGGTTAATTACAAGTGTGGAAAACCAAAGTTTTAATAAACAATTAAAATCAATAGATTTAATTGTTCCTGATGGACAGCCAATTCGATGGGCACTCAACAGTTTGTATAATACAAACCTAATAGACCGAGTTTATGGGCCTACCTTAACATTGTTTGTATTAGAAAAGGCAGAAAAACTAAATTTGAATGTTTTTCTATTTGGCAGCACAAAGAATACATTAGAAAAATTTAAAAAATTTATTCAACTTAATTACCCCGGAATTTATATTTCAGGGGTGCATGTAGATCGATTTCGAGAAGCAACGTCAAATGAAGATATAAAAGATATAAAAAAAATTAATGAATCTAATGCGCATATCGTATTAGTTGGTCGAGGGTGCCCACGCCAAGAGAAATGGGTTTCTGATCATTTAGGTAAGATTAATAGTGTTATGATGGCGGTTGGAGCTGCTTTCGACTTTCATGCAGGGACTGTAAAACAAGCACCAGCTTGGATGCAAAATAATGGCTTAGAATGGTTATTTAGGTTAATTCAAGAACCGAAACGTTTATGGAAAAGATATTTTTATACAAACTCATATTTTATTTATCTTTTTATTAAACAAAAAATATTTAAAAAATAATGAAGGAATCAAATGAATAAGATTGTTGTCAGTGGATCAAATGGACTGATTGGCGGAGAAGTTGTAAGCTATTTTTCAGAAAGAGGAATGGCAGTTTTTGGTATCGATAATAATATGAGAGCTGATTTTTTTGGCCCCGCAGGAGATACAACTTGGAATAAAAATAGATTACAAAAAATGCATGAAAATTATATACCCAATAAAATTGATATAAGAGACCGTGAAGCCATTATAAAATTTATAAGTAAGTTAAAACCAGATGCAGTCATACATACAGCTGCACAACCTAGTCATGATTTGGCTGCAACGCGCCCATTTGATGATTTCGATGTAAATTGTGTTGGAACTATGAACTTATTAGAATCGACAAGGCAATGTTCTACATCAATCCCTTTTGTGCATATGTCAACGAATAAAGTTTATGGAGATGCACCAAATAATTTATCATTAGTTGAAAATAAAACGCGGTGGGATTATTCAGATGAAAAATATTATAATGGAATTAACGAACAATTTTCAATTGACCATTCAACCCATTCAATATTTGGAGCATCAAAAGTTGGTGCTGATATTATGGTTCAAGAATATGGAAAATATTTTGGAATGCCTACATGCAGTTTAAGAGGAGGATGTCTAACTGGGCCAACCCATGGTGGTGTAGAATTACATGGATTTCTAAGCTACCTAATTAAATGTAATATAATTAATAAGAAATACATTATTTTTGGGTATAAAGGAAAACAAGTTAGAGATAATATTCATTCATATGATGTGGCTAATTTTATTCATGAATACATTATGAACCCAAAACCCGGTGAAGTTTATAACCTCGGTGGTGGAAGAGGTAATTCTATTTCAATATTAGAAGCATTTGAAATGATTGAAAATATTTCAGGTCAGAAAATGCAATATGAATATAATGATGAAAATAGAGTCGGAGATCATATTTGCTATATCTCTGATTTAAGAAAAATGAAATCTCATTACCCTAATTGGGGTATAACTAAAGATTTAAAACAAATATTTCAGGAAGTTTATCAAGGATGGATGGAAAGATTAAAAACCGAAACTGAATAAAACAAATTTAATAAACATTAACAATACACCTTAAGAGATTATAAATACAATGAAACAAAAAATATTAATTACTGGAGGAGCTGGGTTTATCGGCTCTCACCTATGTGAAAGACTATTAACAGAAGGACATAATGTTCTTTGTGTTGATAATTATTTCACAGGCTCAAAATCTAACATTGCACATTTATTGGATAACTATCAATTTGAAGTTATGCGTCACGATGTAACTTTTCCTCTTTATGTAGAAGTCAACCAAATATTCAATATGGCTTGCCCTGCTTCCCCCATTCATTATCAATACGATCCAGTTCAAACTACTAAGACTAGTGTTCATGGGGCTATCAATATGCTTGGTCTGGCAAAACGAGTTAACGCTCGAATTTTCCAAGCATCTACCAGTGAAGTATATGGCGACCCTACGCAACATCCACAAAAAGAAGCTTATTGGGGAAATGTCAATCCAATTGGACCACGTAGTTGCTATGATGAAGGAAAACGTTGCGCTGAAACTTTATTCTTCGATTATTTTCGTCAGCATGATTTAGATATAAAAGTTGGTCGCATATTTAATACTTATGGTCCAAGAATGCGTCCAGATGACGGACGAGTTATTTCTAATTTTATTGTTCAAGCTTTGACTGGAAAAGATATTACCGTTTATGGGAAAGGAGATCAAACTCGATCATTTTGCTACGTTGATGATTTAGTAGAAGGTATTTTAAAATTCATGGCAACAGAAAAAGGTTTTACTGGACCTATGAATCTTGGTAATCCTATTGAGTACTCAATATTAGAAATTGCCGAAATAATCATTGACCAGGTGGGAAGTGAATCTAAAATTATATTTGAATCACTACCAGAAGACGATCCAAAACAAAGACAACCTGATATTTCAAATGCAAAATCTAATCTTCAATGGGAACCCAAAACTCAATTAAAAGAAGGGTTAGATAAAACAATTAGATATTTTGATCAAATACTTTCAAATGAAGCCTAAAATTGAATCAATAAAACAAATTACTTGAATTCTGATTTTCAAATGCACAAACAATAATTATGAGTAAAGCAACAAAATCAAAAACTGTGAATTGGTTTTTAACAATTTTTGCTGATAGCCTATCATTTTGGGGTGTTTTTTCATTTTGTATCATGTTATACAATACTGGATTATTTGGATATGCAAGATCTGTATTTGATGTATCTTCAATGGAAGTCTTTCTTGCCTATTTGCTTTTTATTTACGTGTTATACAATAATGGTGCCTATAGAAGAAAACGGGATTTTGCAGGTATTCAACGTTTAAAAAGTGTTATCAAAGGAATACTCCAAGCAGTTGTCATTTATATTGTATTAGCCTATACTGTTAAATACCAAATCCCAAGAATCATTTCCATCACCTTCATTATTACAATTCCCATAATTGTAATTTTTTCCCGAATTCTTGTTCAATTAATTGAAGCTAAACTATTTCATCACCTGAATCAAGAAAATGTATTAGTCTATGGAGCAGGAAAAGTAGGTACAGCCTTTGTTGCAGCGGTAAAAAAGCTATCCAATGCACCATTAAACATCATTGGTTTTGTCGATGATAGAATTTCATCTGGTAATTTAGTTGGAAATCCGATACCTATCTTGGGTGGCTTAGAAAATGTAGAGTCCATAATTCACCAATATCAAATTGATCATATTATCGTTGCAATAAAAGACCCAAAACCTGAAATAAATAATTCATTATTAGACATATCAAACCGACACAATATTGCTATGAGTTTTCATCCTACGCAAAAACTTTTCGAAAATAATCCCTATAAATTGAAAGATGTAGCCGGCCTTCCTCTATTATCTACAACGCAACAAACAATTGACCCGAAACCATTTTATGATTTAATGAAACGTATTTTTGATTTTTCATTTTCATTATTAGGATTAACTTTTACTTTTCCACTTTGGTTGGTCATTGGATTTATTATTAAAATTAACAGTAGCGGGCCTATCCTTTTTAGCCAAACAAGAATAGGATTAAATGGAAAACCATTTAAAATATTTAAATTCAGAACGATGAAAACTGATTCTGAAAAATATGCACATTGTCCTACAGATAAGGATGATAAACGAATTACTCCATTTGGGCGGTGGTTGCGAAAATTAAGTTTAGATGAAATTCCGCAATTAATAAATGTAATAAAAGGTGAAATGAGTTTAGTTGGGCCACGACCTGAAATGCCATTTATTGTAGATACTTATGAAACGTATGAGAAAAAAAGATTATCTGTTATTCCAGGTATTACTGGTCTTTGGCAAGTAAGTCCTGCAAGGAATGCGGAAATTCATGACAACCCCGAATATGATTTACTTTATATTGAACATCGAGATTTAAGTCTCGACATACTTATTCTAATTTTAACAATCGTATTTGTATTTCGCTCATTTACAAATTAACAAAATGAAATATATATTTTTATTTTTTGGGATTATTCACTTATTACTTGGAGATAATTTACCTCTAACCTTCGAGCCTCGAATCTCAACAAATTATTATTCATCTGGATCTATTTATCATTTTAATAAATCAGGGCAAACATCTATTACCACTCTAGGGTTGGGTGCTCGAAAAACTGAAGGAGCATTTTCGATTACGGGGTTATTTCAATTTACATCTGCGCATAACTTATCCTATAAATCAACTTTCTTTAATCCCGATTTAAATATTGAAATGAATAGAGATTATATCGAAACTGATAATACTTGGTTTGAATCATCAAATTTAAAAATTGCATACAAAACAAATTCTTTTTTAGCATCATTTGGAAAATACAATCAATCTTGGGGACATGGTAAATCATCTCTTGTTCTCTCCGATAATATACCTAGCTATCCTCAAGCGGGTTTTTCTTGGAGGATGTCCAATGCATTGACTCTAGAATATTTAATTGGGTCTCTTTCAAGCCAAATGATTGATTCTAGCTCAAATCTACTTTATGATAATGTAGGATCACGTAACACATACTATTCTCGTTCCATTGCAGCACATCGTATTGTTTGGACTCCATCTCCATCGATTACATTTTCTGCTATGGAAACTGTTATTTTTGGTCATAGAGCAATTGATGTTCACTACCTCATGCCTTTCATCCCATTTTGGTCCATGCAACATTACACCGGCGATATTGATAACATACAGATGTGCGGTGAAATCATTTGGCACTTTAAAAAAGATATAGACCTTTATGGATCTCTTTTTATTGATGAATGGCGGCCTGAGTGGACCTTAGATGAAAAAAACAGAAATTGGTTCGGATATCAACTTGGTATTGTTGGGCACAATATTCTAAACAATAATGATTTAATCAGGATAGAGTATAACTGGACTGATCATCGAATCTACAAACATCGTTTTCCAATTAATGATTCATATTCCTATGATTATTCAATTGGGTTTTGGGCTGGCCCTCATGCAGAAGAACTCTATCTATCTTACAAATTTAATATAAAAGAATTTAATATATTGGCTAATATATCAAATGTGAAACGCGGAGAGTATTCTTCTCAAATGTTAGAAGATCAATATAATAATATTCTAAACGAAAGATTCTCAGGAAATACAGAAAAGAGATTATTTGCAAATATCATTGGTGAAAAACCATTTTTATCTAACAAAATAAATTTAAAACTTGGTGTTCAATGGATTGACTGGGAAAACCCAGGATTTAATCCTTTAATTCCCAATAATAATTTAAAAGAAATTCAAAAATTCTCTTTTTATTTTGGTGTGTCAGGTAAAACTGACATCACTTTTGATTAGGTTAATAAATCTTTTAAATAATTCCCATATTCATTCCGATATCCATTAGCCAAATGTTCAAGATCTTCCTGGCTAATAAATCCCTTACCGTAAGCAATCTCTTCAAGACAAGCCACTTTTAGTCCTTGACGATCTTCAATCGTTTTTATGAAATTGGATGCATTGTTCATAGCTTCTTGAGTACCTGTATCCAACCAAGCATACCCACGTCCCATCAATTCTACGCTTAAGCGATTTTGATTAAGATAGGACTGATTAACACTAGTAATCTCTAATTCTCCACGTGCAGATGGTTTCACATTTTTAGCAATTTCAATCACATCATTTGGATAATAATACAATCCGACTACAGCATATTTTGATTTTGGATTATTAGGCTTTTCTTCAATACTAGTGGCGTTTCCAGAATCGTCAAACCCAACTACACCATAACGTTCAGGATCTTTTACTCCATATCCAAATACAACTGCCTTGTTATTATTTGTTACGTGTTTAACACTATTTTCTAATAGACCAACTAAACCATGTCCAAAGAAAATATTATCGCCCAAAATAAGCGTGACAGAATCTTTTCCAATAAAATTTTCTCCAAGTATAAATGCTTGCGCTAATCCGTCGGGTGACGGTTGAACTGTATATGAAAGATTTAGTCCAAGATGATTTCCGTTGCCGAATAATTGCTTAAAACGTGGAGTATCTTCTGGTGTTGAAATAATTAAAATATCCCTAATTCCTGATAGCATTAAGGTTGATAATGGATAATAAATCATCGGTTTATCAAAAATAGGTAATAATTGTTTAGAAACAACTTTTGTGGCAGGATAAAGGCGTGTTCCACTCCCGCCGGCTAAAATAATTCCTTTCATGATTCTATCACTCCTAATCGCTCTTGCTGATATGTATTATCTTGAATTGCCTTCCACCAAGATTCATGATCTAAATACCATTGAATTGTTTTTCGAATTCCTGTTTCAAATGATTCATTTGGCGTCCAATTTAATTCTTTTTTTATTTTATTTGCATCGATAGCGTATCGGAAATCGTGCCCTGGGCGATCTGTTACATATGATATTTGATTTGAATATTGAGTCCCATCTTTTTTTGGCGAAATCTCATCTAAAATTGAGCATATTATAGTAACTACATCAATATTTTTTATCTCATTATTTCCACCAACATTATATGTTTCCCCTATCGTTCCAGATGTTAGCACGGTATGAATTGCTTCACAATGATCCCTTACATAAAGCCAATCTCTAACATTTTCACCCTTACCATAAATCGGTAGAGTTTTCCCATGAAGACAATTAATGATCATTAAGGGAACTAATTTTTCGGGAAATTGATAAGAGCCATAATTATTTGAACAGTTTGTAATTAATGTGGGTAATTCAAATGTCCTATTCCATGCACGAACTAAATGATCCGATCCGGCCTTAGATGCCGAATAGGGTGAACTGGGATCATACGCAGTTGTTTCCATAAATTTCCCTTCGTCGCCTAATGAACCATAAACTTCATCAGTCGAAACATGAAGGAATCGAAAATTATCATTATTTGTTTTTTTAAATAATGCTCTAGAATGCTCCAGTAAATTGAGTGTACCCACAATATTTGTTTGAATAAACTCGGTAGGTCCATCAATAGATCTATCCACATGACTTTCAGCTGCAAAATGAACTACCGCTTCAAATTGGTATGACTCAAAAAGAGTTTTTAATAATTCTGAATCACATATATCACCTTTTACAAAAGTATGAAATTCTTTTGGAATTCCATTGAGATTGTTGATATTTCCAGCATAGGTCATTTTATCCAAATTGATAATATGGATATCATTATTTTTTTTAAGAACATGATGAATGTAATTTGAGCCAATAAACCCACAGCCCCCGGTAACAAGAATATTTTTCATTTAATAATTAGGTAAGTTTTTTTGTTCAGATAATTTAGGTAGAATTAGATCTTTTTCTGAGAGTAATGGAGTATCATTTTTCCAATTTAATCCTATAGTTTCATCATTCCAGATAATCCCATATTGATCGTTTGGATCATAAACAGCTGTACATTTGTAGGTAACAATCGCTTCTGTAGAAGTAACTAAATACCCATGCGCAAATCCTTCGGGTATATAAAGCATTTTCCTGTTTTCAACGGTAAGATGAACAATCTCTGATTCTCCAAAAGTAGGGGATCCTATTCTGATATCAACAGCTACATCTAAAATACTCCCTGAAACAACACGAACTAATTTCCCCTGTGGATGCTTTAATTGATAGTGAAGTCCTCTAAGAACACCCAGGGTAGATTTTGCTTCATTATCCTGAACAAAATTAGTAGGAAGGCCATTTTGCTCAAATATTGGCGTTTTATAAGATTCAAAAAAGTAACCTCGATCATCTTCAAAAACACGAGGAGTTATAATTTTCACACCCTCAAGTGATGTATTTTCAACAATCATTGAATTTTTAACCTTCCTACATTATCAAATCGAAATCCATATTCAATTAATTTTTCAATACTTAAAATATTCCGAGTATCTAAAATTATTGGTGATTTCATAATTGTTTTTAATGTGTCCAAGCTCAACCCTCTAAATTCATTCCACTCAGTCATAATAGCAACTGCATCTGTATTTTGGCATGCTTCTTTCCATGATGTAAAATATTTTAAATTAGGAAAATATTTCTTCATTGATTCATTCGCTATAGGGTCAAAAGCATGAACCTGCCCTCCACCATCCAATATAGATTGAATCATATCAATGGATGAAGATTCACGTACGTCATCTGTATTCGGTTTAAATGCTAATCCCAAAACCCCAATGGTTTTTCCTGTCAAATCATCATCTACCAATTTTTTCAATTTTTCAGTCATTTTTATTTTTTGCTCATTATTGGTTATAATGGCTGCATCAATTGTATGCATAGGTGCTCCTTTTTTACGTGAAAGAGCTGCAATTGCTTCAGTATCTTTTGGAAAACAGGAACCACCATATCCCGGTCCAGGATGTAAAAACTTTGGACTAATTCGCCCGTCTTGGCCCATCGCTTTTGCTACTTGGTGAATGTCTGCACCAACTTTTTCACATAAATTAGCGACTTCATTGATATAACTAATTTTTAAAGCTAAAAATGCATTGGCGGCATATTTTATCATTTCAGCTGTTGCAACATTTGTATGAAGAATGGGCTTTTCATTCACATATAATGGACGATAAACATCTCGCATAATATCAAATGCTCTTTCACTCGTGGCACCAATAACTACTCGATCTGGCCATAGAAAATCTTTAACAGCTGACCCTTCTCTTAAAAATTCAGGATTAGAAACATAATCAAATACACCACCTTTAGGCATTGTTTCTCGAATAAGTTCACATACACGATCCCCAGTTCCAATTGGAACGGTACTTTTTGTACAAATAACTTTATAATTATTTAAATTTTTTCCAATGGCACGTGCAACAGATTCAACAGCTGAAATATTTGCTTCACCATTTTCACCTTGGGGAGTTCCAACTGCAATAAAAATTACATCTGCTGTTTGAATCGCTTCATCTACATTTGTTGTAAATGATAATCTTCCTGTGCTTACATTTCGTTTTACTAGATCATCCAACCCTGGTTCATAAATTGGAATTTCACCTTGTTGAAGTAATTTTATTTTAGATTCTATTTTGTCAGCACAGTTGACATAATGGCCAAAATCAGAAATTCCTGCACCACTTACAAGTCCAACATATCCAGTGCCAATAACAGTTATTTTTTTCACAATAATTCCTTAAATATTAGTCTATAATTTAATGATATATAAAAGACAACCCAACACTCACATCAACCCTAATCTTCTTCTCAATAACCATTCAGCAGATAATATCCCTAATATAAAAACAAAAAATATCCAATTATTATGTAATATAACTTTTGAATAAAAAATCTCATTTTTAGATTTTAATGAAATATTATTAACTAAAAGGTGTCTGTCATCCCATTGATTAAAAGTGCCATTATTTTCATAAGCAAGTGTAAAGAGTGGTCCTTTATTCAAATAAACATGATTCAGTTCTATTTGACTCTCCTGAACTTGAATTGCCCCTTCTCCAACTAGGATAGAATTTTCTCCATATAATAATTCAATTTCATAATCCAATTGCCCAAATTGAGAAGCCCAAAATTGAGATGTATAATTCCCGGTTTTTTCATTAAATCTGATTGGTTTTGTGTTAATTCTTTCCCCTTGCTGTGATATATGAAGGAAGCCTTCATCTGCAACTTGAGTGTCTCGAATTGGTTTACCTGAAACTGTCACTCTCTCACCCTGTTGATAGGAGTTTTTATCAGAGCGAAAATAAAAATCACGATCATTCCCAGTTCTCATCAACCATGAAAATACAGGATCAAACATTTCGTTTATTAAATTTGATAACTTAGTATCACGTGTTTTATAATATAATGTATTAAGATCTGGTGAGGCCCAAACCATAAATCTCAATGGTGATTTTTCACCGATAAGAAATAAAGGGAAATCGAATTCAGACAAAGAGAAATTTGCCAATGAAATCGCATTTGAAGAATCCAATTCAATTTGAGCAAATAATGGAGGAAGGTTTGACCGTTCAACATCCATTCGATTTATTTTATGAAAAGGGAAAAACGAGTCCCAATTTGAGTTTAAATTCCAATCATACGTTGTTTCTAATTGTATTAAAGGATCATTTAAGGATACGTCCACGAGTGATAGAAATGTTTTTAGCGACGATTTATCTGTATCATGACCAACAACAAATGCAATACTTGTTTGCTGCGCTATTAATTTTTTCGCAAGAATTCTCAAATAAGATTTCCATTCAGATGCATTTTCTTTTATGGGATTATTATCAAAAATAATTAAATCATACTTTGTATCCCAAAAAGATTTTAATGGTTTAGAATATCCATCGGGACGATATACATAATGATCTATTTGATAGTTTGGATTATCAGTTAGAATCTGTTTTATAATATGTGTATTAAAATTTGGTGCACCTGTGAAAAATGCGATGGCATAATCATTTTTTAAAACCTGAATAGGAACAATTTGTTTATTGTTAAAAATATTATTTTCATCCGAAAGAACATTGACTTGAACTTTATATTTTATTTCCCCAGTATGATTGGGATTAATTCGAAATCGGACACGTTCTAAACTCCCATCGCCAGAAACGGTTACAACTTTTGAGCCGACCAATTTCGTCCCTGAATAGATTGTAACATTCAATCTTTCATTGATAGTACCATGACTTGAAATGGTTACATCGAAATCTGCATTTTCACCTTTAATAATAACTGGTGGTGCATCAATTGAATGAATTGCCACATCAATTAAAGGCGTTTCATCACCGACACCTACTATATGTATTGGAGATGATATTCCTATACTTTGTGAAGGAATTTCAGATCCTAAATTTGCTTGCCCATCTGTAATTATAATCGACCCACCTAACCCTTCTATGTCACTGGATTGAATATGAGAAATCACTTGCCCTAAATCAGTTGATCCTTCTGCTATTTTTTTATCTCCTAATGCCCATGTAGTATCTAAATTACTCCCGAATCCAATCACTTTTAAATTAACGTTTTTTTCATTAATTCGATCTATAAGCATATCAATTCCAGAAATAAATGAACCCACGGAAGGATGAGAATGATAAGACATACTTAAGGATCTATCGATGTATATATGCCAATCTAAATCTATCGATTTGGATTTTGATTGTTCAATATTTGGATCTAATAACAATAATACAAGTAGTAAAAGTAAAAAACTTCTTAACATTAAAATTGGCCGAAGTTTAATATTCTTCCTTACTTGATAAAAAGAAAATATCAGCCCTAATAAACCAATTAATAAAATGAACCAAAATAATTGATCCGGACTTGTATAAGTAAGTTTCAAGTCTACCCTAATTTCAAATTTGGATTAACTCCAAAATTAAGAGACCCTGTTTCTCCATTTTGAAATTTTAATTCACCTAAATAGCTTATCATTGCAGCATTATCCGTACAATAAGATAATTCTGGAAATAAAATTTGTATATTTTTAAAACTGGTTTCCATTGAATCCCTTAAACATTTATTTGCTGCAACCCCGCCAGCAATAATACATGTATTGACCTGTGTTTTATTAATTGCTCTTTTCATTTTTTCAACCAACGCATCAACAATTGCTTGCTGATAACTCGCAATTATATCCTTTTTAGTTAAAGAATTACTTTCTTTAAAATCATCCATAAAGTATAATAAAGAAGTTTTTAATCCACTAAAGCTAAATTCTAGAGAATCCTTTGCCATTAGACTGCGAGGAAAATTATATGCTTTAGGATTTCCATCTCTTGCATGTTTTTCAATTTCAGGTCCTCCCGGGTATCCTAATCCAAAAATTCGAGCACCTTTATCAAAAGCTTCTCCCGCCGCATCATCTCGTGTTTCGCCTAAGAGTTCATAATCATTCATCTTTTTGATGTGCCATAATTGAGTGTGCCCTCCCGAAACGAGTAGGCATACAAACGGATATGCTAACGAAGGATCAGCCAAAAAGTTCGCAAAAATATGTGCTTCAAGATGATTGACAGGAATGACCGGAATATTTAGTCCAAACCCCAATCCTTTTGCAAAACTTACACCTGTTAATAAAGTGCCAGCCAGCCCAGGACCATATGTTACAGCAATTCCATCTATATCATTTTTTGTAATGTTTGCTTCAATTAGTGCTTCATGCACAATTAAATTCAATTGTTTTTCATGTTCACGAGAAGCTAATTCTGGAACGACGCCCCCAAATCGAGAATGGATTAATTGGGAACTAACTATACTTGATAATATCTGTCCATCTCGACATATAGCAGCTGCCGTCTCATCACAGGACGATTCAATTCCTAATATTGTCATTTTACTTCACGAGCAACACCCAATTCTAAACTCCGGGGTGAAATATCTCGCCATTCAAGCACATCAGCTGGAATAATTACTATAGGTTCATAAAATTGAATTTTACGGTTCCAACTATTAAAATCGATAATGATTTGAATATCTTCCGGATTCAATTTAGCAATACGTTGAACACCTCCAACAACGGTTAAGGAGATCGTTTGAGGAGATGGAAATACTCGAATATTTTTTTTAATATTTATTACATTTACAGGAATGTCAACAATAATTCGTTCGCCTATTTCCTGAATATTTAGTTTTATCATTACAGCATCATGTGAATAGTTAATTAATCTACCTAATGATTCTATTTCCATTAAACTTTGCAAAGGTATTGTAATTCCTGAAACTGTATCTAGAATTGTTTCAACATGATTAATTAATGCCAATTCTTCTTTTGGACCCGCAATTTGAATTTGATTGGGTGTAATTTTGATATTACCGACTTGAATATGCCCCGAGGTGGGAATAACAATTAGATTTGATAAAACTGAAACTGTTTTAACTTTATAATCATCTAAACTAATTTGAATACGATTTGGATGGACAATTTCTACAAATGAAATATTATAATTAGAAGGTAGAACTACTTTTTGGGGATATTTTTCAAAATATTCATTTAAAATAAATTCATATTCTTGAGAAATACCTTCAAGATCTAAAACTAATTTGAATCCTGCATATTTTTTAAGTAAAGTAGATTTAAATAAATCTCTACCTGTACCTTTTAGCCTAACAGTCGCAAATTGCGGAACTTCTTCCCGGTGTGCCTTTTGGACGTTTAAATTTCGCGCTTCAATTGGAAAATCCATCATCATGGTATATTCGTTTTCTGATACAACAAATATCCATAATAATAGCGCTAATCCAAAAGCGCCCAAAGGCATTGCTATTCTTTTAAAGAATAGAGAATCAATGGGCTTTTTTTGTGCCATAAGATGACGTTACCCATTGATGGGCAATTATTCTTCTTTCTCAGTTTTAGAAACGGGTGCTTCTTTGGTTTCAACTATTCCACCATCTTTTTCAGCCCCAATTGCTAAATCCAACAACTCTTGTGGTAACTCTAGTTTTTCACCTGTTGTAGTATTCTGATTTTTTAGGAATTGTTTAACTTCATTCGTTGCAGACGTAGATTTGCCTGTTCCAGCCAATTCTTCTTTAAAAAGAATTACTTTCTTATCATCAGGCGCAACAGTCATCACAATTCCGGAAAGATTTGCGCCAACTTCGTATTGGCTTGCCAATGCTTTACGATCGCGTTTTGACATTTTTCCAAAAGGAATAATTCCTTCGACTTCTAAGTCTAATTGAATAATAATCCCTTTATCTAAAACTCGAATGATTTCACCACTTACTTCATTTCCAGCCTGATAATGTTCAACAATATTTGGCCATGGGTCTTCAAATAATTGTCTATAACCTAAGGAAATTCTTCGATTCTCTCGAGAAACTTCTAAAATACGAACTTCAATTTCCTGGCCTTTTTCAACAACTTCCTTTGGATGCTTAATTACTTTTGTCCAAGAAAGATCGGATACATGGACAAGCCCATCAATCCCTTCTTCCAATTCTGCAAAAGCACCAAATTGAGTAAGGTTTTGAACTTTACAGTTGTGAACCGTTCCTACCATGTATTTTTCTTCAATCACATCCCATGGATCAGGCATAAGTTGTTTTACGCCAAGACTAATCTTTCGATCTTCAGAATCAATTGCAAGAACCTTCGCTTCTATTTCATCACCCATCTTATATACTTCAGATGGATTTTTAATATGTTTAGTCCAAGAAATTTCCGAAACATGGATTAAGCCTTCTACTCCAGGTTCCAATTCAATAAAACAACCATAATTAGTTAAGCTGACAACTTTCCCTTTCAAGATATTTCCAACAGGAAATTTAATTTCAACATCGTCCCATGGATGAGGAACTAATTGTTTTAATCCTAAAGATACACGTTTTCTTTCTTCATCATATTCAATGACTTTAACCGTAATACTATCATTCATTTCAAGAACTTCAGATGGATGATTCACACGCCCCCAAGTCAAATCGGTAATATGTAATAAACCATCAATTCCACCTAAGTCGACAAATACACCAAAATCAGTAATATTTTTCACTCGTCCTTCTAATATAGAGCCAACTTCTAATTCCTTAAATAATGCATCACGTTGTTCAATAAGGCTTTCTTCTAAAATAACTTTATGAGAAACAACAATATTTTTCCGTGCTTCGTTGAATTTAACAATTCGAATTTCAATTTCTTTATCAAGATAAATATCGAAATCTTGTACGGGACGGACATCTACTTGTGATCCAGGTAAGAAAGCTTGTACGACTCCTAAATCAACAATCATTCCGCCTTTTATTCTACGAATAATGGTCCCGGTTATAATAGTTTGATTATCGAATGCGTCACGAAGTTCCTGCCATCTTCGCATAAAATCAGCTTTTTCCTTGGACAATATTGTATTACCACTAGCATCTTCTATAAATTCTAAAAATACTTCAACTTTATCTCCAATGGATGGTAGATCATCTTTCTTAAATTCATGACGATCAATGATACCTTCAGATTTAAAGCCAATATCAATTAATACATCCCGGTCGTTCATACCAACAACACGACCAGTAATTAGAGAATGTTCTGTAATTTCACCGAGGGTGCTTGAGTACATTTTCTCGAGATCAGCACTTATTTCTTGATCTACTTTATGAGCATCAATTTCACTTTGTCCAACAATACGAATATCATGGAAAAGTTCAGGGTTTAAATAATCTTTTATTTCGGCTACAGTTTCGGCCGGGGTAGTAGGCACTTCCATGCTGGCTTCTTCTACAACTGTTTCTACAGTTGCATCCAATGTCTCTTCAACTACCTGTTCTTTATTTTGTTCTTCAAACATGCTTATGATGTTTCCTTGTTATTTGTTATGGTTAATTAAATTTATTATTTTGTTTATTTGCTCTTTGATCGTGAGATTACTTGTATCGATTAAAATAGCATCTTTGGCTTGAATTAAAGGTGATAAAATCCTTGATGAATCCAACTCATCTCGTTTCACAATATCTTTTATTAAATCTGAAATGGTTTTGGATTCTCCCATTTTTTCAAGTTCAATCAATCGTCGCCTTGCGCGTACATCTATATCTGCAATCAGGAAAAATTTGAATTCTGCATTTGGAAATACGACCGTTCCAATATCCCGACCTTCTAATACACAACTATTTTCACCTGCTATTAATCGTTGAGTTTTTACCAGTTTCTCCCTCACAAACGGTAGGGCACTCACGGCACTTACTCGCGATGAAATATCCGCAGTACGAATTTCCGATGACACATCAACATGGTTCAATAAAATTTTATTAGATGCGTCAAATTGGATTTCCATTTTGTCTATAATCAGACGAACATTTTTTTCATCATCCGTAGCAATTCCAGCATTTTTAAGTCCCAAAGTAACTGCGCGATACATAGCACCTGTATCCAAGTGTATAAATCCCAGTATTTCGGCAATACATCTTGCTGTGGTACTTTTTCCAGATGCAGAAGGTCCGTCTATAGCTATAATCATTAATTTCAATTCTCAATAAGCCGGCAAAATTACCTTTTTACATCATTAAACTCAACGAATAAAAGAAGTAAAGTTTTTTTGATATTTATTACCTAAAATGTATTTATTTTTGATTACAGGTATAATTTTGAAATTTATAAACACTAATAATTCAATCGACCTGACCAGTAATTTAATAAAATTCATTATTATATTTTCTGATGTGGGTATTTAAAAAAACAGTAAAAATATTATTTTCTATTTTCGAAGTGATTTAATTTCTCTTTCGGTTAAAGTTCGATAGTGATTTTCGGGTAAATCCCCAAGAACTAATCCACCAAAACGAATTCGTTTTAAAGTCAGGAGTTTTAATTTCAATCGGTACATAATACGACGAATTTCTCTCTTTTTACCTTGTCGAAGCCGAATGATAACTCTAGTGCGTCCCTTGTTTGTATCCTGAGAAACTATTTCTGCTTTTCCATATTCTTTATCGCCAATATAGATTCCTCTTGCCAATTTTTGAATTTGGGCTGGTGCCATCCTTCCTTCGATAATTGCTTCATAATCTTTTGGTACACTGTTACTTGGATGAGATAAATATTGATGCAAATCACCATCATTCGTTAAAAGTAAAAGACCTGTAGTATCTTGATCTAAACGTCCCACAGGCGTTAACCTATATTTTGATGGTACAATATCTAATACTGTTCTTCGACCATGTGTGTCTTTTACAGTCGTTATTACCTTTGTAGGTTTGTGTAACATTATAACCACTTTTTCATGAACAAGAGTGATTTTTTGTCCATCATATTTCACCACATCAGTTTCTTTAACATCGTATGCAGGATCCATACAAATATTCCCATTGACTTCAGTCGTTGCCATTTGAATCAATTCATCTGCCTTACGTCGAGAAGCTATACCTGATTTTGCTAAAAATTTATTGAGTCGCATTTTAATTATCCTACTTTGATTTTTGGTGATTGTGATTCGTTATTACTTTCTGGTTCATTTTCTTCAAATACTGCAATTTGCTCACCTAAAGTTGGATCAGCTTCCATCAGATCAGTAATCTCTTTTAGTTTAGGCATATCTGATATACGATTTAACCCAAAGTGTTCTAAAAATTTTACGGTAGTTTGATAAAGCAATGGACGACCCGGACCTGAATCTCTTCCTTTGATAATTATTAAATTTCGAGTTAATAATGTTTTTAGAACACCACTGGAATCCACGCCTCGAATTGCTTCAATTTCATATCGTCCTATGGGCTGTTTATAGGCAATAATTGCCAATGAATCTAGTGCAGCAGGTGACAGAGTTAACCTCCCTGATTTATTCAACATTCTACGAATAAAATATTCAAATTTATCTCGAGAAACCAATTGAAACCCACCAGCGACTGACCTTATCTCAAATGCATGTTTTTCTTTCTTATATTGAGAATTTAAATTTTCTACCACTTCTACTAAATTAGGAGAGTCCGAATCAAAAACACTATTAACTTTTGCTTGAGTTAATGGATCTGGGCTTGCAAAAAGAAGTGCTTCAATAATAATTTTATATTCTGTTTTTTGCATTAAGCTATAGCCCCTATATGAATTAATACAATATCATCAAATACATCATTTTGTTCAAAAGAACATGTTCCATCCCGTATGAGATCGAGAATTGCTAGAAATGTAACAATTATTTCCATTCGAGTTTTTAAATTTTTCAGTAAAGTTGAAAACGATAACCTTCCTTCACCATCAAAATACTTAAAAAGGAATTCTTTTTGTTGCTCCAATTTTATTGGTTCTCTATTTAATTCAAACTGAGACATGACAGGGCGATTTTCCATGGCCTGTTTAAATACGCGAGCTAAATCATAAAGCGTTACATCTCGAAGCGCTGATCCAATTTCAACCCCTTCACTATTTTTTATTTCTTGTTCAAATTGTCTTGGTAAAATATGACTTCTATCATCCGCCATCGAGTTCAACATGTTTGCAGCATCTCGAAATCGCTTATAGTCAATCAATTGTTGCATTAATTGTGTACGTGGATCAATGATTTCACCATCATCATCCAACTCTGGTCTAGGAATCATCATTTTTGCTTTAACACGCATCAGGGTAGATGCCATAACAATAAATTCACCTGCAACTAACATATTCATCCGTTTCCAATCTTCAATAATTTCAATGAATTCTTTAGTTATTTGCCCAATTGGAATATCATAAATATCTAACTCATCTCGGCGAATAAAGTATAATAGAAGATCTAAAGGTCCTTCAAAATTTTCTAACTGAACACGATAGGACATTATTGATAATTAATTCCAGATGCTGTACGGACACGTTCAAGAACCTCATCAGCTACCGTACTAGCTTTTTCAGCACCTATTTTTAATATTTCATATACATGCATCGGATTGGAAACTAATGATTCTCTCTTTTCTCTGAATGGTCCAAAATAATCCATAATCAATTCGAATAATTCTTGTTTTACATCGCCATATCTTAGAGACGTGCCATCATATCTATCTGATAGATTCTTCTGTTCATCTATATTTAAGAACATAGAATAAAGATTAAATAATGGAGTATTTTTATCTTTAGGATGATCAATCTCTGTTGTATCTGTTACAATTTTCATTACTTTTTTTCGAATTTTCTTTTCTGTATCAAAAAGTGGGATTGTATTATTATATGACTTACTCATTTTCTGCCCATCAATGCCAGGAATAAGTTGAGTATTTTCTTCAATATCTGGCTCAGGTACAATTAATGTATCGCCATAGACACTATTAAATCGGATTGCCATATCTCTTGTCATTTCAAGATGTTGTTTTTGATCCTTCCCAACAGGAACGATTTGGCTATCAAATAATAAAATATCAGCAGCCATTAAAACAGGATAGGAGAATAAGCCCATATTCGGCTTGATCCCTTGAGCAATTTTATTTTTATATGATGTTGCTCTATCCATTAATCCCACACTAGTATGAGATGCTATTAGCCAAGTTAATTCGGTGACTTTAGGCACATCTGATTGAACCCAAAAAGTTGATTTTTCAGGGTCAAGACCTAAGGCAAGAAAATCACATGCAGCATTAAATGTATTGGATTTTAATGTATCTGAATCTGGTAAAGTTGTCATTGCGTGGTAATTTGCAATGAAACAAAATAGTTCGTTTTCTTCTTGGTATTTAATCATTCGGGACATCATCCCAAAATAATTTCCTAGGTGTAATGCTCCGGAAGGCTGAATTCCGCTAAGGACTCTTAAATTTTTCTTTTCTGACATTATTAATTTTGAATAGTTTAGTTAATTGTAAATGGTTCCATGAATAAATAGGGCCGCCAATTTTGTTGCTGATCTTTCACATATTTCTGGAAATACATTAATCGATTTGGTCTTTTCGGCAATCGGTTTAGAAGCATATTTGATTCATCAATTGTTTTATCGCCTTTTCTTTGATTACAAGGTTTACACGCAGCAACAAGATTTTCCCAAGTATCTAACCCGCCTTTACCTTTTGGAATAATATGGTCTATGGTAAGTGCCGTTTTCGAAACACCACAATATTGACAAATATGGTTGTCTCGAGCTATCACATTTTTACGATTTAAATCAACCGATAAGTTATCAAAGCGAATATAATCTCTAATTTTTATTACGCTCGGTAAATGTAAAGAAAGAGATGGACTATGAACTTGTTCATCATAATTCACTAAAACTTCAACCTTTCTTAGGTAATCTAAACAAATTGCCCGCCTTGCAGTGCAAATCATCATCGGCGAATAATTTGCATTTAATACCAATACTGCTCGATTGAGCAAATGACCATTTATTGCATTGGAGGATGGCATTTTCACTGGTGAAACTTACGTTGGATTGAATGGCTTGACAGGTACATATCTATGAGTTTTTGATTTACATTTTCATCATTAGGATCTAATGACTCTTCTTTTACTTTTCCTTGAGAATGTAATATTTTTTTTCCACCCGTAGAAAAAGCAACATGTGTCACTATATCATTTTTTCCAAAAAAATGAAGGTCGCCCCTACCTGTTTGATTCATTGAAATTTCATCATCCACAAAGAATTCTTGTTGCTGATAGGAATCTCTGGGGATATCTAAACCACATGCTTTTAACACCGATTGAACTAGGCCAGAACAATCTATACCCAAGGATGTTTTACCACCCCATTTATAAGGTGTTCCTAACAGATTCTTGGCAATGGGTATTATTTGTTCAAATCCTATTTTTTCTATTATTGGGATAGTGCCTTCAATGGAATCGTTTACTTTTGCACCAAATGGAAATTTTGAATCAAAGTGACGCATTTTATTAGGAAATACGACCTTATGAGTTGGATTGTTTTTATTAGACGATTTATGACCATAAAAGGAATTTACCCATCCTTTATAATTATCTTCACATTTAATTTGAATCCAATTTTCATAATGATCCAATATTTGGCAAGATTCGCCGTAAATAGCTTCGGTAAAACATGGCGAATTAAAATTGGCTTCTTTATAAACCGGTGCTGCACCAGATGTAATGATAAACCACTCTTTTTTAGGACTAAACATAGCCGCAAATTTAAATGAAACTTTTCATAATAAAAAACCGAGTTTTGAATTTGACTCAACTAGAATTTTCTATAACTTAGCATGCTTTTTATCATTCAATTTTAACAGGGAAACCCGTGAGAATCGGGTACAGTCCCCGCTACTGTAATTACGGCAAACTAATTCGATGACCATTTTTAGCTCCCTAGCTAGAAAGAAGGTGAATAGGTTGATACTGTATAAGTCAGGAGACCTGGATAATTGAATGTAACCTAATAGACTTTCGGGAGAAAAGGTCGTGGTAAAATCTAATAAATATTCCACTTCTACTTTAATATCTTCTCCGTTTTCCGGAGAGATTCGTGCCATTTAAACGGCTTGTATTTATTATTGTCTTGGCAAAAGCTGGCAGCCCATCTGCCAGTGAATCAGGAATAATATTATCTGAGACGAATGAGCCAATTCAATACGTTTCTGTAATAAATAATCGAACGGAAACATGGAGCATTTCGGATGATAATGGATATTTTTCCATTCCCCAAAAAACGAAGAATGGTGATTCGCTTCATTTTGAAAGAATTGGAATCCAAAATAAAATTTTTATTTATACGGGGAAAATGTTAACCATTATATTGAATAAAGATCCGATATTATTCCCTGAAATAACAATTCATAATCCAACCGTCCAATCACATCATTTATCTAAAAAAGGGTTTGGCCGAAATGAATTAGTAAATTCAATTCCGGGGACATTATTAAGGAGTTATGGTGGGAGTGCTGGTATCGCTCTAACATCAATAGATGGAGGCCAAACCAAAGATGTTAAAGTTGTTTTTAATCAAATTGATCTTACAAGCCCCCAGTTAGGAATGACTGACCTTTCCCAAATTCCATTTCAACTTTTGGGTTATTTAAATACGCAATCAAATAGCAACTTAACTTATGGGTCTGGCACAACTGATGGTGTCATTCAAATTCATCCCTGGGCAACTCCAACTGGAATTCAGCTTCAAAGAGGTAATGACAAATCTCACTCTCTATCGCTTCACTATAATCTAAATTCAAAAGATCAATCCATAAATTTCCTTGCAGGACAAAATATAGATTTAGGAACACACCCAGTTATTTATAACGAAGAAGAAATATCAAGAGAAAATCAATATTTTAAACAAACTTTTTTTGGAGCGAATTATAAAAAAAAATATGAGAATTGGATTTCACATTTTTCAGGATGGCACTCTATCCAGGATCGCGGTATAAGTGGACTCATTTGGAGCCCTAATAGTGCGGCATCACGACAAGATTCTTTGTCACTGGTTTCAGGGTCACTTGTTCGCCTTTTGCCCAAAGGTTTTTTAAGAACATCCATCACCTATCGAGAGTCTAGCGAAAACTATTTGGATCCAAATTTAAATATTGATAGTAAGCATTTATCTAAAAACCTTTCATCTACATTCATGGGAATATATTCTCCAAACTCAAACCTAAAATTTCGTTCAACTTTTGGATATTCAAATGAACAGGTAAAAAGCACGGACGCAGGCAATAATTATAGAGACATTTTCTTTTTCGCTCCATCACTATCAATTTCAAATATAATTGGAATCAATTTATTAAGCGCATTGCGTTTAGATCATTATTCTGATTTCGGAACAGCCTTGAATTATTCATTTCAAATTGATAAACAAGTTTTCAACCTATTAAACTTTTCTGCTTCCACAGGATCTTCTTTCCGGGCTCCGACCTTCAATGACCTTTATTGGAATCCGGGCGGTAACATACATTTAAAACCGGAAAGTAGCCATTTCACTAAGATAGCTCTACATGCAAAAACATCACTCTTATCAATTGAGATTTTTAATAAATCAAAATACTCAGATCATCTCATTGTTTGGAATTCATCTGGAAATTATTGGAAACCAGAAAACATTGAAAAATCATCTAGAAATATTGTTGGAATAAATACTAGTTTAGGGTTTTCTGATAGATTTACATTGAATAGTTCAATCCAAAATATTCAATCAAAAAATCATTCATCTGGGAACCAGTTGAGATATTCCCCCGAATGGATTGGAAACATGAGTATTCAAATCAAGTATAGTAATTGGGTAATGCGTTTTGATACCCATCTTACCGGCAAACAATTAGTAATGGTTGATTATCCTTCCAATTTAGAATTAGATCCAACACTCATTAGCAATATTTCTTTGACAAGTCCACATTTCTATCAGGATCAATTTCAATTAACATTTCATGTATCAAATGTATTGAATCATGAATTAATAACAATCTACGGATATCCTGAACCATCAAGACTATTTAGGTTAAATATTTCTTATCAATTAAAACAAAAGGAAACACAATGAAACAAACAACCTTAATGCTTCTATTATTACTCGTATTTTGCAATGGATGTATAACCGATGCTCCAGATAACAATTTAATTGGAGACGCACAAACATTCGTCCTTTGTGAAGGGAATTATGGAGTTGGTAATTCTGCTCTATGGTCATTTTCACCAGATGATTCAACCACTGAAAATCAAATTTTAGGCGGAACTTCACTAGGTGATCTTGCTCAGTCTATGACTATTGCTAATGATAAACTATACGCTGTTATAAATAATAGCCATAAAATTGAAATATTTACACTTGGAGATGAAATCATCCAAGATGAAGTCATTCAGCTTAATAATGCAGGTCCACGATATTTAGCTGTGAATGAATCCATTGCTTATGTTTCATGCTGGAATTTGAATGCAATCTTAATTCTAGATTTAACAAATCTATCTATCATTGATACAATTGCTGTTCCTGGAATGCCTGAAAACCTCATCTTAAATGACAACAGTCTTTTTGCATCAATTCCCATGAATGCTGATTGGTCTCCAGCTAGTAATGTTTTAGAAATATCTACAATTACAAATGAGATAATTCAAACTTATGAAGTTATTTCTGGTCCTAGCGATTTACAATTAATAGGAGAAAACCTATTTGTGGCATCAACATTTTATGGTGCAAATTGGACCACATATACGGGATTATCAAAGATTGACCTATCTACTGGAATTGTCACATCAAATACGGATGGGAATAATTCAACAATTTTAGGTGATATAATTCTCCTAGATGCCCAATACTTATTTCGTTCAACATCTACAGGTCTTGCACCCGTAAATGAAGATCTCTCATTGAATTTAGATAATATTATAGGTAGCCAAACAAGAGTGTATTCTGTAGGCGCTGATGAAGAATATCTCTTTTTTGGAACCACTGATTATACTGCTCCAGATACTGTTTATGTAACAACTCATTCTGGAGAATCTGTAAATAAATTTATCGTTGGAGCTATTCCAGGAGATTTTGTTTCAATATTAAATTAATCTAAGAAATGCCACTCCACAGAAAAATTTGTTTGTCTTCCCATGAGTGGCATTTCTGGATGAATCTCAAAAAAGTTATTTTGCTCTGACCCGATAGATGACAATACCATTTCTGTAATGTTAATCCATTCAAAGTGAATTGTAAATGTAGAAATATATGCTGTAATCGAACCATTAAATAATGCAATATCATCCAGATTTTCTCTTGTATAAACTGTCATAGGTACCATTTCAATGGGATGAATAATAGAGTTTTTAAGTCTATTGATATATCGATCAACACCTAATTTTAAATCCACTAACATAAACCCGTCGAATAGATTCAAATTGGATTTAATGTTATAATTCAAAAAATATCCAATGCCTCCACCATAAATATTAAATGAATTCTGGGTAGCATATTTTATTTCAAAATCAACAAAAGGAATTATGGACGTTTTATAGTTGAGATTTAGTTGATGGTGATCACTTTCCTGCCATAAATAATTCGTTGTATCTGAAATAACAAATTCCCAATAAACATTTTTATCTAATAAATTTACAAAGTTCAATGAAGCGTTCGTTTGGTTTCCCGTCCACTCTATTCCGGAATAATAATTTGAGATTATAGATATAGGAGAAATATTTTCCGAATAATTTCTAAACAAATAATATGGATGAATTGGTTTCACATCTTTTTGAATTCCAGCATTTAACAAAAAAGATTTTATTCTATATTTCATCTCAACAGTATAATCAATATTTGTTTTATTATTTAAGTTTGTCAATCCCATATCTATATTAAATATTGATAGGTCATTCTTTATATAATATCGAGTCCAATCAATTGTTATTAAAGAATCTATCCTAACACTTCTACTATTCTTTTTTACCCCGACCGTAATTAAATCCTTCCAATTAAGTTCACCACTCGCTCTGAATCTCGTTAAATATCGTATGCTGTTAAATGCTGATAAAGAGTGGTTTACTTGATATCGTTGCAAGAATTGATCTAAGACAATTTTTGAATTGAAATTTCCAAATGATCCATTCCAAAATGTATTCATAGATGTAATCCGGTTATTGACTAAACCGCGAGATGATGAGTCTGCTATTCCAGAATATGTGTTAAAATGTCCCATGGAAACACCGGCTACATCATTCCCCTTTTTTGACTCATAAGCCAAAATATAAGATTGCTGATTTGGCTGATTCGATTCATTATTATATTGGCCAAAATTCCCATAGTAAGATCGTTTAAACGCATGAAAATGAATTTTTCTTTTTTGCTCTGTATAATTTGACCCCATGGAAAACCGATCTAATAAATAATCACCTTGATCATATTTAAAATAAGATGTGACAAGTGAAGAATCAAAATTAGTTGTGTCATTGGATTCTACACCAAAACCATTTTCAATTTCGGGACCATACATTCGTGGATAAATAGACCAAGTGCCATCAAACAATAATTGATTTGATTCCCAATCTTGATTCCACATGATTGCACCATTGTTATTTACGTATCCAAATTGCCCACTCCAATCAAATGGAATAACGTTCATCTGTTGACTATAAATCAAAGACAGTAACAGGAGATACCTAAATTGATTCATATTATAGAGGTAAGCGTTTGATATAATTTGGAATAACCAGCGAAAATATGACAGTATTAGAAACAATATGCATAGCAGTGAACAATAAACCGGTTATTGCATATGTGACCGTTTCATTCCAATCATATCCAGCACTTATGGGATAGGCTAAGGTTGTAATTCCATCATAGATTAATGCACAAATCATTCCAAATACGCCAGATATAATAGTAAAATAAAGTGGATTTTTCACTGGAAATAATCGGCTCGATAAAGCGCCTAAAATTCCAATGCCAACCATAGCAAGAACTTGACCCAACAATAAGGGTAAATATATTAAACCTGAGCCCAAAGGATTCATGACTGAATATATAAAAATTGCAGTTCCGCCGACCATAGCACCATAGCCTACTCCTAATGTTAATCCAGACAAAAATATAGTAATAGAAATAAATTCAAGGTTTGGAATAAGCATAAACATAAATCCAAGCCCGATAGCCATTGCAGCAAAAATTGCTGCACGAACCAGTTTATTTAGATTCATCTTTTTTCAAAAGTGGAATTCGAAAATAATTATGCCGATTAGTAAACCTACCTGGTTCAGGATCATCGGATAATGCTATATCCATCAGATTCATTTTCGCGTCAAGATTATCAATCAAATGAACCAATAAAGCTTCAGGAAATGATGGTAGTTTTGGAGAGTGCCATTCATATTTACCTTGATGGGATAAAATAATATGTTCAATTTTCCGGGAAAGATCTTCAGGGAAATCTTTAATTTTTCCGATGGCAGTTTTTATTAAATCTCGACCAATTACAATGTGGCCAATCAAATTTCCTTCTTCAGTATACTCTGCTTCATACTCCGAATTTATTTCTTTGAGCTTTCCAATATCGTGAAGGAATACACCTGCTAAAACCAGATCCCTATCCACATCATAAAAGGATGAAATCTTATTGGCAATATTTGCCATAGATAAAATATGTTCTAAAAATCCTGATCTAAAATTATGGTGCATTTTAACGGAAGCTGGGTGTATCATCAATTTTTTCTTATTCGATCTATATATTTTAGAAACCAACGTTTGAAGATATTTATTACTAATACTGTTAATAATAGATTCAATATCCATCCACATCTTTGCAGGATTTTTCTTTGACGTTGGCACCACTAATGCAGGATCAAACCCATATCGACTATAGTGTTGAACGGTGGCTTTATTGATTTTTCGAATCACCAGTTGAGGCCGGTCCATGAAAGATTCAACGTCACCTGAAATTACCACTGCATCTCCTGCTTCAAATTTTGGACTTAATTCAGGAACTCCATCCCAGATTTTAGCCGAAATATGCCCAGTCACATCACGCAATTCCAAATCGAGATATAAGTCTCCACTTCTGGTATGACGGAGATGTTTTTGAACACAAAGGTAAAATCCTTGTATAGAATCTCCTTCTTTGAACTTTTCAATTGGAGTTATGCTTTTCTTCATAGTTTAATTTTTTAAAATAAAGGTATTAGAGTCAAGGGGTTAAACACAGGTAAATTCGCCTATGAACATACAAGAATATACTCTAGATGAAATCTCATATTTACGAAAAGAAGACTGCCGAATTATGGAAGCTGTTTTAAGGTCCTGGTTCAGGAATCCAAAAACATTGAACTATGTTGATCCACGGATATCCTTCCCTTTCAATTTGAAAAAATGGAAATCAGTATCCTATAAATTGGATATGGATTCGACTAAAACATTCGTAATAAAAGATGCGGATTGGATTATTGGACATATAAGTATAAGAGTTAAAGAATCTACGGGACATTTATTTCATCTTTTTATTGACCCCAAATACCGTCAAAATGGATTAGCAAAAAAATTGGTAGATGCGACTGAGAATCATGGAAAAAAAAATGGATGTAAAACATTTATTTTGAATGTTGTTAAAAAAAATATTGAAGCAATAAATCTTTATGAAAAATTAGGATATGTGGAGGTAAATGAACCGGAGAAAAAATCACTTAAAATGACAAAAGTAATTTAGCTTATCATACAATCATTACACTGGTGACTCCCATCACCTTGTATCATTTGTTTTTTAATTCGAATAATGATAAAAACCACTGACACAACTAGCAACAATCCGAGAAGAATATTCTGAATCATGAGAACCCCAATAAAAGTCCACCTTGATATACAATTAAAGATCCGAAGTAAGCCAAAGCTGTCATATACGCCATCATAATAAGAGGCCATTTCCAGGAATTAGTTTCTCGTTTTACTATGGCAAATGTTGCCATACATTGTGCTGCATACACATAAAACACCATAAGACTTAGGGCCACCAAAGGTGTGAAAATCGATTTTCCTGTTACAGGATCTTTATCTCGTTTCATGGCTTCTGACAACGAGATATAATCTTCATCCCCATTTTCTACATTATAAATGGTGGCTAAAGTGCTGACGACGACTTCTCGCGCAGCAAAGGATGTCACGAGCCCTAGTCCAATTTTCCAATCAAAGCCTAAAGGCTTAATAATAGGTTCTATTGAATGCCCAATCTTTGCAGCAAAGCTATTATGAATTGATTGAGTTTTTCCATTTTCTGTTTCAATTTTAGGGAATGATGCTAAAAACCAAAGAACAATTGAAATGGCCATTATAATTTTTCCTGCATCGGTTACGAATAATTTTCCTCTTAGATAAACTTGTTGAAATACAGATCTAAAAAGTGGAGTCCGATAGGGCGGCAATTCCATAATAAATGTAGATTTCTTATCTGATTTTATCCATTTACTAAAAAAGAAGGATAAAACAATGGCTGTAACAGTACCTAGAAAGTACATGAAAATCATAGTTAGTCCCTGAAGACCAATGAAACCTAATACCTTTGTATTGGGGATAAATGCACTAATCATTAACGCATAGACCGGTAGCCGAGCACTACAACTCATAAGCGGTAAAATTAATATAGTCACGAGCCGTTCTTTCCAGCTATCAATAGTTCTAGTGGACATTATTCCTGGAATTGCACAAGCAAAGCCACTCATTAAAGGCAAAACAGATCGACCATTCAATCCCACTTTTGTCATGGCCTTATCCATCATAATCGCAACCCTTGCCATATAACCGGAGTCTTCTAAAATTGTCAGAAAAAAGATGAGAATTAATATTTGGGGTAAAAAGATAAATATAGCGCCAGCACCACCAATTACACCTTCTGCTAATAAATCGGTTAGAAGCCCTGCCGGTAAATGGGTCGCAACCCAATTTCCTAAAGTTGAAATTCCACTATCAATAAATTCCATAGGATAGGATGCACCTGAAAATATAGCTTGAAAAATAATAGTTAATACTCCCAAAAATATAATGGGTCCTATCCAGAGATGAGTTAAAATTTCATCCGCTTTTTCACTTTTAGATTTTTTATCAATTGGAATTTCTGCTTTAGGTACTGCCTGATCTAACCAATGATATCGAAGGACTGGCTCAAGTGTATCAGATGGAAAACCGATAATATTCAAATCCTGTTTTGCTTGAGAAATAATGGATTTTTCAGGTAAATCAAATCCATGTACTTTATCAACAGATGCTAGCCTTATAGCCAAAGATAATGAAAGTGAATTTGAAATTTTATAGTTCTCTTTAAACCAATCTTGTAAAGGCAATAATGCTGACTGAACTGGTGATGGAACTGTAAATAATCTTTGTTCAATTTCAGAGATACCACAGGCTGATTCTATTTCATTTTTTAAAGTATCAATTCCTTCATTAAATCGAGCCGAAACGGGAATGACTGCCTGGACACCTAAAGATAATTTTAGTTGATCACAATCAATATCAATAGATTTTTCACGGGATAGATCCATCATATTTAATGCGATAACAATTGGAATCCCTAAATCAATTAATTGTGAAGTTAAATATAGGTTTCGTTCTAGATTAGTTGAATCCACAACAGATATAATGCAATTCGGAATATCTTCGCCTTGTGCCCACTGTGCAAACTTATCTGCCACGATAGCTTCATCATGAGATTCCGGTACGAGACTGTATGTACCAGGTAAATCAATTACTTGCATTTTTTTATGGCCAATCGGGGCTATCCCAATTTTTTGTTCTACAGTTACACCAGGATAATTAGAAACTTTTTGATTTAATCCAGTTAATCGATTAAACAATGCTGTTTTGCCCGAATTCGGATTACCAATGAGAACTATTGATGGTAGTTTATTGTTCATTTAACGTTACAATTATATTATGGGCATCACATTGACGAAGAGATATCATTCCATTTCTAATTCGTATTTTTAAAGGTCCATTAAATGGCAAATGTTGAATCATTCTAATTTTTAATCCCTTCCGAAATCCCATTTCCATCAATCGAGATTTTAAATGAGAATCACCATTTAAGGTTTGGATAATTCCAATTTGGGAAGGTTTTAAATCAACAAGAGTCATGATTTATTTTTTCAAAGGTTTTACAAATAATTGATGGACGTGACGAACGACGGTATATCCAAACTCATTCGCTATTTTTTCCTGAAGATCTTCCAATTCTTGATTGAAATACTCTATAATATCACCTGTTTCTTCACAAACCATATGATCATGATGTTTATCATCTAATCTGGGTTCATATCGAAACCGCCCTTCTCCCAAATCCATTTTTCGAACGAAACGATTTTTAACTAAAACATCAATTGTGCGATATACTGTAGCCCTAGATACATTTACGCCATTATTCCGGATACTGATATAAATATCTTCGGCGTCTCGATGGTCATGATTGGAGCGAATTTCATCCCAAATCGATTGCCGCTGGTTGGTATATCTTAACCCCTCTTTTCGAAGGATATCTTTTAGTGCACCATTTGATTGATTCATTATATTGTTCCTTATTGAGAATGAGTCTCACAGGTAATATACGAAAATTAATCATATACTAAATAGTATCATTTAAACTAAATAGTGGTCGTTTTATTTATAAATAAAAACGAATTCAATTAAGAAATACTAAAAATGGTTCATTCCCAATCTTAAAATTATATTTTAAGAAAACTTGTACTATTAACTTATTTTTTTCAAGTTTGCATATTTAACGATAAGTTTCTTTTTGGTCCCATCTTTAAAAACAACACCAACTCTCTGGTTTTCACCTGTACCACTCAATACCATTATTTTCCCTGGTCCAAAAATTGAATGTTCTACCATATCTCCAGCTTTGAAATCATCAAATGTTGTTACTGTTCTCATGACAGTAACCTTGGTTTTCTTTTGCAATGAACCACCAATTACTCGACGAGTTAATGCAGATTCAAATTGAATTCGATCAAGAAAATCATTTGGAATTTCACCAATAAATCGACTGGGCATTCCTAAAACATTTTCACCACCCATCCTGCGACGATTTGTTGCATACAGTAAAAAGACTCTTTCTTGAGCTCTGGTGAGAGCGACATAAAATAAACGTCGTTCTTCTTCCAATCCTTCTTTTGTCTCTAAGGCTTTATAAAGGGGAAATAAACCATCATCTAAGCCTGAAACGAACACAACTGGGAATTCTAACCCTTTGGATGAATGAACCGTCATTAAAGTGACTCTGTTATCCGAATCATTCCAATGATCGATATCTGATAACAATGAAACTTCTTCTAAAAAATCGCTTAATGTTGAATCAGGACGTTTTTGGCAGAATTCATCTATACTATTTAATAATTCAACCACATTTTCATATCGTTCTTGATCATCCGGATCTGTAGATTTTTTGAATAATTTCAAGACGCCTGCTTCTTCAATCAAACTTCGAGATAGTTCATTTGCGCTTAGTTTTTTTCTTAAATCGTGATACTTTTTAATTAATTCATAAAATGAACTCAATGATTCAGATTGTTTACCTCTAATGGATAATTTTCCAGCGTTTTCCAACACATCAAACAATTCAATTTTATCTATAACAGATTGCTGAACACACTTATCCATCGTTTTCATTCCAATTCCACGTGGCGGAAAATTCACAATCCTTCGAAGAGAAATTGTATCTCTTAAATTAACAACCAATCGTAAATAGGCTAAAACATCTTTTACTTCCTTTCTGGAATAAAATCGAATACTCCCTACAATATTATATGGAATACCCATTCGACGAAAACTATCCTCCATTGACCTTGATTGTGCATTGGTTCTATACAATACAGCAAAATCACTAAAGGTTCTTTTCTTTAACTTAATTTCTTTTTCAAGAACCGAAATGATACAATCAGCTTCTTCAAGTTCATCTCGTGTTTCCATTAATCCAATTAATTCCCCTGAACCATTAGCTGCAATCAAGTTTTTTTCAGTTCGACGATCATTATTTGTGACAACGGATGTTGCTGCATCCAAAATCTGTTGAGTGGATCTATAATTTTTCTCCAAAGTAAAAATCCTACAACTTGGAAAGAATTTCTCAAAATCTAAAATATTTGACACATCAGCTCCACGCCACCCATATATAGATTGATCATCATCGCCAACAACACAAATTTGATGATTATTTTTAGAAAGACGCGTAAGAAAATGAAATTGCGGACGATTGGTATCTTGATATTCATCCACTAAAATATATTTCCATTTATTCTGATATTTTTTCAAAATTTTTGGGTGCTTATCAAATAGTTCTAAAGGATAGAGTAATAAATCATCAAAATCTAAAGCACCATTTTCACGTAGTCCCTTTTGATAGGCGCTGTACACCTCTACAATCGTTTTTTCAAGTATTGTCCTAGCCTTACGAGCTTGAGCGCTTGGTGTAATCATTTTGCTCTTAAAATAGCTAATTTGGTTTCGAGCATGATTCGGCGCTAATGTATCTTTAGTGATATTCATTTTTTTCAAGGTAACCTTTAAAAGGTCCAATTGATCCTGAACATCATAAATAGCAAATTGTGGACTTAAATCTAAATGTTTTGCTTCAATTCGAAGAAGACGTGCACAAACGGAATGAAAAGTTCCAATGGTAATGGGAAGGTTATCTGTATCCAATAGTTCCATAACACGTTCTTTCATTTCCTTCGCAGCTTTATTGGTAAAGGTCATTGCAAGAATATTATCTGGTTTATATAATTCTTCGCTAATTAGATAGAACATTTTATGGGTAAGAACTCGAGTTTTTCCACTACCAGCACCTGCAAAAATTAGAATAGGACCATCAGTAGCTTCCACAGCTGCTCGTTGAATTTTATTTAATTGTTTTAGACTCATTTTTTACGTTTTTTCTTCCTTAATTCTCTTCGAATTTTTTGTAATTGCTTTTTAGCAATGTTGTGATCTTTTTCATTTGTAGTAAAGGTATGATATCCGTCTCCTGTAGCTACAAAAAATAAATAATTATTTTTATCAGGATATAATGCTGCTTTCAAAGATTCTGCTCCCGGTGAATTTATTGGACCAGGAGGAAGCCCCTTATTCTTATAAGTATTATATGGAGATTCTATTTGTAAATCTTTGTATAATAATCGTCTTGGACCATCATCAATAATATATTGGATTGTTGGATCTGCTTGTAATCGCATACCACGATTTAATCGATTATGATATACGCCCGAAATGATAGGCCTTTCACTATTATAGATTGCTTCCCCTTCTATAATTGATGCTAGTGTAACAACTTCGTGTTCCGTCATATTTAATTCTTTAGCACGGTTACTATAAGATTCAATCCAGAAGTTTTTATATTCTTTAACCATTTTATTTAAAACAGATGATGGTGTATCTCCATCAAAAAACAAATAAGTATCCGGAAATAAATATCCTTCTATTGATGATGCTTGAATTTCATTTCTTCTTAAAAATTTTCTACTTGAACTAATTTTCAGGATATCATCAATTTCAAAACCCATGGTTTTATTTAAATGGTCTGACATTTGTTTTACTGACCATCCTTCCAACAATCGAACTTTTTTAACTTCAGGTGCACCATAAACTAATTGCTTTATAATATCATAATTTGAACGTGTATTCACCAACTGAAATGTGCCCGTAGGTATTTCCTTCTCTTTCCCCATCAATTGTACAGCCCAACGGAACATGTGTTCGTTAGATACAATATTCTTTGCATGAAGTTGTTTTGAAATATCGTTCAATGTTGAGCCTGATTTCACCATAACTTTTATTATTGAGTTTTGGTTTTGTTGGGGCCAATGCAAGATTATGATTAATAAAGTAATCATAATAGAAGCAATGATAATCCCCCAAAAGAGTAGAATCGACTTTTTCTTAAAATAATCTGTCATTTTGGGGCGGGAAATTATGATTTTACTAAGTGCTATGTCAATTTACTTTCTTATTATTTTTATAGTATAAAACCCTTTGGCACACATAGTTTAAAGCTTAATTTTCCCGTCTTCATGAGTAAACTTTTTCATAATAAAGATAATGATTCTTCAACAGCGTTGTTTGAATCTTGGGAATTTTCCAAAACAAATTATGTTTTATTTGGTTTAGGGTTGGTCCTAATAATCTCAGGATATTTTATTATGGCAATGGGAGAAGTAAATAGCTTTCAGAGCTTATCATTAGCACCTATCATGCTGTTTATTGGATACATTATTGTTATCCCAGCAGCATTGATTTACAGAAGGAATAAGCCTGAATCAGAAAATTTGGGATCGTAGTTCAGTTGGTTAGAACGCCGGCCTGTCAAGCCGGAGGTCGAGGGTTCGAGTCCCTTCGGTCCCGCACCGAAAAGCCTTGGTTTCTCGACAAGAGACTGAGGCTTTTTTACTTTCTATAGAAACAGCATTGACTGATTAAAAATAACTTCATTATAGCTTATTAATAGAAATATCTGCTACCATACTGCTACCCTAATGTAGTAATTCAACTTATTATCAAGGTATAGTTTATTATATCGTACCAAACTCAACGAGCCTAGACCCCCATACCCCTAAATAAGCAGGGGTAGGTACAACTGTAAAGTGGGTGCTTCCATTCTAGAATAAGTTTTAGATTCTTGATTATGAATCTGGGACCTTACACATTATTTGATATTGATGGGCAAAATGTAGAAGCTCAATTTGAAATTTCTGTTATTAGTTTTGAGATAAGAGAACCTTTAAATCATACCTTAACTAGTATTTATCAGCCTCTTCAAGAAAAGACTATAGTAACCTGCAAAGAGCATAATGATACTCAAGTCAAGCTTCTCTTTGAATCTAAAGTAGAAATTGAAAGAGAGATTTCTCAAGGTTATGATGGAAGTAAAACTCTCACTCAACTAGATTACATAAAAAACACTCTTAAGCATTTTAGGAACTGGTATAAAAATCAAGGGTTGGAGTTTCCTGACTCAAATGCATATATCCAACAGCTAGAACGGAAGCCAAAATATCAGGAATATGAAGAGTTATTTAATAGGTTCTTTTCTGACTCTAATGCTAACCCTGATGAGGTTAAAAGAATCCTAAATGATAAAACCCGTTGGAAGAATCCATCTGCATACCTTCGTGAGGCAAGAAGAAAGGCTGAGCTTACGGTTTCCAAACTCAAAGCTCACCCGTGCTTTATTTGGATTGACCCCAAAGGCACTGCAAAAGACTAAACTAATAATCTTAGTTTAATTCCTTCTCTGTATTCTCAGAATCTTAGTTTTTTTTCTGAGTTTCTCTAATATTTAAAATTATCTATGCAAGAAGACGCGTATAGAATAATTACAGCTGAGGAGGCATCAAGTATGAATATTCCTGATGTAGAGTGGATAGTAGAAGGATTTCTTCCATTAGGTTTTAAAGCAATTCTTTCTGGTACTACTGGGTCCAATAAATCATATGCGAGTATGGAGCTTGGAATGAGAGTCTCGGGTGCAAATAGAGATGGCTCTTCTGAATTTTTAAGTTACAAAATACCAAAACCATTGAAAGTCTTATATATTGATATAGAGGTAGGTGAAGATGAAATGCTTCGAAGATATCAAAGACTTGAAAAATCAATAGGCTTTAAAGAAAAACAGAATTTTGGAATGATTTCCCTTGAAGGAAGTTTTATGAATGCTTGGCCAATAATCAAGGATGCTACGGTTAAAAAAAATCCTGACTTGGTGATAATTGACAATTTATACAGTAGTACAGATAAAAATATGAGTAAACAGCAGGAGTTAAAACCTGTACTAAAAAACATTGATGAACTAATGGCAGTTACTGGAGTTACTCCTTTACTTGTTCACCATTTTAATAAAGCCACTGGTGAAATGGGTATGGAGATTGATAGAATGCAAGGAGCAAGTACGCTCCAGAACTGGGCAGAATACATTATACTTTTATCCAAAACGAATAAACAAGATTTAAGATTAATGAAAGTTGCTAAGAGCCGAGGTACGCATCAATCTGAAGAGGTCTATGGCATCCGTTGGGACAGCGAAACATTCACTTTGAAAATGGAATGTATCATTGATGATTATCAAAAATATTTAAAAAATACAAACAGCATAAGACATTGGGAATCTGCTTTAGAAAGTATGGAAGAAAAATTTGATACCAATGATTGGGTGCACTTAGTAATTGATATGGGATTAAGTAGGGAAACAGCATTCAATTGGCTTAGAGAGCTCCAAACAATTGGTATGATTAAAAAAGTTAAACACGGACATTATATAAAGTCAGGAATGAAGATATTAAGAAATGTAGAGTAAACCCCCTTACACTATTACACTATTCCTTAGTAAGTATATCCAAAGTGTAAATAGTGTATATAATCAACCATACTTTACTCTAGTAGCTTGTTATAATATATAATCAGGATTTGCTTTGGGCTGAAATTTGGTTCCGTGTAATAAAAGATATTAATGGTAGCGCGCTCAATGAGAGGGCACAGCTGTAATCATCCCCTTGTTATATCGTTGAGTAATTCAATCAGCTCTAAAACAGGTGTTCCGTATATGATACTTCTTAGTTCATCTCCCCTTATTAATTAAATAAGTAATTAATCAGTATTATGCTGTAGGTGTGATAAAATAGTATCCATTGCGCGCTCCGATTAAGGTCAGGGGGTTTTATGTTTGTAGTATAATTTGATACTGATGCTTCAAAATAATAATAGCATAAAAAAATAGAATATTGTATTTAA